>Ga0181527_1000004_pt1 | contig 377741 bp, 353 predicted proteins | sample PEATcosm2014_Bin_30_FD_119762 | JGI IMG/M metagenome (GOLD analysis project Ga0181527, IMG submission 119762) | Peatland microbial communities from MTU Mesocosm Facility, Houghton, MI, USA - PEATcosm2014_Bin06_60_metaG | ecosystem: Environmental > Terrestrial > Soil > Wetlands > Peat | place...
TCGCCTCGCAATGATGACCGGCGTGCCCGTGATCCCCGTGTTTATCGTGCGCCAGCCCGACGGCCGCAGTCACGTGATCGAAATTTTCGAGGAGATCCCGCAGCAGCGGACCGGCAACCGCGAGGCCGACGTGCTGGCGAACACCGCGCGCTATCAAAAGGCGGTCGAAGAGATGGTCCGGAAATATCCCGAGCAGTGGCTGTGGACCCATCGCCGCTACCGCACCCGCCCCGTGAGTGGCACCCCCTCGCTCTACGACTAGCTTCCTGCATCGACGCCAGTTCATGCCACACAATCTGAACCGCTATATCTGGCTCGCATTCCTGATTATTGCGACGACGCCGCATCTCGGTCGAGCGCAGACTGGTGCATGTTCGAGACCCGGTCTGGAGCGCGCGGCTAGCGAGGTCGCGGAATCGCGCAAAACACTATTGGCGTTACCGCTGGGCGAACTTCCCTCTGACGAAGTAGTGGTGCCGCCCGCCAGCGCTGAAGCTGTCCGTAAGATGAAGGACCGCTTGAACAACTTAGTAGTCGCCTATATGGCCTGCCTACCAGTTCAAGAAACGCCTGACCCTGAACACGTACAGCAAGACCTCTCGAGATTGGCGCACGCGTTCAAGCTTCGGACCGGCTTTATCAAAAAGGAGGACTTGCCGAAGGACTTCGGCAAGTACGGATTCGAGCTTTGGTTCGAAGTACGCGCGACTCCGGACGCGAGGCGATTGATTAGCATCACCGCTACGTTCAGTATCCAGTGCGCCGATGACGCGCTCCTCTTGATTTTTTCGCCTAGGCCAGCGAGCTGGCAGGAAGTACTGCGTTGGCAGAGCAAACCTTACAAAAAGGTGGACGGAGCGTTCTGGAGTTTCGACTACGGCATTTCGCCTCCAGATCGCGCAGGATCTTGGTACGTAGTAACGCACTACGTTAACGGATGGTGTGCCTCGACTTGGTCGGCGATCAACTACTCGGTGCTCCGCCCGGCCCCGGGCACGCCAAGGCCCAAGGTGATATTCGCGAAATCGGATTTCATGTGGTGGGGCGGCGAAGACTATGGAAAACTTATCGTTAACCGACAATACTTTGATTTGCGGTTCCATTCTGCAAGCATCGACACCGACGTCCACAATCGGGTTTTCATTCGGCACTACGCAGTGGATGGAGATGTCGTACGACGGATTCAGCCCGTAGCCGTCTCACCCCGGGATTTCGTCGATGAATGGATGGTCTCAAAATGGGCTGACGCACAGACGTGGTCCGCTTCAGCCGATCTGCAGAAACTCGAGTTGATTCACGAAGAGCTATCGAAGCTACACACTGACCCGAAGCCGATACTTTTCTATTTTGATTCTGCTCAGAAGTGCAGAAATTCATCTGACGGTTTTCAGATCGCGTTAAGCGTTGAAGATCATGGGACATTCTATTTTCGAGTCGAGACGCATCCATCATTGTCGATGATAAGCGCGAAAGAAGCGCCCGACCCCGACTGCACGGGCCGAAACCTGCTTGACGATATGGCTACGAGGTGACCTTCAAGTTGTTGCTCGCCGTGCGCCGGTGATCGGGCGGAGCGCCGCCAGAATAACAATTGCGATTGCCCATGCGGCGGCGCCGCCGATTAGCGGAATCGCTCCGCCGCCCGCGATCCACCACGGAAGAGCGCCGCGGCCGAGGATTATTTTCGGCCATAGCTTCGCGCCGAGCACGAAGCCGCTGTGCAGGCCGATCGAGAAATACACACTACCCGTGAGGATATACGCTTCGCCGAGAACTATCCCGAGGATGAACAGGCCGATTAGCGTGGGTATCGCGATCGCGGGATGGGTGAATTGGTCGATGCTGTGCGCGAGCGTCATCAATCCCGCCGCGGGCGCGTAACCGGTGACGTAGAAGCGCGCCGGAGAGCGCACGAGATGCGCGGCGGCGTAGATGGCGGCGCTTGCGACGAGCGCACCCCGGTTGCCGAAGTCGCCTTTCATGCCGCCGAAGAGAAACGCGCGGAAGAATCCTTCCTCGATGATTCCGATCGCGATCGCCGAGAGAAAATATTTCGGGACGAGCGCCACGGCCGTTGCGCGGTCGCCGGCGCCGCTGCCGCCGGCCGCGATCGCCAGCGCAAACAGGATCACAATCGCGCAGACCGCCACGGCGAGACCGCGAATCGCGCGGGCGATGCTCGGCGCCGCGGGATGCTTAAAGCCGTGGCCGAGCAGCGAGGCGAAATTCAAATCACGCGCAGCCCAAACCATCGCGATCAGCATCGTCGCCATCACGGTCCGATCGAAAATCCGGGGAAACGGAAAGCGCCATCCCGCCGCCGATAATCCGAGAGCCGCGAGCGGTGCGAAGACGATCGCGCCGGCGATTCCCGCGGCCAGCACGAGCGCGAACCGCGCCGTGAATGGCATCGCCGCGCGCGCCTGAACGGCGGAACTCACCCCTGCCGCTCCGGATCGCGCTGCGGCTCGAGCGTCACTTCGACCGGGCATGCGCCTGCGGGAGAGTTGACGATCTGCATCACGGCCTGGGCAACATCGCCCGTCGAAAGCATCGCCGCGCGATCGAGCCGCTTGTTGTTCGGAATAAGCGCGGTATCGACCAGCCCCGGAACGATCACGGCGAGCTTGAGCCCGCTCTGGCGCAACTCGCGGAATGCCGCGCGCGTGAACGCGATCAGCCCGGCCTTGGTCGCGGCATAGACGGCCTCGCCGGCGGGAGCCTTGATCGCGGCCGAGGATGCGACGTTGACGATCGTGCCGGCGCCTCGCGCGGCCATCGCCGCCGCGGCCAATTGCGTGAGCGCGATTGGGGCCCGCAGATTGACCGTGATCATGCGATCGAGATCGGCGGGAGCCAGCTTGAGCAGCGGGGTTCGCGCCGGCGCCCATCCGGCGTTGTTGACCAGCACGTCGATATGCCCGTAGCAATCGAGCGCGGCGCTAATCAAATTGCCGGGCGCTTCGTCGCCGGCCAGATCGACCAGAACAATCAACGCGCGCCCCGGCGCGAGCCCGGTCTGCGAGCGGGTCTCTTCGAGTTCATCGCGCGAGCGAGCGGCCAGGCATAGCGCGTAGCCGTCGCGCGCGAGTTCGAGGGCGACCGCGCGTCCGATCCCGCGGCCGGCCCCGGTAACAACCGCGACGCGGGCCTGGCCACCCGCCGGCGACTTCCCCGCAGCGGTCATCGGTAACCATCTTGCACTGGCGTAATTGCTCGCACAGACTGACGATAGTGAATTCGCAAGTCTTCCGCGAGTACGACATCCGCGGCGTCGTCGCAAACGATTTCGACGACGACTTCGTGGTCGATCTCGGGCGTGGCTACGCCACCTTGCTGCATCGCGCGGGGAAAAAAACGATCACGCTCGGCCGCGATTGCCGGCTGTCATCGACCCGCTTGCGCGATCGGCTGGTCGAGGGTCTCCTTTCCGGCTGCATCAACGTGGTTGACGTCGGCGTGGTGCCGACGCCGCTGCTTTATTTTTCAGTGCTGAGCTGGAAGATGGACGGTGGCGCGATGATTACCGGCAGCCACAACGCGGCCGAGTACAACGGCTTCAAGCTGGGCGTGGGTTCGAGCACGATCTATGGCGCGGAGATTCAGCGGCTGCGCGAAATAATCGAGCGCCACGATTTCGTGACGGCCGGCGCCAAAGGCTCGTTCTCCGAACGCCCGGTGATTCCCGACTACAACGATTTCATCCTGTCGCAGTTCAAATTCACGCCGGGACTCAAGGTCGCCGTGGACGGGGGCAACGGATGCGGCGGCGTGGTCGCGGTTCCGCTGATGAAGCGGCTCGGAATCGAAACGATCGAGCTCTACACCGAGATGGACGGGCGCTTCCCCAACCATCATCCCGACCCTACGGTCGTGGACAACATGCGCGATCTGATCGCGGCGGTGAAAAAGAATAAGGCTGCGGTCGGCATCGCGTATGACGGCGACGCCGACCGCGTCGGTGCGGTGGACGAGAACGGAAAAATCGTATGGGGCGACGAGCTGATGGTCGCGTTCTCGCGGGCGCTTCTGCGCGAGCATCCGGGCGCGACGATTATCGGCGAAGTCAAATGCTCCAAGCGGATGTACGACGATATCGCGCGCCACGGCGGCAAGCCGATCATGTGGAAGACGGGCCATTCGCTCATCAAGAGCAAGCTCAAAGAGGAGCACGCGGCGCTGGCCGGCGAGATGAGCGGGCACATGTTTTTCGCCGACCGCTACTTCGGCTTCGATGACGCGATCTACGCCTCGATGCGCATCCTTGAAATCATCAGCCGCGAGGGGCGCGGGCTCGGCGCGATTCTCGCCGATCTTCCCGAGAGCCACTTCACCCCGGAGATTCGCGTTGACTGCCCCGACGATCGCAAGTTCGACGTGGTGCGGCGGGCAGCCGACTTTTTCCGCCAGCACTATGAAGTCATCGACATCGACGGCGTGCGCGTGAATTTTGCCGACGGATGGGGTCTGGTGCGCGCGTCGAATACCCAGCCCGCGCTGGTGACGCGCTTCGAAGCCGCCAGTGAAAAGCGATTGGCCGAAATTCGCGCGCTGTTCGACGGCAAACTGCGCGAGCTAGGCGCCGTCTGATCCGATGGCTCGAACTTCCACGCCCGAGCGCGCCTCAGTGCTGATCATCGCGGGCGGCCGCGGTACGCGCTTTTGGCCCGCCAGCCGCGAGGCAAGACCCAAGCCTCTTTTTTCGATCGACGGCAAGACCAGCCTGCTCGCGGATACGATCGCGCGTCATCGGCCGCTCATCCCGCGCGAGCGGATTTTCGTGCTGGTCGCCGCGGCGCATCGGGCGCCGTTTCGGCGTGCGATCCGCGGGCTGATTCCCCCGGACAACTTGATCGTTGAGCCCGACGCGCGCGGCACCGCAGTGGCGATCGCCTACGGCGCCGCGATTATCAAGCGCCGGCTGGGCGACGGAATTATCGCCGCGGTCGCGGCGGATCATTACATCGCGACCGCCGCCCAATATCGCCGAACGCTCGCCGACGCGATCGGTCTGGCCGCGGCGAACGAATCGATCGTCACTGTGGGGATTACTCCGACCCGGCCCGAAACCGGCTACGGCTATCAGAAGATCGGTCCGGCGGTCGGCGCCGGATTCAAGATCGAAAAGTTCGTTGAGAAACCCGCGCTCGCAATTGCGCGCCGGATGGTAAAAAGCGGGCGTTACTTGTGGAATGCCTCGATCTTCGTGGCGTCGACGCGGACGCTGGCGCGGGAATTCGCGGAGCATTGCCCGGCGCTCGGGATGGCGGCCCAGCGGCTCGCGCTGATGCCGCGAACGAAACTCGCGCGCGCCTACGGAATGCTGCGCTTCGATTCGTTCGATCGCGTGATAATGGAGAAGAGCGCCAACGTGCTCGGCGTGCGCGCGCGATTCTCATGGCATGATGTGGGTTCGTGGGACGGGCTATGGGATGCGGTCGGCGGCGCCGGCGGCAACGTGCTTCGCGGCAACGTGATCGCACTCGATTCCGCGCGCGTGCTGGCCCACCCGGATTCGCGCCTGATGGTGTTGTTTGGTGTGCGCGATCTGATCGTCGTCGATACCGGGGACGCGATCCTGGTTGCGCATCGCAAGATGTCGCCGCATGTCCGCCGTGTCACCGAGGAACTCGAGCGCCGCGGCCTGCAGCGTTACTTGTAGTCAGTCCAGCGCGAGCGCGTCACACTTGAGCGCAAGCTTGCGCAGCTCGCCTTCGCGATTGTCATCCTCAATAGCCAGTTGCAGCAGCTTTTCCGCGACCGCTTCATCGACCGACTCCCACTTCATCGCGTTGATTCGCAGCGCGGCCGCAACCGCGCCGATTACCCCGAGGTCGCCGCTCAACCGCGCCCAGTTGTTCGAGCCGTCATGCAGCGCAGCCTCCGGCAGTTTCGCCCATACGTTGTGATCGGCGAGTATCGAGTGAATTACCTTGACGTGCGCGGTTTCCTTATCGGCGATCGCCTCGATTCCGGTCTTGATATTCGATGGGGCAAGCGCGGCGTGCCGCTTCAGCCGATCGATCAGCCCCTGGTTGCGGCCGGAGAGCACGGCCAGTTCTTCCAGCAACTCCGCCCGTACCGAAGCCGGCGAAAACAATCTGCGTAAAAATCCCATGCCAGTGCCCGTTACTTGCATTTCTTCCATCCGATGCGCGTTGTCGCGATGCGGATGCGCTGCGCGCGCCGGCGCATCACGGCAATACCTTTCGGCATCGAAGCGGCCCCTGTCAAGGGAAGCCGCGGCGCGCGTGCTCAAGAATTGAACAAAGCGCGCACCAGCGACGATTCGCGCTTGAAGAATCCCTGCGTGTGGTATGAATCCTCGAGCCCCAGCAGTGCGTAATCCAGATAGTGCCCGACTTCATGCATCAACGTTCGCACGAAGGTCTTCGGCTTCACCACGTCGTGGCGCTGCGCCGTGCGCATCCAGAGCACGATGTACGGCGGCCTGCGCATCCGCGGATCGTATGGATAGAACAGTCCGTGCAGCTCGCCGCGCTGATTGCGAGGGCGCACGCTGCGGACCTCGACGCTGACCGGCGGAGTCGCCAAGCCCCGGCAAATTTCCGCCGCCAGCGCGCGCGTACACGTGGTGCATCCTGCCAGGTTGCCGGTTTCGAGCACGCGCATCAGCGCGTCGAGCGAGTTGCGGGCGGCATCGTTGGGCGCATAATCGTAACGCTCGATCGTGTCGCTCTTCAGCCAGGTTCGCTGCGCGCGCGAGGGGAGCCGATAAAAAAACGCCGGCAGCCGCGACTCGGAATCCGCGCGAAGGGTCAGACCGGTAGCCACCACGCCTCCATTGCCGGATACTCACTTCCGGCGCCGCATCCACGGGGTTATCATCCCCGCAATAGTCACAAGGGGCAAGCACTATGCAACTGAGTATTGTCGAAATCTCCAAACCGGCGGAGACCAACGTGATCGTCGGGCAGGCGCACTTCATCAAAACCGTTGAGGACGTTTACGAGGCTCTGGTGCAGGCGGTCCCGGGAATCAAGTTCGGGCTGGCGTTCTGCGAGGCATCGGGTCCATGCCTGATTCGGCACACCGGCACCGACCCCGCGCTGGAACAGTCGGCGGTCGAAGCGGCTGCGGCAATCGGGGCAGGGCACGTGTTCGTGGTGATTCTTGGCAACGCATTCCCGGTGAACGTGCTCAATCAGATCAAGTCCGTAAGCGAAGTGTGTACGGTCTTTTGCGCGACGGCGAACGCGGTGCGCGTGATCGTGGCGGAGGACGGGGGCGGACGCGGCGTGATCGGCGTAATCGACGGCAGTTCGCCCCAGGGCGTCGAGGGCGCCGACGATCAGGCCGAGCGGCGCGCGATGCTCCGCCGATTCGGCTACAAGCAATGAACGCCGCTTGCGCGCGGCGGAGTATCGCGATGGATCAGGCGGTGGGACGCGGATAACCTTGTAGCCGAGGCATCAGTATCGATGGGCGGTGGACGGCGGGCGCCGGCGAAAGCGAATCCGGGCAAAAGGAAACGCCGTGAGTGGCGAATCCGCGGATGGCGCGTGCGCAATCTCGCCGCCGGCGCGCTCCTGTTCGTCTTCTTCGCTGTGGGATTTTATCTCGCACAACTGTACGGCGAGATTTCCGCGCTGATCGAGGATCGCCGCGTCGCGCTCACCTCCGCGATCTTTTCCGCGCCCTTTCCCATTCGCGCCGGCGACGAGTTGGAAGGGATCGGACTGCTCGACCGGCTGGCGCAGTTGAGCTACTCGCAGGTGGCGGCGGCGAGCGCTCCGGGCGAGTACACCCGCGCGCCGAATGCGATCGCGATTTACTTGCGATCGTTTCACGCCGGCGCGCGCGAGTACCCCGCCGAAATGGTGCGCGTGAGCATCGAAGGCGGGCGTATCACAGGCGTTGCCGACTCGTTCGGCGTGGCCAAATCCGACGCGATGCTCGAGCCCGAGGTGATCGGCCGCCTCCTGCCCGGCGCACCCGCCGAACGCGTCGAGGTCCAACTCGACCAGCTCAAGCCATATTTGGTCAAAGGACTGCTCGCCAACGAAGATCGCCTTTTTTACTACCATCCCGGAATCGATCCGGTCCGCATCGTCGAGGCCGCCGTCGCCGACTTGCGCGCGCATCGCCTGGTCCAGGGCGCCAGCACGCTCACGCAGCAACTGGCGCGGACCTTTATGGAACGCCACGAGCGCAGCTTCGGCCGCAAGCTCCGCGAACTTGCGGTCGCCGCGGTGCTCGAAATCCGGCTTAAGAAAAATGAAATCCTCGAGCGCTACATCAACGACGTGCCGATGGGTGAGTACGAGGGCACGCCGATCGACGGGATGCCGCAGGCGGCGCGATATTTCTTCGCCAAGGACCTTGCCGAGGTGACCCCGGCCGAGGCCGCAACGCTCGTCGGAATGATTCAGGCGCCGACGCTCTACGATCCGCGCCGCCATCCCGACGCATCCCGCAAACGGCGCGACGTCGTGCTCGCAGTGATGAAGCGCGCGGGCGCGATCGATGACGCGGCCTACGCGGCCGCCGTCGCCGCGCCGATTCAACTCACCAAGCCACCGGGACTGCGCCGCGCGCCGTACTTCACCGACTATGTGACCGCGTTCGTGAGCAAAATTCCCGGCTTCGACGGCCATCTTGAGGGGCTCAAGGTTTACACGACGCTCGACACCGAGCTTCAAGCCGACGCCGCCGACGCGGCCGCGGAGAATATCGCCCAGCTCGAAAAAAACCATCGCCGCCTGCGCCGCACGAAGATTGACGGCAGGCTGGAGACCTCTTTGGTCGCGATCGACGCCGAGAGCGGCGCGATCCGCGCGATGATCGGCGGTCGCGACTACTCTGAGAGCCAGTTTAATCGCGCCGCCAACGCCGAGCGCCAGCCCGGGTCCGCGTTCAAGCCGATCGTTTACCTGGCCGCGCTCGACCCCGACCGCGCTCCGTTTTCGCCGCCGCTCACGCTGGCCTCCACGCTCCCCGACGAGCCGATGACGTTCAACGGATGGACGCCCGCGAACTACGAGCGCAATTATCAACCCCAAGTGACGGTGGCGCAGGCGTTGTTCGAATCGCTCAACGTGCCGACCGCGTACGTCGGCAGCCGGCTCGGCGCCGCGACGATAGTCCGCACCGCGCACGAAATGGGCATCCACGAGGACCTTCCCGCGGTGCTGCCGATTTCGATCGGCGCCGACGAGACCACTCTGCTCGAACTCACTTCCGCCTACCAGGTGTTCGCGACCGAGGGCCTCCAGTCGCCGCCGTACGCCGTCGAGGCGGTCGTCGATGCCAAGGGCCATCTGATCTACCATCACACCGCCGAGGAGAATCGCGTGATTCGTCCCGCCGTCGCCTATCTGATCACAGGCGCGCTCAAGGCCGTGCTCCGCTACGGAACCGGCGCAAGCGCGGGCCGGATGGGGCTGGACTTCCCGGCGGCGGGCAAGACCGGCACGACCCAGGACTACAAGGACGCGTACTTCATCGGTTACACGCCGGCGATCGTTTGCGGCGTTTGGGTCGGCTTCGACCAACCCGAGAGCCTGGGATTGACCGGAGCGCAGGCGGCGCTGCCGGCGTGGGTTCAGTTCATGCGCGATGCGGCGCCGGCGGAGCCGGAAGATTTCCCCGAGCCGTCGGGCATCACGATGGCCACGATCGATCCCGAATCCGGCGGTCTTGCAACCTCGGCCTGCCCGCGCCAGGTCTCGCTGCCATTTCTGATCGGCACTGAGCCGACGCAGATGTGTCCGCTCCACGGCGGAATATTTGCGAGCGGCCCGGCGAGTGCGCCAGCGTCGGCCACGATGCCGTCGGCGCCGCCGTTCGCGCCGCCCGCTCCCGCCGCGCCGGCGAGTCCTGCTTCATCGGACGTCTTCAGCGCGGTCGGCAAGTTCTTTACCGGGTTTTTCCGTCACTAATAAGGGCGCCCGTGGGCACGGGTAGGCAGTGTTAAGACCCGTTGGCACGGGAGGCCAGTATTAAGAAAGGAAAACACGGCGCTCCCGCAGCAGTCGGCGGCTGGACTATTCCAACGCGGCGACGGATTCACTTCCGCCGCCGCATTGGCCAAACATCTGCTATTGTATCGTTCCCTGGATGGATACCATTACGTAGGGGGTGGAGGAATCGCAGTACAAGTAAGGACTGTTGACTGCGCCTACGAAGCGGATTGGCGTTTCGAATTTCTGCGTGATGGTGGAACCGGGGCCCACAGCGTATGAGACTCCGCCGTAGGTGTTGTTGTATATTCCGACTTCATGTAGCGACTGATCAGCGTTGGCGACCGTGACATCGGTTAGATTGAACGTCCGGACGCCGAGGTAAAGTATGTAACCATCGAGGCTGCCGCAGGCGATCGTTTCCGAAAATGGCCCAGGCGCATTTGCAGTTGGAATCGATATTGGCTGCGATTTAAGATCCTTTGCAGCGGCTGGTGCCGCGACGAGAGCAACCAATGTGGCGAGTACGGCAAGTTTCCTGATCTGTAACATCATGTGCCTCCGTTTTGCAGATGTTCTTCCCCAGGTTCAAATTCTGACTCTTTCAACTGCTATTGTATCGTTCCCTGGACGGATACTTGTACGGCGGGGGTGTAGGAATCGCAGTACAAGTAAGGACTGTTGACTGCGCCTACGAAACGGATTGGCGTTTCGAATTTCTGCGTGACGGTGGAACCGGCGCCCACAGCATATTGGACTCCGCCGTAAGTGTTATTGAATATTCCAACTTCATGGAGCTTTGTATCAGCGTTGGCGATCGTGACATCGGTTAGATTGAACGTCTTGGTGCCGAGGTTAAGTATGGGAACCCCCTCGCCGCACGACATCGTTTCCGAAAATGGCCCAGGTGCATTTGCAGTTGGAGCAGATATAAAAGCCTTTGCACCGGCCGGTACCGCGACGAGAGCAACCAATGTGGCGAGTACGGCAATTTTCCTGATCTGTAACATCATGTGCCTCCGTTTTGCAGATGTTCTTCCCCAGGTTCAATCTGACTCTTTCAACTAAATCGCTTATCGGTTTACTTTGAATTTAGGCATAAGTCAAAGTCGAGAGTTGTTGGCCTGATTTAGCGTCCCTAAAGACGACGCGTCGGCGGCGGCCAGCTTGCGCGACACGATGATAAACGCGGAATGCGCGATCATCCTGAAGTGCGGCCGCACGCTCATCCCCTTTACCTGCCAATGACGGAGCAGCGTCTCAAAGCTTTCGATCTCGCCGAAATCGCTGCGCGCCTGAATTGCCTCGACCGTGTCCTTGAGCTGCACCGCGGTCGGCACGTAGCAGACCAGCACGGCGCCGGGCCTCAGCGCCGCCGCCACCACCCCCAGCGCGCGCCCCGGCTCAGCCAGATCGAGGAACATCCGATCGACCCCGGTTTCGTCGAAGCCCGCGTAGAGATCGCGCACCTTGATCGTCCAGTTGGGCGCGTCGCCGAAAAATGCGGCGACGTTTTTGCGCGCGGCGTCGGCAAAATCCTCGCGCAGCTCGTACGAGGTCACCCGCCCCGCCGGCCCCACCGCTCTGAGCAGCGCAATCGTCAGCGCGCCCGCGCCCGTGCCGCCTTCGATAACCGTTGCGCCCGGAAACACGTCGCCCCACACCAGCAGCGGCCCGGTGTCCTTGGGATAAATCACCTGCGACGCGCGCGGCAGATGCGGGATCAGGTCGGCGTAAGTCGGGCGCAGCACCAGAAACGCCTCGCCGGTGGAGAACTTGACCCGCGATCCTTCCTCGACGCCGAACAAATCGTCGGCGCGCATCTCGCCGCGGATGAGCAGTTTCTTGCCCGCCCGCAGCATCTTCAGGTACCGGCGCCCCTTGCGATCGATAAAAATTACCGCGTCGTTTTCTTTCAGATGCGAGTCCAAAGTGATTCAACGCTTGCACGCATCGCACGCGCCCGCAACCCGGCAGGCAGGGGGGAGCAGGGGGTGACCCCTGCACCCAGTATTAAGGCCGCCCGCCGTTGGCGGGCGCGGCCAGCGCGGCGGTCGCGCGGGGCTATTGACTACACCGCCGCGCGACCTTACCTTTGGGGATGCACCCGGCCAGATGGTATCGTCCAATGGCCGGGTCGTTTTGCGTAAACGTTGATCTGGTTTCCAAGTCCAAATCGGGGCCGTTAGTCCAACTCGAGAGCATTTCACGTTATGGCTGAGAAAAAGGCAAAGACCGCCGAGAAAAACATCGGCCTCCAGCAAAAGCACATCTGTCCCGGATGCGGAGCCGAGAGCAAGGTGACCAAGTTCGCCGGCTTCGGCCGCAAGGGCTTCTACCTGGTCTGCGAGAAGAACTGCGGCTTCGTCGGACGCACGCGCTAAGCGGCGGGGGGATTTCGCGATGGGCAGAGCGCGCAAGAGCAAGACTTCCAAGCGCGACAAGTACGCCTCGTTCGGCGATATGGCGGACGAGGCGGACGAAGATGCTGACCTCCCCAAGGACGAAGCCGGGCGGCGAAAAATCAAGCGCCAGTACGCCGAGCTGCTCGGCATCCGGATCGAGAAGCTGCGCGGAAGAATTCTCAACCGCGAACGAATCAACAAGACGATCGAGGGCATCTACTTCATCTGCGCCGCATGCCTGAAAGTCTGCCACTCGCTCGACGACGGGCTGAGCGAAGATACCGCCAATCAGAACAATCTGTGCGGCGAATGCGCCAAGGCCCGCGCTGCCGCCAGTAGCGCAGCCGCCACCGCCGCGGCCAAGGAAGGCGGCGCGCCGCCGCGCCGGCCGGCCCGATCGCCGCGCAAGCGCGCGGCCGCGAGTTGACCGTACTTGTGCGCGTGGCCGCGAAAAGCTAAACAGGGCCGATGTCATTACAGCTAATCCGTCCCGACATCAATCTCGATTTCGTCGGGAAGCGTTTCTTCTTCATCGCACTCTCGACCGCGATTAATCTCGCGGCGATCGTGCTGCTCTTTACCCGCGGGCTGAATTACGGCGTCGATTTTGCCGGAGGCAGCGTCGCCCAAATCGAGTTCACTGCGCGCACCAACGGCGACGCGATTCGCGCCGCGCTCGCGCCGCTCGATCTCGGCGAAGTCACCGTCCAGGACTTCGGCAAGGCCGGCCAGTCCTTCCTCGCCCGCTTCCAGGCGGTCAAGAACATCGGCAGCATCGGGCCCCGGCTCGAGACCGCGCTCGACAAAGCCTACGGCCCCGGCGCCGCCAAGGTGGTGCGAGTGGAAAGCGTCGGCGCCAAGGTCGGCAGCGATTTGCGCCGCAAGGGCTTCTTCGCCGTTATCATCGCGACCATCTTCATGGGCGTGTATATCGCGATCCAGTTCCGCCACGTTAGCTGGAGCTTCGGTGCCGGCGCCGTGATCGCGCTCATCCACGACGTGCTGGTCGTGATGTGCGCGCTGGTGATCGCGCAGTACCAGTTCGACCTGACCACGCTTGCCGCGGTATTGACCGTTATCGGCTACTCCGTCCACGACACCATCATCGTCTCGGACCGTATCCGCGAGGATTCAGCCAAGCGCCGGCGCGAGCCGATCGCATCGATCATGAACCGCGCGATCAACGAGACGCTCTCCCGCACCATCCTGACTTCGGGCACCGCGATCGTCGTGCTGCTCTCGCTGCTCGCATTCGGCGGGCCGATCCTGCGCCCGTCGGCGTTCACCCTGCTGATCGGTTTCATCACCGGCACTTATTCCTCGATCTATATCGCCGGCCCCGTGGTGCTGTTCTGGGAGGGCGGTTCCGGCCGCACCCGGACGGCCTCCTCGCGCGCCGCCTGAATTATCCCGGCCCCGCTCAAGCTTCGCCGATACGGTGCCGGCGTTTACCTTGCCAACAACCTTGAAAACCGGCGCCGGCGTCTTCACCATCGCGAGCGCCGCGCCGCCTGAGCGCGCCCCCGGCTCGGTCGCGTTGACGCTCAGCCTCGAGCGTGCCGACGGAATCGAGAAGTTCGCGCTACGATGCCGCATCGCGGCCGGGTTGATCGGCAACGCGGAGTCGGACTCTGCTGAAAAATTGATCGAGCGGATCGCACCCTGGCTCGAGCGCGAATTCGAGCAAACCCGCGAGGCCGCGCTCAAATCGATCCGCGCCGAGCGCCGCGTGCTCGAGATTTCGTTCGACGCGGCGCATCCCGGCCCCTTCTGAGCGCGCGCCCTTCGCCGCTTATGAATTCCCACGGGAGGAACCCTGCGATGGACTATCAGATTCGCCGCGCCACCGAAGCCGACATCCCGGAGCTTGCGCGGCTGGTCGCCGCGCTGGCGGCATGGGAGGAATCGCTCGATCCGCGCGCGCGTTTCGATTGGGACGGAATTCGCGACGCGCCCAACTGGCTGAAAATCGTGCTCAATCGCGAGCATCACGCCGTTTGGGTCGCCAGCTCCGGCGGGCGCATCGTCGGCCATCTCTGGATTCGGCTCAAGCGCAATAGCGACGGCGCCGTTCCTCAATCGATCGGCTATATCAGCCAGGCTTTTCTTGAGGAGAACTTTCGGGGAAGGGGCCTAATGAAGCCGATGCTGGAACAAGCCTACGAATGGTTTCGCAACTCCGGTATCACCGTGGTCACGTTGAGCGTGTTGCATCGCAACTGGCTTGGCGCCACCGCATGGCGCCGCTTGGGCTTCAGCGATTGGCGCGAAGATCTGCGGATGGAGCTGAAACCACGCCCGAAATAGCTCGATCACCGCGCTTTTGACCGCTCGGTAAGCCTCACATTGTCCTTGACAAACGGGCGCATTAGCCATACTAGGCTAATCGGGTCCAGTATTCCGTCAGGTGACCCACGGGGGATGAATTCCGTTTGACTGCTTCGGCGGGATGGTTATAGTATACCTAGTAGGTCCACTATTAAGGACCGCAGCGTTTCCGGCGGAACGAGCCGAAAGAGACCCAGAGAGAAGATGCTGAAGAAGCCGATTTACATGGACAATCACGCGACCACGCGTGTGGATTCGCGCGTGCTCGATGCGATGCTGCCGTATTTCACCGAGAAGTTCGGCAATGCCGCTAGCCGCAACCATAGCTTTGGCTGGGAGGCGGAAGAGGCCGTCGATCGCTCGCGAAACCAGATCGCGGCGCTGGTCGGCGTCAAGAGCAAGGAAATCATCTTTACCAGCGGCGCCACCGAATCCGACAACTTGGCGATCAAGGGTGTCCTCGAGTTTTACAAGGACAAGGGCAACCACATCATCAGTTGCGTCACCGAGCACAAGGCCGTGCTCGACAGTTGTCGCGCGCTGGAGCGGGCGGGCAGGGCCACGGTCACCTACCTGCCGGTTGACAAGTACGGGATGGTCGATCCCGACGCGGTGCGCCGCGCGATCACCGACCATACCGTGCTGATCAGCATCATGTGGGCCAACAACGAGATCGGCACGATTCATCCGATCGCGGAGATCGGCAAGATCGCCAAGGACAAGGGCGTCATCTTCCATTGCGACGCGGTCCAGGCGGTGGGCAAGGTGCCGGTGGATTTCGAAAAGACTGGCGTCGATCTCGCGTCGATAACCGCGCACAAGATTTATGGGCCCAAGGGAGTCGGCGCGATTTACGTTCGCTCCAAGGGGCCGCGCGTGCGGCTGACTCCGCAGATGGACGGCGGCGGCCACGAGCGCGGGATGCGCTCGGGGACGCTCAACGTGCCGGGAATCGTCGGCCTGGGCGCGGCGTGTGAAATCGCGGGGAAGGAAATGCCCGAAGAAGTGCGCCGCCTGATGCTGTTGCGCAGCCAGTTGCAGGCGGGATTGTTCGAGCGCCTCGACGAAATTTACGTCAACGGGCACCCCACCGAGCGTCTCCCCGGCAATCTGAACGTGAGCTTCGCCTACGTCGAAGGCGAGTCTCTGCTGATGGGTATCAACGATATCGCGGTCAGCTCGGGCTCCGCCTGCACCTCGGCGACGCTCGAGCCGTCGTATGTGATCCGCGCGCTCGGCATCGGTGACGAGCTGGCCCACAGCTCGATTCGTTTCGGGCTGGGCCGCTTCAATACGCTGGAAGAAGTCGATTACGTGACCGACAGGGTGAGCAAGGAAGTGAAGCGGCTGCGCGAAATGTCGCCGCTGTACGAGATGGCGAAGGAAGGGGTCGATCTCAAGTCTGTGAGTTGGAAGTCGTAACGCAACGTCATATTGACGCGCCGTTTTGGGAAAAAATCATGGCTTATTCGGATAAGGTTATCGAGCACTACAACAATCCGCGCAACGTAGGCAGCTTCGCCAAGGACGAGCCCAACGTCGGCACCGGTGTCGTTGGCGCGCCGGAATGCGGCGACGTGATGAAGCTGCAGTTGAAGATCGCCGACGACGGCGTGATCGAGGATGCGCGCTTCAAGACCTTCGGATGCGGCAGCGCGATCGCAAGTTCGAGCTACGTCACCGAACTGGTCAAGGGCAAGCATATCGACGAGGCGATTACGATTAAGAACACCGTCATCGTCAAGGAACTCAACCTGCCGCCGGTCAAGATTCACTGCTCCGTGCTCGCCGAGGACGCGATCAAGGCCGCGATCGCCGATTGGCGCAAGCGCAGGGGCGATCGCGCCGCCTCGGACGAGCAGTCGGCCCAGTCGAAGGAGGCGTAACCTTTCGTGGTGATTTCACTTTCCGAGGGCGCCGCCCGGAAAATCAAGCAACTCGTCGCCGACAAGGGCGAAGACGCCGGCCTGCGGGTAAAGGTGGTCGGCGGCGGATGCTCAGGCTTGCAATACCGGATGGAAATCGACGCCGCCAAGGAGCGCGACAAGGTTTTCGAGCGCGACGGCGCGCGCCTGATCGTGGACAAGAAAAGTTTTCTCTACCTCAATGGCTCCGAGCTCGACTACGCCGAAGAACTGATGTCGTCGGGCTTCAAGGTCGTCAATCCAAACGCCAAGCGCACTTGCGGATGTGGAGAATCGTTCGTCGTATGAACGAGCGGACGCGGGGACTGACGTCTCAAGATGATCGAATGCCCTTCATGCGGACGGCGGCAAGAGCCGCGGCTGACCTGCGCTGATTGCGGGTCGCCGCTGGCGGCCCCGCTCGATTGCTTCGCCGCGCTGGGGATGCCCCGGAAGCTGGCAATCGATCTCGGCGCGCTCGAGCGCCGCTATCACGAGTTGAGCCGCAAGGTTCATCCCGATCGGTTCGCATCGAGCGACGTCCGGGTGCGCGACGCGAGTATCCGCGCGACCGCGACTCTCACCCGCAGCTACCGCACGCTGCGCGATCCCGTCGCCCGCGGCCTTTACTGGCTCGAGCTATTCGGTGAAAAGCTGGCCGAGAACAACAAGCGTGTTCCGCCCGAGCTCGCCGATTTGGTCTTTGAGGTGCAGGAGCAACTTGCCGAGCTTTGCGATGCCCCTGCCGGCTCGGACCCGGCGCGCGAACTCGCGGTCCAGGTCGCCCAGCGGCGCGCCGGGCTTCAAACCATGATCGATGCGCGCCTGGCCGAACTCGACCGAAATTTCGCGAAATGGGATCAGCGCCCGGATGAAAAAATGCTTACATTAGAGTTGAAGGCGATTCTTTCGAGCATCGCCTACATTCGGACTTTGATTCGCGACGTCGATCGCGCGCTCGAGAACTCAAAGGCCGCCTGACCAGGCAATTTGACAAACTTAAGATGTCCCGGATTTTTGGCATAGACCTCGGCACCACCAACAGCTTGATCGCGAGCATGGAAGATGGCGCGCCGCGCGTAATCGCGGTCGGAGCCAGGCACCGGGCTCTGCTGCCTAGCGTCGTCGCGATTGCGCCTGACGGCGCAATCACCGTCGGCGAACGTGCCATCGAGATGGAACCGCATCTGACTGTCGAACGCGACGGCCGCGTGAGCGCGGTCGGTTTCGCCGGCGGCGAATTTGGCGCCGTCATTCGATCGGTCAAGCGTTACATGGGTTTGGGCGGCGGCGAGGTCGCGCCCGAAGATCGCGCGCGCTACACCTTCGCCGATCTGAACGGCCCGGTGGTCCGCTTTCAAATCGGCAAACGCGTCTTCACTCCGCCGCAAATCTCCGCCGAGATTCTGCGCGCCCTCAAGGACGGCGCCGAACGCGCGCTGCGCGCGGCCGGCAAAGACGAAAAAATTGAGCGCGTCGTCATCACCGTCCCCGCCTACTTCAACGACGGCCAACGCCAGGCCACCAAGGATGCCGGCCGTCTGGCCGGTCTCGAAGTCGTGCGCCTGGTGAACGAGCCGACCGCCGCGTCACTCGCCTACGGCCTGGATAAGCGCGCGGCCGGCAACGTCGCCGTGTTCGATTTCGGCGGCGGTACCTTCGACATCTCGATTCTCAGCATCAAGGAGGGGATCTTCGAGGTCCTCGCGACCAACGGCGATACCCATCTCGGCGGCGACGACATCGACCGCGCGATCGTCGATTGGCTGCTCGCTGAAATCCCCGACACGCTCAAGCTCGATCGCCACGTCTGGAACAGCGCTCGCATGGCCGCCGAGAACGCCAAGAAACGCCTCACCGATGTTGCCGAGACCCCGGTCGTCGTCGAACTCCCCGGCCACTCGATTCGCAAGCACTTGACCCGTGACGCGCTTGAGCAGATGGCCGAGCCTTTCCTTGCGCGCACTCTCAAGCGCTGCGAAATGGCCCTTGCCGACGCCAAGCTCACGCCCGCCGAGATCGACGCGGTCGTTCTGGTCGGCGGCTCGACGCGGATGCCGCTGGTCCGCCAGCGCGTTGCGGCGATGTTCCATAGGGAACCCCTATGCTCGATCGATCCCGAGCAGATCGTCGCTCTGGGCGCCGCGGTTCAGGCTTCTGTGCTAATGGGCATGCAGGGCGACATGCTCCTGCTCGACGTGGTTCCGCTCTCGCTGGGCATTGAAACGATGGGTGGCGTGATGGAACGTCTCATACATCGTAATACCACTATTCCAACCAGTGTAGCTGAAGGTTTCACCACGGCTGTGGATAATCAAACACATGTTGATATCCATGTTTTGCAAGGAGAGCGCGAGCTTGCTAAGGATTGCCGTAGTTTAGCGCGCTTCAAGCTGGGGCCGATTCAGCCCCAGTCGGCGGGTGTCCCGCGCATCGAGGTCACTTTCCTCATCGATGCAAACGGGATACTAAATGTCAATGCGCGCGATGAGCGCACGGGCCGCGAGCATTCGGTCGACGTCAAGCCAAGCTATGGACTGACGGACGATGAAATCGAGCGAATGCTCGAAGAGGCCATCGATCTCGGGGAGCAGGATCTCGAAGAGCGCCTGCTGATTTCGTACCGCAACGACGCCGAGCAAATCTTGGGCGCACTTCGTAAGCAGCTCGGCGAATTCGGCTCCCTGGTCGAAGCTGGCGAGCGCGCGCGCATGGATGAGGTGGCGGAGCGGCTGGAGGCGGCCCGAGCGGGAACCGATCGCGAGCTAATCGCAAAACTCGTCGAGGAGTTGAACGAGGTTACCACTCCGTTCGCGAAGCGGATTATGGACGTCGCTATCAAGCTGGCGCTCGAGAAGAAATCAGTGGAGGAGCTTTCCTAAGCAAGGCAAGCTGCAACCCAAGCCGGGCGAGGGACGTATTTACGATGGGACTCAAGTGGGATCAGGCCGAGGAAATTGCCGAAGTGCTCGCCGAGAATCATCCGGGACTCAACCCGCTCGACGCGCGCTTCACTGACCTGCGTCAATGGGTGATCGATCTCGACGAATTCGACGACAGCCGCGAGGGTTCTACCGAGGCGAAATTGGAAGCCATCCAGATGGCGTGGCACGAAATATACCAGGAACAGATCGAAGACGACTCTGAATAGGCGTTGGCGTGACAGCGTCATAACTACGAGGAGGGTGGGGCGGTGGATGTACGTACGACATTGAAGGCAGGTAACGGAGAGAAGATGCAGGAAAAGGAAACACTGGACGAAAGATTGCCGGGGCTGTTCGAGCCCGACACTCTCTTGCCCATTCAATACTTCGAGGCGATGCGCAAGAAGCATCTGCTCGAGGGCGAAAAGCGGCTCATCCTGAGCGTGCTCGAAGACGCGATCGAATGCTTCATGAAATGCATCGACGCGTCCACCAGCAAGGGCCAGCGGTTGTTCCGCGACGCCGACGAATGGATCGCGCACGAAGACAAGCGCTGGGTCTTTTCGTTCGACAACGTCTGCGACATGCTCGACATCAATCCCGAGTACATGCGGATGGGGCTGCGCAAGTGGAAGGAAAAACGCCTTGACGCGATCGCGCGCCGGCGCGCCACGCTCGCGCTCGAGGCCGAGCGCGCCGCCGCCGAGGCTGCGATGCAGCCTGCGCCTGCGCCAGCGGCGCCCGCTGCGTCACCCGCGCCCGCAGTCGTGGCCGCAATTCAAAAGCCCGCCAAGGTCGCGGTCAAACCCGCCCGCGCCAAGCGCCGCCCAGAGCGCGTGCGGATCGCCAAGCGCTCGGCGCGCAAACTGCGCAAAGCGCGCGCCTAAGACAGGATAAAAGCGACGGCGGCCGCAACCGGGGCTGCCCTCACTCGACAAGCATAAGGCGGCGCGCGTGTCACCGGCACGCGCGCCGCTTTTTTTTGAAGCACCCTGCTACGCCCGCGCTTTTGCCCGCGATGCCGCTGCGAACGAAAATCGAATGCCCCGGCTGCGAGGCCGACATCGTCGTCAAGCGCGGCGGCGTATGCCCGAACTGCGGCGCGAGCATCACCGGCCATGTCGCCCGGGTCCGCGCGCGCGAGAAGCGCATCGAGCAGGTCGTAGCCGTGATCGCCACCGTCCTCGTCGTCGGCCTGGTCGTCGTGACCAGCGGCGCGACGCTGCTCGAGGGCATAGCCGCCTACGCGATCGCCGGCGCCGTTATGTACTACCTCGCGCGCCGCACCTTCCTCTGATTCTTCACTCTTCACCGGCTCGCGTCTGAACGTTTGTTCATCTCACGCGGCTCAAACCTGAACATGCGTTAACCTGCTCTCTCCGTTGACGTTTTTCGTTTTTTCATTTTCGATTTGGTGCAACCGAATTCTCCTGGTTGCGTATCTCCCTGTGTGAAGATCAAGTGCACTGCAGGAACTTTCCCGAAACCGCTCGATGGCACCTTTAATGCTCTCTCAGTCAGGTAGAGGTAACCGACAATGAAATCCAAACGAAGTCTGATGACGGTGCTGGTTGGTCTGGCGATGCTCGCTACGCCGATCACCGCGGCTGCCTACGACCACAACGGCTACGCCCATAACAATTCGCGTGCGGCGCACGTGTCACGTTCTTCCAATGCGCCGGTGCGTGGCTTCGTTGCGCCGCGCAATGTCGTCGGCCCGGCAGTCGTGGCGCGCCATGAACTCCACAACAACGCGCTCCCTGCGGTTCGCGACTGGCGCGCAGATCGCGCCTGGCGCGACGCCAACGCCTACCGCAATTACGGCAACCGCGGCTATTACCCGGCTCCTGCTTATCCCGCAGTGGCCCCGTATTATGGCGCGCCGGGTTACGCGGGCGCACAGTCGTGCAGACAAGCGCAGAGCATCATGTACAACTATTATCGCGACCGGAACACCGGCCATCCCGCGGCCGCCGCGGATTTGCTTGCACGCAATCAATGGGCGTTCCGCAGCGGTTGTGGCGGCGCGGCGGCTAACGCTGGCGGACTGTTCCGCGGACTCGGTGGAATGCCCGCGTACAACAACGGTGGATACGGCCAGCCTTACGGCTCAACCTCGGGGCTCGCGCCGCTGATTCAGCAATTCGTCCGGTAACCGACCATTTTATGCGTTCCTGACGATACGCCGCGCCCCGCCTCTCCCCCGGCGGGGCGCGGCCTTTCTTTCAATCCCCGCTCCGTCATCCGCCATCGGCCAGGTTCAGCACCTCCGCCAGATGCAGTGGGCGCCGCGACGGACAGAAATGGCGAATCTGCGAGCGGCACGAGAACCCGTCGGCGACGATGATCGCGTCTGGCGGCGCGTTCTCGATCGCCGGAATCAAAACTCTCGCGCCGATCGCTTTCGATATCTCGAAATGCTCGCGGTTGTAGCCGAACGGTCCCGCCATCCCGCAGCATCCCGCGTCGAGCACCTCGAGCTGCGCGCCGGCCGCGCGTGACAGAATCATGACCTCATCGCCGATTCCCGCTATCGCCTTCTGCTGGCAATGCCCCTGCACGATTGCTGGCCGGCGCAAATCGGGAGGCGCGAAATTCTTCGCCTCGCGGACGAGCAACTCGTCGAGCAGAAATGAATTCGACGCGAGCGCGGTGGCCCGCGCGTCGGCGGGGAACAACGACGGCAGCTCGTCGCGAAAAGTCAGGATACAACTCGGCTCCAAGCCGACGATCGGAATGCCCGCGGCGACGAATGGGCCGAGCGCTTCCATCACTTCTTTCAGCCGCGCCTTCGCCTGCTCGAGCATCCCCTGATCGTAGAGCGGGCGGCCGCAGCATAGCTCAGCGCGCGGAACGATCACGCGAAATCCGGCCCGCTCCAGGACTTCGACCGCGGCGACCGCGACGTGCGGCTCGAAAAAGTTGTTGAAGGTGTCGGGAAACAACACCACGTCGCGCCCGCCTGCTCCAGGAGCCGTCCTGCGCTCGAACCACGAGCGGAAGGTCCGCCGCGCAAAACGCGGCAATTCACGCTCCGGATGAATCCCGAGCGCCTTTTTCGCGCCGCCGCCTACGATCGGCGCGCGCGCAATCGCGTTGGCGAGCGACGGCGCGTACGACGCGAGCCGCGCCACCTGGTTCATCCTGCCGAAGAACGCCGATGAAAGCGGACGGCGATGGCTGCGATAGTAGTTGAAGAAAAATTCCGCGCGGTACGCCGCCATATCCACCGACGACGGGCACTCGCTCTTGCATCCCTTGCACGACAGGCACAAGTCCAGCGCATCTTTCAACGCCGGATCGGCGAAACCCGCGGGCAACAGGTCGGTGGTCAAAGCCTCGAACAGGATCCGCGCGCGTCCGCGGGTCGAATGGATTTCCTCGCCCGTCGCCATGTACGACGGGCACATCGTGCCCGCCCCGGTCTTTCGGCATTTTCCGATCCCGACGCATTTGAGCGCCGCACCCGCCAGTCCGCCTTCGGCGCTGAAGTTGAAGTGCGTGGCGACTTCGCGCGGCCGATAGTTCGCGCCGAGCTTCAGGTGCGAGTCGAGCGGATGCGGATCGACGATCACGCCCGGATTCATCATCGAATCGGGATCGAAGATTCGCTTGAAATCGCGGAACGCGCCGATCAGCTCGGGCCGGAACATCATCGGCAGCAACTCGGAGCGGGCCAGCCCGTCGCCGTGCTCGCCCGAGAGCGAACCGCCCAGATTCGTAACCAGTTCGCCGAGATCGATCATCGCCGCACGGAAGGTCGCGATTCCGGGCGCGCTGGCCAAATCGAAATTGACGCGCGCGTGAACGCATCCTTCGCCGAAATGCCCGTAGTAGGTCGCCACGGCGAGGCTGTGGCGGGTGAGGATCCGATCGAAGCCGCGCAGAAACGCACCGAGCTTGGCCGGAGGCACCGCCGAGTCTTCGGCGCCCGGCCAGGTGCGCGGGCGGCCCGGGATGAACGCGCTCGAGCCGAGCCCCGACTCGCGAATCTGCCAGACCGCGGCCTGCTCGCGCGCGTCGGCAAGGTAGGCGGCCCCCGTGCATTCGCGAATCCGGCGCGCCTGATCGATCACGCGATGGGCGCGCTCGCGCGCTTCGTCTGCCGACGCTCCCCCCAGCTCGGCCAGCAGAAAAGCGCGCCCGGTGGGGAGAAATCGCACGCCCGGCATCGCCTTGATCCGTGCGAACTCGGGGAGATTCTGATCGAAGCCTTCCAGCGCTTCGGGGCGATGCTCGAGTATCCACGGCGTTTGATCCGCCGCGATGAATACGTCGTCGAATCCGAGCACGGCCAGCCCAACTTCGCGCGGGCGCGGCACGGCTCGTATGGTCGCGCGGATGACTGCGGCGAGCGTACCCTCCGAGCCGACAATTGCGCGGGCAAGGTTGAAGCCGCGCTCCGGCGTCAGCTCGTCGATGTTGTAGCCCGAGACGCGGCGCGGCAGCTTGGGGAAATGGGCGCGCACGGATTCGGCGGATCGGTCGCGAAGCTCGCGGACGGCCGAGTAAAGCTCGCCATTGCGGCCGCCGCGCGCGATTGCGGCGCCGATTTCCGCGTCTGCCATCGGGCCGGTCAGCGAAAGCCGGGTTCCGTCGTAAAGGATGACTTCGAGCGCCTCGACGTTATCGACGGTCTTGCCGTAGGCCGCCGAATGCGCGCCGCATGAGTTGTTGCCGATCATCCCGCCGACGGTGCATCGATCTTTCGTCGATGGATCGGGCGCGAAGAAAAGGCCGTGCGGCGCGAGCGCGGCGTTGAGATGGCTCTGGATCACGCCGGGTTCGACCAGGGCTGTGCGCGCGCCGGGATCGATCGCGATGACCCGGTTCATGTACTTGGAGAAATCGAGCACTAGCGCGGCGTTGCACGCCTGGCCGGCGAGGCTGGTGCCGGCGCCGCGGGCGAGAATCGGCATCGAGTTTTCCCGCGCGATCGCAAACGCCGCAATCACGTCGCCTTCGTGGCGCGGAATCACCACGCCCACCGGCGCCTGGCGATAGTTCGAGGCGTCGGTCGCGTATGCCGCGCGAGTGCCGGCGTCGAAGCGGACTTCGCCTTCGACCCGGCGGGCAAGTTCTAGCTTTAGTGAATCGAGCGATACCATCGTGGTGGCCCGATTGTAGTAGAGGATCGGACGCGCGGAATAGCGCGGCAGGGGTGACCCCTGCACCCAGTGTTAAGCCCGCGCTCCGTTGTCGCGCGCGGCCCCTGCCGATACGGGGAGAGACGTGCGTAACTAACGCCGGTCGCCGGAGCGTCCGGCGAGATTCTTCGCTCCAGCAGCTTTCGCTCAGAATGACACGAGCGGCGCCTTGCTTTTTTGTGTCATCCTGAGCGCAGCGAAGGATCTCGCGCGCCAGCGCGTATCACTTCAGCAGCAGCATCCGGTTATGCACAGCTTTCCCTACAGCAGGATGTCCTTCAGGCCCGGCTGCGGCGCGCCGACAATCGCCACCATCTTGCCCTCGGGCGCGCGATTTTCATGCATCACCTGGTGACATTCCGGAATCTCGTCGAACCGGTACGTCTTGGCGAGGCACGGATCGATCTTGCCTTCGAGCACCAGTTGATTGAAGGCGTAAGCCTGTTCGTCGTTGGCGAAGTGCGAGCCCTGGAGGCGCTTCTGCCGCATCCACAAGTAGCGCAGGTCAACCACCGCGTTGTAACCGGTGGTGCCGGCGCAGATCACGACCATTCCCCCGGTGTCGCACACGAAGATGGAAGTTGAAATGGTGTCTTCGCCGGGATGCTCGAAGACGATGCGCGGATTTTTCCGTTCGCCGACGACGTCCCAGATCGCTTTGCCGAACGCGCGGCATTCCGCCGCCCACTTGTTGTACGCCGCGGTTTCTTTCCAATGGGGCATCATGCCCCAATGCGGATGTTTTTTCCGGTTGACGCAGCCCTTGGCGCCGAGCCTGACGCAGTAATCGATCTTGCGATCGTCGCCGACGATGCCGACCGGGATTCCGCCTTCGGCCCTGACGATCTGAATCGCCATGCATCCGAGCCCGCCCGACGCCCCCCAAATCAGGACTACGTCGCCGCGGTGCACCACGTGCGGCGGCCATCCCATCAGCATCCGGTACGCGGTGGCGCCCACCAGCGTCGGCCCTGCCGCTTCTTCCCAGGTGAGATGCGGGGCCTTGGGCATGCACTGATGCGCCTGCACGCGCGCGAACTGGGCGAAGCTGCCCCAGTTGGTCTCGTAACCCCAAATCTTGAACGACGGGTCGAACATCGGATCGCTGCCGCTCAGCACCGCGGGTGAGTTGCGGTCCCATACGCCGCAATGAATCACCACGCGGTCGCCGACCTTGACCCTGCTCACCTCGTCGCCGACCGCGTAGACGATTCCCGACGCGTCGCTGCCGCCGATATGAAAATCCGAATTATCGTACTTGGCTTTCTGGCGCGTGCCGATTACGTCCACCGGCGAGCCGAGCGCCGCCCACACGTTGTTGAAATTCACCCCCGCCGCCATCACGTAAACCAGCACTTCATCGGCGCGGATTTCGGGCACCGCGATCTTCTCGATCTTGAACGCGTGCCTGGGGTCGCCGAATCTCTCCGCGCGGATTACCTGCGCGTACATCTGTTTGGGCACGTGCCCGATTGGGGGCACCTCGCCGATCTCGTAAATTTCCTTACGGCTCATTTCAATCTGTTAATCGGTCACCAGCGGGGGCGATATTCCGCGACGAGCGGCGGTCCCGGCTGGCGGCAAATCCTGGTTAAAGCTCTCGGTCAAAACGCGTGGGGGAATTAGCTACCCGTTTGCGTCAGATATGACAATACTAATCTTTCACGGGTTGGGGAACGGGGCCGCTGCGGCGGGCGGGGCGTAATGCTCCGGAAGTGTGTCGCAGAGCGGCTTTCGCTTTCTCGCATGCTTTGGTTACATGGCGATTATGGAGTCCCGCCACGCCGCCGCGCTCGCGCTTGTGACCTGGTATCTGATTACCCCGCCGATCGAGCTTCAACTCTTCAGGGGGATGGGTCACATAAGAGTGCGCGGAGACGCTCCATTAGCAAAATGGGATAAAATGAAATCATTTGACTCCGAGTCGGACTGCGAGGCCTTTAGGGTAAAGATCAATTTGGAAGCCAGTGCCAATGACGTCACAATGTCTGAGGTTTATGTTCTCTCTCGGTGCATCGAGGAAGCCGATGGTCCGCGCCCCAAGGGAAATTAGGACATGCGCGGCTTGGATTTAGGACAATCGACCCGAATTAAGACACCACCACGCGACGGGGGTTGGTTGACCCACAAGCGTTAATTCCATAAAAAATTGGTTCGGCCTCCGTAGTTTTCGCGATTCAACGATCACATGAAGCAGGCAGCCTGACCCATATGGCAGTGCGCAAAATCGAGCGTGGCCATTACTTCGAGGACTTCGAGCCCGGCCATCTGTTCAAGCATCATTGGGGGCGCACCATCACCGAGGGCGACAACAGCTTTTTTTCCAGCGTCACGATGAACTTCAACCCGAGCTACTTCAATCGCGAGTACGCGCAGAGCCTCGGCTACAAGAACGTGGTCGTCAATCACATGCTGGTGATGAACGTGGTGTTCGGGCTTTCGGTCGAGGACCTGAGCGAACGCGCGATAGCCCACCTCGGCTACGAAAAAATGAAGTGGCACGAGACGGTTTATCCCGGAGACACGATCACGTCGGAGTCGCTCGTGCTCTCCAAGCGCGACACTTCGCGGCCCGATCGCGGCGTGGTTAAGTTCCGCACCACCGGCTACAACCAGCGCGGCGAAAAAGTGCTCGAGTACGAGCGGCCGGTGCTGATTCGCAAACGCAATCCGGCCTAGGGGCAATACACAAGATGCCAGTGATCACGCCTGAGCATGAAATTATCCGGCGCTCGGTCCGCGAGTTCGTCGAGGCCGAGGTCAAGCCGATCGCCAACGACCTCGATCGCAATAACCAGGAAATTCCCGAGCATATCCTCAAGCAGATGGCCGAGCTCGGTTACTTCGGCGTGATTTTTCCCGCCGAAGAGGGCGGCATGGGGCTTGATTACATCTCGATGGCGATCGTCACCGAGGAGTTGTCGCGCGGATGGCTCAGCGTGGGCTCGGTGATGACCCGCAACATCATCACCGGCACCCTGATCAGCGCCCACGGCACGCCCGAGCAGAAAAAGAAATTCCTGCCGCCGATCGCGCGCGGCGAGCTGATGACCGCGGCCGCATTCACCGAGCCCGACTCGGGCAGCGACACGGCGTCGTTCAAAACGCGCGCGGTCAAACACGGCGATGGCTATCTGATCAAGGGCGCGAAGATGTGGTGCACGTTCGCCAATCGCGCGCACATGCTGACCGTGATGACCCGCACCGACCCGGACATCTCGAAGCGGCACAAGGGACTGTCGCTGATCCTGTTCGAGAAGCCGCCGGGCGACGACTTCATGCCGCCGACTTTGACCGGCTCGCCAATTCCCACGATCGGCTACCATGGGATGCGCAGCTACGGGCTGCAATTCGACGACGCCTACGCCCCGGCGGCAAACCTGATCGGGGAGAAGGAAGGGCAGGGGTTCTACCAACTGATGGCGAGCTACGAGGCGGCGCGAATTCAGACCGCGGCGCGCGGCGTCGGCGTGGCGCAGGCGGCGTTCGAATGCGCCGTCAAGTACGCGAAAGACCGCAAGCAGTTCGGCCAGGCTATAGGCGACTTCCAGGTGATCCGCCACAAGCTCGCGCACATGGCGGTCGAGATCGAGGCCGCGCGCCAGCTTTGCTACTTCGCCGCTGCCGAAAAAGACACGGGCAAGCGATGCGACTACGAGGCCGGACTGGCCAAGGCGTTCGCCGCCGAGATGGCCGAGCGGGTCACGCGCGAGGCGATGCAGGTGCACGGCGGCTACGGCTACTCGATGGAGTTCGAGGCGCAGCGCTTCTGGCGCGACGCGCGGGTGCTGTCGATCTTCGAGGGCACCAGCGAAATCCAGTACGAGGTCATCGGCCGGCGGATCATGGAGCAGAACTGAGCGGGAGGCATCGCGCGCAATGAGCATCACCAGCGACGGCAGCTACTTCGAGGATTTTGCGGTCGGCGACACGCTCGTCCATCCGCGCGGCCGCACGATCACGGAGGCTGACAACCACATCTTCACTTCGCTGGTGATGAACACCGCCGAGCTGCACTTCAACCAGGACTTGATCGACAGGAATCCGGGCGCCTACGTCGGCGGCAAGCTGCTGGTGTACGGCGGCGTGGTGCTGGCGTTCACGGTCGGCCTGGCGTCGGAGGACACCAGCGAGAACGCGATCGCCGAAGTCGAGATGGACAACGGCAGGCATACCAACCCGGTCTTTCACGGCGACACGATTTACGCCGAATCGACCGTGCTCGAAAAGCGCGACGCCCAGCGCCCCGACGCGGGACTGGTGAAGTTCAAACTGATCGGCAAGAAAGCCGACGGCACCGTGGTCGTCGAAATCGAGCGGACGGTTTTGGTCAAACGCAAGACTCATTACCTGGCGGTCTGAGCGCGCGGCGCGGCGCCGGAAAAATCAGCGGGAGAGAATCAATCGATGTACGTATTGGACAATGGCGCACGTTTCGTAATTCCGCGCACCGAACTGACCTATCCGGGTCACAACATGAAGCTGCACGTCACCGCAGCCGACGCGGTGAAAGCGCCGGTCGATCACGTGATGGCGGACTTCGAAGACGCGTGCCCCTATGAGTTCAAGGGCGAGAAGAGCCGCAAGGTGATGGTCGAGGCGCTCAACACGCTCGACTTCGGCAAGAAGATCGTCACCGTGCGGCCCAACAATATCCATTCCAAGTTCTTCAAGGGCGACATGGAGGCGATCGTGCTTGGCGCGCCCAATCGTTTCCACGGCATCATCATGCCCAAGACGCGCGGGCCCGAGGATATTCACGAACTATCGAAGCTGCTCGACGATCTCGAAAAGCGCGGCGGATGGAAGTACCGGATTCAGATCGAGTCGCTGATCGAGACCCCGCACGCGCTGATCGAGGCGTACGAAATCGCGACCGCGTCGGATCGGATGTGCGGGCTGGTGTTCGGAATCGCGGACTACGCCGCCAATCTCGGCATCCGCGAGATCGTCGAGAACCAGAATCAGAATTTTCACTACTCCAAGCAGGCGGTGGTGGTCGCGGCGAAGGCCGCCGGACTGCACGCGATCGACAATGTCTATCTGCGGCTGTGGCGCAACACGGATTCGCCCGAGCGGGTCAAGCAACTGCAGGAGGCGCTGCGCGAGAAGAACGTCGGCGCCGCGAACCTCGGGATGGACGGCACCTGGGTGATACATCCGCAGCAGGCGGAGATCGCCAACGCCTGCTACACCCCGAGCGCTGAGCAGGTCGAAGAGGCGCGCCGCGTGATCAAGCTCTACCACGAGAAGGGGGGCGGCTCGATGGCCGACCCCAAATCGGGCGAGATGATCGACGAGGCGACGATCAAAATCGGGCTGATGGACCTGGCCAAGGGGGCGCAGGCTGGGATGGTGTCGGACGCCGAGCTGCGCGATTGGTCGGCCAAGAGCCGCGAGATTACCGGCTACGACATCCTCGAGCTGATGCGCCGGGTCGCGTAAAGCGGGGGATTTTCAAGCCGCAAAGTCCGCGCCAGCGCGCATCGCGTTGTTGCTCCGCGGGCTGTAACATGTAACAAAGGATGGTTCGGGCGGGGTCGTAGTTCAGCCCGGTTAGAACGCCGGCCTGTCACGTCGGAAGTCGTGGGTTCAAATCCCATCGGCCCCGCCAAAATAAACGTCTTAGGTGCACGAATTTGAAACTGACCGAACAAACCCGCAGTATCTCGCGCGAGAACGGGCTGCGCGACCGCAACTGGGTGGTGATCGATGCAAGCGAGCGAGCGCTCGGACGAGTCGCGTCGCGCGCGGCAAGCCTGCTGACCGGCAAGACCCGGCCCGATTACACCCCCAATCAGGACACCGGCGATTTCGTGGTGATTATCAACGCCGCCAAGGTTCGCCTGACCGGATCGAAATCGCTGAGCAAGCTCTATCATCGGCATACGGAATGGCCCGGTGGAATCCGCACGACCTCGGCGGGCAAGATGCTCGAGGCCAAGCCCGAGAAGCTGCTGGAGATTGCGGTCAAGGGGATGCTGCCGAAGAATCGGCTCGGCCATCAGATTTTCAATAAGCTCAAGGTTTATCGGGGCCCCGAACATCCGCATGCAGCGCAGAAGCCCAAAACCGTGAGCGTCTAATCAGGAGCGTCAGCGTCTAACAAGGCACGATCGTCACATGGCAGAAAAGAAAAACATCATTTCGACAACGGGGCGGCGCAAGACCGCGGTGGCGCGCGTCAGAATGCTGCCCGGCAGCGGCACGATCACGGTTAACGAGCGCACGCTCGAGGACTACTTCCCGCGCCCGACCTCGCGCATGCGGATTCTGGAACCGTTTGAGGCGACCGAGACCGTGGGGCAGTACGATGTGCTGGTGAGCGTCGAGGGCGGCGGAATCGCGGCGCAGGCCGACGCCGTCCGCCACGGGATTTCGCGCGCGCTGGTCAGCGCGACCGAGACGCTGCGGCCGGCGCTGCGCAAGGGCGGGATGCTGACGCGCGATCCGCGTGAGGTCGAGCGCAAGAAATACGGGCGTCACAAAGCGCGCAAGCGGCCGCAATACTCCAAGCGTTAGCGCCGAATCGAATCCGCGCGCGGGCACCAGGAATTCGTGTTTAGGATTACCGGGGCGCGAGCAACGCTCGCGCCCCCTTTTCATTTTTTTTGCGGTCAGAAAAACGCGCACGGGGTGGTTGACAAATCCCCGCAAGGACAAATACAAAGGAGGGCGCTAGCGGTAAAGGAGCGCCACTTAGATGCGTCGAAACCGAAGTCATTATAGCGCCTTGTTTGGTGTCGAGCTTGTGCTCATGAGCGCGCTGGTGCTTGTGGTATCTGGGCCGGCGCTGGCGCAGACGGCAGCTGGATCTTTCTCTTCGGTGAGCGGTCAGGTCCAGATTCAGCGCGCCGGCTCGACCATCGGAGGAGCCTCAGGGGTCGGTGTGGATGTCGGCGATCGAATCGTGACCGGCGCCGATGGGCACGCGGTTATCGTGCTCAACGATCAGAGCCGGCTCGAGCTCGGACCCTCCGCCAACATCACGCTCGACCAGTTCACGGTTACCGGCGGCGCCACTTCGGCGCGCGTTGGTCTGTTTTCGGGAGCCCTGCGATCGTTGGTTAACGCCTCATCGGGCGGCGCACCGGCAAATTACCAGGTGCATACTCCCAACGCGGTCGCGGCGGTTCGAGGCACCAGGTTCGACACCGTGTACACCGAGAATACAATCAGGCCCGGCTACAAGGGGTGCGACAAATATACCGACGTGGCCGTCTTTCAAGGGACCGTCAACCTGGCGCCCGCTGCGTCTCCCAACGCGGGCGAGGATGTCGGCGCGGGCTACGAGGCGACCCTGCCGTGCGATCAATCTCCGACATCTCCCGGACCGCTTGGGATGACCGGAGCATTTGGGTTTGCGGGACCGCCGCCGGGTGTGGCTGGTGCCCCGCCGCCGGCATGTCCGGTCTGTCCGGATTGCGCTGTCGCACCGGCACCAGTTCGATAGAGGAGGAGGTTAGACGTGGCGAAAAATCGAGTTTCCCGCGTTAGCATAACGGTTGCGTTCGCAGTGGTGTTGGCCGCGCTTACGATCGCGCCGCCGGCGCATGCACAATGGTTTGAAGACACTTACCCGGGATTCTACTCACTCCAGACGCCCGGACTCCTCCAGATGACCGCCTTCGGTGGCGGCTACGTCAGCGACAAGTATGGCGTCCTTCAGGAGGGCACCCAGGTCGAGCAAAGCATCACCCCCTACATCGGGGTTTTTGGCCGCGCGACCGGCTACCAACTGTGGATCGGCGCCGGCTTCGAAAGTCCCCTGGCGCCCGGCAGCGGCAATTTTCCGCGCCTCAACTTCGGCCGCTTTCAGGGCGGTCTCGATTTCACCCTGTTCCCGGGCACGCATCTTTACGTCTCGGCTGGTCACGACGTGGCCGATAGCGATGCCACCATAGTCGAGGGCGACTTCTCAAGCTGGCTCTGCCTGCACAGTCTGCATCCGCTCAACGCATCCTTCAGCTCGATGCATGATTTCCAGAACGGCGTGACCAGCACTGAATTCGATCTGCGGGCAATCGTGTTCTCGGCCGAGAAGTACATGATCCTGGCCGGTGTCGGCGGCGCGATGTACAACGGCGGCTTCCTGTCCGCCTCGCAGGGCCAGGGCGGACCGGATCTCGGCGTTTACTACCGGCCATGGCAGCTTGGCGTCAGCGCGCAGGCTGGCTACGGCAACGCTCATACGTACGGACAGCTCAGCATGTACAAGCAGCTCAGCTGGCTCGAGTAAGCGCCTCTCCCTCACACGCGTTCGCAATCTGCGCATGGTGGATGCTCGCGGCGCCGGCAAGCGCGGTTAGCGGCGCCCGCACCGGTGCGTTAAGCTCGAATCGGTAACGATGGCGAGCGCAAAACGGTCACATCCGGCCCTGAGATTCTCTTGGCGCACCTTCCTGTTCGGGGTCGTGCTGCTGGGCCTGATTTTCGCCGCGCATGACCGCTTCCACGGCGCATTCGAGCGGATGGACCTGATCGCCTACGACCTTCGCATCAATACCATCGCTCCGCATCCCACCTCCGGCCTGGTCGCGATCGCCGCGATCGACGACAAGAGTATTGCGCAGATCGGGCAATGGCCGTGGCCGCGGCTCGTGCTCGCCCGGCTGGTCGATGCGCTCAAGGACTACAAGGTCAAGGTAATCGGATTTGATGCGATCTTTAGTGAGGCTGACAAGGGCGATGTAGCGCGCGCGGAAATGAGTCAAAAGCTCGCGGGACTTGGCCTCAAGCACGACGCGATCGGCGAGGTGCTCGGTCCCGGCAACGACGATGCCTTTGCCGCCGCGATGAAATCGCAGGGCCTGACCGTGCTTGGTTACGCGTTCGGGAGCCACCATGACCAGGGGCATTCGGCAAGCGTCAAAATGGCCGGGTTCCTCAATCAGATTCGGCCGCCCGGGCCGCTCGGCTACGGAATCGTGCGCCAGGCTCCGGGCAAATCGCCGCAGTTGATCGAGGCCGATGCGTATGCGCCCCCAATTGCGCCGCTTAACGACGCCGCGCAATCGACCGGGTACGTCGACGCTGATGCAGACGCCGACGGCGAAATCCGCGCCGACATGACGGTAGTCCGCTTCGACGGCCGCTACTGCGCCCCCCTGTTCATGGCTGTGGCCGACGCGTATGCGGGCGGCGCGCCGATGGTATTGGGACTCGATCCCAACGGCGTGTCGGGAGTGTCGGTCGCCGGTATGCCGATACCGGTCGATGACACCGGCCGGATGCTGGTGAATTTCCGGCGCGGCGCCAATCCGTTCCCGCACTACTCCATCTCGGACATCATCAATCACCGGGTTGCGCCAGACAAACTGGCTGGAAGGATTGTCCTGGTCGGCGCGACCGCTCGCGGACTAGGTGATCGCGGCGTGACCCCGGTTGACGGCGACATGGCGCGCGTCGAGATCCACGCCAACGCGATCGACAACCTGATTCAGGGCGACTTCATCCGCCGGCCGATCGAGGCCCAGGAAATACCGCTCGTCGCCGCGATCCTGATCGGTATTCTCATGTCGCTCGGCGTCGCGTGGCTGTCCGCGCTGTCGTCGGCCTCGTTGGGCGTGATCCTGCTGGCCGGCTACTTCACTTACGCTCAGACCCGCCTGCTCAACGACGGTCTCGTGGTAGGGATCGTCTTCCCCATGCTCACCGGGGTTCTCATGTACATGTTCCTGGCCGGATATCGGTACATCACCGAAGGGCGCGAAAAGCACCACCTGCGCGTCGCCTTCGAGCATTACTTGAACCCCGACGTGATCACCTCGGTGCTGGATTCGCCCCAGGGTTTGAAACTCGGCGGCGAGCGGCGCCATCTTGCGATTATGTTCGCCGATATCGTCAGCTTCACCAAGCGCGCCGAGCGCACCGAGCCCGAGGACCTGGTCGCGCTGCTGAACACCTACATGACCTCGATGATCGACGTCATCTTCAAGACCGGCGGAGTGGTGGACAAGTTGATGGGCGACGGAATCATGGCGTTCTGGGGCGCGCCCAACGACCTCGAGAATCCCTCGCGCTCGGCGATCGATTGCGCGCTCAAGATGCTCGCCAATCTCCGCGAGCTCCAGAAAAACGACCCGCGCTTCGTTGACCTCGACATTGGCATCGGCATTTCGACCGGCGACGTCGTGGTCGGCAACTTCGGCGGGGAAAACCGCTTCGACTACTCCGTCATCGGCGACACGGTCAACTTTGCCTCGCGGCTGGAGGGTCTCACCCGCCATTTCAAGGTCCATCTGCTGGTCAGCCGCGTCACCTACGCCGAGGCCGGCGCCGGTTTCATCGGGCGCGAGCTCGGACTGGTGAGGGTCAAGGGAAAACAGTTGCTGGTGCCGATCGTCGACGTTGCCGGGCGCGACAACGACGGCGTCGATCCTTCGTTCTATCGCCGCTTCGGCGACGCGCTGACCATGATTCGCGCCGGCGACGCATCCTCCGCGCGCCAGGAGCTCGCGCGCCTGGGCGAGGCGCGCCCCGATGACACTCCGGTGCGGATTTACCTGGACAAGCTCGCCGCCGATCCCGAGCATCCGCCCGCCGACATGGTCTTCGAGTTCGAGAGCAAGTAACTGGCTCGGCGTGCGCAATCGTGCTAGGTGGTTGCTTCGGCGGCATTTCGCAAAGGAGCATTGAGATTCCTCAAGTGGTTACGCATGACAAGGTCAAGGTGGCCGTGGTCGGCGCTTCGGGATACTCGGGTATCGAGGCGGTCCGCATCCTCGCCAGCCATCCGTTCGTCGAACTGAGCGTGCTCACCTCCGAGCATTACGCCGGGCGCGAGGTCGCCGACGTTTACCGCCACATGGCCGGCATCGATTTGCCGCCGTTCGAGGAATTGCGCCCGGGCCTGATCCAGGGCCGCGCAGAGGTCGTGTTCTCATGCCTGCCCGAAACGCTTGGCACCGTGCATACCGTTGAACTAATCAAGGCCGGCCTCAAGGTGGTGGACCTGTCGGCGGATTTCCGGTTGAAGGATGCGGCCCAGTTCCGCACCACTTACGGCATGGATCATCCCGCGCCGCAGCTGCTCAAGGAGGCGGTTTACGGGCTGAGCGAATTCCATCGCCATGAGCTTCGCGAGGCGCGCCTGGTCGCCACCCCCGGATGCTTTCCGACCGGCGCGCTGCTCGCGCTGCTGCCGCTCATCAGGCGCGACCTGATCGAGCCGTCGTCGATTATCATCGATGCGAAGTCGGGCACTACCGGCGCGCGTCGGGCTGCCTCGGTCGAGCAGTTGTTCGCCGAGGTCAACGAGAATTTCCGCCCTTATAAGGTCGGCAACCATCGCCACGTCCCCGAGATGGAGCAGGAAATCTCCGCTGCGCTCGGCCGCGACATCGCGCTGCTGTTCGTGCCGCATCTGCTGCCGATCACCCGCGGCCTTCTGAGCTCGATCTTTATGCGCCCGCGCGCCGGCACCACCGAGAGCGATGTTCGCGCCGCCTTCGAGGCCAGCTTTGCCAAGTCGCGCTTCGTGCGAGTGCTCAAACCGGGCGAGCTGCCTGAGCTGCGCAACGTCCGCGCCACGAACTACTGCGAGCTCGCGTTCATCCTCGATCGCCGCAGCGAAACCCTGCTCGTGATAACCGCGATCGACAACCTCGGCAAGGGCGCCTCGGGTCAGGCGGTGCAGAACATGAACCTGATGCTCGGCTACGACGAGGCCGCCGGCCTGCTCAACGCCGCCCCAGTGCCATAGAGCCCGCGTCCAATATTTTGAAAATCGCATTCGCTGGTTATGTGTTATCATCGCCCTTTGCCACGACCGCGACCTTGAGTAGTTGACCGCGGTCCTCGGCGCACTTTATGTGGATCGTTCGCCTCGCGCTTCGCCGGCCGCTCTCCGTCGCCGTGATGTCGCTGCTGATGCTCGTCCTTGGCGTGCTCAGCTTCGGCCTCATGAACGTGGATATCTTCCCGTCGATCGATCTGCCGGTCGTCATGGTCGTATGGAGTTACCCGGGCCTCTCCGCCTTCGACGTCGAGCGGCGCATGGTCTTCATCTCCGAGCGCGCTTACTCGACCACCGTCAACGGCATCGAGCACATCGAGTCGGAATCGATCAACGGCATCGGGATACTCAAGGTTTATTTCTATCCCGGCGCTGACGTCGGCGGCGGGATTGCGCAGATCAATGCGGTGTCCGAGACCCTGCTGAGCAACCTGCCGCGCGGCATCCAGCCGCCGAATATCATTTCGTACAACGCCAGCAACGTCCCGGTCGCGCAGCTCAACGTTTACAGCGACGTCCTTTCGACCAACAAGCTCTTCGACTACGGACTCAACTTCATCCGTATCCAGCTCTTCACCATTCCCGGCTTTTCCTCGCCCGCCCCGCTGGGCGGCGTCAGCCGCTCGGTGATGGTCAACCTCGATCCCTCCGCACTCTACGCCAACGGGCTGTCCGCCTATGACGTCGGCAACGCGCTCGCCTCGACCAACGTCGTCATCCCGTCGGGCACCGCCAAGATGGGGAATTACGAATACAACGTTGACTTGAACATGTCGGTGCCCAAGGTCTCCGATTTCAACAAGCTGCCGATCAAGTACCTCAACGGCGCGCCGGTTTTCCTCGGCGACGTTGCTCCCGTCACCGACTCGCATCCGCCCGAAACCAACGTCGTGCGCTTCAACGGACAGCAGGCCACCTACCTGCTGGTGGTCAAACACGCCGACGCTTCGACCCTGACCGTCGTCGATGCGGTCAAGAAAAAGCTGCCCGACATCCGCGCCACCGCGCCCAAGGGCTTGAACGTGATGCTCACGTTCGACCAGTCGCTATTCGTCCGCGCCGCGCTCAGCGACGTCGTGCAGGAGGCCGTCACCGCCGCGATCCTGGTCGCGATCATGGTGCTGCTGTTCCTCGGCTCGCCGCGCAGCATGCTCATCGTCATCACCTCGATTCCGCTCTCGATTCTCACCGCGATCGTCGGGCTGAAGCTCACCGGGCAGACGATCAACACGATGACGCTCGGCGGGATCGCGCTGGCGGTCGGGATGCTGGTGGATGACGCCACCGTCGAAGTCGAAAACATCCATCGCAACCATGCGATGCGCAAGCCGCTGCTGGTCGCGATTCTCGACGGCGCCTCGCAGATCGCCGGGCCGACCTTTGTCGGCACGCTCGCCATCTGCATCGTCTTTTTTCCGGTCGTGTTGCTGACCGGAGTCGCGAAGTTCCTCTTCACCCCGCTCGCGCTGGCGGTGGTTTTCGCGATGCTCACCTCGTACCTGCTCTCGCGCACCCTGGTCCCCACCATGGCGCGCCTGCTGCTCCCCGAAGAGCACGAGGACAACCTCGGCGCCGGCCTCTGGGCCCGCGTCGTCCGCGCCTTCGACGCCCGCTTCGAGCAGGTCAAGCATGGGTATCGCTTCGCGCTCGCCAAGTTCATCGCGCGCCGGAATTTCTCGCTGGCCTGCGTCGCCATCCTGATTCTGACTTCGCTCGCGATGCTGCTGGTGGTCGGCGAGGATTTCTTCCCCCGCATCGACGCCGGCATGATGAGCTTGCACTTGCGGATGCCGACCGGGACCCGGGTCGAGCACACCGAGTTCATGGTGGACACCATCGAGCGCGCGATTCGTACCGTGGTGCCTGCCGGCGAGCTCGAAGGCATCAGCGACAACATCGGGCTGCCGATATCCTATAATTTGGCGTTTTATCATACTGACTCGATCGGGCCGCAGGATGCCGACGTGCTGATCCAGTTGAAGCCCGAACATCACCCCACCGCCGGATACCAGAACCAGATTCGCGCCCTGCTCAAGCGCCAATTCCCGAACGTCACCGCCTACTTTCAGGCCGCCGACATCGTCAGCCAGGTGCTCAACTTCGGCCTGCCCGCCGCCATCGACGCCCAGATCAACGGCAACAACCTCCAGATCGACTACGACATCGCGCTCCGCCTCCAGGATCGGATGAGGCTGATTCCCGGCGTCAGCGACCTCCGAATCGCCGAGCCGCAGGACTATCCCAGCTTCGGCGTGAACGTCGATCGCGCCAAGGCGCTCCAACTCGGCATCACCCAGCAGCAGGTCGCCTCGAGTGTGCTCGCCACGCTCTCGGGCGCGATGCTCTTGCAGCCCAACTTCTGGCTCGATCCGAAATCGGGCGTCAACTACAGCGTCGTGTCGCAGGCGCCGCAGCATCTGATCGACTCCGTAGCCACGCTGTCGAACATCCCGCTGAGCACTCCCCCTTCGGCCACTGGGGCGCAGGGCCAAGCCCAGTTGCTCGGCAACCTCGGCACCATCACCCACGGATGGGATCCCGCGGTCGTCGCGCATTACACCGTGCAGCGCGTGATCGACGTCGACGCCGCGGTCGAGGGCCGCGATCTCGGCAGCGTCACCTCCGCCGTGCAGCACGAGATCGACAACCTCGGGCCACTGCCCGCCGGCACCCACGTCGTCATCCGCGGCCAGAGCCAGGCGATGCACGACTCGTTCCTCACCCTTGGCGAGGGGTTGATCCTCGCCATCGTCCTCGTGTACCTGCTGATGGTCGCGAATTTTCAATCGTGGCTCGAGCCTTTCATCATCATGATGGCGGTGCCGGGCGCGCTGGCCGGCGTGCTCTGGATGCTCGCGATTACGGGTACGACCATCAACGTCGAATCGCTGATGGGCGCGATCATGGCGGTAGGGGTCGGCGTCGCCAACGGCAACCTGCTGATCACTTTCGCCAACGAGCTGCGCGAGGACGGCTACAGTCCGCTCGCCGCGGCGATCGAGGCCGGCCGCATCCGCTTCCGCCCGATCATCATGACCGCGCTCGCGATGATTCTCGGGATGCTGCCGATGGCGCTTTCGCTCGGCTCGGGTTCCGAGATGAATGCGCCGCTCGGGCGCGCCGTGATCGGCGGGCTGTTGGCGGCCACGATGATGACCTTGTTCGTGGTGCCGGCCGTGTATTCGATCTTCAGCCGCAGCCTGGTCGGCAAACATCAGCGCGACGCCGAGATCGAGGCAATCAACCTGCCCGGCGCATAGGATATGTCCGAGATGGAAGACGATCCGAAAAATTTCAGCGTGCCCGCCCCCGGCAAGGTCTTCTTTGCCGGATGGGTCGTCGCCATTGTCGCAGCGCTGGTCGCGACCGCCGGCCTCGTGCTCGCCCGCGAGCTGTGGATTGGCCGCCAGACGTCGGCGCTCGAGCGCGAAAACGAAGCCGGTCCGCACGTGCTGGTTGCCGGCGTTTCGCTCGCTCCGCTCACGCGCGATCTGAAACTGCCCGCCAGCATTCGCGGCTTCGACGAGACCGAAATATACGCAAAAGTTCCCGGCTACCTGAAGGAGATCAAGGTCGATAAGGGCGACCGCGTGCGCAAGGGCCAGCTCATCGCCGTGCTTACCTCGCCGGAGCTCGATCAGCAGACCGCCAACGCGCGCGCCGCCTACAACCTCGCCGTCATCACCGACAATCGCAATCAAACCCTGCTGCGCGCGGGCGTCATCGCGCCGCAGACCGCCGATGAGTCCCACGCCGCGATGCTCCAGGCCAGGGCCCTCCTCGAACAAGACGTCGCCAACCAGGCCTACGAAACGATCACGGCGCCCTTCGACGGCGTCGTCACCGCGCGCTACGTCGATCCCGGCCATCTGGTGCCCGCCAACACCACCCCCAACACCCCCGGCCAGGGAGCGCTCGTCACCGTTTCCCGTTACTCACCGCTGCGCGTGTTCACCTACGTGCCCCAGAATATCGCGCCGTTCATCAGGAACGGCGATCCCGCGACGATTACCGCCGCCGGCTACCCCGATCAAAAATTCACCGGCTCCATCACCCGCCATCCCGAGGCGCTCTCCCCCGACACGCGCACGATGCTGGTCGAGGTCGATCTCGCCAATAAGGATCAGGCGCTCTATCCCGGGATGTACGCGACCGCCGAGTTCACGGTCAAAATGGGCGCCGGGGCGCCGATGGTCCCCGACGACGCGCTCGTGTTCCGCGACGGCAAGGTCTATGTGCCCGTGGTCCGCGATAACCGGTTGCACCTCGCCGAGGTGACGCTCGGCTACGACAACGGGCAGATGGTCGAGGTCATCAGCGGTATCAGCCAGACCGACAAGGTTGCAGTCAACGTAGGCCAGTCAGCCCGCGACGGCGAAAACGTCCAGCCGGTGGACAACACCAAGTAGCACTCTTGCCAATCCGATAAAGTCCCGCAGTGACCCGCGCTCAACACCTGACGCTTCGCGTGCACTTGCCAGCCGCACTGGCGCGTCAACTCGGCGCGCGGCGAAAACAAACCGGCCAAAGCCTGTCCGCCATCATCGTGCAGGCGATCGAGCGATTGCTCGGCGACGAGGACCAGACCGTATTTCAAACCTCGACCGTGAACGCCCTGATGGAAGGCGCATCGACCGGCGACATGACGATGGGCGAGCTGAAGACTCACGGCGATTTCGGCTTGGGCACCTTCGACGGACTCGACGGCGAGATGATCGAACTCGACGGCAAGGTCTTCCAGGTGCGCGCCGACGGCCACGCGCATCCGGTCGAGGATTCGACGCGCACGCCATTTGCGACTGTGAGTTTCTTCAAGGCCGACGAGAGCGCGCGGCTCGATCGCCCCTGCGATCAAGCTGAAATGCTCGCGACGGTGGCCACGATGCTGCCGTCGCAGAACATCTTCCATGCGCTCAGGATCGAAGGGCGCTTCGACTACGTGAAGACTCGAGCAGTCGCCAAACAGGGCAAATCAGTCGGCCTCGAACAGGCCGCGCGCGAAGAACCGATCTTCGAGTTTCACGACGTCGAAGGAACCATCGTCGGATTCTTCACCCCGGACTATCTGCGCGGCATCAACGTGCCCGGCTATCATTTGCATTTCATCACCGCCGATCGCTCGGCCGGTGGCCATATGCTCGATTGCCGGACCGCGGACGTGACGATCAAGATTCATCACACGCCGGAATTCGCACTCGGCACGCCCGGCACCGAGGAATTCCTCAAAGCCGATCTCTCCCGCGACCACACCGCCGCCATCGGCAAAATCGAACGCTAACCGGCCAGTATTAAGACCCGTTGGCACGGGAGGCCAGTATTAAGAAAGGGGAACACGGCGCACCCGCAGCAGGGGCCGCGCCCGCCAACGGCGGGCGGCCTTAACACTGGGCGCAGGGCTCACCCCTGGCCGTGGCGACGGCAGCGCAGTATTAAGCCGTTGGCACGGCCCGCGCGCGACAACGGAGCGCGGCGTTAACACTGGGTGCAGGGGTCAGCCCCTGCCGCGCAGGTGATTCTTCCTTCCTGCCACCGCCAACGGCTCATAGCGCGGCGAAATTGCGATTTTCGTGCGGCCATGGCGGCGCGCCCGCGATCGCGTCGAGCACGTCCTCGGGCCGTTCGACTACTGACCACATCGCGCGATGGCGCTCGTCCATGAAACGCCGCTCGATACAGCCCTCCAGCAACGCCACGCACTGCGAGTAGAAGCCCAAAGTGTTGACCAGCACGATCGGGCCGCCGAACAATCCAAGCCGCTTCCACGTGATCGCTTCGAACAGCTCCTCCAGCGTGCCGCATCCGCCGGGCAGCGCGATCACCGCATCGACTTCGTCGATCATCAGGCGCTTGCGTTCGTGCAAATCATTTACAATCAGCAGCTCGCTCAAACCGCGATGACCCCATTCGAGGTCGTACATGAAACGCGGCAGGACCCCGATCACGCGCCCGCCTTCGGCAATCGCCGCGTCCGCAAGATGACCCATCGAGCCGACGCTGCCGCCGCCATAGACCAACGTCACCTGATGGCGCGCCAGGGTGCGGCCCAGGCGCTCGGCGGCGTCGTGATAAGCGGGATCGCACTGGCGGCTCGACGCGCAATAAACGCAGACTCGCTTGATAGCCATCGCGCGATCGTATCCGACCGATTCGCGCCCATCCAGATACCGCGCGACTGCCGCTCCCCGCTATCGGCAGCCCTTAAGGATCAAGCACCCCGGGCCGCGCGAGGATCGACGCCTGATCATAGACCTGCTGCACCTACGTCAGTAAAATGCCTACGCACGGGAACAAGCGGCGGGGAAAGTGACAGAGCGATCGTTGCAGGGTCTGATTCTGTGCGCGGCGCTCGTCGCAGCTATCTCCGGCGCCAATCCGATCGGCCACGCGGCGGGCACGCCGGCCGCGGCCATCACATCCACGCCTGCTGTGACGCCGGCGCCGGCCGCCACTGCGAGTCCCGTCTTGGCGAGACTTGACGCCAGCCCCAAGTCAATTTCGTTCCCGAGCGAGGTCGTGGGCCACCAGGGCAGGCCGGCGAAGATAACGGTTGCCAACCACGCCGCGGCCGTGCCAGTGAGTTTGTCGCAGCCGGAATTGAGTAGCGGATTTGTGGTGACCTCAAGCAATTGCACGGGAGAACTGCAACCCGGCGCCTCCTGTACGATTGAAGTCGCATTCGTTCCAACCGCGAAAGGCAAACAACATGGGCTGCTGCGGGTGAACAGCAACGCCTCGTTCGGATCGCACACAGTCAAACTGAGGGGCCACGGCGTCGCGCCGAAGATGAAGGCGCATCCACAATCGCTAAGCTTCGGCCAAGTGTCAGTTGACACCGTCAGTTCCCCTCAGAGCGTTACCCTGGTCAATCTCAGTCCGGCGCCGATCTCGTTCACGACGGCTCCTGCAGCCACTCCGCCATTCAACGTGACCGCCAGCACGTGCGGCACAATAGCGGCGAACGGCGCAACCTGCACGATCTCCGTCGAGTTCGCTCCGCACGAGCGGGGCAGGTTCGAGGGCATACTCGAACTACAAGACAATGCGGCCAATAGCCCGCAACACATCAAACTCTTCGCCAGTTCGAAATAGATAGCACCGCTTCAGTGATGATTGCGGGGCAGGGCGGCTTGCCGGGAGATTCGTGATCTGAGACCTTTACCGAACCCGCGTGCGCCTTGCGTGCGCGAGCATCCGCGATGCAGGCCGCTCCTCCAAACCACCCGTCAGAACAACCGGAATTAGCCCCGTGGATCGCGCGGCCGAACCGCTACCTGGCGGCGCTGTTCGCGATGCTGATGTCGGCTACGATTTTCGAAGGCTACGACATCACGATCTTCCACCTGGCGACGCCTGAAATCGCGCGGACCTTTCACATGGCCGACCCTGCGATCGGCCTGATGGCGACGATCGTGCGGTTTGGCGGGATGCTGTCGTTCTTCGTGGTAATCCTTGCCGATCGCTACGGCCGAAAGCCGATCATCTCCACGACCGTGCTTTGTTACACGCTTTTCACCTTGTTCACGGCGCTTTCGACCGGAGTGAAGTCGTTCACGAGTTTTCAAAGCAGCTCGCAGATATTTCTCGCGGCCGAGTTCGGGGTTGCGGTCACGATGATCAGCGAGGAGTTTCCCGACGCGTCGCGCGGGCGCGCGATCGCGGCGCTGCACATGGTTGCGTTCCTGGGAGTGACTGCCGCCGCACTTACCTACGCGGTCATGGCGGAGTCGCGATGGGGATGGCGCGGGATGTATCTGCTCGGGATCGCGCCGCTGCTGATGGTCGCGTTTTTAAGGCGCGGACTGCGCGAGACCGCGCGCTTCATCGCGCACGAGCATGCGCGGGCCGCGGGCGGCCTGCCGCGCCCCGAATTCTGGACGCAGATTCGCGCCAGCGTGACGCCATTGCTCGCCGGTCCGTATCGCGCGCGCCTGCTAATCATGGCCGGGCTGTGGAACTCGATAGGATTGATCGGCGGCCCGACAGTCAGCTTCTTCGCCCTCTTCGCCAAGCGCGACCATCATTGGAAATCCCACCAGATTTCGACCGCGATAATCCTCGCCTACGCGATGGGCACGGTCGGCAGCCTGCTCAGCGGATTTCTGATGGACCGGCTGGGACGAAAGTTTACCACCAGCTTCTTCTACCTGATGGCGGCGGGGGCGATGTACGTGCTGTTCACCAGCGACAGCCACGGTGCGATCCTGGCGGGCGAAGTCGTCACGATGTTTGCGTATCAGGCGTCGCGCACCGCGACCTCGGCGCTCTCGACCGAGTTGTTTCCGACCTCGATTCGAGCAACCGGGTATAGCCTGTGCGTGCAGGTGGTCGGGCAGATCTGCTGGATGCTGTCGCCGGTGGTTATCGGGCTGCTCTCGGGGCGGCTCGGCGGCCTGGGCAACGCGGCCTCGCTCTTTGCAGCCGGCCCGATCCTTGGCGTCGTGATCGTGCTGTGCTTCGTCCCCGAGACTCGCGGCAGGACATTGGAGGAACTCTCGCCTGCCCAGAAGATCTAGCTCGACTGACCGCATCCGCACACGCTTTTGGGTGACGATTGCGCTTCCGTTCGAAACCGCACTCTGGTACGCCTCCCTCATAATGTAATTGCCCGAGGAGAAACGCCGTGGATTTTAATATTCCCGCCGATATCACAGCCTACCTGGCCGAGTTGGATGCGTTCATAGAGAAGGAGATCAAGCCGCTCGAACGCGAGAACGACAACATCCGTTTTTTCGACCATCGCCGCGAATGGGCGCGCACCGACTTCGAGCGCGACGGACTGCCGCGCCATGACTGGGAGGCACTGCTGGTCGAGATGCACCGGCGCGCCGACAGGGCGGGACACTATCGCTACGCGCTGCCCAGGGAATACGGGGGCAGGGACGGCACCAACCTCGCGATGGCGATCATCCGCGAGCACCTGGCGGCCAAGGGACTCGGGCTGCACAACGATTTGCAGAACGAAAGCTCAATCGTAGGCAATCTGCCGACCGTGCTGATGTTTCGCGACTTTGGCAACGAGCAACAGAAGAAGGAATTTATTCCCAAGCTGCTGGACGGTTCGATGCGTATCGCGTTCGGGCTCACCGAACCCAATCATGGTTCCGACGCGACCTGGATGGAGACACGCGGAGTGCGCGACGGCGATCAATGGCGAATCACCGGTACCAAGGCGTGGAATACGGGGCTGCACGTCGCAACGCACGATTTCGTGTTTGCGCGGACCAGCGGCAAAGACGGCAGCCCGCGCGGCATCACCTGCTTCATCGTTCCGACCAAGAGCGCGGGCTTCAAGGTCGAAAGGTATTTGTGGACGTTCAACATGCCCACCGATCACCCGCTCGTTTCGCTGACCGAGGTCGCAGTGCCGGCCGGCGCGATTCTTGGCGATCCGGAGAACGGGCTGGCGGTGGCGCAGCATTTCGTCCACGAGAATCGCATTCGCCAGGCGGCGAGTTCTCTGGGTGCGGCGCAATATTGCATCAACGAGAGCGTGAAATACGCCAAGGCTCGCAAGCCGTTTGGAAAACCGCTCGCGAGCAACCAGGCGATTCAATGGCCGCTGGTCGAGCTGCACACCGAAGCCGAGATGATCCGCAACCTGATCTACAAGACCGCGTGGCAGATGGATCAGATGTCGAAGCCCGAGGTCGCGCTCAAACTTTCCGACAAGGTCGCGATGTGCAACTACCGGGCGAACCGGCTGGTGTGCGAAGCGGCGGACCGCGCGATGCAGGTGCATGGCGCGATCGGGTACTCGCGGCACAAGCCGTTCGAGCACATTTTCCGGCATCACCGGCGCTATCGGATCACGGAGGGATCGGAGGAAATCCAGATGCGCCGCGTCGCGCAATACCTGTTCGGATTTTTCAAAGACAGAAAGCAGGCCGAAGAATAAAGCGTTCGATTCATCATGCTGGTAATGATCCGCGAGGAATCGGGCTGGCGGAGCTTTGGTTGGTTCCCGGGCACGAATGCGCCTGATTTCGTTGCTGGCCACTGCAGGTTTCGAACCTGCGAGACCCGGCTTGTAAGGCGGCTCCGAGGGATCGGCATATCAACAACACTCTCGGTATTTCCTGGCTTTTCTGCTCACCCGACCTCATGGGAAGCCACCCAAATTCGTCATCCAATGGGCACCAAAACCGGCACCAGGGTTCCGACCTTGCTTGAGTGTCACCCTCTCGGAAGATCCAGCTCCGGTCGAAGCACGGGAAGCCGCTTCCCATCTACTATCATCGCTTCGTAACGCCCGGTTTGCGTTCCACGACGGCCGGATCGGCCTCGGTGCGTCTGATCCCAAATTTGAGCTCCTTAAGGTCAGAGTATCCGGTCGCGCTTAAGGATCTTCCAATGATCGCCGAATGCGCTCTGGTTTCCCGTCCCATAGCAGCGCGTCACTTCTAGAGGCGAGTTCGGCACTGGGAACTCAATCCAATGAGGCTTGGCTCCGCTGCAAGTCCAGGACGGCCACACCGTGCAATCTAGGTGCTGTGGTGGACGGGGTGAAGCCAACAGAAGATGAAAATGAATGGGCTTTGGTATGGGGCCCGCGATACGGTCGTAAAACTCCCGTAGTAGCCCTAACCGTTGGATTTTGCTTTTCATCTGACGATTGTCCCACGCACTGTAAGCCTTTGCTTCAATAAGAATCAGGTCAATGCCACTGGCTATTACCATGTCGACATCTTCTTGATTCCCCTTGACAAGCTGGCTGCCGTCCGGCGACGGTAGATTGTCACGAAGCGCTCCTACGCCCTCTTCACCGTTAACGTACAAATCCAAGGCTGCGGCCAACCAATTTATGTGGTAGTCTGTTGCCCACCATGCGTCCTCTCGCACTATAACAGTGAGCGCGTCTAGCAAGCTCTCTCGAAATTTTTCACCAAGGCGCAGCCCATTCTCCGCGTCGCCCAAGGCATAGCGGATCAAGAGGTTGCGTTCCTTGCGATTGAAGCGCTTCAGAGCATCCACGAGTTCATAATAGTGTTCTTCGTTTGCCACGGCCACTCATCCTCTTTCCGTATAGTGCATTGGTTGTTCCGTGCCGCACCTGCGCCGGACTGGTGGGAGGTGCGGGTTTCGAACCTGCGACCCCCGGGTTGTAAGTTGTGGAACCGGCGTATGACTCAATATCGCACAGTATCATTTAGGGCCTAATTTATCGACGGTTTCGAGCTCCAGAAGGTTAGGTCCTTTTGAGACTGATGCACACCATTTAAGAGCGCGAGGGGCCATAGCGAAGTAAGCCCGTCCCCACGGATTAGGTGCAACGCCGACTCATGCTGGACGCGAAAGCGGCACAGCCGACATCGGATCACGCACGGCAAGCGGCGGTGTGGGATCTGAATTGGGAGCGCCGGCGCTTTGCTCTCCACGTTGATTCGCGGCCATCGTGGCTTTCGCATGATGGCAGTGGGCTCCTGTTCCACACGTTCATTTCCGAGGGCGATAGCCACACTCCAATGGTCGGCGTTGCTGTATTTCAGGCTTTCGGACAACCACTCGATTCTTCGTGACGAGTGCTGAATGCTCGAACTCCGCTGCCGCACCCGCGTTTCACCCGCGCTTCGGGTCCGGGCAGGTATCGGTCGACGGAAATCGTGATCTTCGCCCGAACTCCACTGCTTCAGACAACGTCTGGCGTCACTGCGAGTCTGAATCAGGATTCAAAAGAGAAATTCCGGATGAAATGTTGTACGATGTGATAGTCTAAAATAGGTGGCGGATTTACCCGGAGGATCAATCGCATGCGCAAACCAGCCGTTGCAGTGGCCATGTCAAAGTTCAACATAGAAATGAGACTGATTGCGCTAATAACATTGGCGCTCTGCGTATCCTGCAATAAACCACAGTCAGGAGCAACCGACAACTCAGAGCCGGTAATGAGCGAAGCCGAGCAGGAGGAATTTGCCAAATTAGTGGCGGTGCAGAAAGAAGCATGTAACCTTGAAGCGAGAGTGATGCGCAACATCGCTAGTAATAGAGATGAGGGCGTCGCGTCTGGCGAAATGCTCCAACGACTCCACCTCGAGCACGCTTACGAGGATGGGCATCCATCGCCTAATGCCCAGGCCCAGCGGATTATTTCCTACGTCACTATGGCCTACGGGAGCAAAGCTACTCCAGATCAACTCGCCCTAGTCGCCTACGAGGACTGCATGGCAGAGAACGCGAAAGAGAACAAGCGGGACCTTGACCGGCAGAAGGCTGAACAGAAATTGGGAATATACAGATAGGTATGGCGCCCACGTCCCTCAGACTAGAGGTCAACCGACTGGTGATTGAAAAACATGTGGGAGCGGATGCACCGGACGGCCAAGGTCGACTACCGGTGGCACGATCTCCGACGCACCTTCGTCACGCGACTCGCTGAGAATCCAAGCGCGAGCGAGGAGACGGTCCGGAAGCCCGTTGGTCACGTTAGCCGCTGGATGCCTGAGCGTTGTAGCGATATCAGCACGCGCGCCAAGGAGAACGCGATCCGGGCTCTCGAACGGTCTGGCTTTGAAGGGGAAGGGGCACAGAACTGGGCACGGTCCGCAATCGTCGAGAAGCCTGCGCTCACAACTAGTTGATTTCGTTTGGTGGGCGGTGCAGGTGTCGGACTTGCGACCCACGGTCCGTAAGGCCAATGCTCTACCACTGAGCTAACCGCCCGCGGCCGAACTCCTGGCAAAAGAGGGCTCCTACGTGCGTCATCGACACACGGGCCGCCCTGTTGAACTTATTTGATCGAGGCCGCCGCGCGAGCCGGTCACGAACCTGCCGACGGCGGCGACGACGCTGGCGGGGCGGCGGCGGCGCGCCGGAGCCAGATTGCGGGCAGGCGCGCGGCAAAGGCTATATAGAATAAGGACAGGTGCCAGGCGGCCTTGAGCGCGAGGCCGAATCTTCGCCGGTGCAGCAGGTAGGGAATCATCGTCGGATGAAGCGTGAGCTCGATGAAATCGAGCCAGTCGGTCTCGTCCATCGTGATCGTGTAAGCCCATCCGAGCGGCGGCCGCACCTTTCCCGAGAGCACCATCGCAGGACCCTCGATCGCGACTGCCTCCTTGCCGCAGTCCATCGAGAGGCATCGCTTGCCGAGGCCCTTTGACCAAAATCTCATAGAACCTCGGCTCCCGCGTCCGTCTCTTCCGTGTCTGCATCTTCTGCGCTTGGCGTCGGAACGGCGCTTGAGGAATCGGGCCGCCTGCCTAATCCGCGGCGCATGGGATGAAGGATCAGTTTCAGCGCGGAGCGCGCCACTTTTCCGAAGAGTCCCAATCCCAGGCGCTCGGCGAGGTAGGCGACGACGGCGGGATCGCGGGCGAGAATTACGAAGTTGACGAGGTCTGCGTCCTCGACCTCGGCGCGGTAGGTCCAGTTGACTTTTTTTTCCTTGATCCTCCCTTCGAAGACGACGCAGTCAGGCGCCTCGGTGATCCGCGCTTCGCTGAAGCGGAACGGCAGCGTAACTTTTCCGAGGCCCTTGGAAGCGAGTCTCATCGCAGATCGCCTCCGCCGCTACGAAGCGGGCAGGTAGCCCGCCTTGCGCGCGAGGATCACGCTGTCAGGCTCGCGCCACCAGATTGCGAGGCCGAGATCCTCGGCGACGACGCGGGCGGAGTTGTAGCCCGGCCCCATCGTCACCATCCCGCCCGGATGCACGCTCGAGCCTCCCAGGTAGAGGCCCGGAATCGGCGTGCGATAGCTGGAGCATTCGGGGAAAGGCCGGTTGTAGCCCATCTGCAGCGAGGTATAGGCACCGTGCTTGATCGAGCCGTGCTTCATGGTCGGGAGCTGGGCTTCGATATCCTTGGGCGACCATGCGACCGACATGCGAATGTTGGCCTGCCCGAGGTTCGGCGCATAGCTGCGCCACAACTCGAGCGCCCGCTTCGCGTACCCCTCCCTTTCTTTGTCCCACGGGGCGTCGTACGGAGCCCAGGATTCCCAGCGGATCGTATGCGGGGTGCCGAAAGTCACGTGATGCGGCGCCATCAGCGGATCGTGCATCGAAGCGACCGTGCCGTGCCCCGCCATCCGGGAGAAGTCGCCTTGCTCGACTTCGCGGATATGCGCGAGCACGTCGTCAACGCTCTCGTAGCCCATGACCGTGATGAGCGAGCGATCGACAACTTCCGGGTAGCCCTCGTAGCGCGGCGGCGCGCCGAGCATGCCCCAGTTGGCGACGAACAGGCTCCACTTCTCCCATTCGTAGTTTTCCGCTCCTTCGCGAAGCTCGGGTGCGATCTTGTCGCCGCTGAGGAGCTGCAAAAAAGTCTGCTCCGGGTTGAGCGTGCTCACCACGGCGAACGCTTTGAGCGTCGTTCCGTCCTCGAGTTCGACCCCTGTCACCCGGTTGCCGCTCAAGACCAGCCGGCGCGCTCCCTTGCCCACGATCACGATGCCGCCTGCCTCCTCGATTCGCCGCCGCAGGATCGAGGAGAGCTGATGCGATCCGCCGCGCACGAGTGCGCTGTGAGTCAGCCGCGACAGATAAATCGGCGCCATGAAACCCATGCCGCCCTCGTCCGGCTCGAGCCCGAACATCGAGCTCAAGTAAAGCAGCCCCGCGTTCACGCGCGGATCGCGCAAGCCGAAGGATTGGAGATATTCGAGCGGCGACATCTCCGAAATTTCAGCCATCCGCTCTCCGAGCGCACCCGCCTCCCGAAACAGCATCATCTGCTCGACCGGCTCGACCGGGGGGACGAAGGTCGCCGGGATGAGGATTGCCTCGCACAACTGGTCAACCTCCTTGCGCAGCGCGGCGTAAGGTTCGGCGTCAACTGCGCTCAGCGCGGCGACGCTTTGCACTGAGCGCGCGGGGTCCGTGAAAAGCGTGAACGACTTGTGCCCCGAAAACAGAAACGACACCTGCGCCTCGGGATACGCGAATCGCACGCCATCCGCGCCGAGCTCCAGGTCGGCAAAGGGCGGCATCAGTTCGCCGAGCATCATGTAGGTGGCGTGGTAGTTCATCTTGAAGCCGCCGAGTTCCTGGGTCACGAGCCCGCCGCCGGTCTCGAGGTTGCGCTCGATCACGGCGACCTTTGCGCCCGCGCGCGCGAGGTAGGCTGCGCAGGTAAGCCCGTTGGGACCCGCGCCCAGCACTACTGCGTCGAACTCCTGAGCCATCGGTAGCTCCTTCTCAGCCGCCGAGATGCGAGGCGATCTGATCGAACGGATGGTGGCACCACCATTCCTGCTTGCGGACGCCCAGGTCCTCGGCCACGCAGCACGCGGTGATGTAGCCGGTGGCGAGGTGGGTCAGAGAGCCCGGCCAGACCCCGTTGCTGAAGTAGAGGCCCGCAATGCGGCTGCGGTTCGGCATCCGACCCATGTACCATTGCGCCCCGCTCACGTCGCCGCCGAGTTCATGCCCATAGATCGCCGAAGGGTTTCGCCGCCAGTTGTCGAGCGGAGTCGAGTAGGAGCTCGCCAGGACAAGCTCTCTGAACCCCGGCGCCAGCGCCTCGATTTGGCCGAGGTGGTTTTCGTGCAACTGGTCGGTGATCTCGCGATTGTCCCAGGCCTGGATGCCGCCGTAGCGGCGCAAATTGACCGGGTACTCGATTTCGAACACCATCGCGCACTTGCCGTCGGGCGAGCGGCGGCTGGGGTCGACCGCGGCGAGGTTGTACATCTCGGCAACGTCGGCCGCGACCACAAACAGCTCTTCATTCCTGGTGTACTGGAGCGAGCGCGCAGCGTGATCCCAGGAGTCCCAGGCCCGCACCGGGTAAGGGCATTTCATGATGTCCCGGTTCCACGAGGCGGAGCCCCAATGGGCAGGCTCCTTGAGCAGGAAGTAGGAAGTGAAGGCGCAATGGCCGGTCATATCCCAGTAGTTCATCTTGCGCTGCAATTCGCCGTCGCCACGCGCGACTTCGTCGTCGCCCAGCATTTTGACCGCGATCGGAGGACTGGTGTGCATCACTACGGCTTTGCGCGCCTTTATCTCGCGCGGCCCGAAGGCCGAATCCTCCTCCAGCACGACACCGTCGGGGCGGCCCGCCGCCCAGGTCACTTTCGCCACCGGCGCGTTGAGCATCAGGGTGCCGCCGTGATGGCGGAAGCATCGGACCAGGGCGTGAACCAGGTTATGCATCCCGCCCTTGGGCACCCCGATGCCGAGTCCCCAGCCGAGCAGAGTCATCACGGCGCCTTCGCCCTTCTCCGCCGGGTCTCCGAATACGCCGATGTTTGCCATCCCCAAAAGGCTGGTGCGCACGTACTCGTTCTCGTAGAGCAGGTCGAGCAACTCCATCCCGTTCATCGTTCTCAAGTCGCGCGGGCTGAAGCCGACGAAGCTCCCGAGCGAGAACAGGTAATCCTCGCCCTCCGGTGAGGGAGCGGTGAAAACGCCGCGCTCGACGATCTCCTGCACTCGCGGCGCGATTTGCCCTGCAATACGGAGGTAGGTCTTGGCGTCCTTCTGCGAGTATCTACCGATCGACTCGGCGGTTTTATCACGGTTGAGCGTGTAGTAGATGAGATTTTTGTCGGGCCAGACGGTGGCGCCGCTCACCTCGGGGAAGATCATCTCGAATCCGAACGAGCTTAGATCGAGGTCGCCCCACGCCGGGCTCATCGGCAGGAAGCACACGCCGGCGTGGGTATCCACCGGCACTCCGGCGCCGAAAATGTCCTCGGTGAGCGCGAACGGGCCGCATTCGTTGCGCTTCTCGATCACGGCTACTTCCAGCCCGGCCTTGGCCAAGTACGCTCCGCAGGCGAGCCCGTTGACTCCGGCCCCGACGATTACCACGTCGTAGCTGTCTTTCATGCTCTTGGCCTCCGTAATCGCCGGCGCGTGCTTCGGGCGGACACCGGGCGCGCGCTTGCCCGGGAAAGCTCGCCGAGCCGCTCCCGGACCATCCGGTAGTGCAGCGCGGTCAGAAGTTTGGAGGAGGCGTCGATCGATGCGGTCGCCAGGCGAACTTGCTCGTCAGGCGCTACGCGGCCCAGCACCTTCTCGTTGAACGTGGCGAACTCGAGGTCGATTAGCTTTGCGAGGATCCTGGGGTAGAAGCCCAGTTGGTCGACCGAAAAGCCCATCCGCCCGTCCAGACCCTCCTGGCGCATGGCATGAACCGCGCCGACGATCGCTACTTCGTCCACGGTAAACGGCTTGCCGCCCGCCGAAAGCAGGCCCTGCCTGACGAGCGCCTTCACCACCGCGTCTGAAAGCGGATAGCGGCGGATGACCTCCTCGCGTGGCTCGCGTCTATCGGCAACGTCCATCCCGTGAAGGAGTCTCAGGTCCGTTTCGCGAAGGCGTTCCGAGCCGCCGTCGTCGAGCAGTTTTTTGATCACGCCCAAGGGCAGGAACCGCTCGGTCTGAAGCGTCTTGATCTGCGCGATCCGCTCGACGCAGGCCGGGTCGTAGTAGGCCATCCGCCGGTGCGGCCTTTCGGGCTCGGGCAGGATGCCCAGGGCGACGTAATGATGGACCGTGGGCGCGGTCACCCCCGTGCGTGCGACGAGCTGGCGGATGGTGAGGCCGCGGCGCGGCGGCTGTTCCTGGAGCGATTTCGCCGGGTTTTTCATGTGTATCAGGTAGCACCTAATACATGATACGAGCAGTGTCAAACACCATGCGTGCGTGACCGGAACATGGCATTGTCGAGTGTGACGGCAAGCATGAGGCATATCCCGCCATGCGGCATCATATGAAGCACTACTACGGCATCGCCTGAGCGGGTGCCCGCGTCCCAGGGATGCGGCAAGAGCACCGGAATGACAGCGGCAGGAGGAAACGCATGACGACGAACTCTCAAGACGAAAAGACAGCCCGGAAGTTCACGGGGGGCAATGCGCTCCGGTTGGTTGCCTACCAGGCCGGCGCGGTCGTGAGCCGGGAGATCGTCAAGAAGAAGACCGGCACGGTGACGCTATTTGCCTTCGATAAGGATCAGAGCCTCAGCGAGCACACGGCGCCATTCGACGCCCTCGTCCAGGTGCTGGACGGTGTAGCCGATATAACCATTGGCGGCGTGCCCCACCGCCTCGGCAAGGATGAGATTATCCTGATGCCGGCCAACGTGCCCCACGCGCTCAAGGCGGTCGAGCAATTCAAGATGATGTTAGTGATGATCCGCGAGGCAACGGGCTGACGGAGCTTTGGTCGGTTCACGGCCGCGAACGCGCCTGATTTCATTGGTGGGCGGTGCAGGTTTCGAACCTGCGACCCCCGGCTTGTAAGGCCGATGCTCTACCACTGAGCTAACCGCCCGCGGCCGAACTCCTGGCAAGAAAGCGCCCTGCGTGCGTCATCGACACACGGGCCGCCCGCTTGAACTTATTTGATCGAGGCCGCGCGAGGCCGGTCACGAAGCCGCCGGCGGCGGCGACGCCGGCGCGGCGCTGACGCCTTCGTTGAGCGAGTCCTTCAACTGCTTGCCCGGCTTGAACTTGGCCGACCGGCTCGCCGAAATCTCGATCGATTCGCCGGTCTTTGGATTGCGGCCGGTGCGCGCCTGGCGTTCCGAAACCGAAAACGTTCCGAAGCCTGAGATGTTTACGCGCTCGCCCTGGCGCAGCGCGGCGATGACGTCGTCGAGCACGATATTAATTGCGCGTTCGGCATCGGCCTTGTTGAGGGGAAGCTTGTTCGACAACGCCTCTATGAGTTCAGCCTTGGTCATATGTAACCTTCGGCGGTCTTCCCGAAAATCCCGACCGCACATTTGAGCCGCGCGCTTCCGGTTCTCACCGGAATTCGCGCGGCGTCCCCCGCTCAGAACCTACGACAAGTTCGTGGATACAGTGGTATCCTCTTCCTCTCCTGGCGTCATTCGGCCCTTCGGTTCCGGCTCGCGCAGGAACGCCAGGTCGCTATCGCCCTTGCCCGGCTTGAAGAACGTATCCGGGTCGGTCAGCACCAGCGCGTGCTTGAGCACTTCGTCCATGTGCTCGACCTGAATCAAGGTGATGCCCTTCATGATCTGCGGAGGGATCTCCTCGATGTCCTTGGCGTTATCCCTGGGTATCAGGATGGTCTTGATGCCGCCGCGATGCGCCGCGAGCACCTTCTCCTTGAGTCCCCCAATCGGCAGCACTCTTCCGCGCAGCGTAATTTCGCCGGTCATCGCAAGGTCATTGCGAATCGGCGAGCGCGTGAGCGCCGACACCAGCGCAGTCGCCAGCGTGATTCCCGCCGACGGCCCGTCCTTGGGAATAGCGCCTTCGGGAACGTGAATGTGAATGTCGATCCGGTGATAGAAGCCGCGATCGAGGCCGAGCACTTCCGCCCGTGAACGCACGTATGAAAGCGCAGCCTGCGCCGATTCCTGCATCACGTCGCCGAGTTGGCCCGTGATGGTCAGCTTGCCGCGTCCCGGAACGATCGTCACCTCGACGCTGAGCAGCTCGCCGCCGAGCTCGGTCCACGCCAGCCCGGTCGCCACTCCCACCTGCGGCACGGTTTCCGCGGTGCCGTAGCGGAACTTCGGAACGCCGAGATACTTGCCCAGACTCGAGCTCGAAACCTTGACGTGCGCGTTGCGATCGGTCTTGACGACCTCGACCGCAACCTTGCGGCAGATCGAGGCGAGTTCGCGCTCGAGATTTCTCACCCCCGCTTCGCGGGTGTAATGGCGGATGATGCCCTGGATCGCACCGTCGGAAATCTCGATGTTCTCCGGGCGCAGCCCGTTGGCCTCCTGCTGCTTCTTCAACAGGTACTTCTTGGCGATATTGAGCTTCTCCGATTCCGTGTAGCCGGGAATCCGGATGACTTCCATCCGGTCCTGGAGCGGGCGCGGGATGCGGTCGAGCGTATTGGCCGTGGTGATGAACAGCACTTTGGACAAATCGTAATCGCAGTCGAGATAGTGGTCGTTAAAGGTGCAGTTCTGCTCGGGATCGAGAACTTCGAGCAGCGCCGATGACGGATCGCCGCGAAAATCGGTGGACATCTTGTCCACTTCATCGAACAGCAGCACGGGGTTGGACGATCCGGCCTTGCGAATCGACTGGATCACCTTTCCCGGCAGCGCGCCAATGTAGGTCCGGCGATGACCGCGGATTTCGGCTTCATCGCGCACCCCGCCAAGTGACACGCGCACGAACTTGCGTCCGGTCGCACGCGCCACCGACTTGCCCAGCGAGGTCTTGCCCACGCCCGGAGGGCCGACCAGGCACAGGATGGGTCCCTTCATCTGGCCGACCAGGGTCTCGACCGCGAGGTATTCCAGGATGCGCTGTTTGACTTTGTCCAGGCCGTAATGATCTTCCTCGAGCACGCGCTCGGCTTCTTTGATGTCGAGTTTGTCCTCGGTGTACTCGAACCACGGCAGCGCCAGAAACCAATCGAGGTAGTTGCGCACGACGGTCGCCTCGGCCGACATCGGCGACATCATCTTGAGCTTCTTGATCTCGCGCTCGCACTTCTCGCGCGCCTCGGCGGGCATCTTCTTCTGCCGAAGTTTCTCTTCCAATTCCTGAATCTCGTTCTTGAATTCGTCCTTCTCGCCTAGCTCCTTCTGAATCGCGCGCATCTGCTCGTTGAGGTAGTACTCCTTGGACGTCTTCTCCATCTGCTTCTTGACGCGGGAGCGGATGCGTTTTTCGACCTCGAGGATTTCCAGCTCCGAGCGCATGTAGCCGAGAATCTTCTCCAGCCGCTCGGCCGGGATGGTCGATTCGAGCAAAGCTTGCTTGTCTTCGAGCTTGATCCCGAGATGTCCGACCAGCTTGTCGGCCAGGAACGCGGGATCGTCGACCGCCGCGATCGAGGTTACCATCTCGGGGGGAATCTTCTTGTTGAGCCGCGCGTAGTTGTCGAAGGTGGAGACCACCGAGCGCATCAGCGCCTCGATCTCGGTGGTGCGCTCGCTGACTTCCTCGATCTCCTCCGCCTCGACCTGGAAATATTCCTCGTCGGCGACGTAACGGATCACGCGCGCGCGCTTTTTGCCTTCGACCAGCGCCTTGACGGTTCCGTCGGGCAGGCGCAACAGCTGAACGACAACCCCGAGCGTGCCGACCGAGTACAGGTCGCGCGGCGTGGGCTCGGCCACCTTGGGGTCCTTCTGCGTCACCAGCAGAATCGGGGTCTTCTTGGCCTCGGCGGCTTCCAGAGCCTTAATCGACTTCTGGCGTCCGACGAAGATGGGATAGACTTCGTGTGGAAAAACGATCAACTCGCGCAACGGGAACAATGGCACCACGTTCGCCGTTGCATCGCGATTATCTTTCTTGTCATTGCGAAAAAGCATCTTGTAGTTCTCGAGTCTCCCGGGCTATGCGGTTTCGGCGGTCTTTTGATAGACCAGCAGCGGCTGCTCCTTCTGAGTAACCACTTCTTCCGAGATTAGCACCTCCTTGATGTTTGGCTGTGAGGGGATGTCGAACATCAGGTCCACCATGATCGCTTCCATGATGGCGCGCAGTCCGCGAGCACCGGACTTGCGCTTGAGCGCCTCGCGCGCGATCGCGCGCAGCGCACCCTGCGTGAATTTCAGGTGAACGTTCTCCATGTCGAAGAGCTTCTGATACTGGCGTACCAGCGCGTTCTTCGGCTCGGTCAGGATTCGCACCAGCGCTTCCTCGTCCAATTCGCCGAGCGTCGCGATCACCGGCAGGCGGCCGACGAACTCCGGAATCAATCCGAACTTGAGCAGGTCCTCCGGCTGCACTTCATATAACAGCTCGGAGATCGTCTTGGGGTCGCGATGCGTCAGGTCGGCCCGAAAACCCATCGTCTTGCCCGAGATGCGCCGCCGGATGATGTCGTCCAACCCAACGAACGCGCCGCCGCAGATGAACAGGATGTTGGTCGTGTCGACCTGCAGGAACTCCTGCTGCGGATGCTTGCGGCCGCCCTTGGGCGGCACCGACGCCATCGTGCCCTCGATTATCTTCAGCAGCGCCTGCTGAACCCCTTCACCCGACACGTCGCGCGTGATCGACGGGTTGTCGCCCTTGCGCGCAATCTTGTCGATCTCGTCGATGTAAACTATCCCGCGCTGGCATCGCTCGATGTCGTAGTCGGCGTTCTGCAGCAGCGACAGGATGATGTTCTCGACGTCCTCGCCGACGTAGCCGGCCTCGGTCAGCGAAGTCGCGTCGGCGATCGTGAACGGCACCTGCAGAAAGCGGGCCAGCGTTTGCGCCAGCAGCGTCTTGCCCACTCCGGTGGGGCCAATCAGCAGGATGTTGGATTTCTGCAGCTCGACGTCGCCGGTCACCATCTGCGAGTCGATTCGTTTGTAGTGATTGTGAACCGCGACTGAGAGAATTCTCTTGGCCCGGTCCTGTCCGATCACGTACTGGTCGAGCACCCGCTTGATCTCGGCGGGCTTGGGCACCGCAGAGCTTTGGCTGAACGCTTCCTCGCTGTCAGTCTCCTCGGCGATTATGTCGTTGCAAAGGTCGATGCATTCGTCGCAGATATAGACCGTCGGACCCGCGATCAGCTTTCGAACTTCGTCCTGGCTCTTCCCGCAAAAGGAGCAAACCAGGTTGCCCGAGCGGTCGTCATGCTTGGCCATACTGCCTCCCGCGGCTCACTTGGAGGGCCTCCGGCTAACGATTACCTCATCAATCAGTCCGTATTCAACCGCCTCCTGCGGCGACATGAAGTAATCGCGATCGGTATCCTTCTCGATCTTTCGCAGGTTCTGTCCCGTATGCTTCATTATGATGTTGTTGATTTCCTCCCGCGCGTGCAAAATTTCCTTCGCGTGTATTTCCAGGTCGCTCGCCGGTCCCTGCATCCCGCCCAGCGGCTGATGCAGGATGATTCTCGAATGCGGCAGCGCGTAGCGCCGGCCCTTCGCACCCGCCAGCAGCAGGATCGCGCCCATGCTGCCTGCCTGTCCCAGGCACAACGTCGATACCGGAGGCCGAATGAACTCCATCGTGTCGTAAATCGCCATCCCGGCCGTCACCGCTCCGCCCGGCGAATTGATGTAAAAGTTGATCTCTTTTTCCGGATCTTCGGACTCGAGGAACAGAAATTGAGCCGTGATCAGGTTGGCGACGTCGTCGTTGACTTCGGTGCCGAGAAAAACGATGCGGTCCTTCAGCAGGCGAGAGTAGATGTCATAGGCCCGCTCTCCGCGCCCGGTCTGTTCGACAACAATCGGTACCAGGTTGCTCATAAATCCGGTTCGCGCCACAGCCAGGTCGCGACAATTGAGAGAAGGCCGCCGACGCCTTCAAATTGTAACGTCTGCGATATGGTCGAGCAACCGTGATTCGCTCCGAGCCGCGTAGCATCGACGCTACTTCGGCTCGGATTCGGCATCTTCGCGCTTGGCGCGGCTCAGAATAAAGTCGAGCGCCTTCTCCCGCCGCATCGATTGCCTCAGCGCCTCGCGATTTTCCAGGGCGCGGTAGAACTCGGCGGCGCGCTCGCGATTACGCCCGCTTTGGGTAACGATTGCCGCCACCCGCTCACCCAGCTCCTCGTCGTTGATCTCAATCTTTTCCTGCTCGGCGAGCGCGTCCACGATCAGGCCCGTACGTGCGCGCTTCTCGGCCCGCGTCTTCAAATCGTCGGCGCTCTGCTTGACCCGCTCGCCGGCGTCCTCATGCGACAGGCCGCCCGCTTCGAGCGTCTGATGCAATTCGGCTTCCATCGCACTCAGCTCGCGCGCGACCAGCGATTCGGGCAGCTCGACCGGATTGCGCTCGATCACGAGATCGAGCAGTCCCTGCCGCGCGCGCGCGTTGGCCTCCTCCTTGGCATGAGCGAGCAGTTCGGCGCGAACGCGGGTGCGGAACGCCTCGAGGTTTTCGTCGCCGAGATCCTTGGCGAAGTCATCATCGACGGTCGGCAGTTCGCGCCGATAGATTTCTTTGGCCGTCGCGCGCCATTCGACAGTCTTGCCGGCGAGATCCTTCTGGCCGTAGTCGGCCGGGTAGGTTTTTGAGGCCTTCGCCTGCTTGCCCAACTCCGCGCCCTTGAGCACTTCGTGCACGCCGTGGGCGAGCGCCCGCTCGGAAACTTCCACCAGCCGATCGTCGGGACGGGTGCTCGACAGCGGCTTGCCGTCCTCGAAAGCCTCGACCGAGGCGAGCGCGTAATCGCCGTCCTCGACCACGGTGCGGCCTTCGACCTTCTTGAGCGTCGCCTGCCGTTCGCGAAATCTTTCGATCGCCTCTTCGACTTCCTGGTCGCCGACCTCGACCTTGGACTCGGGCACCTTGAGGCCCTCGTAGTCCTTGACCTCGATCTTCGGGCGGAGATCGAACGTCGCGCTGAACTTGAGCGACAGGTCTTTCTGCAGGTCCGACTGTTCGGTGACGATTTCGGGCGCCACCACGGGCTTAAGGTCGTGCTCCTGGAGCGCCTTGTCGGTGTATTCCTTGACGAGCTTTTGAATTACCTCGCCGCGGACCTGCTCGCCGAAGAATCGCTCGAGCAGATTGCGCGGGGCATGGCCGGGGCGGAAGCCCTTGAGCACAACGCCGCGTTTGAGTTCGTTGAATGCGCGATCCAGCTCATGCTTGATTTCGTCGGGCTCGACTTCAATCGTAAGTTTGCGCCGGAGACTGTTGGGTTCTTCGATATTTACGTTCATGGCGGTTTAACCTTTACAGATAAACACACCGCTGTCGCCGGAATCAACCGAGCGCGCGATTCGGTAGTGGCAGGTTTTCAATTCTGGTCCGCTAGAGCCGCTAATTCCTCGAACGTCCAGACGTGATCGCTGATGCCTGCTTCCATTGCTGGCGTTACGCGGAGCGTCTGATGGATTCGGACGAAGTTGTAGTAAACGCAGAAGATAGCGAACATATGCTTGTGATTAGCAAGCTTCTTTGAAAAAGCATTGGTCAAGCGGGTAAATCTGCGGTTCGACATGCGGATCGTTAGGTTCGCGCGTTCGACAAATGACGTGCTGATATGCGCTGGATCGGGATTGCCGTGGATGACCGTGCGCTCTGTGCCGAGACAGACTGGCGGACTGTATCGCTTCTCCGCTTCGGGCGCTGAGCCGTAAACCTTCACCAACATGGCGTAGTCGATAGACGTTCCAAACGCGCCGTCCACGGCGTCCAGATAGGCTTTGTGGCCGTCGCTGGTTAGCTGAATCCGATTCGCCAGTCGATTCGATACGTCCATCATAAACGCATGCGCCGCGTCCGCATCGCGCGTTCCAACGAGCCAGCCGATCATCAATTTGGAATCGGCATCAAGCGCGGTCCACGTCCAGACATCACCAAAGCCAAACATGCCTCGCTTTTCCTGCGGTACGTTTTTCGCCTTCGCGTGAACGAAACTCCAAATCTCGTCCACCTGTACCCGGCGCGAATTGAGCGCGCGAACGTGCTCATCGTGATAAGCCGCGCATGCAACGCCAGCGTCCGCAACGAGCTTCAATACTGCGTCTCTGGAGCAGTCCTGCATTCGCGCCGTGGCGCGAGCCGACGATCCTTCGCAGAGGCATGAAAGAATCCGAGCACGCCGTTCAAGGCTCAACTTGTTCATGTTGCTAATTATGCTTGCTCGGGATTGCATTGTCAAGGGCCCACCTCAAGAATAAAAGCATCGTTGGACTTTATGCTTGCATTTTTCTCCGATTTCAGGATAAGTACAAGCATCGAGGTGAATCATGCTTCAGGACGAAAAAGCAGAAACGCCATCAGGACGGACGCGTAGCGGCTTAGCCCGAGCGCACAAATTAGACGCCGCAGAGCGATCGGAAATTGCTTCAATTGCAGCTAGGGCCCGATGGGACGCCAAAAAGGTGAGAGACGAAACGGGCAAGCTGCCTCACGTGCTCGGTCGATTCAGCAGCACGCTTGATCTAGCGGGCATGAAAATTCCCTGCGCCGTAATCGAAACGCCCAACGGCATTCAGCGCGTTTTGTCGGAGAATGGTATTACCAATGCGCTCTTGGGCTCGCGAAGCGGAGCATCAAAACGTAAGAAAAAAGCATTCGAGGAACAAGGCGCTGTGCTTCCTCTCTTTGTTGCGCCAGAGCAATTAGACCGATTTATTACCGACGATCTGCTTGAGGGCCCTCTGAAGCCCATCGACTATTTGGACGGCGATCAAACTATTCGCGCATACGATGCCGCTATCCTGCCCGCAGTTTGCAATATCTGGCTTCGAGCGCGAGAGGAAGGCGCGCTCCAAACCCAGCAGCTACCGAAAGCACAAAAAGCGGAAGCCTTGATGCGGGCTCTGGCGGAAACCGGAATTGTCGCGTTGATAGACGAAGCGACTGGATACGAAAAAGTACGCCCTCAGAACGCACTTCAGGAATATTTGAAACTCCTAATTCGAGAACAATTGGCAGCGTGGGTTCAAAAGTTTCCCGAAGAGTTTTTCGTAAACATTTACAAATTAAAGGGATGGTCATGGCCGGGAATGCAAAAGAATCGCTATTCGGTCGTAGGCCACTACATCCGAGACTTGGTTTACAAAAGGCTAGGCCCTGGCGTCTTGGAAGAGTTAACGAGAAAATCCCCGAAAAACGAGAGCGGTCAGAGACCGAACAAATTGCATCAATGGCTTACGGAAGATGTTGGCGATCCGATACTGGCGCAGCATCTACACTCGCTTATCATGTTCCAAAGACTCGCCATCGCAAACGGACACGGTTGGAATAAATTCGTTCAGATGGTCGATGCAGTCATGCCAAAAAGGGGAACGACGCTGATGCTGCCGCTTAACGAGATTCCCGAGAAATCCAACGAGCTTTAGCGGCTTTTTGTGCAATCTCTTTGCGCCGCTTTTTGGATAAATTCGCGGCTCGCGTCAGTCCGCCTTTAGATGCGCCAAGCGCCGAGAGCGCCTGAGCATGCGGATTTTTGCCCTCAGCGGGCTTCAACACTTCGCCAATCGCTTCCTCAAATACGCGGAGCGCGTTTTGCGCGAAGTCCGCTCGTTTGCCACCCCTGCTTGCTCGACTAGGCATGGGCGTAGTATGACACTGAGCGGAGGGCATTTCAAATGGCACACCTCATTACCGTTCACGAATATCCAAAAGGCAAAGAGTTTCTTCTAAATTCCGATCACATCGAATCCGCTAGCGTCGTAGAAAGTCCGAGCGGAACCCGCAGCGCAGTCAGGATCGTTGGTGGCGAGAAGACGTATCATTTGCAGGAGAGCCTAGACGATTTGACCCGTCTTTGCTTGCCTCGCTAGCCGACACGATCTGAGTAGTCTGAAGCATCTCTATCGCTGCTTGCAGCGTCTCAGTTGCCTCTCGAATTGTCATACCGGCGAGCTGATCAATGATTGCGTCTGGGGTCGTCAATTTCGTTCTCCTTTTTCAAAACCGGCCACTACCCGCGATTCCGGTGCTGTCTGAACTGGAATCTTGCAGGAGGTGCCCACCCCATCTATGTTGTTGAAATCGGAGACTCAAGACGGAAATTCCGGTTCAGGGTGATTCACGGAAGATCCTGAATCCAGCGAAGTACGCGCACCAAGGCGCATTCACGAAGTGGAGAGATCCCGGTAAAACCGACACATTCTTCGGATTCCGCTTCATCGGAACCCGCTCGGCCCGGTGGTGATGCGGCCGAAGCGTCCGCCTTTCGCGTCAAAGGAATCGACGCCGCGATCCTCGCGCTCATCCTCGGTTTTGCGCTGCTCCTGATCGCGAGCACGGGATTTGCCAACGGACAGGAATTGTGGCCGATGCCTGACGCGGTCGAATACGCGGCGATTGCGGTAAACCTCGATCGCGGCCTGGGCCCGGTGCTCCATTTCGGGGGGAATTCTTATCCGTGCCGCTACACGATCGGCTATCCACTAATCCTCGCCGCAGTGTATCCACTTCTGGGCCGCAGGCCCGAGCGGCTATGCGTGATTACGGCGCTGACGGCGTTGATCGCGATAGCCGGGCTTTACCTCCTCACCCTGTGGGCGTTCGACCGGCCCAGCGCGATTTTGGCCGGGTTGCTACTGGCCGCCTCGCCGCATTTTCTCGGGCTTTCCACCTGCGTGATGAGCGACGTTCCCGCGCTTGCCGTCGCAGTCCTCGCGGTGCTGGCATTCTTGTATGCCGAGGGGAAAGAAAGCCTGGTTGCGTCCGCGCTGTGCGGACTGCTGGCCGGCTTGGCCGTCACAATCCGTGTCACCAACGTCGCGATTTTGGTTGGAATGCTTGCGGCGGTCCTGCTCGTCCGGCCACGCAGATTGCAGTTTGCGCGAGTGACGGCGTTCGCGATCGGATTCCTCGCATTTCCCGGATTGCAGGCCTGGGTAAACCTGCACTACCTCGGTTCGCCGCTGTCGACCGGTTACGCGTTCTGGTGGCCGGAGGTTTACAGCTCAGGTTTCGCGGCCTTTGAGCCGCGCTTCCTCTTTGCACCGGTGTTTCCGACCTATCGGCACGGAAATCTTGTCTCTTATGTTCTGCCAATCTTTGGTCTCGACGGCCTGCTCGGCCAGATTAATCTGGGTACCGAGTCCCGAACGTTAGCTGCCGCGCACTACGCTTTTTACCCGTTTCCAGTGGCGGTCTTCGCCGGGCTGGGCGTGTTCTTCGCGCTCGGCCGCAAGCGCAATGCAAGCACGATGCGCGCGGTGTATCTGGGTTTCGGCTTTCTTGCTTCGCTGTTGCTTATTTACCTCCCGTATTTCTATGTCGATCCTCGCTTCCTGCTACCGGCGTTGTTTATCGTTTTTGCCGCGGCGGGCTACGGGCTGGTCAGCGCGAATCGAAGGCTCAAGTGGGGATGGGTGGGATTTGCGGTGATTGCCCTGGACGTGCTTCTGGCCGGCTCGATTGTGGTCGAGACGGTTTCCCGGCTTGCGGTGGTGCCGCGGCAGTCGAAGCTGGTCGACTATGTGCTCGCGATCCGGCCCCGGTTGGCGAACGCCGTGGTGGTCAGCGATATTTCCCTGCAATGGCTCGAGCTTTATGCGGGCGGAGAAGGAACCGACTTCGTCGGCCTCAACAATCTTTCCACCGAACTTCAACCCGACCAAGTGGTAAGCGAATACCATCTGCACCTGCTTTACAGCAAAAAGTCCCGAGGATTGCCCGTGCCGATACCGCCGATACTTCTTCCCAATGGCAAACTTGACCCGGCCGAAGCGCGCAAGCTGGCGGAGGAGGACGAGAAGGGACGCCCGGTTTACCTGCTGGTAGTGATGCCGGCCACCGACGAATGGTGGGATGTGGTTCAGCGGGAGTTCGCCGAGATCGATCGCCACTTCTCCCACGAAACGGTTGCGGATTATCCCGAAGTTGGGCTTTACCGTTTGAGGCCGCACTAACCGAACTGGAATCTTGCAGGTGGTTGCGGCCCCAAACATGTTGTTGAAAGCCGATGCGTCCGCGGTGCGCTTCAAGGGAATCGATGCGGCGATCCTCGCGCTCATCCTCGGTCTTGCGCTGCTGCTAATCGCAAGCAGGGGATTTGCCAGCGGACAGGAATTGTGGCCGATTCCCGACGCCATTGAATACGCGGCCATGGCGGTAAACCTGGATCGCGGGCTGGGCCCGGTGTTCCATTTCGGGGGAAATACTTATCCGGGCCTGCACCCGATCGGCTATCCATTGATCCTGGCCGCGGCGTATCCACTTCTGGGCCGCAGGCCCGAGCGGCTTTGCATGGTTACGGCGCTGATGACATTGGTCGCGATAGCCGGGCTTTACATTCTGACCCTGTGGGCATTCGACCGGCCAAGCGCGGTTTTGGCCGCGTTGCTACTGGCCGCATCGCCGCATTTTCTCGTGCTTTCCACCTGTGTGACGAGTGACGTTCCCTCGCTTGCCGTCGTAGCCCTCGTGGTATTGGCATTTTTGTATGCCGAGGAAAAAGAAAGCTGGGCCGCGTCCGCACTCTGCGGGCTGCTGGCCGGCATGGCCGTCATAATCCGTTTCACCAACGGCGCGATTTTGGTTGGAATGCTCGCGGCGGCTATCCTCGTCCGGCCACGCAGATTGCAGTTCCCGCGAGTGATGGCTTTCGCGATCGCATTCCTCGCATTTCCAGGATTGCAGGCTTTGGCAAATTGGCACTACCTCGGTTCGCCGCTCTCAAGCGGTTACGCGTTCTGGCTGCCGGATGCCTTCCGTTCGGTCTCCGCGCCCTTTGAGCTGCGCGCCTTCTTTGTACCGACGGATCCGGCCAATCGGCATGGAAACTTTGTCTCTTACGCGCTGGCATTGCTTGGTCTCGACGGCCTGTTCGGCCAGCTTAATTTGGGTACGGAGTTCGGAACGCTGGATCACGCGCGCTACGCTTTGTACCCGTTTCCGGCTGCGGTCTTCGCCGGGCTTGGCCTGTTCCTCGCGCTCGGCCGCAGGCGGATCGCATGCCGGATGCGCGCGGTGTATCTGGGCTTGGGCTTTCTTGCCTCTATCCTGCTCATTTACCTCTTTTATTTCTGGACCGACCCTCGCTTCATCCTGCCGGCGTTGTTTATCGTTTTTGCCGCGGCGGGCTTTGGGCTGGCTAGCGCGAATCGAAGGCTCAAGTGGGGATGGGCGGGATTTGCGGTGATCACGCTCGACGTGCTTCTGGCCGGCGCGATTGCGGTCGAGACGATTTCCGCGGTTGCGGCGCCGCCCCCGCGGCGATCGAAGCTGGTCGATGACGTGCTCGCGATGCGGCCGCGGATGACCAACGCCGTGGTGGTCAGCGATATTACCCTGCAATGGCTCGAACTTTTTGCCGGCGGAGAACGAACCGAATTCGTCGGCCTCAACAATGCCTGTGCCTTTCAAGTGAAAGAACAAGCTCTAACCGAATTCTATCTGTACTTGCTTTATCGCAAAAAGGCCGAAGGATGGCCGGGGCCGATACCGCCGATACTTCTTCCCGGTGGCAAGCTCGACCCTGCCGAGGCGCGCAGGCTGGCGCAGCAGGATAAGAAGGGACGCCCGGTGTACCTCCTCGTATTGGCGCCGGCGACCGACGCATGGTTCGGCGAGATTAAGCGCGAGTTCGGCGAGATCGAACGCTACTTCTCGCTTGAGACGATCGCTGACTACGGGGAAGTGGGGCTTTATCGTTTGAAGCCGCACTGACCCGGCAGGGGCTGACCCCTGCACCCAGTGTTAAGGCCGCCCGCCGTTGGCGGGCGCAGCGAGTGCCGCGGGCGCGCGGTCTTTTAATACTGGCCTCCCGTGCCAATGGGTCGCCGCGATTGGGGGGGGCGTTTGCCGGGGTGCATCGGCACCCTGCGGATAACTGGACTTCGTATTCAGGAAAACCTAGACTGCGCCAGATATCCAGAGGGTAATCGCCCGGCCGTGAGCGGCGCGATTCTATTGCACAGCGGGCGGCGCCCTTAAAAAAACCTCGACTTTTTCAGGAGACTCGGATTGCGATGAGCGAATCGAATATCGTTCTGCCCACTTTAACCAGCGGACAAGTCATGATCCTGTGGCTGGTGCTGGTCTCGGCCCTGGTCGCGCTGGCCTACGGAGTCGTGTTGATCCGCGTAGTGCTGGCCGCCGACCCCGGACCCAAATCGATGACCGACGTGTCGGACGCGATCGAACTCGGTGCGATGGCGTACCTCGGACGCCAGGTCAAAACCATGATCTGGTTCGTCGCCGTCATCTTCGTCGCGCTGTTCCTCATGTACCGCAACGTGTACGAGGGTCTGACGCTGCCGTTGGGCATCTCGATCGCCTTTCTGATGGGCGTGGCCGCTTCCTACGGAGCCGGTTACGTCGGGATGTGGCTGGCGGTCAAGGGCAACGTCCGCAGCGCCAACGCCGCGCTGACCAGCTTCAAGGCCGCGATGGAACTCGCGTTCAAGGCGGGCGGGGTTTCGGGGATGTTCACGGTCGGCTTAGGCTTGCTCGGCGCCACGATCATCTTCTTGGTGTTTCGCGAAAACGCGATGAAGGTGCTGGTCGGCTTCGGCTTCGGCGGCTCGCTGGCTGCGCTGTTCATGCGCGTCGGCGGCGGAATCTACACCAAGGCGGCTGACGTCGGCGGCGACCTGGTCGGCAAAATCGAGCAGGATCTCCCCGAAGACGACCCGCGCAATCCCGCGACGATCGCCGACAACGTGGGCGACAACGTCGGCGACTGCGCCGGAATGGCGGCCGACGTCTTCGAGTCCTACGAGGTGACGCTGGTCGCCGCGATCATCCTGGCCGCCTACGCGCTGCAGGAGTCGGACTTTATTGCGGCGTATGGGCAGTACGCGGGCGCATTCGCGGTCAAACTGATCATGTTCGCGTTGATCCTGCGCGGCGTCGGCGTGTTTTCCTCGATCATCGGAATCATGGCGGTGCGCGTGCCGGCCGGCAAAATGCTCGATCCGATGCGCCCGATCAACGTCGGCTACATGACCTCGGCGATCGCATCCGTGATCGGATTCTTCGTCGTCAACTATTTTTACCTCGACGACCCGCGCACCGGCGCGACTGATTGGCGCTTCGCCTGCTGCGCGTCGCTCGGAATCATTCTCGCCGTCGTGACGCTGTGGCTCACCAACTATTTCACGCATCCGGACAAGGGCCCGGTCACCGAAACCGCGATGGCGGCGCGCACCGGCCCCGCGACCTTGATCCTGTCGGGGATGGCCGAGGGTCTCGAGTCGTCGGTCTGGGCGCTGCTGGTGATCGCAGCCGCAATCATTGGCGCGATGGCGATTTTCCACGAGTCGCTCGCGCTCCAGTTTTACGGAATCGCGCTGACCGGGCTCGGACTGCTCACGACCACCGGCTTCATCCTCGCGATGGACACCTACGGACCGATCACCGACAACGCCCACGGCATCTTCGAGATGGGCGGAATCCATCAGGAGGAGGCGTCCAAGACCCTGTCCTGGATGGACGCGATCGGCAACACCACCAAGGCTCTCACCAAGGGCCTGGCGATTGCGACCGCGGTGCTGGCCGCCGTCTCGCTGTTCCGCTCCTTTATCGATGAGGCTCATCTCGGCGCGATCGGCGTGCAGATCAACATGCCCACCGTGTTCGTGGGCCTGATGATCGGCGGCGCGGTGCCGTTCCTGTTCAGCTCGTTCGCGATAAAAGCGGTCAGCCGCGCGGCCTATCAGATCGTGTTCGAGGTCCGCCGCCAGCTCCGCGCGCATCCGGGGATCATGGAGGGCAAAGAGCTGCCCGACTACAGCGCGTGCGTCGATATCGTCACCGCAGCGTCGCAGAAAGAGCTGCTCGGGCCGGGAATCCTGGCGATCTTCTCGCCCCTGCTGGTCGGTTTCGGCCTCGGCGCGGGCGCACTCGGCGGGTTCCTCGGCGGCACGATCCTGACCGGCCAGTTGATGGCGGTGTTCATGTCGAATGCGGGCGCGAACTGGGACAACGCCAAGAAAAAGATCGAGGACGGATTCCTGGGCGGCAAGGGCACCGACGTGCACAAGGCGTCGGTGGTCGGAGACACCGTCGGCGATCCGTTCAAGGACACGGCCGGCCCCGCGCTGAACCCGATGATCAAGGTGATGAACCTGGTCGCGATTCTCGCGGCGCCTTTTACCACGGTTGCGCTCGGCGGTGTAACTCTGCTGCGGGTCGCGGTGGTGGTGCTGGCGATCGTCGCGCTGGCGGTCGCGGTCACCTTCTCCAAGCGCGGTTCGATCGCGGAAGAGAGCCTGGCGATCGAGACCAAGCAGGCCGCCTGAGCGGTTTTCACACTCAGCCTTGCTTTAAGGGCCGGACGCAACGCCGTCCGGCCCTTTTCTTTTTGCTTCGTTTCCCAATTCTCCGTATCTTCGCGGTTCATCATGGCAATCGAATACCGCGCACTGGGCAAGACCGGAATCCGGGTCAGCACGGTTGGCTTCGGCGGATCCGAGATCGGCTATCAAGCCGTCGCGCAGAAGACCGTCGATAAAATCCTGAACACCGCGCTCGACGCCGGCATCAACCTGATCGATACGGCCGAGTGCTACGCCGGCGGCGAAGCGCTGGTCGGCAAGGCGATTGCCACGCGCCGCGCGGGAGTTGTGCTGATGACCAAATGCGGCCACGCGCCGCCCGGGTCTGCGCTCGGGCGAGCCCTGGGTTATGCGCACGCGGATTGGGAACCCGCGATGCTCGCGCGGAGTATCGAGCGGAGCCTCAGGAACTTGCGCACCGACCACGTCGATGTGCTCCAACTGCACAGCCCGCCGCTGGCGACTTTGAGAGACGGCCGCGCGATCGAGGTTATCCAGCGGGCCCGCGAGCGCGGACAGGCGCGCTTTGTGGGATGCAGCGCGGACGGCGACGAAGCGGTGTACGCGGTCGAAAGCGGCGTGTTCGACACCGTGCAGATCTCCCTGAGTATCGCGGACCAGGAAGCGATCGAACTCGTGCTGCCCAAGGCGGCTGCGCGCGGGATGGGCGTGATCGTCAAGCGGCCGATCGCCAACGCCGCCTGGCGCCACGGTAAACAGCCGCCGGGCGATTCGTACTCGCGGCCGTATTGGGATCGGCTGCAGGCGCTCGACTACGATTTTATCCGTGGCGACGCCGAGGATTCGGCCGCGATCGCGCTTAGATTCACGCTCGGCACCGCCGGCGTGACCACCGCGATCGTCGGCACGACCCGGGCCGAGCGAATCGCGCAAAATATCGCGCACGCCAACGCCGGGCCGTTGCCGGCCGCCGAGTACCAGGCGATTCGCGCTCGATGGCGCTCGGTCGCTCGCCCCGATTGGATCGGCCAGCGCTAGCATTGCGTCCACCGGGCAGGCGACAGACGGGCGATGGGCGGGCCGTTTCGCGGCGACAATCGTTATGTGGTAATCGCTGAGCGATGACATTCTGGCGTTTTGTCCCGCTTGCGATGCTGGCGGCCTACGCATCGGGGATGAGCGCGATCATTGCGCGCTACCGCGTCAAGTACGGCCGCGTGCCGATTCGGCTCTCCGGTTCGGGCGGGAGCGGGGCGATGGATGGAATCAGGGCGGCCGCCCTGATTGCGTTTGGTGCGCTGCTGGTCTGGCAGGCTCTTGCCGCCGCTTTTGGGATGTATATCCCGCTGGGAAACCGGCTATTCGATCCGCTACCCGTTTTGGGCACGATAGTCGCGCTTGCCGGCGCATTATTGATTCTGAGTGCGATCGCGACGATGGGCGCGTCCTGGGAAATCCCGGTCAGCGGCGAAAAGGAGAGTCCCGCGGCCGGGCTGATAACCTCGGGACCGTTTCGCTTTTCGCGCAATCCGATTTATCTCGGGTTCGGCATAACGATGGTGGGCTGGATGCTGCTGATCCCGACGATCCTCTCGTTGCTCATCGTAATCGGGGCGATGCTGAACCTTCGCTATCAGGCGCTCCAAGAGGAAGCGTATTTGATCCGGAGGTACGGCGCGGATTACGAGGCGTGGGCGCGCCGGGTCGGCCGCTTCGTCCCGTGGCTGGGTCGGCTTGCGCGATCGAACCGCGTGCAAATCTAGTACCCGGATCGCGGTGCATGGTTTACGGAGCAGAGCGCATGGAAATCGGATGGATCGGAACCGGAATAATGGGCGCGCCGATGGCGCGGCGATTGATCGCCGCGGGCCATCGCGTCCGCGTCTTCAACCGCTCGGACGACAAGGCGCGGGCACTGGCGGCTGATGGCGCGATCGTCGCGGCGGACGCGGCTGCGTGCGCTGCGGGCGCGGATGCGGTGTTCATCATGGTGCCCGACACGCCCGACGTGGAGGCGACCGTCGCGAAGATCGAACCCGCGCTCGCCGCGGGGCAGCTGGTCGTCGATATGAGCACTATTTCGCCGGCGGCGGAGCGCAGGATCGCGTCGCGGCTGAAGCGCGCCGGGGTCGATTACCTCGATGCGCCGGTATCGGGCGGCGACGTGGGCGCACGCGACGGCACGCTCGCGATCATGGTTGGCGGGGAGGCGCCGGCGTTCGGGCGTGCGCGTCCGCTGTTAGAGCTGCTTGGCCGGCGGGTGACGCACATGGGCGCTTCGGGCGCGGGCCAGATGACCAAGCTGGCCAATCAGATCGCAGTGGCGCTTGCGCTCGAGGCCGCGGCCGAGGCGATCAAGTTCGGGCAGGCCGGGGGTCTGGATGCGTCGCGGGTGATCGATGCGATCGGCGCGGGCGCGGCCGGGTCGTGGCAGTTGTCGAATCTGGGTCCCAGGATAATCGCCGGCGATTATCGGCCCGGTTTCTTCATCAAGCTGATTCGCAAGGACCTCCGGCTGGTGGCCGAGGCGGCGCGCGAATCGGGCCTCGCGCTGCCCGGACTTTCGCTGATGGCCTCGATGTTCAACGCCGCCGCCGCGCTCGGTCACGATCTCGACGGCACCCAGGCGGTGGCGGCGGCGCTCGACAGATTGGCGGACGTGAAGTAGTACCAGAAACGAACCCCGGATTTTTGGAGGCGAAAAAATGGCGGACCATTTGCTCACGGAACTGAAGGACCGCGTCCTTTACCTCATGATGAATCGGCCCGACAAGCTCAACGCGCTCAGCGCCGAGATGATGGGCGGGCTGGTGGACAACTTGACGCGCGCCGCGACCAATCGCGAGATTGGCGCCGTCGTGCTGACCGGCGCGGGGCGCGGATTCTGCTCCGGCGGAGATATCGGCGCGATGCGCGAACGCAACGAGGGCGCCGGTGGATCGGACGCGCCGCATACGATCGAGGATATGGTCGCGGGACTGCGGCGCGGCGAAGAGGCGTCGCGGATGCTGCACGAGATGCCCAAAGTGACGATCGCCGCGGTCAACGGAGCGGCGGCCGGCGCGGGACTCAGCCTGGCGATGGCGTGCGACATCAGGATCGCGTCGGACAGCGCGCGTTTCACCACCGCGTTCGCCAAGGTCGGTTTCTCGGGCGATTACGGCGGCACCTGGTCGCTGACGCAACTGGTCGGGTCGGCCAAGGCGCGCGAGTTGTATTTTCTGGCGGACATCGTCGGCGCCGAGGAAGCATTGCGAATCGGACTGGCAAATCGCGTGGTGCCGGCGGCGCGGCTGCATGACGAGGTCCATGCGATCGCCTCGAGGATCGCCAACGGTCCGTCGGTTGCCTATTCGTACATGAAGGCGAATCTCAACGCGGCGATCAATCACGAGTTCATCGAGCTGCTCGACCGCGAGGCATGGGGCCAAATCATGACCGGCATGACCGAGGACCATCGCGAGGCCGCCAGAGCGTTTATGGAAAAGCGCCCGCCGAAGTTCAAGGGCCGCTAGCGGAGGCACTTCAACCATGGACTTCAAGACGATCATCTATGACGCGCGCGAGCACGTCGCGAAAATCACCATCAACCGCGCCGAGCGGATGAACGGCTACAACGACACGATGGTCAAGGAAATGTGCGCGGCGATCGATCTCGCGCGCCAGGACGACGAGATCCGCGTGTTGATCCTCACCGGCAGCGGTCGCGCGTTTTGCGCCGGCGGCGATATCAGCGGCGCGCCCGAGAGCCGTTCGCGATTTCACGGCCATCCGATGGATCATATGCTCGAGATGCGCGAAGGGTTCCATCGGCTCGTCCTGTCGCTCCATCGCTTCGACAAGCCCGTGATCGCGGCGATCAACGGCGCGGCGGTGGCGGGGGGCCTGACGCTCGCGCTCTCGTGCGATTTCAGGATCGCGTCGGACCAGGCGCGGTTGGGCGACACCGCGCTCAAGTTCGCGCTGCTCTGCGACGAAGGCGGAGCGTACCTGTTTCCGCGCTTCATGGGGCTGGATCGCGCACTCAAGATGACGCTGCTGTCCGAAGTCTATGACGCCAAAACGGCGCTCGAACTGGGGCTGGTAACCGAAGTGGTGCCGCACGCTGAACTCGAGGTGCGGGTGAACGATCTCGCGCGGCGGCTCGCGGACGGACCGCCGCTGGCAATAAGGCTGGCCAAACGTATGATGTACAAGCAGCGCGAGATGACCCTTGAGAATGCGCTCGAGGACGCCGCGCTCAACGTGATGATCACCAATCCGTCGGAGGACGTGCGCGAGGGTATCCGCGCCTTCCGCGAAAAACGCAAGCCGAATTTCAAGGGTAAGTGAAGTTTTACTTTAACTTTTCGTTTTTTCATTCACTTCCAAGCCGCCGCCACAGGAGACCTCGTCCCTATGCTCCCCATGCCGATGAAGAAAAAAGACCTCGAGAAGCTGCTCAAGAAACCGATCGTCGCGGTGGTCGCGGTCACCGCGCCCGACGGCGCGCCGCACGCCGTGCCGACCTGGTACGAGTACGCCGACGGGCAAATCGTTTTTCACACCGGCCCTGAGACGTTCAAATACAAATGCCTGGCGCACGATCCGCGAATCACGCTGGTGGTCGATACCAAGGAGGCTCCCTACAAGACGGTGGTACTGAAGGGGCGCGCCACGCTCGAGGAAAAAATCGACGACAAGCGCACCGAGCGGATGGCGGTCGAGTACCTGGGCAAGAAACTCGGCAAGGCGTACGCGAAATCGCTCAAGGGCAGCAAGGTCGTCGTGGTGAGCTTCAAGCCGTCGCGCACGATCTCGTGGGACTACGCGCGGGAGCGCCCGTAACGTACAGGGCACGGCGGTGGCGCGCTGGCGCGGCGCCAGCGGCGGCTAAAATGCTTTGGCGAGTCCGGCCTGTTTCAGAACCGCGTTGGCCGTGTGTCGAGACAGGATCTTTGCGTCCACCACGAAATGCTTCTGGGCTACCGGGCTGAACCAAATTTCGTGATCGCCTTTTCCACGGCGGACGAAACTGCAGCCCGCGCTTCGAAGCAGCTTTTTCAGTTGAGGCGTGAAACTCTGCGACACGTCGCGACTCCGGGCTGATAATCCGACCCTTCAACCGATAGCGGTTTGAGAGCGCGAGGTCACCGGCTGATCTTTATCAGCCGTTGACAAACTAAGGCGCCCAGAATACTGCGCATAGACTGAACGAGTTCAGCCCAGTCGATCGCGCCTTAAGCTTGCAGCCGAAGCCGCTCGTGATATTCCGCGCGAATTTCGAAGGGAACGTCGAGAACAGCGCGCCCACGCTTTCGCGGCAGTAGCCCGTTCGCTTCAAGCAGTTCCGGAATCATGACGCGGAGTTTTTTTATCAGCGCGTCAACATCTCGCGCTTCGGTGGCGAGTCCCGGAACGTCATCGCTGGTGGCGACCCAGACCTTGGCTTCCGTGTCCCACGCAGCGTTTATTATGTAAGGGCGATTTTTCATTCCAAATGGGCGCGACCGCTGGCATCCATTATCTCCGCTGACCTGCGCAGATTGTCAACGAAGCCCGAAAGCAACGTCTGGTGGCGGCGCCGGCGCGATGCTTTCGACGCGCTAATCCATCTGCGATAATCGAATTAGTGGCACGACAGGTATCAAACGATGCGGTTATCGAGGCGCTCGGACACGTAAAGTATCCCGGGTACGCCGCCGACATCGTTGCGCTCGGAATCGTCGAGGATGCCCAGCCCGCGCCTAGCGGCGGCTACGCCATCACGATTCGGCAGGCCACCGAGCGCGACGAGGTGATCCGCGAGCTGGCCGGGAAAATCCATCACGCGCTCACCCACGGCCTCGGCGTCCCCAGCGTCGAGCTTAGGGTGCATCGAATCGAAGCCGAGCTTGGCGAAAAAACCGGCCGGGTGCGGCTCGAAGGCATCAAGCACATAATCGCGGTGGCCAGCGGCAAGGGCGGAGTCGGCAAATCCACGGTCGCGGCAAACCTCGCGGTGGCGCTGGCGCGATTGGGCCTGAGCGTCGGTCTGCTCGACGCCGACCTCTACGGGCCGTCGATACCGATGATGTTCGGCGCCGGTGAGGAGCGGCCCCGGCCGGCGGGCGCACAGAATTTTTTCCCGATCGAAAAGTACGGCGTGAAGCTGATCTCGATCGGGTTTTTCCTGGGCGAGAAGGCGCCGGTCATCTGGCGCGGGCCGATGGTGATGGGGGCCGTGCGCCAATTCCTCAAGGACACGGTGTGGGGCAGCAATGATTTTCTGGTCGTCGATCTTCCGCCCGGCACCGGCGACGCGCAGTTGACGCTGGCGCAGCAGGTCGCGCTAGACGGCGCCGTGATCGTGACGACGCCCCAGGACGTTGCGCTGCTCGACGCGACCCGCGCGGTCAAGATGTTCCGGCAGGTGCATTGCCCGATTCTCGGCGTGGTCGAGAACATGAGCTATTTCGTCTGTCCGGATTGCGGCGAGCGCGACGAACTTTTCGGCTACGGCGGCGGCGAGCGGATGGCCGCGGAGCAGGGGACCCAACTGCTCGCGCGGATTCCCATCTACCCCGACGTGCGCCAGGCCGGCGACGAGGGCATGCCGATAACCATTGCTAACCCCGAGCATCCGGCCGCCGTGGCGTTCATGGAGCTGGCACGGCGGATTGCAAACGCCGCGTCGGGTTGACAACTAACCGCTCGAAATACTTGCTCGATTTGCCGCGCGCCGATATTGTTGCGGTTCGGTGTAATCGTTTCGCGGCCGCCCAGGCGCGGCAACCTATTTCAACAAAGACCGGATTGGAGCTCGAAAATGGCCACGGTAATAACAGAAGAATGCATTAACTGCGGTGCCTGCGAGCCGGAATGCCCCAACACCGCCATTTACGAAGGCGGCGCGCCATGGGAACTCAACGGCGCGACCACGCCCGCGATCAGGGAAGACCTCTACTATATCGCCCCCGCCAAATGCACCGAATGCGTTGGCTTCTTCGACCAGGAGCAGTGCGCGGCGGTTTGCCCGGTCGATTGCTGCATTCCGGACCCCAATATTCCCGAGACCGACGAGGTGCTTATCGAGCGCGCCCGCGTGCTCCATCCCGATCAAACCTTCGGCGCCGACTACCCTTCGCGCTTTCGCAAGGGCTGACGCCGGGGAGTCTGAAGTTTGACCACAAAAGATTCCGTCCGAATCGCACCCGCGGACGGCAAGCTCGGCGTGCTGCTTCCCGGCATCGGCGCCGTCAGCACCACGTTCATCGCCGGGGTCGAGGCGGTCAAGCGCGGGCTCGGCGCGCCGATCGGATCTCTGACCCAGCTTGCCACCGTCCGCCTGGGCAAGCGCACCGAGGGACGTACCCCGCTGATCAAGGACTTCGTCCCGCTCGCCAAATTGGAAGACCTCGAATTCGGCGGATGGGATATTTTCGAAGACAGCGCCTACGAAGCGGCGCGCAACGCCGCCGTGCTCGATCCCGCCCTGCTGGAGAAGGTGCGCGAGCCGCTGGAAAAAATTCGTCCGATGGAGGCGGTGTTCGACCAGGACTACGTGCGCAACATCCGCGGCCCCAATCTGAAGGAAGCGCGCACCAAGATGGACAAGGCCGCGATGCTGATGGACGACATCCGCCAGTTCCAGAATCGCACCGGCGTCACGCGCACCGTGATGGTGTGGTGCGGCTCGACCGAGGTGTTCCATCGCCCGTCGGCGGTGCATGAGACGCTCAAAGCGTTCGAGGCCGGCCTGGCCAACAACGATCCCGAAATCGCACCGAGCCAGATCTACGCCTACGCCGCGCTCAAGATGGGTATCCCATACGCCAACGGCGCGCCCAACCTCACCACCGACACGCCCGCCTTGCTGGATCTCGCGCGCGAGGCCCGGCTGCCCATCTGCGGCAAGGACTTCAAGACCGGCCAGACGTTGATGAAGACCATGATCGCGCCCGGACTGAAGGCGCGCATGCTTGGAATGTCGGGATGGTTCTCGACCAACATCCTGGGCAATCGCGACGGCGAGGTGCTGGAAGATCCCGGCTCGTTCAAGTCCAAGGAAGAGACCAAGCTCTCGGTGCTGGGTCAGATTCTTCAACCCGAGCTGTATCCGCAGCTTTACAGCGACGTGTTCCACTCGGTGAAGATCAACTACTACCCGCCGCGCGGCGACTCCAAAGAGGGCTGGGACAACATCGACATCTTCGGATGGCTCGGCTATCCGATGCAGATCAAGATCAACTTCCTGTGCCGCGATTCGATCCTGGCGGCGCCGCTGGTGCTCGACCTTGTGCTGTTTCTCGATTTGGCGCATCGCGCCGGCATGCGCGGGATTCAGGAATGGCTGTCCTTCTACTTCAAGGCGCCGATGCACGCGCCGAACATCTACCCCGAGCACGACATCTTCATCCAGTTGATGAAGCTCAAGAACACGCTGCGCTGGATGCGCGGCGAGGACCTGATCACCCATCTCGGGCTTGAATACTACGACTGACGGGCGCTGAGTTGATCGCGCCGCAGCGCCGCCATAATATCGAGGAGTGCCGCGTAAACACGCGGGATGACATAGGCATCCGAACCATGAGGCTGCAACCCCGTTTGGGGCCTAAGCCAATGCGGTTCGAACCTCCGCGAACACGTACAGTAGTTGGAGGCAGCGTTCTGGCCCGTCAGGCTTCGCCTGGCAACAAGGGAGAACATTGCCTTGAAGATCATTCATTTTAAAATTCTCGGTGAAATCGCCGGCATCGAGACTATCGCCCGAGCGGGCGGCATCCGTGAGGTTAAGCGGCTGCGCAAGATCTACGGGACCGGCAACTGGCGCAAGCGCAAGGGCCTTGCGCGAGTGCGGCTCGCCGATGGTACGATGGTGAACGCTGAGCTCCATTGGTACGAGGCCCATGGCCGCGGTAAAAAGGAACTCAAACTGAAGAGGATATGGCGCGACTGATTCATAGAAACGGAAGCGGGCATTTCGTACTCTGCGTTCAGAACAGATCCTATCGCGCTTCGCTCGAAATCCGGAAAGTCTATCGTGCGCTTGCGGATCCCGACGGCGAACGCCACGGGCTGGTCCGAGTAATCGACGATAGTGGCGAAGATTATCTGTACCCGCGCCGCTACTTCGTTGATATCGAGGTGCCGAAGCCGGCGCACAAATGCTTCTCACTCGCGCAAGTCAGCGCCAGGTGAGCCGAATGTCCGTGTTGAAAGACAAGACGATCGTTTTGGGCGTGAGTGGCGGAATCGCCGCGTATAAATCCGCGGAACTCGTCCGCCTGCTGGTCAACTCCGGCGCAATCGTCAGGGTCATGATGACGCGCAACGCGACCGAGTTCATCACGCCGCTTACGCTCCAGACGCTCAGCTCCAATCCCGTCGCCACCGACACGTTCTCGCTCACCCAGGAATCCGAAATCGGCCACATCAGACTCGCCGACAGTGCCGACGCGATCGTGATCGCGCCCGCCACCGCCGACGTGATCGCCAAGGCCGCCGTCGGCATCGCCGACGATATCGTGACCACCGTCTTGCTCGCCACGCGCGCGAAGGTCGCGTTCGCGCCCGCGATGAACGTGCACATGTACGAGCATCCGACCGTCGTCGAGAACCTCGCCCGGCTGCGCTCGCGCGGCGCGCTGATCGTCGAGCCCGGCGAGGGCGCGCTCGCATGCGGCTACGAGGGCAAGGGCCGCCTGGCGGACCCGGCGATCATCGTCGCGGAAATCGAGAAGATGCTCTCCGCGCAGGACCTCGCGGGCGAAAATATTCTGGTGACGGCCGGACCCACTCAGGAACCGATCGATCCGGTGCGATTCGTCTCCAACCGTTCGTCGGGCAAGATGGGATTTGCGATCGCGCGCGCGGCGTGGCGCCGCGGCGCCGCGGTGCGGCTCGTCGCGGGGCCGTCCGCGCTCGCCACACCTCACGGCGTCGAACGAATCGACACGGTGACTGCGGCCGCGATGCTCAGTCAGACGTCTCGCAATATTCCGTGGTCCACGGCGCTGGTGATGGCGGCGGCGATTGCCGATTTCCGGCCTGCCAAGCCGGCGCCCGGCAAGATCAACAAGGATGCGCGCGGGCTTCGGCTCGAGATGGAGTCGATCGCCGACGAGATGCCGCGCATTGCGGCGAAGAAGGGCGCCCGCCTGCTCGTAGGATTCGCCGCCGAGACCAGCGACCTGGAAGCCAAGGCCCGCGCCAAGCTCAAGCGCAAGGGACTCGATCTTATCGTCGCCAACGACGTGACCCAGGAGGGCGCCGGCTTCGAGGTCGATACCAATATCGTCACCCTGATCGGCGCCGACGGCCGCTCCCAGAGCCATCCACAGATGTCCAAGGATGCGGTCGCGGACCTGATCCTCGATCGAATCGCCGCAATCCGCGCGGCCGGGCCGAAGTCCGCCCGCCCGGCGAAATCCCCGCGCCTGCGCGCCGTCAGATAGCTTCCGAATGGACGCGTCGCCGCCGCCGAATCGTAGCAAGCTAATCGCCACGATCCGTGATTACGTCGAGCAGTTGCGCGAGGAGGGAATGGAAGGACTTCCCGCGTCTGTGTCACCGCCCGCACCGGCTCCTGTAGCTGCTCCGGCGCCCGCAGCCGCCACGACCGGCGCCGGGCTCATCCCCGCCGAACTGTTCTCGAAATATCCCGGACTCGAAAAATCCACGACGCTCGATGAGCTGCGCGGCTTCATCGGAGATTGCCAGCGATGCAAGCTCGCGCCGCGCCGCACCAATCTCGTCTTCGGCGTCGGCAATCCCAACGCGCAGTTGATGTTCGTGGGTGAGGCGCCCGGCGCCGACGAGGACGCCCGCGGCGAGCCGTTCGTCGGCCGCGCCGGTCAATTGCTGACCGACATCATCGAGCGCGGCATGGGCATCCGCCGCGCCGACGTGTACATCTGCAACGTGATCAAGTGCCGGCCGCCCGACAATCGAAATCCCGAACCCGACGAAGTCGCCGCGTGCGAGCCGTTTCTTTTTCGCCAGATTGACCTTGTCCGTCCGCGCGCGATCGTCGGGCTGGGCGCTTTCGCGGTGCAGGCCGTGCTCAAGGTGAAGACCCCCATCAGCAAGCTGCGCGGCAACTGGCACGATTTTCGCCAAATTCGATTCATGCCCACCTTTCATCCCGCCTACCTACTCCGCAACCCGGCCGACAAACGGCTGGTGTGGGCGGATATTCAGGAAGTGATGAAATTTCTCGAGATGCCGATTCCGCGCCGCGGCGGTTCCTCCCCGTGAGTATGCGCTTGCGCTTCGCCGCCGTCGCGGCATTAGCGATCGCGATCGCATCGTTCGCGTCGGATCGGATCCTCGCCGCCCGCGAGCCCGCGAGCTCAGCCGCGCCTGCGCCATGGGTTGAACTGATCGTCATCGACGGCTCGATCAATCCCGCCACCGCGTCCTTCATCGAGGATTCGCTCGCGTCAGCAGATGCGGGAGGGGCGAGCGCCCTGGTGATCGAGCTCGACACCCCGGGCGGCCTGCTCACTTCCGCCGAAAAAATCGTCAAGGACATCCTGGCCGCTCCCGTGCCCGTAATCGTTTACGTCGCGCCATCCGGCGCCGGCGCCGCGTCCGCCGGCACCTTTATCACCGAAGCCGCCAACGTAGCCGCGATGGCGCCGGGAACCACGATCGGCGCGGCGCATCCGGTCGAAGAGGGCGGAGAAGAGCTCAAGGGCGTGATCGGTCAAAAGGTCGAGAATTTCACCGCGACCTTTGCCCGCACGATTGCTCAACAGCGCGGGCGCAACGAAGATTGGATCGAGCAGGCCGTCCGCCGCAGCGTCGCGATCGGCGAGCGCGAGGCGCTTGCCCGCAACGTCGTCGATATCGTCGCGCCCGATCTCCCGGGCCTGCTGGCGCAAGCCACCGGCCGCAAGGTCCGGGTCGCCGGCCGCACGCTGACGCTCGCGCTGGCCGGCGCCGCCGTGCGCCGCGCGCGGATGACGCCCGGACAGCAACTGCTCAACACGCTCGCCGATCCCAACATCGTCTATCTGCTGCTGATGGCGGGATTGATCGGCCTCTACTTCGAGTTCGCGCATCCCGGCGTGATCTTTCCCGGCGTCGCCGGCGCGATTTGCTTGCTGCTCGCGCTCGCCTCGTTTCAGGTCCTGCCGGTAAATCTCACCGGCTTGCTGTTGATTTTTCTCGGCACTGGATTGCTGATCGCCGAGGCCTTCGTCGCCAGCTACGGAATCCTCGGCCTCGGTGGCGTTATCGCATTCATCATCGGCTCGTTGTTTTTGATCGACACGTCCCAGACCGAGTTGGTGATCGATCGCGACATCATCTATGGCGCCGCCGCCGGGCTGACGCTCGTCATCCTCGGCATCGGATACCTCGTCGCCCGCGAGCGCCGCCGCCGCTCGACCATCGGCCCGGAGGGCCTGCTCGGCGCGGTCGCCGAGGTGCGCGAGGCCATCGCTCCCGGCGCGCCCGGCAAGGTGTTTGTCCACGGCGAGATTTGGCGCGCCGTCAGCACCGACGCGCTCGGCCCCGGCGCGCGCGCCCGGGTCAAGTCGATTGACGGCTTGGAATTGCAAGTGCAGAAGTTGTCGTGAAGTTCGCAAGGTTTCGCATGGTTCGCAGGATAACGCAGGGCATCAACCAGCCTCATGCCCTTGGGGCCGAAGGAGAATCGCGATGGCGAGTGGAGCGGGCGTAGTCGTTTTCATCGTGGCAATTTTCATTTTGAGCGGACTCAATGTCCTCAACGAGTACGAGCGCGGCGTGGTCTTCCGCCTCGGCCGCCTCGCTCCTTATCGCGGCCCGGGCGTGATCTTCGTCATCCCGATGCTCGAGCGGATGCGCCGAATCGATCTGCGGACCGTGACCCTCGACATCCCGCCGCAGGACGTCATCAGCAAGGACAACGTGACGGTCAAGGTCAGCGCGGTCGTGTACTTCCGCGTCGTCGATCCCTCGCGCGCGGTTACCGAGGTCGAAAATTACCTGTTCGCCACCACCCAGCTCGCGCAGACCACGTTGCGCTCCGTCGGCGGCCAGACCGAACTCGACGAGTTGCTCAGCCAGCGCGACAAGGTCAACGCGCGCATCCAGGAAATCGTCGATTCGCAAACCGAGCCGTGGGGCGTCAAGGTCACCCTGGTCGAGTTGAAAAATATAGATCTCCCGCAGGATATGCAGCGTGCGATCGCGGCCCAGGCCGAGGCCGAGCGCGAGCGCCGCGCCAAGGTCATCGCCGCCGAAGGTGAATTCCAGGCCTCGCAGCGGCTCGCCGAAGCCGCCGAGATCATGAGCAAGAGTCCGATCACGCTCCAGCTTCGCTACCTGCAGACGCTCAAGGAGATCGCGGGCGAAAATAATTCCACCATCGTCTTTCCGTTGCCGATCGATCTGTTGGAACCGTTCCGCGCGTTGGCAAAAGCTGCCGGAGGCGGCGGCGACAAGTCCGGGACTTAACCAAGCGTACCCTTTCGATGGCGCCAGACTGAATTTTCGGAGAAACTTTTTACCCTATGGGCAAACTCATAATGGTCCGTCACGGCGAGAGCGAGGGCAACGCGATTCGCCACTTTACCACCTCCGGCGAGGCGAAAATCACCGAGCTCGGCCGCCGCCAGGCGCATGAGGCCGCGCTCAGAATCAAGCATAAGTTTCAGCCGGCCCGCGTGATCGCCAGCACCTTCGCGCGCGCCCGCGAGACCGGCCTCATCATCGCCGGCGTACTGCGCATCCCGATCGAATACGAGGCCGAGTTCCGCGAACAGAACCTTGGCGATCTGGCCGGACAGCCCTACGAGTCGGTCGCTATCGATCCCACCTTCGATCCCGAGCGCCCATGGGTGTGGCGCGCGCCGGGCGGCGAGAGTCATGAAGACGTGCTCCGGCGCGTCGCTCCGGTTCTCGATCGCGTAGCGCGCGATTATCCCGACGAGGAGATCATAATCGTCAGTCACGGCGGCGTGATGCGGTCGGTGTGGGCGCACGTGACCGGCAAATGGGAAGGCGCGCACGTGCCGCCCAACTGCGGCATCGTCCTGATCGAGCATCAGGCCGGCCGCTACCTCGAACCCGAAGTGGTGTACGGAGAATCTCCCGCGCGCGAATCCGGCGGATAATTGTCAGTTTTTCAGCCCTTGCCCGCGCCCGGCAAAATTGAATCGAGAAATTCCTGGCTCCGCAGCCGCCGATCCACGATCGATCCGATAAACCGCGCGAGCGCGAGCGCACCGTCCGCTCCCGCCGCCTCCGAGCCGGGCGAGTCGCCCATCGGCGCCGTCCCCAGCCGCGCGAGGATTGCGGCGCCGGCGCTGGTGAGCTTGATCGCGCCCTCCGCCACCGAAGGCCGGCATTTCGCGCACACGATCCCGCCGCGCGACACGACGAAATAAACCGTCGCGCCGATGTCGCCGTTGGCGCTCGCGCAGATGCGGCAGCGGGTGAACTCAAGTCCGAATCCCGCCCATCCGAGTATCCGCAGCTCGAAAGCCTGCCGTAGCGCCGCGTCCGCGAACCGGCGGCTGAGCGCGCCCAGCCCTTCCAACAACACCCGGTACGCATCCGCCGCTTCGCTCTCCTCCGTCGTCAGCGCGTCGGCAAGTTCGAGCATGTAGCTGCCGAGCGCGATCTTTCCCAGATCATCGTCGAGCACGTGCTGCGGCAGGTCGGCCGCTTCGGCGCGCGTGATAAACACCAACTGCCCGTGCGGGCGGCGCCGGTAATGCAGCACGACGTGGGTAAACGGCTCGAGCTTGCGCTCGAAGCGATGGCGTGACGCTTTGGCCCCCTTGGCGATACCGCTGAGCTTGCCCGCGTGCAGCGTCAGAATCGTGACGATTCGATCCGACTCGGCGTAGTCGCGCGCGCGGAGCACGATCGCCGGGGTTGATTCTTCGGCCGGCATGAATTTCTAGTCGCCGACGCTTCGGCGGAACACCGCTTGCTGGATATCCTTGACCTCGACCCGCATCCGCTCCGCGTTGGCGACCTCCCGCCCCGAGTCCGCCGCTTCTTTCAGCAGCAGGTCGAAACGCGCCGCGATATTCGCGAGCTTCGCGTTCGCCTCGGTCAGCGCGCGCCGCCGCAGCTCCTCGCTCTCCCACGCGCCCTCGGCGTATTCGCGCAGCTCGCGGCTCTCGAACACCAGTTCCTGCAGCTTGTCTTCGTATCCCCTGACGATTCGCCGGAGCACCTCGGCCACTTTGGGCCGCTCTTCGGGGTCCTTCCACAGGACGTGCGTGAGGAACATCAGGTCGTCTTCGGCCACCGCGATCCGTCCGGCGAGGATCGCGTGCGCGCGCAAAATGCCGAGCGAGTTCTTCCAGCGCCGATCCGAGACGATGATCTGCCCGCGCGCGAGTTCGCGCCTGATTTGCGCAATTGCCTCCAGGATCGCGCCCGGCACGATCACCGCCGCCGCTGCCGCGCGCAGCTCGTCGAGCTCCGCAAATTCAAGCGTGGTCCGCGCCCGCTCGGGGCCGCCCGCCATCATGCGGATAAAGCCGTGCTCCTCGGTGATGTAATCGGCGATAAAGCGCAGCATGAACCGGTCGTAAAGCGCGGTCAGTTCGTCCTCGTCGGGCAGTTCGTTCGACGCGCCGAACATCGTGATCAGCGGCACGGCGACCCGCTCGCGCCCGTTGTGGAAAATCCGCTCGTTGATGATCGTCAACAGCGCGTTGAGGATCGACGAGTTGGCTTTGAAAATTTCGTCCAGGAACGCGATATGCGCCTCGGGCAGCTTGTGCGTGGTGACGCGCCGGTAATCGTCTTCCTCGAGTCCCTTCAGGCTCACCGCGCCGAAAATTTCCTCCGGCGTGCTGAACTTCGTCAGCAGCCATTGAAAGTAGTTCGCCCCTTCGATTCGCCGGCACAGCTCATCGGCCAGCATCGATTTCGCCGTTCCCGGCGGCCCGATTATCAGCACGTGATTCGCCGACAACAACGCCACGATCGCGCCGTCGATCAAATCGGCCCGCTCGATGAACATCCGGTTCAGTTCCTCGCGGATTCGCGCCAGCTTCGATAAGGCCGTGTCTGCCATTGCCTGCGGTGTCTGTTCCCTCGATCAGTCCTGCAACAGAGTTGTACCAGACCGCCCCCGGCCGTGGCGACGGCAGCGCAGCATTAAGCCCGTGGCACTTGCCGGCGCCCGCCAACGGCGGGCGGCCAAGGATGACCCAAAAGAGCCAGCCGCCGCTTGTGTCATTCTGAGCGAAGCGAAGAATCCCTCTTTGAAGTGCGTTATCTTTGGTGCTCGTGTTGACGTGAAGGGCTATCGAAGTATCCAGTTCCGTAACCGGTTGATCCGCACAATCTACGCTTTGCGCCTAGCCCGTTAGCTCGACTCAACCAATTATTTACACTTCCTTCCTTCGAGCTAGGTGATGGAACGTCCAGTAAGCTGCGTCCAATTATCTGCCGCTAGCGACGCGAGGCGTAGGAGCCGCCCTAATGCGTCGTACGCTTCCAATTCTGAAATTGTCGAAAATTTGCCGTGCGCCGCATCGTCACGCCAGTAAGTCAGCAGGTTGAATCCGGTTTCGAAGCGGGAGCCGAGCGTCGTCAATGATGAATCGTCGAAAATCATTTTTATTACTTTTCGACGGCCATCTCGTTGTTGGTAGGCGTCTAACACCCTTGCTTCGTCTTTGGTTTTCCCGATCGCGATTGCAAGAAGAACGGACTCCGCCGCCGCCCCACACATGGCGCAGCAAGCGAGATAATTCCCGGACATGTGGCTGCTCGCGGCCTCGCCGGCACGTTGCAAAAAGCCGCCGCCGAGAAGCTGTCCCGGTTTCTCCAGTGTCTTCACGTAACGGCCCGGATCAGTCGGGAAGTAAGCCTCGGCCGCGTGTTTGAGCCACTCGCGGCCCGCGGTCGTTAACGCGAACCCGTCACCCGGCGGACCCCAGCCACTTCCTTGCCCCTCTGGGCAATTCATACCGGGACGAAGGATTCCTCTACGGCAGAGTTGCCACGCAGCGTCATAGAACGCGAGCCAAACTTCCCGAAACTCTTCTTGGTGATAAAAGTCAGGATCGCCTCTGGTATCGATCCGATTGCTCCGACAGAACTCCTCTAGAATCCTTGGCATCCAAAGACCATACATCGGAGGGCGACTCCCCTCGCTGAAGTCATCTGGGCGCGCAGCGAGCATGGCCACCAGAATCCGAAGGGCGTCTTCATGATCCATATTCATTTCGGATTCTCTTAGCTCTTGCGGCGCACGCCGTAGCGGCGACTCCCCCCCGTTCGGCGGTGTTGGAGCCTCGGTTTTATTGTTTTTCGAATTCAGCACCTTCGATGTTGGGACCCATGTACTCGATCACCTCGTGAGCATCATAGGCTTGAGGATCGTCAGGCGGCTTTTTCCCTTTGAACATCCTGATGACCGCACTAGCTACATACTTGGTGTACGTTATCGTTTGCCCCGGATTCACGGTGCCAAATGTTTGCGCGTTGCCGAACGCAGAATTGCCGGAAGCGAAAGCGGAGGCGGTCGTTGTCGAACTATACGTGCTGGGAGTCGAAACGGCTCCGTGCCGCGCATCGGTGTCCCTGCTTGTGAGCACAAAATAGTCGTACCCGTCTCCGGCAGTGACTTGTGCACATCGGTACAAAAGGTACGACTGAACGGTCTGTCGGTCTGTATACGCGTTGGCGCGGTAAGAGACCATAGATGTGTTGGAGTCGATTCGAGTGTCGGAATACCCGCCGCGGAATCCCTTCGCCTGATAGGGCGTTGCGCATGAAGACAGTCCACTAATGGCAAGCGCCGCAGCGAAAGCGCCGAACCGTTGTTGGTGTGTCACATGCCCATACCCGCGACGAAATAGCCACATGTCGCTGGATTGTACGCTCGAAGTTGACGTTCGGAAACGCCGACGAATCCGGCTATCCACGCGCGCTCAAGGTCCTGCTTCACCGAAGTCCCTCGCAAAAGCACCAGCATCCTCACTCGCCAGGTCACCTGCACCCTCACCTACCGGCCGCGTCGCGGCCGGCCGCCGTGTGTCTGTGACACCTCCCGTAAAAATAACGGGCGAGGTAAATTTCCCCTTGGCCTGTACTAACAGAACGGAGCGCGCCTCTTCTCTTTTCACCGGTTGCAAGGCCCCCCTGCCCGTTGGCACGGCTGGCCGCTATTACGCCCGAGAGAAAAAGACGCGCCGCGCGGATTTTTCGATTCGTTACCGGGTGCAGGGCTCAGCCCTGCCGCGGAAGGGTGAAACCCGCGCAGGGTTTCACGAATTACGCGCGGCGCGGTTCAGTGCTCCGCGATGTTCTCGGCTTGCGTCCAGCCCGCTTGCCGATGCGCTGTTGCGGGCGCTAGATCAGGTATCCGCGCGCGCTCGGACGATCCTCGTGGTCGTCGCCGGGCGCCGCATCGCGGAAGGAGTGTGGCAATGGAAAAGGCGTTGAGCGGTGTCAAAATTCTGGACCTGACGCAGTTCGAGGCCGGCACCTCGTGCACCGAGATGCTGGCGTGGCTCGGCGCGGACGTGATCAAAGTCGAATCGCCGAAGATGGGTGAGCAGGGCCGATGGCTGCTCACCGACAAGCACGGCGCCGATTCATGGTACTTCGTCCTGCTCAACGCCAACAAACGCGCCATCACGCTCAACCTCAAGAGCGAGAAGGGGCGTGCGATGTTCCTCGAGATGGTCAAGCGGGTCGATATGCTCGCCGAAAATTTCTCGCTCGGCACGCTGGAAGGCCTCGGCCTCGGCTACGATCGCCTGCGCGAAATAAATCCGCGCCTCATCTACCTGACGATCAAGGGCTTCGGCACGCACGGCCCCTACAGCACGTACAAGAGCTTCGACATGATCGCGCAGGCCGCCGGCGGCGCGATGGCGGTGACCGGATTTCCCGATTCGCCTCCGGTCAAGCCCGGACCCAACATCGGCGACACCGGCACCGGGATGCATGCGGCGATCGGCGTGCTCGCCGCGTACATCCAGCGCGAGCGCACCGGCAAGGGACAGAAAGTCGAGGTCTCGATGCAGGAGGCGGTGCTGAACTTCTCGCGGGTTCCGATGATGGAGACCTACGTCACCGGCCGGCCCGCGGCGCGCGCCGGCAACCGCGCCGGCGGCGGCGGTCCCGGCGACATCTTCAAATGCGCGCCCGGCGGCCCCAACGACTATTGCTACATCCTGTGCACCTCGCCCGAGATGGTCGCGAGCCTGTGGCGGGTGATCGAGCGCCCCGAACTCGCAGGCGACGAGCGTTTCCAGAGGGCGCGAAGCCGCGCGCAAAACGCCGAGGCGCTGAACGCGATCATTAACGAATGGACCGGCCGTCACACCAAGTTCGAGGTGATGCGGATGCTCGGCGAGGCGGGAGTCCCATGCGGCGCCGTGCTCGACAGCGTCGAGCTGCTGAGCGATCCCCATCTCAAACAGCGTGGCATGATCGTCACCGTCAAGCATCCCGTGCGCGGCGAGTTCGCGATGCCGGGATGCCCGGTGCGGCTGGAAGATTCGCCCGTGGAGGTCACCGCCGCGCCGCTGCTCGGGCAGGACAACGCCGGCGTCTACGGCGAGATGCTCGGACTCGGCGCCGCCCAGCTCGAAGACTTGCAGCGCGAAGGCGTCATCTGAGGCCGCGGCTGCCTTGATCGGGCGCGCCGACCTGTTCGAAGCGATCGAATACCTGCGCCGCGAGGGCGAGGGCATCCTGGCTCGCTTTGCCCGCTCGAAGCGCGGCGTCGTGTACGCCGCTCTTCGCTTCGAAGTCGTCTTCAATCGCGCCGGCGCCGCGGTGGGCGGTGAACCGCGCGACAGCTCTGAGAGCGAGGGCGCCGCGTATTCAGTCTCAGTTCATGTCGCCGGCCCGACCGCTCAGGTCGGTTTTGGACAAACCGGCGCCGAGATCGGCGCGCTGGCGCGCCACCCGGCCAAACTCGTTGCCGAACTCCGGCGCAGGCTCGGCGAGGCCTACGATCGCGCGCGCTTCAGCGCCCGCAAGAAAGCCGATCTCATCGCGCACCTCGGCGCCGCGGCCAATGGCCTCCGCGTCGCGCAAATTCCAGACCGCGAAAAAGTTCGCGACGACATCGACGCGACCTTTCGCCGGGATCCGCGCTCGCTCTCGACCGACGAGCTCAAGAAAATATCGCTCGACGCATCGCGCGAAGTCGCCGCACTGGGCGATGCAATCGCTTACCAGGCCGTCGCCGCGATGACCGAGCTGCGCCGCGAAATTTTCATCGATACTGCCGGCACCGTCGTGTCCCAGGCGTACGCGTTTTCGCAGGGCGACTGTTACGTCGTCGCGCAAGTCGGAGGCGGCCATCAGGAAAGCTACGACTCGATCGGTCAGCAGCGCGGGCTCGAGTGCCTAAGCGACGGATGGCGCGGCGAGTTGATGCCGAATCCGGACCTCGCGCGCTTTTGCGTCAACCTTGCCAGCGAGGCGCGCGAGCTTGCCGCCGCACCGATCCTGACCCCCCCCGACGGCGAAGTCGTGGTGGTTACCGATCCCCATTTCAACGCGCTCGTCTCGCACGAGGTGATCGGCCATCCATGCGAAGCCGATCGCGCGCTCAAGATGGAAGCCGCTTACGCCGGGCGCAGTTGGTTCCTGCGCTCACTGGCCGACAACCAGTTGGGCAAGGCCGTCGCATCGCCGCTGCTCTCCGCATGCTCCGATCCGAGCCTCGACGGTTACGGCCACTACCGCTACGACCACGAAGGCACGCCCGGACGGCGCGTGATGCACATCGATCGCGGCGTCTTCAGCGGCTTTCTCAATTCGCGCGCGACCGCCGCCGTGCTTGGCGCGGAGCCCAACGGCTCGGCGCGTGCGAGCGAAGGATGGCATGTGCCGCTCGTCAGAATGTCCAACACCTTCTTCCTTCCCGGGGAGACGCCGCCTGAAAAAATCATCGCCGAGGTCGAGCACGGCTACTACGCCTGTGGCCACCAGATTCCCTCGATCTCCGAGTCGCGCGAGAACTTCCGAATCTCCGCGCGCCGCATTTATGAGATCGATAACGGAAGAATCGGCCGTCTCTATCGATCCGGCAGCGTGATCGCCGACTCGAAGAGCTTCTTCACCAACGTGGATGCGGTCGGCAACGATCTGCGGCTTATCGCGATCCCGAACTGCGGCAAGGGCCAGCCGATGCAGGTCAAGCGGATGTCCAACGGCGGCCCAACGCTGCGCTCGCGCGCGCGGCTTAAGGGCAACTGATGCGCACGCTCGCCGAACTGAAATCCTTCAGCCGCGAAGCGGCGCGGATTCTCGCACGCGAGAAGGACCTCGCGAGCTACGAGATCTATTGCGCCACCGCCGAGCATCGAATCGCCCGCCTCAACTACACCTCCGACATTCCCAGCCGCGGGCTGGAGGAGTTCAAGTCGCTTCATGCCGACGGATTCCAGTTGCGGATCGCGATGCGCCGCGATCCGCATGAAGTCGGCGCCGCGTCCGAAGCCGGCGACTTCACCTCCGACTCCGTCCGCGACGCGCTCCGCCGCGCACGCAGCGCCGCCGTGGTCGATCCGCATTTCCCCGGCTTACCGTCCGGCCCGCCTGGCCGCAAACCTGCGTTGTCCGAAAAAAGCGATCTGGCGAGAGTAGGGGACGGCGCGATCGCTGCCGCCGCGTGGGACGTGCTGGACGGCGCGATCGCTGCATTCGCGCAGCGGTCCGCGAACGATCGCTACGGCGCGTCGCGAATTGAACACCCCGGCCTCATCATCGGCGGCGACGTATCCGTGATTCGCGATCGAATCGCGATCTTCAATTCGAATTTCGCTGAAGTCCGGACCGACGAGAGCGCGCATTTCAACGCCTCCGTCACCTCGATAATCGAATCACTCGACGCCAAGGGCACGGCAGGCGCGCTCGGCGAATCCACCGCCGCGATGCGCCGCGCCGCCCGCGTGCTGGGCCGCGACGCCGTCCGCCGCGCGCTCGCCCTCTCCCACGGCGCCCGGCCCGCGCCGGGAAAATACCGCGTGGTGCTGGGACCGCAGCCGGTCGCCGAGATTCTCAACTACATGGTGATGGGCTCGCTCACCACCGGCGCGTTTCACGCCGCCAGTTCCGCCTATCACGGAAAATTCGGCGCGCCGGTGATGGACCCGCGCCTGAGCCTGGCCGACGACGCGGCGCTGGGCGCAGGCGCGATTCGCCGCCGAATCACCTGCGAAGGAATCCCGGCCCGCCGTGTCGAATTGATCTGCAATGGCAAGCTCGTCGGCCTGCTCTCGAATTTCTACGATGCCCACCGCCTGCTCACCGACGAGCATCGCGCCGAAAAGCTCGGCGGATGCGCGCCCCCTAAACTCGACTTCGCGGCGCTGAGCGGTTACCGGCTCGGCGAAGGCGGCGGCCGGCGTTTCGACGCAAGCCCCGGCGCGGCGGGCACCAACGTCGTGATGCGCACGCGGGGCGGAGTCGCAGACCGTGAACTCGTGCGCGCCGTCGGCGACGGAATTTACGTCGGACGCATCTGGTACACCTATCCAATCAACGGCCAGCGCGCCGGCGATTTCACCTGCACCGTCAGCGGCGACTCCTACATCGTTCGCGGCGGCGAAATCGCCGAGCCGCTTGCCCCCAACTGCCTGCGCATCAACGCGAACATCGCCGACGTGTTCGAGCATCCGCTCGCGGTCGGTATGCGGCCGCATCCGGCCACCGTATGGGGCTCGCCCGAGGCCTACTACGTTCCCGCGATCGCCGCCGGCTCGATCGCACTGGCCGAAGTCGCGGCCACTTGACTACGCGGACGCTGAACTCGCGCGAAATTTCAGCGCCGCGGCGATCTTCGCCTTCGCGACGATGACCATCGACAGCCACGTGCATCTGTCGCAGATGAATCCTCCTTTGCCGCCGGCGACCAGTTGCCTAACCTGCTGCGAATCCTTTCCGCAGAACGAGCAACTCATGGTGTCGGCGCGGTCGGGTTTGATTGCCGGAGCTTTTGCTCTTTGGTTCATCGTCGATTTCCTCCCGCCGAAAGCGCATCCGTGCGATAACGTCGCGCGAAATATCGGCGATGCATTCATTGTAGCCGTCCGTTGGCGGATTGATGAACATCTGCGACAGTGCCGACGCCGTCGCGCGCGCGCTTTGTGAATAAGGAACTACGGTGCGACGCCGATAGCCGCGAACACGCGATGCATCACGCGCATCGGATCCTCGGGATACCGCTGCGCCAGCATCGCGCGCAGCTCGTCGTCGAATGCCGCAACTTGATCCGGCGCGAGGCTCGCCCCGATCCCCGCGCTCGCGCGAATCCGCCCGCGCCATGCTTCATGGGTGTAGATCGCGTCGAGGTCGAACGAAAACGTTTCGATATTTACAAAGCCCGCCATCGCCATGTCGCGCGGCCACAGCGGATAGATTCCCAGTCCGCCTCCGAGTTTCCATTTCGGATTGTGTTTCTCGATTAGCTTCTCCGTTGCTTCGGTCATGTTGCCGGGCAGCGGAATCCAGTCGAAATGCGCGATTACGAGCCTGGCTCCCGGCTTCAACACCCGTCGCGCTTCGGCCGCTGCACGCGGACGATCGAACCAATGCCAGCATTGTCCCGCCGTCACCAGATCGAACTCCGCCGCCGCGAGCCCCGTCTCCTCCGCGGCCGCATTGACGTACTTCACGACGGCGCCCGCGCCTCGATCCAGCTCCGCCGCCTGCTCCATCAGCGGCGCCGATCGATCGAGTCCGGTGACTTCGCATCCCCGAATTGCCAGCCCGCGCGCGATCGTCCCCGTGCCCGTTCCCAGGTCGAGCGCGCGCATTCCCGCTCTCAGGATTCCCAGCGCCGCCAGCCGGTCGAAAAATTCGTCGGGGAAACCCGCGCGATGGCGTCCATAGTCGCTGGCGGTCTTGCCAAAATCGGCTCTCAACTCCTTGAATCGCACTTCCGCCGAACTCATGCGCCGTTCCTCCCGTGAACTTGACTGTATATAACTGGCTCCATCGAGTGCAGCATCATCCTGTTGACCGCTTTGCTTGCCGGGCAAAGCGCGGTAGATGAGTGTGCAGTTCCCAGAGGCGAGGTCCTGAAATGGATTTCGAATTTACTCCTGAACAGGAAGCGTTCCGCCACAAGGTCCGCGCCTGGCTCGACGCGAATCTCCCCAAAGACCTTTGCGTTGACGACGCGCAGGACGAACGGGTCGCGCCCAATCGCGAGGTCTTCGAACGCCGCCGCGCGTGGCAGGCCAAGCTCCACCGCGCCGGATACGCCGGCCTGTCGTGGCCCAAGCAGTATGGCGGCCAGGCCGCCAGCCTCATCGAGCAGGTCATCTGGGACGAGGAATATGGCCGCGCCCGCGCACCGGTGCTGCCCGGATATTTCGGGCTGGGACTGTGCGGTCCCACGCTGATGAATTGGGGGACCGAGGCGCAGAAGAAACGCTTCATCCCGCGAATCCTCAGCGCTGACGACATCTGGTGCCAGGGCTACTCGGAGCCGGGCGCCGGTTCCGATCTCGCTGGCCTATCCACTCGCGCCGCCGACATGGGCGACTATTTTGTCGTCAACGGCCAGAAAGTCTGGACCTCGGCCGCGCAATACGCAGACTGGATGTTCATGCTCGCGCGCACCGACCCCGCCGCGCCCAAGCATCGCGGTATCAGCTACATACTGCTCGACATGAAAAGCCCCGGCATCACCGTGCGGCCGCTGGTCCTGATGAACGGGCACGCGCATTTCAACGAAGTCTTTTTCGACAACACGCAGATACCGAAGGAAAACCTGGTCGGCCCGCTCAACGAAGGATGGAAGGTCGCGATGACGACGCTCAGCTACGAGCGCGCATCCGCCGGCGGTGGCGGCCACGGCTCCCAGGTGCGCCGCCTCGCGGAACTCGCCAGGATCGTGCCGATTGGCGGCAAGCCCGCGTGGGAAGAGCCTTGGGTGCGCCAGCAGCTGGCGCAATTCATGATCGAATGCGAGGCCGCGCGCTACACGCGGCTGCGCTCGCTCACCCGCCAAATCCGCGGATTGCCGCCCGGACCCGAGGGCTCGATGCTCAAGTTGTTCGGCTCCGAACTCGGCGTGCGCATCGCGCGCTTCTCGACCGAACTGCTCGGCGCGTATGGCCTGGTCGGCGAGCCGACCGGCGTGGTCGCCGATTCTCCGCGATGGCTGAACCGGGTGCTCAGCTCGCGCCAATACACCATCGCCGGCGGCACTAGCGAAATCCAGCGCAACATTATCGGCGAGCGAGTGCTCGGCCTGCCCAGGGGATGAGTTTCGAATTCGACCCTCTCACGATCGGCGAGGAACCCGACATGAAACTCGAATTGCTCTGCGAGATTGAAATCGAGATCACGCCGCCGCCAATAGTTATTGCGGATACGCCCGACGGAACGCGCGTGATCGTTCACGTCAGCGGCGGCAAGTTCAAAGGCCCGCGCCTCAAAGGCGCCGTGCTCGCCGGCGGCGGCGACTGGTTCCTGATGCGCCCCGACGGCGCCGGCGTCAGCGACGTGCGCCTCGTGCTGAGGACGCACGACGATGAAAATATCTACATGACCTATAGCGGACGGGCGCAGATGGGGCCCGGTGGCCCGACCGCGCTGCACACTGCGCCGACCTTCGCCGCCTCGACCAGGGGCAAGTACGCCTGGCTCAACGGCGTGCAGGCGATCGCCGCCGGCGAGCCGAGCTCCGCCGGGGTGAAGTACAAAGTATATTTGGCGAAGTAGCCCGCGCCCTGGTTGGGTTGTGTCTCAGTTTGAACCTGATTCATCATCTTCCGGCATTCTGCCGATAGTCGGTAATCTCTCTAACCAAGCGAGATGCACTACCCAATCGGGCCATCGAGTCATTGTTGCGCCGAGCACCACGGCAAGTACCCCGTACACTAGACTTGAACCTACTAGCTCGAAAGCGAGCATACCAACGGACGTGTATCGTATTCCCCATTGCCAGAAAGCAAACCAAGATGTCGTGAGACCTTCGAGGAAAACGAGTACACCGATCGCGCGAACAAGGACGCCAAACAATTTTTTTTCGCTCACTCTGTTTCTCCCTTTTAGAGATTTTCCGCCTTCCGGGCCGCTTCCCATTCGTCCGCGATCCTGACCATACCCTCAAGCGACCACAAACGGTCAAACTGAGACACGATCCCCCGCCGATACCGCTTCGCTCCCTGAAAGGAGCTGGAGTAGAATCAGCGGTGGTGAAGAGCTATGCGTGACTGGAAACCCGCAGCTTACAAAAAGTACAACTGGATCGTCCGGGACGCGGACCTGCTGGGCGGCAAGCTCGCCGTGCGAGGCACGCGCCTGTCGGTCTCGTTCGTGCTTGCCTGTCTGGCAGAGGGCATGAGCGCGGAGGAGATCGCGCAGACCTACGGGCCGTTCCCGCAAGAGGCAATCCCTGAGATTATGAAAGTTGCCTCGGAGGCGTGAAGTACAAAATATATTTGGCGAAGTAGCCCGCGCCCCGGTCAGCCCTTCAGCTTCGCGCGCAGGATTTCGTTGATCACTTTCGGATTTGCCTTCCCGCCCATCGCTTTCATCACCGCGCCGACGAAAAACCCAAACAGCTTGTCGCGTCCCGCGCGATACTCGGCGACTTTTTCCGGCTCCGCCGCCAGCACCTTGTCGCAGGCGGCCGCGATCGCGCCTTCATCCGACACTTGCGCGAGTCCCAGCTCGGCGACCGTCGCCTCCGCGCCCTTGCCCTTTTCCACCATCGCGGCAAATGCGGTCTTGGCGGCGTTCAGGCTTATCTTCTGCTCTTCGACCATCCGCAGCAGCGCGCCGACTTCGCGCGCCGGCGGCACCGCGTCGGCGAACGGCTCGGCCGAGTCGCGGGCGACGCGCAGCACCTCGGTCATCACCCAGTTCGCAGCGCTCTTGCGATTCTTGAGGTCTGGCAGCGTGGCTTCGAAGTAGTCGGAGACATCGCGGTCGGCGACCAGCACGCCCGCCTCGTAATCGGTCAGTCCGAGTTCGCGCACGTAGCGCGCTTTGCGGTCGGCCGGCAGCTCGGGCATCGACGAGCGAACTTGCTCCTCCAACTCAGGCGGGACAATGAGCGGGGGCAGGTCGGGCTCGGGGAAATAGCGATAATCGTTGGCATATTCCTTGGAGCGCATCGGGCGCGTTTGCCTGCGCGCGGGGTCCCACAGATGAGTTTCCTGCGCGACTCTGCCGCCACCCTCGACTACCTCAATCTGGCGGCCGACTTCATACTCGATTGCGTCTTCGACGAAGCGGAACGAGTTGAGATTCTTGATTTCAGCCTTGACCCCGAATTCTTTGGCGCCGCGCTTGCGGACCGAGACGTTGCAATCGCAGCGGAAGGCGCCTTCCTCCATCTTGCCCTCGGACGCATCGACGTACCGAAGTATCGCTCGCAGTTGGCGCAAGTACGCGCCCGCCTCCTCGGCCGAGCGCAGGTCAGGCTCGCTGACGATCTCGATCAGCGGCACTCCCGAGCGGTTGAAATCGACCAGGCTAAAGTTTTCGCCGTGGATATTCTTGCCCGCATCTTCTTCCAGGTGGATTCGGGTGAGCCGGATTCGGCGCGGCTCGCCGTTGTCAGCCGCGGGCAAATCGATATAGCCGCCCTTGCAGATGGGAGTTTCGTACTGGCTAATCTGGTAGCCCTTGGGCAGGTCGGGATAGAAGTAGCTCTTTCGATCGAAGATGGAATAGCGCGCGATTTCGCAATGCGCCGCGATTCCGGTTCGAATCGCGAGTTCCACCGCGCGCCGGTTCAGGACAGGCAGAACGCCCGGCATCCCCATGCACACCGGGCAGACGTTTTCATTGGGCCCGGCGCCGAAAGTGGTCGAGCATCCGCAGAAAAGTTTCGAGCGGGTCAGAAGATGGGTGTGGACTTCAAGTCCAATCACCGCCTCGTATGCTTCCCGGTTCATCGCAAATATCCGTCAGACCGCGGGCGAGCGCGGCTTGAATGCTCCGGTGCGCTCGAAGGCGTCGCCCGCGCGCAGGATTGTTTCCTCGGCGAATGGCGGCGCGATCAATTGCATCCCGATCGGCAGGTTGTTGGAGTCGTGGCCGCAAGGAATCGACATCCCGGGCAGACCGGCCAGGTTCAGCGAAATCGTGAAGATGTCCGACAGGTACATCGTCAGCGGGTCGTTCATCTTCTCGCCGATCTTGAACGCAGTGGTGGGCGCGACCGGTGTGACGATCAAATCGCACTTCTCGAACGCGCGCTCGAAGTCATTACGAATCAGCGTGCGCACCTTTTGCGCCTTCAGATAGTAGGCGTCGTAGTAGCCGGCCGAGAGCGCGAAGGTGCCGAGCATGATTCGGCGCTTGACCTCGGCGCCGAATCCTTTGGCCCGCGTCGATTCATAGAGCGCGATATTGTCCTCGGCGTTGACGCGCAGGCCGAAGCGGATACCGTCGTAGCGGGCGAGATTGGCGCTGGCCTCCGCGGTCGCGACCAGGTAATACGCCGCGATCGCGTAGCCGGTGTGCGGCAGCGAGATTTCGACGGTCGAGGCGCCCAGAGATCGGTAGTTATCCAGCGCGGCGCGGACCGAGTTTTCGACCTCGGGCTGCATCCCTTCGACGAAGAATTCCCTTGGCACGCCGATTCGGAGTCCCTTGATCTCGCCCGTCAGCGCGCGTTCGTAGTCGGGCACCGGACGCGCCGAGCAGGTCGAATCGCGACCGTCCGGGCCTGCCAGAGTGCGCAAAATTATCGCGGCGTCGCGCACCGATCGCGCAAACGGGCCGACCTGATCGAGCGACGAGGCGTATGCGACCACGCCGTAGCGGCTGACGCGGCTGTAGGTCGGCTTGATTCCGACTACGCCGCAGAACGACGCCGGCTCGCGAATCGATCCGCCGGTGTCGGTGCCCAGCGCGCCCAGGCATTCGTGCGCCGCGACCGCGGCGGCGGAGCCGCCCGACGATCCCCCGGCGACGCGCGCGGTATCATGCGGATTCATCGTCGGCCCGAACGCGGAGTTCTCGGTCGACGAGCCCATCGCGAATTCGTCCATGTTCGTCTTGCCGACGAAAATCGCGCCGTCCGCGCGCAGGCGCTCGATCACGGTCGCGTCAAACGGCGGCACGAAGTTCTCGAGGATTCGCGACGCGCAGGTCGTACGAACACGGCTCGTCGCGTAGATGTCCTTGATGCCGAGCGGGATTCCGCATAGCGCGGGCGCGTTGCCCGCGGCCAGCCGAGCGTCAGCCGCGCGCGCCTGCTCGAGCGCCTCCGGCTCGCACACCGTGATGAAGGCGTGGAGCTTAGGCTCGACCGCGGCGATACGGTCGAGGCAATCGCGCGTCAGCCGGGTCGCGGTGATTTCGCGCGCGCGAAGCTTGGACGATGCCTCACCGATTGTAAGCTTGTTCAGTTCCGATGCCATGCGGGGATCACGTGAACTATGATGTGAACTATCAAGTGAACTAAAGTTCTATTCGATTATTTTCGGCACTTTGAAGTAACCGCGCTCGCGCGAGGGCGCGTTCGCGAGCATCGCCTCCGCAGCGGGCCGGTTGGTCACTTCGTCGTCGCGCATCGGCATGCCGGCCTCGCCGACCTGGGTCGTCGGGGCTACGTCTTTGGTGTCGAGCTCGTTCAATTTATCAACGTAGGCAAGCATTTCGTCCATGTCGGCGCGCAGGCGCTCTTCCTGTTCCGGCGCCCATTCCAGGCGCGCTAGGCGCGCGACGTGGCGCACCTGCTCGAGCGTAATCTTTGTTTCGGCCATGGCGATTCCCCGCATCGTAACATTCCGCGTGTTCGATGTCAGGGCCGTTTCCCCGCTTTCTTGTTTTTTTGTTGATCCCGCCAGGCGAATCGCTTGCGGCGGCGGGCGTGGGCTTCTAGCCTTGGGGGTGATCTCGCGAGCATGGGGGTGCGTTGGATAAGATAAATCCGCGCAGGTGGATGGAGAGGGCGCTAGCCTGGTTGGCGGACTTTCGAGCACCGGTTTCGCTCGGGCGGCGCGGCGAGCGCGCCGCTGAAAAGCATCTACGGCGCAATGGCTACCGGATCGTCGCGAGGAATTTTCGCGCCGCCGGAGCGGAAATAGATCTGGTTGCGATGGACGGCGAGACCCTGGTCTTCGTCGAGGTGAAGACGCGGCGCTCGCGCGCGGCGGGCGCGCCCGAAGAGGCCGTGGATGAGCGCAAGCAGAAGCGGATCCGGCGCGCGGCGGAAGTGTTTGCCGCACGCTACCGCGCGGACGAAATGGAGATGCGCTTCGACATTGCCGCGGTTGACGCGTCGGGCAAGCGGCTGGAAATTGAGCTGTTGAGGAACGCATTCTGAATGCTGGATATCAAGCTGATTCGTGAGCGCCCCGATTTCGTAAAGGGGGAACTGGCCAAGCGGGGAATCGATCCCGCGGAAATCGATCGAATCCTCGAGGCCGACCACAAGCGGCGCAAGCTTCAGGCCGAACTCGACCAAATCCGAGCCGATCGCAAGCGGCGGGCGAGGGAAGTCGGCAAGCTGCCGCCGGATGCGCGCGCCGCCGAGATCGCCAAAATTCGCGCCGAGGAAGCAGAAGAGGAGAAGCTGATCGGGCTTTCCAGCAGCTTCGTCTTAGCCGGTGGAGTGGCAAACATCGGCATTCCCGTGGTGCGCTTGGGCACGGAACTCAGTCTTGCAGAGCGCAAGGTCGAGGAGTTGGCGCTTAATCTTCCCAACATCCCCCGACCGTACGTCGTCGTCGGCACGAGCGAGGCCGACAATCGCGTAATCAGAACCGAGGGAACGCCGCCCCAGTTCACCGCGTTCAAGCCGCTCCCGCATTGGGAAATCGGCGAGAATCTCGGAATTATCGATTTCGATCGCGGAGTAAAACTTTCGGGGACGCGTTTCTACGTGCTCAGCGGCGCGGGCGCAAGGCTCCAGCGCGCGCTGATCGCGTGGATGCTCGAGGTCAAGCGAGAGCAGGGTTACCTCGAGATAATCCCGCCGCTGATGGTGAATACTGAGACTGTCACGAGCACGGGGCATTTCCCAAAGAACGCGGACACGATGTACCGCGATATAGAGGATGACTTCTGGTTCATCCCGACCGCCGAGGTTCCGCTCACCAGCCTCCATCGCGATGAAACTCTCGACGAAAGCATTCTGCCGATCTACCTGACCGCGTACACGCCGTGCTTCAGGCGCGAGAAGATGTCGGCCGGCCGCGACGTCCGCGGTATCAAGCGCGGCCATCAGTTCGACAAGGTCGAGATGGTCAAGCTGGTGCGCCCGGAAACGTCGGACGATGAATTTCACAAGATGGTGAACGATGCCTCGGAAATATGCCGGCAGCTGGAAATTCCGTTTCGCGTGGTCGAGCTGTGCACGGCCGATCTGAGTTTCGCCAGCGCGGTCACTTACGACCTGGAGATGTGGGCGCCGGGATGCGGCGAATGGCTCGAGGTCAGTTCCATTTCCAACTGCACGGATTTTCAGGCGCGCCGCGCGAAGATTCGTTTCAAAACCAAGGGCGGCAAGGCCGAGCTGGTGCACACCTTAAATGGTTCAGGGTTGGCGCTGCCGCGGACTCTGATCGCGGTGCTGGAGAACTACCAGAACGAGGACGGCAGCGTGACGATTCCCGAGGTTTTGCGGCCGTATATGGGCGGATTAGAGAGGATCGGGAAACAGTAAACGCGGAACCCACCGTGGGGCAGGCGTGACCCCTGCACCCACCGTTAAGGCCGCGCTCCGTTGTCGCGCGCGACCACTGCCAGCGGCTTAATACTGCGCCGCCGTCGCCACGGCCAGGGGCCACTCCCTGTCGGTTTCGCTGAAGATTCGCGGGTTCACTGGGATTTTCAGCCTTCGTAACATTCCCGCAACATTCGATGCGTATGGTTGTCGTGACGGACAGCCCGGTCGCGAGGCAGTGATCGGTTTCCGACGTGAACGCTATAAAAAATTCTGTAGGAAGAGATCGCTTGTCCGAATTAGAAGGTTCGATGGCCGAGAGTATCCCTGGAGTCCGGCACGAGCGCGCGAGAGCGCCGGTGCAAGTGCGTCTGTTCGGCGATCGAATTTTCAACACTGCGACATTTATTCTTGCTCTGTCGATTCTTGCCCTGCTGTTCGGACTTGCGGTTGCGCTGATTGCCGACAGCTTTCCGGCGATTCGCGCGTTTGGCCTGCATTTTTTTGTCACCGCAAATTGGGATCCGGTCAATGACCAATACGGCGCGCTACCGTTTATCTACGGGACCTTCGTTTCGTCGTTTATCGCGTTGGCGGTCGCGGTGCCGCTGAGCCTGGGCGTCGCGCTGTGCTTAAGCGAGATGGCGCCTGACTGGCTGAGCCATCGGCTGGGCTTTCTGGTCGATCTTCTGGCCGCAATTCCGAGCGTGGTGTACGGCCTGTGGGCCGTGTTCGTGATGGGTCCGTGGATTCGCGACTATGTCGAGCCGCCGCTGTCGCATTGGTTCGGCTGGATGCCGCTGTTTCAGGGCCCCAAGGTGGCGGTCGGGATGCTCTCGGCGGGACTAATCCTCGCGATCATGATCGTCCCGTACATTTCGTCGGTCTGCACCGACGTCTTTCGCGTGGTTCCGCATACGCAACGCGAGGCCGCGCTCGCACTGGGCGCGACCAAGTGGGAGATGGTCACCACGGCGGTTATCCCGTACGGGATGACGGGCGTGATCGGCGCGATAATCCTGGGGCTGGGCCGCGCGCTCGGCGAGACGATCGCGGTGGCGATGGTAATCGGCAACTCGGCGGAGATTTCCACGTCGCTGTTCAAGCCGGCGGCGACCCTAGCCAGCGTAATCGCCAACGAATTCGCGGAGGCCACCTCCGACCTGTATGTCGCGGCGCTAATCGAACTCGGGCTGGTGCTGCTGATTCTTGGAATCGTGCTCAACGTCGTGGCGCGCGCGCTGGTGCTCGGGGTGCAGCAGCGGCGCTATCGGGAGACGGGCAAATAATGGCGGCCGGGATCAGCAATCTTCAGGGCGAGACGAGTTATCGCTATCGCAAGTTCAAGAGCGATTCGATGATGGCGATCACGGTCGGGGCGACCATTGTGACGCTGATCCCGCTGTTCCTGGTGCTTGGCTATCTGCTCACCAAGGGCTTTGCGAGTCTGAACTGGGCGTTCTTCACGGCGATGCCAGCGCCGGTGGGCGAACAGGGCGGCGGGATGGCCAACGCGATCGTGGGCACGCTCGAAGTGGTAGGGATCGCGTGCCTGATCGGGGTGCCTATCGGGGTCGGCGCGGGTCTGTATCTGGCGGCCAATCGCGCGAGCCAGTTCACCAACTTAGTGCGTTTCTCGGCGGACGTGCTGATGGGAGTGCCGTCGATCGTGGTGGGAATATTTGCCTACGCGGTGATCGTGCGTCCGTTCGGCGGCTTCTCGACGCTGGCCGGTTCGGTCGCGCTGGCGGCGATCATGGTTCCGCTGGTCACGCGCACTACCGAAGAGATGGTGCTGCTAGTGCCGCCCGAACTGCGCGAGGCGTCGCTGGCGCTGGGGGTGCCGAACTGGCGCACGACGCTGTCGGTGGTGGCGCGCACGGCGCTGTCGGGAATCGCCACCGGCGTCATCCTGGCGGTGGCCCGAGTCTCGGGCGAGACGGCGCCGCTGCTGTTTACCGCGTTCGGCAACCGGTTCTGGTCAACCTCGCTGTTTCATCCGATCAACACGCTGACGGTTCAGGTTTACACCTATGCAATTTCGCCGTTTGCCGACTGGCAGCGGCAGGCGTGGGCGGGGGCGCTGGTGCTGACGGCGATAATTCTCGCGCTGGAGCTGGGCGTGCGCTGGGTAACGGGCGGGGCGGCGAAAGCGCCAAGGTAGCCATGGCTGAAAAGCTGATCGTCAAAAATCTCAACGCGTATTTCCACAAGAATCGCGCGCTGCACGATGTCAGTCTTGCCTTCGAGGAAAACCGGATCGCGGCGATTATCGGGCCATCGGGATGCGGCAAATCGACGCTGGTGCGATGCCTGAACCGGATGCACGAGGTGGTGCCGGGAGCGACCGCGAGCGGCGAGGTTATACTCGACGGGAACAATATCTACGACGACGGGGTCGATCCGGTGCAGGTGCGGCGGCGAATAGGGATGGTGTTCCAGAAGCCGACGCCGTTTCCAACCATGTCGATCGAGGACAACGTCGCGGCGGGGCTGACCCTTAACGGGGTGCAGGTTAGCCGGGCGGAGCGCGACGAGGTGATTGAGCGCAGCCTGCGCCAGGCGGCGCTTTGGGAAGAGGTGAAGGATCGCCTGCGGCGGCCCGGCGGCAGTTTGTCGGGCGGACAGCAGCAACGGCTGTGCGTGGCGCGCGCGCTCGCGGTTCAGCCCGAGGTGCTGTTGATGGACGAGCCATGCTCCGCATTGGACCCGATCTCGACCGCGCGCATCGAAGAACTATTGCTGGAACTGAAGTCGGCGTACACTATCGTTATAGTGACCCACAACATGCAGCAAGCCGCCCGCTGCTCCGACATGACGGCCTTCATGTACACCGGCGACCTGGTCGAATACGGCGAGACCAAGCAGATATTCACGAATCCCACTCGGCGCGAGACTGAAGACTATATCACCGGGCGATTCGGCTGATATCGAGGAAGAGAAAAAAAGGAAGATGGACAGTACCCAGCCGCAGCACACCAATCGGCAGTACGAAGAAGATTTGCGCGGCTTGCGCGCCGGCCTGCTCAAGATGGGCGGATTGGTGGAGCGTCAAATTGCCGAGGCGGTCGACGCACTGGTCAATCGCAACAGCGAGCACGCGCGCGAGGTGATCGCGCGCGACGAAGAAGTAAACCGGATGGACAACGAAAACGACGAGCAGGCCATCCGGCTGCTCGCGCTGCATCAGCCCACCGCCAGCGATCTGCGCTTCATCACCACCGGGCTGAAGATAACGACCGACCTCGAACGAATCGGCGACAACGCGGTCAATATCTGCGAGCGCACGCTGGAACTGAACGAAGTTCCGCAGCTCAAGCCGTACATCGACCTGCCGCGGATGGCGGAGATCGCGCAGTCGATGGTCAGGGACAGTATCGACGCGTTCATGCGCGACGACACCGACCTGGCCGACCAGGTGATCGCGCGCGACGACGAAGTCGATCTGCTGAACTACCAGGTTTATCGCGAGCTGCTCAGCTACATGGCCGAGGATCCGCATACGATAGGGTCAGCGACGCGGTTGCTTTTCATTTCCAAGTATCTCGAGCGTATCGCCGATCACGCGACCAATATCGCCGAAATGGTGACGTTCATGGTCAAGGGCAAGATGATCCGTCACGACGAAACCAAGAAGCGGGCAACTTGATTGCAAGGTGGAGGTGGTGAAGCGATGAATCAAACCGGCCAGGCCACGAACGCAGTCTCCGAGGCGCAACGCGGGATTCGCTACCGCGTGCTGATCGTTGAAGACGACGCCGATATTCGCGAGCTGATCCGCTACAACCTCGCGCAGGAGGGGTTCATCGTCGAGGAGGCGGCCGACGGCGCGCAGGCGCTCGAACGGGTCAAGCGGCGCGTGCCCGATCTGATGGTGCTCGATCTGATGCTGCCGGGGATGCCGGGGCTGCAGGTCTGCCGCCAGATGCGCGCCGAGCGCGAGACCTCGCACCTTCCGATACTGATCGTCACTGCCAAGGGCACCGAGGTGGACAAGGTGCTCGGGCTGGAGATGGGCGCCGACGATTACGTGGTCAAGCCGTTCAGCCCGCGCGAGCTGATTGCGCGGGTGAAGGCGCTGCTGCGGCGGGCCAACCCGCTCTCGGAGCCGGACTCCGGCGGCGGGGCGTACGAGAAGGGGCGGCTGCGAATGGACTTCGGCACCTACCAGGTGTTCGTCGACGGCAAGCGCAGGGAGCTTGCGCTGCGCGAGTTCGAACTGCTCAAATTTTTCGTGCAGCATCCGATGCGTGTGTACACGCGCGAACAACTGCTCGACATGGTGTGGGGACGCGACACGTTCGTCGAACCGCGGACCGTCGACGTGCACGTGCGCCGCCTGCGCCAGCATATCGAGCGCGACGACGCCAATCCGGAATTGATCCTCACGGTACGAAGCGTCGGTTACCGCTTCAACCCCGAAGCGCTTGGATAGATCGCCGACCGCCAGCCTGATCGCAGCGATAGGAATCGGCCTCGCACCGGCAGCCATATTACTGGTGGTGCTGGCCGCCAGCGGAGCGGCGCCGGGCGTGTGGGTTGCCGTCGTAATCGTGCTTGGGCTTGCGCTCGGCGCGAGTTCCGCCGCCGCGATCGGACGCGCGCTGTCGCGCCGCGCAGAAAGACTGGACGCGGTTGCCGCCGCGCTGGAGGGCAGGCGTCCGCCACCGCATCTGCTGCCCGACGGCAGCGGTGCGATGGGCCGCGCGGAGCGTCACTTGCTCGACGCGGCCGACGCGATCGTCGCCGATGTGGACTCGCTGGCCGAGCAGCGCGACGAGTTCGAGGCGATCCTGCGCAGCATGGCCGAAGCAGTGGTGGTGACCGGCGCGCGCGGCGAGGTAGTGCTGCTCAACGGCGCGGCCCGGCGCATCTTCGCTCTGGGAGCCGAGACCGACTATCGCGATCGGCCGTTCGTCGAGCTATGCCGCGACCCGCGGCTGCAGGAGTTTGCCGGCCGCTCGATGCGATCGGCGGACAGCAACGTGATGAGCGCGGAAATCATGATCCAGAATCCCGCGCCGCTTTACGTCAGCGCCAGCGCCGCGCAAATTCGCACCGTGCGCGGCGCGGCCTGGGTGTTCGTCTTCCACGACATCACGCAGCTCAAGTCCTACGAGACGTTGCGCGCCGACTTCATATCGAACCTCACCCACGAGCTGCGCACTCCGCTGAGCGCGCTCTACGGCTATGCCGAAACGCTGATTCGGGGCGTGGACGATCGCGAAACCGCGGCGCGCTTTCTCGGTATCATCGAGCGCCAGGCGCGCCGGCTGGCGCGGTTGCTCGACGACCTAGTCTCGCTCTCGGATTTGGAGCGCGGTCTGACTCCGCTCAAAATCGAACAAATCGAGCCGTTGCGCGTGCTGTCCGAAGCGGCGGAGTTGATGCAGGAGCAGGCGGGGCGGCGCGGCCTGCGCCTGGAAGTGAAATGCCCGCCGGGATTGCCGAAGCTGGCCGGTGATCGCGACCGGTTGCACCAGGTGATGCTCAATCTGATCGACAACGCGATCAAGTACACTCCGCGCGAGGGCCGCATCACGCTCGAGGCTCGCGAAACCGCGGGCGGCAACGGAGCAAACGCCAAGCCAGGCGTCGCGCTGGTCGTCGCCGACACCGGCGAGGGAATTCCAGCCGCGGATATCCCGCGCCTGACGGAGAGATTCTATCGCGTCGATCGGGCCCGCTCGCGCGAGCTCGGCGGCACCGGCCTTGGCCTGGCGATCGTCAAGCATATTGTCCAGCTGCATCATGGTGCGCTGCGGATCGAGAGCAAGGTGCGTGAAGGCACGACGGTATCCGTCTGGATTCCGGCCGCGCAGCCGGGGTGAGCGGGGGTGACCCCTGGCCGTGGCGACGGCAGCGCAGTATTAGGGCCGCGGCGGTGGCCGCGCGCGACAAGGGAGCGCGGCCTTAACGTTGGGTGCAGGGCTCAGCCCTGCCTTGCTCGCGGGGCTGCGATGTGAAAATTTCTAGGGTTACGACGCGCCATTAGCTCAGTGGATTAGAGCGGATGACTACGGATCATCAGGTCGGGGGTTCAAGTCCCTCATGGCGCACCATCGTTCTTCACTCCAAGTCGCCCTCGAACTGAAAGTTGCGCCTCGCGCGCTTGCGCTCGACTGCCGGGCGCGGCGTAGTGTAACGATCGTGCGGGTCCGCCAAACGGGATCGTCAATTGGGGACCGAACGGGAGGAGCGCATCCTTATGTCAGCCGCGCGCGATTTCTCAAAGCCATACCGTGTCGATGACGGCCGCAAGTTTCACTTGAAGGACTTCGACCCCGGGGACAGCAGCGGTCTGAAATCGAAAAAGCACGCCGAAAAGGAATTGATCCGCGGGATCGAGCGGCTAAGCGATTTGCAGGACAAGCTTTACGCGCAGGATCGATGGGCAATTCTGCTGATTTTCCAGGCGATGGACGCCGCCGGCAAGGACGGCGCGATCAAGCACGTGATGTCCGGGGTCAATCCGCAGGGATGCGAGGTTTATTCGTTCAAGCAGCCTTCCGCCGAGGAACTCAATCACGACTTCCTGTGGCGGACGTCCAAATGTGTCCCCGAGCGCGGCCGAATCGGAATCTTCAACCGGTCCTACTACGAAGAGGTTCTGATCGTTCGAGTGCACAAGGAGTTACTCGGGAGCGAACGGATGCCGCCATCGCTGGTCACCAAGAACATCTGGAATGAACGCTTCTCCGATATCAACGCGTACGAGCACTACCTGTGGCGCAACGGCGTCGTCATCCGGAAATTCTTTCTCAATCTATCGAAGCAGGAGCAGAAGAAGCGGTTCCTGAGCCGTCTCGACGAGCCGGTCAAGAACTGGAAGTTTTCAGCCTCCGACGTGACGGAAAGAGAACGATGGCACGAGTACATGGCGGCCTACGAAGAAATGATCCAGCGTACCGCTACTGCACACGCGCCCTGGTACGTCGTTCCCGCGGATAAGAAATGGTACTCGCGCCTGGTGGTGGCCGACGCGATCATCAGCGCTATGGAAGACCTCAATCTCCGCTATCCGATCGTCAGCGCGGCCAAACACAAGGAACTGCAAGCCGCGCGCGTCGCGCTGGAGCACGAACGCAATCACTGACCCTCGCGCACCCGGCGCGGGAGCGCCGGGCGCGACTCGCCCTGCCTTGGGCAGGGAAGGGGAGCAGAGGGCGGCTATTCGAGGCGCCAGAGCGAACGCGCGGCGTTAGCGGAGCGCTCGACGAACTTCTTGCCGTACTCGATCTGCGCCTCGAAGATCGGGGCGAGCGGAGTTTCCTTGGCCCACTTCGTGGCGGAAGCCTCCAAATCGATCGCGCGGTTGGCGGCTTTCTCGGTGGTGTCGATGTACCACGCGGCGACCTTCTTGGCGCCCTTGACGCTCAACAGGTCGCTGCCCAAATTGCTGATGCTCTCGAGCACTCCCGCATCATGGCGTTTGTGTGCTGCGTGCGTATCTCTGCGTGCTGGCATTTCTTTTTCTCCTCATTTCCGGCGCGACGCGTGCCGGCCGGTTGGCTCACGAAAGTTAACCATAGAAGCAGCTCAGTCAATTGGGCCGCGCTGGTCACCCGGCCTCGGCCTGAACGATGCGGTGGCGCGGAGCACAGACCGACGCCAGCAGGCCTGCGATTTCGGCGTCGCTGACTTGACGCGCCGTTTTCGTCTCTGCCTCGTGCGCGCCTTCACACGCGATATCGTTGAGCGAAATCACGCCGACCGGGCGTCCCCCGGCGTCGAGCACCAGCAAGCGGTGGATTTGATTTTGCTTCATCAACTTTTCTGCCGCCGCGACATCGTCCTCGGGCGCGCAAGAAAAAACCTGTTTCGACATCGCGCTGGTGGCCAGCGCGCCGGTGAGAGGTACTCCCTGGAAATACGCACCCATGCAAATGTCGCGATCGGTCAGCACCCCGATGGCGCGGCCTTCCTTGTCAACGACCGGAACGCAACCGATATCGTTTTCCCACATCATCTGCGCGGCCGTGTTGAGGGTGTTGTACTCTGCGCAGCATTTGACCTCGGTAGACATTAAGTCCTTCACTTTCATTGGTTTCGCCTCCCTTGCGAGGCCAGAGAGCCCGGCGGTTTAGAATCGCCAGGCTCGCCGCCGGCAGCTATTTTTTGGAAATCTCGACCTTCTTTTCCGCTTCGGCCTCGATCGGCACCTTTTTAGCCACCGTCTCCTTCGCCAGCGGAACCGTAATCTCGATCACCCCGTTCTTGAAGCTGGCTTTGACTTTGTCGGCGACTGCACCTTCCGGCAGAGACATCCGCCGCTCAAAGGCTCCGTAAGAGACCTCGCGGCGCAAGTAGTCCTCTTTCTTCACTTCTTTCTCGCTCTTGCGTTCGCCTTTGATGCTGAGGATGTTGCCGAGAACGGAAACCTCGATGTCTTTGAGCTCGAGGCCCGGCACATCCGCGCGCACGACGAGATTGCCATTCTTGACGTAGCTCTCGACCGCCGGCGTGAACGCCTCGTCGTAGTTATCCTCGAAGTCCTCGAAGAGGCGCGGGAACGGCGATCCCCAGCGCCGCGCCATCCGTTCGAGCTCCCGAAAGGGCCGCCATGGTAAAAGTGCTCCCATTTTCTTTTCCTCCTTGTTGACTAGATGTGTTACCCATATCACGACAGGTTGCGCGAGTCGCACCTTATGTTGCCGTGATGATCAGCGATCGCAGGCGCCGGTTCAGTAACGGTGCGCTATTGTTCTTTCTGTAAGTTATTCTAATATAAGAGTTATGTCAAGAATTAGATATAGTTAACACGACCGTGAGCGTAGCAAAAGACCGCGAATCGCAAGAAAAGTCCCGCGGGTTGTCACATTCGCGGCAATTAAAGCGTTTGTGGTAGGAGAAGTCGGGGGCGTTGCTCGAGCCGGCGGAAAAACTCAGTGAACGGCTGAACAGCGAAGAAAAAAAGATGGCATCGGACAAATTTGTCAGCGTCAGCGGCCTTCGGCTTCATTATATCGACTACGGCAACGAGGGCGCGCCGTGGGTCGTATGCATCCACGGGCTGACCGGCAACGCGCACAACTTTGACGCGCTCGCGCTGCATCTGACGCCGAAGTATCACGTGATTTCGGTTGACGTGCGCGGCCGCGGCGACAGCCAGTGGGGTCCGCCGGCCGAATATATCCCGCAAAATTACGTGACCGACCTGGCGCGGATGCTCGAGCATTTGGGCGCGGCGCGCGCGAGCCTGATCGGCACCTCGATGGGCGGGATAATCTCGATGATGTACGGGGGAGGATGGCCCGAGCGAGTCGAGCGGATGGTGCTCAACGATATCGGTCCCGAGATCGATCCGGCGGGAATGGCGCGAATCGCGAGCTACGTCGGCGAGGCGCCGGAGCGGTTCAAAGATCTGGGCGAAGTGGTGAAGTACTACAAGGAGACTTATCCGCCGATGGCGACGCTGGCGGACACCGTTGTCGCCGAACAGGTGAAATGGTCGGTCAAGCCGGGGGCGGAAGGCGGCTTGATTTGGAAGATGGATCCGAGCGTGCGGCGGCCGCTGCGCGGCGGGACCGGGCAGAATCGATTGGATTTGTGGGTGCCGTACGCGCGGATCGCGTGCCCGATTCTGATCGTGCGCGGAGCCGACAGCGATGTCCTGGAGCGCGCGACGGCGAGCCGGATGTGCACGGTGCACAAGCGGGCGAAAGCCGTCGAAGTGCCAGGAGTAGGGCATGCGCCGTCGCTGACGGAGGCGGAATCGATCGCGGCGATCAACGAATTTTTCGCTCGCAAGGGGCAGGGCTGAGCCCCTGCACCGGAATCGCCTGCGCGGCGGGCGGCAGGGGCTGACCCCTGCACCCAGTGTTCATCGCGAAATCCCGAGGACGGGCTTTCGCTCTGAGGGTCGAGAGCCAGAGACGCGGCTCGGCGTATCTCGCGATTTACGGTGCGCCGTCGGGGTCGCACGCGGGCGGTGCCGCGGGGGCGCGCTTAATTCAAATTTCAAGATCGCGCGCGTGCTCCAGATCGGCGAGCAGCCCGGGCTGGCTTGGACGCCATCCGAGGCGCGCCGAGACTCAACCTCTGGCCCGCATTCGACAGGTTGCGCCTTCCACATTCATAAACCATTCAGCCTGAAGATTCGTTGTAGATCACCGTAAGGAAGATCACCGCAAGAGCAATGGCGAATAGGAGCGCTATGATCAGAAAGACGCTGGCTGCCTGTGGCTGTGTTACCCACAGAATGCCGCCGAATTTTCCGAAGGCGAGGGCTGCAAAATACGAGGTCAGGCTCAGCATCAGGAACTGCTTTCGTGCAGACTCTTTTTTTATGATGGCTCTGGCGCCGAGAATTACGGTTTCCACAAAGAAGGCCACACAGACAGCAGCGATTGCACACATCCATCCGAGGTTCTCGCGGCTTCCCGGAACGATCCAATCAATCACCGGCATCGTGAAAAGTGAAGCCAGGATACCGGTGCACACTGGGCCCACGAACCGCCCGCCCAAATCTTTAATCCACGGATCCATACAGTCTTTCTCACACAGCCGTTAAGTCGGCCAACTTAATCTGAATCTTCGAACCCGCCAAACCGAGTCTTTGCCGTTGCGCCAGATCATAGTTTATGGGTATATCGGCCCGTTAATCGAAAACAAGCTCTGCTCTACAATTGGGACCTCACTGTGTCCTGGCGCCGGTGTACGCGGGTGTAGCGCCGGCGTGCCTTGTAAACTCGCTGGAGTACCCGGGACACTCTATGCGATCCCACCAGGTGAAATACAAACCGTAATTACCGCTGCCTCTTCCATTTTGAAGGTCGTGATGGGTTGCCGTCGTGAGCCATCTCAAAAGCGGACGATCGACTGCACTTACCGGCTCGGGGCGCGGGATTGGGTGCTTACTTCTGCTGTATCAGCTCGATCCGGTAGCCGTTGGGATCCTCGATGAACGCGATCGGAGTAGTTCCGTGCTTCATCGGCCCGGGCTCGCGCACGACGTTGACGCCCTTGTCCTTCAAGTCGGCGCAGGTTTTGTAGATGTCATCGACTCCGAGCGCGATGTGTCCGTAGGCGGTGCCGATTTCGTACTTTGAGGTTCCCCAATTCCAGGTCAACTCGAGCACCGCGGTTTCGTTCTCGGCGCCATAGCCGACGAAGGCGAGAGTGAACTCGCCGCCGGGGAAGTCGCGCTTGCGCAGGAGTTTCATCCCGAGCTTGTCGCAGCAGAACTCGAGCGACTGGTCGAGGTTGTTCACCCGGAGCATCGTGTGCAGAAGGCGCATGCGGCTATCCAATCGTTCCCGGAGTCCGACTCTCCGTAATCGCGACAGTAGTGTCAAACGGTCCCGAGCCTTTGCACAGTGCGGGTGGAATGTTTTAAGTTCAGGCTCGATACGGCGAATTGTTCGCGACGGGAATCGAATCGACCTTTCAACCGCAGAGGGGATTCAAAGCGATGGACTTCAACTATACGCCGGAAGACGAGGCATTTCGCACCGAAGTGCGCACCTGGCTCGAAGCGAACAAGAAATTCGCTCCGCCAGCGGCCGGTATCATGGCCGAGGAGGGCGAAGGCGAGTGGGAAGCCCGCGTCAAATGGCACAAGAGGCTCAACGAGGGCGGCTGGGTGGCGGTCAACTGGCCCAAGGAATACGGCGGGCGCGGCGCCACCGTGATGCAGCGGCTGATCTATCGGGAAGAGCTGACCAGGCTCGGGCTGCCCGAGCCGATGATCGGGATGGGAATCAACCTGATCGGTCCCACGCTGATTCATTGGGGGACCGAGGAGCAGAAGGCGGAACATATTCCGAAGATTCTCAAAGGCGAGGAAATCTGGTGCCAGGGATACTCCGAGCCAAACGCCGGCTCCGACCTCGCGTCGGTCCAGATGCGCGCGGTTGACGACGGCGACGAGTTCGTCGTCAACGGGCAGAAGACGTGGACCTCGCTGGCGCAGCACGCCGACATGATTTTCGCGCTGGTGCGCACCGATCCCGACGCGCCCAAGCACAAGGGAATCAGCTACCTGCTGATCGACATGCACAGCCCCGGCATCGCCGTGCGTCCGCTGGTGCAGATGACGGGGGGCAAGGGCTTCAACGAGGTTTTCTTCGAGGATGTCCGCGTGCCGAAAAAAAATATCGTCGGCGAGCGCAACAACGGCTGGCAGGTGGCGATGACCACGCTGCTGTTCGAGCGCGGGGGCGCCGGCGGCGAAGGCGCGATGGGCGAGGTCTATGAGCTGGCGAGGCTGGCCAAGCGCATCCCGCGCGGCGGTGACGGTTCCACGGCGTGGGACGATTCGAGCGTGCGGCAGAAAGTTGCGGAATTCGCCGCCGAGGCGCAGGCGTTGCGATACACCGGCTATCGGCAGTTGACGCGCCAGTTGAAGGGACTGCCGCCGGGGCCGGAAGGCTCGATGATGAAACTGTGCGGCACGGAGCTTAACCTCAAGATTGCCCTGTACGCGATGGAACTGCTGGGGCCGTACAGCCAGATGGAATTCAACGCGCCGTTCGCGGTGGACAAGGGCAAGTGGTCATTCAGGATGCTGGCGGCGCGCGGGCCTACGATTTACGCCGGGACGAATCAGATCCAGCACAACATTATCGGCGAGCGGGTACTGGGCCTGCCCAAGAGCTAGCCGTTGGCACGGGCAGTGCTGAGCTCCTTCGGCTTCGCTCAGGACAAGCTCTGCACCCAGTATTAAGGCCGGGCTCCGTTGTCGCGCGAACGCGCGCATCAAAGCGTCGGAACACTGATTGGCAACCAGGATGCTGCTGCAAATTACCGTCTATGCCTACTTCGACTTCATGCAGCAGTTCGCTTCTCTGGCTCGCGACCCGGTCGGCTACGGCGTTGGAGTACCGCCGGGCGACGGCCGGCCGGTACTGCTGATTCCCGGATTCAATTCGGGCGATTGGTCGCTCGGCACGATGGCGCGATGGCTCGGGCGGGTCGGATACCGTCCGTATCTTTCGGGAATCGATCTCAACGTCGGATGCCCGCGGCGCAAGATGGAGCTGGTGGGATGGCGGGTGGGACAGATCGCGCGCGAATCCGGCGAGAGCGTTACGATCATCGGGCATAGCCTGGGCGGCGTACTCGGCCGCGCAATCGCCGCGGAAAACCCCGCAAACGTGCGGCAGGTGGTGGCGCTTGGCTCGCCGATTCGCCGCGGATCGGCGGGAGTACACGATCGAGTCCGTCCCGCGTTGCGGGCGATCCAGGCTTTCTGGCAAACGTTTTCCCACGAGCCCGAAAGCTGCGGCACGGTCGAATGCTCATGCGCATTCGCCGCCGCTGTGTTCGCGCCCACCCCGGCAAGGAGCCGCTTCAGCGCCATCTACACGCGCCGCGACGAGATCGTGCAGTGGCAATCGTGCATCGACGATACCGGGTCGAATTTCGAAGTCTCGGGATTGCACGCGAGCCTGATCGTCAATCGCGAGGTTTACCGGATCCTCGGGTCGATCCTTGCAGAAGCGCCGGCCGAGAGCGCCGCCGCTTGATCCTCGCTCAGCCGCCCATTCGCCGGGAAAGCGCGAAGCGTGCCGCCGGCGCAAGATTGTCACCGGATCGGAAAATGGTAAAATCGCGCCGTTGTTGATGGCTGCAAGGAGGGGAGAATGATCCGATACGCATTGATCGCGGTTGCCGCCGTTTTTGCAGCCGGGTGCAATTTTTCGCCGTCACAAACCCCCGAAAACACGGTCGGCGGCGCCAACGTAGTTTCTTCCGCGAAGGCGCCGATAGCGGTGGCGGCGACGAGTCTTTCGCTGGACTGGGGCAAGAAAGCGCAGGCCGGCCAGGTCGCAATCGCAGACGTAATAACCTACGGCGGCTCGAAAACGACGATCACCGCGCCGGCCGGCTGGCAGATGATTCGCGACGATTCCACGCAAACGACGCGGCAGTCGCTGTATCGGCATGCAATCCAGGCGAACGACTCCAGCACTGCGACGTGGAAATTCAGCGGGCCGGTCGATACGCAAGGCGCGATCCTGCTGCTCGACAATGTCGTGGCCGTCGCGCCGGTGGATATGACAAGCGGCAACACCGGCACCGGCGGCACGGTCACGGCCAAGTCGATTGTCACCACAGCCGATGGAGACCTGGTCCTTAGTTTTTATGCCACCGATTTTCATCTCCCCGGGCTCTTAGGACCGTCCCCGCAGATGCCGGCCAATACGGAAACGCTGATAAACCAGGCAGCGGCGGCGGACGAATTCTGGATCCTCGCGACCTATCAGAGTCAGAACGGCGCCGTCGAGGACCAAGTCTGCAGCGCCGCGCAGATATTCAACTGGGCAGCCGCGCAAGTTGCGATAAAACGGGGCGCGGCGACTCCATCGCCAAACTGAATCCGTGCGCGCGCGTCGAGGGGGAGCGCGCAGATGATGTGGCCGCCCGAACACTTGGCGCAATCGCCGCTGCGCAAATCGGGTTCACTTATCGCGGGGGTTAGCGTAATCAATTGTCGATGAGCGCGGCGGAGGCATCGGACACCGGCGATCGATCGTTACAGTCGTTCCTTTGGCGCGAGGCTGTTTGGCTCGGCCTCGCCGTGGTCACTGCGCTCGCAATTTATAGACTGCGCGATTTTCCGTATCCCCTGCACTGGATTGGCGCCTGGCGTGCGATCGCGCCGGTGCTGCCCCAGACGGCGTGGGCGGCCGTCAGAGTCTGGACTTTCTGGGCGCTAAGTTCGTGCGCGATCGGGGGCTTGCTGCGCCGCTACGATCCCTCGATCGAAGCCGGCGACGCCGTGCTCGCGGGCGCATCAGGTCTGTGGGTTCTTGCGTACCTGCTTGGCAACGTGATCGGGCCGTTGGGACTGATGAGGTCGTGGCTGGTCTGGCTTCTTCTGGGGGCCGCCATCGCACCGCAATTACGCGGTCTGCAAGGATTCAGATTCAATTCTCCGAGCAGCGGGCAGAAGCTGGCCCTTATCGCGTGGGCGTTGCTGAGCGTCTCGCTGCTGCCGTTGCAACTCGGCTCGCCGGTGCCGCCCTTTATGGATGTGCTGAATCATCCTGCGGCTGTCCAGCGCATACTCACGTTTCATCGATATCTGCCATTCGACAACGATGCCTACGGCGCATACGGCGCTCACGTGCAGGCTCCCGCGCTGGAGCTGTTTTACGCGGTACTGGGGCTCGGCGCCGATTGCAAAATGGGCGCACTGGCGGAGACCGCCGCGATGGTGCCGATGGCCGGGCTAATGATCTTCGCGGCCTATCGCCTGGGGCGAACACTGTTCGGAGACACTGCCGGCGGGATGGCGGCGCTATTCTTGTTTTTCACCTGTCTTTTTCGGCGCGAGCAGGGGATGCGCGCGACCGCGGTAGTTTTCGTGCTGGTCGGCATAGGTCTCGCTTTCTTTCTCGATCGGCGGCGAAACCGCACCTTGTTTGCCTGCGGTGCGATCGTTCTGGGGACTGCGGTTGCGTCGCACGCGATCGGAGGCGGGCTGGCGATGATTGTAGCCGCATCGGCGGCCGCCTTCTGGCTGGCGGCGGGGGATTTTTCGCGTTCGATGGCGGCGGTGATTTGCCTGGCGGGGGCCTCGATGCTGGCGGCGCCGGAGGTGCTGATCGCGACGGAACATCTGGTTAGCTACCCGCTACTGCCCGTGATGCAAGCCGCCGGGATTGCCGTCATCCTTGCGGGCGCCGCACGCCTGCGATCGCAAAGTCCGGAGCGGTCGTTCATTACTCCGGTCCTGAATGCCGCAGCGGTCGCAGTGTTGTTCGCGCTACTCGTCTACCGGCATTGGTTCACCGGCTCGAACTTCGATGAGGTGATGCGAAACCTGCCGATGCTGTGCCTGTTCGCCGCGATTGGACTCGTTGCTGCGGCAATCCTCGGCTTGGTTGAAAAAGACAGCGTGCCCGATACGGGGGTGGTCGCTGTGGCGCTAATGATCGCTGTTGCTGCCGACATCGCGAATAACTATCTCAGTCCCATGATTAGCGGGCCGGCCGGGCGCCACATGCTGTCGGATTTCATGAGCAAGCTCGTTGACTACTGGATCCCATATATTCTGATTTTCCCCGCGGGATTGCTGTTCGCGTTGCTCCACGATCGCATTTCCAAGCCGCTGGCCGTTTTCGCCGTGATTGCTATCCTGATGTATCCTTGGACGCGGACCCAAAGTCCTCAGGACTATGACAGCGACGAGCACGCGATTTCCGAACAGTGGGCGCTCAACCTGGGTCGCGCGGAAGTCGGCTATTGGGTCGGCACGGCCGATGGCCGCTGGACGATCGGCGACGACGGGTTCGCGCTAGTGGACGTTCTTCAAAGGGAAGTGAGCGCTGGCAGAATCACGCCCGCGACGCATATCCTTCACCTGACCGACAACACTTCCGCGTGGGCGCTGGCGCAAATCGCCATCTTTACCGGCATCGATGATGACCCGATCGATCTCAACTACGACCCGAATAATCTCTTTCAAGCTGGCAGCAGGGTGCGCGGACCCGCTGACCTTCGCGCCGCCTTGTCGCGGCATCCGCCGTATATCTTCGAACAGTGTCCCGCTCCCGCCTGGATGGGCGATCCACCTTCGGGCTATCAGAAGATATTCGACCGCGCGAATTATCGGCTATATCGAAGTGCTGACCTGGTGAAGAATGCCGCCGACTAGCGAGCGCTTTGACTCGATGCGCCCGACCCTGGCGACCAGCCGCGGGTTCTTCCTGGCCGCATGGTTCATTGTCGCCGGTGGCTGCGCCCTCGACCTGCGGTTCGGATGGCAACTGACGCGGCTCGATATCATATCGGGGATTCTAGCGCTGGGAGCGCTGGCATACTCATATAAATTGGCTGATTGCATCCCGATGACGGCAGACGCCATCAAGCGCGACGAGATGGTTTCGCAGTTCGCCGTCTTTGTTGCCTTCCTGGCGTTCTACGCGATAACGGCCGGCTCGGACGCTAGCCCCTTCAATGCCCACGTGCGCCAAGCGTTCGCTTTCATCCACGGCCACACATATATCGACGCGCCGAACTACATCGAGCATGCGCAGGTTGGGCCATATAGCTACCAGCTTCATCCGATTCTGCCGGCGATTCTGCTGATGCCATTCGCAGCGATCTGGGGGATGGGCACCAACCAGGAGATTTTCTCGATCGTCTTTGGCGCGCTCGACGCCGCGCTGGCGTGGCGCCTGCTTGGGCGTTTGCGCCTGACGGTCAACGCGCGAACATGGCTCACCATCTTTTTTGGCGCGGGCACCATCGTCTGGTACGAGACCATCCACGGCACCAGCTGGGGGGTGTCGATGGTGGTTGCAATCGCGGCCACCTTGATCGCGCTCGATGAGACGTTCGGCGAGGGCCGTCCTGCGCACGTCGGGATCTTCGCCGCGCTGGCGGCGCTGGCGCGTTACGATCTTGCGTTCGTCTGGCCGATTTATCTCGCGTTGCTTTACGTGCGGGGACGCAGCATTCGCGAATTGACGCGGTTCATACCGGGCTGCGTCGCCGTAGCGGCGGTGTACGTTACATTCAATGAAATTCGCTACCAGAGCCTGTTTGATCGCGGCGTATTCATCTTTGCCCCGCCTGGATCTCATCTGTTTGGATGGGAGCACTTTCCCGGAAACTTCTACACGCTGTTCTTCATGTCGACGCGGTTGGACGATTCGTTTCCGTTCATCCATCCGACCTTTGGCGGCCAGGCCCTGATTCTCACCAGCCCGGCGTTTATCCTCGCATTGCGGCCGAGTTTCCGGCGAATCCAGACCGCTCTGGTCGCAATGGCGGCGCTGATCGCGATGACGCCGAGCCTGTTCTACTTCACCAACGGATTCGCGCAGTACGGCACGCGCCATTACCTGCACACGTTTCCTTTTCTCTTGCTCCTGATGGCATTCGGCGTGCACAGGAGAACCGATCAATTGACGCGTATCCTGATCGCGGTTTCGGTCCTGATGATCGCGTTCGGCGTGTGGCATGAAAGATTCTACGGGCTCAACGCTTAAACGGGATTGATGACAGGAATCGACAAGACCAGTTACGCCCTGGGTGTGCTGTGCGGCTTGTCCCTGCTTGCGCTGCTCGCGGCAGCGCTGGCGGTGGCGATCAGGCCCATGCTGCGCGAGCGCGACCGACGCTTCAGGCTGGTGCTTGCGATTCTCGTTGCGGTCGCGATCGTCAAGCTCGCGCTGTTGCGGTTTCTGCCCGGTGAAAAAGTCGACCTGATGCAGTTTAAATCCTGGGGCGCGGCGATAGCGCTGTTCGGGCCGGCCCACGTCTACGATCCTCAGTACGAATGCATCTACACGCCCGCCTACCTGTACGCGCTATGGCCTGCGGCCGCATTAGCGTCAGACTACGGAGGTAGTCTGCGCGAGTTCATCGAGATTCCTTTGATTATTGCCGACCTGCTTCTTGCGATCAGCGTGTATGCTGCTGTGCGGCGGATAGCTGAGGTTCGTTTCGCATTGCCCGCGACCCTGCTTGCGGCATTCAATCCCGCGTTGACCTATGCGAGCACGGTATGGGGACAGAACGACTCGGCGCTTGCTTTCCCGGTTCTTCTGAGCATCGTAATGGCGGTTGACTCGCAGTTTGCGCTGGCCTGGGCGCTGGCGATTGTTGCCGCATTGATAAAATCGCAAGGTCTAATACTGCTACCTATTCTGGCGTGGTGGACACTTGTAACCGGCAAAGTCAGCGACTGGTTCAAGGCAGCGGGAGCGGCCCTTGTTACTGCAATCGTGGTGCTTGCGCCTTTCCAGCTCGCGCGTCCGTGGCATTTCCTTCCGGACCTTTACCGCATGTCGATAGGTTGGTTTCCGTGGGCGTCGCTCAACGCGTTCAACCTGATGTCGGCCTTAGGTGGGTTGCTTGTACCCGACAGCGACAGGGTATTCGGGCCGGTTTCGTTTTTCATGTTGGGGAACTTCCTGTTTCTTATCGTCTATGTCATTGCGGGATACATCGTCTGGCGCCGGCGCACGGGATGGAGCCTGATGTTTTCCGTTTTCCTCGTGTATCTGGGGATGTTCGTTTTTGCGCCTCGAATGCACGAGCGCTATCTGTACTACGCGGTCGCGCTGCTTTCGCCGTTGGTGTTCAGCTCCTGGGCGGCGATCGCACTCTATGCGACTCTCAGCGCCACGCTGCTGCTGGACATGGCGTGCGCGTTCTTTGAGTTGGTATTTGTGAATGGGGTCGTCGAGGGACACCTGATTATCGGGCCCAGCGGCCGATTTGAGATCGCACTTATCAACGTGGCGGCTTTTGTGCTCGCTGCCGTCTATGGGCTTGTCATAACGTCGCGGACCGCAGAGGGGGGTACCAGTGTGAAAAAGCCGAATCGTCCCGACGGGGCTCGCTAGATGACATCGTCTCTGCCGCTGCGATGGCTGCGTAATGAGCGCGTAATGGTCGCGCTCGGAGCGATCATCTATGCGAGCGTCTTCGCTTACCCGATTTTCGGTCACCTCTCGATCGTGGGTACCCCCTGGGATTGGGATTTAGAACTCGGACAAGAGTGGGCCGCCTAGGAGACGGTTACCGTCTTTCGCCAGATCCCGCTCTGAAATCCCTACAAATGCGGTGGAGCGCCGTCGCGCCAGCTTCGCCGTGCTCGCCGGCTTCGCATTGGCGGTGGGGTTCCTTGAGGGTGGGCCGTATCCGCTGGCATTCTGCGGACTCACAATCGCGATTCTCCTCGCGGCCGTGGCAGCGCTGCGCAAGAGCTGGTGGCCGTTGTACGTTTTGGGCCTGATTTTCTGCTTCGCCGTCGGGTTCTCGGCGATCAAGCTGCTTCCGGCCTACATCGTAAGCGTTGGCGTTCGTCTGGCCGATTTATCTCGCGTTGCTTTACGTGCGGGGACGCAGCATTCGCGAATTGACGCGGTTCATACCGGGCTGCGTCGCCGTAGCGGCGGTGTACGTTACGTTCAATGAAATTCGCTACCAGAACCTGTTTGATCGCGGTTTCGGTCCTGATGATCGCGTTCGGCGTCTGGCACGAAAGATTCTACGGGCTCAACGGATGAGCGTGCATCAATTCCGGCCTGCGATTTGGCGCTGGGTTCGTTTCGCGAAAAAGCGTCAGAGAAGCAGGATAACGATTGCGGCCGCCAGCGTGAGCCCCGTAACTGCCAGTCCGACCTCAAATGGCCATCCCCGATAAACCAGGGTCAGCTCCTCATGCCCCTTCCCGACCGCAACGCCGAGGAGACCGCCGGTGTCGGTCATTTGACCATCGCCCTGCGCAAGATACCATTCGGGCTCGTAGTTCTGATTGATAACCAGAACTGAAGGGGCCGGAGTATCGACCGCATAGGTTAAACGGTCGGGCGTCCATTTGATGAGCTTAACCGTTCCCGGTCCCTGCATGTATTGCTCGCCGCGATAGCCCTTCTCGTTGTACGCGACCACCGTGGTCTTCCACGGCGTGTATTCGTAACAATGGAGGAATCCCATGTTGGCCTGACCTACGACGGTCTGATTGAACATGTCCCAATCGGCAAACTGCTTGAAGTTCGGCGTGTAGTCGAAGTGCCCAGGCACGTGGTCGTAGGCGTGGCGGAGAAACGGCGTGGCGACCATGAGCGAATCCACCAGTCCAATCGCGAGCAGAGCAATAGCGGCCCACCTCCCCGGCCTTCCGAACCTGCGCACCGCCTCATCGACGCCGATCGCGGCAAGCGCGGCCACGCACAGCGTGAATGGAATCAGGAACCGGCTGCTGAGTCGGAGCATCGAGATGAACGGCAGATCGTGCATCCAGCTGTAGAGCGGGATCGAACAGTTGTCGCCGCGCAGCAGCAGAAACAGGACCCATCCGCAGACAATCCACGGCAGCGTGCGCATTCGGCCGAGCAGCAAGCCCGCCACCGCGAGGATTACGAATGCAGGCGAGGTGTAATCGCCAAACTCGATGAAGAAGCGGTCACGCAATGCGATCAGTTCCTGATCGCGCGCAAAGAAGATCTGGGGCAAGTCATGCCACATGATCCACGCGGGACCCCATGGAACGCGGCCGCGCTCCCGTAAAAGAACGACAACCGGCAACAATTTTACGGCCACGAATCCCACCCCGAAGCCGACCGCGGCGGCCAGAAACAGAATCGGCCGGATGCTCCGCCGGCGAATCACTTCGTACGCCGCCAGGATGCCGATCAGCGGAGCGGAATAAGTCGCAACCTCGGCGCCGCCCTCACCAAACGTCAGCGCGAGCAATGCGCCGCCGCAAATTGCCGGAAGTGCGATCGCGCGATCCGAAGCGGTCAGCATTAGCGCGATGAACCAGGGGAGGTACGCGAAGGACATCAGATGGATTTGGCCTTCGCCCATGTGCAGCGGGAACCATCCACAAGCCGGAAATATCGTGCCAGCAGCGAGAGCCGCCAGCGGTCTCAGGCCGAGAACACGTGCGAGCACGTATCCGCCCGCGCAGGCGATTGCCAGATGAAGCGCGACTTCGAGATGGCCGCCGACTACGGGACCGAAGATGAGATGGAAAATGAAGAGCGGTGTATAGAACCTCGATTGAGGGTTCCCCAGCATCGCCATCCCGCCGCACTTCCATGGGTTCCACAATGGCAACTGATGGAAATGCACGACCGTGTAATACGGCGCCCAGATGAGCTGGCTCTCGAAATCCCAGTCGTTCTGCTGGCTGGGTTGCGCCAGACGCACCAGAAACGGGTATGAGAAGAGCGCGCCAAAGGCGAGCGACGCTGCCGCGACCCACCACGCTTCGCTGCGCCTAAGTCTGCGCCATCCGCTTGTGGCCGCACCCGAAGGCGGCGCGCTCGGTTTAGCTGAATTCATCGCAACCGAGCATATAGCCGGTTCGGTGCGGGGGCCTCAAGGCCAGGCGAACCGCATCAGCGTCGCGGCAATTGCCGGCTTGATAATTTCAACACCGACTGCTTACGCCGCATTTGTGCTGATCCGATGGGACTTGCGAAAGCCGCTTCGCTTGACGCGTAATTTTGACACCTGACTAGCCAAGAATCCCTTGCGCTGGCAGACTCAATCCGGCAATCGATAGATGGGCCGAGCCCGGGGATGCGAGTGGCGCCGACTTCGCGACAGATGGATTTCCGATGCATGGGATAACCGACCCCGCGCATATCGTGGATTTGCTCGCGACGTGGGGCTATCTCGGCATCTTCATTGCCGTGTTCGTCGGCAACCTGGGGATTCCGGTACCGGAGGAATCCGTGATGCTCGTTGCCGGATTCCTGGCTGGCCGCGCGCTGCTCGATCTGCGAATCGTTTATGTCGCCGTAGTCGCGAGCGCGGTCACGGGCGACTGTTGCGGCTACGTCATCGGCCGCACCGGCGGACAGCGCGTACTCCTTCGGCTCGCGTCCGCCTTCCCTTTCATGCGCTCGCGTTACGACCGCTTGCAGCTCTTCTTTCAGACCCACGGCAGCAAGGCGGTGTTCATGGCGCGATTTATCACCGGCGTGCGATTCATGGCGGGCCCGATGGCGGGTGCGTGCGGGATGCCGTTCTTCCAGTTCCTCGGATGGAACGTGCTCGGCGCGATCGTATGGTGTTCGCTCGTCGTCACGGTCGGCTACCTGGTGGGCGGCGAGTTGTATCACGCCATGACGATGGCTCATCAGGCGTCGCGCTGGATTGGGCTGGCCGCGGTCGCTGTGGCGGTCATGGTCTGGTTCTTTTGGTGGAGGGGCCGGCATCCCGCGGTGTCGCGGCCTCAATCGTAGCCGCGTTCTCGGCTGCGTCGCGATGGCGATGCTCTTCCATTTCTGCCGCTTCGAGATGTCAGCCTTATAGCCCTGATTGGCAGTAACTGTGGCCACTAGACTATTGCTGCCAACAGTGGAGCGCGCGATAATTTCCTCGCATGCACGGGAAACGAAACAAATCACGGCTCACGATCGCGCGCATATCACCTGGCCTGAGCTCGCGGCGAATCGTCATGGTCGCTTTTCCCGACGCGCAGATCATCGACATCACCGGCCCGCTCGAAGTGTTTGGACTCGCCGCGCGATTGCTGACTGAAGAGCGCGGCTGGCGGATTCCCGCGTACACAGTCGAAATAGCGGCCACCAAGGCCGGCACGCTTGCGACTTCATCCGGCATTCGGCTGATTGCGGACCGCTCGCTGGCGCAGGTGCGCGGGCCGATCGACACGCTGCTGGTGGCGGGCGGCCGGGGAACTCCGGCCGCGCTCCGCGATCGCGCGTTGATCGGCTGGCTGCGCAGCAGTGTCGATCGCACGCGGCGCCTTTGCTCGGTGTGCACGGGAGCGTTCATCCTCGCGGAGGCGGGCCTGCTCGACGGACTCTCCGCGACCACTCATTGGCGCCAATGCGAGCGGCTGGCGACCCGATATCCGGCGGTCTCGGTCGAGACCGATCCGATTTTCGTGCGCGCCGGCAAGATATTTACCTCGGCCGGGGTGACCGCGGGAATCGATTTGGCGCTCGTGCTGCTGGAGGAAGACCACGGCCGCGAGGTTGCGCTCGCGGTGGCGCGCGAAATGGTCATGTTCCTGCGCCGCCCCGGCGGCCAGTCGCAGTTTTCCGTACAGCTGCGTGCTCAGGTTGCGGATCGCGAGCCGATCCGCGACCTGCAGCGATGGATGGCCGATCATCTCGGCGCCGATCTCTCGGTTGAGGCGCTTGCGCGGCGCGCTGCGATGAGCCCGCGCAACTTCGCCCGGGTTTTCACGGGTGAAGTCGGAGTGACCCCCGGAAAATTCGTCGAGACCTCGCGCGTCGAAGCGGCGCGCCGCCGCCTCGAAGATTCCGCCGAAGGCGTTGATTCGATCGCGTCCGAGTGCGGCTTTGGCACGCGCGAATCGATGCGCCGCGCGTTCCTTCGCACGCTGCACGTCCCCCCCAGCGGGTATCGCAGCCGATTTCGCCAAAAACTGAGCGCCTGACGCGCAAAGGAAGACACCATGCTAATCGCTTTTCTGATCTTTGATGACCTCACCACGCTCGATGCGATCGGTCCGTTCGAAGTCTTGTGCCGATTGCCCGGCGCCGAGGTGAAGTTCGTCGCCGAAACCGCGGGCATCAAGCGCGCCGACCCGCGCTCACTCGGGCTGGTCGCCGACTATTGCATCGCCGACGTGACCAGCGCCGACATCCTGGTCGTGCCGGGCGGAAGGGGCGAGCAGCAGGTCCGCGAAAAACCTCACATGCTGGAGTGGGTGCGGCAGATCGATGCGACCACGCGGTGGACTACGTCGGTTTGCACGGGAGCATTGGTGCTCGGCGCGGCCGGGCTGCTCAAGGGGCGACCCGCGACCACGCATTGGGCAAGGCTCGAGCAGTTGCGCGAATTCGGCGCCGAACCGCGATCGGAGCGCGTCGTCGAGGACGGCAAAATCATCACCGCGGCCGGTGTTTCTGCCGGCATCGACATGGCGTCGCACCTAGCCCGCCGCGTCGCGGGTGACACGATTGCGCACGCGATCCAGGTGGGGATCGAATACGATCCGCAGCCGCCCTTCGACGGACACGCCGGGCGTGCACCTGCGCACGTAATGGAAGTCCTGCGGCCGTACTATCAGAGGCCCGAAGCGAGATCCGGTTCGAGGTGAGCGTCGAGCTTGACCCGGCGCCTTGAGCCGGGGGCAAGGCCGCGCGACAATGGCGTGCATGTTCAAGGCTCCCTTCTCCTGGAAATTTCGCCGGCCGGATCGTGAGGCAGTGCGCGAATTCGTCCTGCGCAAAATGCCGGCCGGCGCATGCGCAGAGATTGGCGTCAAGAACGGTGACTTTTCCGCGAAGGTTCTCGAGATTAACCGCCCGACAACCCTTTATCTGATCGACCCCTGGTTCGATGCGCCGGGACCAGTGCGTACGCACGAAGAGCGATACCAACACGTTTGCGCGAGGTTCGCGGCAGAGATCGCCAGCGGCCGCATCCGCCTGATCCGCGAGACCTCGGAATCAGCGGCGCCAAAGATTGCCGACGCTTCGCTCGCCTGGGTCTATATCGACGGCAATCACAGCTATGAATTCGTCAAGCGGGACCTCGAGCTGTACTTCGCCAAAGTCAAGGCGGGCGGATATATCGTGTGCGACGATTATCATTACGCCGGCAACTGGTCCGACGGCGTAACCCGCGCCGTCGATGAAATCATGGATCGGGGAACCTGCCGCAAGATTTTCAAGCGGCGCTCGCAATTCGTGATGCAGCGAATTTAGGACGGGCCAGTCGGACGCTTGCGCGATTCTTCCCGGCGGCGCAATTCGACGCGGCGGATCTTTCCGCTGACCGTCTTGGGCAGCTCCTCGATGAACTCTATCTCGCGCGGATATTTGTAGGGCGCCGTCACGCGCTTGCAATGCTCCTGCAGTTCCGCCGCCAGCCCCGGGCCGGGCTCGGCGCCGGGCTTGAGCTTCACGAAGGCCTTGACGATTGAGCCGCGATCCGCGTCGGGACTCGCGACCACCGCCGATTCCATTACCGCGGGATGCTCGAGCAGGGCGCTCTCCACTTCAAACGGCCCGATTCGGTAGCCCGCCGAAATGATCACGTCGTCGGCGCGCCCGACGAACCACAGATAGCCGTCGGCGTCGCGCGTCGCATTGTCGCCGGTCAAGTACCAATCGCCGCGAAACGCGCCGGCGGTCTCATCCGCATTTTTCCAATACTCGAGAAACAGCGACGGCGGCCGCTCGGGACTCACCCGCACCGCGATCTCACCGATTTCATCGATCTTCGTTTCGGCCAGCTCATGGTTGAGCACGCGCACGTCGTGACCCGGAAACGGCAGCCCCATCGAGCCCGGCTTCACCGGCATCGCGGGCAGGTTTGCGGCGAGGATGGCGGTTTCCGTTTGTCCAAAACCGTCCCGAATCGTGAGCCCGAGCCGCTCGCGCCAGACCTCGATCACTTCGGGATTGAGCGGCTCGCCCGCTCCCGTGCAATGCCTCAGCTTCGGGAAGGAGTAATGCTCGAGGTTTTCCTTGATCAGGATGCGATACTCGGTGGGCGGCGCGCAGAAGGTGGTAACTCCGTAGCGGCCGATCAACTCGAGTTCCTTCGACGGATCGAAGCGGCCGTTGTACATGAATGTGGTTACGCCGTTCATCCACGGTCCGAACAGCACGCCGTACGCGGCCTTGGCCCAGCCAGTGTCCGAGGTGGTCCAATGGAGGCCGCCCGGCCTCGCGTCCAGCCAGTTAAGCCCGGTGAAGCGGTGGCTGTAGGCATAGCCATGACTATGCAGGACCGCTTTCGGCTCCCTGGTGGTGCCGGAAGTGTAATAGCAGATCGCCGGCTCCGACGATTTGGTATTGGCGGGCTTGAACGCCTCCAACGTGCGGCCCATCTCCTCCTGCAGGCTCATCCATCCGGTGCGGGGGGCGCCGGCTATCAGGTATCGCTCGACGCTCGGGCATTGCTTGCGCAGCTCCGCGATCATCGCGGCGTTCTCGACGCCGGCGATTATCGCGCGCGCTCCGGAATGGTTCGCGCGATACACCAGGTCCTTCTCCCGCAGCATCGAGGTGCACGGGATGACGATCGCGCCGAGCCTGAGCGCGCCGATATAGGCCGCCTGCCAGAGCGTGATTCGCGGCAGCACCAGCAGGACCGCATCGCCGCGCCTGATTCCGTGCCCGGCGAGAACGTTGGCGATGCGCCTGGATTGGCGCGCGATATCCGCGAAGGTCAGCCGCGCGCGCCGGCCCTCGCTGTCTTCCCACAGGATTGCAACGCGGCGCGGATCTTCGGCGAACTTGTCGATCACCGCGGCGAAGTTGAAATACTCCGGCGTCTCCCATCGGAAGTCGCGGTATGCGCGACGGTACTCCGCGAGTGAATCGGTCTTAGCCTGGATTTCCATTTTGCAAGTGTACTACTAATTGCTAACGCCGTTGACACGCGCGGCATGAAGGAAGAATCACCTGCGCGGTGGGCGGCAGGGGTGACCCCTGCACCCACTGTTAATCGCGAAATACCGAGGACGGTCTTTCGCTCTCAGGGTCGAGAGGAAAAGACGCGTCGCGGATACTTTGCTCCTCGCGCCGGGATGCGCCGCAGTCTGCCAGCCAATCGCGCCGCTTAGCAACTCATATCGCCATTCATCGTTTCAGGCTGCCCGTAGTTTAAGGACCGGCCGCGAGTCCGTGGCCTTCGCGAAGCGCAGTAGCGTCTTGACGCTCGGTAGCTGAGCGCCGCTCTCAAGCCGTGCGATGGCCGATTGGGTCGTACCCATACGATCCGCCAGTTGAGCTTGGGTGAAACCAGCGCGGACGCGCGCGGGCAGGGCTGAGCCCTGCACCCACCGTTAAGGCCGCCCGCCGTTGGCGGGCGCGGTCCCTGGCAACGGCTTGATCTTGCGCTGCCGTGGCCACGGCCAGGGGTGAGCAGGGGTGACCCCCGGACCCAGTGTTAAGGCCGCGCTCCGTTGTCGCGCGTGGGCACTGCGTCGCACGGATCATCGATCTGATTGGAGCCGGTTGGCGATGGCATCAAGAATGCTCGCGTTGGTAGCAGAAACCCCGCGCCAGAACGCGATTTTGCGATGTGGGGGCGCAATTGGGAGCAAATTGGGATCACGCGCGGGGTTGCTGCCGAATGCGCACGGAGCGCATTACACTACCGATTATCGTTAGGTGACGATGTTGACCAGTTTCTTGCGGGACGTAAATCGCTTTCCTTCGGGGTTTGCCAGACCAGAAGTTTGGCGCGCCTATAGGGATTGGCTTGTTATGGCGCACCTCAATTCGCAGAACGTCTGTCAACAATTTGACGACATACGTTCGCCAGTCTTGACAAAGCGGCGATGCTAGAAAACGTAAAGGCGGCCGCTAAGGCTGGGCAATGTGTGCGTCGGAGGACGATCCGCGACTAAAAAGGCCGCGCAGACGCCCGCGAGTCCCCCAACAATTAAGGCTTCACGATTCGAGCGACACCTACAGCCGGCACGATACGATACGCGGCATCGGCTAATTGGGTGAACATCGCAGGATTTCCCGCGTGGTAGTCTCGGTAGTATTTCAATACGATTTTAAGGCGCTCCTGGACGCGCTGATTACTGCCATCATCGCGGTCGAAAGAGCCCGTCTTCTCACAATAAGACCTATGAGAATTAATAGTTTCCCTTATACCGTTTTCTCGGAAGTGATGAAGTAAACAAAATGCCTCGTTTGTGAACCCCAATTTCTGCAATTCGTCGAGATACTCGATGGTTTGTTTTGGGTTTGTCATGGTCAACTCCGGTCGAAGATTCCGCCGCTCGGGTGGGCAAATCGCCACCCTACCTTTGCCGAGACCAGAACGGAAGACGAATGTTCCAACGCGCCCTATCGCGCGGTAAATATCACCAATGGCATTGACTTTCGATAGCCCGCGACTTCGCGCTGGCATTTTCGCGCCCGAACCTTTTGATCCCAACTGATCCCAAGAGCGAAATTGAGCCGCGCATCTGTTAGCTTATTTCGCGCTCGCTGCACGGACAATGCGCTGGCCAGCGGCAGCGCGGAAAATGGGCAAGGATGCGACCGAAGTGATAACGAAGTTGGCGGATGAATTTGCGAGGGAAAATGGCCCTCAGTCCGCCGAGCCGCGCGGGATGCTAACCTGGTGTACTGTCCCGCAAATACCTTTAACTGGAATCGACCAAAACCGCCCACATTTTCTGCTTTTCTTAGGCAACTTATTCGCGGGACAGCACACTAGTGTGACACAAAAATTGGAGCCTGCTCGGGATGACGAGGAGCAAGGATCATGCGGCGCATCGGGCATTCGCGCCGCAGTTGTCCCTCACCCGCGCCGGAGGCGCGGCCTCTCCCGACGGGGCGAGGCAAAAGAAAGAAGGGCATCCTTGGAATTTGGACCCGCCCCCGACGCTCGGCGATTCGCGTCGGCCGCGTGTCTGTGACACCTCCCTGTCAGGAGAGCTGTGCGTAACTAGCGCGCGCGTTCTGGAAAGAGGCAGAATCTTGATACGCTCGCAAAATAGCTCGCTGTATAAGGACCCTCACCTTCATCCTCTCCCTTGCAGGGAGAGGAAATAATGCGGCGATCGGGTTACGCAAAGGTCTCCTAACAGGGAGAGGAAAAAAGGACTCGGTCCGGTTATGCAAAGGTCTCCTGTCAGGGCGAGGCCAGGAAGGATCCGGGATTCTTCGCGGCAGGGGTGACCCCTGCACCCAACGTTAGGGCCGCGCTCCGTTGTTGCGTGCGGGCAGGGCTGAGCCCTGCACCCAGTATTAAGGCCGCCCGCCGTTGGCGGGCGCGGTAACTGCCACTTAACTGAATCAGTCGTGGGCGCGCGAGCGGCGGGCTGCGGCTTTGATGTACTTCACTGTTACCGGCGAGAGGTCGTCGCGATCGACTCGCACGTCGATTATTGCGAATGATTTGCACTGGTGCGCCGCGCGTAGCGCGTCTCTGAGTTGCTCGACGGTGGCTACCTCGAAGCCTGCGCCGCCCCAATCGCGTGCTAGTTTCGCGTAGGGCCAGGGCGGGATTTCGAGCAGCTCGAGCCGCTCGGTAATCGGGCGGAAGATGCCCCATCCGCCGTTGTTGATCAGGATCACGATCGGATTCACGTGCTTGGCCGGAGCGTGGGAAATTTCCGGCCCGGTCATCTGAAAACCGCCGTCGCCGCACAACACCAGCGGCCTAAAGCCGCTTCCGATTTGCGCGCCGAGCGAGGCCGGCACCGCAAATCCCATCGAAGCGTAAAACCCCTGCGCCAGGTAGGCGGCGTTATGCGGCACCCGGATATCGAGTCCGCCGAACAGCATGTCGCCCGACTCGGCGACCACGATGTAATCGCGCTTGTCGGCCAGAAATTCGTTGACCGCAGCCAGAATCTGGCTGACCTTTATCGGCTGGCCGCCGCGCGGCGCAATCGGGCGAAGATTGTCGGCGTAATGAACCTCCTCATGATGCATCCGCAGCTTCTCGCGCCGCATCGCGCGCACGAAATCGCGCACGCCGGCGTCGGTGTAGGTGTGATACTTGACCTCGACCCTGCGATCGACCGCCCAGACGGTTCTGCCCTGGATCACATTGGGCGGACGGTTGCCGAAGTTCATGTCGGTTTTCAGGCATCCGAGGGCGAGCACGAAGTCGGCCGCGTCCATCCGCGCGACGATCGGCGGCGGACTGATCGGGCCGATGTGCACGCCCATGTACAGCGGATGGTCCATCGGGAACGCACCCTTGCCGAGCACGGTGGTGAACACGGGCGCCCCCATCCGCTCGGCCAGCGCCACCAGCTCGTGCGACGCCTTGTAGCGATGAATCTCGATGCCGGCGATGAGCACGGGCTTGCGGCTGCGGTTGAACATCGCCGCGGTCTCATGCGCCGCTTCCTCGACCTTGCGCGCGTCGGATTCCTGGAAATGGAGCCGCCCGTCCCATTCGATCAGCTCGCCGGGGACTTCGATCCGGCGGTCAACCATGTCGCGATGAATCTCGATGTAGCCGGGGCGCTGCTCGGCCCAGATGGCGCGGACCACGCGATGCAGCTCATCCGCGGCGGAGCGCGGGTCGGTCAGCACGGCGCTGGCGCAGGTAACTTCCTGGTAGATGCGGCGCTGCGATTCGATCTCGCGGGCCTGGTGATGAATCAGGGTGCCGAGCTTGCGTTCCTCCTCGCCCGGGCCGCCGGAGAAAATCAGAATCGGCACGCGTTCCGAGAACGATCCCGCGACCGGATTGACCATGTTGTGGCCGCCGGCGCCGTAGGTGACGCAGATCACCCCGATTTTGCCGGTCGCGCGCGCGTAGCCGTCGGCGGCGAATCCGACGCCGGGCTCGTGCGACAGGGTGATGATTTCCAGCCCGTGCTTGCGCCCGAGCGCCAGAAACAGCTTGAGCGCGAGGTCGCCGGGGATGCCAAAGACGTGGGACACCCCAATCTTGCGCAAGTAGGCGACCAGGAAATCGCCCAGCGCCATGTGTCTCTTCAATCCGGTTGGTCCTCCGCGATCGGCGCTAATTGTAACAAAAACGCCCCCATCGCAGGACCTCTTCGTCGTCATCGGGTTGCGCCTTAGGTTGAGTGCTGAAGCGATACGCGCTGGCGCGCGAGATCCTTCGCTGCGCTCAGGATGACGGAAGGGAAGCGCGCCACCGCTCGTGTCATTCTGAGCGCAGCGAAGAATCCCGGATCTTTCTCGGCGCAAGGCAGTTTGACCCCACTCGGGGCGTGCGAAGCCGAGCTGCTCCGAATCAAACTGGCCCACTACCGTTGCCGCGGTGTGCTAGAGTATGATGCTGGCGGATTAAACTGATGTTTCGTTCGATGCTTCGCATGCAATTCCTTGGGCCGATGCAACTCAGCCGGCTGGTGATGTACCTGCCGCAGTTCGTCCGGCTGTTTTACCGGCTGATCACCGACGAGCGCGTGCCGATGCTGGCGAAAGCGGTGCCGTGGATGGGGCTGCTGCTGATGCTGACGCCGCCGGCGCTCGAGCTCGACATGATCCCGATCGTCGGCGAACTCGACTGGATTCTTATCGGCTACCTCTCGCTGAAAATCTTCATCTGGTTATGCCCGCCCGACGTAGTGCGGGAACACGTCATCCAGATTGGCCGCGGCGAATAGCGCAGCACCTCGATGCGACCCCGAAATCTCCTGATCGTCCTCGCCGTTGTCGTTATCGCCGCGCTGGTGGCGCTGAGCTTGGCCGACCAACTGATAGTCGATTACCTGTGGTTCGGAACGCTCGGCTACGGCGGTGTTTTCAACACCACTATTGCCGCGGAAGTCGCCATTTTCGCCATCGTGTGGCTGGTCGCGTTCGTCGCGATCTTCGCGAGCGGACTGATTGCAATCGGCTTAAGCCGCGATCGCGAGCGGCTGCGCGTGGTGCGCCGCCCCGACGAGATGGTCGAGGTCAATCTGCCCGAGCTGATTCGCGCGCTCGGCGAGCGCGTGCCGTGGCGCGTGCTCGCCGCCTGCGCCGCCGCGATCCTCGCGCTGTTCGTGGCGCAAGGCGAGGCGGGTAGCTGGGATACTTATCTGAAGGGTCTCTACGGGGTGCCTTTCGGAATCGCCGAGCAGGCCTTCGGCAACGACATCGGCTTCTACGTCTTCACGGTGCCGCTGCTCGAGGAAATCCGCGATCTGTTCCTGGTGCTGATCGTGCTGGCGGCCGGGATTGCAGTCGCGGTCTATTGGGCGCGCGGCGCGCTCGACTTCAAGGAATCGCCGCCGCGCGTGTCGCCGGGCGCCGCGGCGCATCTGTCGGTGATGCTGGGGCTGTTCTTCGTGCAGCGCGCGATGAGCTACTGGCTCGGCCGCTTCGACCTGCTGCTGCATACCGACGGGGTAGTATTCGGACTGCGCTACGTCGATCGGATCCTGTGGCAGCCCGGGCTGTGGATGCTGGTGGCGCTGTCGATAGTTGCCGCCGCGATCTGCGTGTTGAACGCGCGCGAGGGCGGACTCAGGCTTCCGGTGGCCGCGTTCGTGATCGTGTTTGGCCCGGCGCTCATCATGAATTTTATCCAGCCGGTGATCGAGCGGCTGTGGGTCAAGCCCGACGAGCTGCGGGTCGAGCGCCCGTACCTGCAACGCAATATCGAGGCGACGCGCCACGCTTACAAGCTCGACACGGTTGACGTGAAACCGTTTGCGGGGCAGGGCACGCTCACGCCCGCGGCGCTGGAAGAGGATTCGGCGACGGTCAAGAACATCCGCCTGTGGGACCCGCGCCCGCTGATCGACACCTACCGCCAGTTGCAGGAAATCCGCACCTACTACGATTTTCGCGACGTCGACATCGATCGCTACTGGATCCAGGGCAAGTACACCGAGGTGATGCTGTCGGCGCGCGAGATGAATCTCGAGCAGTTGCCCGACACCGCGCAGACCTGGGTCAACCAGCATCTCAAGTTCACCCACGGCTCCGGGCTGGCGATGAGCCCGGTCAACCGCAAGGACAGCGAGGGGCTGCCGGTATTCTATCTCAAGGATATTCCGGCGGTGTCGGACGTCGGAATGAAGGTTGACCAGCCGGCGATCTACTTTGGCGAGGCGCGCGACAATTACGCGGTGGTCGATTCCGCGACGCCCGAGTTCGACTATCCCAAGGGCGCGGACAACGTATTTTCGTATTACGCGGGATCGGGCGGCGTGCCGGTGTCGGGCTTTTTCCGCCGCCTGCTGTTCAGCATCTTCTGCCGCGACATCAATCTGCTGGTCACCGAGAATATCGTCGCCAACAGCAAGATCATGATCCGGCGCAACATCGCGAGCCGGATCGCCTACATCGCGCCGTTCCTGAACCTCGACCGCGATCCGTACGCAGTCATCCTCAACGGCCGCATGGTGTGGATCGTTGACTCCTACACCAACAGCGATCACTACCCCTATTCGCAGCGCAATCTCGACGGGATCAACTACATCCGCAATTCGGTCAAGGTAGTGGTGGATGCGTACACCGGCGACACCGATTTTTACGTGGCGGACCCCGACGACCCGATCATCAAGACCTGGCAGCGGATTTTCCCCGCGATGTTCAAGCCGATGTCGGCGATGCCGGCGGAATTGCGCGCGCACATCCGCTATCCGGAAGATTTTTTTCTGATCCAGGCCGACACTTTCCGCACCTATCACATGACCGATCCGCAGGTCTTCTATAACCGCGAGGACCTGTGGGGATTCCCGCGCGAAAACTACGCCGGGCAGACGGTCCCGATGCAGCCCTACTACGTGATCATGCGGCTGCCCGGCGAAACACAGGCGGAATACATGCTGATGCTGCCGATGGTGCCGTCGGGCCGCGACAACATGATCGCGTGGATGGCCGCGCGCTGCGACGGGGCGGATTACGGCCATCTGTTCGAGTACTCGTTCTCCAAGGACAAGCTGATATACGGGCCCTATCAGATTCAGGCGCGCATCAATCAGAATCCGGAAATTTCGCGCCAGCTTTCGCTGTGGAATCAGATGGGCTCGAAGGTCCTGCTCGGCAACCTGCTCGTGATCCCCGTCCAGGACTCGCTGCTCTACGTCGAGCCGCTGTTCATCCGCGCCGAGAACGGCCAGTTGCCGGAGTTGCAGCGGGTGGTCGCGTCGTACGGCGATCGCGTGGTGATGGCAGATACGCTCGACCAGACGATGGCGGCGCTGTTCACCAACGAAGCGCTGCCGGCGCCGACGATCGCCAAGGCGATCGCGGCCGAGGCGGTCCCGCAGTCGATCGCGGCGGGCGCGCCCAAGGCCGGGATCGGAAGCGCGGCGCAGCATTACAGTCGCGCGATGGAGGCGATTCGCGCGGGCGACTGGACGGCATTCGGCGCCGAGATGAAGGCGCTCGGTGACGAGCTGTCAAAGCCGGCGAATTCCGGCCATCCGTAAAGCTACGAACCAAGACCTTGGCCAACCGCAGGAATTACCCCCGCTCGGAGCGCCGGGACTGTCCGAGAGCGATCGCGCTGGTTCTTCTGCTCGCTCTCTTGACGGCCGGCGGATGCGGCGGCAGCAGTGGGCCGGCGCCGCAGACTTCTACAGCTGCGAGCGGCCTGGACAAGGTTCAGCACATAATCGTGCTGATGCAGGAAAACCATTCCTTCGACAATTATTTTGGCGCGCTGCCCTATGTTCCGGGCGGGCCGTACCATGCGCCGACGAGCAGCGGTTCTGCGTGCAAGGCAAGCGACCATACCTGCGTCAACGGCCTAACCTGCTCGGTAAGCGGCACGAGCCTGGACTGCACTAATTCCAACGTGGCTGCCGACGGTTCAACGGTGCGGTCCTATGACGATTACAACTATTGCGTGGAGCCTGATCTCGACCATACCTGGCACGGTTCGCATCGCGAGCTTAACTACAGCGACCCCAACAAAACCATGTCATCGACCTCCGACGGCTTCGTGCGCGAAAACGAGAAGGAGGAACAAAACGAGGATGACACGATGGGGTACTACAACGAGGAGGACCTCCCCTATTATTACAAATTGGCCGAAACCTTCGCGATGAGTGACAGCTATTTCTCTGACCTAATCGGTCCGACCAGTCCGAACCGCTTCTATTCGCTCGCCGCGACCTCCTTTGGACACGTGGTGACGCCCGCAAATAAATCCGGTGGCGATACGCCGCCGGCGCAGGGTTTTCAGCCGATTAACGGCACGATATTCGACAGGCTCGACGCCTTCAGCATCAAGTGGTCCGAATATTACGATCCGCCCAGCCCGGCGAGCGACCTGTATCCGGACGTGATTTACGAGACGATGCCCTCGCGCCCTTATGGGCATGTGTTCCGTCCAAGCTCGCCCAATTATCTGCTTATGTCGCAGTTCTATACCGACGCCGCCGCGGGCAATCTGGCGCAGGTGGTATGGATCGACTTGAAATATGACGAGCATCCGCCCGCCGACATCCGGGCCGGGCAGCAGGAAGTGGCGCAGGTTATAACCGCGATTCGCAACAGCCCGGCCTGGAGCTCTTCAATCGTGTTTTTTAACTACGACGAGCATGGCGGCGCCTACGATCATGTGAGCCCGCCGGCCGCCACGCCTCCCGACAGCATCCCTCCCGGCCTGTGTGCGGACAACTCCGATCCGCCCGGCTCGACTCACCCGGGCGGTGGCGTCAACTGCACGGAGAGTTTTACCGATGCCCAGTTGAATTGTCCTTCGATGACTTCGACTACGTACCCGGCCGACTGCGCGCAATTCAAACAGCTCGGTATCAGGGTTCCGTTCGTCGCCATTTCACCGTTCTCCAAGCCGGCTTACGTCTCGCATGTGGTCAGCGACCATACGTCACTCCTGGCGTTGATCGAGAAGCGCTTTATGTCCGGCGTGTCTCTCACCGCGCGCGACGCCGCGGCCAGCACGCTGGAGGACCTGTTTGACTTCAAGCACTCTCCCTCGGCCAACGCGTCCGTCCCGGCGTCGCTGGCTGAGCCGCCCGCCCCCGACCATAACTGTCCGTGAATCGCTGACAGAAAGAGTTTCTCTCGCAACAAATTGTTCCTTGCGTAACCCGATGCGCGCCGCATCGGGGCGCGCTGCCTTTGGAGCAGCCGTTTTCCTCTGTCATCCTAGAGGCGGGGGAATTTTGGGAAACGGCGTGAAACCACGCAATCAACCGGCGGTTGCCGCGCCGCAGGCGGCGTCGCGTCAAATGGCTTTCAGCGATCGAATTGCGGCTATCGCCGAGCTTGGCGCCGCCGCGGTCGCGGCCGAGCGATGCGCGATCGCGATCCGGTCCAGCGGCGCGGGCGGCGGCGAAGTGGTGTGCGCGCCGCGGGGAGAATCGCGATGGGACGCGGTGGTGAATGCGGTCCTCGAGGCACTCGACAATCGGCTTGCTGACGCGGCCGTGGCGAACAGGACGAAGCGTGCGCGCGGTGCGCCGGGTTCGAGCGAGTCGATCGAGCGGGTTGGGCTGAGTGCGCGCGAAATCGACGCGATCGGGCGGGCCGAAAAAATTGACGGGCGGCAGATAGCGGCGTCGGCGTTCGTCGGCGGCGCCGGCGCGGTGCGAATCGCGATGGTGGCGGGGGCGGATCGGGCGCGCAGTGAACTTGAAGCATCACTTGAACTTATGTCGCGCGCCGTTTTGGGCGAGATCGCGCTGGCCGCGGCGCGCGCGTCGCTCGAATTCTGGCGCACGCACGGCGCCGAAAGCGGGCGGCAGGCGGCGCTGGCCAAGCGGGAGCTGGTCGGCGAGCGGGTGGCCACGAATCATCTGGAGCAGGCGGTTGCGGCGATGCGGCGTGCGCAGCCGAGCGATCGGTTCAGCCGCTTCGGCGAGATCGTCGCGGAGGCGGCCGGCTTCGACCGATGGGTGCTTGCGATCGCGGAAGGCGGTGCGCTCACGCGGGCCGCATCGTCGCCGGGGCTGAAGGAATTCGATTTGGGTGGGGCTGACAGCACGCTCGGAGAGAGTTTTCGGCGCCGGATCGTGATTGCGCGATGGCGCGATCGCGACGCGGATATGGTCGAGTGCGCCAAACCATCCGCCGAAGACACAGTGTTCAGCGGTTCCTATGTGTGTATCCCATTCGAGGCGGGCGCGATCGCGCTGGCCTCGCGCGACGGTCGCGCTGCATCCGCATCCACGGCGCAGGCGATTGTCGGGCGGATTGCCCCGTTCGCGTCCAACTGGGTGATGGAGCGGGAGGCCGCGCGGCACAGCCTGCTGATGCGTCAGCTTGCGCTCAGGATGTTTGCCGCGGTTGACGAGGAGCGCGCCAGAATCGCGCGCGATCTGCACGACGATCAGGCGCAGTTGCTCGCGGCGGCGAAAATTGCGCTCGATGGCCGGCGCGAAGCGGCGCGCTCGATCTTCAAGCAGGTCGAGCAGGAGTTGCGCCGCAAGACGCGCGAACTGCGCCCGGCCTCGATCGGAGACGCTTCGCTCGACCAGGCAATCGAGCACGAGTTAGCCCGGCTGCATCGCGCGGGCGTAAAGGCGAAGTTTTCCCGCCTGGTTCACAACGGTGCGTCCGAGAAAATTTCGCGCCCGGTGCAGCAGCTATGCTTCCAGGTCGTTCGCGAGACGCTGTCCAACGTGATTAGGCATGCGCACGCGAAGTCGGTCCAGGTCACGATCGACAGCACCGGTATCGCTGCGCGCGTCTCGGTCACTGACGACGGCTGCGGCATCTCCCCCAACGCCGAGGGCGAGGGCACTGGCCTGGCGGGCGTGCGCGAGCGGCTGGAGTTGACCGGCGGGAGCTTGACGCTAAAGTCGCGGCCGGGCCGCACCACCGTCATCGCCGAAATCCCGGAGCCCTCCTGATGGAAGATCGCCGGCGGATTCGCGTGCTGCTCGCCGATGACCATCGGATCTTTCGCGAGGCCTTGCGGATGCTGCTCGCGGCCGACTGCGACGTGATCGGGGAAGCTTGCGACGGCGAACAGGCGGTCGCGTTTGCGGCGCAGCTCAAGCCCGACGTAGTGGTGATGGACCTCGGGATGGCGGGAATCGGAGGACTTGACGCTGCGCGTCGAATCGGCAGGCAAGCGCCGGCGTGCAAAGTGCTGGTGCTCAGCCAATACGAAGACGAGGAATACGTGCTGGAGGCGCTGGGCGAAGCGGGATGCGCGGGCTACGTGGTCAAGACCGACGCGTCAGCCGAACTGCTGAGCGCGGTGCGCGCGGTTCACTCGGGGCGGCGTTACCTGAGCCCCACGATCGCGCCGGTAGTGCTCGCGCGGCTGCGGAGCGGCGCGCCGCCGAGCGCATCGCGCGCGCCCAATCCGACGCGGCGCGAGCGCGAAGTGCTCAAGCTGGTAAGCGAGGGCGCGACCACCAAGGAAGTCGCGCAACGGCTCGGCATCAGCGTCAAAACCGCGCAAGCGCATCGCGACAACCTCAAGCAGAAGCTCGGGCTGCGCTCGACCGCGGCGCTGGTGCGATACGCGATCAAGCACAAACTGACTCGCATCGACTGAGCCCCGCCGAGCGGCCAGCGCCGCGGCTTTTGCCGCGGTAGGTCAGCGCGATTCGGCGCGAAGGTCCTCGTTGACCTTGCCGGCGAGGTGCCGGACCTGGTCGTGTTGCGAGAGCAACGAGGCCAGCATCGCGGGGTCGGGCCTGCCGGCGAGGCGGTAGGCGTCGGCGTCGTGCGCGAATCGTTCGTAGGCGTTGAGCAGATGCACGAAATCGCGATGCGAGCGCATCGACGACTCGCGCGGCGTCGATGAGGAGAACGCGTTGGCCTTGTTGAAGGCGTAGTAGAACTCGCCCATCTCCTCGGACGACAGTTGGCGATCGTCGAGCTTGAAATAGCTGCGGCAATAATCCGCCAGCTTGTCGGACAGATCGGAAAGCAGCGATACGTTGGCCGCGGTGGTGCGGCGGTAGTCGGACGAATAGCACGCGCTGAGCGCGCCGACGGCGATCGCGAGGAAAAAAACGGGCCGCCGAAGACCGGTCCGCCGACTTGATTTCAACAAAACACGACCACGCTGATTCAGCCGAGATACTCTTTGAAGAACGCGATCGTCCTGGCCCACGCCTCTTTGGAATGCACCGGATGGAACGACGGACGCTCGTCGCACATGAAGCCGTGATCGGCGTCGGGGAAAAATACCACCTCGGCCTGCTTGCCGGCTTTCTTCAGCGCGTCGCGAAATGCGTCCACTTCGGCGAGCGGAATGTGCGCGTCCTTGCCGCCGAAGAACGCCAGCACCGGGGCGCGCAGTCCGTCAACGTATTCGATGGGCGGTTTCGCGCCCGGCTGGCGCGGCTTCACCATCCCGCCGCCGTAGTACGGCGCGGCAGCTCTGACCGCGGAGTTGCGGCACGCGGTTAGGAAAGCGATGCGCCCGCCCATGCAGAATCCGACGGTTCCGACCGCGGGCTTGACTCCGTTCAACCCCTTGAGGTGATCGATCGCGGCGCCCATGTCCGCGACGATTTGATCGTCGTTGACCGAGCTCATCAGCCGAAAGGCGCCGGGCAGATCGTTGTAGGCGACGACGTTGTCGGGCTGGCGAAAGTACAGATTCGGTGCGATCGCGACGAAGCCTTCGGCCGCGAATCGATCCGTGATGCGCCTGACGTGATCGTTGAGTCCGAACGCCTCCATCACGACCACCAGACCGGGATACGGACCTCCGGACGCGGGGCGCGCCAGATGCGCCGGCATCTTCTCGGCGCCGGATCGAATCGATACTTCATTCGAGACCACTTCCATGGCCGAAACCTCCCCGAAAAGATTTGGATGCGCTGGCAAGCGCGGCGCGATCCCGGAGCGCGTTTGACGCCGCGCTGCCCTGGCGATCTTTCTCGCATACCACAAGGCTTGGCTCAAGGAGAGAGTTGGGCGCCTACGTAATAAAGAGTCACTTCCTCATCGCCAACGGCGGCGGCTCGCGCCGACCCTCCGCGCGCCGCTAGTATTGGCTCGGCCGGGCGATCGATTCGCGTATCCGGCCTAAAGTCCCCATGATTCCGCTTCGCGACAACGCAGCGCCGCGCCGCCTGACTCCGATCAACATGGCGCTGATCGCCGCCAACATCGCAGTGTTCGTCCACGAGATGTCGCTCGGTGCGGGGGTAACGGCGTTCGCGGGCAGATTCGCGATGGTCCCGGCGGCGGTCACGCGGGCGCTCTCGGGCAACGCGCTCGCATGGCGCGAGCTGGCGGCGCATCGCGACCTCGGCGCGCTCGCACCGTTGATGACGACGGTCACGTCGATGTTTATCCACGGCGGCGTGTGGCACATCGCGGGCAACATGCTGTATCTCTTTGTCTTCGGCGCCGCGGTCGAATGCCGGATGGGCGCGGCGCGGTACCTGATCTTTTATTTCGCCGCGGGAATCGCCGCGGCGCTGGCAACGGTGTGGATAGCGCCCGAGTCGATCGTTCCCGTAATCGGCGCGAGCGGCGCGATTGCCGGTGTGCTCGGCGCGTACTTCATCCTCTACCCGCGCGGGCGCATCCTGACGATCATCCCGATTTTCATTTTCATCCAGTTCGTCGAAATTCCGGCGGTCATCTACCTGCTGCTCTGGTTCGCGGTGCAGCTCTACGCGGGACTCGAAGAAGGGGGACGCGCGGGGGCGATGGGGGGCGGGGTCGCGTGGTGGGCGCACGTGGGCGGCTTCATGTTCGGAGTTGCGCTTGGCCCGATACTCGCGGTGAATCGTCCGCGCCGGCGGCGCTAGCACAAGCCGATTGTGCATGAACTGTGGACGATGTGGTGACAACCGTTGGCTTGCGGCTGGAGTAATAGTTGTAAGCGGTCATCGCATGGGAAATAATTTGCGCTCTTGGAAATCAGGGCGCGCAGTCGGGAGGTGGTGGTCAGGTGGTTTCGTTGGTTTCGTCGGACGATATTCTAAAGCGCGTTCCCCCGCAGAATCTCGAAGCAGAGCAATCGGTGCTGGGCGCGATTCTGCTCGACAACGACGCGATAAACCACGCGATCGAAATCCTTACTGCGGAAGAATTCTACCGCGAGTCGCATCGCGAGATCTTCCGCGCGATGGCGGAGCTTACCGACCACAGCCAGCCGGTCGATGCGATCACGCTGACGGACGCGCTACGCACCAGGGGCGTGCTCGAGCAGATCGGCGGCACCGCCTACATCGCGGAGCTGGCTTCGATCGTGCCGACCGCGGCGAATGTCGCGCACTACGCGCGGATCGTGCACGAGAAAGCGGTGCTGCGCAGCCTCGCCTCGATCGCGACCGACATCGCAAGCTCTTCCTACGAGGCGCCGTCCGACGTGGACGGTTTCGTGGACGAAGCCGAGCATCGCATCTTCGAGATTTCCGAGCGGCGGATCAAGCCGTCGTTCCACGCGATGCCCGAGATGACGCGCGAATCGCTGAAGATCCTCGAGCGGCTGTACGAAAACCGCGAGATGATTACCGGGGTGCCGAGCGGCTTCATCGATCTCGATCGGATCACGGCGGGCTTCCAGCCGTCGGACCTGATTATCATCGCGGCCCGCCCCAGCATGGGCAAAACGGCGCTCGCGCTGAACATAGCGGCCCACGCGGCGATGGAGGCGGACCGGCCGGTGGGGGTCGCGTTTTTTTCGCTGGAAATGTCCAAGGAACAACTGGTGCTGCGCATGCTGTGCTCGGAGGCGCGGGTGGACAGCGCGCGTGCGCGCCAGGGATTTCTGGGCGAGCGCGACTTCCCCAAGCTCGCGCAGGCGGCGGCGCGGCTGTCGGAGTCGAACATCTATGTCGATGACTCGTCGGACACGACGGCGATCACGCTCAAGGCGAAATGCCGGCGGCTCAAGCGCGAACGCGCCAAGAACCTGGGCTTGATAATCGTCGATTATCTTCAGCTGATGAGGTCGGCGCGGCCCGGCGAGTCGCGCGAAAAGGAAATCGCGGAAATCTCGCGCTCGCTCAAATCGCTGGCGAAAGAACTCCAGATCCCGGTGATTGCGCTCTCGCAGCTCAACCGGCAAGTCGAGTCGCGCGAGAATCGCCGTCCGATGCTGGCGGACTTGCGCGAGTCGGGCGCACTCGAGCAGGACGCCGACGTGATCGCGTTCATCTACCGCGAGGAAATGTACAAGGGCAAGGAGAGCAAGGAGCCGGGCGTGGCCGAGGTGATCGTCGCCAAGCAGCGCAACGGTCCCACCGACACGGCGAAGCTGACCTATATCAGCAACTACACCCGCTTCGAGAACTACACGCCGGAGACGGGAGTGTTCGAAGACACCGGCGTCTAAAGCTCACTGCGGAGTTTTGTTTTCGTCGTCGTTGTCGTCGGAAGGCGTAGGCGGCGCGGCGGGTTTTTCACCGGCACTGTCAGGGGACACGGTATCATCCGAGGCCGCCGGCGCGATCGCGGCGGATTCCTCGGGATGCGTCTCGATGCCTTCCACCGGCCCGGTGGTCGCCTGCTCGACGGCGCGCTCGATCTCGCGGAACTCGGAAAGGTCGGGCAGGCTTTCGAGATCTTTGAGTCCGAACAATTCGAGGAACTCGCCGGTGGTCTCATAGAGCATCGGGCGTCCCGGCGCGTCCTTGCGCCCGGCAATCCTGACCAGGCGGCGTTCGAGCAGCGTTTCGAGCACGCCTCCCGTGTCAACGCCGCGCAACTGTTCTATCTCCGGGCGCGTGATCGGCTGTCGATAGGCGATAATCGCGACGGTCTCCATCAGCGGGCGGCTAAGGCGCGGGGGCCTGGCGGCGAGCAGCTTGCGAACGTAGCTGGCGTGGTCCTTCGGCGTTCGCATCTGGTAGCCGCCGGCGACTTCGTCGATGACGATGCCGCGGTTTTCGGCGCTGTACTGGGCGGCCATCTCGGCCAGCGCCTTGTGCACGGTAGCCCGCGGGAGGTCGTCGAAGACCGCGGCCAGCCGCGCGAGCGAGACGGGCTCGCCAGCGGCGAACAGCAGGCTCGCGAGAATTGATTTCAGCCGCTCTTCTTCCACTAGGCCTCCGTTGATCCGGTGGTGGCGCGTTCGAGAAAAATCGGGCCGAAGCGCGCTTCCTGAAAGGCGCGGACTTCGCGCCGGCGTATCAACTCGAGTAGCGCCATAAACGTCGCGATTACGACCGATCGATCGAGCGCGTCCTCGAACAGCGCGGCGAACTGGACGCGTCCCGCGCCCTCGAGCGCACGCATTATCCGCGGGATGCATTCCGCCACCGGGATGTCGCGCAGCTGGATGGCGCGCGGGGTTTTGTCGGCGACGCGCTTGAGCACCGCGCCGATCGCCTCGACCAGGTCGAAAATCGTAACCGTGTACTGTTTGGCGCCGGCGTCGTCGGGCGCGGCCTCGCCGGGCGTGGTGAACACGTCGCGGCCGAGGATCGCGCGCTCGGCGAGCTTATCCCCCGCCTCGCGATAACGCTGATATTCCAGCAGCCGTTCGACCAGGTCGCGCTTGAGCTCCTCGGCCTCCTCGGTGTCGGCGAATTCCGGATGCGGCAGCATCGCAAACGACTTGATCAACAGCAGCGTCGCCGCCATCACCAGGTACTCGCCCGCCACGTCGAGGTTCAACTGGTCGAGCAATTCGAGCCATGCCAGGTACTGCTCGGTGATCACGCTGGCGGTGACTTCGTGCGGGTCGAGCTCGGCGCGCTTGAGCAAATGCAGCAGCAGGTCGAGCGGACCCTCGTAAATCGGGAGCCGGAAGCGGACCCCGGCGTCGGCTCCGAGTCTGGGCGGCGCGCTGGATTCGTTTTCGTTGCTCACAGTTGCACCATCCAGGATATCGCACCCAGCGCCATGTTTATGACCGGAAAGATCGCGACATCCAGCCAATGCGTATATAGCAGCAGCAGCAAGATAAGAAAGCCATAACGCTCGGTCCTGGCGTAGGCGCGCGCGGCCGCGAGCGGCAGCATCCCGAACATCACCCGCCCGCCGTCCAGCGGCAGCACGGGGAAGAGATTGAAGACCCCCAGTTCGACGTTGATGATCACCGACGCCCGCATCATCTGGGCAAGCGGCACGACGACGGTGGGGCCGAGCGAGCCGTGCAAAAAGGCCGGCATCACCCGCAGCACGAGTCCGCTCACGACCGCCAGCGCAAAGTTCGTCAGCGGTCCCGCGGCCGCCACCTTCATCATTCCGGTCCGGCCGCCGCGCAACACGCGGAAATCGACGGGGACCGGCTTGGCGTAGCCGATCACGGGCATACCAAACAGATAGAGCGCGAACGGCAGGATTATCGTACCGAACAGATCGACGTGAGAAATCGGATTGAGCGTGAGGCGCCCGGCGCGCAGCGCGGTATCGTCGCCGAGCCGCAGCGCCGCGACGCCATGCATGACCTCGTGCGCGATGATCGCGAAGATGATCGGCGGCGCGACGATGCAGATGGTCGCGATGGTTCCGTTCAGATCGCCCAAGTCAGTCGGTGCCTTCCGCCACGCTCGCGCGGGTCGCGCGCGGATGAAACGTGCGATGCACCTTGCGCAGGTGGCTCTTGGAGAGATGGGTGTAAATCTGCGTGGTCGAGATGTCGGCGTGGCCGAGCATCTCCTGCACCGCGCGCAGATCCGCGCCGCCCTCGAGCAGATGCGTGGCGAAGCAATGGCGCAAGGTATGCGGGCTTACCCATGCCAGCCGCGGGTCGGCGGCGGCCCATCGCTTGAGCGCCTTGAAAAATCCCTGCCGGGTCATCGCGCCGCCGAGCCTTGTGATGAAAACCGCGGAAACTCGATGCGGAACTTTTTTCGTGGCGCGCGTCCCGTCACCGGCCGGACCGATAATTTCGTCGCGGCGCTCCAGGTAGGCCCTGAGCGCGCGAATCGCGGCGCCGCCCATCGGCACCATCCGCTCCTTGCCGCCCTTGCCGAGCACGACGACGGCGCCGGCCGCGGGATTTACCTGATGGATTTGCAGACCGACCAGCTCCGAAACGCGCAGCCCGCATCCGTACGCCATTTCCAGCATCGCGCGGTCGCGCAATCCGCGGGCGTCGCGCGCATCGATCGCGGCGATGAGATTCTCGACGTCGGCGGGCGACAGCGTGCGCGGGAGTTTGCGCGGATGCGGCCTGAGCTTCACCGCCGGCGCGGGATCGCGTTCGATGATTTTCTCGTCCACCAGCTCGCGCGCGAGTCCGCGCAGGCTGGCGAGATTGCGGCGCTGCGAGCTGACCGCCAGACCGCGATCCGCCAGCGCCTCGAGGTACGCGGTGATCGCGGCGGCGTCGAGTTGGGCTGGCGCGAGCCCGATCTCGCGGCACCACGATTGAAAGACGCCGAGGTCGTGCGCGTACGCTTCCATCGAATGACGGCTGAGGCCGCGCTCGACCGCCTGGCGCGACAAATGGCGATCGATCAGCTCGTCCCAGCCGGCCGCGCTCACGCGGATGCTCCTGCGCCGGGATTCTGTTCGACCTTTTCGAGCAAGGCGGCGCGCAGCTCCCGCATCCGATCGAGGTCCTCGATTTTTCCACCCGCGCGATCGCTCACGTAAAAGACATCGAGCGCCTGATCCGCGTTGGTCGAGATGCGCGCGAGGTGAATCAGCAGCCCGAGCCGGAAGAGCGTGTGCGTGATCGCGAACAGCAGTCCGACCCGGTCCTGGGTGAATACGTCGATCACGGTGAACTGCTCGGAGGTGCGATTGTCCACCGTGACTTCAGTCGGCACGTGGCGCACGAACTTGCGCCCCGCGCTCTGCACGTGATGCGCTCCGGCGACCAGCGCCGCGATGTCCTGCTGGCCGCTGATGACGCGCTCGAGGTCGTGCTCGACGCGCAGCCAGCGGTCTTCTTCCATCGCCATCGAGCCGGTTTCCGCCTGATGCGACACGCGAAACACGTCCATCGCGACGCCGTTGGTGCGGGTGGTGATTCGGGCCGACAGGATATTGAGATTGTTGGCGGTCAGCGCGCCCGCGATCATCGAGAACAGTCCCGGCTGATCGGGCGTCACCACGATGAACTCGCTGAACTCCAGCTCGGGGAAATGCCTGATGCGGCAGACCAGCGGGCGGTCCGCGAGCGAGCGCATCAAGTCGAAGTGCAGCGGGATATCGGCCTCGGGCACGGTGAAAAAGTAGCGATCGGGCATCTCGTCGAGGAACGCGGTGACCTCGGACTCGGGTGCGGCGGCGGCGAGCAGGCTCGCGCGGACTGCGGCTTTGACGGTTGCCAGCCGGCGCGCGGGATCGACCGCCTCGCGGTCGCCCTGCTCGAGCACCTTCAGCGCGCGCATGTAGAGATCGCTCAGCAGCATGTCGCGCCAATTGTTGTAAACCTTGGGCGCGACCGCGCGCATGTCGGCGTAGGTGAGCAGGTAGAGAGCCTTGAGCCGATCGATCGAGCCGACGGCGCGGGCGAATTCCGCGACGGTAGTCTGATCGTCAAGGTCGCCCTTTTGCGCCACCTGCGACATCATCAGATGGTTGCGGACCAGGAACACGACCAGGTCGATTTCATCGCTGTTCAGTCCGAGGCGCTGCGACACTTCCACGGTCAGGCTGGCGCCGAACTCATGATGGTCGTGGCCGTGGCCCTTGCCGATGTCGTGCAGCAGGAGCGCAAGGAACACGAGCGGCAACTGGTCGAGCTCGCGCACGACCTCGGTGAGCAGCGGAGTCGGATCCTTGAACTCGCCCGTGCGCAGGCGTTGGAGTTCGCGCACCGCAACCAGCGAATGCCGGTCAACGGTGTAGATATGGTAGAGGTCGTGCAGAACGCGCGCGTAGAGGTTGCCGAACTCGGGAATTATCGCGCCGAGCACGCCCGACAGATGCATCGCCTCGAGCGTGTCGGCGACGTGGCGGCGCGCCGACAGAATCTTCATCAGCGCGGCGCCGACGCGCGGGTCCTTGCGCATCTCGTCGCCGATCAATTCAAGGTTGTCGCGCACCAACTGGTACGCGCTGCCGGAAAGGCTCACGTTCTGCGCCTGGCAGTCCGCGTAGATCGTGATCAGGTTGAGCGGATCGCGCTTGAAAAAATCAGGCTCGGTGATGCTCAGCAGGTTGCGCTGAACGATTACCCCGGGGCGAATCTTGCGGCTCGGCGAGCGACGGAAAAATCCCCCGCCGGAACTGGCCTCGACCACCCGTGCGGTCAAGCCTTCGGCAAAGCGATGCACCGTCGAGGCGTGCTGGTAGTACGCGCGCATCAAGGCCGAGCCCGCCGCCCCTCCCTCCTCGGGCTTGAAGCCCAGCATCGGCTCGATCCGTTCCTGCATCTCGAAGGTGAGCTGATCGAAATGGCGCCCGGCCAAAAAATGGAGCGAATTGCGCACCCGCCAGAGAAAGTCGCGCGCTTCGATCACCTCGGCCGCTTCGGGCTCGGTGATCACGGCCTTTTGCACCAGCTCTTCGAGCGAATGCACTTTGTATTTGACCTTCGCCAGCCACATCGCGGTGTGAAGATCGCGCAGCCCGCCTTCGCCTTCCTTGATCTGGGGCTCGAGCAGGTAAATCGAATCACCGTACTGGGCGTGGCGTTTGCGGCTTTCCTCGAGCTTGGCGGCGAAGAACTTGTCCTGGTTGCGATTGAGCACCTCGGCGACGATCAGCTTGTCGAAATCGGCGTAAATTTTTTCGTCGCCGCATAAAAACCGCGCGTCGAGGATCGCGGTCTCTTCCTTCAGGTCCCCGGTCGCCATCCGCACGCATTCCTTGGCCGAGCGAACCGCGTATCCGACCGTGAGGCCCGCGTCCCAAAGTGCGCGCAACATTATTTCGGTCACAACTTCGGCGTATGGACCGCGCTTGTAAGCGTGGATGAACAGCAGATCGACGTCGGATTGCGGGTTCAGTTCGCCGCGCCCGTAGCCGCCTCGGGCGATCACCGCAATCGTCTGGTTGAGCCTGGTAAAGCGCCGGCCATGCTCCGCGTCCGCATAAAGGAACAGCGCGCGCAGAAGATCGTCGATCGCCACCGTCATCGCGGTCACGATTTCGCCGCCGCTGGCGCCGGCGAAATGGCGCTCGGCGAGCTCGGCGCGCACCGATTCGATATAGGCGCGCGCATCGGCGCCGGGGGTCTTGCTCGCGGTGAATTGCGCCAGCAGCGCATCCTGCCCGCGCGGGCCGCGCGGCGGGGACTCGGGAATCGGCGCAGGCTCGGCGCGATTCGCGCCGGTGACGAGGCTCACAAATTTCCCACCGCCAGATCGGCGTTGAAGTAATGCGCTAATGCGGTGGCGACCGCGCCCGCGAGCACCTGCTGGTAATCCGCCGACTTTAGCCGCGCGGCCTCGCCCGCGTTCGACATAAAGCCGCATTCGACCAGCACGGCCGGCATATGCGCGCCGACCAGCACGTAAAATGGTCCCATCTTCGCTCCCAGCGCGTTCACCCTAAGTCCAAGCGCGGCATCGAGGTCGGCGACCGCCTGCGCGTCGATCATCCTGGCCACAGAGGCCGCTTCCGACGCCTTATAGTTCTGGCGCAAGTCGGTCAGGATGTAGTTTAAGTTGGAGGCGTCCGGTGCGCCATAGCCCGCCGCGCCGGCATTCTCCATTCGCGCCAGCCGAATCGTCGCCCGGTCGGTGGTGTTGTTCAGGTAATAGACTTCGATTCCCGTCGTGTCGGTGTTCGGACTCGAATTGAGATGGATCGAAACGAACAGGTCCGCACCGGCGCGGTTCGCAATCTGGGTGCGCTCGGCCAGGCTGATAAATACGTCGGTCGAGCGCGTGAGCTCGGCGCGGATACCGCGGGCTTCCAGAGCGGCCTTGAGGCGCATCGCGATTTGAAGGGCGAGGTCCTTCTCCAACGCGCCGTCGGACGATTGGGTGCCGGGATCGTAGCCGCCGTGACCCGGATCGATCATCACCAGAAAATGACCCGGCCGGTGATTATCTTCGTTCACATTTGAGAGCACGGGCGCGATTGGTTGCGCGCGAGATTCGGTACGAGAATTATCGGCGGGTCCGAATGCGACCGGGCGCGCGACCGATGGAGCGGGGCGGCGCGGCGCGTCGTCGTGAACGATCATCGGGGCCGCGATATTCGGGTCCGCACCCGCCGACGCGACCCGCAAGATTATTTCATTTCTGTTTTTGAGCCGCGCGATCGCGTAGTCGGCTTTGCCTAGGACCTCGACGACGATCCGCGACCTGCTGCTGGCCGGCGACTCGATCGCACGGACGCTCGCGATTGGCGCGGTTTCGTAGCCGAACAGCGGGCGCGGAGGGATCGCGATTCGCGTGCGCCCGAGCTCGACCCAGAGCTCGCTGCCATGCGTGCTGAGATCGAGCGGCGGAGCGGGGCCGCTGAAACCGAAATGGAGTTCGAGAGTCGGGCCGCGATGCTCGATTCGCGCGGAGGTCAGGACAGACGCGGGAAGATTGGCGCGCACAGGGGCGACCATCGCGCCGATTGTCGCAGTCGCGACCGCAACCGCCATCATTCTCCGCATCACCGCAACCCTACCCAGCTCCAAGGATAGCCGCCGCTCGAAGTGATCGCCACGCCCCCGCCGGGGGGCACTCCTGACCGTGGCGACGGCAGCGCAGTATTAGGCCATTGGCAGGGGCCGCGCGCGACAACGGAGCGTGACCTTAATACTGGGTGCAGGGCTCAGCCCTGCTGCTTGAGGCGGGCGGCGAGGCGGGCGAGCGCGTTCAGCGCGTCCATCGGGGTCATCCGCTCGAGGTCGAGTGCGCGAATTTCATCGATCACCCGGCTCTCCATCGGCGAGAACAAACCGAGCTGAGGCGGTGGCGCCGTGGCGCGCCGATCGCGCGCAATCCGCGGCATCCCGGCTTCATCCAGTTCGCCCTGTTCGAGGTTGGCAAGAATTTCCTGCGCGCGGCTGATGATCGAATCCGGCAATCCCGCCAGCCGCGCCACCTCGATCCCGTAGCTTCGCGACGACGGTTGCTCGACTACGCGCCGCAGAAAGATCACCTCGTCGCCCCATTCGCGCACCGCCATGCTCAGGTTCTTGACCCGCCCACGCTCGCGCGCGAGGTCGGTCAGTTCGTGGAAATGCGTTGCGAACAGGACCTTGGCGCGGGTCTGGTCGTGCAGGTATTCGGCGACGGCCCACGCGATCGCAAGCCCGTCGAAGGTGCTGGTGCCGCGGCCGACCTCGTCGAGCAGCAGCAGGCTGCGCTCCGACAGTCCCTTGAGCAGGCGCGCGGTCTCGCTCATTTCGACCATGAAGGTGGACTCGCCGCGGCGAAGCTCGTCGCGCGCGCCGATTCGCGTGAGCACGCGATCGATAAGCCCGATCGTCGCCTCGGCGGCGGGAACGAAGCTGCCGATCTGCGCCATGATCGCGATCAGCGCGACCTGGCGGAGATAGGTCGATTTGCCGGCCATGTTGGGGCCGGTGATCAGCAGGATTTGGCGGGTGTCGGGCTCCGCGTCGAGGTCGTTGGGCACGAACTCGCCAGAGCGCATCCCGGCTTCGAGCACGGGATGGCGTCCGTCGCGCACCTGAATCCGAAGCCCGGTGTTGATCGCGGGACGCACGTAGCCGCGCCGGCGCGCCACTTTCGCCATCGACATGATCGCGTCGAATTCGCCCACGGCGCGAGCGGTTTCGAGTATCGTGGCGGCGTGCGACTGCAAGTCGCGCAGCAGCTTGGAGAAAATCTGGAGTTCGAGTTCCTTGAGCCCCGATTCCGCGGTCAGAATTTTGCGCTCGAGTTCCTTGAGCGCGGGCGTGGTGAAGCGCTCGGCGCTGACCAGCGTCTGCTTGCGCTCGTAGTCGGCGGGCACGCGCTCGAGATTGGGCTTGGTGACCTCGATGTAATAGCCGAAGACATTGTTGTAGCGCACCTTGAGCGACGCGATCGCGGTGCGCTCGCGCTCGGTCGCCTCCAGCTTCGCGATTACGCCGCGCGCGCCGGACGCCAGGCCGCGCAACTCGTCAACTTCGGCGCTGAACCCCGGACGAATCACGTTGCCGTCGCGCGGATTCACGGGAGGCTCGTCGGATATCGTCGCCGCGATTTGCGCCGCAATCGCGGGCATCGGCGAGATCCGCGCGGCCTGTTCGCGGATAAGCGGGCTCTTGAACGCGCCCATCGCTTTTTTCAGTGACTCGTCCGCGTTGAGCGCGTCCGTGAGGCGCAAACAATCCCTCGGCGACGCCCGCATCGCGCCGATTCGTCCCGCCAGCCGCTCGAGGTCGCCGATGCGCTTGAGGGAATCCGCCAGCGCGCCGCCCAGGTCGGCGTCGAACAGCTCTTCGACTGCGTCGTGGCGCGCGCGGATCGCGTCGAGCCCGAGCAGGGGATAGGTGATCCAGTTGCCAAGCGTGCGCGCGCCGGCTGCGGTCAGGGTTTCGTCGAGAATCGACAGCAAAGAGCCCTTGCGCGCGCCGTCGGTCGAAGCGACGAGCTCGAGATGGCGGCGCGTGGTCTCGTCCACCAGCATGTACTCGGCGATCCGGTAAAGACGCGGCGCCTCGAGATGGGCCAGGTCGCGGCCGAAGGTGTTTTCGACGTAGAGCAGCGCGATTCCCGCGGCGCGCACGACCGATTCATCGAGCTCCGCGGCGGCGGCCGCGAAACGATTCGAGAACGCCGTGGCCGCCCGCTCGGCGCTATACGATTCATGATCGAGCGTCGTCACCGGACAATTCAGGTCATTGAGCAGCGCACCCAATTCGCCGTCTGGTCCAGTGGCTTGCCCGGTGACCACGATTTCGCGCGGCGCGATTCGCGCGATTTCCTCGCGCAGCACCGCGGCCTCGCGAACCTGAGTGGCGAGAAATTCCCCGGTCGAGACGTCGAGCGCCGCCAGCGCGAAGCCGGCGCCCGCGGCGCCCGTGACCGCGACCAGGTAACTCTTCTCGGCGGCGGTCAGCACCATCTCCTCGCCCACGGTCCCGGGGGTGATCACGCGGACTATCTGGCGCGGCATCAGCTTGGGAGACCTGGCGTCGACCGGGCCCTGCTCGCAGATGGCGACCTTGTGGCCGGCTTTCAGCAGCTTGGCGATGTACGGTTCGGCGCTATGGTAGGGCACGCCGCACAGCGGGACGCCGTCCTTGTTGCGCGAGGTGAGCTGAATGTCGAGCACGCGCGCGCCGACTTCGGCGTCCTCGAAGAACATCTCGTAGAAATCGCCGAGGCGGAAGAACAGGATCGCGTCGGGGACGCGCTGTTTGACGCTGAGATACTGCGCGATGAGGGGTGTTTGCTTGACTGCCACTGATGCGATTGCGGTCCACAATAGCCGTGATGAAAGAAATGGGCAAAACAGCGGGCGGGATTCGCCAGGAGGCCAGCGTCGGCTTTTCGCTTTGCCGAGCCCATCTCGATTTACTAGAGTGCGGGTGTTAATCAGGTTCTATAGCGACCGCCATGTTCGATTGGCGCGGGGCAGTCTTCGCGGCGATCGCACGGCGGCAGATTACCGACAGGAGATTAGGCAAGATGGCATCAGCATCAGCGTCATTGGAATCAGCCGCTCGCGGCGCCAAGTCGAGCGCGGCGCTTGAGTTCCTCAAGAGCTCTCCCAAGAAACTTCTGATCAACGGCAAATGGGTGCCGTCGAAATCCGGCAAAACTTTCGAGACCCTCAATCCGGCTAACGAGCAAGTCCTGGCTTTGGCGGCCGAGGGCGACAAGGCCGACGTGGACGAGGCCGTCAAGTACGCGCGCAAGGCGCTCGAGGACTTCAAGTGGGCCAGTCTGAGTCCGCATGTGCGCACCCGCTTGCTGCTTAAGATCGCAGACCTGATCGAGCAGCATGCCGCCGAGCTCGCCGAGCTCGAGACGCTGGACAACGGCAAGCCGCTGTTCGAGTCCGCGAACATCGATATTCCTCTCGCGGTGGATACCTTCCGCTACTACGCAGGCTTCGCGACCAAGATTTACGGCGACACCAATCCGTCCGATCCCTCGATGTTCAACTACACGGTGCGCGAGCCGGTCGGCGTGTGCGGGCAGATCATACCGTGGAATTTCCCGCTGCTGATGGCGGCGTGGAAGATTGCGCCCGCGCTGGCATGCGGCAACGTCGTCATCCTGAAACCCGCCGAGCAGACTCCGCTGACGGCGATTCGGCTGGGCGAGCTTATCTGCGAGGCCGGATTGCCCGACGGCGTTGTGCAAATCATCACGGGCTTCGGCCCCGGCGCGGGAAGCTCGATCGCCGAGCATCCCGACATCGACAAGGTCGCCTTCACCGGCTCGACCGAAGTCGGCAAGATCATCCTGAAGGCGTCGGCCGGCAACTTGAAGCGGGTATCGCTCGAGCTCGGCGGCAAGTCGCCGAACATCATTTTCCCCGACGCCGACATGCAGTCGGCGGTGTTCGGCTCGGCGCTGGGCATCTTCATGAACCAGGGGCAGGTCTGCTGCGCCGGCTCGCGCGTGTTCGTGCAGGAAAGCGTGTACGATCAGTTCACCGATGCGCTGGCGCAGATGGCGAGCGGACTGACGCTGGGAAATCCTCTGGAACCGGGGACCAGGATGGGTCCCGTGGTTTCCAAGGAGCAGCACGATCGGGTCAAGGGATATTTGAAAGCCGGCAAGGCAGAGGGCGCGAAGGCCAAGACCGGCGGCGAGCCGGGCAAGCAGGAAGCCGGATACTTCATCCAGCCGACGGTTTTCACCGGCGTCAACAACCAGATGAAGATCGCGCGCGAGGAGATCTTTGGCCCGGTCGCGTCGGCAATCCCGTTCAAGGACGAGGCCGACGTCGTCCTCCAGGGCAATGACACGACCTACGGGCTGGCCGCCGCGGTGTGGACCAAGGATATCAACCGCGCGCTCACGGTCGCGCGCAAGCTCAAGGCCGGCACGGTCTGGATCAACACCTATAACGTACTCGACGTGATATCTCCGTTCGGCGGCTACAAGCAGTCGGGTTTCGGCCGCGAACTGGGCAAGTACGCGATCGATCTGTACACTCAGATCAAATCGGTTTACGCCAGGATCGGGTAGCCGAGCGACAAGGATCGGGACGGCATAAAGTTGGTGTCGTGAAATCGGCGCCGCCGGAGGTCCGGCGGCGCGGCGGGGTCCAACGATGGTGGCCGAGAAGAACGATGACGCGATGGAGGCGACGCTCTCGCCGCGAGCGAGCCGGCGCACCCGTCTGACAATCACTCCCGCAAATACCGTCGCGATGCTGGCCGAGCAATCGGCCGCGGGAGAGAAGGCTGCGCAAGCAAAGGCCAGGACCGAGGCGCGCGAGCCTGAATCCCGGCCGCTGCGTCTGGCGAGGCATCCGGCGCTCGAAGGGCGGCTTGAAGTTCGCGCAATCGGCACTACGCTGGGTTTGCGCGAGCTCGCCGCGCTCCACAAGCGGACCTGGGACACGCTAAACGTGCAGGAAAAGCGGGTGCACGCGCTGCTATGGCCGCTGGCGATCCATTTTGGCCTCTACGCGGTGGGCTTGGGCAACGAGCAGCGGCGGCCGCCCCTGCTTGGCGCGTTTTGGGCACGATGCCTGGCGGACGCGCCGCTGACGCTTGGCCATCTGTATCCGCCGCGGTTGTTCAAGGGATTGCTTGCGTCGGAAGTGTTCGAATTCGGCGGGATGGTGGTCGATCCGAACTACCAGGGCAAGGGCCTGGTCAAGATGATGTCGGACACCGCGCGATTGTTTCTTTTTTCGCGCCGTCCCAAGTTGTTGATCACGAATCCGGTCGAGCCGCTTTACGAGATGTACAAACAGCTTGGGCTCAAGACGGTAGGGCGCGCGCCGGTCGAGCATCCGCACGCATTCAACGTGCGGGTGTGGCTGATGTACGGCAAATTCGACCAGCTGGCGAAGCCATACTTCATGTAGGATATTGCTACATAACTACGGCTTTGCTTTCCGCTCCGGCCTGCCCGCGCCGCCCATGAATGTTCCCGCGCCCCGCAAGATTCTCGTGCCGACGCTCAGCAGTGCGTCGGTAACGCCCGGGAACAACGACCCGAGTTTCTCCGCGACTGCGGCGCCGGGCGGAACGTCCACTTCCGTAAGTCCGAACGCGACTGCAGCCAGCACCGCCCACGTTACCCATCGCGCCGGCATCGCCATCATCGCGGGCATGCCTTTGAGCGACTCGTGCTTGAGCGCATCGCGCGCCATCGGCGTGTCGATCACTCCGGGCATCACCAGCGACACTTTTATCCCGCTATTGAACAGCTCGACGCGGAGCGCCTCGGTCAATCCCACCAGCGCGAACTTGGTCGCGCTGTAACCGCCGAGCGGACTCATGCCGCGGCGTCCCGCCAGCGACGAGATGTTCACGATGTTGCCTGAGCCGGCCTTGCGCATCACGGGCAGCACCGCCTGCATCGCATTGAGCGCGCCGAAGAGGTTTACCGCCATCATCTGTTCCAGGTCTTCGGGGCGCATCTGTTCGACCGGATCGGAGACGAGCAATCCGGCAGAGTTGATCAGGATGTCAACTTTTCCGAATGCTTTTTTAACCTGATCAATCGCCCAGAATACGCGTGCGCGATCGGTCACGTCGCAATCGAGCGCGAGCGCTCTGCCGCCCGCCTTGTCGATCTTATGCGCGAGTTCTTCGAGCTGCACGCGCCGGCGCGCGAGCAGCGCAACATTCGCCCCTTGCTCGCCAAACGCGAGCGCGACGCCGTGGCCGATTCCGCTCGACGCACCGGTTACGACCACGGATTTGTCGAAGAAGTATCCGCGCACCGGTCCTTTGGATTTCCGCCTGGTTTCGCTCATAACCGTCATCCCGATATTGGCGCCGTGGCATGGAACCGATGGTGAAGGCGTCGTGTCCTTGGCATTGTGCCCCGGCCGCACGCGCAGCCGCAAACCTCGACTTGGGCGCGTTGCCGGGGAGACATCGCGATTGCCGCGGATTGTTTTGTTAGACTCGGAGCCATGAGTTCGATTGATCCCGTCAGTGCGATCGTCGTTGCCGGAGGGCGCGGCTCGCGGATGGGGCGGCCGAAAGCGTCGCTCGATTTCGGCGGTGTCCCGATGCTGGCGAGAATCGTCTCCGAGCTGAAACGGCGCTTTGCGGAAATCGTGGTGGTTGCGGCCCCCGAGTCCGAGGATTCGATTCCACTAGACATCCCCGCGACAAAGACCATACGCGACGAGACCGCGTTCCAGGGGCCTTCAGACGCGATCCGGCGCGGCCTGGAGGCCGTTAGCAATGAAATCGCGTTCGCGTGCTCATGCGATCTGCCGCTGCTCGATGCCGAGGTCGCGGCGGCGATCGTCGCGATGCTTGGCGACTTCGACGCGGCGATTCCGATCGTCGGTGGAAAGCTTCAACCGCTGCACGCGGCGTATCGCAAGCGATGCGCCGGCGCGCTCGCGACGCTTGCCGCGCGGGGAGAGCCGCGCCTGACGGCGATCGCCGATGCGGTAAATACGAGGCGGATTTCCGAGAGCGAGCTGCTCGCGCTCGATCCACAGCTGCACAGTTTCTTCAACCTGAACACGCTCGACGACTACCGGCGCGCGCTCAAGATCGCGGGGATTGCCGGATAGAGCCCGCTGCTACGCCTTTTTCTCCCACCTCAGAATCGGGTGGCGCGCGGCTGCGGCCTCGTCCACGCGCGAGACCGGCAGGGTCTGTGGCGCGTTCTTGACGCGCTCGGGATCGTTCAGCGCTTCGGCGTAAATCCGTTCCATCGCATCGACGAAGCTGTCCAGGATTTCCTTGCTCTCGGTCTCGGTCGGCTCGATCATCAGCGCGCCGTGCACCACCAGCGGGAAATAGATCGTCGGCGGATGAATTCCGAAATCGAGCAGACGCTTGGCGATCTCGAGCGTGCTTACATCGGCGCGCTTTTCGAGATCGTGCGAGAGCACGCATTCATGCATCGAAGGCTCGCCGGTCGCGCTTGGAAAGTGCGGCTCAAGCCGCTTGCGCAGGTAATTCGCACCGAGGATCGCGAGCCGGCTCGCCATCCCCAGGCCGTCGCCGCCGAGCGCGAGGATATACGCGTAGGCGCGCACGATCATCCCGAAATTGTTGTGAAACGAGCGCATCCGCCCGATCGAATCGGGCCGCTCGGGGTCGAATTCATAGCCCGCGGCGCCACGCCTCAAACGCGGGTGCGGCAGGAACGGCTCGAGATGCTTTTTCACCGCGACCGGACCCGCGCCCGGCCCGCCGCCGCCGTGCGGAGTCGAAAAAGTCTTGTGCAAATTCAGTTGGACGACATCCGCGCCCATGTGTCCGGGCTTCGCAACGCCGAGCAGCGCGTTCATGTTCGCGCCGTCCATGTAGAGCATCGCGCCGCGATCATGCAAGGCGGCGGCGATATCCTGGATTTCCGGCTCGAAAATTCCCAGCGTGTTCGGATTTGTCACCATCATCGCGGCCACGTCGTCGCTCACCAGCCGGCGGACCTCGGCCGCTTCCAGGTATCCGCGCCGGTTCGATTTCGCGACGATCACATCGAAGCCCGCCAGCGTGCAGCTGGCTGGATTGGTGCCGTGCGAAGTATCCGGGATGATCACCTTGCGCCGCGCTTCGCCGCGCTTGCGATGATACGCACGGACCATCAGCAGCCCTGTCAGCTCGCCTTGCGCGCCGGCCGCGGGATGCAGCGACACCGCGTCCATCCCGGTGATCTCGGCGAGCGCCGCTTCCATCCGCGCGAGGATTTCGAGCGCGCCCTGGGCAAGATGCGCCGGGGTCGCAGGATGCAGCTGCGCCAATCCTGCAAGCGCCGCCAGCTCGTCGTTTACCACGGGGTTGTACTTCATCGTGCACGAACCAAGCGGGTAAAACTGGAGCGCCTGCGAAAAATTGAGCTGGGACAAGCGCAGGAAATGACGGATCACCTGCGGCTCGCTGAGCTCGGGAAAGCCCGGAAGATCCTCGCGGCAAAGCTCCGCGCCGATGATCTCAGCGCCGCGCCGCTCGCCGGGGGCGCGCGGCGGCAGGTCCGTTGCGCGGCGGCCCGCCGATGAAAGTTCGAAAATCAGCGGCACGCCCGCCACCGGCTCGATCCGGCGGGGCGTCGAAGCAGCCTCAGGGACGGCGGCCGGGCCGATTATCCGCGCGCTCGCCATCACTGCACCTCCGCAATCGCCGCGGCAAGCCGGGTGAACTCGTCGCCATGATTCATTTCGGTGACCGAGACCAGGAGCGCGTCGGAGAGTTCGGAGTAATCGATACCGAGTGTGACGCCGGCAAGGATTTGCCGGCGCTCCGCCGCTTCCAGAGCGGCCGAGGGGTTGGCAAGCTTCAACGCGAATTCGTTGAAGAACGGCCCCGAAAAGCGCCGGCGGATGCCCGCAGCCTCCAGCACCGCGGCCGCCTGATGCGCCAGCTCGACGTTTCGCTCCGCCAGCTCCCGCAGTCCAACCCGGCCCATGAGCGAGAGATAGACCGTCACCGCCAGCGCACACAGAGAATGATTGGTGCAGATGTTCGAGGTCGCGCGTTCGCGGCGGATATGCTGCTCGCGGGTACTGAGCGTCAGGCAAAACGCGCGGCGACCGTCACGATCGCGAGTTTGTCCCACCAACCGTCCGGGCATCTGGCGGATATGGGTCAGCCGCGCGGCCATGAAGCCGACGCCGGGTCCGCCGAATTGAAGCGGCAGCCCGAAACTTTGGCCCTCGCCGACGGCAATATCGACGCCGAGTTCGCCCGGCGCGCGAAGCAGGCCCAGCGCGAGGCCCTCGGCAGTGGCGGAAATGGCGACTGCTCCCGCGCGATGCGTCACTTGAGCGATCGCGCCAAGCGGTTCGATTATGCCGAGCGCGTTGGGATAGCCGGTGACCACGCAGAGCAAGCGATTGTCGGCGATACGATCGAGCGCGGATAGGTCGGTGGCGCCGGTCGCGCCGTCAAACGGAAGCTCGACGATTTCGATTCCCTCGAGCGCGCTCAGGTAGGTGCGGATGGTCGCGCGATAGTCCGGCCACAGCGCCCGCGAGAGTGCGACGATCGGGCGCCGGGGCATCATCCGCCGCGCCATCAGAACCGCCTCGGCCGCGGCCGAGGCGCCGTCGTACATGCTGGCGTTGGCGACCTCCATCGCGGTGAGCTGCGTGATCAGCGTCTGAAACTCGAAGATCGCCTGCGTCGTTCCCTGGCTTGCCTCGGCCTGGTACGGCGTATAGCTGGTCGCGAACTCGGCGCGTGCGAGGACGGCGCGCACCGCGGCGGGCACGTAATGGCGGTAGTAACCGGCGCCCAGGAAGCTCGCGAAACCCGACGCGCCCGTGTTGCGAGCCGCCAGCGCTGAAATCTCGCGGACGACATCCGCTTCGGTTCGTCCGCGCTCGAGATTGATTGCCGCGCTCGCGCGCAGGTTGGCCGGCACATGCGCGATCAGGTCGTCCAGATGCTTCGCGCCGACGGTCTTAAGCATCGCCGCGATATCGCTCTCGGTGTGTGGCATGAATCTCATGGAATCAACTTGTGCCGCGCCGGCTCCGCCTCCACTTCGCCAACAATTCAATCACGCGCGCGCAGACGATGCCGCTCGCGGCTCATCGCGCCGATAGAACGGTCGCGGCACGATGGTCGCCGGGGTTTTGCGCCCGCGAATTTCGACTTCGAGCGAATCGCCCACGGCCGGCATATTTTTCGATCCCGCGGCCGCCAGATACGCCATCGCAATCGGCCGTTGGAGCGACGGCGCGAAGGTTCCACTCGTCACCACGCCGGCCTCATCGCCGTTTCGATATACCCGGTAGCCCTGGCGCGCGACCATCCTGCCGTCGTCGGTCTGCAGCCCGACCAAGGTTTTCTTCAGCCCCTGGGCGCGTTGCGCCTCAAGCGCCGCCGCGCCGATGAACGGACGCCCCAGCTTTACGAAGGGCGCCAGGCCCGCTTCGAGCGGCGACGAATTGCGATCGAGTTCGTGGCCGTAGAGCGGCAGCCCCGCTTCGAGCCGCAGCGTGTCACGCGCGCCGAGCCCGACCGGCTGGACGCCGACGCTGGCGCCGGCCTCGAGAATCGCTTCGAACAACTGGCGCGCGCCGGCGTTTTCCAGGAACAACTCGAAGCCGTCTTCGCCCGTGTAGCCGGTGCGCGCCGCGGTGCAAGCGATTCCCGCGACTAGTCCGCTGGCGACGCCGAAGCGCGCGACGTTGGCGATTGAAAACTCCGCCAGCGTCGCCAAAATCGCGACCGCGCACGGTCCCTGAACCGCGATTGCCGCGGTCGCGTCGCTTACATCCTCGAACTTCGCCCGCCCGGCGTTGAGTTCGACAATCCAATTGCGATCGGTCTCGATGTTGGATGCGTTGACGCAGAGCATGTAGTGATCCGATTCGAGCTGGTACACGATCAGGTCGTCGATCGTCCCGCCGTCCTCGGCGCACATAATCGTGTACTGCGCCTGGCCCGGCTTGAGCCGCGCCGCGGAATTGGTGAACGCCCGCTCGATTGTCGCGAGCGCGTGCGGTCCGCTGAGTTCAAACTCACCCATATGACTCAGATCGAAAATTCCGGCGCAATTGCGGACCGCAAGATGCTCCTCGATAATCCCGCGGTAGCTCACGGGCATCTCGAAACCACCGAAAACCGTCATCCGGGCACCGAGTCTTTGGTGAAGGTCGAATAAAACAGTGCGCTTGGGCGCATTCATCAGCCCCGAAATCCTAACAAACCTTGTCGAGCCGCACGAGGCGGCCGCGCGTGATCTGCCAACAACCGCCCGGCGTCTGTCCACAACGGCTTGCTCGGCGCGATCGGGTGCTATAATCGACTGATACCCGATGGCTGCAATCATCATGGATGGCCGGGCGCTGAGCGCGCATCTGATGCCGGAGTTGCGCGCCCAAGTCGACGCGCTCAAGCGCGAGTTCGGATGCACGCCGTCGCTGGCGGCGATCCTGGTCGGCGACGATCCCGCCTCGCGCCAATACGTAAAAAATAAGCAGCGCGTCGCCGGCGAACTTGGATGCGACAGCCGCACGGTGCGGATGACGTCGGCGGAGGCGACCACCGGCGCGTTGCTGAGCGTGATCGAGGAACTCAACGCCGACGCGCGCATCAATGCGATACTGCTCCAGTTGCCGATCCCCGATTCGGTCGATCGCTTCCGCCTGTTCGACGCAATCGCGCCGGAGAAGGATCTCGACGCCATCGGCGCGGCCAGCGTCGGGGGGTTTTATCGCGGTCAGTGGGGACGCTTTATACCGTGCACTCCGCGCGGCGTGCTCACCTTGCTCGGCTACTACCGGGTCCCCGTCGAGGGTGCGCGCGCGGTAGTCATCGGGCGCAGCGATATCGCCGGCAAGCCGACCGCGCTGATTCTCGGCGGGCGACTGTGCAACGCGACAACTACCTGGTGCCATCGCCATACCCGCGATCTCGCCGCGATTTGCCGCCAGGCCGACATCCTCATCCCGTGCGTCGGCGCCGACGTTGGCCGCCCCTATCTGATCACGGCCGATATGGTGAAGCCGGGCGCCTGCGTGATTGACGTTGGCTTCAGGCGTGTCGGTCCCGGGATATTCGTCGGCGATGTGGATTTCGATGCGGTGAAGGAAGTCGCGGGATGGATTACGCTCAATCCGGGCGGCACCGGTCCCATGACCGTGCTTGCCCTGATGCAGAACCTGATCGACGCGACCCGCTATCAGCTCGGCCTGGATCGAGCCACCTACTCCGTCTGACGGCAGATATCGTTGGTCACGATGGCCGGGCAGGGCGCTGTGCTATTGCGGCGGGCTCGATCCGCCCGATCGCTCCGTCTATGAGCCGGTGCCAGTCAAGCCCACGCTGTGGCTGGCCGTATCGCCAACCGCGCTGATCGCAAGCGTCGCGCTCTCCGCTCCAGAGGTGCTCGGCGTAAACGTCACCGTGTACGTGCACGATGCGCCGCCGCCCGCCAGCGTCAACCCGCAGGTCCCGCCCGACACAGCGAAGTCACCGCTATTGCCGGTAATGACGGTGATGCCTTCGCTTAGCGAAACCCCTGTCGTGCCGCCGTTGTTGGTCACGGTGACCGTCTTCGCCGCCGATGTCTTGCCTACCTTCACCGTGTAGAACGCGAGGCTTGCCGGGATCACCTTGAGCGGCGTAAGTCCAGTTCCGCTGAGGCTGACGGAGGGGAGCGAATCTCCCGCCACGCCGATCGAAAGCGTGGCGGTTTCCAACGCCTCCGTACTGGGCGTAAACGTCACCGCGTAGGTGCACGACGCCGCTGACAGCGTCCCAGTCGGCAACGGGCAAGTCCCGCCCGTCACCTGGAAGTCGGTGGTACCCGTGCCCGCGCCAGTGAGCGTGAGCGACCCCCCGCTGGCAAAGGCCTTGTTGGTCAGCGTGACGGTCATCGTCTTGGACGCTGTCTGGACGACGCTCCCGAAGTTTAGCGCTGCCGGGGACCGGGATTCCGGTACCGTTCCGGTCCCGCTCAGAGCGATCGAGTAGATAGTGACGTTCGACGGATTATCGTTCGGGTCTTCTACTACGTTGATCGAAAGCGCGCCGCTCTCCGCCGTCTCCACGCTGGGCGCAAACGTCACCGCGTAGGTGCAGTTCGCCCCCGCCCCCAGCGACGACCCGCAAGTGCTGCTCCCCGAGATCGAGAAGTCGCCGGCGCCGCTGGTGCTCGGGCCGTTAAGCCCGATCGACCCGGTGGCGGCATGGTTGGTCACCGTGACGCTCATCGTCTTGGACCCGGTCCGGGGAACGCTGCCGAAGGGCAACTTCGTCGCCGACAGGGATTCCGGAATGGTTGCCGACGCAGAGAATTCAACCGTGTACGGACCCAGCGGGTCGGGGCTGTCGGTAACCGTCAGGGTCGCCCCTTCGGTGCCCGTAGCGGTCGGCGCGTAACTAACCACCAGTGTACAAATCGTCTTGGCCGCCAGCGTCGAGGTGCAGGTCCCGCCCTTGATGATGCTGAAGTCACCGCTGTTACCCGTAGTGGTGGTGACGCTTTCGCTCAGCGAAACCGGGTTGGTCTGATAATTGTGCACCGTGATCATCTTGGTCGCCTTGGAGCCGACCTTGACATCGCCGAAGGCACCGCTGGTGGGCGTAACTGCCATCGCGATCGTGCCGGTACCGCTAAGCTGCACGCTCTGCGGGCAGATGGTGGTGCTGTCGATTAGCGTAAGCGTTGCGCTGCGAGTGCCGAGCGCGCCCGGAGTGAAGCCGATCGTGATCGTGCAGGTCAGGCCCGGCGCCAGTCCGCCCGCCGGGCAGGTCGTGCCGGTTTCGGCGAATTCAGCCGGATCGGACGAGGTAACGCTGCTGATGAACAGCGGGTTAATCGTGCTGGTGTTCTTCAGCGTGAAGTTCCTGGTGACGGTGTCGCCGGCGGGGGAGCTGCCGAAGGCGAGCGAACCCGGCGCGGACGCCTGCCACGGCTGCGCGTAGAGGGTGTCACCGGAGCCGAAGTAAATGGTCCCATCCACGCCGATCGCCGGCGACGACCGCCCCCAACCGCCGGTGCCTGTCGGGAACGCCCACTTCTCTGTGACAGCGCGTTGACCACCGTCGATTAGGGCGAAGAGGGTGCCGCTACCGTCGATGGTGTAAATAGTCCCGTCGGCGCCGATCGCCGCCGAGGAGTCTACAGCGCCGCTGGTCGCGAACTTCCATTTCTGGGTGCCGTTGGGGTTTATCGCGCGGAGACTGCCGTCATCAGAACCGACGTAAATGGTCCCGTCGGCGCCGATCGCCGGTGAGGAGTTAGAGGTCTCCAATGCAAATTGCCGGTTCTTGGTGACTGAAGTTCCGTTGTCAGTTAACGCGTAAACCAAGCCCTTGGCCCAGGAGCTGAAGTAAATGGTTCCGTCGGCGCCAATCGTGGGCGAAGAGTAGAAATCAGCGCCGGCTGAGAATGCCCACTTCTTGGAGCCATCAACGGTGTTTGTCGCGTAGAGATTGCCGTCATTGGAGGCGACGTAGGCCGTGGCGCCGTCGGCGCTGATCGCCGGCGACGAATTTACCTCACCGCCGGTCGTGAACTCCCACTTCTCCGTGACACCGCCTGACCCGCCGTCGGTCAAGGCGTAGAGATTGCCGTCATCAGAGCCGACATAGATGGTCCCGTCGGCGCCGATTGCCGGTGACGATTCCACCCAATCGCCGGTCGGGAACGCCCACTTCACCGTGGCGACAGTGCTATTGTCGGTTATCGCATAGAGATTGCCGTCCAGGGAGCCGATGTAGATCGTGCCGTCGGCGCCGATCGCCGGCGAGGATTCAGTATCGCCACCGTAGGCCGTAAATTCCCACTTCAGAGTGCCATCGGGATTGAACGCGTAAAGGTCAAAGTTGGCAAGATAAATGGTGCCGTCGGCGCCAATCGCGACCGAGGTAAACATGCCCGAATTGGAGGTCGCGTATTGCCATCCCTCGGAGCCGCTGGCGGAGCAGATGCTGACCGTGCTCAGACCGGTGTGCTCAGAATCGTAAAGGAACATTGGCCATGGCGATCCGGCTTCTAAGCCCGTTGGCTGCGCGTGCGAGATGCTGGGCGTAGCGACGGCAATGATCGCAACGGCGACCGCACAAAAGATCGCGATCGCGCCAATGCGTGCTTTCCCTGCGTACGTATCCACTGCTTCTCCTCCATCGTGTGTGACGAAGAAAAAAACCACGCAGTAATACTTAAGAAACGCTCATACTTGAGCATATTCAGTTAAGCAAGATTAATACCAGCGATACTTAGCTACTCTATGCTAGGCGGAGTAGTCTGGCGCCTAGTTATGCTACAGAGTGCGCAAGCGGATGATGGCGCCGATCGATACATCGACCGCTGTTTATGTGTCCGATATGGGCGCATCAATGGCGTTGCGCAGCCAGAATTCACGTCTCCGAGAGATGGCGATTGCCGATTGGCGCGACTGGAAAGTGAAGCGGACTCTATTGGCGGGAACCGGCTGAAACCGCAGCCAGGCGCTTAATTCCAAAGCCGGTCAGTGCTTTTCGCGCATTTGCTAAACTGACAGTTAACTTGGACAAGGGAAATCGGGGCTGACGCGATTCTGGTTGCGCGCGGGCCGCGAAATTTCCCGTCATTTGACGGACGGCGTGATCCGGTAGAACGTGAGATGGTCGCCGCGGAATTTCTCGACCACGCTGAAGCGCTTTGGATCGGGGAGTTCGGAGTTTACCGCGTTGCCTTCCTTCCAGCTGACCAGCCATCCGCCGCCGGCCGATGACACCCGATCCTCAATAGTCATTCGCGCGGCCGCAGCATCAAATCCCGGAATAGCTATTCGCGGATTAGCTCCCTTGAAATAGTAATCGAACGGAACTGAGTAATAGCCAAATGGAAATCCACCATTGGGGATGTTCGCCGTGCTTTCGTTGGAAATGAACCCCGATTCAAAGAAGACCGGGTCGGACGCCGCGCCGCCTGCCGTTACCTGCGCGGCCAGATCCCGCCACGGCTGGGGCTTGGAGCGCGCGAAGGGCAGCATGATTAAGCATGCCACCACGAAGCCTGCCGCCAGCAGATTGCGCCACTTGACGCTCCAGCTGCTGCCGACTGCCGCAATCAACAACGACGACGCCGCGATCCCCGGCGAAAGGTAGCGCCCGTTGAACATCGGATGAAGGATCACCGAGCCGGCGATGAATGCCAACGCGGGCAGCCCGATCCACGCCACCAGCAACCGAAGCGGTTCGTCGCCATCCCGTTCCACTGCGCGGCCGAATACCAGCCACACGGTCACTAATGCCGCGGCCAGCCCGGCTCCCACTTTGACCGCAAGCGGATAGTTGTAAGCCGGACCCAGATAGCCCAGCCACTGCCCATAAATCATTTGCCGGCTCTGTCCAATCGCGTAGGGCAGGTAGGGAAGGAACAAAACGCACGAGACAGTTATTGCCATCCACGCGACCGTATCGCGCCTGCCGCGCGCAAGATCGCGCAGCAGGATCGCGGCCTCGGCACCCAGAATCAGGAGCCCGGCCATGTGCGTGTAAGGCATCGCAGCGCCGAGAATTCCGCAGGCGACCCCCTCCCTGACGCTCGGCCGGGACCGCACTCGCAGCAGCGCCAGCAGATGCGCGAGCGCGATCGCCATGAGCATCGGATACATTCGCGCCGTGTGCGCGAACACCACCGCCAACGGGTTGAATGCCCACATCGCGGCCGCCGCCAGCGCCGTGCTCCGGTCGAAGAGCTCGCAACCGAGCGCGAACACCAGAGCGAGGGTCATCAGCGAAAAGATCGCCGACATCGAGCGCAGCGAAATTTCACTCAGCCCGAATATCCGCGTGTAGTAATGCAGTGCGGCGTAATAGAAGAGAAACTTTCCGGGCTCGTGCAGCACCGGTGTTCGCGCGATTGCGGCGATCCCCGGCTTCGCCGCCGACCACGCGCTGAACGCTTCGCTCGCGCCCAGCGCACTCGCGCCGAGGTGGAAGAAATATACCAATCCGGCGGCGACGAAGATCGCCGCGAAGATTTCAAGCGGCCGGCGCGACGGTCTATCGCCTGATAACGATTCGATTGTCGCAGACCCTCCTTCCGTCATCAGGATTCCTTTACCTGCCCCGTGCCAGATATAGCCGATTTCGCGCGCGGGCACGATCTTCGCCTGTGTGCGCTTGCCCGCCGCCGCGCGCAGTCCATTGACTATCACGCCGGGTGCTGGCGTAACTGTTCCCAATCATGTCTGATTTTGTCGAGTTGCTTCCCGAAGTCGATGCGCAGAGCCGGGTTGCGATGACCCTGCCGCCGATCGAGCGGATCCGCTTCGAGGTATGGGCGCTCGCGTGGCCCGTGATTCTGTCGTTCGGACTCGATTCGGTTCTCGGCCTCTCTTCGATGGTGATGGTTGGGCGTCTGGGCGCGAACGCGGTCGGCGCGGTCGGGCTGGCCATGCAAATCCTGGGCGCGGTCCGCGCCGGGATTGCGGCGGTCGGTACCGGAACGGTCGCGCTGGTGGCGCGCTATATCGGGGCGAACGATCGCGACAGTGCCGAGCACGTGCTCAAGCAGTCCGTGGTCTTCGGCGTATTGGTTTCGACGGTCATCGCGATCCCGGTAATATTTTTCGCCCGTCCGCTGATGGGATTGTTCCAGGTCAAGGGCGAGATGGCCGACATGGGTGCGCGTTACCTGCAGGTCGTGATGCTGTCGGAGCCGTTCCAGGGGATCTTTCTGATGTGCGCGGCGGCGTTGCGCGGCGCAGGTGACACGCGCACGCCGCTGTGGATCGGCGGCATCATCGACCTGCTCGCGATCTTCCTCAACTACGTGCTCATCTTCGGCAAGCTCGGACTTCCCGCACTCGGCGTGGACGGCTCGGCCGTGGCGACATTGCTCGCGATCGCGTTCGGCGGGTTGTTGTTCTTCTACGCGCTCTCGATCGAGGGGATGGTGCTCAACTTCCGATGGAAGGGGCTGTGGCCCGACTTCGGCCTGGGCAAGCGAATCCTCAGTGTCGGCAATCCCGCCGCCATCGAACAATTGTTGATCCAGTTCGGCTTCGTTGCCTATGTCGGATTCGTCGCGCGTTACGGGGTGAAGGAAGTCGCCGCATATTTCATCGGCGTGCGAATCCTGGCGCTGTCATTCCTGCCCGGCTTCGGATTCTCGGCCGCCTCCGCGACGCTGGTGGGTCAGGGCCTTGGCGCGCGCGACCCGAAGTTTTCGCGCAGGGCCGGATGGGAATCGACCGGGATGGCGATGGTGCTGATGACCGCTATGGGCCTGATGTTTATCGTCTTTGCCCATGGGATCGCGGCACTCTTCATCGACGACAAACAGGTCATCGCGAACACGGTACGGTTCATGTACGCACTCGCGGCCGCGCAACCGCTGATGGCGATCGATTGGACGATCACCGGGGCACTGCGCGGCGCTGGCGATTCGCGGTTTCCCCTCTACGGTTCGCTGGCTGGCTTTTACGGAATGAGACTCTTCCTCACGATTCTCATTTGGTACCACGGCGGCAGTATTCTCTGGATATGGTGGTCTCTGCTCGCCGATTTCGCCGTTCGCTCGACGGTGAAAGCCTGGCGCTTCCAGACCGGAAAGTGGGCAACCATAGAGGTCTGAAGCCTGATTTCGCCCTCGCCTGCTGACGCTCTCGTCGCCATCAACTGGACGCGGCGACCGCCGCGCGTAATCCTCTTTCCGTGGCACAAGCGCATCAAGCGACCGAGACGCTGGAGGGCGTCCTCGATCAAGTCCTGTTCGTCAACGACAACAGCGGCTACTCGGTCGCGGTCGTAGTCGTTGCCGGCGAGCACGGCGACTTTCGCCGCGTCACCGTGGTTGGCAATCTCGCCGGCCTTGAAGTTGGCTCGACCATCCGCGCTCAAGGCGGCTTCGAACAGCATCCGCGCTTCGGCGACCAGTTTCACGTAGTCGATTTCGAAACGGTGCGGCCCGCCGGGGCGGTCGCGCTCGAACGTTACCTCGCTTCGGAAATAAAGGGCGTCGGCCCCGCGCTGGCGCGGCGAATCGCCGAGCACTTCGGCAACTCGCTCGGCGAAGTGCTCGACAACGCTCCCGAACGCATGCGCGAAGTCCCCGGCGTCGGACCCGTAGTCGCGCGGGCGATCGCGGCCGCATGGCGCGACTCGTCCGGGCTGCGCGAGCTGACAGTCTTTCTGCGCGGGCACGGCTTGGCTGCCTCGCACGCGCGGCGCATCCACAAGTTCTACGGCAAGAACGCGCTTGAGGTCGTACGCAGCGATCCATATGTACTCGCGCGCACAATTCATGGCATCGGATTTCGCACCGCCGACGCCGTCGCGGAAAAACTCGGCATCCCCCGCAACTCGATTCAGCGCGCCCGCGCCGCGGTCCTGTACCTGCTCGAAAGCATGTCCGACGAGGGCCACGTCTATTCGCCCCTGGAGTATCTGGAAGGCCAGTTCCGCACCGCACTCGAGATGGAGCCGGAGCTGGCGCGCGAGGCCGTCGGTGAGCTCGCCGCCAGCGGTGAGGTGGTTGTCGAGCAGGCGGACGATCACACCGCTGTCTATCTCGCGCGCTTGCACGCGGCCGAAGTGAACGTCGCGCGGCGAATCGCGGAATTGAACGCGGGGCGCGCGATGAACCGGGAGCTTATCCAGCGCGCGCTGGATGCGGCCGTGCGGAGCTCCGTGCTCGAACTGTCGGCCGAACAAAAGAGCGCGCTGCGGTGCGCCCTGGCCAGCCGCGTCACGGTTATCACCGGCGGTCCCGGCACCGGCAAGACGACCCTGCTGCGCTCGCTGCTGGCAGCGCTGGCCGAGGTCGGTTTGAAGCCGACGCTTGCCGCACCGACCGGGCGCGCGGCTCGCCGGCTCCAGGAGGCCTGCGGCCGCGACGCCAAGACCATTCATCGGCTGCTCGAATACTCCCCCGAGAGCGGCGGCTTTGTGCGCGGCAAGGAATTTCCGCTGCGCACCAACTATCTGATCATCGACGAAGCCTCGATGATGGACCTCGAACTCGCCTCGAGCCTGCTGTCTGCGCTGATGCCGAACTGCTCGATCTTGCTGGTCGGCGATCGCGATCAACTTCCGTCGGTTGGCCCCGGCAGCGTGCTCAAGGACGTGATCGCATCCGACTTCGTGCCGGTGGTGCAACTGCGGGAGGTTTATCGGCAGGCGCGCCGCAGCCTGATAGTCGCCAACGCGCATCGTTTGAATCGCGGTGAATTCCCGGATATCTCCAACGACCCCGAAGGCGACTTTTTTTTCTTCGAGCGCAACGCCGCCGAGGACGTGCTCGCGACGATCAAACAGCTCGTGCAACAACGGCTGATTGGACGATTCGGAATAAGCGACCCGCGCGAAATCCAGGTGCTGACGCCGATGAATCGCGGTCCGCTCGGCACGCAGGTTCTCAATCGCGAGCTGCAGAGCTTGCTGAATCCCTCGGGACGCGAACTGCGCGCCGGCGATCGCGTGTTTCGCGAGGGCGATCGCGTTATCCAGTTGCGCAACAATTACGACAAGGACGTCTTCAACGGTTCGATCGGGATGATTCTCGCGATCGATTCGGACAAGGCCCGCGTGAGCGTTGCGTTCGAGGAGACCCACGCCGAATACGACCTGTCCGAGCTCGACGAGCTCGGGCTCGCGTACGCGATATCAGTGCACAAGAGCCAGGGCAGCCAGTATCCGGCGATCGTGATGCCGATACATTCGAGTCACTACCTGATGCTGCGCCGCAATCTGCTCTACACCGCGATCACCCGCGCCGAGCGGGTATGCGTGCTGGTCGGGACCAAGAGCGCGTTGCAGCAGGCGGTGCGCAATCAGGACGAGCGGCTGCGCTTCTCGCGCCTAGCCGCGCGATTGCACGTGGACTAGCTATTCAGTTCACGATCGATCAGTGATGCCCCGCCAGGCGACCGACTACGAAGGCGATGAAACCGATCGCGACCCCCGCAATGAGCGGCGGTATCAGGAGCGCAGCCAGCGCGCGCCATGCCGAGAATCGATGCACCTCGCCGAGACACTTCAGCCAGATGATGAACCCCCAGAACCCGAGCACCCCTTCAACGACCATGATCTTGTAAAACGCGGGATCGATTTGAGGCATCGTTCCCGCCGTCGGAACCGGTGTAGGTACGCCAAGCAGGACCGCGATCAGAAAGAAGATCCCGGCGGCGATCGCAGGCACCTGCGACCACGCCAGCGCGGCGCGCACTTCGACGCGGCTCGCGACGCCGCCGAGCAGGCTTCCCGACCATTTGAAAATCGCACCAAGAATGAACAGAAAGAGAACTCCGAGAGCCGCCTGGATCGCAACGCTGGCCGCGACCCATATCGGCCACAGAACCGACAGATTGGCGTTGCTGGCAAGCGCCTTCGACCACTGACCCGCCAGCGCCCCGATCGCCGGGCCGATGGCTGCGAGCGCGATTACGTTGCGCGTCGGATCGGAATCGACGATGCGCCGAATCGTCGCGCGCGGCTGGGTCCATATCGTGAAGAAAGCCGTGATCGATCCGGCAGCCCCGTTCGCCATTGAACCCCCCGTCCCGGTGCGAATTTCAACACGCTAGCATCTTGCCACATCACGCAACAGCGTGATTGACTCTGTTTCGCGACGCGAATTACGATCGCAACGATGAGACCGATCAACTCGATAATTCTTGCTACGTTGCTTGCGGGATGTGTGCAGGCTTATGGATGCGTCTTCGTCCATTCGAGTGCGATCTCGGATCGTGCGGGCGCCGGCGCTCCGATCAGCTCGAGCGCCAGCGATCTCGGATTCCTTCATCTGGTGGCGCCGCAAGGACTCACGCAGACCGCGCTTGCCAACCTGCTAAGCAACTGCGCCACCGGCAAAGTATCGGGAGTGACCACCGAGCTGAGCATGCGCGATTTTTTTCTGGTGCAGTCCTACACCGTGTCGGTCAGCGGCTCCTGTAGCTAGCCAGTCGTTTCCCGCGGCGCGCTAGCGGCGCTTGATGGCGGGCTTTTATCCCGGTGGGCGCTTGCGCTTGCCGCGCACCGGTCGTAGCGCGCGAAGATAGCTCAACACGGCCAGAGCTTCCGATCGCACCGCGGCGGGATCGTGCCCGGCCTGCTCCAGCTTCTTCTCGACTTCCGCGATCGTCCTGGCCCAGTCGTTTTTGAACTTGCGATTGAGTTCCTTCCACGCCACTCCCGCCAGCGCGCCGGTCACGTTCTCCGGCGGGTGATGAAATCCGCGCGCGAGCAGCACCGCGATCGCCGGATAGCCGAGGTAGCCCTGCCAGTACGAAGCGTTGTCGTTCGACGCGATCTCGCGCCCGTCCGCCGAGGTCTCCACCTCGTAAGTCTTCGACCCGTCCGACGACGTAACCGTCGCCCGCCGGCCGTCCTCGATTCGCACGCGGCCGTCGCCAATCGCCCCGAGTGCTTCGTACACTTTTACGAGCGGTGGCATTTTCCATTGCGTCGCTGGCATGGCCATGTCTATCCGATTCGCCGCCCAAGTTCGCATCGCGCCGCCGCGATCGTCAAGCCGCACGCCCGCGCCTTAACATCGCGCGATCCATCTGACACGATTGCGGTACGCGCCCGCGGCTTCGCCGGTGAAAAAGTGAAAAAGTGAAAAAGTGAAAAAATGAAAGATCTGATCGTCTCCATCCTTCGCGACGCGATCGAGCGGGCGCGCGCCGCGGGTCGGTTGACCGCCGGCATTGCTTCGATCGGAATCGAAGCGCCCCGCGACCCTGCCCATGGCGACGTCGCCTCGAACGTTGCGCTGACTCTTGCCAAGGCCGAGCGCAAGCCGCCGCGCGCGATCGCGGAAATTATAAAGTCGCACGTCGCGATGCCCGCGGAAGTGAGCGAGGTCTCGGTCGCCGGTCCGGGCTTCATCAATTTCAAAATGTCGCCCGCCTACTGGCATTCCGAAATGCGCCGCGCCGTGAGCGACGGGTGCGCGTTCTGGAAGCCGCGCGCGTGGGAGCTGCGTCCGGGAGCCAACGAAAGGAAGAAAGTCCAGGTCGAGTTTCTCTCCGCCAATCCCACCGGCCCGCTGACCGTTGGCCATGGCCGCAACGCCGTGCTCGGCGACACTATCGCGCGCCTTTACGAGACGGCGGGCTTCGACGTCACGCGCGAATATTATTTCAACGACGGCGGCCGCCAGATGAAGTTGCTCGGCGAATCGGTGCGCGCGCGATATCTTCAGGAGCACGGCATCGACGCGCCCCTGCCCGAAGACGGCTACCAGGGCGAGTATATCTGCGACATCGCGCGCGCTTTGAAGGCGGAGCGGGGCGACGCGCTGGTATCCGTGACCGAGCTGGAGATTTTCCGCGCGGCGGCCGTCAAAGCCATCTTCGCCGACATCAACCAGACTTGCACGCGGCTCGGAATCCGCTTCGACGTCTACACCAACGAGCTCGATCTATTCAGCGAGGGAAAGGTTGACGCGGTCCTCAAAGCGCTGGGCGAGGGCGGCTTCACCGTCGAAAAGGACGGCGCCATCTGGCTGCGCGGCGAGCCGCTCGGACTTCCCAAGGACGCGGTGCTGGTGCGCTCCGGCCCCGACCGGCAGCCGACCTATCGCACCCCCGACATCGCCTATCACATCGAGAAGCTCAAGCGCGGTTTCGATCTGATCGTGGACGTGTTCGGCGCCGATCATATCGCCGAGCATCAGCAGGTCGTCGCCGCGGTCAAGGCGCTCGGCTACGACATCACGCCCATCCACGCGATTATCTACCAGTTCGTCACGCTCACGCGCGGCGGCGAAAAGGTCAAGATGTCCACGCGCAAGGCGACCTACGTCACGCTCGACGAGTTGATCGACGAGGTGGGCGCCGACGTGGTGCGATTTTTCTTCGTGTTCCGCAAGTCCGACAGCCAGCTCGACTTCGATCTCGAACTCGCCAAAAAGCAGGCGCCCGAGAATCCCGTCTTTTACGTTCAGTATGCGCACGCGCGCCTGGCGAGTATCTTTCGCGAGGGCGCGGCCAAGGGCTTGATGCTCCCGGCGGAACGGTCGGCCATCGATCTCAATCTGCTCGGCGCCGAGGAGCTCGATCTCGCCAAGCGTGCGGTTGGACTCCCCGAGGTCATGTCGGCGGCGGCCGAGGCGCTCGAGCCGCATCGGATTGCGTTCTATCTGCTCGAGCTGGCCGGCGAGTTCCATCGCTACTACAACAAGCCCGCGAATCGTATAATCGGGCCGGATCGCGAACTCAGTTTGGCGCGGATGTTCATGGCGGGGATTCTCAAGGATGCGATCGCGGGCGGACTCGGATTGCTCGGGGTGAGCGCTCCAGAGCGGATGTGAGGAACGAAAACGGGATGCGATTCGAAATCAGGGCCGGCGGCGCGTTTCTAATTTTACTCGGACTGGTCGGGCTGTCGGGCGCGGTCTTCGCGCTCGGATTGGTCGCGGGCTACGAGATGGCCCGGCAGAACCAACCCGACTTGAATCAAATCTCCTCGACCTACCCGCTGCCGAATCCGCCGCTAGCGGAAGAAAAGCCCGCGCCCGTAGCTGAGATGTCAGCCGCGGCCGTCGCTTCGACATCGATTGCGTCTGCGCCGGCGCCCACATCGGCCCCGATCAGACCGCCCGCGCCCGCCGTGGGTGAGATATCGCCGGCTGCGCGCACGTCACCTGCCGCCGTTGCGCGCTTGAGACCGCTTCCCGAAGCTCCCGCGATCAATCGTGCTGCGCCCGGTAGCGAAAACGAATCCGAGGAAAATTCCGAAACGGCCCCGGCGCCTGCCGCCCCGGCCCCCGCCGTTGCTCCCGGCGCGAGGCCGTACAACATCCAGATCGAGGCCGTGATGGACAAGAGCGGAGCGGACGAGATGGTCTCGCGGCTGAAGACGCTCGGCTACAGCGCGCAGGAGATAAAGGTCGCGCTCAACGGACAGACCTGGTACCGCGTGCGCATCGGACCCTACGCCAGCGCCGACGAGGCGAACGCGGCACAGAACAAGCTGCGCGAGCAATACCGCCAGGCCTACACGACCTCGCATTGAGGCCGGCGCCCGCGCGCCCCTGCATTGACAATTACCCGGCGCCCGTGGATGATTGACTCAACGATGAATCACACGAGCCGGAAAGTTTGCGCGGGATGGTGGCGTTGGCACGTCGCTGCACTCGCCTGCGCGCCGGCTTTGTAATTCATCACAAAACCGATTTTTTGAAGGGCCGCGGGCGAAAAACCTGCGGCCCTTTTCTTTTTCTAAGTGACGGAATCGGAAGCAAAAGAAGGAAACCAGATGTTGCAACCGAGTGAAAGTGAATTCGAACAACTGGCGGCGAAGGGATTCAACATTATCCCGGTCTTCGAGGAAGTCGCCGCCGACCTTGAGACTCCCGTCTCGGCCTTTCTGAAGGTCGCGCGCGGCGATTACGCCTTCCTGCTCGAGAGCGTCCGCGGCGGCGAGAAATGGGGACGCTACACTTTTCTCGGTTCCGAGCCGTCGGTCGTGATGCGTGCGCGCAAGAACCGCATGGATATCATCCGGCCCGGCCGCGGCGTCGAAGTGCGTTCGGTGGCCAACTCATTCGAAGAGTTGCGCACCGAGGTCAAGCGCTTGCGCGCCCCCGAGCTGGCGAACCTGCCGCGCTTCTTCGGCGGCGCGGTGGGATTTCTCGCTTACGATATCGTGCGATGCTTCGAGAAGATTCCCGAAACCACCCACGACGATCTCGGCACCCCCGATTTCCATTTGATGTTCACCGACACGGTGCTGTGCTTCGACAACGTCCGCCAGACGCTCAAAATAATCGCCAACGTGCCGGTCGAGGAGTTCGCCTCGACAAAAATGGCGTATCAAAGCGCGCGCGTGAAGATCGACGAGATAATCGAGCGCCTCAAACGTCCCGCGGTGCCGCCGTTCCTCGAGGGTGCGGGCAACTCCCCCTTCAACCACGCGTCCATCACCTCGAACCAGACGCGCGAAGGCTACATGGCGATGGTTTCTGCGGCCAAGGAATATATCGCGGCCGGTGACGTTATCCAGGTCGTTCCGTCGCAGCGCTTCGAGGCGCCCCTGACCACGCACCCGTTCAACATCTACCGCAGCCTGCGCACGATTAACCCGTCGCCCTACATGTTCTACCTGCGCCTGGGCGATCACACGCTGGTCGGCGCCTCGCCGGAAGTGATGGTCCGGGTCGAGGGTCGCGAGATTACGCTGCGGCCGATCGCGGGAACCCGCCGGCGCGGCGTGACCGAAGCCGAGGACCGGGAGCTCGAAGCCGAATTGCTCGCCGATCCCAAGGAACGCGCCGAGCACGTGATGCTGGTCGATCTGGGACGCAACGACGTTGGCCGGGTCTCCGAAATCGGCTCGGTGAAAGTGACGGAGTTGATGGTCGTCGAACGCTACTCGCACGTGATGCATATAGTGTCGAACGTCACCGGCGTGCTGCGCGAGGGATGCGACGCGTTCGACGCATTCGCCGCGACCTTTCCGCAGGGCACCGTCTCCGGCGCTCCGAAAATCCGCGCCATGGAAATTATCGACGAGCTCGAGAACGTGCGCCGCGGCGTTTACGCCGGCGCGGTCGGCTATTTCAGCTACACCGGCAACACCGACACCGCGATCGCGCTGCGTACGCTTCTGATCAAGAACAACCGCGTTTACATCCAGGCCGGCGGCGGCGTCGTCGCGGACTCGGACCCCGGCGCGGAATTCGAGGAATCGGTGAACAAGGCTCGCGCGATGGTGCGGGCGCTCGAAGCCGCGCGCGATTTTGAAAACGCGGCGAAGAGGTAAGTCGCATGCCAGGCAATGAAAAACTTCGACTCCTGATGATCGACAACTACGACTCGTTTACCTACAACCTCGTGCAGTACCTCGGCGAACTTGGCGCCGACACCGTGGTCAAGCGCAACGACGCCATCGACGTCGCCGGCGTTCGCGCGCTTCATCCCGCCGCCGTCGTCATCTCGCCCGGACCGTGCACGCCCGCCCAGGCCGGAATCTCACTGAAGCTGCTGCGCGAGATGGCGGGTGAAGTTCCGATTCTCGGCGTGTGCCTCGGCCTGCAATGCATCGGCGAGGCGTTCGGCGGGAAGGTCGTGCGCGCCGATCGCCTGATGCACGGCAAGACCTCGCCGATCATCCACGACGGCAAAACGATTTTCACGGGAATCCCCAGCCCGTTTGACGCGATGCGCTATCATTCGCTGGTAGTCGATGCGGCGTCGATTCCGCCGGCGCTGGAAGTCAGCGCCCGCACGGCGGAAAACGAAATCATGGGGCTCCGCCACAAGCAGCACGCGGTCGAAGGCGTACAGTTTCATCCCGAATCGATTCTGACCTTCGAAGGCAAGCATCTGCTGAAAAACTTTCTCGACCGGATCGATCGCAACGGAGGCCCGCGATGAGCGGACTCCACGACGCGCTGCGGGCGCTCATCGACGGGCGCTCGCTCACCGGCGCCGAGGCCGAACTCGCGCTCGGCGAGGTCCTGGACGGCGGCGCGCACGACGCCGTCGTCGGCGCATTCCTGGTGGCGCTGAAAATCAAGGGCGCCGAGGCCGGCGAGCTGGCAGGCGCGGTGCGTGCGATGCTTAAGCGCGCGCGTCCGCTCAATCTTCGCGCCGGCGAGGTGCTCGACACTTGCGGCACCGGCGGCGACGGCGCCGGCACCTTCAACATCTCGACCGGTGCCGCGTTGATCGCCGCGGCGGCGGGCGTGCCGGTCGCCAAGCACGGCAATCGGGCGATCAGCGGCACGGTCGGCACTGCCGACGTGCTCGAGGCGATGGGCGTGAAGATCGATTGCGATCCGGACGGGCTGAAACGATGCCTGGACGCGGCGGGATGCTGCCACATTTTCGCGCCGGCGTATCATCCCGCGTTCAAGCAGATTGCGCCGCTCAGACGCGCGCTTGGAATTCGCACCATCTTCAATCTGATGGGCGCGATCGGCAACCCTGCGCGTCCGCACTTCCGTCTGTTGGGCGTCGCCGAGGACAGCCTGATCCGGCCGATGGCACACGCGCTCGAGGCACTCGGAACTCGGCGCGCAATGATCGTGCACGGCGGCGACGGAATCGACGAAATCGCGATCAGCGGGCCGACCCGGGTTGCGGAACTTCACGACGGCGGCGAGTTGACGGAATACGAAATCACGCCGGAGAGCCTGGGCGTGCGCCGCGGCGACCATCGCGCGCTGGCGATCAAGAATCTCGACGACGCCGTGCGAGTTCTGCGCGGCGCGCTTGATGGCGGCGCGGGCCCGGCGCAAGATGTGCTCGCGCTGAACGGGGGCGCCGCAATTTACGTCGGCGGGATGGCCGCGTCGCTGAAAGAAGGCGTGGATGCGGCGCGCGAAATTATTGCCTCGAGCCGCGCGCTGGAAGTCCTTGACAAGATGCGGCGCGCCAGCATCGGAGAAATCGCCAAAGAAATCCCGAAAGAAATGCAATGACCTCGATTCTCGACAATATTTTCGCCGCCAAACGCGCCGAAGTGCGCGCGCAACGGACAATCGTGCCGCCCGCGGCGATCGTCGCCGAGGCGGGCCGGGCGCCCAGGCCGCGCGATTTCGTCGCAGCCTTGCGCGCCCGGCGTCCCGCGATAATCGCCGAGATCAAACGCGCATCGCCCAGCAAGGGCGACATCATGCCGGGACTGGATCCGGCCAGCGTCGCCCGCGGCTATGCCACCGGCGGCGCAGCTGCGATCTCCGTTCTCACTGACGTCCATTTCAAGGGCTCGCTCGACGATTTGCGCGCCGTCCGCGCCGCCGTGGATGTCCCGCTGTTGCGCAAAGACTTCATCTTCGAGCCGTACCAGGTCTACGAAGCGCGCGCAGCCGGCGCCGATTGCATTCTGCTGATCGCCGCGATGCTGAAAGAGGGCGAGTTGCGATCGCTGGCGGCGCTCGCGCGTGAGCTTGGGATGGCGGTGCTGGTAGAAGCGCACGATCCCGGCGAGTTCGCGCTCGCCGAAAAAATCGGCTCAGGGCTGGTAGGTATCAACAACCGCAACTTGCACACTTTTGTGACCGATATCGCCGTGACCGAGCTCCTGCTGGCGGGCTACAGCGGCGGCGCGGTGATTGTGACCGAAAGTGGAATCGACTCGCCCGCCGATATTAGGCGGCTCGATGCGGCGGGCGCACGCGCGTTTCTAATCGGCGAGAGTCTGCTTAAGGGCGCCGTGCCGGGTGCAAAACTCGCCGAGCTGATGAACGCATTCGGAGGCGCGCCGCCGCGCAAGTAGCATGACGGTTCGGGTCAAAATCTGCGGCATCACGCGCGTCGAAGACGCGCACGCAGCAATCGCCGCCGGCGCCGATATGATCGGTCTGAATTTCTACGCGAAAAGCCCGCGTTACGTCGAGCTCGATCGCGCTATGGAGATTCGCGCGGCGATTGGCTCGCGCGCCACGGTGGTAGGAGTGTTCGTCAACGCGGAACGCGCCTACATCGAGGACCGATTGCGCGCCGTGTCGCTCGATATGATCCAGTTCTCCGGCGACGAGGATGACGCGGCGGTCGGGGGTTGGGCGGTTGCGACGATTGTCAAAAACCGTCCTGAACCGGGTGGAAGCTTGGGCGTGACGCGGCGGCGCGGGGACTACGTGCTGTTCGACGCCTTCGACGCGAAGCTCCACGGCGGCTCTGGAAGCCGTATCCCGCTGGATCAGCTTCGCGGGCTTGACTTGAGCCGGGCGTTCGTCGCCGGCGGATTGAATCCCGACAACGTTGCCGAGGTGGCTGCACTTGGCCCTTACGCGGTCGATTGCGCCAGCGGCGTCGAATCGTCGCCGGGGGTAAAAGACCACAATAAACTGAGGAGCTTCGTTGAAAATGCAAAACGTTCCCGATAGCCGCGGTCATTTCGGCCAGTTTGGCGGAAAGTACGTGGCGGAAACCCTGATGCCGGCGCTGTTCGAGCTCGAGCGCGCCTATAAAGAAGCGCGCCGCGATCCGAAATTCCGCCGCGAGCTCGAGGATCGCTCGCGGGAGTTCGTCGGGCGCCCGACGCCGCTCTACCTGTGCGAGAATCTCACCGCGCGGCTTGGCGGCGCGAAAATTTATCTGAAGCGCGAGGACCTCTGCCACACCGGCGCGCACAAGGTGAACAACACATTGGGACAGGCGCTGCTGGCGGTGCGGATGAACAAGTCGCGCATCACCGCCGAGACCGGCGCGGGACAGCATGGCGTCGCGACCGCGACGATGGCGGCGCTGTTTCGCCGCGAATGCGAAGTCTTCATGGGTTCGGTCGACGTCGAGCGTCAATCGCTGAACGTCTTTCGGATGAAACTGCTCGGCGCGAGGGTCACTCCGGTCGAGGGCGGCAGCAAGAGCCTGAAGGATGCGATGAACGAGGCGCTGCGCGATTGGATTGCGACGGTGCGCAACACTTACTATCTGATCGGCACCACCGCCGGACCGCATCCGTACCCGATGATCGTGCGCGACTTCCAGTCGGTCATCGGACGCGAGGCGCGCCGCCAGATTCTCAAACACGAAGGGCGGCTGCCCGACGTGCTGGTGGCGTGCGTCAACGGCGGGTCGAACGCGATCGGCCTTTTCTTTCCCTTCATCAAGGACACGGGGGTGCGGATGGTCGGCGTCGAGGCGGCCGGGCTTGGCCTTGGCGGGCCGCATCATGCGGCCACGATCACGGCGGGCAGCGTCGGCGTGCTGCACGGCAACAAGACCTATCTGCTGCAGAACGAGCTCGGGCAGATTCGCGAGACGCATTCGATCGCCGCCGGGCTGGACTATCCGGGCGTCGGCCCCGAGCATTCGTGGCTGCACGACGTGGGCCGCGCTGACTACACGACGGTTACCGACGCCGAGGCGCTCGACGCGCTGAAGACGCTGTCGGAGACCGAGGGAATCATTCCGGCGCTCGAGAGCGCGCACGCGGTGGCGCACGCGATCAAGCTGGCGCCGCAAATCCCGAAGGAACAAATCATGATCGTGAATCTGTCCGGGCGCGGCGACAAGGACATGCAAACAGTCGCCAAAGCGTTCGGGGTGACGGTGTAGGATTATGGCAGGATCGGGCAGAATCAAAGATAAATTTCGGGAGCTCGGCAAGCGCGGCGAGGCGGCATTAATTCCGTTCATCGTGGCCGGCGATCCCGATCTGGACACCACGCGCCGGCTGGTGCTCGAACTCGAGGCGCGCGGCGCCGACTTGATCGAGCTGGGCGTGCCGTTTTCCGATCCGATGGCCGACGGCCCGGCCAACCAGCGCGCGCTGGCGCGGGGGCTGGGCGCGGGCGCGTCGCTAGCGGCGATTCTCTCGATGGTGAGCGAGCTTCGCGCGCATACGCAGATTCCGCTGATACTGTTCGGATACTTCAACCCGATCTTTCATTACGGATGCGAGCGGTTGTGCGCGGACGCCGCGCGGGCGGGTATCGACGGGATCCTGACGGTCGATCTGCCGCCGGAGGAAGCCGGCGAGCTCAGGCGGCCCACGCGCGCCAACGGGCTCGATCTCATCTACCTGCTCGCGCCGACGACGCCGATCGACCGAAGCCGCATGATCGCGCGCTCCGCCAGTGGTTTTCTGTATTATGTATCGGTGACGGGAGTGACCGGCGCGCGGGCGCATCTGGACCCCGGCCTGGGCGCGCACATGCGCGAGCTTCGCAGCGTCACCGATCTGCCGATCGGCGTCGGCTTCGGCATCTCGACCCCCGAGCAGGCCGCCGAGGTCGCGACGATCGCGGACGCGGTGGTAGTCGGCAGTGCGATTTCCCTGGTGATCGAGGCGCATATCGCGTCGGGCGACGTGCCGGCGGCGGTGGGCGGACTGGTCGGCGCAATGAAGGATGCGATGAAGGCGGCGCGCCGGGGCGCGGGCGCGCCCGGCGCGGGGAATTCAGATGGCTGAACGCGAACCGGCGATCGCCGCGGCGCCGGCGCCCGGCGACGACATCTGGACGAAGTGCCCGTCGTGCAAGGAGATGGCGTTTCGCAAGGAAGTGGAACGCAATCTGAACGTGTGCCCCAAGTGCGGATATCATTTCCGGGTCACCGTCGCGCAGCGGCTTTCAATCGGCGTCGATCGCGGTACGTGGCGCGAGCTGATGGCCGACATGGCGATTGGCGATCCGCTCGGCTTCGTCGATTCCAAGCCCTACCCGGTGCGGATGGAACAGGCGCGGGCGAGCAGCGGGCGCAACGACGCGATCGTGGTTGGAATCGGCAAACTCGAAGGCCGGCCGGTGGCGATCGGGGTGATGGATTTTGAATTCATGGGCGGCAGCATGGGCGTGGTGGTCGGCGAGAAGCTGGCGCGCCTGTTCGACATCGCGCGTGAGCGCAAGCTTCCGGTGGTCGTGTTCGTGGCTTCGGGCGGGGCGCGGATGCAGGAAGGGGCGCTGTCACTGATGCAGATGGCGAAAGTTTCCGCCGCGATCGCGCGATTTCGCGACGCGCGCCTGCCTTATATTTCGGTGCTGTGCGATCCGAGCACCGGCGGAGTGGCCGCGTCGTTTGCGATGCTCGGCGATTTGAATATCTCGGAGCCGGGAGCGCTGATCGGTTTTGCGGGCCGGCGGGTGACCGAGCAGACCAGCAATCAGCAGCTCCCCGAAGATTTTCAGCGCGCGGAGTTTTTGCTGGCGCACGGGATGCTGGACGCGATCGTCCCGCGTTATCAGATGCGCTTCACGCTGGGGCGGATTATCGCGATGCTGTCAAGGCCGCGCGGGAATCGAGGTGCGGGGCAGGGTACAGGGAAAGGCAAGGGCAAGCGCAAGGGCGGCGGGGAAGGGTCATGATGCCGGGAACCACAGCGAGGCTGCGCCTTTGCCTCGATTGTTGCTGTGGGTGCAGGGCGAAACGGAGAATCTCTCAAAGTCGGGTCTGCGCCCTTGCGCGATCGTGACCCTGCCCCGGTTCCTAGCTTGGAGTGGGGTGGAATTCCGCGTAGGCTCTTCAAAATCGTTTTGAGAGTGGGGGCAAGGTATGCCGACATACAACAATCCCGCCGGGCGTCTGCATCAGCTGTTGCTGAGTCTGAAAAATCAACCCAAGGTGAATCCAAGTATTCCGAGCTTTGCTGCAGTTTTGAATTCTCCGAGCGACACCGTTGTTCTCATTCAGCGGATCGCTCGAATGGCCGCACTGGTGGAGCGAACGAAGGAACGCGTACTAGCGATCACGGACCAGAATACGGAGATTTTCTTGGAATGGGTGCACCCGATTCAGGTGGCCTTCTCCTCTTTTTCCCTTTCGGGTCAGATAGGAGATTTCACAGATAGGTACGATCCTCTTGTGCTAGAGAGACTTCGATTCTGCGCACATATGCTGTCGCAGCGTTCTTCCGACCCAGAACTTCTAGCTGAAGAACTTAAAAACGTACAAAAGGAAATTGACGACCTGATTAAAGAAATCAAGGAATCTGAGACTGACGCAGTGTTACGGGAGTATATGCTCCGGCATTTGAATTCAATTTCAGACGCAATACGTGAATACAATCTCTTCGGGTCAGATCGAATACGCGAGGAAATAAGCGCCGCGATCGGATCGTCTTTTTTCTATCCAAAAGAGGCTAAGCGACCGAGAAAAGAGTACTGGGAGGTCATTTCCCACGCGGCGAATGTCGCACAAATCGCCGCAAGCGCGGTGGTCATTGGAGAAGCTTTCTTAAAACTCTTGCCGGGTTCATAACGAGCAGGCCAGTATCATTCCATCCGCTGACGTTCCATGAAGCTCTCAAAGCCATTGTGCGTGTTGATCCTGATAGCGTTGGCATTATTTCTAAGCGGCGCACGACACGTAAGCGCCGCATCAAACAATCCTCGGCCAAAGAAACATCAGGAAGCCGCCGACAAAAAGGCCCAGACAGCTAAGCCTCTCCAGCCAGAGCCATCGGTCCCACTTCGGGACTTTGAGGCCGCGCAGTCTGCGCTGCTGGACGCGCTCCGTGCTCTTCATGCCGAGCAGGAAGCTCGCGACAGAGAGAAGCGAGCCGATCGCGAAGCCTTTTATGCGAATCTGATCTCGCTCGGCCTCTTGATCGTTGGAATCGTCTACAGCCGATATGCGTGGAAACAATGGGCGGCCATCAAGGAACAGGCGAAGATCGCGAATGACGCCCTCGTCGAGAACAGGAAGGCCGCTGACGCCGCGAAGGACGCCGCTAAAGCGGCTATGCGAAATGCCGATGTCGCGGAAAAGCAACTGCATTGCACCGAACGACCTTGGATCGCGTTCGAGCCGACTAAAATTCTGGGAACAAAATCTATCGTTGACCGCATCAAGAGACTTCACCCAAGCTTGCAAGAACCACCCGACAGTCCGACCGTCGAGATAATTCAAATCAGCGTTCAGTACCGATTTAATAATTGTGGCCGAACACCCGCCCGTCTCGTTTGGGGAGACGTCCAACTCATCTGCGCCGACCCTAAGTCCCTTCCGAGTGAGCCTTTCTACCGATTCATTCCCACACCAGAATCTCTGCTTCCACCCGGCCGTTCGGCCATTAATAGCTTGACGGTGCCTCTCTTTCCGCCAGCATTTGAGAAATTCGTAAGAGGACGCGAATCTCTGATCCTTATCGGCTTTGTTCAATACAGAGATGTGATCGGCGAAGCTGACGGGCCTCCGCATGAATCTCGATTCAGAATGGAATGCGATTTCCCCGGCTACGATATATCGGGCGGTAAAGAAGTCTCGTTTGCTGGCCCCTTTTACTTCGCGTCGGCTGGTAACGAACGGTACAACCGATACACGTGAGGCGGCTGTAAAACACCGGCCTGTCACGTAAATCATGCCCACCAAAAGCGTGAGTGTCGAGGCCGACATAATCCCCTTTGCGTAGCTGCATATTGAATTCGGAGCAGCTCGGCTCCGCGTGCCCTCAGTGAAGTCGAAGTGTTTTGCGCCGAGAAAGATTCGGGATTCTTCGCGGCGCTCAGAATGACACGAGCGGTCGCGCGCGCTTTGAGTCATCCTGAGCACAGCGAAGGATTTCGCGCGCCAGCGCGCGCAAAGGGGCCGGTGTTAAACAGGGTGCGGTGGTGGGCGTGGCACCTCTCCCGGCGCGATAGGAATCGCGCCGACCTCTCCTCGGACAAGGAGAGGTTATTGGAATCGGAGAAGACGGGCGGGAAAAAGCTCCGGGATGTTTCGCTCCGCGGACTCCGCTCTGAATGACAGAAAAATAAGGTCGATGCTCGCCTGGCGGCTGCTAGGCTCCCGGGCGCCTCTCGCGTAAAGTACGCCGATTGGGTCGCGTCCCAATTTGACGTTGCGAATGACGCCCGCGCTCGCGGCTGGCGTCATCGATGGGGTATGGTCAGTGATTGAGCTATTTCATGAGGAAGGCATATGAAGAGAGATTTCGCGCTTAGAGTTGATTCCCTCCTGGGCGGGGTTCGGTTGAACCTCGACGCCATCGTCGAGTACATGCGGCGTCATGTTCCGAAGGACGATTTAACGGAGGCAGAATTCAAGAAGTATGTCCATTTCATTGGCATGGCCATGTACGGCACGATCGAGTTTTCGACCGAACTTTATCGCCTGTATCCCGACATCACGCCTGATGAATTGAAGGGCAAACTACCCCAGTCAGAATAGGGCGCTACCGGCCCGGCAGGAATCGGACGCGGCCGCTCCCGAGGGGGAGCTTTGCATGCTTAGCGCCGGACGCCGGAGCGTCCGGCGAGATTCTTCGCTACAGCAGCTTTCGCTCAGAATGACACGAGCGGCCGCTCCCGTGTTTTTGTCATCCTGAGCGCAGCGAAGGATCTCGCGCGCCAGCGCGTATCGCTCCAGCATCAACATCCGGTTATGCGAAGCTCTCTAACAGGAGGGCTCTGCATAACTGCATATTGAATTCGGAGCAGCTCGGCTTCGCATGCCCTCAGTGAAGTCGAAGTGTTTTGCGCCGAGAAAGATCCGGGATTCTTCGCTTCGCTCAGAATGACAGAACGACAGGGCGCTCTTGCGGAATCTTCCGCGTACCGCCTATTGCCGGTAAACTCCGGCTGAAGACATGGACCGGCTCGGCACCACTATCGACTGGCTCTATTCGCTGGAGTCGCGCGGCGAGATCTACAAGCTCGAGCGGATGGACGCCGCGCTCGCGCTGATCGGCAATCCGCATCGGCGAATTCGCGCCGTGCATATCGCGGGCACCAAGGGCAAAGGTTCCGTGGCCGCGATGCTCGAAAGTTGCATCCGGGCGGCCGGCTACCGGACAGGACTCTATACCAAGCCGCATCTGGTGAACCTGGCGGAGCGGACGCGAATTTCAGGGGCCGAAATTGGCGCGGCGCAAATGCTCGACTATATCGAGCGGCTGCGCGCGATTTACGATCGCGCGGGGCTCGCGCTCACGTTTTTCGAGTTCACGGTCGCGATGATGTTCCTGTACTTCGCCGAGGCGGGGGTCGATATCGCGGTCGTCGAGACGGGGCTTGGCGGGCGGCTCGATTCGACCAACGTGGTGACGCCGATTCTGAGCGTAATCACGCCGATCGGCTTCGATCACATGGAATATCTCGGCCATACGATCGCGGCGATCGCGGGTGAGAAGGGCGGGATAATCAAAAACGACGTTCCGGTCGTGATCGGCGCGCGCGACCCCGACGCGCGGCTGGCGCTGACCTCTATTTCCGCGCAGCGGCGAAGCGCGGTGCGTTTGATCGATCGCGATTTTTCGTACGATTCGCACGCCCCGGCGCATCGAATGGACTACCACGGCCTTGGGCTGGAAATCCGCGACCTGGAGATTGGACTGGCGGGTCCGTTTCAGCATGAGAACGCCGCAATTGCGCTTGCGTCGCTCGAGGCGCTCCGCGCGCAGGGCTGGCGAATCGGCGAGGACGCGATCCGGCGGGGAATCGGGGAAATATGCTGGCCGGGGCGCTTCGATATCGTATCGAAGCGCCCGATTGTTATCCTCGATTGCGCGCACAACGAGATGAGTATCGCGGCGCTGCTGGAGACGATGAGCGTCGAGCTCGGGGCGGGGGTGAAACCGCGCCTGATATTCGGCTGCCAGTCCGCCAAGGAATGGCCGACGATGGCCGCGATGATTGGTCCGCGGGTGCGCGACGTTACCTTGACCCGGGCCAAGCCCAAGAGCCCGCTTGAACCGGGCGAACTGGTGGCGCATTTCGCGGCGCACTGTCCCGCGCGCGTCGAGCGCGACCCGATCCGCGCGATCGAGCGGGTGATTTCCGAATTGGCGCCCGATGACGTGGCGCTAGTGACGGGTTCGGTGTATCTTATCGGCGAAGTTTACCCGTATTTTCTTGCCCGCGAGGGCCGAATTGGTTTGTTCCCTGAAGCCGGCGCTTAAAAGAATCGCGATCGCGGTTTTGTTCTTGCTGGCGTGGGCGGCGATGCTCTCGCCGGCCGCCGCGATCGCGGACCCGGCGCCCGCCCAGCCCGCCAGAGCGAAGAGGGGGTTTGCAGTTCCGGCCCCGGTCCGCAGCGAACACGGGGCAGAACCGATCACAATCACGGGCCAGGAAACGATCTACGACTCCAAGACCGACGTCTTCGTGGTAAAGGGCGACGCCGTCATGAGCCAGGGCGGCAGCGTGCTAAAGGCCGACGAGATCGACGTGATGCGCCGCGAGCGGCAGGCGCGCGCGATCGGCCATGTCCATTTGATCGATCCGGAAATCGAGATGTGGGCGACCGACGGGACGATCGACATCACCAACGAGACGATGGTGCTTAACAACGCCAAAATCCTGGCGAAGAAAGATATTTACCATCTCGAAGGCAAGCAGGTCATAAAGCTCGAGGGGCCGAGCTACGAAGTGAAGGACGGATTCTTTACGACCTGCGGATGCGAGAAGGGCACGCCCGACTGGTCGATAAACGCGGACCATATGGTGGTGAACATGGGACACACCGGCACCGCCAAGAACGCCACCTTCGACGTGAGGGGCATCCCGATAATGGCGGCGCCGTACTTTGTCTTTCCGGCCGATACCTCGCGGCACAGCGGCCTGCTGATGGGGCGAGAGGGTGAATCGGGACTGCGCGGATTTCAGTGGCTTCAGCCGTACTTTATCGCGATCAACAAGAGTTCCGACGCGACGGTCGCGCTCGACCTCGAGACCTCGGAGCGAGTCGGCGGCCTGGCCGAGTATCGCCTGGTTAATGGCAAGGACGATTATTTGTGGGCGGACGGTGCATTCTACAACGAGTCGCTCCGGTCGAATGCGAATCGCCAGCGGGACATCGTGGACCCGCAGATCGCCGATCCGCATATCCCGCTCAACCGCTTCGGGCTCATCGGGATGACGCGGGAGCATCTCACGGACGATCTGATCGCATACGGCGACGCGATTTCGGTCAGCGACAGCCTGTACCTGCGAGAGATGGATGTGTGGACGCTGTCGCACGGCTTTGGCGGCGTCGGCTTCAGCGGCAGCAACTACAGCTCGATGCGAAATGCGCCGGCGAATTTCGGGTTGCTCGACCAATTCGAAAACGCGTTCGTGCGGCTGCAAGGCACCTGGAATCAGGATCTGATTCAGCCGCAGCAATTCGCGTTGCAGCGGCTGCCCGATCTGACGGCGGTCGGACGCCAGCAGCTATTCAACGGCCTTATGTTCGCGGATTACGACGCGCAGGCGGTTAACTTCTACCGCAGCCAGGGGATCGACGGGGGGCGGTTCGACGCCAATCCTCGCGTCACGATCCCATGGCGCTGGGGCGACTACCTAACAGCTTACGGGGAGGTGGGCGCCCAGGGCGTGTTCTATGACACCGCCGGACACAACATCCAGATCATTCCAGTCGGAAACAAACCCGGGTACCCGCATCCCACTTGCGCAAGCGATGGCACCATCGAGCTTTTTAACAATAATTGCGTAGCGCTGAGCTCCTTCACCGCGGAAGGAACCAGCGCGCGAATCGTCCCATACGCAAAAGCGAGGATCTCAACGGTCCTCGATCGGGTTTACGACGTCGAATGGAAGTCGGTTGACAAGCTCAAGAATACGATCGAACCGTTTGCCAACTATTACTATGTGCCGAACATCTACCAGGGCAACATGCCATTGTTCGATCAGGTCGATCGCCTGAACTCGCGCAGCCTCTTCAATTATGGGTTCACCACGCGCCTTTTCGCCAAGAGCAGGTCATTGCCTCCGGAGCAGACGGAAACCGACACGACCCCGACCGAAGGATTATCCGATAGCGAATCGGCCCTTGGGCTGTCCCACGAAGAACCGATCTCGGATTCGCTGGTGCCACACCCCGGAAATATCGTTCGCGACGGCGAGCGTTCCTCGCAACTCGGCTCGCTGACGATTCAGCAGGATTACGACATCGGGCATATAGTGTCCGATGGGTCGGACATGTCGGACATCGAGGCGCTGACGCGCATTTATCTCAGCCAGGTTGCGACCTTCAGTTCGCAGGTTGACTACAGTCCGCGAAACCATGCCGGGGTCACCTTTGCCGACGCGTCGGTGAGTTATCAGCCGCCGTGGTCGAGCGGCGGGTCGAATTTGTATATGGGCAAGGCGATGCAGGGCTCCTTCCTGGAGTTGGGATACAACTACGCCAATCGGCGCGCGACGGTGATTCCGGGGACGAACAAGAACGCGGCCGAGTTCATTTCGGCAATCGCGTACACGGAGCTGTTCGATTTCATGGGCGTTTACTTTGCGCCCGACTACGATGTCGCGTCGAATCAAATGCTGCAGACCCAATATGGCCTGCGGCTGAAATCGTCGTGCGATTGCTGGGCGGCGGACTTCGGCGTCACCGATTCCTACAATCCCAATGACGTGCAGTTCCAGTTCCAGTTGACGCTCGGCGGGTTGGGCTCGTACGGGCAAAGTCCGTTCGGCCGCAATCCCTTCCAGCAGATGGGCATGGTCGGCTCGCCGACCGGAGTTCTGCCGAATTATTGAGACCGCGCGCGAACCGCAATCCTAGAAGTACAGCAACGCGATATCGGCAAGCACCCACAGCGCGACCGCGAGCATCAGCGGCCGATCCTGGAGCAATGCGATGGCGGGGTCGCCGCCCTCGTTGCGCTCATCGATCAGGTACAGGTAGCGCAGGATTCCGAATGCGACGAAGGGCACGGTCAGATAGAGATGGCGGGTCCCGAGCTTCGCTTCGACCTCGGCCGACGCCGTGTAAATCATGTAGCTGACCAGCGCTGCGCCGGCGACGATCGAGATCATCTGATCGACCAGCCGCACGCTGTATTGCGAGAGCGCGCTGCGATGCGCGACGGCGTCGTCGCCCAGCGCGATCAGCTCGTGGCGCCTGCGCGCCAGCACCAGGAACAGCGCCAACACGAACGTGATGAACACCAGCCACGGCGATACCTCGACCCCGATCGCGACGCCGCCGGCGAATGCGCGCAGCACGAAGCCAGCCGCAACCGCGAGCACGTCGACCACCACCTGATGCTTGGCCCACAGCGAATAGCCAAGCTGAAGCGCGACGTACAGCAGCGCGATCCCCACGAACGCCCAGCCCAATACGATGCTCAACACCGCCGAAATCGCCGCCAACGACATCGCCATCCTGCCGGCTGCGGCTACCGTGATATCGCCGCGCGCCAGCGGGCGGTCGCATTTTTCGGGATTCAGCCGGTCCGCCTCGCGGTCGGTGATGTCGTTGAGAACGTAGCCGGCGCTCGAAAGCGCGCAGAACGCGACGACCGCGACCGCCGCAAGCACCACGTCGTGAAAAATCAACAGGCGCTGGCCGAACACCAACGGCGCCAATACCAGCGCGTTCTTGATCCATTGATGGGGCCGCGCCAGCCGGATCATCGCGGCCATCTGGCCGCTGCGCTCAAACTCGTTCAACTTCGACGCGGCGTTCACTGCACTTCTTTGTATAGGTCTGCGCTTTGCCGTCGCAAGACCGCGATCGCCAAGCCTGCCAAGGCCTGATCGGCGCCGCGGGCCGATTTTCGCTTGACCGCGAGCCGCGTTTGCGAAAACAGTACGGATCGATGAGTGCTTCGACGCAGGAAAAAACCGGACCCTCGGCCACCGTGGACCTCGCCGGCCTGAAGCGGTTCCTCGATGAGCGCAAGCTCGGCGACACCGCCGCACTTCGCTCCGAAAATATCTCGTTCGGCCATTCCAACGAGGTTCATCTGATTCATTTCGGCGGCCATAGCTGGGTGCTTCGCCGCCCGCCCCGCGGATCGCTGCTGCCGACCGCGCACGACGTGATGCGCGAATACCGCGTGCTCAAGGCGCTCCAGGACACCGCCGTGCCGGTGCCGCGCGTGTACGCTGCGTGCGACGATCCGTCATACGTCGGCGCGCCGTTTTACCTGATGGAGTACATGCGTGGCGATGTAGTGCGGGCCGGCGGCCGCCATTTCGTTCAAACCCCCGAGCTTCGCCGCCGGGTCAGCGAGCAGATGGTGGACGTGCTCGTCGCGCTGCACGACGTCGATTGGCGCGCGGTCGGGCTTGAGGGTTTCGGGCGCCCGGACGGCTACCTCGAGCGCCAACTCAAGCGATGGACCGATCAGCTTGAGCGTACGGTGGTGCACACGCGGCCGCTGCCGGTGATGGAAGATGTCAAAAACTGGCTGCGAGCGCGAATCCCAGAGTCGCCGGCGCCGACGATCGTCCACGGAGATTACAAGCTCGACAACGTGATGTTCGACCCCGGCAGCGCGCGCGCGATCGCGGTGCTCGACTGGGAGATGTCCACTATCGGCGATCCGCTGGCGGATCTCGGCTGGATGCTGACCTACTGGCCCGATCCGACCGGCGGCGCGTCGGGCGGCGTGATCGCGAGCGTGGACGCCGCCGAAGGATGGATGACGCGGCGCGAGATGCTCGATCGATACGAGCGCCGCACCGGGCGCGCGATGCGCGATTTCCCTTTCTATCAGGCGTTCGCGCTGTTCAAGCTCGCGATCATCATGGAGGGCAGCTACTCGCGATTGGTGCGCGGGCAGGCCGACGATCCTCTGTTCGCCGGCATGAAGCAGTTGGTCCCGGCGCTGGCCGACGCGGCCTGGTCGGTATGCGGCTCGGCGCCGAGCCGGTAGCTCGCGACAAGGAAAGTTCCGATGCCGGATTCTGATCTGCTCGCCGAGCTGGCGCGCTTCATCGAACGTATAACAGCGATCGCGCGCACCGGACTTGCCTTCAAGCCCGACGGCTTCGACTCCGAGCGCTACGAGGAATTGCTCAAAGAGGCCGCGCGGATGCATTCGGTCGTGGCCGGCGCCAGCGACGAAGATGCCGAAGAATTGCGCCGGCGATGGCGCGGGCAGGTGATCGCCGGTTACGACGGCTACGTCACGGCGGCGTCGGGATGCGGCGTGATCGCATTCAACGATCGCGACGAGATTCTGTTGATTCAGCGGCCGAGCGGCAAATGGTGGTTTCCCACGGGGTTCTGCGATGTCGGCGTATCGCCCGCGGAGAACGCGGCCAAAGAAGCGCGCGAGGAAACCGGGCTGATCGTCGTGCCCGAGCGCCTGATCGCCGTATTCGACAGCATGAAGTACGGCTCACCCGCCCGGCATATCTACGCGATGCTTTTCTATTGCCGAATCGTTGGTGGCGAGCTGAAGCCGAATCCGCTCGAGGCGATTGCCGCCGGTTTCTTCCCGCTCGACCGGATGCCGGAGCCGATGCACGGGATCGATCGCAAGTGGATCGCGCTCGCGCGCGAGTTCCACTTCGAGGGCCGCATCGAGCCGTATTTCGATCCGCTCTGAGCAGGGGTGACCCCTGCACCCAACGTTAAGGCGGCGCTCCGTTGTCGCGCGCGGCCCCTGCACCCGCAGTATCAATCGAAAAGTGCGCCGAAGCGCCCTTTTCTCTCGGGTTCTCGCGTGAGAGCGAGAGACGCGCCGCGCGTATCTCGCGATTTACGTTGCGCCGTCGCCGCCGCGACCGCTCACCGCGCAGGTGATTCTTCCTTCATGCCACCGACAACGGGGCGCGGCCTTAACGTTGGGTGCTGCCCCTGCTAGCGGGCGGTTGCTTGGGCGGGCGGGGCCACTTGGGCCTGCATCGGATGCGATCCGCCGGTGCTCGCGCCGATCGAGACGATCATCATTCCCTGCTCGTAGCGCGGGCCGCCGACCATCAACGTCCCATTGTTCTTGAGCTTTAGATCGGTGGTCATCAACACCCGGGTTCCGTCGAACAGGATAATCTCCATCGCGATCATGTCGCCGTCGATGGCGCGCGGGCGCACGTGGAGAATTTTGCCGCCCGGCAACGTGAAGGCGACCATCTTGCCGCAATCGGTCTGGCCCTGGCTGTGGCCGACCAGGATGTAGGTCGAAAAGCCGAACAGGCCGCGCAACTTTGCCTCCATCGGCGCCAGCCTCGGGTCGGTTCCCTGGTGGGTATCCGCGGCCAAAACCGAGTCGATATAAACGGTCACCTGCTTCGGTCCCGTCTGAGCGTACCCCAGCCCCGGCGTTCCGAAGGCCGTGATCGCGATGATGAGGAAGGCGAGGCTACCGGAGCGCTGCGTCATAGCGGCCTAGCAGGCTGTTGAAAAAGTAATTTTCAACGCCTGCTCCCTCTCTCTCGTCTCCCCCAGAGGGGGAGATGCTGTAGGTAAGAAGCCATCTTTTGCGCAGGGTGTTGAATGGTTCGAGGCCCGAACTGCCCTTCGATATGAGTTCTTCAACACCCTGCTATGGCTGATCCGGCAACCAAATGACGGTTGTGTCCCGGCGAGGCTCGCTCCAGACTGCCAGCGAATGGTTTTCCGACTCCAGGCGCGAGATGTCGGCATGAGAATCGTTATCCGCCATCGCAGGCCCGCCGGCCGCCGCATCCGCCACTTGATTTGCGCCAGCGCCGGCTTCCGACTCGGTCCTGGCGATAGAAGCGGACGAGCGGGGCGCCCGATTGGCCAACTGCTCGGCATACGGAGTGATCAGAAATATCGTTACGACCGCGGCCGCCGCTACCGCGCAGCCCCACGCCAGGCCTGCACCCACCTGATCGGACCGGCGCCTCAAGTACCGCCCGATTCTCGCCAGCACCGGCTGTGGAATGCGATCGATCCGGGCGACGACTGCGCCGGAGAAGCCGGCCAGCGACGGCTCGGGCGCAATCGATCTGAGGTCGCGCCCCAGCGTCGAGTAATCGGCCAGGATGCCGGTGCAGGATTCGCATCGCGCCAGATGAAACGCGACCTCCTGCATCTCGTTGGGTTCGAGTTCGGAGTCCTCGAACGCGCCGAGCATCATGCCTATTTCACTGCATTGCGCCATATCGTACTCAGCTCCCGGTCACGTCCTTCAAGATGCTGCGCAGGTGGGTTCGGGCATAGTGCAACCTGCTCATGATGGTTCCTCTTGGACACTGCAATATGTCGCTGATTTCGTCGTACGACATTCCCTCGACTTCGCGTAGAAGTATCACTGCACGATGCTCCGGCGTCAACTCCTCCAGCGCGCGGCTTAAGCGCGCCGAGAGCTCACTTCGGCTGACTTCCTTGAATGAGTCTCCCTGGCTGGACGGCAGCTTGCTGATTTCGTTATCGGCGTCTTCTCCATGAAGGACCACATGGCGCCCCTCGCGGCGCCAGAAATCGATCGCGAGGTTGGCCGCGATTCGATAGAGCCAGGTTGAAAAGCTCGATCGAGATTCGAATTTCGACAGGTTTTCAAACGCGCGAACAAAGGTTTCTTGCGCCAGTTCAATCGCGTCATCCTGATTGTGCACCACCGCCAGCGCGACCCCGACCACCCGTCGTTGATAACGCTCGACCAAAACGCCAAACGCCTCGCCGTCGCCCTTGCGCGAGCGATCGATTAGCTCGGCTTCGTCGCCGTGCTGGCGGCCTGGTGTTCTCAATTTGAATAGACGCAGGTGCGGGCGGCTAAATTCAGCGGGGTTTTCATGCCGGGCCGCTCATCTCAGCCCAGTTTGGACCGGATTTCAGGTCCACTTTCAGTGGGATTTTGAGTTCCGCCACCCCTTCCATTTCGCATTTTGCCAGCTCTGCGGCCTCTCGCCATTCCCTTTCGGGCGCTTCCAGCAGTAATTCGTCGTGCACCTGCAGGATCATCTGCGTACCCATCCCGCGCTCTCGAAGCATCCGGTCCACCCGTATCATAGCGAGCTTTATCAGGTCTGCCGCCGTGCCCTGGATCGGGGTGTTAATCGCGATTCGCTCGGCCTGCGCCCGAGCCCCGCCCGGCTGGGCGTTGAGCTCGGGCAGGTAGCGGCGCCGCCCGTACATCGTGGTTACGTAGCCCGTGGTGCGGGCGTTGCGAACCGTTTCATCCAGCCACGCACGCACGCCCGGCAGCCGCTCGAAGTAGCGCTTGATGTAGTCCGCGGCCTCGGCCAGCGCAATCCCGAGCTCGCCCGCCAGCCGCTGCGGCCCCATCCCGTAAATAATCCCGAAGTTTATCACCTTGGCCAGGCGGCGCGCTTCGGCGTTGACTTTGTCCGGCGTGACTCCCAGCACCTCGGTCGCGGTGCGCACGTGGATGTCCTCGCCGGTGTTGAATGCGGCCACCAAGGTCTTGTCGCCCGAAAGATGGGCCAGCACGCGAAGATCGATCTGCGAATAGTCAGCCGAGACGAAGACGGATCCGGGCTTGGGCACGAACGCCCGGCGAATCCGGCGGCCTTCCGCGCTGCGGGTCGGGATATTTTGCAGGTTGGGATCGCTGGAGCTGACCCGTCCGGTCGCGACCAGCGCCTGATGCCAGGTCGTGTGAATTCGCCCGGTGCCCGAGCGGATCACGTCGGACAGCGCGTCGGCGTAAGTGGATTTCAATTTCGATATCGTGCGGTATTCGATCAGCTTGCGCGGCATCGGATGCACTGCGGCGAGCTTCTCAAGGGTGTCGGCGTCGGTCGAAAATCCGCTCTTGGTTTTTTTGATCCCCTTGGCCGAAAGTTTGAGCTCGTTGAACAGCAGCTCGCGCAACTGCGCGGGCGAGTTGAGATTGAACTCGCGCCCGGCCATCGCGTAACACTCGCGTTCCAGCCCATCCAGTTGCTCGGCAAATTCCTTGGACATGATCTTGAGCGCGTCGCCGTCGATGCCGATCCCCGCGGCTTCCATTGCCGCCAGGATGGGCGCGGTCGGCATCTCGATACTGTCGAACAGCGAAGTGAGCCCGTCGGCCTCCATCCGCGCCGCCAGCACCTCGCGAAGATTTCTCACCAGCTCCGCATTGGTGCCCGCCGTAGCGCCGGCGCCAAGGGGCGCCAGGTACTCGTGATACAGATCGGCAATCGACGGCTCCGGCTTTCCCGAATTGATCAGAAAGCCCGCCAGCATCGTGTCGAAATCGACGCCTTTGAGCGCGACTCCGTGGCGCGCGAAAGCACCGATTTGAGTCTTGAGATCGTGGCACGATTTGGGCGGGCGTTCGGAGCCGAGCAAGGGCGCGGCGCTCGCGATCCCGTCATGTCCGACGACGATTGCTTTGCTGGCGCTGGCGAGCTGGAGGCGGTCCTGACCGGCCTCGGCGATTGCGAGATCGAACGCGATGCGCGGCGCGCGGGCAAGAGTTTCGAGCGCCTCCGCCAGCTCTTTCCCGCTAAGCGCGGGGGCGGGCTTCGCGGCAGATTCGAGACCGGGAAGTTCCACTTGCGACGGCGATATCTCGCGCAGGATCGTATGGAACTCGAGCTCGCGCAGCAGCTCGGCGGCGGCGCGCTCGTCCACGCCGCGCCAGGCGAATTCGTCCGGCTCGACGCCGACGGGAGCGTCGGTGTCGATACGGACCAATCGCAACGCGAGATCCATCTCCGCGCGATGCTCCCTGAGCCAGTCCGCGATTTTTCTGATGGTTTTCTCGCCGTGAATAACCTCCCCGATACGGTCCAGGTTCTCGTAGATTCCCTTCACCCCGCCGAACTTCTGAACCAGCGCCGCGGCTTTTTTCTCGCCGACGCCGGGCACACCTTTGACATTGTCGATCACGTCGCCGGTGAGAGCCTGAATGTCTGCAAGCGCCGCCGGTTCGACGCCGAAGCGCTCCTTGACCTCGCGCACCCCGATTCGCTTTTCGTGGGTCGGCATCGTGTCCCACAAGCTGACATGCGGGCCGACCAGCTGCATGAAGTCCTTGTCGGCGGTGATGATCGTCACGTTGAAATGCTCGTGCGCCGCGCGCTTGGCGAGCGTGCCGATGACGTCGTCGGCCTCGAATCCATCGAGCATCAGCGACTTGATCCGAAACGCCTCGACCGCGCGATGGATGTAGGGGATCTGCACGATCAGGTCGTTGGGCGACTCGGCCCGGTTGGCCTTGTAATCGGGGAACAGCTCGTCGCGAAAAGTTTTTTTCGGCGAGTCGAAGACGATCGCAATATGCGACGGGCGCACGTCCTTGAGCAGCTTGAGCAGCATCCGGATGAAACCGTACACCGCCTGGGTCGGCATCCCGCGCGAGGTGTTCATCGGCGGCAGCGCGAAGAAAGCGCGGAAGATGTAGCCGGAGCCGTCAACCAGAATGAGCTGCTTGCGTTCCGCGGCCATCGATCGAAACTATCCGATACGGCTCTCAAAGCAAGAGCGCCGCCAAGGCCGCTCGGGAGTATGAGCTTTCCAGGTTATTCTGAGCGCAGCGAAGAACCGGACAAAAGTGCGGAGGTGAGCACCGGAATCCGGGATTCTTCGCTGCGCTCAGAATGACAATTTGGAGATCGCCGTATTGACAGTATCGCGTGGTGTGTTTAATTAGTCGGTTGCCCTGTTGATGATTGAATTGCCGGGCAGCCATGTTCGTCAATTGGAACTGAATCGGGGGAACCGGACCGGGAATGCCGTCCCGGGGGCGGTCGAATCGGAAGAGCTGGATGATCGAGGTTAAAAATCTAACTAAAGCCTACGGCAACTTTGTCGCGGTAAAAGACGTATCGTTCAAAGCCGAGAACGGTTCGATCCTCGGCTTTCTCGGCCCCAACGGCGCGGGCAAGACCACCACGATGCGGATCATCACGGGCTACATGCCGGCGACCGCGGGCACCGTGCTGATAGACGGGCTGGATATTTTTTCGCAATCGCTCGAGGCGCGGCGGAAAATCGGATACCTGCCCGAAAGCCCGCCGCTTTATCCGGACATGCGGGTGGAAGCCTATCTCAAGTTTGTCGCGAAGCTGCGCGGGGTGCCGCGCGCGAAGATCGAGCCGGCGCTGGAGCACGTGCTGGAAGTTTGCGGGCTCCGCGACATGTCGCATCGGATTTGCGGGCAACTGTCCAAAGGCTATCGCCAGCGCGTGGGGCTGGCGCAGGCGTTGATTCACGATCCGCCCGTGCTGGTGCTGGACGAGCCGACGATCGGCCTCGATCCGCGGCAGATTCACGAAATTCGCGGCTTGATTCACCAGCTCGCGGGGAACCGAACGGTCGTGCTCTCGACGCACATCCTGCCCGAGGTCTCGCAGATCTGCGACAAGGTCGTGATCATCGCCGACGGGCGGGTGGTGCTCGAGGAATACCTGAAGAAGCTCCCGGCGGGGACCTCGCTCGAAGACATTTTCCTGAGCGCGATTACCAAGGAGCGTCACGAGGACGGCGCGAGCGCCGAGGAAACGCTGGAGGAGGTTGGGGCGGGGCATGCCTAAGCGACCCGCGGCGCTCGAATGAAAAATTCTCTTACAATCGCGGGCAAGGAGCTCTCGGGGTATTTCCTGCAGCCGGTTGCGTACGTCGTGATGACGGTGTTCCTGCTGCTGGGCGGTTTCTTTTTCTTCGCGCTGCTGCGCTACTTCGAAGTGACGCTGACGGCGTACTCGGCGATGCAAAATCCCGAGGTGTTGCAGCGGCTCAATCTGAACCAGCGGGTAATCGAGCCGATGCTGCACAACCTGGCGATCGTGCTGGTGATCCTGGTGCCGGCGATCACGATGCGCAGCTTTGCCGAGGAGAAGCGAACCGGCACGTACGAACTTTTGCTGACAGCTCCGATCCGGACCGGCGAGATCGTCGCGGGGAAGTTCATCGCGGCGGCAGCCTTTATGCTGATCATGATAGGGCTGGCGGGCATGTTTCCGCTGATCCTGGTGGCCTTCGGCAATCCGGAGGTCGGGGTGATGTTCTCGGGCTATCTGGGGCTTGCATTCCTGGCGATCGCGTTCGTTTCGATCGGATTGTTCACCAGCTCGCTCACCCAGAATCAGATCATCGCGGCGATCACCTGTTTCGGGGCGCTGCTGCTGCTGTTCGTCATCTCGTGGCCGGCGCAGGCAGGGGGAGGGTCGCTTTCGGGCCTGCTGCACTATCTCTCGCTGCCGGAGCATTTCGCCCAGATGGTGACGGGCATAATCGACACGCGCGACATCGTTTATTTTCTGAGTTTAATCTTCGTGGCGCTGTTCTTGACCCAACGCTCGGTTGAGTCGGCGCGCTGGCGGTAAGGAAGAAGGGCGGATGCGGCGATCGGCGGCTCTATACGGAATTCTCGGCCTGGTATTGCTCTCGTTCGGGCTGGTTGACTATTTCATTTCGAGCGGCTTTCGGCTGTTCGTGTGGGTCAATCTGGTCTGCGGCATCTTCGCGATAGTGCTGTGGATCACTTCGAGCCGCTCCGAGCTTTCCTCGATCACGACCGGGCGCTCGGCGCGATACGGCGCCAACGCGGTCATCTACTCGGCGGCGTTCATCGGGCTGCTGGTCGCGATCAACTACATCTCGACGCTGCATCATACGCGGCTGGACCTGACGACCGAGAAGGTTTACAGCCTTTCGAGCCAGTCGGTGAACGTGGTGAAGGGTCTGCAAAAGCCGCTGAAGTTCTACGGCTTCTTTCAGGGCGGCGACAATCCTTCGGCGCGCGAACTGTACGAGACGTTTGCATACTACTCGCCCAAGCTGAGCTACGAGATGGTCGATCCCGACAAGCATCCCGAGCTGGCTGAGCGTTTCAAGGTGTCGGTGATGGGCACCACGCATCTGCAATACGGCGGCGACACCGCCGAGGGCATCAACGTCACCGAGCTCAACGAGGAAGTGCTGACCAACGCGATCATCCGCGCGACCAAGAGCAGCAAGAAGGTAGTCGAGTTCCTCGACGGACACGGCGAAGCAGATCCCGACGACGCCGAAAGCCAGTCGGGCTACGGCGCGATGAAGAAGGGATTGGAGGGCGAGGGCTACGAGGTTCGCAAGCTGGAGCTGGCGCAATTGCCCAAGGTGCCCGACGACGCAAATCTGGTGGTGGTCGCGGGACCGATCAAGCCGCTTGGCCAGCACGAGATCGATTCGCTGAACGACTATCTGAAGCACGGCGGGCGCATGATCGCGATGTACCGGCCGCAGCGCCCGGACAATCCAATCGACGAAGCGGCGATGGTGAAGCTGGCGGGCGATTGGGGCGTCAAGGTCGGCAACGATATCGTGGTGGACCAGGTGGTGAGGCTGTTCGAGGGTCCCGCGCTCGGGCTCAATCCGCTGGTGCAGACCTACGGCGAGCATCCGATTACCAAGGATTTCAAGCAGCGCACGGTGTTTCCGATGTCGCGATCGCTTGACGCGCAATCCAATCTGAAACCGGGACTGACCGCCACTGCGATCGGGAAGACCAGCGATACGTCGTGGGCGGAGGTCGATCTGGACACGCTGTTCCGGCAGCAGAAGGCCGAACTGACCGCCAAGGACACGCGCGGACCGATCACGGTGGTGATGGCGGTGGATGGCAAGCTGGAGCAGCTCGGCTGGGGCAAGGGCGACGCGCGCCTGGTGGTGTTCGGCAGCACTGACTTTGGCGACAATCAATACGCGTCGACGTTCTTCAACCGCGATTTTTTCATCAATAGCGCCGACTGGCTGACCGGCGAGGAAAATGCGATCTCGATCAGGCCGCGGTCTATCCGCGCGTCGCGCTTTCGCCTGACCACCGCGCAGTTCTCCATCGTGTTTGCGTTTGCGGTGCTGCTGCTGCCCGAGTTGCTGCTGATCGCCGGGATCGTCGTGTGGTGGGAACGGCGCAACTGAGGCGCCCCCCTAATCCGGCTAAAGTCCGATGCGGCTGCGCAACACCATCATCGTTCTAATCCTGTTTGCGATTGTGGGCGGCTACGCCTTTATCGTCGGCCGTTATTCCGCGCCGGAGGCGCAGCGCAAGCTGCTCGCGGTCAAGCAGGACGATATCGCCAAAATCGACCTGAGCTATTCGGATCGGGAGATCGCGATCGAGCGCGACAAGGGCAAACCGTGGCGGCTGGTGAAGCCGATCGGGGCCGAGGCCGAGCAGACGGCGGCCAACAACCTCGCGCGCGCAATCGCCGACTGCGCGGTGGTCCGCACGGTGGATGAGAAGCCGGCGGATCTCGAGCGATTCGGGCTCAAGCCTCCGACCACGACCGTCACGGTCACGACCTTCGACAAAAAAACCTTGCCCGCGATCGAAGTCGGGAAATCGACGCCGGTCGGGTTCAACGCTTACGTCCGGCTGGCCGACAGTCCGGCGGTGATCCTGACCGAAGCGGTGTTCTCGTCCGGGATGAACAAGACGGTCAACGATTTGCGCGACCGCGACCTGATGGCATTCAAACTCGACGACGTTCAGAAGCTGATCATCGCGCGGGACAATGGACAGGCGCTTGAAATCGATCGCGATGGCCAGCAGTGGAAAATCGTCAAGCCCGCGCCGTACGCGGCTGACGACATGGCGGTCCGGATGGCGATCGGCGTGCTGGTCAACGCGAAGGCTGCCGACTTTATCGCCGACGCGCCCGGCAACGTCACGCAATACGGGCTTGAAAAGCCGCATCTGACGGCGACGGTGGTGCTCAAGAACGGCGAGCAGCAATCGATGCTGTTCGGCTTCAAACAGAGCGAGCAGGGGAAGAGCGGAATTTACGTGCGCCGCGGAGAGCGCGCGCCGGTTTACACCGTGGCCGAGTACGTGATGAGCAGCTTGGACAAGTCGGCGCTGGATTTTCGCAATCGAACCATCCTGAAGGCCGATCCGGAGGCAGTTGAGGCGGTCAGAGTCAAAAACAGCGACGGCGAGTTCACGCTCAAGCGCGCCGCCGGCGGGAAGTGGGACGTGGTAGTCGGAGCCAAGACGTCGGAGGGCGATATTCCGGTGGTGGAGCGCATGCTCAATCAGTTCCGCGATCTGAAGGGCCAATCGATCGTCGCCGATCCGATGCCGAGCGCTCAGCCGTTCGGGCTGGACAATCCGACGGCTGAAATCACCCTGATCGGCAAGGACGGCAAGGAGCTCGGCGCGGTCAAGCTGGCCAAGATCAGCGTCAAGCCGACGACCCCGCCAATTCCCGGCGAACCGGCCGGGCCGCGCACGGAATACTACGCATCTTCAACCGCGAGCAAAGCGGTGTTCTCGCTCAACGAGTTCAGTTTCGCGCAACTCAACAAGCCTGCGCCGCTGTACATGGCGAAGGCGCCCGAAGCGGCGCCGTCGCCGTCGAAGTAGTAGCCGGGCTGCGCCGATTCATCGCCGGTCCGCATTGCCCTTTTCATCCAATCGGGCGTCGAACGACCATGCTCCGGCTCCGGCGCCGATCAGGAAAAGCAAAGCCATCGTCATCGCGAAATCAGTCCTCGCGTCGCTTACCAAGAACCAAAAGCCCTGATTGGGGCGCAGCAGCTCGGGGATTTTGGTGGTCGAGATCGCGGTCAGGATTATGATCAAGAGCGGTATGCTCGCGAGCCGGGCGAAGAGGCCGATCAAGACCAGAAAGCCGCAAGCGATCTCGAAGGTTCCTACAAGATGCGCCGTAAAATCGGGGTATGGGAATCCGATCTTCGCGAAGCGGAGAATTCCCATGGATGGGTCGATGTATTTGAGAATTCCCTGCGTGAAAAAGATCAAGCCGACGGCGAGCCGGATGAAGACGATGTTTGCCGGGTTCCAAGCGGGAGCGAGAAATCTGTTCATCGCGAGTTCCTTCAATCGGCGTGCCCGCACTTACACGGCGGACAGGCCGATCAGTCCGAGGAGCCCCGGCGCGGCAAATGATTGCGCTCGCATATCGCCGATGCTATCTGCGTTCGTTCGAGAAGAGAAATGGACGCCATAACCGGCGTCTCTACCGAGCGACCCACGGATGCTGAAAGAAATCGCTGTTTCGTTCTTACGGCTTGGCACGACCGCCTTTGGCGGGCCAGCGGCTCATATCGCGATGATGGAGGAGGAATTTGTCCGGCGGAGGGGTTGGATCTCTCGCGAAGAATTTCTCGACATGCTCGGCGCGACCAATCTGATTCCCGGGCCGAACTCCACGGAGATGGCCATCCATATCGGCCATCAACGCGCCGGCTGGAAGGGACTCGTTCTGGGCGGCGTATGCTTCATCGTCCCCGCCGTGCTGATCGTGATGGCTGCGGCTTGGGCGTATGTAAGGTTCGGATCGCTACCGCAGTTTCAAGGAGTCATGTACGGGATAAAGCCCGTAATTATAGCCATCGTGTTGCAGGCGCTCTGGCGGCTATCTCCCAGTGCGGTCAAGAGCAGATTCCTCGCGGTGATTGGCTTAATTGCAACCGCGGTTGCGATATTCGGCGTCAACACGATACTCGTGCTCTTCGGCGCTGGAGTTATCGCCGCATCCGCGAAGTGGATCGACCGACGCCGCATCACGGAGGCCTTTGCCGCGATCCCGGCGATTAGATGGCCGGGCTTTATCCCAGTGCTCAAGAGCGTGAGTGCAACGGCAGCGATCGTACCCTTCAGCCTGCTGGGACTTTTTCTTTTCTTCCTGAAAGTCGGCGCCGTGCTTTACGGAAGCGGCTACGTGCTGCTCGCTTTCCTTCAGGCTGACCTTGTGGATCGCCTGCACTGGCTGACGCAATCGCAGCTGCTCGATGCCGTCGCGGTCGGCCAGGTCACGCCCGGCCCAGTGTTTACCACGGCCACCTTCATCGGCTATTTGCTGGGCGGTACTACTGGAGCGATCGTTGCGACGCTGGGGATCTTTATTCCGTCGTTTATTTTAGTTGCTGCCAGCCGTCCGCTCATTCCGCGCATTCGGCGTTCGATGATCGCCGGAGCCTTCCTTGATGGAGTGAATGTCGGCGCTCTCGCGCTCATGGCCGCTGTCACATTACGGCTCAGCCGAGCCGCGCTGGTCGACGTAACGACCGGGATGGTTGCAGCAGTCAGCGCGCTGCTATTGATCTACTCTCGGGTGAATTCAGCGTGGCTGATCTTCGCAGCCGGGCTGGTTGGATTGGCCACAACGCGATGGTTCGTAGGATGAAGGCCGGTCTCGGTGGCGCAGCGGCGATCAGCCGGTTGGCGGTGATCGTCTTTATCCTGAGCTTTCCAGTGATTGCATTCGCGGGGCCCCCGTATATCACGGACGACCCCGAACCCGTTGATTATCATCACTGGGAGGTCTACGTGGCATCGCTATTTACCAAGCAGTCGGATGCATGGACCAGCACGGCGCCGCACCTGGAAGTGAATTATGGGCTGCTTCAAAACCTCCAAGTCCACGTGATCGCGCCGATGGGCCTCTACGCTCCCAGCAAGGGCGCCGCCAGCTACGGCTACAGCGATACCGAGGTCGGGTCGAAGTTCCGCTTCGTTCAAGAAGGCGAGTGGATGCCACAGATCGGTACGTATCCGATGTTTGAACTGCCGACCGGCTCCCATAGCCGCAATCTTGGGAGCGGTTACCTGCAGATGTTCCTGCCGATATGGCTGCAGAAGAGCGCGGGCAAGTGGACCGCATATGGAGGAGCCGGATACTGGCTCAATCCCGGGCCGCAAAACCACAACTGGTATTTCACCGGGCTGGTCATACAGCGCGAGGTCCTGCCAAACCTGACGCCGGGGATAGAGATCTTTCACGGGATCGAGGGAGACGTCGGCGGTCCGCATGCGACAGGTATCAACCTCGGATTGATCTGGGACCTTAGCGCCCTTCATCACATACTGCTCTCGGCTGGTCCCACCTTCGATGGGCCGAATCAACTCCAGGGATATTTCGCTTACATACTGACCTTTGGGCCGTAGGCGTCAGGTTTCGGCGATGACGCGGGAGGAGCACAGAAGGGCCTCCGGGTGAGAGGGGCCTCATCCGCGCCTCGAGCTTGCCAAGGGTTGCCGATCGCATATATCCGGATGTATTCTTTTTGAATATGAGCATTGAGAAGACGACCACAGTCCGCATGGAGGGCCGCACGCTCAAACGCGTCGATGGTCTCGCCCGTGCGATGAGCCGTTCACGGGCATGGGTGATAAATCAGGCGGTCGAGCGCTATCTCGACTACGAGGAATGGTTCGCCGCCGAGGTGAAGCAGGCGCTCGTGGAAGCCGAAGCCGGCCAACTCGTGGAACACGAGACGGTGGTGAACAGGTGGGAGCGCAAGCGTGCGGCTAAAGTGGACGCACGCCGGTAGCGGCGACCTGGATTCGGTCGAGCAACATATAGGCCGTGCCAACCCCGGCGCGGCGATCGAAACGGTGCTCGAGATTATCCGGCATGTCGGGATGCTCGCCGAGCATCCGGGCATCGGGCGACCGGGTCGCGTCGACGGCACGCGCGAGTTGGTGATCGCGGGACTTCCCTATGTGGTTGCATACGTTCATCGGGGCGACACCGTGACGGTGTTGCGCGTCCTGCACGGTGCAATGAAATGGCCGCAACGGTTTTGAAAGGGCGTTCTCAGGTTTCGGCGATGACGTGGGCGATGGCCTGGGCGCCGGTATGAGTGATGCTCAGATGAAAGCGTGCGATCTGTTTGGTTTGCGCGAACGCCGCCGCCTTGCCCGATAGCGCGATGGTCGGCGCTTTGCCGCGCTCGCGCACGACTTCTATCTCGCTCCATCCGACATTGCGGTTCCATCCCGTGCCAAGCGCCTTCATCGTCGCTTCCTTGGCGGCGAAACGCGCGGCGTAGCTCTGGTAGCGGGGACGCCCGCGCGACTCGCAGTAGCTGACCTCGCCTGCGGTGAAGACGCGGGCGCGAAAACGCTCGCCGGTGGCGGGCCGGGTGAGCGCGCGCTCGATGCGTTCGACCTCGATAACGTCGATTCCGGTGCCGGCGATTTGCCCCATCGCGAATGAGTATTAGCCGCGCGGCGGGCGGATTCAATTGCGCGCGCGCACGGCCCGAGGCGATTGAGGCGCGAGGTAGCGGCCGAGATAGTTTCCCATCGCGGTCGTCACAATCAGGTACGGATTCGAGGCCATCAGTTTCGCGGCGAGCCGCGGCGTCATGTCGGGGCGAATCGTTTGCGGACCGGGATTCATCGCATCGAGCGCGCGCGGCGCAGACTCAGATCGGTCGATCGCGCCGAGCAGGACTCCCTCGGGATTGAGCACGACGCCGCGCGGCATCGGCGAATCGGGCGCGGCCGGCGGGACGGAATCTTCGGGTCCGAGGCGGACGAGGTTTTCGTCGTCGCGCATGGACTCGGCGACGCGCACGCGGTCCGAATAGCGAATCCAACCGGAGCGCAGGACCGGCGCGAGATTGTTGACGAAATAGGGAAGCGCGCGCATCCGCTCTGAGAGCGGCGCCGGGGGATCGGTGGGCAATCCGCGGACGATCCAATCGGCTTTGCCCCGGAAGTAGTGGCGGACGCCGGTGAATCCCAGCATCTCGAGCTGCGCCGCAGCTCGAGCGCTCAGGTCGCACAAGCTGTCGCGGCAATAGACGACGACCGGCCGCGCGCGGTCCAAAGACGCGGGCGCGTCGTGCAGGATGTGGCGGAGCGGAATGTGAACGGCGCCGCGGATGTGTGCAGCGTCGTACTCGTGCGACGGAAGGACATCGACGATTTGCACGCCGCCGGCCGCGCGCATCCGGGCAAGCTCGCGATGGCGAATCTCGCGCACGAGCTACCCGCGCATCGCGGCGAGGGCGGCGAGTGCGGTATCGGCGATCGTCTCGCCGCTACCGGCGGCAATCCGCGCGGTGTCGACTTCGTAACCACCCTCGGCGTACGCGGCGCGGGTGGGAATATATCCGATCAGGTCGTTGCAGTAGCCGGCTACAAAAGTTTGATCGAAGTGCGGGGTTGCCTTTATCGCAAGGCCGAGCTCGACGAAAAGTTCGCCCGGGATGCCGACGATGGCGAGGTTCCCGATGGTGACGATGGTCATCGCGGTGGCAAGCTCGCGGCGCGCCATATCAACGCGGCGGTCGCGGCGATTTTGCTCCGCGAGGGTTTCCAGAGCGCCGAGCGCCGAAAGCGACTGAGCGTGATGGTCGCGCAGGCGCTTCAACTGGCTGCCGTCGCCGCCGCGATGGCTGTCGAGCGAGGTCTGGGTCTGGGCGGCGCAATCGCGCGCGATGGCAAGCTCGGCGCCGAAATCCTTGAGCTTGAGGTTGAGCGCGATTTTGCGAGCGGCGATCTTTACCTCACCGATCCCGGCGCCGCCAATCGAGGGCGCGAGCGCGAGCGCGTCGAACGCGCCGCGGCCCATCGCGCGGCCGTATTGCTCGGCGACCTCGAAGCCGCCACGGCTGCGTGGATCGACGTTACCGGTTGCGCCCTGGAGGAAAATCGAAATCGGGCGCCGGATGGCGCCGGCGGCTGCCGCGCTTTCAATTTCGTCCATCGCGAAACCGGGCCAATCCCGCGAATAGAGCAGATTGTCCTCGCACAGCACGACGCCGTGGCACGGATAATTCATGATGAACGCGATTGGACTTGCGTCCGGGCGGTATGCGCCGAGCGCTGTCACTTCGGAATCAGCCGGCCCGGAGCGGTTCGCGGCGAGCTGAATTTGCCCGTTCGGACGCATCAGGCGGCGATTGATTCCGAGCGTAAATCGGGCGGTGGCGGCGCGAATCGTCGCGGGCTCGAGATTTTCGTGCGCCTGAACAATGGCGGACGCGATCTTTCCGGGGATCGCGCGCTCCCATTCGAGGTCGCGGCCGTCGGCGGGCTTCGCATCCGCGCGCGGAGTCGCGAAGAGGTTGAAGGCGGGCGCGGAATGGGTGTGAGTGGCGCAAATCAGGATCGAATCGGCGGGGATGCCGGTTTGGGCGGCAACCCGCTCGCGAATGTCGCCGGCGATACGATCGCCAAGCGCGAGAAGGTCAACGCCGGCGATCGCGACGCTCGGCGCGCCGTCGCCGCCGGCGCGGAGCACCAGCGCCTGCGCGGCGAGGTCGTCATGCACGCCGGCATTGCGGCCGACGCGGTTGCCGTAGCCAAGCATCGCGAGCCCGACGGGCGGATCGAGCTTTACTCGCGCGGCACCGGCGTAGAGGGGAGGCATAGCTAGCCCGGCTTTTCGAGATCGGCGGCGAGCGTGGGCGGCATCGAACTTAAACGATTACTTGAAGTACTAGAATAGCCGCATCCTCACCCGCCTCGCTCACGCCGGGCGGCCGTGGCGCTACTTGCGGGCGACTTCCTGGAGCACCGCGATTTCCGGGCGTCCGGCGAGCAGGGCGCCGATTTTTCCGCCGAATGCTCTCATGTGATCGGTTTTGCCGTGGGAATCGAGCGCAGCCTGATCCTGGTAAACCTCGTAGTAGGTGAATTCGGCCGGGTCTTTTGTGTTCTTGTGAAGGACATAGGCGAGGGTGGCGGGCTCGGACGTTTTCACCGTCGCGATCATTTCCTTTGCTGCGGCTTCGAAGGCGGCTTCGCTGCCGGGCTTCACTTTAAGTTTCGCAATCACAGTAATCGACATCGCGGGTCTCCTTGAGGGGTCGAGATTCAACTACCGTCGTATTCGGACGCGCGCGGTTTTTCAAGGCGAATCGAGGCGCGGGGGGAGCGGCTCTTTCCTTGCAGCGCGCGGTGGGTTAACGCTGAAAAGCCAATTGCGGCGACACGACGATCGATCACAGCCGGGATCGTGGAGAAAAATAAGATGTTTGGATTCGATTTGACCGACGAACAACGCGAACTGAAAGAGCTGGCGCACAAGTTTGCCGAACAGGAAATAATTCCCCGCGCGCGCGAATGCGACGAGAAGGAAATTTTTCCGGTGGACGTGTGCGAGAAGGCGTTCGCGGCGGGGCTGATGAACTTTGGAGTGCCGAAGGAATTCGGCGGGCCGGGACTCGGCGTGCTCGACACGTGCCTGATCGTCGAGGAGCTGAATTACGGATGCTCGGGAATCTCGAACGCGGTGGGGGCCAACGAGCTCGCGACGCTGCCGATTTTGATCGCGGGCAGCGACGAACAGAAACGGACCTACCTGGGGCAGTTGGTGAAGAAGCTGACGTTTTGCGCGTTCGCGACCACCGAGCCGGGTGCGGGATCGGATGTTGCCGCGATGAGCACGGCGTACCGGCGCGAGGGCGACGAGTTCATCCTCAACGGCACCAAGCATTTTATCTCGAATGGATCGCGCGCGGACTGGTACGTCACATTTGCAACGTCGGACAAGCGGCTCAAACACAAAGGCATCTCGTGCTTCGTGTTTCCGTCGAGCGTGCCGGGAATCACGCGCAATCGGATGCACGGGAAACTCGGGCAGCGCGCGGCCGACACCGCCGAAATTTTTTACGAGGACGTGCGAGTACCCGCCAGCGCGCTGGTCGGACGCGAGGGCGAGGGCTTCAAGTACGCAATGGCGACGTTCGATCACAGCCGGCCCGAGATCGGCGCGATCGCGATCGGGATTGCGCAGCGCGCGCTCGACGAATGCCTCAAGTATTCCAGGCAGCGCAGCGCGTTTGGCCAGCCGATCTCAAACTTTCAGGCGATTCAGTTCATGATGGCCGACATGGCGATCGAAATCGAAGCGATGCGGCTGCTGACGTACAAGGCGGCGTGGCTGGTCGATCGCGGCCAGGGCGCCAACACGATTTCGGCCTACGCGAAGGCATTCAGCGCCGACGCGACGATGCGGATCACGACCGACGCCGTGCAGATTTTCGGCGGCTACGGCTACATGAAGGATTATCCGGTGGAGAAGCTGATGCGCGACGCGAAGCTGCTCCAGATCTACGAGGGCACGTCGCAGATCCAGCGCGTGGTGATCGCGCGCAACCTGCTCAAGGTGTGAGCGCGGCGCGCGGGGTCACTGCGCGGGCGCGACGGGATGCGGAATCGGCGGGTCCTGGTCGGCGGGCTCGTTGCCGGTGATCGCGCCGACGTATTCGCCCTTGTGGTACACGTCAACGTTGCCGGTGGTTGGATCGGGAAACAGATTCCATTCGTCAGGCGCCGGCCCTTCGGCGGGCGGCACATAAACGACCGGCGCGGGTGCAGCAGGAGCCGGCGGCGCCGCTGAGCACGAGGCGATCGCGATCGCCATCATCAGGGGGAACGCGACTCGCGAAATCCTTCTATTCATGGTGCGGCGCTGAATGGCGCGGGCGGGACTCAAAATTATCTTGTCGTCAGATGGCGCGAATCGCAAGCGGCGCGGCGTGCGAGAGAGCGGCGGGCGCTACTTGCGCGGGATGCCGAGGACTTCGCGGAAGTGATGGATGGTTTTTTCCAGCCCGGGCTGAAGTGCGGTATGCGGCTGCCAGCCGAGGACTTTTTTTGCGAGCTCGATGTTTGGCCTGCGGCGGACGGGATCGTCGGCGCGGGGCGGCTTGAGGATCACTTTCGAGGAGCTGGCCGAGAGTTTGATGGTGAGTTCGGCCAGTTCGGCGATGGTGAATTCGTCGGGGTTGCCGACATTGACCGGGCCGATGTGCGTGTCCTGATCCATCATGCGCACGAGCGCGTCGATGATGTCGTCAACGTAGGCGAACGAGCGGGTCGAACTGCCGTCGCCGTAGACCTCGAGGTCCTCGCCGCGCAGCGCTGCCACGCAGAAGTTGGAAACCACGCGGCCGTCGTTGATCGCCATCCGCGGGCCGTAAGTGTTGAAGATCCGCACGATGCGGGTGTCGACGTTGTTCTGCCGGTGATAGTCCATCATCAGGCATTCGGCGACGCGTTTGCCCTCGTCGTAGCAGGAGCGCACGCCGATCGGATTGACGTGTCCCCAGTACGACTCGGTTTGCGGATGCTCCTCGGGGTCGCCGTAAACCTCGCTGGTGGAGGTGAGCAGGACGCGCGCATGTACGCGCTTGGCAAGCCCGAGCATGTTGATGGTGCCCATCACGCTGGTCTTGATGGTCTTGACCGGGTTGTACTGGTAGTGCACGGGCGAGGCAGGGCAGGCGAGGCTGAAGATGCGATCGACCTCGAGCAGGATTGGCTCGACCACATCGTGGCGGATGAATTCGAAATTCCGGTTGCCGAGCAGGTGCGTGATGTTGGCGCGCTTGCCGCTGAAGAAGTTGTCGAGGCAGATGACCTCGTGACCGTCCTTGAGCAGGCGCTCGCATAGATGGGAGCCGAGAAATCCCGCGCCGCCGGTTACCAGTGCTCGCACAGTTGTTCCCCCCGGTCAGCGGCGGTTTTCGCGGGCGATCGCGAGAACGGTTTCGATTACGTAGTTGACATCTTCGTCGCTCATCGCGGCGTAGATGGGAAGCGACAGGCAGCGGCTGAAGATGTTTTCGGCAACCGGAAAATCGCCGTTACGGTAGCCGTAGTTGCGCTGATAATAGTGCATCGTGTGCAGCGGGATGCAGTGCACGGAGCATCCCACGCCGCGCTCGCGCAGCATCTCGACGAACTGGTTGCGGCCGAGCTTGAGCCGCTCGGGCCGGATGCGCAGCACGTAGAGATGCCAGGCGTGCTCGATCCCCGGCTCGGAGTAGGCGGTCTGCAGCGCGTCGTCGGCGCGAAACGCCTCGTGGTAGGCGCGCGCGATCTCGCCGCGGCGGCGCATGAAGTCGTCGGCGCGCTTGAGCTGGGCCAATCCGATCGCGGCGTGCACGTCAGAGAGGTTGTATTTGAACCCCATGTCGTGGATTTCGTAGTACCACGAGCCGCTCTTGTCGTAGCGCTTCCACGCGTCCTTGTTCATTCCGTGCAGGCTGGCGACCGCGATCTTTTCGGCGATCGCGTCGTCGGCGGTGGTGATCATGCCGCCCTCGGCGGTGGTGAAATTCTTGGTCGCGTAGAAACTGAAACAGGTCAGGTCGCCGATGGTGCCGACCTTCGCCATCCCGCGCCCGTCCATGTGCCGCGCGGAGCCGGCCGCGTGCGCGGCATCCTCGACAACTTTCAAATTGTATTGGCGCGCGATTTTCAGGATCCGATCCATGTCGCATGCCTGCCCGGCGAAGTGCACCGGCAGGATCGCGCGCACGCGTTTGTTGGCGCCGCTCTCGAGCGCCTCCTCGATGCGGGCCGGATTGATGTTGAAGGTGCCGGGATCGACGTCAACGAACACCGGCCGCGCGCCGAGGTAGCCCAGAATCTCGGCGGTCGCGGTGAAGGTAAACGGCGTGGTGATAACTTCGTCGCCGGCGCCGATGCCGAGCGCCCATAGCGATAGATGGAGCGCGCCGGTGCAATGCGCCAGGGCGAGCGCGTGTTTCGCGCCCACGTAGCCGGCGAACTCCCGCTCGAAGCGCTTGGCCTTGGGCCCGGTGGTGATCCATCCCGAGCGCAGCGTGTCGAGAACTTCGCGCTCCTCTTCGGGTCCGATAGACGGACGATGAAATGCTACTTGTCGCATCGTGTGTGATTCGGTTGAAATCGGCGCAATCCCGCTGATCCAGTTGGTTTCGGAGTATTCGGAGTATAAGGGATAGGTCAAAAGCGGAGCAAGGCGGAACTCGATGAGGCGCGCAGGATGGGCCGCGGCAGCGGCGGTGATCGGATGGTACGTATTCGCGCTGGCGATATTGCATCCGCTGACCGACGCGCCGGTGGTGGATAGCTGGCTGTACGGCTCGGCGGTGCGGCGGTTTCTGCGCACCGGCGAGATCAGATTTGCCGGCTTCACCCAGGCGATGCCGATAGCGCAGGTGATCTACGGCGTGGCCTGGTCGCGCGCGTTCGGCGCCAACTCGGTGTCGCTGGAAGTCTCGGTAGTGGTGCTGGCGGTGCTGTGCGGAGTGATGTTCCACGCGCTCGCGATCAAGTGCGGGGCGCCGCGATGGCAGGCGCTAGCGGCGACCGGGCTACTGATCTGCAATCCTTGTTTCACCTTCCTGAGTTTTTCGTTCATGACCGAGATTCCGTTCCTGACGATGCTGGTCGCGGCGCATCTGGCGTTCGCCAAAGCCGGCGGCCGGCGCGAGCATTGGTGGCTCTGGCTGGCGGCGGCGCTGGCGGTGATCGCTTTCATGATTCGGCCGTTCGGTGCGATGGCGATAGCCGGGTGCGCCGGCGCGATGATTCTCGGCGAATACAATGCCTGGCGGGATGGCACGAATCGTTGGGATCGCGCGCGGCTGGTGAAGATGTTCACGCCGTTTGGCGCGGCGCTGGCGGCATGCACGTGGCTGTGGATCTGGCTCACGGTGCTGGGTCCGAAGCCATGGGACCTGCAGATCAACGAAAATCACTTCTACTACATTCTCCGCGTGCCGATAGTGAGCTACCTCCGCGCGGGCGTGCTCGGTCCGGCGCTTTACCTGGGGATGGTGCTGTCGCCGCTTGCGATTCTGCAGTTGACGACGGCGCGATGGCGCCGGGTGGCGCTTGGCGGCGTTGGAATTTTCGCCGCCGCGCTGATCCTGATTTGGATGGATGATCGGTTGCCGGTGACGCCGGAGTGCAGTTGCTTCGGCGGGTGGCGCAACGTGTTAATCCTGCGCGGGGATTCGAATCGCTTTACATGGGACGGAGACTGGCAATACGCGTTTCTGGCGCTGGCCAGCCTTGGCGCGGCCGGATTTATCGCCGCGTTCGCGGAAATCTTCAGAACTCTTTCACGGGGGGCCGCGGCGATTGTGATAGCCGCGATAATTTATTGGGCGGCGACTCTCCCGCTGTGGTTTTTCAACGACCGCTACTACCTGGTGATGGTCCCGGCCGGCGCAATCGTGCTCGCGCTTGCACCGCTGCCTCGAAGCCGGTGGGTCAAGTCCGCAGGATTGGCGATGACGCTGGCGATGGGCCTGATGTCGCTCGGCGGGACCTATGCGTACCAGCGCGGGATGACCGCAATCCTCGCGACGCGCAACCTGCTGGAACGTGAGGGAGTTCCACGCACAGCGATCGACGCCGGCTACGCGCTCAACGGCGAAGACCTCTATCGCTATCCCAAGCACGGGATTGAAACGATGAAGCTCGAAGCCGGAATCCCGATGATCACGTCGGCGAAAGTGGATGAGTACACAATTGCGAGCGAGCCCAATATCCCCGGCACGCGGGTCGTGCGGCGGCTCAAATGGCCGGGCCCGTTCGGCTTGGGTCATCGCTACTTTTACCTGGTGAAAAAGCGCGCCGCGCCCGGCAACCCCGCCAACCCACCGAAGTAGCGCTTTCTTGTGTCATAAATCGGCCCCGGATCTTCGCCGCCTGCCGATGGCGCGCCCTGTGAAATGAGGCGACAGAACCGAAGGGATCAGAAAAGAGTCACCTGCGCGGTGGGCGCCCGTTGCGACGGGGGCGCAATGTTAATCGCGAGATACGCGCAACGCGTCTCTCGCTCTCAGCCGCAGGACAGAAGGACTCATCCCGCGAATTCCTCAATTAACACTCGCTGCCCTGCTCACCCCTTTCATCGCGTAGTCGTGAAAAGATGCGCTGCGCAGATTTTCGCGTCTTCTCAATGCGGGTGCAGGGGCCGCAGCCCCTGGCCGTTGGCACGGCTGGCCAGTATTTAAGAAACCGCGTGCCCGCGGTAGTGGCCGCGCGCGACAACGGAGCGCGGCCTTAACAGTGGGTGCAGGGGTCAGCCCTGCTAGCTGCGGCTGCCGGGCATTGGGCCCGGCATCACGTAGGTCGGGACGCCGCTTTTCTGCTCGACCGCTTTCTCGAGCTTCTGCATATCGACCTGGTCGATAATTCCCAGCCGCTCGGCTTGCTTCTGCGCGTATGCCCACAGCCCGGCGTAACGGCCGTAGAGATCGTCGTGAACCTCGACGTAGAGCGAGTCGCCGCGCCATCCAAACTTCACCGGCTCATAGACGAACATCCCGGGCGTGCCGATTTTCACCTTGTTGAACAGCCGCTCGATGTCCTCCGGGTACAGCCGGATGCATCCGTGGCTGACTTCCATGCCGACGCCCCACGGCACGTTGGTGCCGTGCAGCGCGTACTGGGGCAGAGTCAGTTCGATGCGGTAATGGCCAAGAGGATTGTCGGGGTCGTCGCCGTAAACAACATGCTCGGCCTCGCCGTCACGCTCGAGATGTTCCTCGTAGATGTCGTCGGGCACCACCCAGGTCGGATTGCGCGTCTTCCCGCGGACCGTAAAATCTCCGATCGGCGTCTTCCAATCGAAACGTCCGAGCCCGACCGGAAACGTGTACACCACCGACGCCCCGGCTGTGCCCGCAGAGTGCTTCTTGCCGGTGGCGAACTTGGCGGGCGCGACCTTGCCTTTGCGATGCAGCGGTCCAATTGGCGACGGAAAATAATAGTACAGCCGCATCTCGGGGATGTTCAGCACGATCCCGACGTGCGGCGTATTGGGCAGGATGTGCTCGTCGGGCAGAATGATGACCCTGCCGGCCTGGGGCGCCCACCAGTCAACTCCGCTATTTGCGTTCGATATTTCCTTGGCCGTCACGCCGAACCATCGCCCGACGTCGAGCAGCGTGTCGCCCTTGCGGATTTCGTAGGTAGCGAGATTGCCGATGATGTCGTCCTTGCCGTGGGGAAGCGGGAAGGCATAGAGCGGGCGCCGCTCGAATTCATCTTCGGTCCATGCGCCACTGGATCCCGGGATCGCGACCAGCGCGATCAGGAGCATGGCGGGGAAGAATCGAATCGCGATATCAACGAAGCGCTTCATTACCTTGCGGGCATTTGGGCGACAGATTCGCGCAAGCTAATCGATGCGTGCATACTCGCCTTCGTAGAAATGATAGCGGCGCGATCAGTCCACAAGCAACCGCAGGTTTGCGAACTTCAGCACCAGTAGCTTGATCCCGCCGCGCTCGAAATTGACCCACGCCTTGGCGCCTTCGCCGCGCCCCTCGCGCCTTCGAACAATTCCGCGCCCGAAGGTGGGATGGATCACGCGCGTGCCGATTGAAAGGCCGTCGCCCCCGCCGCCGGGGCCCGGCTCGTCGTCGGGCAACTGGCTGTCGGCGAAATCGACATAGGACTCGCGCGGCGACAGCGGGCGTATCGGCGAGGTCTCGCGAGCGGGCGCGATACGCCGAATCAGCGCGGGATCAACCTCGCGCAAGAATCGCGATTGACGCGACTCCTGGCGCATGCCGTACAGCTCGCGCGAGAGCGTGTTGGTAAGATAGAGCAACTGCCGCGCGCGCGTCATGCCGACGTAGCACAGGCGGCGCTCCTCCTCGACTTCCTCGTCGAGGTCGGTGGCCCGGCTATGCGGAAACAGACCTTCCTCCATCCCGGCGATAAACACGATTGGGTATTCGAGCCCCTTGGACGTGTGCAGCGTCATCAGCGCCGCGCGTCCGCCGCTGGACTCGATCTGCTCGGTGTCGCTGACCAGCGCGACCCGTTCCAGGAACTCGGACAAGCCGCCGCCCGACTTTTCGGCGTCGAAGGCGCTGGCCGCGGAGAGCATCTCGGCGAGATTCTGCTTGCGTGCGGGCGCGTCGGCGAGCGTATCGAGGTACGGCTCGAAGCCGCTGTGCTGGACGACTTCCTCGACAATCCCGCGCACGCTCATGCCGGGCGCGCGCGCTCTCAGGTCGTGCATCCATGAATAGAGCATCCCGGCCTGCTTGGCGATTCTGAGGGCGACCTTGGAGCAAGTCTCCATCCGGCCCATTGCCTCGAACGCCGGGATGCGCTCGCGCGCGGCCAGCTCGGCGATCGCGGCGAAGGACTTCGCGCCGATTCCGCGCGGCGGCGTGCCGACCATCCGTTCGAGGCTGACGGCGTCGGCGGGATTGGCGATCACGCGGAGGTAGGCGAGCAGATCCTTGACGTCGCGCTGCTCGTAAAAGCGCACGCCGCCGACGATGTAGTAGGGGATTCGTCGGCGCACGAGAGCTTCTTCGATCGCGCGCGACTGGGCGTTGACGCGATAGAAGACGACGACGTCGGCGGGTCTGAATCCGCCCGTGCCGGTCAGCCGCGCGATCTCGAGCGCGATAAAGTCGGCCTCGTCGCGCTCGTCGCGGCCGGTGAAATAGGTGACCGGCTCGCCGGCGCCGTTTTCGGTCCACAGGTTTTTGACCTTGCGTTCGGTGTTGTTGCGGATGACGGCGCCCGCCGCGGCAAGGATGGTTTTCGTCGAGCGGTAATTTTGCTCGAGCTTGAAAATTTGCGCGGCCGGGTAGTCGCGCTCGAAATCGAGGATGTTGCCGATGTCGGCGCCGCGCCATCGGTAGATGGATTGATCCTCGTCGCCGACCACGCACAGATTTCCCGACCTGGCGGCGAGCGCCCGCACGATCAAGTACTGGACGCGATTGGTGTCCTGGTACTCGTCGACCAGCAGATGCGTCGCGCGCCGCTGCCATTTCTCGAGGATTTCAGGAAAGCGCTCGAACAACAGCCAGGTTTGCAATTGCAAATCGCTGAAGTCCATCGCGTTCATCTCGCGCATCCGAGCCTGGTAGAGCCGGTAAATCTGCGCGACGGCGGCCTCGCGCCCCGGCTTGGCGCGCGCCTCCATCTCGTCGGGCGTGACCGCCTCGTTCTTGGCCTGCTCGATTCGCGCGCGCGCGACTTCGACCGGCGGCGAGTCGGCCAGCGCGGCATCGTCGAGCACGCGGCGAATCGTGATCAGCGAATCACCTTCGTCGAGGATCGAAAAATTGCGGTCGTAGCCGAGCGCATGCGCCTCGTGGCGCAGAATTCGCGCGCACGCGGAATGGAACGTGCTGACCCACGGGATGCGCGTTTCGGTGTCTCCGCCAACCAGCGATATGACGCGCTCGCGCATCTCATTGGCGGCCTTGTTGGTGAATGTGACCGCCAGTATCTCGCCGGGCGACGCCTTGCGCTCGGCCATGATGTGGGCGATACGGTAGGTCAGCACCCGGGTCTTGCCCGAGCCCGCGCCGGCGAGGATTAGGATCGGGCCGTCGGGCGCAAGCACAGCGGCGCGCTGTTCAGGATTCAAATCGTCGAGCTTCACGGTGACCGTCGCAGCTTCAAAACTTCGGGGCGGAATCAATCAAGATAGCGGCTTTAGCGCGTGCGGCAAAGCGAGCGGGCGTCCGGGCGGGTGAATTTGTGCCAACTTACGAACCACACGACAAATTTTACCGCAAGGCGCGCGCGCTGGGATTGCCGTCGCGGGCGGCGTTCAAGATTGAAGAAATAATCGCGCGCAACCGGCTGCTGGGCAGGGGCGCCCGAATCGTCGATTTGGGATGCGCGCCCGGCGGATGGCTGGCGATCCTCGTGGCGGCGGCGGGCGCGAGCGGACGCGTGGTCGGAGTCGATCTGGCGCCAGTGAAGAATCCGCCGGCCGGTGCGATCACGATCGCCGGTGACATCCTGGATCCAGCCGTCACCGCGCAGGTGAATCGCGAACTTGGCGGAGGGGCGGATCTGGTGACGAGCGACCTTTGTCCAAAACTGACCGGAATAGCGGCGCGCGACGAGGCGCGCTCGCGCGAGCTGATCGAGTGCGCGCTCAGCTTCGCGATCACGATGCTGAAACCGGGGGGCGCGATGGTGGCGAAGCTCTTCATGGGCCCGCAATTCAAGGACGTCGTCGATTCATTCAAGCGGCATTTCGGAAAGGTCGAAGTGACGCGGACCAAGGCCAGCCGCTCGGGATCTTCGGAATTGTATATCGTGGCGCGCGAGTTCCGGGGTTGAGAATCGGGAGGCGGAACCGGATGCGTTTGGCATCGAGTGCGCAACGCGCGTAAGGTCTGACTGTGAAGGCTGTAGGCGCATCGCGTCTGGGCCTGCTGCTCATGGCAGCCGTCGTGACGGCCTGCGCATGCGGCCATTCGCCATCCACCACCACCGCTGGCGCCGAACTTTCACCCGGCGCCGTCAAAGTCCGGGTCGCGCGCATCGGCTATGACGAGCAGGCGGGCTCGCATTACGTGCTGCTGCTCGACGAGACCGATTCGCGCCAATTGCCCATCATGATCGGCGAGAACGAGGCGCAGGCAATAGTGCTCGCGCTGCATGGGATCAAGCTCGAGCGGCCGCTTACGCACGATTTGATCCGATCGATCATCGGGCAGACCGGGAACCGCGTCGATCGAATCGAGATCGCGAACATGCGCGACGAGGTCTATTACGCGACGATCTACATGGACGGCGGCCGCTACTCGATCGACAGCCGGCCGAGCGACGCGATCGCGCTGGCGATGGGGATGAACGCGCCGATCTACGTGAACGACAAACTTTTCCAGCCGGCATCAGCGCCGGAGCCCGAAGCCGGCGGGAAAATTCCTGCCACCGCGCAAGCGCTCGGACTGACCGTGGAGCAACTGACTCCCGAACTGGCGGCCTACTTCGGCCAATCCGCCGGGCGTGGGGTGCTGGTGTCGGGGGTATCGTCGCCGGCGGAGAAGGCGGGCGTCGCGCGCGGCGATATCGTAGTCAAGGTCGGGGATCGCGAGGTGAAGGCGCTCGACGATTTCAGCCGGGAGGCTGCCGCGCTCAAGCGCGGCGGCGCGGTGACGGTGACGCTGAATCGCGGCGGCTTAAAGCGCATCGTCACGCTCGAAAGTTCGCCCGCCGGATACGCGCCGAAACCCTAACCCTGGCGCACCAGCACGCTTTCGATAAAGCGCGGATCGATTTCCCGCTCGCCGCCCAGGTTGGCGAACTCTTCTTCGAGCAGGTTCAGGCAGGAATTCAGGAAGCCGGCGGTGCGCCGTTGCGCCGCGTCGTCGAGCCGCCTGGCCAGCGCCTGATGCACGCTTGTGCGAAACGCGCCGCTCAGCGTCCCGGGATGCCCGGTCATGATCGCCGCACGCATCGCGGCGAGCCTGCTGCCTTCGATCGGATCGATCGCCAGGCGGTTGTCCAGCGCCAAACGCGCGAGCCCGGTCAGCACCAACTGGCTCAGCCGGATTTCCCGCGCCGCCATCTGCGCGCGGAAGTTCGGCGATGCGATATCGATCGCGAACATCGCGTGGAACAATTCGGCCGCCGAAGCGATTTGATCGAGGATCGCGTAGCTCAGATGCAGATCGCGCATGCTGCTGAAATCGCGCATCTCGACCGCGCCGCTGCCGTCCAGGCCGCTGTAGAATCGCGGCTGGCGCGCCATGAAGCCGGCCAGCGCCTCTCGATAGGGCGAGTCGAGGTACGGGATCTCGCGCACCTTGGCGGTCGTGAGGCCGAGTTTCCTGAGCGTAGCCTCGGCGCTGGAGCGCAGGTCGATCGTCAAGCTCACGCCGAGCCGAAACAGCAGTTTCAGCGGCGTATCGCGCAGATGCTCGATCGCGCTTTGCAGGTCGCCGCCCGCCAGATGCTCGAGCCCCAGGTTCAGGTAATGATGGGTCATCTCGACCGCGACGCGCACCGCTTCCAGATCGCCGAAATCCACCGCGCGCGCCACCAGCACCTGGTTGCTGACCATCGCCATCTCGCTGCGCAGTTGGCGCTTGCCCTGCGCCGCGAATCCCGCGGTCAGCGCGGTGTTGAACAGCGAGGCGTCGCCGTCGCCGATCGCCGGCGCCATCTCGGGCGCGATCACTTCGGTATCGTCGGGCAGATCGGCGCGGCTCGGCGGCTCATATCCGGCGCGAATCTTGAGAAACTGCTCGGGCTTCAAGTAGGCGAACACGCTCTGCGCCTCGAAAAAGTCGGGAAAGCCGCGGTCGTTCAAACGCGCGCGCCGGAACTGGTAGGCCTCTTCCTCGAGCTCGGCTTCGACCCCCCAGTAGATTTCGTCCATCAGCCCGGTGAAGTAGTTGTAGTCGCGCTCGAACGCTTCCTCGATGAAGTCCGAGATGTGCTGCGAGATTGCGTCGTGGCGGATGAACTCGATCAAGTAATTTTCGTCGTACTGCGCGAAGCGATTCGCGGTCGCGTCGGGCGAGGAGGCCGGGTCGTCGATTCGATGCACCCTGATGTAGCCGCGCAGCAGGAGCGACATTATCTCCATGTCCAGCCCCATCAGCGCGTCCGCCAGTTTGCGCCGCCCGCCGTCGGCCATCGCCTCGATCCACTCGCGCATCCGATCCACGTCGGGACGATCGCGGCTCCAGCAATCCAGATCGAACAGCGACTTGACCTGCTCGGGCATCGCCAGGCTCAGCAGATCGCCGGCGTCGGCGCTGCCGATTTCCTTGAGCGTGTAGAAAAGGGTCTCGGGCGAAAACGACTGCACCAGGCGCTCGGCCTCGGGCGCGGACAGGATCAGGTCGCGCTTCCGGCGCGCGGGAAGGCCGTACAGGAACTCCAGCTTTTCCTGGAAGGGAAGATTGAGAAATTCCGATTCGCCTCTTATCGCCATATCGCCCGGAGCCCCGGTCTTAAGGTCAAGGTACCGCGCGCATCCGCGGACGATCAACCAAGCGCCTGTCTTTCGCTCGGCCGCGCCATTGGATAAGATCTTTCCAACCGAATCAGGGCCCATTCTTGGCCTCTCCCAACTCCAAACATCCCGTCGCACTGACCATCGCGGGCAGCGATCCCGGCGGCGGCGCCGGCCTTCAGGCCGACCTCAAGACCTTTGCCGCGCTGGGAGTCTATGGCTACTCGGTCATCACCGAGGTGATCGCGCAGAACAGCTCGCGAGTCACCGGCGTGGAAAACGTATCGCCCGAGATGGTCGAGGAGCAGCTCGATACGCTGGCGCTGGAATGCGCGCCGCGCGCGGTCAAGACCGGCGCGCTGGCCAGCGCGGCGATCGTCAAGGCGGTGGCGCGCGCGATCGAACGGCTCAAATTGCCGGCGCCGGTGGTCGATCCCGTAATCGTGTCGAGCAGCGGCGCGCTGCTGATCGGCCCAAAAGGGGAACGCGCGATTCGCAAACGCCTGATTCCCATCGCGCGCATCGTCACCCCCAACATCGCCGAGGCCGAGGTGCTGGCGCGGATTCGAATCGACTCCGACAAGGCGATTCGCGAGGCCGCAATCAAGATTATCAAGCTCGGGGCCAGGGCGGTGGTTATCAAGGGCGGGCATCGCAAGGACAACGCCTTTGCGGCGGATTTGTTTCACGACGGCCGCCGCTTCTTCGAGCTCAAGTGCCCGCGCATCGCGGGCGGCGGCGCCCACGGCACGGGATGCGCGTTCTCCGCGGCGATCGCGGCGTATCTGGCGCGCGGCGCCAGCCTGGAGGAGGCAGTCCGGGGGGCGAAGCGCTACGTCACCGCGGCGCTAAGCCACAGCTTCAAATTAGGGAAGGGGCGGGCGCTGCTCGATCACTTCGCGCAGGGGTGACCGCAGGGGCTGACCCCTGCACCCAGTGTTAAGGTCGCCCGCCGTTGTCGCGCGCGGGCAGTATCGCTTCGGCGCCAGCATCGGGTCCCGCGCCTGCATGGTCGAAGGCGGGAGAATGCCAGGATGGCCGGGGGCGTCTAACGGCATCGGCTCGCATCGTATCGGATTTGCTCGCCTTCGACACAAAAAGACACATTTTTTCGGACGCCTCGGTGCACCCCTACCGCTGAACAATACAGCTCGGAGTTGTCGGCCCTTTCGGTCCGTGTAACTATTGGCGCAGCAGCGAAGTGCTCAAATGCTTGGCGCGACGCGAAAACTGAGCGCGGAGACGCGCACGAATCCGCTTTGGTTAGCACTTTCATTTCTAGCCGGAATCGCTCTCATTCCTCTCGATTCCAAAGTGCCGGTTCTAGCCTCTATGGAAACGACGCTGGCCGGTTCCTTTGCGGCACCCTTCGTCACGCTATACCTACCAATGCTGGCGATTGCGGCCGTTTCAGGAGATCGTCCGCTAGTGACATCAATTTCGGCCCTTGTCGGTGTTGCATCAGGCGTCGCAGAAAGTGCTTTGATCTCAGGCTTTCCTCGGGCGGGCGCCGTCATTTTGGCGATGTGTATGGCCTGCCTTCTTTCCGCTCCCGCGATCATCGCGGGCGCATCGGTTGGTTCGTGGCTAAGGACGTCCCCAAGTCTGGCTGAGTTGTTCGACCGAACTTCATTGATGAAGTTCCTTGCGTTTGCGATTGGCGTCTTGTTCGTAGAGATCGTTTACCATCTCCCACCACTTCCTTTCGGAATGCGGGGTCAGCTCGTCGCGGCAACGCTCGTACTACTTCTTGTCTCTATGTCGCTGTCCGCGTATTCGGATCGACAACCTTGGTCGACCGTGCCTCTTATGCTTGGGGGTATACTGTTTGGCGTCATCGCCGACGTGTTCCTCGATACAAAAGTAGACCGAAATTTATGGCCCATCGAGATTGTAATAATGTGTGCGATCTCGGCACCGGGCGTGATCCTGGGCACCGCCGTTGGTACGTTGTTCGGGATCAGACGGCGGAACCGGATCGAGTCGGAATCTGCCACCGTGTAGTTGCGCCGCCTCGCAGCCCCGGACGCGCGGAAGTTTTCAAGTGAGCGTGCCTTCCCGCGCGCCATCGTCGCCAAATCGCGCCGCAATAGTCAGCGGCACCAGATAGCCGAACTGGTGGCCTCGAAATCATCGGGCATCCGTGCGGATGATTCGGCGCTTGGGTGTGCGAAGTGTGCAGCCCGAATCCCCCCGTCGCGCCACGTTGGCCCGCCGCCTTCACACCCGCCGTCGGCCCGTAGTCGCGGCGCGCTCCACCGACTGTTTCCTGGCGGCCATTTGTCGGTCGCGCTGCGGTTCGATAACTCAACGTCGATGAACCCGCGCCACGCCGGACCGCTCGCGCTTGTAGGCTGGTATCCGATGGCGCCGCCCAGAACGTCAGACGTAGGACCACTCACGTTCGACGAGAGCGCACCATTGAGTAAATGGAAGGCCGTGGGTTCCTATGACTCGGCGAGTGATTGCAACGAGGGCAAGAAGCAGGAATTTTTGCAGTGGACGGCGAGCCTCCTGGAAGCGCAGCAGTGCATCGCGAGCGACGATCCGCGCCTCAAGGAAAAATAGAATGAGGTCGCGCCACCGTGCTGCGGGCTAGTGTGGTATCCCGCAAATAACTTTAAGAACAGAGCCCTAACCCCTGGCCCCTTCCCCAGCAAAGGGAAAGGGGATTTGAGGCAACTATTCCGCCACGTCCTATCCCCCTCACCCCCTTTCCAGGGTGGAAAAGGGGAACAGAAGGGCTGCGGAGACTTGAAAGCGCGCTGGGCGGCTGTTCGGAACCAACCAGACCATTTTAAAGATATTTGTGGGACGCGATACTAGCTGAAGAATTATTGTTCTTACGGGTTGGGTTTGTACCTGACTAGTTCCGCGAGCAACCCACCCTCGTAGGCGGAGCGATAGTCGAACTTGACGAAGCGATTGACCTGCGGCGAGTACCAGTAGACCAGGGTCTCGTCATCCGCCATCCCGCCAGTGCCGTACGCGCGGGTAGTGACCCGAACTTTGAGAGCGTGAAAAGTGCCGGCCGGCACCTGTACTTCCTCCCAGCCTAACACCGTCCCGTTGTCTTCAGCCTTGCCCCGGTAGGGAGCCGCGCCCCCCACCTCCCAATCGTAGTTGTTCGTCCAGGTTTTTCCCGGATAAAGAGGGAACGCGAACCACATTGAAGGCTTGTTCGATTTTGTCGGTTCCGACGACGATTCCGTGAGCGAGCGATATACGATTACGTTGAGGGCCGAGTCCGTGGTTTCCTCGGCGCCCCAGAAACTCACGTCCATCGCACCGTCGTGGACGGCTTCGATGCGGAAGTCACGGTCGGCGCCCTGGATTCTATCGACCCAAACGTCGCCGCTATGTAGCAACGGTTTCATGATTGGAGAAACGTCAGAAGCGGGGCCTGCAATCTTTGCGAATACCGATGCAGGTTGAACGGGTGTCGTCCCGGTCGGCAAAGAATCGCTCGAAGCGCCGCAACCTGCGATTGTCGCCGCAAGCGAAGTCAACGCTGCCGCGAAAAACCGCGCCCACTTTATCCGGTGAATCGGCGCACGACGATTGCTCAAGGACACCTCCGGTGCTTGTTCACAGCTTAAACGAAGCAGACTGCCTAGGTAGCGCGAATCGGATCGAATCGCTACCGGTCCAAGCTTGGCAGCTTCGATTCGGCGAGCATTTCGGCGAGATAGGAGCGAGCGCGTCGGGTTCATCCCGCGCGGCGCCTCGGCGACGAAGGCGCAGCAGGACGACCTTCCAGGGATGCCTCCAGATACGCGAAGTGCAAGCGCTTCAGCTCCTCGATGAGAGCGCGCGCGTGGGTTTGCGGCCCGAGCAGGGCGAGATCGAGCACGGTGACGGCAGTCTCGATGAGCATCCGCGCCATGACCGTCAACCGGCTGCGCGGCACCGCAACGCCGCGGCGCTCGATGGCGACGGCCAACTCGCGGGCCAGGCGCTCGTTGTCATTGCGGTCGAGCGCCTGCAACTCGGGAACCGCCCGCATCGCGCGGCGCACGGCGAGAGCGCCGGGCGTTCGACGGATGCCGTCAACAAAGGTGTCAACATAGGCAGCCCACGCCATCCGCCAGTCCGCGCGCGGATCGGAGAGCGTGCGAAAGCCGTCAAACCATCCGTCCCACTCCGCGGCCATCCGCTCGGCCAGCGCCGTCATCACCGCCAGCTTGTTCGGGAAGTACCGGTAGACCGTGCGGATACGCAGTCCGGCGCGCTCAGCAAGAAGGTTGGTGTTGAAGGCCTCGATGCCGGCTTCTGCGAGGAGTGAGGCCGCGGTGTCGAGGATCACCTCCACGGTCTTGTGGGCTCGCTCCTGGACCGGCTGGCGGCGCGGGGCAAGGTGCCTCACCGGATGAGCGCGGGCGCGCGTGCGGCTGGAACCCATGGTGCACGCTTACCAGCTTCCCGGTTGACGGTCAAATAGAAAGGGAGTAAATACTACCTTTATGAAGAGCTGGGAAGCCGGCGGCAGGATCTCGCGCCGCGCGACGAGGCCGCCAGTGCATCGGTGCTTCCGCAGCCTGAACCAATGAGGTGAACCCCATGCCAACCAGTTCTATGTCGCGATACGAGGAAACGTCCTTCTGGGCCCGCAGCTACGGCGAATATCGTCCCAATCCACCTTTGGCCGGGGACGTTAGCGCCGACGTCGCCGTAATCGGCGCGGGGTTCACGGGGCTCAGTACCGCGCTCGAGTTCAAACGGGACAACCCGGGAGCCACGGTCGCGGTGGTCGAGTCCGCGATCGTCGGCTACGGCGCCAGCGGCCGTAACGGCGGATTCAACATGAAGCTGTTCGGGCTGGAACCCGAGCTCACCAAGCTGCGTTGGGGCACGCAAAAGACGATCGATGCACAGCGCTACGCCGAACGCGCGGTGGCCTGGGTGAAGCGGTTGATCGAAGAGAACAAGCTCGACTCCGACTACCGTCACACCGGCATGTTCCGCGTCAGTTACAGCGCCGCGCAACTCCATCGCCTGCAGCGCACGCACCAGATGCTGCAAGAGCTGGGCATCGCGGGCGACGTTTCGTTCTGGACGCAAGACGAGTTGCGGCGCGAATTCAACACCGAGCGTTATGCCGGCGCGATCTACGAGCGCGAGACCGGGATCCTGAATCCATGCAAGCATGTCCGCGAACTGAAACGACTGGCGGTCGAGGCGGGGGTCAGCGTGTACGAGCAGAGCCCGGTGGAACTCATCTCCCGCCCGGGGGGGAAGATCCGGCTGCAGACTGCCGGCGGCGCGGTCACGGCCGGCAAACTGGTCGTGGCAACCAACGCCTACACCAGCGCGCTCAAGGGCCTGCCCGAGTTGCGGCGGCGCCAGATTCCGATGTGGACCTTTCAGGTGGTGACGGCGCAGCTGAGCGCGGCGCAGTGGGAAAGCATCGGATGGAAGAACCAGCAGTCGTTCGAAGACAACCGCCAGCTGGTCCACTACTTCCGGCCGACGGTCGATGGACGGATCACGATGGGAGGCGGCGACGTCACCGCACCGTCGGGCAACAGCTTCGATCACGATTTCGCGCCCCGCATCTGGGAGCACTGCGAGGAGCACCTCAAGTGGATCTTCCCGCAGCTTCGCCAGGTGCCGATCGAGTACCGCTGGGGTGGACCGGTTTCGGTGAACTCCGACATGACGCCGGAAATCGGCTTTCTCGGCGACGAGCGCGTCATCTACTCAACCGGCTGCATCGGCCACGGGGTGTCGCTGACGCACCTGAACGGGCGGTTGATCGCCGACCTGCTGAGCGGGCGGAAGACCGAGCTGACCGACTTCTGGATCGTCAACCGCAAGGCGGTCCGCTGGCTTGAGGAACCGTTCTCGTTCCTCGGTCGCCACGTCATCCTGAGGGGACTGCGGCTGTGGGACTACCTCGAGGAGCGCAAGCTTCGGCGGCATCTGGCGGGGTAGAGGGGCATGAGGGGCGCGGTTGCAAGACGGCGCCCCCGACCGGATAACGGTCTGAGTGCGCGATTGCCGGTGCTCTTGAGAGTGCTATCCGCCCGGCGATAACCTGTATGGTGATGCCGGCGGCAGACAAGGCGAATGTACCCGCGTAAGCGTGCGCTCGAGCGCATCGCGCGCGAAAAAGTCCTCTACTCGCGCCATCCCGGCGGCGACATCTCGGTCTGCGTCATCTATCCCAACAACTACCGGCTGGGGATGGCCAACCTGGGCTTCCAGGCCGTTTTCCACATCTTCGAATCGGATCCATCGGTGGCAGCCGATCGCGCGTTCCTCCCCGACCCCGACGAGCGCGACGCTTTGCGCGGCGGCGGCGAGCGCATCGTCTCGTTCGAGCGCGGCCGCCCGCTCTCCGACTTCGATATCCTCGCGTTTTCGATTTCCTTCGAGACCGACTATCTCAATGTCTTGAGTGTGATGCGGATGGCCGGGATTCCGGCTCGCCGCGCCGATCGCGCGGGGCGCAATTTTCCGCTGATCATCGCCGGCGGCTCCGCGGTTTTTCTCAACCCCGAGCCGATCGCCGATTTCATCGATCTGTTTCTGATCGGCGAGGGCGAGGAGATGGTGCCGGAGTTCATCGCGCGATGGCGAGCGACGCGCGCGGCGCCCAATCAACTGAATCAACTCGCAGCCGTCCAGGGCGCTTACATCCCCGGCTTTTACGCTCCCGTTTACGACGACGCCGGCCGCCTTGCGGCGGTGAATTACCGCGGCCCCGGCAGCGCGCTGGTCAATCGCCGCCTGATTCGCGAGCTGAACCGCTTCACCACCTCGTCGCTGATTCTCACCGAGGAATCCGTCTTCGGCGACATGTTCCTGGTCGAGGCGAGCCGCGGATGCCAATGGGGATGCCGCTTTTGCGCGGCCGGTTTCATGTACCGGCCGATTCGTTATCGCGCGCCCGAAACCCTGGTCGCCGAGGCCGAGCGCGGCCTGGCCGAGCGCAAGGTGATCGGGCTGGTCGGCGCCGAGATGGCGAGCGTGCCCGGCGTCGCCGAGATCGCGTCGGCGGTCGCCGATCGCGGCGGACGGCTGTCGCCGTCGTCGCTGAAGGCCGATTGCATTTCGCCCGCGCTCGCATCGGCGCTGGCGCGCGGCGGGAATCAAAGCGTGACCGTCGCGCCCGAGGCGGGCAGCGAGCGGATGCGCAAGGTGATCAACAAGAATCTAACCGAGGCCGAGATTATCGGCGCGGCCGACATGATGCTGGGCGAGGGCGTGGGCCGGCTCAAATTTTACTTCATGATCGGGCTGCCCGAGGAGCGCGACGAAGACGTGATCGCGATTGCCGATCTGGTCGCCAAGGTGCTCGAGCGCGCGCGCGCGCGCCGCACCCGGATCGGCGCCGTGACCGTGTCGCTTAATCCGTTTGTGCCCAAGCCGTGGACGCCGTTTCAATGGGATCCGATGCAGGACGCGCGATCGATCAAGCGCAAGGTCGCGATGCTGCGCGGGCGGCTCACACGCCTGGGACAAGTCGAACTCGACGCCGAGTCGCCGCGCGAGGCGTACTTCCAGACGATGGTCTCGCGCGGCGATCGCCGCGTCGGCGGCATCCTCGAACGGCTGGAGGCCGCGGGATGCGAAGGTTCCGGACCCATCTGGCACGAGTTGTCGGAGATTCGCCGCGAAGTCCGGGCGGGGGAAAATTCATCTTTGCCCGACCCCGATTTCTTCGTCACTCGCGCTTACGCCCACGACGAGATCCTGCCGTGGGATTTTATCGATCATCACATTCACAAATGGTTTCTGCTCGCGGAACGAAAAAAGGCGCATCATGAGCATCAGAGTCCGCCGTGCGACGTGATCCGATGCACCGTGTGCGGAGCCTGCTAGAATAAATGCGCAAGTCGAGGGCAGGGGAGGAAGAGGAAGATGGTTTATCGTGATTTTCGTTCAGCGCGGATGACGGCTATTGTGGCCGCGGCGGTGGCGGTGCTCGTGTGGTCGGCGCCGGCCTTCACCGCCCCGGTCGGTGAGGAAGACGTTCCCGCGACTTCGATTGTCCCGGCCGGCGGCGAAGGCGGGGGCGCGCCCGTCAATCCTCCGTCTTCGGCGGGGAATCCGCCGGCGCCGGGCGCAGCCGGGATGCCCTTCATTCCTGCGCCTGCTCCAAAGGCCCCTTCGCACCACGCGTCGAGCAAGAGCAAGAACACCGTCCGCGAACCGGAAATCGAACCGGCGCACGCCCGGTTGAAGCTGGTTGCGAGCGCGCCGGTCTATTCCGCGCCCGCAAAAAGCAGCAAGCAAATCGCGCAGGTGTCGATGGACAACTTCGTGATCGTGACGGGCTCCACGCATTATTTTTTGCAGGTGAAGCTCAAAACCGGGCAGACCGGATACATCGATCCGTCGGCGGTCGAACTGGTCAAGCCGCTCGACAAAGTCTTCGTGCTCAGCCAGGACGCCGGTGTGCTGGAAAAGCCGAACAAATGGGCCAAAAAGCTCGCTGACGTTCACCGTGGGCGCAACGTTCACATCATTGGGCTCTCGCTGAACTACATGCAGATCCGGATGAAGAGCGGGCTCGAAGGCTTCATCCCGATGACCGCGCTCGAATAGCCGCCGGCGCGCGCATCAAAGGGCCCAGACTCGGGCGCCGATCAAACCCCAATATGCGAAAAACCAGGCGATTCCACAGCAAGCGATCGCCACGGCGAGCGAGTGGATACGAACGGCGCGATTCATCTCAAATCTGAACGAGCGGATCGCGACCACCAGGGAAAACAGCGAGAAGACTGGAAACAGAATCGACATCGCGAGAATGGCAAGTGTGACGGCGTCGATCCGCCCCAGCACAGTCGGAGGCTGGCCCCACACCGGCAAGAACATCGCAATACCTGAGAGCACTGCAAGCAGTGGCACGACGCGGACTAACAGGTTCCTGACACCGCGCATGCGGCCAATCAGCTTGCGAGGCATCCAGACGAAGGCAAACAGTATCGAACTCGCCATGATTATGAGTGCGGCCGCGATCAGAACAAAGCGCGCGATCGGCCACGCGGGGTTGACCAGCCGAAAGCAGCTCATCGCACCGCAGCCGTACTTCGAACCGTCATCGTCCGAGCAATAGACGCCGCTTGCCGCCGCTTCCTTGTCGGTGCGGAACTGACCGTCGCCCAAATAGACCAAAGCCTCGGGCTGTAATTGTAGTAGCCCCATCCGGTACAGGCGGCCGTGGTCGATATAGGTCCATCCGCTGAGCACTATTTCAGTGAGAAATTGAGCCCACTGAGAGCGAGGAGAAGCAAACTCATAGAACCCGGTTGCGTTCTCGATTCTGGCATCCAGCGGCATCTGCGGAGCCTTAGGCGGCGGATTCTTGCCTCGAGTCACATAGCCAAGAAGAAGATCATTCAGTTCACGCACCCCGTCTGGCGCCTGTGAATCGTTGACGGAGAAGAAGTAACCGACTCCGAGGTCGGGGATGTATCTGTAGTCGGACAAGAATCCATCCAGGCCTCCGTCGTGGCCGTGAGTGATAAATGCCTGATCGACCTGGGCGCGATTTCCAAGCCCATATCCGTATTTGAGTCCGCTGCGCGCGGCGAGACTGGTCTTCGACACCTCCATACGCGCAATCGATTCGGCGCTCACGATCCTCACACCGTCCAGTTCGCCGCGATTGAGCATCATTCGGACGAATCTCGCCATCTCGTTGGCTGAAGACTTCATCTCTCCGGCGGGGCGCAACAGAATTGGAAGGTAGGGAACCGGCCTTGGAGGATCGAATTCATAGCCTTGCGCGAGAGCGGCCTTGACCTCAGGCGTTAATCGAAGATCCGAATGAGTCATTTTCAGCGGGCGCAAGATAGCCTCGTGGACATAGTCTTCGAAGACCCCGCCCGTGACTTTCTCGACGATGTAGCCCGCGACTCCGTAGCCCGGGTTCGAGTACGCAGCGAAAGTGCCAGGCCGCCATCGCACCCGCAGCGGTTCGGGAAACCGCAGCAGAGTGACGGCCAGCGGTGTCCGAGGTCCGTTGGCAAAGTCGAAGAACTCCGCCAGCGGGAAGTCGTCGAAGCCCGCAGTATGCTCAAGCAGGTTGGCGAGTCGCACCGGGTCCGTCCGTTCCCACCGGTTCACAATCGGGATTTCAGGGGCGACGTCGGCGAGTTTGGCGTCCAGGGAGAGCTTTCCCCGCTCCTGTAGCTGGAGGATCGACAGCGCGACGAATCCCTTGGTGATCGAACCGATTCGGAACAACGTGTCCGCATCGACATCGCGGCCGGTGGCCAGGTCGGCCTTTCCGATCCCTCCCGTCCAAATCACATTATCTTTGGTGACGAGCGCGATTCCTGCACCGGGAATGTGATTTCTTGCGAGGATTTCAGCCGCGGCTTTTTTCAGCTCCTCGATCGTCTCGGGGGCGGGCGGTTTTTTAGTTGAAGGCTGCGGATGGGCGCATCCAGCAGCCGTCGCTCCTGCGAACACGAGCGCCAAGAAGAGAAGAGCCGCACGACTTGGCAATCCAGTTTCCCCTTTTCTCCGAGGCAGATTGAGCCACTCGTCTATCAAACGAGCGCGGGAGGGTCAAAAGTTGGGGGATTAGATGCGCGCGAGCGCGAGGATCGAGCGGACTTTGGCGCCCACGTCCGGCGCCTTCACCACGTCGGTGATGATCGCCACGGCGTCCGCGCCGGCCGCGAGAGTTTCCGCGACCCGCGCCTCGGTGATCCCGCCAATCGCGACGATCGGAATTTTTACGGCGGCGCGCATCGCGCGAAGCTGGTCGAGACCCATCCCCGCGGCGATGTTTTTCAGTCCGCCGGAATACATCGGCCCGAATCCGATGTAGTCCGCCCCGCCATCTTCAGCCGCGCGCGCTTGCTCGATAGTGTGGGTCGAGATTCCAATTATCTTGTCAGGACCGGTGATCCGCCGCGCCGCCTCGAGCGGGAGATCCTCCTGCCCGAGATGCACTCCATCCGCGCCGGCGAGGACCGCGATATCGACCCGATCGTTGACGATTAGAATCGCGCCGTGCATCCGGCAGAGCTCGGAGATCGCGCGCGCTGCGGCGAGGAAATCGCGTCCCGGCGCATCCTTCAGCCGCAACTGCACGATTCGCGCGCCGGCCTCGAGGATAGTCCTGGCCAGCGCAACCGGCTCGTGTCCGCCGGCCGGATCGACCATCGCGCAAAAGTGGGAGGGCAGCCGCGTCATGCGGGCGGAAGTTTGGTCAGTACGATTTTGTGGTCGATGATCTTCTTGCGCAGCGTGTTGCGATTGAGCCCCAGCATCCGCGCCGCCCGCACCTGGTTGCCGCCGGCGCGCTTGAGCGCGAGTTCGACCAGCGGACGCTCGATTTCCGCGACCAGCCGATGGTAGAGGTCGCGCGGCTCCTCGCCGCCGGGCGAATCGAACCATCCCGCGATGCGCGCCGAGATAATCTCGCCGAGCGAGGCGCCGCTGTCCGCCGCGATTGCTCCGGCGCCCGCGCCAGCCGGGCGCGAGAGCTCGATATCTTCGGCGCGAATCGTAGTGCCCGGCGCGAGCAGCGCGGCGCGCATCACGGCATTTTCGAGTTCGCGCACGTTACCCGGCCAATCGGCGGACTCCAGTTTGGCGCGCGCTTCGGGACTGATCGTAGTGGCGCGCGCGCCCATCTCCTGGGCCGCCTTGGAGACGAAATAATCGGTCAGCTCCGCAATATCTTCGCGCCGCTCGCGCAGCGCCGGCATCTGAATCGGAATCACCCGCAGGCGAAAATACAGGTCCTCGCGGAATTTGCGCGCGGCGACCAGGGTCTCGAGGTTCTGGTTGGTCGCGGCGATCACGCGCGCCTTGAGCTTGAGCGTCTCGACGCTGCCGACCCGGTTGAACTCGCGCTCCTGCAGCACGCGCAGCAGCTTGGGCTGCAATTCGACCGGCAGGTCCCCGATTTCGTCGAGGAAGATGGTGCCGCTTTCGGCCATCTCGAACTTGCCGGCGCGCCGCTCGGACGCACCGGTGAATGAGCCGCGTTCATGCCCGAACAGTTCACTCTCGAGCAGGCCGTGCGGGATGGCGGAGCAGTTGACGGCGACGAACGGCGAGCGCCAGCGCGCCGATTTGAAATGGATCGCACGGGCCACCAGCTCCTTGCCGGTGCCGCTCTCGCCGCTGAGCAAAACGGTCGCGTCGTTGGTGACCACACGCCCGATCAGCTTGTAAACCTCCTGCATCGCAGGGCTGCGGCCGATTATCTCGCCGCCGACCAACTGGCGATTCACCTGGTCTTTCAGCCGGTTGAGATCCGCGGCCTGCGCGCCGACTTCCACCGCCCGCTTCACTGCCGCCGCCACCAGATCGAGATTGGCGAACGGCTTGGTCAGGTAGTCGTGAGCGCCGCGCTTCATCGCCTCGACCGCGTTGTTCATCGTGCTGGCCGCGGTGATCACTATGATCAGCGTGCGGACGGCGTCGGCGTGCGCGGCAGACAGTACGTCGAGTCCGCCCGTGCCGGGCATGATGACGTCGAGCAATGCAACGTCGAACCGGTTGCTGCGCAGCGCCGCAAGCGCGGCCGAGCTGTCAACCGCCTCCTCGACGCGATGGCCGTCGGCTTCGAGGCGATGGCGCAATACGAGGCGGATTGCGGGATCGTCGTCGGCGATCAGAATCTCGGCGCCGGGGCCGGGAGCCTTCAGCCGTTCGGCGAAGTTTTGGTTCGATGCGCTTGCGCCCATGCTCATCATGCTCACGGGCTACAATCGTAACAGTAAGTGCAATCTTGTCGCGAATGCTCGAAGCATCCCGGATTTTTCATTTCGGCCGTTTCTCCGGCGGCATCATCGGGAGCGTCACTTTGAACGTCATCCCGCCCCTGGACGAGCCCACGCCCTTGGCGTCGACGCCGCCGCGCTGCGCCCACAGCCTGCCGCCGTGAAGCGCGATAATTCGATGGCATAGCACGAGGCCCAGGCCGGTTCCGGCCGGCTTGGTGGTGAAGAACGGCGTAAACAGTTGCGCCAGCTGATCTTCAGGGATGCCGGCGCCGCTGTCGCTGATCTCGACCCGCAGGAACTGGCGGCGGCGCCCCTCGGCCGTCATCGTGAACTCGCGTTCGATTCGCGTATGCAGCCGAATCGTGCCCGACGGACCGATCGCTTCCGCCGCGTTCTTGATCAAATTCAGGAATGTTCGTTCCAAGGCGCCCGCGTCGCCGACCACGTCGGGCAGGCTGGGGTCGAAATCCTGGAGCACTACGACACCGTCGGGCGGCTGCGGGTACAGCCCCGCCATTCTCAGCGCCTGGTGCAGCACCATATGTATGTTGACCGGCTCCTGCGCCAGGCGTTGCGGCCCGCTGACCATCAGCACCTGCTCGACCAGCGAAGCGATCCGATTTACCCCGTCGAGAATCACGCTGCAGTACTGCTGCGCCCGCCCGTCATCGGGATACATCGCGGCCATCAGCTCGGCGGCTCCCTTGATGCCGGTCAGCGGGTTCCTGACCTCATGGGCCAGACCGGCTGGCGATAGTTGCAGGCTCAAGTCGCCGCCGGCCCCTGCCTCGGCGGCGCCTTTTTCGGCAGACAGGTCGTGAAGCAGGATAATAACTCCGGCTAGCCGTCCCTCGGCGTTCAGCAGGGGGGATACTTCGGCGCGAATCGCCAGTTCCCGAGGTCCCGCCGCCAGGACTGTCTCCATGTCGCCGAAGTCCTGCCCGCTGCCCAGGCACGCACCGACCATCCGCCCCAACCAGTCGTTCTGCCGCACGAGGTCGGCGACCGTCGCGGCGGTCACCTGCGAAACCCCGAGCATCGTCTTGGCGGCGGGATTGACCGCCTGGGGTTCCATCGCGGGCGAAAGCACGATGATCGCATCGGTCAGGCTATCGATGATGTCGCGCGTGAGGCTCAAGCTTTAGTCCGGTCAGTTGTCGGTAGGATGGGTCCCATTCATCAAGGGTAACACAAAGGACTCGGTCGGCTAAAACTTGATTTGGTGAAAATATTCCCGCCGCCGAGCGGCAAGATTCGTGAGCGTTTCCAAGCATAATTAAAAAAGGTATTCTCAAGGATTAGACTTTTTAATAGTTTATGCACCGCCGGTGGGTTGATCCCGCTCGTATCGGTCGGTACGGTTGGGGTCAATTCCCAGGGGGAGAATGGTTAGAACGAACCCTATCTATCGAGTGTTCCTTGCGCTGACCGCGGCCTTGATTGTCGCCGGATGGGCGCCCACTCGTGCCATCGCCGACGAGCCCGACGGGCTTGAGGCTCCGCCCCCGGTGTATACCCCGCCTCCGAGCCTGGTTGGACGAAGCACAGGCTTTGAGCTGGAGACCCCTGCCGAAGCGGGAGCCCAGCCGATCGCGTCGCCATACGTGCTTCCGCTGGGTGAGCCGGTTCCGCCGTTCCCGATTCTGCTTAATCAGTCCGTTCGCCGCTATGTGTCGGATTTCCTGAATTATCCCGACCATTTGCAGGATACCTTCGACCGCAGCCACCCCTATCTGCCCGATATGGTCCGGGTACTCAGAAGTTATGGTCTTCCCGACGACCTGGTGTACCTGGCTTTCGCCGAAAGCGAATTTTCCAAGCGCGGCAGGGGTCCGTGGCAGTTTAATTCCGACACGGCCAAGCGCTTCGGGCTGCGTATCGACCGCTATGTCGATGAGCGCCGTGACCCGGTAATGTCCACCAAGGCGGCGGCCGAGTATCTGGCCACCTTGCACGACGCGGCGGGCGACGATTGGCCGATCACGCTGGTGGCGTGGAACAACGGCGACAGGGCGATCGATCGTTATTGGTCGTTGCGCGGCCCCAACATCGAAAAGTTCGGCAACCGGCTGCCGCGGCGAACCCGTGGGCTGCTGGGACGTTTCATGGCCGTCGCGTACATAGCGCATCATGCCGATAGCTACGGAATCACGCCGGTCAAGCTCGACGATCCGCCGGCCTATCAGATGCTGCCGGTTCGCGGCGGCACTCCGCTGTCCCGGGTCGCGCTCGATCACGGGACGACCCTCCAGCGCCTGCATGACCTCAACCCCGCCTTGCTGCGCGACATCGTTCCTCCCGACCAGCGGTCGTACAGCGTCCGCGTTCCGGTGGAAACCCACGCCAGCGCGTCGCACGTCGAGTTCTAGCCCGATTCCGGTTTCCCCCCCGCTTTACGCTAATAGCCCGGCCTCGCCGGCGATCCATCGGTTCATTCGCAGCTGAAAGCCGCGTATTCTTCTTCCCTTATGATTAGCGCCGACCAAGCCCTGCAAATCGTACTCGAAAACGTAACTGCGCTCGGCGTCGAGCGGATTTCAATCGTCGAGGCGCTTGGCCGCGTGCTCGCCGAAGATATCAACTCGCCGCGCGATATCCCCGGCTTCGACAACTCGGCGATGGACGGTTACGCAGTGCGCGCCGCCGATCTTGCCGGCGCGTCGGACTTAAACCCGGTCAAGCTGACCGTGGTCGAGACCGTGGGTGCCGGGATGATGCCGACCCGCCGGGTCGGCGCGGGCGAGGCGGCTCGCACGATGACCGGCGCGCCGATCGCCGAGGGCGCGGACGCGATCGTTCCGGTCGAGCGGACGCGCGGCGGCGAGACGGTGGTCGAGTTTCTCGTCCCCGTCGAAAAAGGCGATTCCATCCGGCCGCGCGGCGAGGATTTGCGCCCCGGCCAACTCGCGATGGCCGCGGGCAAGACACTTAAGCCGGCGGACCTTGGGATGCTGGCGTCGGTGGGTCGCGCGATGGTCGAAGTCATTCGCCGCCCGCGCGTCGCGATCGTTGCGACCGGTGACGAACTGGTGGACGTCGATCGATCGCCGGTCGGCGCGCAGGTCGTCAATTCCAGCGCCTACGCGCTTGCCGGCGCGATTGCCGAAGCCGGCGCCGACGCCGTCATCCTCAAGGTGGCGCGTGACGACCCGCGCGAGATTCGCGCGCGGCTGGCCGAGGCGATGACCTTTGACGCGGTGCTATCGACCGGCGGCGTCTCGGTGGGCCGGTTCGATCACGTCGCAGGCGCGCTCGACGAACTCGGGATGCGCCAGCTTTTCCACGGCGTCGCGCAAAGGCCGGGGCGTCCGCTCAAGTTCGGCACCGTCGGCTACCGGCCGATATTCGGCCTGCCGGGCAATCCCGTATCCACGCTCGTCTGTTTTTACCTGTACGCGCGCCCCGCGCTCCTCAAGATGAGCGGGATGCGGCGGGTCGGCCTGCCGCGCGTCGGGGCGCGATGCGCCGTCGATATCAAGCTCGGCAAGGACCTCACGGAGTTTGTGCGAGTCACACTCAAGCGCGGCGCGGACGGCTGGCTGGCGACTCCCACCGGCAGCCAGGGCTCGGGGATTTTCAGCTCGCTCTCGCGCGCCGACGGTCTGCTCGTCGGTCCGTCAACCGAAACCCTGATGAAGGCCGGCGCTCAGGCGACCGTGCTGCTGCTGGGGCCTGAAGGCGACGGCGGCGCGGCTGCCGACGATGAACTGTTCGAGGGTCGCCGCCATAGCCATTGAATCACGATCGTCGTGACGACCCCGAATATCGCGGCGCCGATCAGCACCGCCGAGAGCCTGACCTGGAGTTTCAGTATGTTGAAAGGCAGCAGGTAAAACGTGACCATCTCGATCTGAAAGTTTGCGTAAATGACGTACGCCACCCACAGGACCACGATCGTGCCGATGATGAATTTCGGATTCTTAAGAAATGCGGGCATCGCAAGTGATCCTCCTGATGGGCGATGGGGAAAAGCTTGGCCGCTCAAATAGCGATTGTCAACGCAGCGGGGCGCAGCGCAAATGATGCGCTCGTGGGGCTCAACTGCGCGCGAGGGTTGGAGCAATGACGACGCGTTATCGCGTAGGCAACGGATTCGATTTCCATCCGCTCGTAGCGGGCCGCCGGCTCGTGCTCGGCGGCGTCGAAATCAAGCACGACAAGGGACTCGGCGGCCATTCGGACGCCGACGTCGCGGCGCATGCGCTCGCCAACGCGATCCTGGGCGCGATCGGAGCGGGCGACTTGGGCCGCCATTTCCCCGCAAGCGATCCCCGGTACAAGGACGCCGACTCGATCGCGCTGCTTGAGATCGTGTGGAAGCTCGCCGGCGGCCGCGGATGGCGGCTGGGCAACGCCGATCTCACGATTTTCGCCGAGGCGCCGAAGCTCGGGCCGTATCTCGATGCGATGCGCGAGCGGCTTGCCGCCGCACTCGGCGCGGATCAATCGCGCGTCAACGTGAAAGCGTCGAGCCCCGAGGGAATCGGCGCGCTAGGCCGCGGCGAAGGGATGGCGGCGGCGGCAATCGTAATGCTCGAAGCGGACTAGCCGCCGCGTTACTACGCGACGTGGTCGATCAATCCTCGTCGCCCGAGCCCTTATCCCCCAAATCGCCGCTGCTCTCCAATTCTTCGACCGCTTCGTCGAAGTCATCGCCGTTGAACTCGTCGCCCATCTCCTTGCCCATCCGCTTCATCATCCGCGCCACACTCTTGGGGTCGTTCTCGTCGATATCGCCCATCTTCGACGGATCCGCGAGCGACTCCATCCGCGACTCCTCACTGCGCGGCATCGCGAACCGCGACATCAGGCGGCGCATTTTTTTCCCCCCGCAATACGCGCAAACCGCGGCAACTTTTTCGCTGACGCGCGTGGTCAGGACGCTGGTCGTCCGGCGGCACTTCTCGCAACGATATTCGTAGATCGGCATCGCGACCGTATTGTATCCGCTGTCAACGCAGATTTCACGGATATTTAATTTTACGCTCCGATGCGAAACAGCGCGCGCGTGTTGGTCGTCGTCGCCGCGGCGATTTCATCGAACGTGGTGCACCGCAGATGCGCGATCGCCGCGACCACATCCTTGATCATCGCCGGTTCGGTCAACTGCCCCGCGAATTGGCCGCCGTATGGCCACGGTCCGTCGGTCTCGACCAGTATCCGGTCCGAGGGCAGCATTCGCGCCAGATCGCGATCGCGCTCCCGGTAGGTGACCTCGGGCGACAGCGAAATAAAGTATCCGGCGTCGATGATCGCGCGCGTGGTCCGCTCGTCGGACTTATGCCAATGAAAGACCGCGCGCGTCACTTTGGCCTCGCGTATTATCGTGAGCGCCTCGCCGGCGCATCGATGCGGCGCATGCAGTATCAGCGCGAGATCCATCGCGGCCGCGGCTTGCGCAAAGCGTGCGAGCGCAATCTTCGCCGCCTCCTGCACGCCCGCATCTCCCGCGCGCTCGCCGTACCATGGCAGTCCGACTTCGCCGACGGCGCAAATCGAATCGTGCTCGCGCGCGATCGTCTCGAGTACCTCCAGCACGTCACGTTCGCTATGCTCCGACTGCTCGGGATGAAATCCCACGGCCGGATAAACCACGTCCGGATACTTGCGCGAGAGTTCGATTGCCCTGCGATTGGACGCGGGCCCGACTCCCGGCACCACCATCGCCGATACTCCCGCATCCTTCGCCCGCTTGATTGTGCCGGAAGGGTCGGGATACTGGTCAGCGTCGAGATGAACGTGGCTGTCGATCATTTCATTCGTATAGCAGGCATGCGCCGCGCGCGCATCGTGCCGGTGGCGCCGCGATGAGCGATCTTCGCCTGATGTGGCGCAACACGCGGATGGTCGTGCTATGCGCGATTTCGGCCGCGCTCTACGCGGCGGTGCTGGTGCCGTTCAAGGTCGTGCCGCTGATTCCCGGCGTCACCGAGCTACGCCCTGCCAACGCGATCCCAGTTGTGTGCTCGTTCCTGTTTGGTCCCGCGGCCGCGTGGGGTTCGGCGATCGGAAACATGATTGGCGATTTTTTCGGCGGAGTCTCGCCCGGCGACATCGCCGGATTCCTCGCGAACCTGGCCTACGGATGGATTCCGTACAAAGTCTGGGAATTGATCGGCCGCGGCCAGAGCCCGATCAGCCGCTCGCCGGTTGGAATTCTCAAGTACGCCGTCGCGTGCCTTGCCGCGAGCGTGCTCTGCGCCGACCTGGTCGGATGGGCTGATAACGTGCTCGTGATCAGGCCGTTCGCGATGCTCGGCAACGTGATCATCTTCAACAATATGGCGTCGGCGCTGGTGCTCTCGCCGTTCATCCTCGCCGCCGTCTATCCGCGGGTGAAAAAAGGCCGGATGCTTTACACGGACGTGATGCCTGAGGTGAAACCGAAGCCGGTGCCAATTCGAGCCTTCGGTTTCGCGGTGTTGATAGCGGGCGAGGGCGGCGCCTGGATTACTGGAAATTTGCTTTCGACCGGGTATTGGGCGCCAAAGTTTCTGCCCGCGTGGATGAATGTCGCCCCGTACGACAAGCCGGTTGCAATAATCGTCGGCCCGTTCCTGCTGTTGGCGTTCGCGGGCCTGCTGATGATGTGAAAACCGACGCGCAAATGTTTTCAGTGACTCCCGGCCCGCACGCTGTTCAGGTCGAGGGAGTCACGTTCACCTACCACGGCGCCGGCCGTCCCGCCCTTCGAGCGGTAAGCTTCGTGCAGGCCGCCGGTGAGACGATCGGCGTGATGGGTGCGTCGGGCGCGGGCAAGTCCACGCTTGCCAAATGCCTCAACCGCATCATCCCGGAGTTCGAGGACGGCGATTTTCGCGGCGCGATTAGCATCGCGGGCGAGGCGATCGGGCATCTTCGCGTCTGCGACGTCGCGCCGAAGGTGGGGATGGTCTTCCAGGATTTCGAGTCGCAACTGTTTTCCACCAACGTCGCGCACGAAGTCGCGTTCGCGATGGAACAGGTCGGCATGGACCGCGCTGAGATGGACCGCCGAATCGTTCCTGCGCTGGAGGCCGTTGGACTGCGCGGCTTCGAGCATCGCGATCCAACCTCGCTTTCCGGCGGCGAGAAGCAGCGCCTTGCGATCGCGTCGGTGCTGGCGTTGCGGCCGTCGGTAATCGTGCTCGACGAGCCGACCACCGATCTCGATCCCGAGGGCAGGGCGGAAGTCTTCGACTTGATTGCCAAGCTGCGCGCGCAGGGCTTGAGCCTGATCGTAATCGAACACGAGTCCGAGGAACTGCGCGCCGCCGATCGGATAATCGTGTTGCGCGAGGGCGAAATCGCCGCCGACGGTCCGCCGGCGGAGGTGTTCGCGCGCTCCGAGCTGCTCACCGCGTGCGGCGTACGCCCGCCCGGACTCGGCCACGCGCTCAAACTGCTCGGAATCGACGCGCGAGCGGACAGCGTCGAGGAGGCTTACGACGCGATCGTGCGCGCCTACCCGCGCATCGCCGCAGCTTCGGTTGGCGATTGCGCCGATTCCCGCGCGCCCGAACACCGGGCGATCGCCGAAAACGCCGCCGGCGGCCCTCCGTTTATCACGATCGAGGATCTGAGCTTCAGCTATCCGGGCGGGCCGCGCGTCCTCGATTCGATCGATCTCAGAGTCGAAGCCGGTGACTTCATCGCGATCGTCGGGCAGAACGGCTCCGGCAAAACCACTTTGGCCAAGCAAATCGTCGGCCTGCTCAAGCCCGCCACGGGCCGCGTGACGATCGAGGGCAAGGACCGCGCGCAGATGCGCCCGGCCGAGTCGGCGCGCGAAGTCGCTTACGTTTTCCAGAACCCGGACCATCAGATTTTCGCCGCCACCGTCGAGGACGAAGTCGCGTTCGGCCCGCGCAACTTCGGCCTTGACGACGGCGAGATTCGGCGCCGATGCGACGAAGCGCTCGAGGCGGTCGGCCTTCACGGCGAGCGCCAGAGCGACCCGTTCCTGCTCAGCAAGGGCGAGCGCCAGCGCCTGGCGGTCGCCAGCGTGCTTGTGCTCAAGCCGCGGATGCTGATTCTCGACGAACCGACCACCGGCCTGGACCATCGCGAGCAAGTTCGCATGATGGCGCTGGTGCAGGACTTGAACCGCGCCGGAATCGCGATCGTGATCATCACCCATACCCCGTGGCTGGTCGCGCAGTATGCGCGGCGCGTCGTGCTGCTGCGCAAGGGCGCCAAGATTTTCGACGGCGGCGTGCGCGAGTTTTTCATGCAGGACGAGCTGCTCCACTCGTCGTCGTTCCGCGCGCCCGAGATCACCGAGTTGAGCCGCCGCTTCGGCACGCTCGCGCTGACCACCGGCGAATTCGCCGAGTGGGTCAAGGGGCGCGCCTGATGCCGATTTATCTGTACATCGATCGCGGCACCTTCGTTCATCGCCTCCATCCGTCGGTCAAGGTGTTCGCGCTCTTCGTCATGTTCTGGTCGGTGTACTGGGTGGACAATCCTTGGGCGCTTGCGCCGGTCGGATTGGTGATGCTGTGGATCGTGCAGCTCACCGATTCGTGGCCGAACTTCTATCGGCTGCGATGGTTGTTCGCGATTCTGGTTTTCACCACGACGATTGCGTGGATGGTTTTCTACCGGCGCGGCGCGGTGCTGGTGAACGTGCCGGTTTTTCACGTCAGCAGGCTGTCGCTGGTGTTCGGCATCGGGCGCGGCATCAAGCTCGCCGAGCTGCTGGCGGCGTCGGTGCTGTTTCTTTCCACCACCAAGATCGAGGAGTTCACCTACGGACTGCAACGGATGCGGGTGCCGTATCGCGCCAGCTTCGCGATCTCGCTGTCATTTCGCCTCGTGCCGCTGTTTATCGACTCTGCGGTGACGATCGTCGATGCGCAGCGGCTGCGCGGCTACGATTTCAGCCAGGGCGGGCCGCTGGAGCGCGTGCGGCGCTACGTGCCGGTGATGATCCCGGTTTTTATGGGCGCGCTGCGCAAGGCCAATAACATGGCGATGGCTCTGGAAGCGCGCGGCTTCGGCTTCAGCCACGAGCCGGGCACGTTTATCGATTACCCGGTGACGGCAGCCGACGCCGTCGCGTTTGCGTTCCTGATCGCGCTCGGCGCGATGTCTTTCATGCTCTACTGGACGGGGCTGGGCGGAATCGGTCCGCTCAAGTAGCGTAGAACTTGACCGTTGCGTACTATCGGCCAGGAATTCAGCACATCACGGGGCGTACCAATGAGCACCAAGTCGGAATTTCTCAAGCGGCCGATCGAACACCTCGATATCACGCGCGAAAGCGTCGTGCCGATCGTCGAGGCGATGGGCCAGATGGCGTACAGCGCGCGCGACTTGCATCGCGCGGCGACGATTTACGATCGGATGCTGCGCGATCGCGACTGCGGCATCATCCTGTGCCTGGCGGGCTCGCTAATCAGCGCCGGACTCAAGCGGGTCTTCACCGACATGATTCGCAATCACATGGTCGATGCGATCGTGAGCAGCGGCGCCAACATCGTCGATCAGGACTTCTTCGAGGCGCTCGGCTTCAGGCATTGGATGGCCGAGGACCGCTTCAAGTACGGCCTCGACGACGATAAGCTGCGCGGACTGCATATCGATCGCATCTACGACACGCTGATCGACGAAGATGAACTGCGCGTCTGCGACGAGACGGTTCAGAAAATCGCCGACCGCCTCGACCCGCGCCCTTATTCGTCGCGCGAATTCGTCGGCGAGATGGGCAAGTACCTGGCCGAGACGGGCGCCAAGACCGCCGCCAGCATCGTGCTCGAAGCCTACCGCGAGGACGTGCCGATTTTCTGCCCCGCCTTCAGCGATTGCTCCGCCGGATTCGGATTGGTGGCGCATCAGGCGGCGCGCCACGGCAAGCCCAAGGTCTCGCTCGACAGCGCCAGGGATTTTTACGAATTGACGCGGCTCAAGGTGAAGAACGAGAGCACCGGGCTGCTCATGATCGGCGGCGGAGTGCCGAAAAATTTCGCGCAGGATATCGTCGTCGCTGCCGAGGTGCTCGGCCATGACGTGCCGATGCACAAGTACGCGATTCAGATCACCGTCGCCGACGTGCGTGACGGCGCGCTCTCCGGCAGCACGCTCAAAGAGGCCAGCAGTTGGGGCAAGGTCGATACCACCTACGAGCAGATGGTGTATTGCGAGGCGACGATCGCCGTGCCGCTGATCGTGGGATACGCCTATCACAAGCGCGGATGGGAAGGGCGCACCTCGCGCAAGTGGTGCTCGGCCTTGGACAAGGATCAAGTGTAGGCAGGGGGAAATTCACTGAAAAGAGATTGCCGCTGAGCCTGGGCTGGGAGCCGGGGTGATTCAGGAGGAAATGGTGATGAGGATCGTAGTTATCGTCGCTCGTATTCTCTTGGGCCTGGTGTTCTTGGTCTTCGGTTTGAACGGGCTGCTGCATTTCATGCCGAATCCTCCGGAACCGCCGCCTGCGGTTGATTTCTTCGGCGCGCTTTGGCGGACGCACTACATGATCGCGCTGATTTTCGGGACGCAGGCGATAGGAGGAGCGCTGCTTATCCTGGACGTGGCGGTGCCCTTTGCGCTGGTCATTTTGGCTCCCGTGATCGTGAACATTGTTGCGTTCCACGTGTTTCTCTCGCCGGCGCTATTGCCGATGGCGCTTGTGATCGCGGCGCTCGAGATGTTCCTGGCATGGCATTATCGCGCCTCGTTCGGGCAGCTGTTCGGCCCCGTCTTCCGTCCCTGACCGAATTGCCGCGCGAGCCGGCGATCCTGCCCCTGCCTACTGAGTTATCCAGCCACTCAGTGACAGTGAGACCGCATTCGTCGCCTTGTCGACCGTGCCGGTGAACGTCCCCCATCCCGAGGTTGCCTTGGTGGGTGCGGGAGTGCCTGAAACTCCCCAACCTCCCGACATCAGGTCCTTGTCATCGGTTCCGCTGGGATTGTTTTTCGTGATCCCGATCACATGCTTGCAGCTAACGCCGAAAAAGTTGGCGGTGACCAAATCGCTGCCAGTCTCCGTTACCGTAAAAATGCCAAGGAACGGATGGCACTCCGGAGCGGGCCCACCGCCGATCGCGCCTTCGGTGGCAGGATTGATCCCTTCGTCGTCCGTGACGAAGACATTCGTCACCGTCTTGAGATTGCCTCCTGAGACCTTGGGGGAGCCGAGCACGGAGCAAGAGCAATTGCCGGGGCCGGAGCAAGTATAGTTATCGAGCCACGGGTCGCCCGTGTTGATACACTGCCCGTCGGCACCCACGTCTCCGCCGGGTGCCGAACCTCCCCCAATCCCTTTGATCGTAACTTTGACGGCCTTGGTCGCGGGTCCGGAACTCTTCGCAAGCGCCACGCTTGCGAGCATCATCGCGATTCCAAAGGATAAAACTGCAATTTTGAATCCGCTTTTCACAACCAGGTCTCCATTAGTCTCCGTGATGAATTTGGGTTCCAACTTTAGATTTTTTCCATACAGCGCCGCCAGCCGCAAGTCCGGGACATGTTACTCACGCATGGCTGTGGCGACGGCAGCGCAGTATTAAGCCGTTGGCAGGGGCCGCGCCCGCCAACGGCGGGCGGCCTTAATACCGGGTGCAGGGCTCAGCCCTGCCAGGGGTCACCCCTGCTTTGCCCGCCGATGCGCGCCGTGCTAATTAACACGGGCTTAATCCGGCGTTTTTTCTCTAAAGGGCGATGCGATGCTGTTCGTGATTATCGGCCATGACGGACCCGCCGGTGCTGCCATCCGGCCGCGGGTAAGGCCGGCTCATCTCGACAACCTGCGCCCGCTCGATCGAGCCGGCAAGGTGAAGATCGCGGGGCCATTCACCGACGGCAGCGGCAGTCTCATTATCGTGGATATGGAGAGCGAAGCCGAAGCGATCGCGTTTGCCAACAGCGATCCGCACACGACCGCCGGCGTGTTCGAGCGCGTCGAGGTAAAGCCGTTCAGGCAGGTTCTTCCGGAGTAGAGTCAATCAATCGCGTAGAGACGGAGTATCGATGGCGGGAGCACTATCCAGTCTGAAGATTGTTGAAGTGGGTGAGATGGCGTCGGCGCCCTATTGCAGCAAGCTGCTGGCGGACATGGGCGCCGAGGTCGTCAAGGTCGAGCGGCCGGGCGCCGGAGATCGCGCGCGCATCCGCGGCCCGTTTCCCGGCGATATACCGCATCCCGAGAAAAGCGGGCTGTTCCTCTATCTCAACACCAACAAACGCGGCGTCACGCTCGACATCGCCCAGCCCGAGGGTTTCGAGATTCTGGAGAAGTTGGTGGCCGATGCCGACGTACTGGTTCACAACGTCACGCCGCCCGAGATGGATCGCGTCGGGCTCACGTACGAGCGGATGCGCCGCGCCAACCCGAAGTTGATCATGACCTCGATCGCGCCGTTCGGGATGAGCGGTCCGTATCGCGACTACCGCGCAGAGGATATGACGCTGTGGAGCGCGGGCGGCGTGAGCGCGCTCAACGGCGCCCCGCAGTTTCCGCAATTGCCGCCGCTCAAAGCCGCGGGACAGCAGGCCGGATACCAGGGCGGAGCGCATGCCGCGGTGGCTACGATGGGGGCGGCGTTCGCTGCGCTTCGCGACGGCGCGGGGCAGCATGTCGAGGTCTCGGTCCAGGAATCGGTCGCCGCGATCCTCGAAATGACGTTCGAGTACTGGCCGTACATGAAGATGATCTCGACGCGATGGGGGCAAAAGCCGCTCGCCCCGGTCTCGCCGATGCTGTGCAAGGACGGCTTTATCTTTCTCTGCTGCATCGAGGAGCATCAGTGGCGCAGCTTCGTCGACATCATGGGCAATCCCGAATGGGCCAACGAGGAGATCTTCAAGGACCGGCTGGTGCGCGCGGTCAACTGGGACGCGCTCAAAGTGTTGCTTGAACCGTGGGTCTCCCAGCAGACCGTGCTCGGCTTGTATCGCATGGCGCAGGAGCGGCGGGTGCCGTTTGCGCCGGTGTCAACGATGGGCGATCTGCTCAACTCCGAGCATCTCAAGGCGCGCGGATTTTTCGCCGAGATCGCGCAGCCCGTGGCCGGCAAGCACCTCTATCCGGGCGCGCCGCTGAAGTACGAGCGCACCCCGTGGGAAATTCGGCGCCCGGCGCCGACGCTCGGACAGCATAATCAGGAAGTATTCGGATCGCAGCTCGGGCTTTCGCAGGCCCGCCTCGGCGAACTCAAGCGCAAGGGTGTGATTTAGCGATGGCCACGAAACCTCCTCTGTCGGGAATCAGAATTTGCGATTTTACCTGGGTGTGGGCCGGACCGTACTGCACCCTGCAACTGGCGCATCTTGGCGCCGAAGTGATCAGGATCGAGACCAGGACCCGGCCGTGCGTGACGCGGATGCTGCCGCCGTGGCCCGACGGCGTCTTCGACAGCCTCAACAAGTCCGGCTACTACAATCAATACAACCAGAGCAAGAAATCGCTGTCGTTGAATTTCAAGCATCCCGAGGCCAAGGAAGCCGCCTGGCGGCTGATCAAGAATAGCGACGTGGTCATCAACAACTTCGGCGCGGGCGTGATCGACAAGATGGGATTCGGCTACGAGGCGGTCAAGAAGGTCAATCCCAACGTGGTGATGATCACGATGTCGGGCTACGGCGACACCGGACCGGAGAGTCATTACGTCGCCTACGGGCCGGCGCAGGTGCCGTTGTCAGGCCTGTCCGCGCTGACCGGCTACCAGGGATTTCCGCCGATGCACGCCGGCTTCAGCTACGCCGACCCCAACGCCGGAGTGCATGGCGCCTTCGCCGTGATCAGCGCCCTGTTCCATCGCGCCAAGACCGGCCAGGGACAATATATCGACATGAGCCAGTGGGAGTGCGCGATGGACCTGCTGGCAGAGGGAATCCTCGAGTACACGATGAACGGACGCGAGCCCGAGCGGATCGGGAATCGCGATCCGCATATGGCTCCGCACGGGATGTTCAAGTGCCTCGACCTGCCCGAGAAGATCCTCGACCTCACCATCGATCAATGGGTGACGATCATATGCGCCGACGACGCCGAATGGGCGCGGCTGGCCCGTGCGATAGGCCAACCCGAACTGGCGGCCGATCCCAGGTTCGCTACGCTGGCCGCGCGCAAGGCCAACGAATACGCGCTCGAAGAATTAATCGGCGAGTGGACGGCGACCCGCAAGGTCGCGGATGTCGTGACGGCTCTGCAAGCGGCTGGAGTCGCAGCTGGCGCTTGCGCCGACGCCAAGTACCTTTCCGAGGACCCCCATCTCAACCAGCGCGAATACTTCGTCTATCGCGACCATCCCGAAGTCGGAAAACGCCAGCATTGCGGTATCCCGTGGCGAATGAGCGGCACGCCGTGCGAAATCAGGACGGCGGCGCCGACGCTGGGGCAGCATACCGATGAAGTGATGACGGGATTGCTCGGCTACAGCGCGGCTGAGGTCGAAGCGATGCGCGCGAAGGGCGCGCTGGACTGAGGAGGAGAATCCGATGCGTCCGCTGAGAGTCTTGATCGACGGGCTTGCGTTTCCCGAAGGGCCGCGATGGCGCGCCGGGAGGTTGTACTTCTCCGACATGCACGCCCATCAGGTGCTCGCGGTCGGTATGTCGGGCGGGCCCGAGGTCATCTGCGAGGTGCCGGGCCAGCCGTCGGGACTCGGATGGTTGCCCGATGGACGGATGCTCGTAGTGTCGATGAAGGATCGCAAGCTGATGCGGCGGGATCCCGACGGGCTGAAGACGGTCGCCGACTTGAGCGGGCTCGCGCCGTTCGATTGCAACGACATGGTGGTCGATGCGCGCGGGCGCGCCTACGTCGGCAACTTCGGCTTCGACCTGTACGCCAACGAAACACCGCGCCCGACCACGCTCGTGATGGTCTCGCCGGACGGCGCCGCGCGCATCGTGGCCGAGGATTTGATGTTCCCCAACGGGATGGTGATCACGCCGGACGGAAAGACGCTGATCGTCGGCGAGACTTTCGGCGCCCGCCTGACTGCGTTCGATATCGCGGATGATGGGTCGCTGGCGAATCGGCGCGTATGGGCCGATTTGGGAACGAGTCCGCCCGATGGAATTTGCCTCGACGCCGAAAATGCGATCTGGGTGGCCTGTCCGACCAAGTCGGAGGTCATTCGGGTCAAGAATGGCGGCGAGGTCATCGAGCGGATCAAGGTGGAGACCGACGCGTTCGCATGCATGCTCGGCGGCGCCGGCGGGCGCGTGCTGTTTGTCGCGACCGCGCCGAATTCCGATCCCGAGAAATGCCGCGCGAGCCGAAATGGAAGAATCGAATTCGCCCGCGTGGACGTGCCGCGCGCGGGATTACCGTGAGCGCAGCCTGCGTGGCGGATTGAATTGCGATGGCGCTTAGCGGGAACGGCGACAATTTCCGCGCGCGGCGCAAGCGCATGATGGAGGCGATCGCGCCGGGCGCTACCGCGATCCTGCCGAGCGCGCCGGTGGCTGTTCGATCAGGCGACGTCGAGTTCGTTTATCGCCAGGACAGCGATTTCTACTATCTGACAGGATTCGCGGAGCCGGAATCTGTGGCGATGCTTTCGCCGGGGCATCCCGACGGTGAGTTCGTGATGTTCGTGCGTCCGCGCGATAAGGAGCGCGAGACCTGGACCGGCAGGCGCGCCGGCGTCGAGGGCGCGATGGTCGAGTACGGGGCGGACAAGGCCTACGTCATCGACGAACTCGAAAAGATCTTGCCGCGCTACCTCGAAACGAGTGAACGCGTGCATTACCCGCTCGGACTGAACGAGAAGATCGATGAGCGGGTGCTGAAGCTGATTCGATGGGCGCACTCGATGCGGCCGCGAACCGGGGTGGGTCCGTCGTCGATAATCGACCCGCGCGACATTATTCACGAGGCGCGGGTGAAGAAGGAGCCGGCGGAGCTCGAGGCGATGCGGCGCGCGATGGCGATTTCAGCCGACGCGCACAAGCGCGCGATGACGAAGGCGCGCGGCGGGATGCGCGAGTGGCAGATCGAGGCGGAGATCGATTACGCGTTTCGCTCGCAGGGCGCCACGGGTCCGAGCTATCCGTCGATCGTCGCGTCGGGACCCAACGCGGCGACCTTGCACTACATCAACAATGATCGCGAGATGCGCACCGGCGAGTTGCTGCTTATAGACGCCGGTGCGGAGTACGGCTTTTATGCCGCGGATATCACGCGCACGTCGCCGATCGGGGCGCGCTTCACCGCCTTGCAGCGCAGCCTGTACGAGGTCGTGCTCGACGCGCAGCTCAAGGCGATCGACGCAATCAAGCCCGGCGCGCACTTCGACGATCCGCACGAAGCAGCTCTGCGCGCCCTGGTTGACGGGATGCGTCAGCTCGGAATCCTGCATGGATCGGCCGAGGAAATAATCGAAACGGGCGCGTACCGGCGCTATTACATGCATCGCACCGGTCACTGGCTCGGCATGGACGTGCACGACGTGGGGCTGTACCGGGTGGGCGGCGAGTCGCGAGTGCTCGAGCCCGGGATGGTGCTCACGGTCGAGCCGGGATGGTACATCTATCCCGACGATGACGAGGTTCCCGAAAGTTTCCGCGGAATGGGGATTCGAATCGAGGACGACGTGCTGGTGACCGCGGACGGTCACGAAGTGATGACCGCGGCGGCGCCGAAGTCGATCGCCGAGGTCGAAGCGCTCACCGCGCCGCAGTAGTCATTCAACCTGGATTTCCATTTTCCAGGTGGGCTACCGACTGGTAAAATCTTTCAAAGCCCTCGATAGACGTGGGTTTGGACGCGACCAGGGCGGTGCGGAGGTGGGTGAGACACAAAATCGGCCATTCCAACTCTCGTTCGATAGCTGGTTGAAGGTCGACTTCCAAGGCGCGCAAGTGACCTCCGACGGCGGATTGCTCCTGGTGCGGGAGTTGGATGAACGATTTGGCTTCGGCGAATTCATCGAACGGCACTTGACCGATTCGCGCGGAAGCAATGCTCAGATCCCGCTCGGTGACTTAACGCGGCAGTCGGTATACAGTCGGCTGGCGGGCTATGAAAACCTGAACGGCGCCGAGCGACTCTCTCAAGATCCGGCCTTCCCGATGATTGGGTCGAGGAAGATTTGGGAGCGCGTGATAGCTATGAGACTCTTCTACGCGGGTTTAGCGGTAACGTTGTCGCTGGCTGCGATCGGCTGCAAGAAGGGGACCCCGGCGCTGGCGCCCACCCCAGAGGTTGCCGTGACCTCGGTTATCCAGCAGGACGTGACATCGTACTCGGATTTTGTCGGCACTACCGCTGGGAACGTCGACGCGCGGATCTATCCAAAGATCTCCGGCTATTTGCTCAAGCAGGATTACCGAGACGGCTCGCACGTACATACCAATCAGCTGTTGTTTGAGATCGACGATCGCCAATACAAGGCCGCGCTCGACCAGGCGCTCGGCACACTCGCCGAGGAACAAGCCACCCTGAAACAAAATCAACAGGACCTTGAGCGTGATACCGCGCTCTATCAGGAACACGTAATTCCCAAGGAGACTTTCGACCACATCACCCAGGCGTTTAGGGGGAGTACGGCGCAAGTGCAAGCGGCCGAGGCGGCGGTCGAGAGCGCCAGGCTCAACCTCGGTTGGACCAAGGTCTACTCGCCGATAGATGGCGTTGCGGCAATCGCGCAGGCCCAGGTCGGCGACTTGGTCGGAACCACGACTCTGCTGACGACAGTTTCGCAGCTCGACCCCATCAAAGTCACATTCCCAATCCCCGAGAAGGAGTATCTGCAGTTTGCGACTCGGATTAACGCGCAGGAGAACGGAGTCGCGCAACCGCCGCTGCCATTCCAAATGATCCTGGCCAATGGCCAGACCTACCAACATCTAGGCCAGTTTTACGCTGCCAATCGGCAGGTCGACATCCAGACCGGTACGATTCAGATTCAGGCAACTTTTCCGAACCCCAACGATATTCTGCGCCCTGGTCAGTACGCGAAAATCCGTGTCGCCACCGACGTCCTGCATAACGCGCTGCTCGTCCCGCAGGGCGCCGTGCTCGAGACCCAGGGGCAATACCAGGTCGCCGTCGTGGGCTCGGACAACAAAGTGACGATACGCACCGTTGAGATCGGCAAGCAGGCAGCCGGCCTTCGAATCATCGAGAAGGGAGTCTCCCCCGGCGAACGCGTCATCACCGAGGGATTGCAGATGGTTCACGACGGGATGGAAGTGCAACCGCGTGTTATCCCCGCCCAGCCTGCACCGGAGAGTACACCTGGATCTGCCGGCGAAGCGCCCGCGCCCGGCGCGGCCTCAAGCCCCCAGAGCTAGAGCGGTGTCGAAGTTTTTCATCAATCACCCGATCGTTGCCGTCGTTATTTCGATCTTCTTCGTTATCGCCGGTGCAGTGATGGCGCTCCGGCTTCCAATCGCGCAGTTCCCCGACATCGTGCCGCCTCAGGTCCAGACCACGGCGGTCTATACCGGCGCCGATGCGCTCACCGTCGAGGCTTCCGTCGCCACCCCGATCGAAGAGCAGGTCAACGGCGCCAAGCGCATGATCTACATGCAGTCGATCAACGGCAACGACGGGTCGATGACGCTGCAGGTCAGTTTCGAGGTTGGCAGTGATGTCGATATCGACCAGGTCCAGGTCCAGAACCGGCTGTCCCAGGCGACCTCGAGCCTGCCTGCACAGGTCAGCAGCTATGGGCTGACGACGCAGCAGACCGTCGGCATCCCGTTGCTGGTGTTTACCATAAGTTCGCCGAACAGGACCTGGGACGCAACATTTTTGGCCAACTACGTTGCGATCAATATCAAAGACGAGCTTGCCCGGATTCCCGGCATCGGCCAGATCCAGTTATATGGAGCGTCCAACTATGCGATGCGGATTTGGGTCGCACCGGATGTCCTCTCCAAGCTTCAGTTGACCGTTGCAGATCTCGAGAATGCGATCGCGGCCCAGAATGTGGTCAATCCCGTGGGCCAGATCGGAGGTGAGCCGGCCCCGCCGGGCCAGCAACTCACCTACACCGTGCGCGCACAGGGCCGCCTGATGAACGCGGAGGAGTTCGGGGAAATTATTATTCGCGCCAACCCGGACGGATCGCTCGTACGGCTAAAGGATGTCGGCCGGATTGATCTCGGCGCGGAAACCTACACCGAGCAGGCATCCTTCAACGGAGTGCCGGCTGCAATCATCGGCCTTTTTCAGAATCCGGCCTCCAATGGACTCGCCGCCGCCAACCTGGCGAAGGCCAAAATGGCCGAACTCGAGCGTCATTTTCCCGCAGACATGAAAGCCAATCTGACCTTGGACACGACTATCCCCATCACCGAGGGTGCCCGGGAGATCGTGAAGACCCTGCTGGAAGCAATCGCCCTCGTGATCCTGGTGGTCTTCATCTTTTTGCAAAGCTGGCGGGCGACGTTGATCCCGCTGCTTACTATTCCCGTCTCGCTGGTTGGAGCTTTCATGTTCTTCCCGGCGGTCGGGTTCACGGTCAACACGCTTGCGCTTTTGGGCCTGGTGCTGGCCGTTGGCTTGGTGGTGGACGACGCTATCGTCGTGGTCGAAGCGATCGAGGCAAAGATCGACCAGGGACGGTCGCCGAAGGACGCGGCGCGCGAAGCTATGGACGAGGTCGGCGGGGCGCTGGTCGGAATCGCACTGGTCCTCTCCGCGGTGTTTATCCCGGCCGGATTCATGGCGGGCATAACGGGCTCGCTCTACCGCCAGTTCGCACTAACCATCGCATTTTCCGTGCTGCTCTCGTGCTTCAACGCTCTCACCCTGAGCCCGGCACTCGGCGCAATTCTGCTGCGTCCAAAAAGCGCTGGCGCCGGCCGCGGACCGCTCGCGCGCTTCTTCGCAATGTTCAACGCGGGGTTTGCGCGCGCGCAAAATGGCTACATCCGGACCTGCGATTTGCTCATCCGTAAGCTTGTGCTGGCGATCGTTGTGCTAGGGGGTTTTGCGGTACTTGCCGGCGGCTTGGGAAAGATTTTGCCGCAATCATTCCTGCCCGACGAAGACCAGGGCTGGTTTCTGATTAACGTCCAGCTTCCCGCGGCCGCCTCGCTCCAGCGGACTAACGCCGCGATGAAGCAAATCGATCAAATCATCAGGAGCGAACCTGCGATCCGCTACTATAGCTCGAGCTCCGGCTTAAACTTACTCACCCAGTTGAGCAGCCCCCGAAGCGGAACCTATTTCTGCCAACTCCAGCCCTACGACCAGCGGGGGACCGCTGCTCTGCAAGCCCCAGCTATCGTAGCTGACCTCAACCGCAAGCTGGCCGCCCTGCCACAGGCGCAGGCTTTTGCATTCCTGCCGCCGGCTATTCCCGGCATCGGCCAGGCTAGCGGTCTCGATTTCTTCGTTCAGGATCGCGCCGGCAAAACGGTCGATTATCTATGGGATAATACTCGCAAGTTCCTTGCCGCGGCGAAAAAACGGCCCGAGATTGGGCCTATGTACCTCCTGTTCGACCCGGAGGTTCCGCAGTTGTTCGCTGCGGTTGACAAGGACAAGGTGTTCAAGCTCGGCGTTTCTATCGAAGATGTCTACAGCGCATTGCAGACCCTGCTTGGTGGCTATTACGTCAACCAGTTCAACCGCTTCGGGCGCGTGTGGAAGGTGTTTGTGCAAGCGGAGCCGCAGTACCGAATCACCGCGACGGACGTTGGTCAGTTTTACGTCCGAAACAACGCGGGCTCGATGGTTCCGCTGTCGACACTCGTCGACCTGAAGCGGGCGTTCGGGCCCGAATATACCACCCGCTTCAACGAGTACCGCGGCATCGAGATATACGCGGCTCCGGCTACCGGCTACAGCACCGGCCAGGCGATGAACGCAGTGGACTCGGTGGCAAACCAGGTCCTCCCCCGTGATATGGGGTATGCCTGGAATGGAATCTCTTACCAACAGGCTGTCGCCGGCGGTGGCGCTCAAGTCTTCGCGCTGTCGCTGGTGTTTGTATTTCTGATCCTCGCTGCCCTCTATGAGAGCTGGTCGCTGCCCTTCAGCGTGCTGCTTAGCGTGCCGGTCGCCGTATGCGGCGCATTCTTTGGCCTGTGGTCACGCCATCTCGACAACGACGTCTATGCCCAGATCGGTCTCATAATGCTGATCGGTCTGTCGGCCAAGAATGCCATCTTGATAGTCGAGTTTGCCAAAGCCGAGCTCGAGAAGGGCGAGTCTATTGTCTCGGCGGCGCTCAACGGCGCCCGCGTGCGTCTGCGGCCCATTCTCATGACCTCCTTCGCGTTCATCATCGGCCTTTCTCCTTTATGGATCGCTCTGGGTGCCGGCGGCCAAGCCCGCCGTCTGATCGGGACGGTCACCATAACCGGCATGTTCTTCTCCACCGGTTTCGCAATCTTCCTCATTCCGGCGCTCTTTGTGATCGTCGAGCGGATGTCGCATCGCATTAAGGGCAAGCCGCTTGAGCCGTTGGCAACCCCGGGGGCGGGCTTGCGCGCAGGTGCGTCAACTTCGCGAGCCGGATAAAGGGCCGTTGCGTTGGCCGGGCACTTAACAATGGCAGGCTACCAGCCAGATTACGCCGTTTCGCGGGCCATGTCTTTGAAAGCTGGCGTAGTGCCCGTTCACTGATTTCGCTATCGTCGATTGTTGAAATGGGAACTTTGTACAGATGTTGCAATTCAGTTTGGGAGGATGCCACATGGCAACTGACAACGAGACCTACCTGGAGTTATTCGACGTTTCCAAAAAGACGCAAGTAGGCAAAGCGCCCCTCGCCTCGATTAGATTTATGCCGCGAATAGGTGAGCGCATTTTCCTTCCGCTCGACGAACCGGGAGAATGGGATTCCTACACCGTGGTGTCGATTGAGTACTTTCTCGGTGGCCGGTCTCCGTCAGAAAGTATGGATCGGGTGACTCTCTACGTCGAGGAGTCAAAATAGAATTGCGGGTCTCAGGTCGAGGAGATCCTTGACCGTCGAGGAGACGCAGTTCCAGGCATGACCACTATGGCGGCTTCTTCCACACACGAGGTCGAACTTGCGCTGCCGCTAATGGTCTCTCTGGTAATGTTCCTGGCTACCATTGTGATTCACGCAATTGCTCTGGTAGGGATCGTAAGTGTTATTCGCCACCACCACCGACTTAAGCGCACCGGCGTCTGGTTTTGGTGGGACGTAACAATCGTATCGGTTGCCATCGTGCTCGCGGGGGCCGCGCATTTGGTCGAGGTCTTCATCTGGGCGGTGGTGTTCGTCTTGTGCGGTCAGTTCGGCCAACTTTCAGCCGCCTTCTACAGCTCCGCGATGCTTTACACCTCTCTGGGGACGGGTGACGTGGCCATGTCCTCGTCATGGAAACTGCTGGGGCCCTTCGAGACGGCGGACGGGATGATGGCATTCGCCGTGTCGACCGCAATAGTCATTTCCGTAGGACAGTCAATGGTTCGCAAGAAGTTCCCCGATCTTCCTAGTTTATAGGAGCGATGTACCTGTGGCTTCTCAGAACCTGGCCTGTGGCGGATGAGGATGCGACTATGAACTCACAATACTTTTCCGCCTTTGCTGCGCTCGCTGGATCAGTGGTCGGCGGCTTCATGATGTTGGCCTCGTCATGGCTGAGCCAGAAAACTCAGGCCCGAGCGGCGCAGTTGGCGCACCATAGAACCAGGCGGGAAGAGTTATATAAGGACTTTATCGAGGAAGCGGCGCGATTGTATGCGGATGCTTTAGGACATAACGAAGCGGAGATCGCCAAGTTCGTTAAACTGTACGCCCTGATCGGCAGGATGCGGGTTCTATCGTCGCCGAAGATCGCCGAAATCGCACAAAGCGTTGCCAACACCATCATCGAAACGTACCAGGCGCCGAACAAGACGTTCCGCGACTTGCAAGGCGTAGTGAACAGCGCCGCGATCGATCCCTTGCGTGCGTTTAGCGAAGCGTGCCGCGACGAGTTGCGGAGCTCTGGCCCGTTATTTTAGAGGCGGCGGACCTGTGCTTGCCAAGTTTTCAGATCCGAAGAATATGGTGATGCAGGTTATTACCATTCAATACTCACAGCCACGAACGGCAACTGGCGCGGTCGGCGTCGCAAGCCGTCCAGCAATTGCCCATTTGATTTCGGCAATAGAATTCGTCGTTGCCGTGTAGCTGGCACACCTGGTAGTCGCGATTGCATTGGTACTGGCACTTGGTCCGCGCGTAGTCGCATCGGTTCGCGCATCCTGCGGCGAACACGGCAGCCGCCGCGGCTGCGGCGAGCAGCAAACTTTTCGCGCTCACGATTGAACACGCGCGCGAGCGGGCGGGCATTACAGTTCGATTGCGCTGGCGCTGCCGACGACGGTTTTGGTGCCGTCGGCCTTCTCGCACCACGCTTCGACTTCGCCGCGTGAGCGTTTCCCCTCGGGCCGCCGTCCCACGATCAATCCCTTGGGCCCGGTCACGTCGTTGCCCCACACCACGTTGACCAGCCGCAGATCCATTTTGCCGCCGTACAGGAAGCCAAGCCCGAATCGCCGCGTCATCATCTCGGCAACCAGGCAGACCGAGAGCATCCCCTGCACGACGATTTCCGGGAATCCCAGCGCGACCGCCATCTGCTTGTCATTGTGATAGTTGTGCGCCGGTCCCGAGAACGCCATGCACATCTCTTCGGTGATCGTGCGCATCGGCGAGCCGATCGGAACGCCGCCGCGCTCGCCGATTTTGAACGAGCGTGACGAATCTTTTTCCCGCGCGCGATCGACCACGAAACCCTGCTTGGCCTGCTCGGGGATCAGGAAGCTCTGATAGGTGCGGCTGCGCGATACGATTTGCCCCGACCCGTTGCCGACGATCACTTCGTTCACCACGTATTCGCGATCGCGCTTGATGTAGCGGTCGATGATGACGGAGCGGGTCGTGAGCCGCTCGCCAACCATCACCGGCGCGAACACCTCCCATTCCTGGCGTGTGTGCAGGTTGCCGTAAATGTTGGGCAGATACCACGCGAGCGTGTGGTAAACCGCGCTGTGGAGGATCAGCGCGGGCGCGATCGGGCCGCCGAGCGGAGAATCGCCGCGGTACCAGGGATTGTCGTCGCCGGTGCCGGCGATGTAGGTCGCGACCAGTTCCGGCGTGATCTCGGTGGTCACGCCGCCGAAATCACGGCCCACGTAAACCTCTTTGCGGTCGAAAAGTTCTGTAGTCATCGTCGTGTCCTGCGCGCAGCTAGTTTTTCTGCTTGGCTTTGATCCGATCGTTGAACTTGGCCGCGTCGATTACGGCGCGCCGATGCGTCCCCGAGCCGATCTGCTCGGCTTCGTCGAAGGCGCGCACGGAAAACTCAAGCCGCCGGCCTTCGACCTTGGTCAGTTCGGCTTCGGCGCGAGCGCGATGCCCCGGCGGGGTCGCGGCGCTGTGACTGACTTCGATCGAAATGCCTACCGAACTTTCTCCCGCGTCGAGAAACGGCCGGACGGCGTCCGCCGCGGCCAGCTCCATCATCGCGATCATCGCCGGCGTGGACATCACCGCGGCGAGCGACGGGTCGAGCTGGCTGGCCAGGTCGGCGGGCGCCACGGTCTTGGCGTAACTTCCCCTGGTTCCGATCGGAATTGGTTTCATAGAATTGCTTCGCCGGCCATGCGACCGCCGTGGATGAGGATTTAGCACCACCGGGATGAAGGGAACAATCGCGCGGTACTCTTATTGGGTGCCGGCGTACCGTTTGAGGTATTCGAGGATCGACGCGCGCTCGGCGGAAGTCAGCGGCGGCATCCCGGCCTTTTGCATCTTTGGTTCCATCAGCTTGACCTTCGTGTCCCACATCGCCCACGTCAACCCGTGGGGATTGTACGGCCTGTGGCAATTGTCGCATCTACGGGCGTACAGCTGAGCGGCGGGACTGTCTTTGTCGGGGAGCGGAGCTCTGCATCCTGAAATCAGGATCCCGAGGAACGAGAGTACGAGAGCGGCGCGGATCAATTTCGTTTTCGTTGGCGACGCTGGATTGCTAGCCGGGTGGGATGCGCGCGTCGGGGAAGCGGGCGGCAAGCTGGCTGCGGATCGATCCGATAAGCGCGCTGCGGTCATTTTCGTCAAGGAGTACCTTTCGTTCGGATTCGGGGCGGATCCAGACTGGGCCGCGCCGCATTGCGTCGGTTTGGTAGCGTGGCAACAGATGCCAATGCACGTGCGGCTCCGAATTGCCCAGGCATTCGTAGTTCATCTTCCACGGCTTGACGACCTCGGCGATGGCGTCCGCGACCAGCCGCAGCTCGTCGAACAGGATGCGGGCGGCGTCGGCGGGCATCAGGTAAAGCTCGGTCGCGTGGACCTTTGCGAGCAGCACGCAATAGCCGCGATAGAATTGCTGATCGCCCAGAATCACGTAGCAGCTATTCAGCTCCGCGATAAAATCGCGCAACCCGCCGGCCTTGATCCGATCGATCGACGCGCAGATTCCGCAACCTGGGTTTGTTGCTGGGGCAGGGCGGTCGGAAGTCATGCGGCGCCTGTGGCTGGACCCTCGGCGGGAACCTCGACCAGCTTGATGCTGGCGTACTTGAGCAGCTCGGCGATGGTGTGGAGCTTGTACGGGCGCGCGTAGTACACGGTGCGCACTCCCGTGTTGATCAGCACCTTGAGGCAGTGGATGCAGGGCGTGTGAGTGACGTAGATGTCGGCGTCACGAATCGCGACGCCGTTGCGGGCCGCTTGCGAGATCGCGTTGATCTCGGCATGGATCGTCCGATAGCAATTCTGCTCGACTTCTCCGTCGGGCGTGCGCGATTCGTAGATCAGGCATCCGGCGTCGGTGCAATGCGGCAATCCTGCCGGTGAGCCGTTGTAGCCGGTCGCCAGGATGCTGCGGTCGCGCACGATTACGGCGCCCACCTTGGCGCGCAGACAGGTCGAACGCTCCGCGACCTCGCGCGTGATCGTCATGAAGTAATTGTCCCAGCTCGGACGCCGGGACTTGGTCTCGGGATTCGGTTTGTTCGAGCCGTCGGTCAATCCCAATGCGATTCTCCTGGATCTGGATCGATCAATTCCCGCTCAGATTCGGACGCGGCCGAGCCGGCGCATCATGTCGTCGTAGTGCGGTGCGTGATGAATTATTTCCTGAGAATGTGCATCCTCCCGCGGTTGCAAAGGCGCCTCGGGTTGCACGAAGGCCAGCGGCACCGGGCTGAACGTGACGATGAACAGCGCGACGGTAAGCCATGCCGCCAGAGCGCGGCGCGGGTTCAGCGGAGTGTCGCGATCGATGGTGGACGGATGCCCCAATCCAAGCGCCACCGACAGCACCGCCCACAGCATCCAGCCGCCCCAGAAACTCAGCCCGAGCGCGAGCGGCACCAGCACCATCAGCACGCAGGACACGACGAACAGCACCGAGATCGTGCGATGATGGCGCGGGAACAGCGCGTAGGTCACATGGCCGCCGTCGAGCTGTCCGACCGGCAGCAGGTTCAGCGTGGTGACGAACAGCCCGAGCCATCCGGCGAATGCGATCGGATTGAGGTTCACGTTGACCGCCGAAGGATCGACGCCCAGCACCAGGTGCGAGAGACCCAGGAACAGGAGCGAGTTGCCCAACTCCAGCCCGCCGGCCGATTTGTCCAGCGGCGTCACGTCGGAAAAATACAGGCCGATGATCACCGCGGGTATCGCGAGCATCACACCCGCCCATGGACCGGCGGCGCCGATGTCGAACATCACGCGCCGGGTGCGCGCAGGCTCTCGCATCCGGATGAATGCGCCGAAGGTCCCGATGATAAAGAACGACGGCGGCGCCGGGACGAAGTAGGGCAGCGAGGCATCGACGCCGTGGTAGCGTGAGGTCAGGTAGTGCCCCATCTCATGCGCGAGCAGGATCATCATCAGTGGAATCGAGAACGTGAGTCCCGAGCGCAGCGCCGCAATCGCGAGAAACGGATGCGCGAAGGAGACCTCCTCGCCATTCATGTACGCGCCGGCCGTGGTGGTGGTCAGCAGCGTAATCAAGAACAGAGCGACGTTGAGCGGCGGGATTCGCGGAAGATCGAGCGCGCCAGCCGCCGGCGCCACCGCAGCCGCGTACCGCGGAATATCGGTAAGGACCGTGGGAGCGTCCTTGTGTGTGACTATTTCATCCATAGATTAAAAGCAGCCTGCGGCCGCGACTATCGACACCGATGAGCCGGCTTCGGCGGCGAAGTGCGCGGCGGCGTTGCCATCGCGAATCGCGACTTCGAGCAGGCCGAAACTCCCGAATGTTGCGAGAGGAGCACCTTTGGGCGCGTCACCATAAACATCAAGTATTCGCATCGCCGCGCCGCTTTTGATCCTAACCGAAAGGGATTTGTGGAGAAAGCGAGCGCCGAACTGTTCGGCCGCCGGGCGATCGATGTTGCTCACCAGATTGCCAAAACCGTCCACATAGATCACTTCACCGCGCAACTCGCGCGCCAAGTCCACGGGACGCGGCAGATCGAGCTGCACGATCGAGCGGATTGCGGGCCCGAGCGCCGAAATCGGAGTGCCATGCCAGAGATACGCGGCGGCAGGCGCGAAGATGTCGCGGCCATGGAAAGTGGCGCTCACACTGGCAAGACGATGGCGGGGCGAAGTTAGTTTCACGATGCGCTTGATGCCGGCCTGGTTCGCGGCGAGCGATAGCAGGCCGTTGTCGGGTCCGACCAGGCGTGCGCCGGCGCGAGTCTCGATCGCGATCGGCGCGCGCGCGGTGCCGACTCCCGGATCGACAACCGCAAGGAAAACCGTACGCGCGGGGAAGTAGCGCCAGCTCTCGCGCAATGCGATCGCTCCAGCGACGACGGATTGTGCGGGGATGCCGTGAGTGATGTCGATCACGGCGGCGCCAGGAGCGATCGAGGCGATGACACCCTTCATCGCACCGGCATAATGGTCGCGATAGCCGAAGTCGGTTATGATTGCGATTGGGGAGCGGCTTCGCGCGAGCGTCGGCATCACCGGATAGTAAATCGCGAAACAGGATCGTTGCGCAATTTCCCGGAGTCGAGTCCCAGCGTGTATCTGACTGATCTGATGAAGCATAACTTTGCGCCGCGAGGTTGGCGGGAACGGGCTGGGGGATTGCTGCTGATGGCTGTCGCAGTGGGCACCATACTGCGGTTTTTTCGCCTCGGCGCGCGCGAACTGTCGATCGACGAGTCGCTTTCATGGGCCGAGTCGGCGGCGCCAAGCGTGCCGGAAATGCTGCGGATGCAGCACCAGCTGGATTCGGGGAAATTCCCGATTTCCGAACTTGCGCAATACGGATGGATGCGGATTTTTGGTGAAAGCGAGGCGGCGATGCGGGCGCTACCGGCGTTGATCGGCGCGTTGTCGATCGTGCTGGTGTTCATCCTCGCGGCGGAAGTGTTGTTGGCGGTCACGCCCGCAAAATCGGACGATCGCGCCAGGGGCGGCATCTACATGCTGTCGGCGTTGTGCGCGCTGATCTTTGCGGTTGGGCGTCCGTCGGTCGAAATCGCCCGCCAGGCGAGAATGTACTCGATGATGCAGGCGTGGATTCTCGCGCAGGTGATATTCCTGCTGCGCGCACGGCGGCTGAAAGGACTGGCGAACTACGCCGGTCTTACAATATTTTCGGCGGTTGCAGTGGCCACCAACTTTACCGCGGTGCTGGTGGTCGCGGCGGAGGCTTTGTGGCTGATCTACCTCTCCCTTGGCGATGCCGATGCGAAAAGTGACCCGGGAGTGCGGCGCGCGGCGCCATGGCTGCTGGGGGCTGCGCTGGTTGGCGCGATGGTGTTGCTGCTGCCCTTTTTTGCCGGCCTGCGCTATGGGGTCGAAGGCGTCGTACGGGGCGATTACGACTGGATCAGGCCGCCCGGGCCATGGGAGCCGGTGGCGACCTTTGAGAGCGGACTGGGCAGTTGGCCGTTTCCGCTATTTGCGCTGTTCGCGATCGTGGGCGGGATTCGGCTTTGGCGTTCGCATCGGGATACGGCGGTGCTGTTGATCCTCTGGATCGGGCTGCCGCCGATTGTTCTGTTCGCGGGCTCGTATCCGATCGCTCCGATGCTCGTCACGCGCTACCTGATATCCTCCTTTGTCCCGGTGTTTATACTCACTGCAATAGGGATTGAGTCCTTGCCGTCGCGAAATTATCGTGCGCTTGGAATCGTCGCGATAGTAAGTCTTTCCATGCTGCGAGTGTCGTCGGCGCTGAGGCCGGGAGACAACCGCTGGCGCGATGCATGTGCTGCCGCGCTGGCCAAGGCCGGTTCGGAGCGCCGCGTCGGCGTCTGTCGCGAGTACTACCTGGTTAGCTACTACTTGCCCGCAGCCGAGAGGAATAGCGTGCAGTTGGTTCGATTCCCCTTCCGCGGAGCTGAGAGCAATGCGCCTCGCGTAGTGATCGTTTCGCCGACGGTGCCGCCGGCGCAGGTCGCGGAGATTCGCCGGGAATATCCGGTCGTTGTGGCGAAGTTCAAAAATGTGATGGTAGTTTCTCGGCCTGAGGCGCGCGCGCAGAACGCTCCCGCCGGCTAGTCGCGCGGCGCGACCGAGACGTAACGGTTGCCGCGTTCATAAAAGCGCCATCGCCTCGAGGCCCAGCGGCCGGCGTAATCGACGTTGATCCTCGGAGACCGGCCGATTCGCCCGGCTGGAAGTTCGCAGTGTTCCAGATATAGCTTCCCGCCGCATAGATCCCGTCCATAGTCGGCGCCGGTAATAGCCAGTGCATTAGTCAGTTTACCAGGGCCATTAGTCAGTTCGCGGGAATCCGGCGGCTTGCGCCGCCGCCGCGCCATCAGATCGATGCCTCGTATCGGCTCGATCGCTCTAATCAGCACTGCGTGCGGTTCGCCATCCGCGCCCGTCACCAGGTTCATCGCCCAACTGATTCCGTAAAGCAGAAATACGTATGCGTGGCCCGGCGGCCCGTACATCGCGGCGGTTCGCCGGGTCAGGCCGCGCGCGCTATGTGCGGCAAGATCCAGCGGGCCGCGATACGCCTCAGCCTCCACGACTCGGCCGGCCGCCACACCCTCGGCAGTGCGATGCACGAGGACTTTGCCGATGCATTCGCGCGCCACGACCAGGACCGGGCGCGCGTAAAATTCGCGCGGCAGCCGTTGCGATTCAGTCATCGGGACTCTTACTGTTGCTGTGGAAAACAGGGCAGTTCGGACGTCAGAGTGTAGCTGTACTTTCGCCCCCGCCATGTAAAGCCACCTTGCGCGGCGCCGAAAACCTCCCTCACCGTGGCTAATTTCTGGCTGTCCTCGGGGCTGTTGCTCTCGACCGGAGCGTAGGCGAGGAAGTGGCTGGATCCCGCTGTGAGCGCAGGTTCAAGCGGCGGCTGGAAATCAAGCTTGGCGATCCCCGGCTTCGGCGCCCAGCCGTCAGGCCCGGCACCTTGAGCTCTCACGAAAGCCCACCGCGGCGCGAAGCCATTTGTTATCAGCGTCCATTGTCGGCTCTCGAGGGAGCCGTGGTTGGTTCGAAGTTCTTCGATACCGGGCGTGGCCGCGGCAAGCTGATCGCAAGCTTCCTGCGGGAGAAGGCTCGCGTCTTTTCGAAGCGCGGCCTGCTGTTCGGCGTAGGCCATGATCTGTTGCTGAGTCGGCGGGGCGGGCTTGGGCGCGCGGTGGAGATAGGAGCATCCGGCAGACGTGAGCGTCAGCCATCCCACGATGAGCGAAACAACGGCTCCATGCCGGCCGCATCGAAATACGCGCGTCGCGCCGGCTACAAAGCGGCGAGCCGTCGGTGAGGGTTTTTGCTCGATTGGGGGATTCGAAGTCAATGGCAAAGTGCGCATCTATTCGCGGGCGTTGTTCGCGGGGAGCTCACGGCGGATTTAATTGACAGTCCGCGGGCCGCTACCTACACTCGCATCAGAGCGGGTGTAATTCAGTGGTAGAATGCCAGCTTCCCAAGCTGGACGTCGCCGGTTCGACCCCGGTCGCCCGCTCCACTCATTCTCTTGTAAATCCAAGCAGTTAGCAACGACCGGGCAACCCCGCCAAGCAGCGCGCGCTCCAAACCCCGGTTGGCGATGCCGGGTCCGTTCCTTTGGTCGCCGGCGTGGATGTCGGAGGCGGGGAAGCGGAGACCGTCGCGTACGTGTGCGAGTACGGGCGCGACCGGCGAAAGATCATCCGGATGGGCGCCTGGCGCGGCGAGGACACCCGCGGGCAGGTCGTCAATTTCCTCAACGAATTCCGCGCCCATCTCTCCATCGTGCGGGTCGATTCGATTGGCGTGGGCCATAATTTCGCGCTGCATCTGCGCGACTGCCGCTTCCCGGTCGAGATGATAAACGTGGGAATGGCGTGCGAGAGCAACTCCCAACTGGGAGAAAACGATCCGGCCCGACGCTTTGTAAATCTGAAAGCGTGTTTCTATCAGGAGCTCGCCGATGCGTTCGAGCGCGACCATATCGAGGGGCTGACCGACGAGGCGACCATCGGCCAGCTTGCCGGGCTGCTCTATGAGCTCGATTCCCAAGGCCGAATGAAGATCGAATCCAAGAAGCAAGCGCGCGCACGGGGAGTGCCCTCACCCGACCGCGCCGAAGCGCTGATGCTCGCACTATGCAAGCCGCGGCCGGAGTACGCGTTTTACTCAATCCGTGATCTTCCGAGGCTGCGGCAGGACTCAGAAGAAGATCCATTTGAGGAGGACGATTACAGATCCCCACGGAGTCTGCGCTGGGACGGCTGGGCGCCGGGAACTCTCGCGCCTCACTTCCGCCGACGCCCAGGCGCTTGGTAGTCCCAGAGGCGTCGCGGCCCGCAAGTCGGCGGCCTGCATCATCGCTACGAACGCCTCGCCGCCTGATTCGTACCGGATTCCGGCTCACCAATGGTTGCGTCGCGGCCGGTTGCCGTCGTCTGAGGGTCTATGTATCGGAGGGTTTTCCGATCTCGATCAGCGGTCAGCCGCTTGTGGTTCGGATCGCAGCCCGTTTCATTCCACCGCATCAATTCGACAGCTATTAGTGCATCTGCTCATATTTCGGCTCAGATGGAATTTCAGCAGGAACAACCGCTGGGTCGTCGCAGCGCCTACCGACTGGCTCGCGCGACGTGTCAGCGCCTCGAGTGTCGCTCCGCCCAGGTACCTCGCATAACGATCACAACCGTTCCGACGCCGAAAAAAAACACCGTAGCACTGGAGACCAACAATCCGAACTTGGAACTCGTGTGCCAGGCGATATTGAACTCATAGAGACCCATTGCGGCAAGAAACATGCAAACGATGCTTGGTGGCGAGAAAAGCCGCCGAATCGCTGTTTGACTTTCGCTTACGGGCAAAAGACAGGCCGCTGCGGCGGCTCCACAAACAACCGCCAGAGATATAAATGGTGGACGGGAGCTGACCAATGGGCTCTGGACCGTAGCAACGCTCATCAGCGCGAATGCCAATGCACGTATCTTATCCGTTCGTCTATGAATCAGTAAAGTTCCTGAGGCGATGGCACTAAGCAAGCCGTAGCGAAGATCTCCAAACACACGTGCGTAAGCAAATTGAATGAGAAAGGCGATCGATACCCCAAGTCCAACCAATGCTATGATAACTTCCAACGGCCTGCGGTCGTCGGGTGTGTTGGTCCACCGCTGCTCACTTTCGATGAACAACAACGCGGCTAAACCGATTGCGTAGCATAAGCCGGAGATCCGTAGTGCTTGCGAGTATGGTACGCTGCCGCTGGCGGTGTATTCGGCAATCGCTCGTATCGGGACGGACAAGGCGGCGAAAGTGAACAGAGCAAGCAATAGCGGCCGGCGTGATACCCTAATATGGAAGCGCTTTCGATTCCCCATCGTAATATCCGATTTTCACATCCCACGCCGTTAGGGGCAGTCGTTCGCCAATTGACCGGACGTCCACAGACCAATACCAAGCCCGAGTCCCGCACCCAGCCCTGCTCCCCATGGTCCAAAAGCCTCGAATCCACCGTAGCCACCGAGGCCAGTCAAGATGCCAATTGGATCCAGTTGCTCGGGCGGCGTAGCTCCAGCCGGGCAGTCTGGCGGCGGGGGCGGCGACGGCTTAAGTGCGCAATAGTATCCAGAATCGCTTGGCGGGGCGGTGAGCTGATTCGACGGATTGCTTGCCGCATCCCCTACCGCACCCCAATCTATTGGATCGTACTCAGGACTGTCGGGGTCCGCCCATTCTGGCATAACCTGTAGCCCTAGCCTATCGACGAGATTCGCCGGATTGTTCTCGACGAAAGCATACAGGTTCGGGCCGCCGCCGGCGAATCCGATCGGATCCTGCGCGATGAATCTCTGAAGCGTCGGACTGTAATATCTGGCCCGGTAGAAGTATAACCCGGTGCCGTCATTCTCCCGGCCGGTGAACTGGTAGGGGTTCGAGCTCGACCCCGCGACCGTGGTGTTGCCGAATGGATCGGATGTGTAGCTGGTCGAGAGGCCTCCCACAGAATTTGCTAGCGCCAGCGTGCTCCCCAGCGCATCCGCGAGATAGCTGCTTGTGCCAGAAGTGTCGGTGCGCTGGAAATACTCATCGATCCTGAGCCCGGTCAGCAGATTCGCGCTCGGCGCATTGCTCGCATCGAGTTCCTGCACCGGATTCAGCCGGTCGTATAGAAACTGGGTAACGTTCCCTCCGATGGACTTGCCCATCCGGCGCCCGAGGCCATCGTAGATAAAGCTCGCATTCGCTGCGCCGCTAATGCCGGTCAGGTGATTGCGCGCATCCCAGGCGTAGGCATTGGTCCCGTCGTTCGTCAGATTGCCGTTCGCGTCGTAGCTAAGTGGTGTTCCGTTGAAGGCGGTCATCTCGTTCGCCGCGTTGAACATGTTCCCCGTCACAGTCTGCGGCAGGTTGGTTTGCGCGAAACTCCCGGTCTTCCCGATCACCCGCTCGTCGGCGTCGTAGTTGTATTCGAGGTCTCCGACCGGATTTCCAGAAAGAGTCCAGGTCATTCCTTTAACCCGCGAATCACCATCGTAACTCGTGTACGCCAGCACGATGCCGTTGGGCAGCGTCAGCGACGTGCGCCGGTTCGCCCCCGGTCGCCCGCTCCACTCATTCTCTTGTAAATCCAAGCAGTTAGCAACGACCGCCGAACGCCGCCAAGATCGGCGTTGAACCTTGATTCGAGTTGCGGCTATGTAGTTGCTGTATGCCGGGATTCAGCAGCAAGCCCCGTGGACAGGTGGCAGCGGGCCTTCTGGTCGTATCCATCGCGGTGATTGCCATCTTGGCGGCGGCGCAAACGGCGCATAGCACGGACCTGACGACGCCTTCCTTTCTGGTTGCCACGCGCGATCTACAGGATCCGCTGTTTCAGCAAGCCGTAGTCCTGATGATCCCGTCCGCAGAGCCGCCGCTGCTTGCCGGCGTCATAATAAACAGCCCGGCCAAAGTGCCGGTTCGGGCGTTGTTCCCGCAAGCGCGCCAGCTCGAGCGCACGCAGGAGACGGTGTACTTCGGCGGACCGGTGGAACCTGGCAAGCCATCGGTGATCTTTCGCGCGTCCTCGCCGCCCCGCTCGGCGACGCGAATCCTCGACGATACTTACGTCGCGACCGGCCGCGACGCCGTCGCGGCGGTCCTGCAGGACCCGCGGATCCACGATCTCCGCGTCATTTTGGGAAAGGCTCAGTGGTTGCGCGATCAGCTCTACGGCGAAATCATGCGCGGCGCGTGGTACGTGGTCCCGGCCAAGCCCGACCTGGTGTTCGCCGACCCAAAGGATTTATGGTCCATCCTGGTCCAGGGCGGCGACCTTCAGGAAGTCCGGGGATGGCGCGCTTCAGGAGCGTCGGTCGCAAATGCCGGCGAGCAGGCGGCTGCGGCAGTGTTCACAATTGAATCCAAACTTCCCGCGGGGAATTTGCCTCAGGGGCGTTTCGATGGTACAAACTGATAGCGTCCAATCTCTCCCAATTGATCGGGAACGCGGTTGACCACGCGCCGCAAAGAACTTCTGAAGGGGACTCTGTCAATGGCACGTTTCAAGGAACGCAATTTCGGCCACGTACTTCGCGAGCGCCGCCGCCAGCTCGACCTCACCCAGGAAGACGTCGCCCGCCGGATCAAGACCTCGACCCCGTATATCGGCCATCTCGAATCGGGCAAGCGCCACCCGTCGGACAAGATCCTGACGCGGCTGGCCGAAGTGCTCGGGCTCGATCGGCGCGAACTGTTTTTCCTCGCCAATCCGCGCGCGCAGGCGATCCTTACCCCTGAGCCCGAGACCGACGCGAAGTCGGCATGGGAGGATTTCCGCAAGGACGAGCAGCTCCGCCGCATCCACAGCATCACCGGCGACGAGATGGAGATGCTGTCGCGCGTGGCGCTTCTCGGCGACGTGCGATCGTCGCGCGACTTCATCTATATTCTCAACACCGTTCGTCACGCGGTCGGCAGATAGCCAGCCCGGATCGCCCTGCGCAATCCTCCCGCTGCTGCGCCCGTCACACGCAGCCGCCTATCCAGACCACTCGCCCGATGATCTTCACGTTGGATACGACCATCGCCTCGTACTTCGGATTGTCGCTGCGCACCAGCAACTTGCCGTCGGGACGCCGCTGGATTCGCTTCACCGTTAGCCCGCCGTTGTGGCGCAACAGGTAGATCCCGTCCTGCCTGAAGCGCGGCTCCGCCAGATTGGCCAGTATCAGGTCCGAATCCTCGGCCGTCGGCGCCATCGAATCGCCGACGACCTCGATCAAAATCAGGTCGCGCGACTCCGTGTTGAGCCGCCGCTTGACCCACGCCGCGCGGAACGCGATCGAATCCACCACCTGGTCGCTGCGAAGTATCCCGCCGTGCCCGCTCGGAAATCGTATCCGGTTGTGCGGCATGAAGATGAAGTCGCCGTGCTCGACCGCGCGCGCGATCGCCTGCGCACTCTGCGCCGCCTCGGCGCCCGTCGCCAGCCATTCCACCGACACCCGCCCCGCCCGCGCCAGCGCCATCAGGTTCGCGGCGCTCGGGTTTGCCGTGCCCTTTAGCCACTTGTAGATCGCGTTGTCCGAAACCCCGACCGCCGTAGCCGCCGCGACCACCGAGCCAAGAGAATGGATCACCTGCGACAGCCGGGAGCGAAATGCCGCGTCCACTACTGTAGTTGACATAATTCTCCTACTGTGAAATAAGAAGCATAAAGCTCATGATCTTGCCACAGTCAAACCACTCTCAGATCAAGCTCAATCCCCTCTCCTCCAATGCGCGTTCGCTCTCTTTCTATCACCCTTACCGCCTACACACTTCTAGCCTAGTTGCGGACTCCGCGCCCGCTGCGCCGATTACTTTTCTTTTCGATTCCACCGTGCTGTCCGCCGATTCCCGCTCGTTCCCTTCATCGTCGAACTGTCCGATACCCGGCCAGCTCGCGCGGAGGATCTATGGAACCCGCGATCAGTCCCGTTCGTCTCGCTGCCTCTAATCGCGTCGTTGCTTGTCTGTGGTGTCATGCCGCCGCCACCCAGGCCGACGTGACTCGCAACCACGGCCTGTGCCAAAGCTGCGTCGAGGACAACGTCGAGATCAGTTGGCGGCTGGTTTACGACCGCGATCGCCATATCGGCTCGATTCCTTCCAATCTTCGCGCCGCCTACCACCTATGAACGCCAGCCATAGCCCGATGCCGCCGCCGCGCTTCGATTCTTTCCCGGCCGTCGCGCGGACCTCGCTCTACGATCAGATCGGTCATTCGATCGGCGACGACGCCGCCGGCAAGCTGATCGCGGATTTCGGCGGGCGCCGCCTGTACATCCCGGTTGCGCCCGGGCCCGGCGACCTGATCGCGCGCTCGATCGGGCTGTCTGCCGCGCTCGCGATGGCGCGGGTGTTCGGCGGCGACCGCCTCTTGATTCCCGCCACCAGCTATCATGCTCGCCGGCGCGTGCGAATCGTCGCGATGCGGGCCGAAGGCGTCAGCATCTCGCACATCGCGCACGAGCTCCGATGCACCGAGCGCTACGTGTACAAGGTGCTCGCGACGGGTCGCGCGCCCACGCCGCCGCCAGCCGCGCCAACGTCCGCGCCGATCGCCGAGCGATTGAAACGTGGACCCCATAACCAGCGGTCGTGACGCCTACAGCCCCGAATTTTTGATCGCCGTCGAACGCGTGCTCGCCAACGAGGGTGGCTATTCGTCAAATCCCGACGACCCCGGCGGCGCCACCAACTTCGGCATCTCGGCCCGCTCGCATCCCGGACTCGACATCGCAGCCCTCACCCGCGACGCCGCGATCGAAATCTACTGGCGCGAATGGTGGTTGCGATTCGGATTCGCCCGTTTGCCCGCCGCGGCCGCGGCCAAGACTTTCGATCTCGCCGTCAACATCGGCGCCGGCTCGGCGATCCAGTGCCTTCAGCGTGCGCTGCGCGCGTGCGGCCGCCCCGTCGCCGAAGACGGCGCGATCGGTCCCCACACCGCGGCCGAAGCCGCGCGCGCCGACCCCGGCGCGCTGATCGCGGCGTTGCGCAGCGAACTCGCGGCTCATTACCGGCTCGTCGCGGCGAATCGGGGAAGCGGCCGCATCGAAAACAAGTTCCTCAAAGGATGGCTCACGCGCGCCTACTCGTGACGCACGCTGACCCGCTGATGCGGGTGAACGGTATTGAAACGATGACGAGCAAAAGAGCGTTCTGGAAAAGCAAAGGATTTTGGGGAGGACTCGGCTCGATTCTCACCGGCCTCTCGATAATTTTCACCACCGGCCACGTCTCGACCGACGCGATACTCGCGATCGGCACCGGCGCGCTGGCGGTTTACGGCCGCGTCGTCGCGGACACGCCGCTTGGGATCAGCGATCAGTCCGAGGCCGACGTCGAGCAAGCCAAAGCGGACGTGCGCACGAGCACGGCAAAGGTCGATGCAGATCACGGCAACTGAATGCGAAACCGCCGCCGGTTTCGCGCTTCCGGCGGCAGGGGTGACCCCTGCACCCGGTGATGCATCGAAAAATACGCGAGGCGCGTCTTTTTCTCTCGGGCGTGAGAGCGAAAGGTGCGCTTCGCACATTTCGCGCTTAACACTGGCCGCCGTGCCAACGGCCGCCCCGCGCGTAGCGGTGATGCTGATGTCCGCGTGCCTGCTTGCGGGATGCGCGCCGACGATCCACCTGGACGCGCCTGCGATGCCTGCGTTGGACACGCAGCAGGCCGCGAGCGACTGCACCGCTGCTCTTAATGCTGAAAAAGCGCCGCTGGACGCGCCGCCGCAACTGCCTGACGCAAAGCAATCGCCGTGTCCGCCCGGCTCGGGATTGGCCGCCTGCTTCACCCTCGACCAGGACATGATTCGCCAGGAGCGGTTCAAGATTCTCTACGACGATCGCGACTACTGCCGCGACGCCTACGACCGCGCGGTGACCCGGATCGGCGGGGGCGCATTGAAGTGAGGTCGATCGTTTTGACGGCTGTGGTCGCGATGCTCGCGGCCGCCGGATGCGCGCAGGTCAACGAGAAGACGTTCACGCTGGAATGCGCGATCGGCCGCGAGCCGTTGCCGGGCGAGATGGGGCCGGGCACCGGGATCGCGCTCGACGTTTCGACCAGCCCGATCCCGCTCGTCTCTGCCCCCCATCGGATCGTCGCGCGATGCGACGACGCGGGCGTCGTCACCATGTACATCGAGACCCCCGTCGATACGGGACTCAGCCAGCTCTCGACCCCGCTCAGCACTGCGGCCGCTCATGTGACCTACGTTCCCTGAGAGTCCGAGGACTTAACCCTGAAAAAAGAAAAAAACGACCGGCAACAAAAACGAAGAGGTGAGACTGATATGAGTTTGAAGATTGAAAAACTGCTTGGCTTATTTTTCTGCGTGTGCATCTTCGCGGTCGCCGGATGCGCTCAGCAGGGCGGCGGCCTGCTGGAGCCGACACCGAAACAGATCGTCAGCGGCAAGAATACGATCGTGCCCAGTGCTGCTGCGCTCAGCATGGAAGCCACGAATTTCTGCAACGCGCAGGCGCAGGTCGATTACGCGGCGCTCGTGCTCTATTGCGAAGGCAAAACTCCCGCGATCCCGCTGTCGATGAGCACCACCTATCAGACCGAAGCCAATCAGTTTTCCTGCCAGGTGTACGGCTACACCAATTCGAGCAATCAGCTGGTCGTGCCACCGACCGTGGCCCTGGGTAATTGCCCGACCGGCGTAGCCCCCGCACCCGTGACCGCGCCATCCGGTGCATCCGCGGTGAAGAGTTAAGGTGCCGAGCGAAAAATGGTCCGCCCGCGACAACGGAGCGCGGCCTTAACGGTGAAAAAATGGAATTGGGATCCCTGGCTGGATGGGCCGCCGCTTTCATCGCCTTTGTGGCGGTGAACGCGAGCACGATTCAATGGCTGCTCAAGCGGCGCGACGAACAGCATCAGCGCGACGCTGGCCGCGTCGAGGAGCTGGAAAAGCAGTTGACCGACTTGCGCGTGAATCTGCCGCTGGAGTACGTGCGGCGCGAAGACTGGATCAGGTTCAGCAGCACGCTGGACGCGAAGATGGACGCGATGCGCGAGGAAATACGCGACGAACTGCGCAGTTCATGCAGGGCGAACTGCAGGAACTGAGCGCTGAAGGGTAGTCATGGCTGAAGGAATTGATGTCGAACAAAAACGGCGCGAAGAAGCACGATGGCGGATGCTGCGGGTGGTCGATGCGGGACGTCCGATACCGGTCTCCGAGCAGATAATCTGGCGGGTGCTCGCCGATATCAAGCTCTCGCTGTCGCTCAATGCGGTCCGCCGCGAACTCGCCTACCTGCGCGACCTGGGCTTGCTCGAACTCGAAGGCGAGGGCGCGGAAACCTGGTTCGCGAAACTCACCGCCAGCGGTGTTGACGTGGTCGAGTACAACTTCGCGTCTCCCGCCGGCGTCGCGCGCCCGCGCAAGTAGGGGTGAGCACTGCGATGAGCGGCAAAAAGGGCGCGATCAACAGCGAGCCCGCCGGCAAGCCGAATCGAGTGCCGTTCCGGCAGGTGCCGGCCAATGGATGGAAGATGAGGCGGATGCCGAAGGACTTGAAGGCGCAACTAGACGCTCTGATCGCCGATGGCAGGTTCCATAGCTCGCAGGAATTGGCGAAATGGCTGGCCGACAATGGCTTCGAGATCTCGGCTAGGACCATCAACAGGTATGGGCAGAGCTTCGAGCGCCGCCTCGACGCGGTCCGAATGGCGACGGAGCAGGCGCGAATCGTCTGCGAGCAGTTCAAGGACGATGACGCCCAGATGCAGACCGCGCTGCTGAGGCTGGTGCAGACGCAGCTTTTCCAAGTGCTCGCCGTCGCCAACGGCAGGGGTAGTTGGAAGCGCCGCGGCGCGACGATCGCGCCGGTGAATATCGGCGCGCTCGCGCGATGCGTGTCGGGATTGGCGAAAACGGAAACCGAGCATCGCAAGTGGGCCGAGCGGATGCGCGCAGGAGTGGCGGCGGTCGAGAAGAAGGTCGAAGAGGCGCGCACCAAGGGCCTGAGCAAAGACGCCGCCGATCAGATCAGAGCGGTGTTGCTGGGGGTTTAGCGGTGCGAGGGGGTCGCAATGACGCAAGAACAGAATCTTGACTCGCGCGCTGAAGACGCGCGCTGCATAAGGACCCTCACCTTCATCCTCTCCCTTGCAGGGAGAGGAAATGAAGGGGCGGGCGGCCAAGTGCGCTCATCGCGTTTTCGAACCGGTGAGGAATTCATTGATCGCCCCAAGAACTTCCTCAAGCTCCGTGAGCACCTGGTTGTTCCAGAATCGAAGCACCCGGTAACCCCGCTCCTTAAGAAACGCACTGCGGATTTCATCTTCGCGAGACCGCTCAGCATGTTGAGAGCCGTCGAGTTCGATGATCAGGCGTCGTTCGACCGAGCAAAAGTCAGCGAAGTATGGCCCGACCGGGAATTGACGGCGAAACTTGGCGCCGCGCATCTGACGGTCGCGCAGGTGATGCCACAAGATGTGTTCCGCGTCGGTCTGTTCGCGACGCAACCGCCGCGCGTTCCGCTGGGGCGATTCGATCGGGCGCATCGTATCGACTGTTCGCGATTCGGCGAAGAAACACAACCTGGTCGCCGCATTATTTCCTCTCCCTGCAAGGGAGAGGATGCAGGTGAGGGTCCTTATACAGCGAGCTATTTTGCGAGCGAATCAAGATTCCGCTCCTTCCGACCGCACGCAGCAGCACCTATTACCTAATGAATGAACCACTCTCAATACTACTTCCATATCAACGCCGATGGATTGCCGATCAATCGCAGGTCAAGGTCAGCGAGAAGTCGCGCCGAATCGGTATCACCTGGACCGAGGCTGCCGATCGGGCGCTCGGCGCCGCCACCGCCGGCCGCGCCGGAATCGACGGATGGTATATCGGCTACAACAAGGACATGGCGCTCGAGTTCGTCGAGGCGGCCGCGCGATGGGCGCGGCGCTTCAACCGGGCGGCGGAGGCGATCGAGGAAATTGTGCTCGCCGACGAGCGCGCCGACATCCTGGCCTACCGCATCCGCTTCGCCTCGGGCCACAAAATCGTGGCGCTGTCGTCGCGGCCGTCGAATCTGCGGGGCAAGGACGGATGCGCGGTTATCGACGAGGCCGCTTTCCACGAAGACCTGCCCGGCCTGCTGAAAGCTGCGCTCGCGTTTACGATGTGGGGTGGACTGGTGCGGATAATTTCGACTCACAACGGCGCCAACAATCCCTTCAACGAGCTAATCAGCGAGATCCGCGCCGGCCGGCGTCCATACTCACTTCATCGCACCACTTTCGACGAAGCCCTCGCCGACGGACTATACAAAAAAATCTGCGAACAGAACGGAACCGAATGGAGCGGGGAAAAGCAGCGCGAGTGGCGCCAGCAGATTGTCGATTTCTACGGCGACAACGTCGGCGAAGAGTTGTTCTGCATCCCGCGCGCGTCGTCGGGCGCGTTCCTGAGCTCGGTGTTGATCGAGGCGCGGATGAAGCCCGGCGTCCCGATAATCCGATGGGAGCTGCCGGCGGAATTTGCGGGCCGCCCGGAAGCCGATCGCTACTCGGAAACCCAGGCCTGGTGCGAGGACAAGCTGGCGCCGGCGATCGCGGCGCTGGACCCGGCGCGGGCCAGTTTCTTCGGCGAGGATTTCGGGCGTTCGGGCGACCTGACCGTGATCTGGCCGCTCCAAATCGCGGCCGACCTGACCCGGCGCACCCCGTTCGTGGTCGAGCTGCGCAATATCCCGTTCCGAAACCAGGAGCAGGTGCTTTTCTATATTGCCGATCGATTACCGCGATTCACCGCGGGCGCGATGGACGCGCGCGGCAACGGACAGTACCTGGCGGAGACCGCCGCGCAGCGCTACGGCGCGCGAATCGTGCAGGTGATGCTGTCGGAGTCGTGGTACCGCGAAAATATGCCGCGCTACAAGGCGGCGTTCGAGGATGGCACGATCGAGATTCCCAAGGATGCGGACGTGCTCGCCGACCATCGCGCGATCGTGCTCGAGCAAGGCGTGGCCAAGGTTTCCGAGCGGCGCGTCGGGGCCGACGGCAAGGGACGCCACGGCGATTCGGCGATGGCGGCGGCGCTGGCGTTCTTCGCGTCGCGGACGGAGCCGGGGGAGATCGCGTACCTCCCGGTGTTCGGGCAGGGCAGGCGCGACGGCTTCGACCGCCGACACGATCCGTTCGGCGCGCCGCCGACGGAAGACGATCTGGCGGTCGCGAGGATACGAGGATTTTGAAAAGCCGGCCTTAACCGCCTCACTGGCTATGCAGATGAATAGCTACTGGAGATGGAAACGCGAAGAATGCGGTTATGAGTTTATACTCGCGCTGACTCGACTTCCCGAAGCGTGCCATCGATGTGGCGGCGAATGGTTCTTGAAAAGATGCGAGGCCGCATCGAAAGAGCACGCGACTGACTAATCCGACAGGAGAGCAACGATGACACTTTACGATGCGTACGGACGCGAAGTTGATACCGGGATGCTGCGCGAAGAGCAGGCGGCGCCGACGATGGCGGGAGTGCGAAATATATATTCCGTGATGCATCCCTCGATCGGGCTGACGCCCGATCGATTGGTGGGAATCATGCAACAAGCCGAGTTCGGCGATCCATTCCTGTACCTCGAACTGGCGGAGGAGATGGAAGAAAAGGACCTGCATTACCTGGCCGTCCTCGGCACCCGCAAGAACGCGGTCGCACAACTGGACCTGGTGGTGCGCGCGGCCTCGAGCGGGTCCGACGATCAACGCGCGGCGGCGATGGTGCGCGAGATGATCGCCGACGGGCCGATCCAGCTGGACAGCGTGCTGTTCGACGTGCTCGACGCGCTGGGCAAGGGATTCTCGGCGACCGAGATAATCTGGGATACCTCTGGGCGCGAATGGTTTCCGGCGCAATTGAAATGGCGCGACCCGCGCTGGTTCGCGTTCGACTGGATCTCGGGCGAGGAAATGCTGGTGCGCACCTTGAAGAGCCAGGAAATCCCGGCCGGGAGCGAAGCGCAAACGCGGCTGCCGGCGCATTTCGGCGGTGACGGACTGTACGCGCCGATGCGCCCCGGAATCGGAATACAGCCGATGACGGCGCCGCTGGCGCCGTACAAGTTCGTGACTCATTTCGCAAAGGCGAAGGCCGGGCTGCCGATACGCGGCGGCCTGGCGCGCGCGGCAGGGTGGGCATACCTGTTCAAGAACTACGTACTTAAGGACTGGGTAACGTTCACCGAGATATTCGGGCAGCCGCTGCGGGTGGGCAAATACCATTCGGGCGCGTCGGAACAGGACAAGCAGGCGCTACTGCAGGCGGTATCGAGAATAGGCACTGACGCGGCGGCGATAATGCCGGAGTCGATGGTAATAGAGTTTACCGAGGCGCATCAGAACGGCAGCGCGGAGTTGTATCAGAGATTTTGTGAGTATCTAGACGCGCAAGTGAGTAAAGCAATTCTCGGACAGACATTGACTACCGAGATGCCGGCGTCGGGAGGATCGCGCGCGGCGGCCGAAGTCCACGAGGGCGTAAGACGCGACATCCTCAATGCGGACGCGAGGCGATTGGCGGCGACGCTCGCGCGCGACCTGGTCCGGCCGATCGTCGAGCTGAACATGGGGCCGCAGGCGCGCTACCCGAAGATCGAGCTGGTGCTGCCGGACGACAGCGATGTGAAAGTGTTCGCGGAGATCGTCGCGATGCTGGCGGATCGAGGGCTGCGGATCGGACAGAAGACGATTCTGGACAAACTGGGCATCGCCGAGCCGAGCGAGGGCGAGCCAGTGCTGAGGGCGATCAAGGAGACGGGGAGACTTAATTGAATGCGGAAGCAGGGGGGTCGCACTTCCGTGGGTGAGCGAGGGTCTAGGTGCGACGGAGGCGGTCCTTAATTTTCTTGCGGAGCGCGCGGCGGCGATGCTTCATCGCGAGCAGGACGTCGTCGTAAAAAAATTTGCGGATGGCAAAGCCGGCGCCCGGGAATTGGATGGCGCCGTCGCCCGGGCTGCGACGATAGCGAAAGACCTGCACGCCGTTCCACCAGGTGGGGGAATGATTGCGGGGCGTGCGCAAATCGAGGAGGAGTTGGAAGGAGGGCAGGGCGCGCGCGACGAGGAGGTTGGCGGAGCGAGCGGCGCGTTTGTTGGTGTCGTCGATGATGAGCAGGGCATCGTCGGCGAGGTGCGGGAGTGCGAGAGCGAGGCCGTCGTACTGATCGCGAAACGAATGGCCGCCGTCGTAGAAGTAGGCGCCGATGCGCGCGGGACGCCATGGCGCGGCGGCAAGGAAATCGCGGAAGTCCATGTCGAGGAAGGTGACCTGGCCGGGCGCGGTGCGCGCGTCGAGGGTGCGGCGGAGAGCGTCGGCGGCGCCGTCGAACTGCGAGAAATTGTCGCAGGCGAAGATGCGGGCGTTCGGGTTGGAGGCCGCGGCGCCGACGAGGCTCGCGCCTTTGTAGCATCCCACCTCGACGTAAACTTCGCCGGAATCGAGAGAGGCGACGGCGCAATTGAGGAGCCGGAGCTTGTTCTCGGTGGCCATGCCGGGAATTTCGCCGAGGATGTGCGCGAGCGAGCGATCAGCGGGATGGGTCGAGCGGGCGAGGCGGCGAGGGTCGTCGAAGTCGGGCCATTGCGCACGGCATCGCTCGAGGAAAACGTCAAAGTGCATTTTCAGTGTTTCACTTTTTCACTGACGCGGATCGAAGGCGCGACGTCAATTTGACGATGCGCGGCCAAGTTGAGCAGAGCCGGCGGTCGCGTCACCAGTACATCGCAGGGTTCATCGGATAGACGAAGCCCATACCGTATGGATTGAACATCTCTTCCTGCATGTCCATTTCCTCCATTTGCCGGGCTTCGAAGGTTTGCTGGGCGATCTCGGCTTGCTTTGCCTGGAACTGTTGGTTGAGTTTCAAATTCTCGTACTTCTGATAATCCTCCTCGGTGCCGAGGTACATACATTTGCAATAGTACGGATCGGCCATCCAATAGTGCAGGTCGCCGGTCTTGCCGACGGAGTACTGAACTTTGAGCGGAAGCAGCGAATCGAGGTGCTGTTGGCGCTCGGGATTGTCAGCGGGGAGCATCCTGAAGCCGGCCGCTGAGAGCATCGCTCCGATCTGCTCGGCCTGTTGCTCGGGAGTCGGCGGTTGAGGCTGGAGCGAGCCGCATCCGAAGAGCGCAGCCGAAAGCGTGGCAATCAAAAAGACGACGGCGACGGAAGTTGAAGAGTGTTGGCGCATTGGTTCCTTGGGCGCATAGAAAAGAGCGGGGTGGCCATCGCGGGCCACCCCGGGCGAAGAGTCAATCAGGGGACGGAGCTGTTCGCGTTTCCGTTGGCGTCGAACAACGTGAACGCGCCGGCGTCGTCAGCATTAAGGGTGACCGAGGCGCGTGTTTTGCCGTCGGCGCCAAGCAGAGCGAGGCCGGGCAATCCGTCGGGCGTCACGTCGAGGCCGACGCGCGCGCGGTGCTGATCGGCCAAGCGCAACGTGGGAGAGCCGTTGGCCGCCACGACGATCGAGGCGCGCGGGATGCCGTCCTTGTCCAAGAGGTCCATACCGGACTGGCCGTCGGGAGCAACGCCGAGGGTGGCCTGCGGCAGAGCGTTCGCATTGTAGAGCACAATGCGGGCAACGCTGTTAGCGAGTCCGACTTCGATTCGGGGCTTCCCGTCGTGGCCGAAGATGCCGAGAGCGGGGGCGCCGTCGGCACCGACGCCGAGCCCAGCGCGCAAGATTCCGGTGCCATCGAAGACGCCGAGTTGTGCGACGCCTCTGCTGGTGACGTTGAACTCGCCGCGAGTGTTGCCCTTGGCGTCAACCAGCATGAACTTCTGCGCAGTGATCATCCTGGGGGCTGCGGCGGCGTCAACGGCGCGAGCGGCAAAGATATGGCCAGACACTGCTCCTCCGACGAGCGCGGCGGCGAGCGTTAGCGTCACAAACCCGATTCGCTCTTTGATGCTCATAGTGACGGTCTCCTTTCCGGTACCGGTGGTCAGGGCGTTTTCCCAAAGAACATTAGCAGGCTTGAAGGGGCGGTTACAAAAGCAGGGGCTGACCCCGGCACCCACCGTTGAGGCCACGCTCCGTTGTCGCGCGCAGCCCCTGCCGTGGTCGCGCGGTTTCTTAATACTGACCAGTCGTGCCAACGGCCAGGGGTGACCCCTGCACCCAGTGAAAAAGTGAAAAGTGAAGGTGTGGGCATCGTCCTGTTAGGAGGATTAAACGGAGGTACCTCACGCACACCGCGGGCGCAAAATAGGGGGGGCGGGGGAGGCCGCAGCCCAGTTTGGGCGAAAAATCGATGGTAAGAGTGACAAAAAGGTGCTTTGGGGAACTTTGTTAGCATTCAACGAAGCATGAAGTGCGTCATATTTGTTGATAATTTGCCGATAATCGGTTGACGCGCAGTTAACACGCAGCCAGACGCCGCCGTCCGTCTAACCTCCCTTATCGCCACGCATAGCCGGAAGCAGCAGGTCATGGCTGTTAGGAGGATGGCGCGTGCGCCCTAGCTTGCGCACTGGCAGGATCGCATTACCGGCGGCTATTGCGGCCGCAATTGTGCTGGCGACAATGCGCGGAGTTTTGCGCGCGGGGGTCGGGGCGCTGGGCGCGGATCGCGTGCTTGGGCAAATCAATTTTACCAACATCGCAGTAAACTTTGTCGATGCGATCGGAATGGACGCGCCGGCCGCAGTGGCGATCGACCAATCTGCCGGCCACGCGCTGGTGGCGGACACGCAGAACAATCGAGTGCTGGGGTGGAAGAGCCTCCCGGCGTTTGTATCCGGTGGCGCGGCGGACCTGGTGATCGGGCAGCCTGACTTCAACTCGTCGGGATGCAATCAAAATGCGCCGGCGCCGGATGCGATGAGCCTTTGCCAGCCGATCGGACTCGCGGTTGACGGATCACATAACGTGTATGTCGGCGATACGCTGAACAATCGAGTGTTGGTGTTTAAGGATCCGTTCGCGGCGCTATCGAATACAGGTCAAACGAATGATTTCACAGCTTTCGCAGTATTCGGGCAGGGTGGAAGCTTTGTCACGAGTTCGGCGAATGAAAACGGGCTGAGTGCCAACAGTCTCAGCAGTCCGCAGGGCATGGCGGTCGATGCGAACGGCAATCTGTTCGTTGCCGACGTGAACAATAATCGCGCGCTGGTCTTTTTCTCTCCGATTCCGATGACTAGGGTGAGCGGGCCGCCGGGGAATTTCGGCGACGCGACGGCGGACGTGGCGATTGGGCAGCCGAACCTGGTCAGTGGAGCTTGCAACCAGGGCGGCGGCGCGACGCTTACGACGCTGTGCATGGCGCGTTCGTTTTTCTTCGGGGTGGGGATTGCGGTCGATGGCGGCGACAATCTCTACGTCGCCGACACGCAGAACGATCGGGCGCTGGAATACAACGGCCCGTTCGGCTACGGGCAGGCCAATAATTCCACTGCCGACCTGGTTTTCGAGGGAAACAACCTGGCGCAACCGTCGGGGGTCGCGGCCGATTCGAACGGGAATTTTTACGTTTCATCGGAGCCTCATAACCAGGTGTACGAGTACACGCAGCCGGTACCGCTGGACAGTGCGGACTGGCTCAACCTGATGTTCGGGCCCGGGGCGCAGAATCCGAACGCCGGGACGCTTCAGTTCCCGATGGGGCTCGCGATCGATGCGGTGAACAATCTCTACGTTGCCGACCAGGCGAACAACCGGGTGCTGGAGTTCAACGAGGGCAGTTCGCCGGCCAACAAAGTTGCCAACGGCGCGGGCGGGCAGATCGATTTGTCGCACAACGCGCCGAACTACGTGGATGCGGTAGGCGAGAACGCGCCGGGCGGAATCGCAGTGGACGCATCGTCGGACCCGCCGTATCGCCATCTATATGTCGCCGACAGCCGGAACAATCGCGTGCTCGGATGGAACGACGTGTCGTCGTACGTGAGTGCGCAGCCGGCGGATATCGTTTTTGGACAGCCCGATCTTTTCTCGTACAAGTGCAACAACGGGGTGGCGGGAGGCGACGTGGCCGGACTCGGCCCGGACAGCCTCTGCGGTCCGGCGCGCATGGCGGCCGATCATAAGGGAAATTTGTACATCGCGGATTCGGCCAACAATCGCGTGCTGGTGTACAACACGCCGTTCAACGTGGCCAGCGGCGAGCCGGGCGCGGGCGACGAGTCGGCGGATTTCGTTTATGGACAGGGCGGGGCATTTACGACCAGGACCTGCAATCTCCACGGCGCGAGTGCGACGACCTTGTGCAATCCGGCGGCGGTGGCGCTCGATGGCGCGGGGAACATCTATATCGCGGACGCGGGGAACAATCGGGTGCTCGAGTTCGCCAAAGCGGGCGATCCGCCGGTGGCGTCGGATGCGATTGCGAATCGATCTTACGGGCAGAGCGGCATCTCTGATTTCTCCGACACGCAATGCGCCGACGGCGTGGGGCCGGATCCGCCGCCGAGCGATCACGCGATGTGCAATCCTGGCGGCGTGGCGCTGGATATGTCGGGCAATCTGTTTATCGCGGACACGAGCAACAACCGGGTGATGGAAATTGACGCGCCGCTTGCGGGCACGCAAGCGGCGACGCGGGTCTTCGGTCAGGCGGGCAACTTCGCGGCCTCGGGATGCAATCAAGGCGCGCCGTCGGCACGGGGCGCGTCGACGTTGTGCGCACCGGCAGGATTGGTGCTTGACGTGCTCGGCAACCTGTGGGTGGCCGACGCGAACAACGATCGGGTGCTCGAATACAATCCGCCGTTCGGCCCGGATACCGCGGCGGCGATGGTGATTGGACAGGGCGACGGCGGCAATTTCACGACCTCGGGATGCAATCGGGGAATTGCTCCGGGCGACTTGAACGGGCTTGGTGCGGACAGCTTGTGCTCGCCGGCCGCGGTGGCGGTCGATTCGAATATCGACCTTTACGTTGCGGACACGAGCAACAATCGGTCGTTGGTCTATGACGGGATAATCGCAGCGCCCACGCCGACTCCGACGCCGACCGCAAGCGCGACTGCCACACCTTCGCCGACCGCGACGATGACCGCGACTGCGACGGCGACCGCGTCAGCGACCACAACCGCAACGCCCACCGCGACCGCAACTGCGACGCCCTCCGCGACCCCGACGCCGGAGCCGGGCGGCGAACTGAAGCTGAGTCCGCAGTCGATTATGTTCGGCAAGGTTGCGGTCGGGAGCCATTCGGCGCCACGCACGATACAAATCAAGAACGCAGGGAAGGTTACGCTGGTGGCTACGATGCCGTCGCAGGGCGTGCCGTTTCCGCTGAGCGGAGGGGAATTCCGGGTCAGCCCGCATGGCTCGACGGCGGTGACGATTGAGTTTGTGCCGACCGCGAAAGGCGCCGCGCACGGCGTCGTCGAGATAACGAGCAGCGACCCGAAGCATCGAACCGCGAAGGTGAAGTTGAGCGGCAGGGGAAAGTGAGGGGCGGGATGCGCGCGCAAAGCGTGCTGGCGGTGCGTCAGCAGCCGCAATCCCGGACGGATTAGCTATTTCTCCACATTTGGCGATTAGCTAGTTGGCGATACTCGCCAGCAAAGTACTATTGCGCAATGGGGGCGCGCCGAGAGTGAGTATCTGCCCCGCTCGGGACTGAGCCGCACCGGCGCTGCGTGCGGGCATCCCGTATTAGCCGCGATAATTTGCGCGGTAGCCACGAAAGTTCAGGGCTGAACTGTTCAGCCTTATTTAATTTCGAGACCCGACGCACAATGCGCCTCGATGGAACACCTCACCACACGCACCGGCGGTGAAAGCGAGACGCGGGCGGGCAAACTGATTCCTTCGTTCGTGATCGATACCGCCGGTGCGCCAGCCTCCGCGCCGGCGCCGGGAGAAAAACTCGCGGCGGCGCCCGAATGGATCGAGCTGCTCCCGGGCGGGGTGTTTTACGGGCGCGACGGACGCGGACCGTTTCGGCTTGACGATCCGGCCGCGGTAATCGCGTCGACAATCGCATTGCAGATGAATGCGGGCCTGCCGATCGACTACGACCATGCCACGGATTTTGGTGCGCCCGAGGGACGGCCCGCTCCCGCCGCCGGCTGGATTCGTGAACTCGAGCTGCGCGGCGGCGCGGTGTGGGGACGGGTGGAGTGGACGGCGCGGGCGGCGAATTCGATCGTGGCGCGCGAGTACCGGTACGTCTCGCCCGTGTTCCAGTTCGATCCGAAAGACGGGAGCGTGACCCGGCTGTTGCGAGCCGGCCTCACCAACAATCCAAACCTTCACCTGACCGCGATCGCGGCCTCGCGCATGGCGGCCGCAGACGCGAGGGACTTGCCTATGGAATTTCCAACTCAGGAGTTGCGCGAGCTGCTGAACCTTGGCGGCGATGCGACGGTCGCCGAGGTCGTCGCGAGGGTGCGCGAGCTGCGGGCGGCCTCGGATCCGGCGGCCGGCGCGCACGCGTACGACCCCGCCCATTATGTGGCGATCGCGGAGTTCGAGCGCGCGCTTACGGAACTCAACGCGTTCAAGGCCGAGCGCGCGCGCGAGCGCGCCGCGCATACGGTGGAAGAGGCGATTCGCGCGGGCAAGATCGTGCCGGCGCAGCGCGAGTGGGCGATCGCGTACTGCGCCGCCGACGCGCGCGGATTCCAGGCGTTCGCCGCCAAGCAGCCTTCGATCGTCGGCGAGAATCTGGGACTGGCGGGAGAGCCGCCGGCGGACCGGCGCGCGGGCGCGCTCAACCCGGCGGAGCTCGCCATCTGCTCGCAACTCGGCCTCAAGCATTCGGAGTTCATCCAGCGCAAGCGCGGACGCGCGGACTTTCTGAGCCTCGAACGCGCCGACGCCGATCTCCGAAACGCGGAAATCCGCGGCGCCGATTTTAGAAGCAACCAGGACTAACTCGCGCCTCGCGCGGCTCCCAATCAGCCGCGGGCGCGCATCAACAAGGGTGAAAAGATGGCGGCTCTAACCAATGCGCGAAACACGCCCGAAATGGCCGACGGCGGCAGGATGCGCGTTTATCCCGTCGAAGCGAATACCAACATCTACCTCGGCGGGATCGTCGCGCTGAACGCTGCGGGCAACGCGGTGCCGGCGTCCGCGACCACCACCGTCGCGAATGCGCTCAGGATCGTTGGGCGCGCCGAATACGTGACCAACGCAGTCCCGGGGCAGAACGCGATTAACAATCCGGGCCCCGCCGGCGCGATTTCGATCACCGCGCGCAAGGGTGTGTTCCTCTACGCGAGCGATGGATCGGTTGGCGCGGCGCAGGTCGGACTCGTCTGCTTTGCGCTCGACGACAACAACGTCACCGCCGCCGATCGCGCAAGCGGCGCCTCCGTGCAGCAATACGCAGCGGCCGGAACCGTGGTTGCGATCGATCCGAGCGGCCAGGTGTGGGTGGATTTCTGGCATCAGGCGGCCGCAGCTGCGTGATCGCAATGCTTGGCCGAAAAATGAAGGCGAGGAAGAATTAGATGGAAATCAGCGCAGCGAATCTGACCGCATTGTTCACCGGCTTCGACGTCGTCTTCCAGCGCGGGTTCGAGAAGCCGCCGTCATACTACGAAAAGATCACCAGCGTGGTGCGTTCGGCGTCGCGCCAGACTGTCTATCCCTGGCTCGGCCGCACTACCAAGTTCCGCGAATGGCTGGGCGATCGCGTAGTACAGGCGCTCGAAACTCACGAATACACAATAGTCAATCGGAACTTCGAAGATACCGTCGCGATCGATCGCAATGATATCGAGGACGATACCTACGGCGCGTACGAGCCGATCATCGAGCAGCTCGGATGGGACACCAAGGTCCATCCGGACATGCTGCTGTTCGCGATGATCAAGGACGCGGTGGCGAACCCGGGCGATGTCGTCGGCTTCGACGGGGTGCCGTTCTTCTCGGCAAGCCATCCGGTCGGCCCGATGGGGCAGGCGGGAGCCGCGGCGTCGAACATCAACTCGAGCGGGTCGGGAGCGTACTGGTACCTGATCGATGCGTCGCGGGTGATTCGCCCGTTCATCTTTCAGTTGCGGCGCGAATACGCTGTGACGCGAATGAATACCGTCACCGATGAGGCGGTGTTCAACCGGCGCGAGTTCCGCTACGGCGTGGACGGGCGGGCCAACACCGGCGTCGGGCTTTGGCAGTTGGCATACGCCAGCAACACGGACCTCAGCAATCCGGCCAACTACGGAGCGGCGCGCGCCGCGATGAGAGCCTTCAAAACCGATGCGGGACAACCGTTTGGCGCGCTGTCGATCCGCAACGGCGTGTACCTGCTGGTGCCGCCGTCGCTCGAGGAAGTCGCGCGCCAACTGCTGAACTCCGAGTTCATGGCCGGCGCCGGCGCGAGCGCGGGCGTCTCGACCTCTAACATCTGGCAGAACAGCGCCGACCTCATAGTCAGTGAGTACCTGGCGTAAGGACGCGGAGATGAAACAATTTTCCCCGAGCCGGTCTGACGCGGGTTCCCCTCCCGCCCGCGGCGCCGGAGTGCGTCCCCACTCTCCGCGGGTGCAGGCCACTTGCCTCGCGCCCGCGGAGAGGCCTTCGAGGATCATCATGGCTTCTGATGCGACGAGGTCACGACAGTGAGTTACGCGACCGCGCAAGACCTGATCAACCGATACCCTAATCGGGATCTTGTTCAACTGACTAACGAAGACCCCACCGCGACCACGGTAAATGACGCACCGATCGCGCAGGCTCTGGCCGACGCTTCCGCGGAAATCGACGGATATATCGAGGGGCGCTTCACCCTGCCGCTGACGGATCCGCCGGCCGTCCTCAACCGTCTCACCACCGATATCGCGATGTACCGGCTGCAATCGCTGCGGCCGCTGCACGACCTCGAAGACGCGCGCACGCGTTATGAAGACGCGGTCGCGATGCTCACCAAAGTCGCCGCCGGCGAGCTCACGCTCGGTCTGTCCGCCGACGGTCAGGAACCGCCGGTGGCGGCAGGCGCGGTGGAAACCGTGGATGCGCCGGCCCGCGTCTTCAACCGCGGCAATCTGAAGGGCTACTGAGATGGGTGTCATGCTCGACGCGCCATGGAATGGCGTGGTCTTCACCCCGCCGACGGCGATCGATATCGCGACGATCGAAGACGCGATCGTGAATCGGATGCGCTCGCAAATCAATTCGATCGAAATCGCGCACTATCCGGATCGCCCCGAGACCTGGCGCCTGACCCATCGCGTGGGCGCGGCGCTGGTGAGGTATCACGGCGCGCGGTACGGCGAGCTGCTCGACACCGCGGCGATAATCCAGGAGCGCAAACTCAAGTTTGACATTGCGATAATGATGCGCGACCTCGGATGGGCGGTCGGTGGCGACCCGTCGGGACCGAGTCCCGGCGCGTACGCGATCATCGAGGCCATTCGCACCGCGCTGACCGGATATCGGGTTCCCGGATGCCGCCCGATCTACCCGGTGCGCGAGAAATTCGTAGAGCGCGACAAGCAGGGAGGCGTGTGGACCTACGCATCGACCTTCGCTCTGAGCACGGTGGCGGTCGAAGCGTCGGAGCCCGATGAGTTCCCGCTCTTCGTCAAGGGTATCGCGCTGGAAGAAGGCGGACAGACTTCGATCACGGTTGGCGCGGCTGCGTACACGTTCAATTCGAACCTGCAGGTTCAGCTTCCCGATGGCAACGTGTTTGCCGTGAGCATTACGGCTCCCGGCGGCGCCGCGCTGGTCAATGGCACGGATTTCTCGGTCGATCGCGCGGGCGGAATCGTTACGGCGATCCCGGGCGGTGCAATTTCCGCCGGCGAGACGGTGCAGATCGCATATTCGTATGCCGATGAGGTCGTGGCGGCCGCGGGCGATAGCGAGCCGACTAACTAGGCCGGAACAAATAGTAATTTCCCAACTGAGTAACAGGTGACACATGCCAGCCAGTTTCTTGCACGGAGTTGAAGTAATCGAAGTGCCTAATGGACCGGTCCCGGTCACGGTCGTCAAGTCTGCCGTGATTGGACTGGTCGGGACGGCGCCGTCGTGGGCGGTGGAATCACCGTCAGTCGCGGTGGCGCCCAACACCCCGGCGCTGGTCTCGTCGGCGCGCGACGCGGCTAACTTCGGACCTATCGTTCAAGGCTACTCGATTCCGTATGCGCTCGCGGCGATCCAGGAGCAGGGAGCAGGACAGGCGATCGTCGTCAACGTGTTCAATCCCGCGGTGCATTTCACCGCGATTGCCGCGGCCGCGTTCAGCTTCAACACGAATGGAGCTATCAACCTCGGCCACATGGGCGTATCGAACGTGGTAGTCACTAGTAATCCTGCTGGTACTACCTATGTCGCGGGCACTGACTATACGCTCGACGCGGTAAATGGCGCGATTACGATCATTCCAACAGGATCGGGCGGACATATTACCGCCGGCGCCAGCGTGTTGATCTCATTCCACTACGCGGATCCGTCAAAAGTAGCCGACGCCGACATAATTGGGGCGGTGACCGGCAGCGTGTACACCGGGATCCAGGCATTTCAGACGGCCTACGGGACGATGGGATTCTTTCCCAAGATACTAATCGCGCCGGGCTACTCGCAGGACGCCACGGTTGCGGCCGGCCTCGACGCGATGGCCAACAAGATTCGCGCGATGGCGCTGGTGGATTCGCCGCCTTCGACCGCGGTGGCAACCGCGATAGCCAATCGCGGGACTGCGGGCAATGCCTTCGCCACCTCGAGCAACCGGACAATTCTCTGTTATCCGCAAGAGACGTTCTACGATACGGGACTCGTGCCGACCGGGGTCGCGCTTAACAGTTCGGGCGCGCCGGTGGCGTCGCAATTCAACGCGAACTCGGTCGGGCCGTATTCACCGTGGGTGGCTGGAGCGATCGCGGCCAAGGATCTGGCGCAGGGTTACTGGTGGTCGCCATCTAACACTCCCGTTGACGGAATGCTCGGGCCGGACGTTACGCTCTACGCCTCCATTCTCGACCCTTCGTCAGACACCAACAACCTGAACGCGGCGGGTATCGTGACCGTGTTCAATGCGTTCGGCACGGGGCTTCGGGTGTGGGGCAACCGGAGCGCGGAGTACCCGGCCTCGACCGCACCGGACAATTTTATCTCGGTACGCCGCACGATGGACGTAATCGAGGAATCGCTGGAGCTCGCGATGCTCCAGTTTATCGACCAGCCGATAACCAACGCGCTGATCGATGCGATCCTGGCCAGCGCGAACGCGTTCATCAGGTCGCTCATTCAGCGCGGCGCACTGGTGGCCGGCGCGGCAAGCTTCGACCCGGCGGAGAACCCGTACTCGCAGATCGCCGCCGGCCAGCTGGTCTTCGACATCGACGTAATGCCTCCGCCACCGGCGGAAAGAATCACCTTCGAGGCATTCATAGACGTGACCTTGCTCCAGCAACTCGGACAGACCAGCCCGATAACTGTGGCGGCGGGAGCGACGTCGTAACTCGCGCGCATCCCAGGGGAACAGGATGAATATCCAGATCAACTCACTGACTAACGCAAATATATACATCGACGGCGTCGGACTGCTGGGCCGCGCCGAAGAGATCGAGATCGCCAATCCCAAGCACAAGATGATTGACTACAAGGGCCTGGGAATGGCGGGAACGGCCGAGTTGTGGGCGGGCGTGGACAAGCTCGAGTCGAAAATCAAGTGGATGTCGTTCGACGCGAGTACGCTTACGATGTCAACCAGCCCGTTCCAAACCCATTCCTTCCAGGCGCGGGGAAATCTCGAGCAGTACACCAGCCAGGGCCGAAGTGCGCAGCTCCCGGTGGTCTACCTGATGACCGGAATATTCAAGGATGCCGGCAGTCCCACTTTCCGCCAGCATAAAATGGTCGAAACCACGTCGGTGATAAGTATCTATCACTGCGAATTATACGTGGCGGGAGTCCAAATATACTTGTACGACGTATTCGCCAACATCTACGTAGTCGGCGGCGTCGATCAACTGAGTACCTTCCGCTCAAATCTCGGCGGCTGACCGAGGCGTGCATCGAACTCAAAAGATAGGAGCCCTGAGTAATGAAGACCGATGAAATTACGGTGAATGGAGTGCGCATCGGCGGTGCGGAAACGGAGGAAAAGGCAGAAATCGAGACCATCGATTTGCCTTCGGGCTCGCGCGCCGAGGTGCGCAAAGGTCATGGCCGGGACCTGATGCGGGCGCAGCGCGCAGCGGCGGGTGGCGACGCCGGCGCCGTGGTATTTGCACTGATCGCCGAACTCACGCGCATCGACGGGCGCAAAATTGTATACGAGGACGTGCTCGATATGGATCTGGCGGACGTGATGGCGCTGCAGGACGAGGTGATCGGCGAAAATTTCGACCGCCCTCCGCAGCGAGTTTCGCAGGCCTCGTTCAATCCGGATTCTCAGTCCGGGAGCTGAGCGGGATGGACTTTGCGGAGCTGTCGTACTGGCTCGACGCGGTGACCGAGTATGAACGGATGCGCGTCGAACGCGGCGGAGGGAACGAATGATGAGTGGTGATTACTCTGACTATAGCGCAACGGGCGAAGTAACTAATCATGCGAGACGGTGAGGTCATGGGAGCAAGACTATTCGTGGGGAACCTGAGTTTCTCCCTGGGCGATGACGACCTGCGTGAAGCATTTGCCGAGATCGGCGCGGTGGAACGAGCCGAGATAGTGCGTGACCGTTTCGACGGACGCTCGCGCGGGTTCGGGTTTGTCGAGATGGCGAACGAGGATGCGGCTGCGATCGCGCTGCGGGCGATGAACGGCAAGGAACTCGCCGGACGCCCGCTGCGGGTCGAGGCCGCCACTTCTCAACGCCGCCCATTCGAACGCAACGCCGCGCGAGCCTGAGCGAACCCCCCAATCGCGGCATCAGAGCGAATCATCAGATGACGAGACGGTTTTGGACAAACGACCCGCCGGCGAAGATTCGGGAAGTGAATTCGGCGCAAGCGCTCAGCCAGCTTGAGCGGGTGGCTGGCTTCGCACGAGAAAGCGGCCGGATCGCGCGGGCGACAGCGAGTATCGCGATTCCCGCTGGTCATGGTTGGCAATTGCCTGCGCGCGGTTCGTTTCTGAAGAGTGATCATCATCTTGAGACAGAATCTCCCGCGAATAGCCAAGGCCGTGCTGACAGCTCTGAGAGCCGAATAGACGAGAACCCAAGCGGAAGTGAAAGGGCCAAGCGGGAAAAGACTGCGAGTGCCGCACAATTGATTCGCACGTTCGCCGCGGGCGCCAAGGCGCTGAACGCAACGGCGCGAGTAGGTGACGGCATCAGGAGCGGCGAAGCGGCAACTGCCACGCCGGGGCAGAAAGAATCGGACGGCGCGAGCGACGGAGAGTTGCGAGGAAGGCCTGGCGGTCGCGCTAATGCGTGGCATCGCACGGCGGCAAAAGTCGACGCGGGGATCCGCCTGCCCCGCGAACTTCGGCAATTGTCTTTCGCGGAGGGTGCTCTGTCGCGGGTTGAGCGCTCGCTTGGATCGGGACGCGCAGCCCGGGCGATTTCCGCTGCCGGACGACGTGCGACAGAATCCGGATTGAAAAGCTCGAGCGATTTTGCGGAGCGAACCCGCCGCGCGATCGAGGTTGGCCAGACGATAATTGTCCCCGCTAAGGAATCGCCGCCAGGATCAGATGCGGGGCGAGTGTCGAGTCGATTTCGACGAGGTCTCGAAGCAGAACGAGCGGCGTTTGCGGGGGCGGGCTTCCTCGCGAGCGCGCGCACGGCCTCATCGATCCGCGCCGTGATTCCGCCAGCAAATCTTTCCAAGCGCGAGTTCGTGGAACGCTCGGGCAACGCTCGCGGTCCGAACAACAGCAGCGTGCGCACGGGGATCACTATCAACTCGTCGCCGACAGTTGTGATCAACGCGCCGGCGGCGGGCGACAATGTTGAGCGCGATGCGATTGGCGCACTGCGGGCGCATCGCGAGGAACTGTTCAATCAACTCAAACGTGAATCGGCGCGGCGCGAGCGCGCGCAGTTCTGAGGAGCGATTACTTGTTCGCAGCATTGGGCGACATTCAATTCGAGGTGGTCGGGTCTCCTGAAGCGTACGAATCGGACGAAACGTACGATTTTTCCCAGCAGCGGGTGATTGAAAGCAAGCCGCGGCTGCAATGGGTCGGCGACGGCCTCGAGCGGCTGCATTTCGATCTGATGTGGCACTCGTCGTTCACAAATCCTGGCGTGCAGCTGGCGCTATTGCGCGCGACGGCCGCACAGCATCTCGCACTGCCGTTGGTGTTCGGCAATGGAGGATTTCGCGGGTTATTTGTGATCGAATCGATCAAAATGAAATCGCAGCAACTGTCGGCGGGCGGTGCGCCGATAGCGATCAGGGTCGCACTCGCACTCAAAGAATGGACAGCCGACCAGGCGCTTGCCGCGCGCGCGCCCGTTCCGACGGCTACTCCCCTAGGAATCACGACCGCGTCGACCGGAACCGCCGGCAGCGGGCCTAACGGATCCACACCCGGCGTGTCGGCGTTGCTCAGTATCCCTTCGGCGACTGGCACAAGCGGTCCCAATCTTGAAGCGGACGACGTCCCCGCCGCAGTTATCGTGAGGAGCGCTGCGCGATGACGCCGTCGGGACAGTTCATACTGCACATTACGAAGGCGGGTGAACGCTGGGACCTGTTAGCTTGGAAATACTATGGCGATCCTACTGACTATTTGCCGATCATAATGGCTAATCCGAATGTACCGATCGAGCCGGTGTTCGATGCCGGAATATCGATCGACGTGCCGATCCTGCAAAAGAGCGTGGTGGTCACTGCCGACTTGCCTCCGTGGAAGTTGTCTCAAGCGGCGGGGGCGTGATGGCTGCGACGATATCGTATCCAGTTCGTTCGCCGCAGTGGATACTAAGTTATTTGGGCGTGAATATTACTGCCGATTTATCGCAAATGGTTCTTGCGATCAGATATGTCGATCAACTCGACGGGGCTTCAGGCGAGCTCGAAGTTGAGCTCGAAGATTCCGCGAAGCGATGGCAAGGGCCCTGGTATCCCGCGCTTGGCGACATAGTCAGTCTGCAAATTGGCTATAGCGGCGAGGCCCTGCTGTATTGCGGCGAATTTCAGATCGACGAACTTGAATTGGATGGTCCGCCCGACGTGATAAGGCTGCGCTGCCTGGCGGCATCCATCACACCGGCGATGCGCACAGCGAATACAGCGGCGTACGAGAACATGGGCGTCGTGGAAATAGCGGGTCTAATCGCGGCGAAGTACGGGCTGGCTATGGTGACGGCGTCATCCGAGTCCGAGAGCGATGTGATGTTTGCCCGGGTCACTCAACGGCGCCAGACGGATTTGGAATTTCTCAAACGCCTTGCGCGAGAGCACAACTTCAATTTCACAGTGCGGGGAGGGCAGTTGGTCTTTTACGCGCGGCCGGTGCTCGAGTCCGTACCCGCAGTAGTAACGATCACGAGATCAGATGTGTTTCTATTCGCATTTCGGAACCGGGCGCGCCGAATCTACGAGGGTGCGGAGATCTCATACTTCGATCCTGACACGAAACGACTGATTACTCAGTCCGTGTCCGCCGAGCCGCCTGTTCCGACGGGAGACACGCTCAAGATCGTCGCGCGGTGCGAAAACGCGGCGCAAGCCCTGGTGAAGGCCGAAGCCGCACTTCATCTGCATAACATGGTGTTCGTGGACGCATCGCTGTTGGGACCGGGGAACACGGTGCTGGTAGCGGGAAACAATGTACAGCTGAGCGGATGGGGCGCGCTGGATGGAACATATTTGATCGAGATGGCGCTGCATCATTTGGCGCGAGCGACAGGCTATTCAACCTCGATCGCAGCGCGGCGGATAAACGGATGAACGACATAATCGAATACCGTGAGCGATTTGCCTCGCTGAATTCCAGTTTTCGGGTCGGGATCGTGCAGCAGCAGGACACGGTGCGCGCTAAGGTGCGCGTGGTGTTTCCGGATTACGACGAGGTGGTCAGCTGGTGGCTGCCAGTTGTTTTTCCCAAGACGCAAAACGACAAGGCGTATTGGATTCCGGACATCGGCGAGCAGGTCGTATGCCTGATGGATCTGCGCGATGAGGCAGGCGCAGTGCTGGGTGCGATTTATTCAGAGGCGGACACGGCGCCGGTGAACAGCGCCAATAAGTGTCATCTCGCGTTCCAGGACGGCACGAGCGTCGATTACGATCGCGTCGCGCACATCCTCGATCTCATTTTCCAGGACACCACGGAAATCAAGTACGACGCTCACGCTCATCTGCTCGATCTGAAGTTTCAGGACCAGGGCGAGATCAAATACGACGGCATCGAGCATCTTCTGAGCGTAAGCCTTTCCCAAGGTGCGGCGTTCAATGTTACGGCGAACGGCGCGCAGATCCAGATCGACTCGAGCGGTAACGTCATCATCAGGGCGGCGGGACAGGTACAGCTCGGAACCGGCCAGTTGGCTGGTGTCGCGCGGCTGGGCGATACGGTGCAAGTGGGCGGGGCGACAGGAACGATCGTGACGGCAAGCGCCCACGTGTTGGCGGGATGACGATGGCGGCGGGCGCAATCACACTGGCGGAAATCAACTCGGCCGATTGGTCGTTGGCTCTGGGAGCCATCGGGGAAGTCGTGCAGGGGATCGCCGACGTCGAGCAATGCCTGGGGATAATCGTAACGACACCACGAGGAAGCGATCCGATCCGCCCGACGTTTGGCGCAAATATCTGGCGATACATCGATTTTCCGATCAATTTGGCGTTGCCCGCAATTGTGAGCGAACTCACATCGGCGATCACGACGTGGGAGCCGCGGGTAAATCTTGTTTCGGTGACAGCGCAACCCGTCAATGACGGGAGCGCGCAGTCGGGCGCGCATCTCGACGTGACGCTGAACTGGCAGCTCAAGCTGGGCACCACTGCGGCTGCGGTTCAAACCACGACCGTGACAATCCCGGGAGCGACGGTCTAGCGCAGGCCGCGCCGACGGCGATGAAAGGATGAGTCGATGAGTGCGGGAATTCCATCGCTGCCACCACCGGTGTTCGTCGACGATGCGGACGGGCTCGATCCAAACCTAATCCTGGCCGACATGATCGCCGAGTTCGAGGCAGCCGCGGGCCGGACGGTTTATCCGGCGCAGGTCGAGCGCCTGTTGATCAATCTGTATGCGTACCGCGAATCGCTGGTGCGCGACGCGATCCAGTATGCGGGCCAGCAGAATCTGCTCGCCTTCGCGTCGTTTCCGATGCTCGATTATCTGGGGCAACTGCTGGGCGTCACCCGACTGGCGTCGCAGCCCGCGGTGACGACGGTCCAATTCACGCTGGCCAACGCGCTGACGGTGCCGTTCACGATTGCCGCGGGAACGCTGGCCGGCACGAACGACGGGAAGTTTGCTTTCGCGACCAGTGCGGCGGTCACGATTGCGGCGGGCGCAACGACGGCCAGTGTTGCAGCCGCGGCGACAGCTCCAGGAGCGGCTGCGAATGGATACCTGGCGGGGCAGGTCAACGTCCAGCTCAATCCGAACAGCCTGATCGCGAGCGTGACCAATACGAGCACGACCACGGGCGGATCGGCGCCGGAAACAGACGATCATCTGCGCACGCGCATTCAGGCTGCGCCAAACCAGTTCAGCGTCGCGGGTCCGATCGGAGCGTACCGGTTTTTTGCGATCGGCGCCGATCCGTCGATCATCGACGCGCAAATTGTCAGTCCCAGCCCCGGATCGGTGAACGCGTACGTGCTGACCGGACCGATTACAGTGCAGCCGGCGCCGGCTCCAAATAGCGGGGGAGTCGCGAACTCTGCGCTGCTTGCGAAAGTTTCGGCGGCGCTGAACGCCGACACGGTGCGTCCGCTCACCGACACCGTAAACGCGCTTGCGGTGACCGAGGTGGACTACCAGATCACCGCGATCGTGACGCTGTACTCGGATGCGGATCCGACCGCGACAATCGCGGCAGCGACCACCGCCGCGCAGGAGCTGGCGCTCGAGCTCGCAGCCAAGATTCAGCGCGACATCGTGCCGAGCCAGATAATTGCGGCGCTGTCGGTCGCGGGGGTCTATGGCGTGACGCTCACGGCGCCGGTGCTGACGACGCTTGCGGCCGGACAGTGGGCGAACTGTACGGCGATCTCGCTGACGACGGCGTTGAGCACGGAGCATAGCTGATGCCCGAGCTTTCGGCCGCGCCGTCGATCAACGATACGCGCACGCAGGCGCTGCTGGTGCTGGTCGCGCGGCTGACGGCGCTCGATCTCACGACGCTGCTGGTCTACCGAATCGACTCGGTGGTGGAAAGTGCGTTGCCGTTTCTGGCGTGGCAATTCGACATCCTGTCGCCGCTGTGGCAACTAATCGCGCCGGTGCCGCTCGGCGGGGTCGACGCGCTTACGAATATCGATTTGCTGATCGACGTGGACAATCTGATCGAATCCGGCGGCGTGGTTTCGGAGCAGCCGCTGCCGGAGGCACAAGAGCGCGATCTGCTCATGAGCGCGATCTCGCTGCATCGATTTCGCGGTACGCCGCGGGCGATCAAGCAGGCGCTCGGGTCGCTGGGTTGGACGGAGGTGGCGCTGCTCGAAGGACAGTCAGCCTGGGGCGGCGATGCGTATCCGCCGAACCAGGGATGGGCGGTGTTCCGCGTCATGATCGATCTCGCGGCCGGGCAGGGCGTCCCAAATGGCGCGGCGTCCACCGCAGCAGCAGCGGTTAATTTCTTCAAACCGGCGCGCGCGTGGATGGACTCGATATGGTTTGTGGCGCCTGCGATTTCCGACGCGGGGCCGGCGCCGTCAGACAAGTTGACGCTCAGCGGAATTGCCCAGTACCAGATCGACGCGGCGCCCGTGCCCAATGACGCCGCGCTGAGGCTCGCGATCAGGCCGGCGCCGCTGACCGATGCGTACGGTCCGATTCTCCCCGTTTACGACGCTCACTATCTGCACAGCGGCATTACTTACGGCGCCAACGAATCCGCGGTCGCAGACTCGGCGCTGATCGTCAACGGCGCACCCGTTTTGCACGGAGGTTAAAATGAGAAGGCCGATTGGAATCGTGCGAATCCGTCTTGTCCAGCAAGGGCGTATCGTGTGGCAATACGCGGGTCGCAATCTTTTCGTGAACGCCGGGTTGCCTGCGCTTGCGGCGCTGCTCGGAGGCGATACGAGCGGCGAATTCGCGGCGGCCGTGGGATTCGGCTCGGGATCGAACGCGCCGACGGTTAGCGACAGCGCGCTGACCGCTCCCGCATATTACAAGGCGCTCGACAGTCACAGCGAGGACGGCAACGGCAGCGTGATCTTCAACTGGTCGCTGACGACGGCGGACACCGGCGCGCAGGGGATAACCATCCAGGAGCTGGCGATATTCGCCAATCATGCCAGCGCGGGACTGCCCGGAACGATTGCGCCGACGCCGATGCTCGCGCGCAAGACGATCGCACCGATAGTCTTTGGCGCGGGAATGAGTATCAGCGGGACGTGGACGCTTACCTTCTGAGGTAGTCAATGGCTACACTAATCGACGCACCCGAGTTCACCTCCAATGAGGTGTATCAAATTCGAGCAACCGATCCGGTCCAAGGCGCTGCCAGCGGCGCGAGTTTCAGCGGCACGGGTATCTCCAATCAGCCGCATCAGCAACTGGCTAATCGCACCGCGTTTCTGAAACAGCGCCAGGACGTAAATATCTCGAATATCGGCGTATTGCAGGCGTTCCAGGGGCTGTTCACCGGGCTGATGGCGTCCAACGGCTACCTGAAGATCCCCGTCGCGGACATCAATAAGGGATTGATCCAGTACATCATCCAGTGGGGCTTTATGGATTGGGGAGGAACCGGGGAGCCCGACGGGCTCTATGGTCCATATAGTTTCCCGATTGCTTTTCCCAACGTATGCGAGGTGTTCATGCCGGTGACGCTGAACCCCAACGCCAGCAGCGGGTCAAACGGTGAGAACGTGATCATGGTTGCCGCCACCAACGAGCCGACCACATCCCAATTTTGGGTATACAACAACAACCTGGGCGCGGGCGCGAACAAGGCGCGTGGCTTTTACTGGCTCGCAATCGGCTTCTAACCCGCGCCGGCGGGTGCGCAGTGTTAAGGCCGCGCTCCGATGTCGCGCGCGGAAAGAGGAAGAGATGAAGCACCGATTTATCTCAATAGTGATTGCCGTTTCGTGGTGTGCGCTCTTAATGCTGCGCCCCACCGCAGCGGGGGCGCAGAATCTGCCGCCGCCCGGAGCCTATCAACCTATTCCCAACTTCACCGGCGTGGGCGCGGGATTGCAGTTCCGCGAGGCGATCAACGATCGATTTTCGGGCGCCCAGCCGATCGCGCCTTCGATCGCCAGCCCGGCGTTCGCCAATCTGCCGCCCGAGCAGGACGGGATGCTGTTGTTCTGCAAGGACTGCAGGAGCGCGACGCCGTGCGTGAGCGGCGGGGGTGGTGCATGGGCTCTGGGTACGCGCGGACAATGGGCGTGCGCGGGCGCAGCGCTGGAAGCGGCTCTCAACGCGAATGGCAACAAGGTATCAAACCTCGCCAGCGCGATCGTCAATGGAGACGCGCTCGCGTTCGGGCAGACTGGAGCGCAGCTCAATACGCTGTCGGGCTCTAAGCTGGATGGCAGCGATGCGATCGCCAATCTCAGCCTAAACGGCGTGCTGAACGCCACGGACTTTCGTGTCGTGTGCTCGGACACCACCGCATCGGCGACGACGACATCCGGCAACGCGACCGTTACGGTCGGCGCGATCGGCGATTTCAAAGTCGGGCAGTACGTGAAGCTCGACGCGGCGGGAGCCTCGAACACGATCGCGACCCCGACGATCGCAAGCGCCACGAATGACGGCTACAACTTCAACTACCTGCCCGATCCCACGGTGCTCGACCTGCCTCGTTTTGGCAGCAACGTGACTGCCAACACTTACTGCACGGCGGATGCGGGCACGGCGAATAATCACAACGCCTCGTGCTCGACGAGCTACTGCTACAGCGTGCAAAACGTGGGTCAGACGGGAATCGGCTCGGGGCTGAACGGGATGCGCTCGGCGGCGAGCGCGGCGGTATGCGATACCACGGGCCCGGCGACGCCCTCGGTCGGCAACGCCGTGCTGGTGACTTACTCGGTTGATGCGAACACGGCCGGCACGATCATCCGGCGATGCACCGGCGCGAGCTGCACGCCCACGAGCATCTATGCGGTGATGCCGAATCCTCCGGGCTTGGGCTCTACCAGCGCCCAGTATCGCGACGAGGGCTTTCCCTACGGCATCGACGAAGAGGCCAGCACCAGCGCTGTGGCGGCGGACCTGGACGCGCAAATCACGGCGATCGCGGGCAGTTCGGTAACTCTCTCGGTTGCTCCGTCGCAGACAATCACGGCGACGATGCGCCATGACAACGCGCCCGCGCTCCAGGCGGCGGTGAATGCCTCGATCCTCCAGAGCACTATCGGCTCTAAAGTTTATTTGCCGTCGTGCGCGGCGCATTACGACGTGGCGCAGGCGGTCAGCTTCTGGGGGCTCGCACAAACCGGAATCCAGGGGCCGATAACGAATGCCAGCACGGCGCAGTCGGGCACGCTCATCCAATGGGACGGGCCGCCGGGCGGCATCGTCTTCAACCTCAACTACGCGACCGGGGACACGATCGCGGGAATCGGCGCCGAGGGTCTCACGGGCAGCACGCCGGGAATCCTGATCGACGAGAATCGCTACGGCACTTACACCGTTCCCTCGACGCAAGGGCCGGGAGCGCCGTCGAGCAGCGCGGCGGCCGGCTCGACGCCGACCAAGCTTGAGGTGCGTCACGTCGATTGCGGCGTGGTCGGGCTGTGCCTGGACCTGGGCGGCGCCGCCAACGACGAGAACGCGGTCGTCGATGACCTGCAATGCTCGACCCCAAACGGTGTCGGCGGCGAAATTTGCATCTACTCAAATTCGCAAGAGACCTACAACGAGGCGTTCTACAACGTCGGATGCAGCAGCCGCGACTACTGCTTCGACTTCTTCAAAATCGGCTCGTTCACGATGATGAGCACCAACTCGGAGAATGCGGGGATTCTTTACCGCATCTCTCAAATGACCGATCAGGGCAGATCGATCGGAGGCCAGGAGGAAGGCGCGCAGTTCTTTCAGTACGGCGGTCCCGGTGTCAACGCGAACGTGACATTCTCGGACTGGCGACTCGCGGGCGGTAGCGGGCCGTGGGCAACCGTCATTTTCACCAATGGAGGCCCCGCCAGCTATCTCAACATGAACTTTGAAGGAGGCGGCGCTGCCACCAGCTTTAACATCGTCGGCCCCGGCACCTTCATCAACGATTTCTTTGTGACGCCACTCAGCTTCCTCGGCGTCAGCGGCGAGTGGGGAGGCGGCACGGTGCCTTTCACGCCGGGTGGCGGAGGCGCCGCAAGCCCGTATTTCCTGCCGATTACAGACAGCAACGGCAGCGGGATTCCTGCGTTCACCTGCATCCATTGCGGCATCAACGGGCAGACCGTGCCGGGGATCGTTTCGAACGAGCCGAACCAGGCGACGGCTTTCAACTCCGCGCCCGTCACGACGACGCTCACCGGCACTTCGGGCAGCGCGGTTTGCTCGCAATCGATGCAGGGCACGCTCAAGACTGCCACCTGCTATCTGAACGCCTACCAGGAGACGGGCACGGGGCAGACCTACGCCTATCCGACGGCTTTCAGCACGTCGCCGAATTTGCTCGCGTCATGCGGCAACTATGAGCCCGCCTCGACCGCGAGCACGTTGACGCTCCCGGCGAACGCCTCGATGACGGCGGAGACCTGCAACATCACGGCGATAGGGCAATAGAAATGCGCAAGCCCCCGCACCGTTAGCGTCAGCCGAGCCTCTCGAGGACACGCTCCATCGCGATTCCGCGCGAACCCTTGACCAGCAACACGTCGCCGGGCCGGACGAGTCCGGCAACTATTCCTGCCGCGGCGATACTGTCGGGCGCGGCGAGCATATCGATGGCATCCGCATCGCGGGATACGGCTGCGCAGGCGGCGTTCATCTCAGGGCCGACGGCGACGAATGCGGCCGGACGCGAGCGCATCACCTCGCGGATCGCCTCCTGATGCGCGGCGGCTGACATCTCGCCCAGCTCGAGCATGTCCCCCAGCGCGATCACGAGACGGGCGCCGAGGCCGTCGGCCGCCTCGCGCGCGGCCGCGAGCGCGGCCCTAATCGAGCGCGGGTTCGAGTTGTAAGTGTCGTCGATCACAAAGATGCCGTGAATCGAGATGTTGGCGAGCCGCCCGGCGACCGGCTTGACCGCTGCGAGCGCATCGGCGATCGCGGCAAGCTCGCGCGATTCAAGCGCGCCCGGGTGCATCGCGGCGACACCGGCGATCGCGGCGGTACAGTTCAGAGCGGCGGCCTCGCCCAGAAGCGCGATTTCAGTCTCGATGAAAGGTTCGACTCCCGCGGCCAGCATCGAGCGGGCGATTTCGACCCGGACGCGCGAGCGCACGCCCACGCTTCGACTGACGAGCCGCACGTGAGCGTCGGGCGACTTGCCAAAAGTGATTCTCCGCAGATGCTTCGGAATCCGCGCGAGCACCATCGGTTCGTCGGCGGATGCGACCGCATAGCGCCTGGCGGTCGAGAACAGCGCGGCTTCCTCGTTGGCGATGTCGTCGAGCGTGCCGAGACCTTCGCTGTGCTCGAGGTCGACGTTGAGCACCATTGCGACGTCCGGCTCGACGATTTGCGCCAGCTTTGGAATCTCGCCGCGCGTGTTGGTGCCGCATTCGAGCACGGCCGCTCGATGCGTGCCGGCGAGCGTGAAGATCGTCATAGGCACGCCGATCAGATTGTTCAGGTTGCCCGGGGTTGAAAGCGTGGATCCGAACAGCGCACCGGCGGCGGCCGCGGTGAGTTCTTTGGTGGTGGTTTTGCCAACTGCCCCGCCGATCGCAATCAGCGCAAGCGCGCGGGCCGTGCGCGTGCGCGCCAGGTGGCGGTGCGCGAGCTGGCCCAGTGCCGCCAGCGTATCGGCGACCTCGATGCAATCGAGCGCGGGATGGCGCCGGCCGGTCGCTACGATCGCCGTGGCTGCCCCCCGCGCGGCGGCTTGCGGAAGGTAGTCATGGCCGTCGGACGCCGCGCCGCGGATTGCGACGAATATCGCTCCCGCCGCGATCGAGCGTGTATCTATACTGACGCCGCGAACCGATTCCGCGCCGCCGGCTCCCGCCCGGACCAGCGTGCCGCCGGTAGCCTCGACAACTTCGGCGAGCGTGAACTCGCACTGATTGCTGGGGATCGGCGTCGCCATTGCGAATACATTGTGCCGAATTATCCGGCGCGCTCATACCGGTCGCGGCTTGACATGCTGGCGCGCTGGAATCAGCCTTCGGATTCAAACGATGCTGCGTCCCGCACCCCCACTGTGAGATAATCACCTGCAACGGGACGCGCGAGGAACTACGATGGCGGATATCAAGGCGCCGATTGTCGGCGTGATCATGGGCAGCAAGAGCGACTGGGAACACATGTCGGCCGCGGCCGAGGTCCTGGAAGAACTTAAAGTGTCGCATGAAATTCGGATCATGTCGGCGCATCGCACGCCCGACATTACTTCGGAATATGCCGCCAACGCCGCGGGCCGTGGACTGCGCGTGATAATCGCCGGCGCCGGCGGCGCGGCGCATCTTGCGGGAGTGGTCGCATCGAAAACGATCTTGCCGGTTATCGGTGTCCCGATGCCGGCGACGCCGCTCAATGGAATCGATTCGCTGCTGTCGATCGTGCAGATGCCCAAGGGGGTGCCGGTGGCGACGATGGCGATTGGCAAAGCTGGCGCGGCGAACGCGGGCCTGCTTGCGGCGCAGATAATCGCGCTGGGCGACGCCAAGCTCGGCGAACGGCTGGTAAAATGGCGGGCGGCGCGGGCGGATGAATTGTTGCAGCAGAAGATTCCCTAGGTGAGCAATCCAGTGCGTGAAGCAGGGCAGGGTGCGATCGCCGCGATAGCCATGGTCGTGGCCATTTGCGGAGTTGCGCACGCAACTGACATCAAGATGGCGGGCAAGCTGCCGGTGCCCGCAAACGCCGGCGTAGTTGCGATTTGCACCGATCCCGTTGTGCAGAACGTGCTCAACGAAGATTTGCGAGCCGCGCGCCACGGGCTTGCTTCCAATCCGGAAAACTCGGTGACGCTCACCGTCACGATGAGCCAACAACTGCTTGCCCCGGGAGTGTCGTTGAATCAGATGTTTCCGGGCGACCCGTCGATGGTCGAATTGCTGAAGGCGGCCGGCGCGCAACCGCCGCCGCTGGGCGACAGCGGCGATCAACCAATCGATCCGTTCGCACAGGAGGCTCGCCGCCGCGCCTTGTATCCCGACGATACGGCCGCGGATCAGTTCAGAGCCAACGCGGCCGCTCAGCAGGCGCTGCGCGGCCTCAACGCGCCGACGCCCTATGACAAAATCCCGAAGAACCAGATTTACGACACGGTAATCGTCGCACGCGCGTCGCTGGAGGGTGCGGCCGACGAGCTAAAGGTGGTCGCGGTTGTGCACTCCGGCGACGACGCGCGCCACGCCAAGGAGCTCGTCGCCGAAGAGATCGCCAACGCCGTCCTGCACTAGCGGCCGTTACTCATTGGTCGCGGGGCGCGGGAGAGGTCGCGACGAGGCAGGGCCATGAGCTGAAGGCGGCGGACTCGCAGGTCGCGGAAGATTCGAGATACCGCTGCGGATCGGTGGCGCCGCGGGCGCGGCGATAGAGGAGGCGGCGGCCGGCAAAGCAGGGGCAACGGCGCCTTCGGGATTCGTCACGATTGTCGCCGGCGGCAGAGTTTCGTTCGGCGCTTGCGCATTGGGCTGTGCCGCTGTCGTCACTGCGGCGGGCGCTGTTGCAGCCGGCGAGGCGACCGGAGCCGGGGCGGGCGCTTCATAATCCACAAACCGGCGCCACGCGAAATCTGCGACCAGCACCAGCACCGCGACGATCAGCACGGCGAAGGCGATTCGGCTGGTGGTGCCGGACCGCTTCGCGACCATCGTGATCTCTTGCGAGATTCGCACCACGTTGGCCTCGGCATGCTGAACGTCGCTGACGAAACGCGAGGCGATCTCCTCGGCGTCGAGACCCAGGAACGTTGCGTATCGGCGAAGAAACGGCACCAGGTAGATCCGATCCGAAATCAGATCGTAGCTGTCGGTCTCGATCATCTTGATGTAATGCGCCGGCAAATGAGTCTCGCTGACGACTTGCTCGCGAGTCATGCCTCTGCGTTCGCGGGTTTCCGTGATCAAGTGGCCGAGCGAAGGTTTTGGCTCGGCGCCGCTGGCTCCAACATCCGCAGCCTGAAGTTTTGAGTTTTTGTCAGCCACCTGTGATCAGTCTCTCCCGGGCAAATCGTTTACGGCCGAAGTTGTTACTTTTCACTTTTCACTCTTCACTGGAAACGGCCGCAGGAAAACTACAGCGAGAAAGCTACAGTCCAATGAGCTCGAATCCAAGTACCTTGATCCTGCATTGACTAATTTTTTGCTCCGGATTTGAGACAATCGGCCGCGTCCGGTGGCGGCGCAAGCGCGCCGTTGTAGAGCGCCAGCTTTTTTCCCTCACATCCTATTACTACCGGCGCTGGCTTGAGCGAACCTGCAAGCGCCTCGCGGTCGCGATTATTCACGATCAGTACCATGCACACGCCCGAGGACCAGACTTGGCCCAGCCGCGCGTCGGAGCCGATCAGGAACGGCGATCCGCCGGGCGACGGGGGAGAAACTTCCGAAAGTTCGCCCCAATACTCGACCCGGGTCTCACGCCGGCCCGTATAAAACGGGAGCGATTGGACGTAATGGCGGTACGAGGCGAGCGTGCAGTCTCCCGCAAGATAGGGCGCAATGCTCCTTGCCAGGTTGCGATACGTGGAAATCGACGACGCGTCTTCGCGCGCGCGCTCGGCAAGCGATGCCGCCGCGACCATCGCTATCGCGATCGCACCGATCGCGTACGGGACGCGCGACGATTTCCGCCCGAGCGAGTACATCGCAATTCCGCCGGCGGCCAGAACGCCGCCAATCAGCAATCCGTCGGCGCGAAGCGCGGGATTTATCGGAGCTCGTGCGAGTTCGAAAAATACCAAAAGAATCGCCGCGACTGCTATGTTCGCGACCGCAATGACGCCGAGAATACGGCGGCGGCTCCCGGCGTCCAGAGCGCGGATGCGCCCGAGGCCGTATCCCGCAACGATCGCCAGCGGCGGAAGCCCGGGCAGGATATAGCTGCCGAGCTTGGAGCGGGGAATCGAGAAAAACACAAAGATCACGGCGAACCAGACGGCTATGAAGCGCGCGGCCGCGCGTCGGCCCGACGGGTCCGTGGCGCTCCCGGGCAAGCCGTCGCCGGCGCGCATCGCGGACCATCCAGGCGGGACGAAGAAAATCCAGGGCCACATGCCTCCTATAACGATCGGGATGAAGAACCACGGACCCCATCCGTGTTCGCTCGACGCGACGTAGCGCTCCAGATGCTCGTGGACGATAAAGAAATGCATGAAGCCGGGATTTCGGGCCTCGGCTATCACGAACCATGGGAGGACGATCGCCGCGTAGATGGCGACGCACCGGACCAGAGGCATCTGCGCGACCTGGCTGAGCCGCCGCTCGATTGCCATCCACGCCAGAGCGATCGCGCCGCCCAGAAGCAATGCGACCGGGCCCTTGGCAAGCGTGCCCAACCCGAGCATCGCGGCGGAAATCAGCAGCCACCTGCGAGCCGCCGGTCGCGAGAACGAATCCTCACGCGCGGCCGCGTAAAAGGCGCCCATCGCCGCGGCAAGAAAAAACGCCAGCGCCGGATCGAGCGTCGCGAATCGCGCAAAGCCGAAAAATAGCGGACTCAGCGCGAGCACCAGCGCCGCCAGCAGTCCCGCCGTGGCGCCGAGCATCGCCTCGGCCAATGCTGCGGTGACGACGACCTGCCCGATACTGAACAGCACGGCGGGGATTCGCACCGCGAATTCATTGACCCCGAAGATTTGAATTGCGCCGGCCTCGGCCCAATAGACCAGCGGTGGTTTTTCGAAATACAGCTCGAAGTCGTCACGCGGCGTGACGTAGTCGCCCGAGACGACCATCTCGCGCGCGATTTCGGCGTAGCGGCCCTCGTCGGGCTCCCAAAGCGCGGGCCTGCCGAGACCGGGAAGATAAAGAATCGCCGCCAGTATGGCGTACACGGTCAGGCGGATCGGTCGGTTGGCGGTGAGCATGGTCGATGCAGTTTCGCGAGGCGATCGCGCGCGGTCAACCGGGCTGGGCGGCGCTATCTTTAATTCCCCGGGGCTGTCTGTAACAATTACCTCACGCGACCGCGGGTTCGCATCGATTGATCGGCGGTCAGGTCGCGCACGTTCCTTGAGCTTCCCGGGCAAAATATCACCGATTCGAGGCACTTCGGCCGTATCGCGAGCGCCGAGCGGACCGGTGTCGGTCGTTGTGCCGGTGTACAACGAATCCGCGAATCTGGCGTCGCTTTGGTCGCGGCTCAAGCCGGTTCTCGAGGGTCTGGGCCGACCATGGGAGTTGGTCTTTGTCGATGACGGATCGCGCGACGATTCGCTTGCCATCCTTCGTGAAATTGCGGCCGGCGAACAGGACCGCGTGCGCGTCGTCGAGTTGGCGCGCAATTTCGGCCAGCATTCGGCGATCCTCGCCGGCTTCAAGCAATCGCGCGGCGAGATAGTCGTCACGCTCGACGCCGACCTGCAAAATCCGCCCGAGGAAATTCCGCGCCTGATTGCGGCGATCGACGAAGGCAACGACGTGGTGGGCGGATGGCGCGAGGAACGCCACGATCAGGCCTACCGGCGCTACGCGTCGCGCCTGCAAAACCGGTTGACCTCCGTGATTGTTGGCGTGCCGATGCACGACTACGGATGCATGTTGCGCGCGTACCGCCGCCACATCGTCGATACCGTGGTCGATTGCGACGAGAAGGCGGCGTTCGTTCCCGCGCTCGCCAACACCTTCGCCAAGCGAGTCGCGGAAATCCCGGTCGGCCACGACGATCGCGCCAGTGGCAAGTCGAAGTACAATCTCTACGGACTGGCAAAGCTCAGTCTCAACCTGATTACCGGATTTTCCCTGATTCCGATCCAGATGCTGAGCATGACCGGAATAGGAATTTCAGCGCTGGCCGTAATGATGGCGATGGTGTTGATTGCGCATCGCCTGATCTACGGCCCGCAGGAAGAGGGCGCGTTGTGGACGCTTTTTGCCATCCTCTTCTTTTTCGTCGGGATGATATTCCTGGCGCTCGGACTTATCGGCGAATACGCCGGGCGTATTTATATAGAAGTGCGCCGCCGCCCCACTTACATCGTGCGAGCGGTGCACGGAGCAGACGGGAAGCCGGTCGACTTCCAGGTCGGGCCGGGGCCGGACCGCAACTGACGGCGAAGCCGGCAATCTATCAACCGTGGAGTCCAAGGTCTCGCGCGTCGCATCTGGTGCGACTGTGAAATCCGCCGTATGCGTGTTGTTCGCGTACCATGAGATGGGTTACGTGTGCATGGAGGCGTTGCTGAAGATGGGCGCGCCGATCGCCGCATTGTTCACGCATCGCGACGATCCTCATGAAGAGATTTGGTGGCGATCGTGTGCGCAACTGGCCGCACAGCACGGCGTCCCGGTGCATGCTGGCGACGGCGTCGACCCATCGTTGGCCGCTACTATCGGCGCGTTGAAACCGGCGGTGATTTATTCCTTCTCCTACCGCCATCTGATTCCCGACAGCGTGCTCGCGCTGGCGACGCTGGGCGCCTTCAATCTGCACCCGGCCTTGCTGCCCGCCTATCGGGGTCGCGCTCCGGTGAACTGGATGCTGGTGAATGGAGAGCGCGAGGCAGGCGTCACGCTGCATTACATGGTTGCGCGGGCGGACGCCGGCGATATCGTCGGGGATCGTGCGGTTGCGATCGACGACAGCGACACCGCGCTGACGTTGTACCGCAAGCTGCTGCCGCTCGGCGTCGAGCTGATAACCGAGATGCATCCGAAGATCGTCGCCGGCATCGCGCCGCGGCGAAAAATGGATCTCTCGAAGGGAAGTTACTTCGGGCGCAGAAAGCCCGAGGACGGACGGATAGACTGGCGATGGCCGGCCCGAAGGATCTTCAATCTCGTGCGCGCCGTGACCCATCCGTACCCCGGCGCGTTCTGTTTCGCCGGCGGGCGAAAGCTGATGATATGGGAAGCGAAAATTGGCGCAGAAAACGGAACGCTCGGAGAACCCGGACGGGTCGTACGCGAAAGCGCGGACGGCGCCCTTGAAATTGCGGCCGGCGAGGGCAGCATAATCCTGAAAATCGCGCAGTTCGAGGGCGGCGGCGAAGGCCCTGCCCGCGACGCTCTTTACGAGCCCGGACGCGTGAAAAATGCTATTTTATTTGATTGATTTTGCGGAGGTCCCATGCGGGTTCTGATCACCGGCGGCGCCGGATTTCTCGGCTCACATCTTTCGGATGCGTTCATTGCGCGAGGCGACGAGGTCTTTGTGCTCGACACCGGCTCGATCGCCAAGGTGCGTCACCTCCTGAACAATCCGCGCTTTCATTACGTGCACGATTCGGTCTTCAACCTCGAGTTGATCGACAGCCTGGTCTCGAAGGTTGACCTTATTTACCATCTCGCGGCCGTCGTCGGCGTCGAGCACTACGTCGGCGATCCCTACGAAACGCTCAACGTAAACGTAAACGGCACGCAGAACGTGCTGAAGGCCGCCTACAAGCACAACAAGCGAGTCGTCTTCAGCTCGACCTCAGAGGTCTATGGCCGCAATCCCAAGGTGCCGTGGCGCGAGGACGACGATCGCGTGCTCGGCGCGACCAGTATCGATCGCTGGTGCTACTCGACCTCGAAGGCCGTCGGCGAGCATTTCTGTTTTGCCTATCACAAGCTCGGCCTGCCCGTGACCATCACGCGCTATTTCAACGCCTACGGTCCGCGGCTGGACAAGGTTGACGTGGGCCGGCTGTTTACAATCTTCATGGGACAACTGCTGCGCGGCGCGGACTTGACCGTGGTTGGCGACGGGTTGCAGACGCGATGCTTCACTTACGTAACCGATGTGATCGAGGCAACCGTGCAGGCGGGAATGAATCCCGCCGCGGACGGGCAGGCGATTAACATCGGCGTCGATGTCGAAACGACGGTGCTCGAGTTCGCCAAGTTGATGCTCGAGTTGTTCGGACCGACGAAATCGAAGATCAAGTTCGTGACTCAGGAGGAAGTGTACGGCAACAGCTACGAGGACATCCCTCGCCGCGTTCCGGACAATACCAAGATGCGCACGTTGCTGGGGGTCACTCCGAAAGTCAACCTGCGCGACGGCGTGAAAATCTCGATGGACTGGTTCCGCAAAGAGATGGCTTCTTAGACGCGCGCCGCGGCCGCGCGGTCACCACACTTGGAAGTCGCACTAAAGATCGACGTCGATACCCATCAAGGCCTCGAACTGGGCGTGCCGCGGCTGGCCTCGATGCTCGAGCGCGAGGGCGTCGCCGCAAGCTTTTACATCGCGATGGGCCCGGACAATTCGGGGCGCGCAATCCTGCGGGTGTTTCGAAATCACGGCTTCATGTCGAAGATGTTCCGCACCAGGGCCGTCTCGATGTACGGCGCGCGCACGATTCTCTCGGGAACGCTTCTGCCGTCGCGGCCGATCGCGCTGTCGTTTCCCGAAATTATCCGCGGCCTGAAGGCGCATGGCTTCGAGCTCGGCGTGCATGGCTACGATCACGTGCGATGGCAGGATCACCTCGATGAAATTGGCGAGCCCGGAATACGCCACGAACTCGGCGACGCGTTTGAGGCATACCGCGCGATCCTTGGTGAAGCTCCGCGCAGTTTCGCCGCGCCCGGATGGCGCACCAACGATGCGGCGCTGGTCGCGCTCGACGCGATGGCGCTGGACTATCGCAGCGACACGCGCGGCGGCGAGCCGTACCGTTGCATAGCCGGCGGGCGGGTGCTCGCGACGCCGGAGATTCCCACCACCTTGCCCACTCTCGACGAGGTGATGGGACGCCGGGGATTGCCCGATGACGCCGCGGTGCGCAATTTCTATCTCGGCTTGTGCAAGCCCGACGCGCTCAACGTGCATACGATTCACGCGGAAACGGAAGGGATGACGCAACTCGAAGGTTTTACCGCCCTCGTCCGCGCGTTGAAGGAGCGGGGCGCGAGGTTCGTGCAACTGCGCGAGGTCGCAGCGCGGCTTAATCGCGCGCAATTGCCGGTATGTGAGGTCATTCGAACGACGCTGCCGGGCAGGGCGGGTTGGGTATCGTCGCAAGGTCCGGCGCGGGTCGCTTCCGAATGACGGATCGGCGCTGGCGTGTTATATCCCGAGGACTGTAATTCAATCGCAGGGGGAGCCCGCAATGCCCGCGCAAAGTCATTTTGCTGACAGTCCACGCGAAGTCGGCCTCGATCCTGAAAAAGTCGAAGCTCTTTTCAATCGCGCCGAACGCGAGGTCAAGGATGGGTTGCTGCCATCGGCTCAAGTCGCGATCGCCCGCAATGGGAAAATCGGCGCGATGCGCACGGTCGGACGCGCGGTCCAGGGCGGAAGTGAAAAGCCGGCGACCAACGACACGCTCTACACGATCTTCTCGTGCACCAAGGCGATCATGTCGGCGGCGTCGTGGATTCTGATCGGCGAGGGCAAACTGAGTCCGAGCGAGCGCGTGGCGGAGATAGTCCCCGAGTTCGGCACCAACGGTAAGGACACGATCACCGTCGAGCAGGTTCTGCTCCACGTGGGTGGATTTCCCAACGCGCCCTATCCGCAGCACGAGTGGCTGGACAAGCGCAAGCGGCTCGAGCGGTTCGCGCGGTGGCGGCTGGAATGGCCGGTGGGCAGCAAATTCGAATACCATCCGACCTCGGGCTTCTGGGTAATTGCGGAGATAATCGAGCGCCGCACCGGCAAGGACTTCCGTCGGTTCGTGAATGAGCGGATTGCAACGCCGCTCGGACTGCCGGAACTGCGTGTTGGATTGCCGCGCGAGTATCATCACCGGGTCGCACAGCTTTGCTACGTCGGAGAGGCGCTGTCCGATGAGGAGCGAAAGAAACTCGGCCTCCCCGCGATACCTGAAACCGAAGTTACCGAAGAAGCGGTCCTCGGCTTCAACCGGCCCCAGGTGATGGAAGCTGGCGCGCCGGGCGGCGGCGGAATTATGACGGCGGGTGACTTGGCGCTGTTCTACCAGGGCTTGCTGCATAATCGCGGCGCCGACGGTGCGCCGATCATCAAGCCCGAATCGCTCAAGGACGCGTTGCGTGTGCGCTCGGGCGATTACAAGGATCCGATTTTCGGCGTCAAGTGCAACCGCGCGCTGGGAGTTGTCGTGGCCGGAGGCGACGGGTTGGCGAACTATCGCGGCTTCGGCAAGACCAACTCGGCGCTAGCATTCGGACACGGGGGCGCGGGCGGACAGATCGGATGGGCCGATCCGGCGACGGGGATTTCGATCGGGTACACAACCAACGGGTTCGATCGCAACGATCTGCGCCAGGCGCGCCGCGGTGTCGCGATCTCGAGCCTCGCGGCAGTTTGCGCAGGATAGAGGAGCGCGGACAGCTTCGATATGCGCGCTCTCATCTGGCGCGAATGAATAAAACGGGCTAGTCGGCGAAGGGGTTGCGGACCACGATGGTCGCGTCGCGCTCCTTGCCGACGCCGATCATCGCAATTGGCACACCAACCAGCGTGCTGATTCGTTCGACGTAGCGGCGCACGCTCGCGGGCATTTCGGCCAGCGTGCGCGCCTCCGCCGGGCTCTCGCTCCATCCCGGTATATCTTCGTAGATCGGCTTGGCGTCTTCGAGCATCCGGCGAGACGGCGGCATGTCGTCGTATCGTTTCCCCTTGACGATGTAACCGACGCAGATCCTGACTGGATCGATCCCGGTCAATACGTCGAGCTTGGTAAGCGCGAGCGCCCATATCCCGTTGACGCGAGCGGTGTAACGGGCCAGCACGGCGTCGAACCACCCGATCCGCCTGGGACGCCCGGTGGCGCTGCCAAACTCGTCGCCTTCTTCGCGCAGCGAATCGGCGAGATAGCCGGTGAACTCGCTCGGAAAGGGCCCCGCCCCGACTCGCGTCGTATATCCCTTGCTGACGCCGAGCACCGCTTCGAGATTGCCCGGCCCGACGCCGGTGCCGCTGAAGACTGCGCTCGCGACGCAATTCGACGAGCTCACGAACGGGTAGGTGCCGTGATCGATGTCGAGCATCGTGCCGTGAGCGCCCTCGAACAGCACGCGCTTGCCGGAATCGATCGCCTCGCTCACGAACGCGCCGGTGTCGCACAGATAGGGAAGCAGCCGGCGGCGCGCCTTTTTCATCGCGTCGATGGTTTCGTCGGCCTTGATCGGGGCGGTCTTGAGCAACGCTTTCAGGTACGCGTTCTTCTCGACGATGTTGCGGCGGAGTTTCTCCGTGAAAAATTTGAGATCGAGCAGATCTTCGAAGCGCAATCCCACCCGGGCCATCTTGTCTTCGTAGGCCGGGCCGATTCCGAATCCCGTCGTACCGATCGCGCGCTTGCCCAGGCGCGCCTCGCGAGCGCGATCGATCGCGAGATGATACGGCATCACCATGTGCGCTTCGTAACTGAGCTTGAGCAAACTGTCGTCGGCGAGATGGCCGGCGCGCTTGAGGTCTGCGATTTCGCCGAGCAATGCCAGCGGATTGACGACCAGGCCGTTGCCGATTACGCAAGCCTTGCCCGGATGGAGCGCGCCTGCCGGCACCAGCCGCAGCACAAATTTCTTCCCGTCGACCACCAGCGTGTGAGCCGCGTTGTTTCCGCCCTGGAAGCGGACCACCACGTCGGCGTCGGCCGCGAGCATATCGACGATTTTGCCCTTGCCCTCGTCCCCCCACTGCGTGCCGACCACGGCCACTGTCTTCATGTCTTACCCCCGGCCGGCGTCAATTTCGCCGGCCTGCGCGCGCACCTGTCGGGCTGAAATGTCCCGCGCGCAAAATAAACTCAGAGCTTGAGCAGCGACGCCGCGGTAATCGCGGGCAGGGTCTTGAGCCTCTCGAGCACGGCGCCCGGCACGGGTTCATCCACCGCGAAAATGCTGAGCGCGGTTCCACCCACCCGATCGCGGCCGAGCTCCAGTCCGCCAATATTTATTCCGGCCTGCCCGAGCATCGTGCCCACTGCGCCGACCACTCCGGGAACGTCTCGATTATGCAGCATGAGGAAGTAACCCTCGGGCACCGCCTCGACCGGATAGCCGTCGATCCGGGTCAGGCGCAGCCCGCGATTTCCGAGCACGGCGCCGGAGACTTCGTGCTCGCCGGCGGCGCTCCGAACCCTGAGAGTCAGCGTATTGATGTAGTCGGTGACTTCGCGGGAGCGCGTTTCGATAATGTTGATTCCGCGTTCGCGAGCGATAAATGGCGCGTTGACGTAATTCAAATCCTCGTCGAGGAAGCCGCTCATCAATCCCTTCAGAACTGCGGCGGTGATCGCGTCGGGCTTGAGATTCGCGGCTTCACCGCCAAACGCAAGCGTCAGCTCGGTGGGCGCTTCGGTGATCAGTTGCGCTGCGAGTCGGCCCAGTTTCTCGCCAAGCTTCAGATGCGGCCCGAGTATTTCGAGTTCCTTGGTGGATAGCGCCGGGATGTTGACCGCCTGCCGGATGGTGCCTTCGATCAGGAACTCGGCCACCTGATGCGCGATATCGACCGAAACCTGCACCTGCGCCTCGTCGGTGGCGGCGCCGAGATGCGGCGTTGCGATCACGCTGTCGAGCTGGAGCAGCGGATGGTTGGCGGGAGGCGGCTCCTGCACGAACACGTCCAGCGCGGCGCCGGCGACCTTGCCGGATTTCAGCGCCTCGGCCAGCGCTGCTTCATCGACGATTCCACCGCGGGCGCAATTGATGATTCGCACGCCCTTCTTCATCTTCGCGAATGCCGCCGCGCCCACCAGGCCCCTCGTGTCGTCGGTCAGGGGGGTGTGGACGGTGATGAAGTCGGCGCTCGCAAAAAGCTCGTCGAGGCTGACCAATTGAACGCCGATGCGCGCGGCGGCCTCGGCCGTTAGGATCGGATCGTAGCCGATCACTTTCATCTTGAGCCCAAGCGCGCGGTCGGCGACGATCCGGCCGATGTTGCCGAGGCCGATCACGCCAAGCGTCTTGTTGCATATCTCGGCGCCGGTGAATTTACCGCGCTCCCATTTGCCCGCGCGCATCGAGGCGACCGCGGCTGGAATATGCCGCGCCAGCGCCATCATCATGGTGACCGCGTGCTCCGCGGTCGTGACGCTGTTGCCGGTCGGGCTGTTCATCACCACGATTCCGCGGCGCGTTGCCGCTTCGATGTCGACGTTGTCGACCCCAACGCCCGCGCGCCCGATCACTTTGAGCGACGTGGCGGCGTCGATTATTTCGCGGGTGACGCGCGTGCCGCTGCGAATCAGCAGTGCGTCGTAGGGCGCGATTATCTTCGCCAATTCGTCGGGCTTGAGGCCGGTCTTGACGTCGAACTGCAGCTGCGGAAAGCGCTTGAGGACTTCGATCCCCTGCGCCGCAAGCGAGTCACTCAGAAGAACACGGAATGTTTCCGCCATGTTGATTCAAACGCTCCGTGCCAGGCGTGCCTGAACGGCGGCTACGCCGGCGCCAAGTTGAATGTTTGCGCCGATATGCTTGAGCCCCAGTTCGAGCGCGCTGACCGCGATGAGCATGTCGAAGGGGCTCAGGTGGCCCATGTGTCCGATGCGTACAAGCTTACCTTTCATCTGATCCTGGCCGCCCTGAACCGACACGCCCAGGCTGTCGCGCAGGAACTTGACCAGTTTGCCGCCGTCGAGACCTTCGGGGACCAGGATTCCGGTGACGCCGGGCGCGGGATTGTCGGGCGACAGCAGTTTCAGCCCGAGCGCCGCAGCAGCGTCGCGGGTGGATTGCGCCATCAGCGCGTGACGCGCGTAAACCTGCGGCAGACCCTCGGCGTGAATCATTTCGAGTGATTTGTTGAGGCCGCAGATCAGCGACACGGCCGCGGTCCATGCGGTGGTATGCTCGTCGCGCTGCGCCTTCAATTCCTTGAGCAAATCAAAATAGAAGCGCGGCGTCTTGACCTTCTTGGCGACATCCAGGGCGCGCGCCGACATCGCGACCATCGCCAGACCCGGCGGAAGCATGAGCGCCTTCTGGCTGCCGGTGACGAATGCGTCAACGCCCCAATCGTCCATCTTCTGCTCGAAGACGCCGACCGACGTGATCCCGTCCACGATCAGCATCGCGCCGCGCTTGCGGGCGACCTCGCCGATCTCGGCCACCGGATGCACCGCGCAAGTGGAAGTCTCGCTGGCCTGCACCAGCACGGCGCGCGACTCGGGATACGCCTTGAACGCCTCCTCGATTTGCCCGGGCCGTGCGGCGCGGCCCCATTCGACGCGCACCTCATGCCCAACCATGCCGAAGGCGGCGAGCAGCTTGCCCCATCGCTCCCCGAATTTGCCGCCGTTGACGTAGATTGCATGCTCGCCCGGCTCCAGCAGATTGATCACCGCCGCTTCCATCGCACCGGAGCCGGTGGACGAGAGCAGGATCACCTCGCTCGAGGTGCCGTAGAGAGGCTTCATCCGATCGCGCGCCTGATCGAGCGCAGCACTGAACTCGGGCGTGCGATGGTGGATGATCGGACGCGCCATTTCGAGCAGAACCTCGGGCGGCACGGGAGCCGGCCCGGGCGTGAACAGGTATTTCTTCAATTGCGGCATTTTTGGCCATTTATGGGGACGCTGGTGATTGGGGATGGCAGCCAAAAAAAAGGCCGGTGGCCGCGCATGCGGATCGCCAGACCCCTGTTTGTCCCGGCGTCGCCGGTTCCCCTGTCCTCCGCATTTGGGATAACGGAGCCAAGCGGCGTAGTCAAGGCGATCCCCGGCTCGCGGCGGTTTGGCGCCGGCGTTGGAATGGCGCGCCGGCAATTGTTAAAGGTGATCACGCTCCGATGCCGATAGAATGCGAAATCCGCGATGGCAGCCTGGTCTGGATCAAGAATCCGATCACCGGCGTGATTTCATACGTTGTCGACGTTCGCGGCAAGAGCTTCGCGTTCACCCTCGGCGGCCGCGAGAGCGCCAATCCCGACACGCCGCATCTCAGCGCCGAGGCGATCCGCCGCGCGACCGAGGCGTGTCCTTTCTGTGCGGGCAACGAAAGGCTTGCGGCGCACGAGCTGTTTCGGATCACCGCGGATGAAATCCCCGAATGGAACGGAGCGAAGACCGCGGGCGGCGCGGGCTGGGTCGTGCGCGTGATTAACAATCTCTTCCCGCGGATTCCAGCGGAGTTGACCGGAAATCGCAACGAGTCGTACATCGTGATCGAAGATCCGCGTCATTTTGCGGATGCGCCGCGGTCGCATGGCGATTTGATGTTTACCGGCGCGCTGGGCGGCGGTCATTTTCTTCACCTGATGCAGGCCGATGCGCGGGTGATGCGGCTGGCGTTGGAGAATCCGGAGGTTTGCTCGGTTGTAATCCGCAAGAATCAGGGGCGCGAGTCGGGCGCCTCGCAGCCGCATCTGCATCAGCAGATTATCGGATCGCCGGAACCGTTTCCCGCGGTGGCGGCGGAGGTGCGCGCCGAGCGTGAGAATCCCCGCCTATGGCACGAGATCGTCGCGCTGATGGAGCGCCTGGGGCTGGTGATCGATCGCGGCGACTCGATCGTCAGCTATGCGAGCCCGATCGGCGGGTTCCCGCGCAGCTACGACGTCGTCATGCCCGACTATCGGGGATTGCTGTCGGAGCTGACGGCGGACCAGATGCGGCAATTTGCAAACGCGATCTATCGGATACTGATGATCCTCGGGCCGCTGCCGCTCGACTATGAAATTCACCAGGGCGAAGGAATTCCGCTGCACGCGCATATCAACGCGCGGCTGTATCCATATTCAAACGTCGCGGGAACCCTGAACCTGCCGAGCACGCTGCTGCAAAGCTCTGCCGCGATCCGGATCGCGCTGGGGCAGGGGTGACCCCTGCACCCAGTATTAAGGCCGCCCGCCGTTCGCGGGCGCGCCCACTGCCAACGGCTTAATACTGCGCTGCCGTCGCCACGGCCAGGGGAGGGGATTAGGCCGGCGCGCTAATTGGCCTTCCAGACCGGCTTGCGCTTTTCCAGGAACGCGACCACGCCTTCGCGGGCGTCCTTGCTGTCGCGGACCGAGCGCGCCATCTGCAACAGATCGTCGTGCCATGCGTTGAAGGTCTCGCTCATGCATCGGCGCACCGTCGCCTTCATCGCGCGCAGGGAGAGCGGAGCGTTGTCGGCGATCCGCTCGGCCAGCCGAGTTGCCGCATCGCCCAGCTTCGCGTCGGCGACGACCTCATGAACCATATTCATGTGGCGGCTGCGCTCGGCGTCGAGCACGTCGGCGGTGTAGAGAATCCACGCGGTGTTGGCCGATCCGCAAACCTCGATCAGCTTGCGGGTGAAATCGTACGGCACCATCAAGCCGACGCGTCCGAGCGTCATCCCGAGCTTGGCGTTTTCCGACGCGATGCGAAGATCGCAATGGAGCGCCAGTTCGAGGCCGCCGGCGAGCGCGGCGCCCTGGATGGCTGCGATGGTCGGCACGGGAAACCGCTCCAATCGGCCGAAGACGGATTCGAGCGAAGTCGGGTTGTGAGGGCCGGTGGCTTCGGCGACTTCCTTCAGATCGATTCCTGCGCAAAAGCTTGCGCCTTCGCCGCGGATGAGCAGCGCCCGGATTTCGCGGTCGCTTTCGAACTTGACGAGCGCATTGTTGAGCGCCTCGATCATCGGCTGATTCAGCGCGTTGCGTTTTTCGGGACGGTTCAGAGTCAGGACGGCGTGATTCGGATGACGTGTGATTTTGAGCACTTCCTCGGCCATGTCGTTCGCTCCTTGCTGGCGATGAGAGAGGTCTAAAGAATTCGATTCCGCCGAAGCATCGCACGGGCAGAGCGCGCGCATCAAGTGGCGCAAAGAATTTAGGCAAACTTCCGAAAAAGCGTGACGTTTCCTGAGGTTTCAGCCCCGAACGTTTCACGTGAAACGTTTTTTAGGGGGATTATCCGGCTATAGACTATCACGCTGGGTCATCGTATCTTTCCGCCCTGAGAGGCCGGTGCTCCTCTGGCTCGGTTATATTAGTTCTGCTGTTGGGGCTGCTCGGCCTGAGCAGCCTCTTTTGCTTTGCGGCGTCGGTACGACCGCTGCTTTTGCGCCCTGTAATGCGGGTGCGCCTTTTCGTGGTAGTCCCCGCATTTGCGGCAGAAGAAAAACAAGATTTTTTGCGCGTATTTGGCCATGTTTATAGTCCCTTAAAGCCGATGCTCACGACAATGACATCGTTCACGGTTGGCAGGTCCGGCGGATATGGCCAGTTGAGCCGGTCAAAGTCCATAGCGGCGATGTTTTCCTGGTTTAGCGCCGTCGCTAGAGCTTTGGCAGCGCGGCGCGTGCGGGATGGGGCTGTTGGCTGTACTTCGATGAATATCCCTTGGCTGCATCTTCCGACTGTAGGATCGACAACCCGAAACATTAGTCGGTCTGCGGGCTCTGAACCCGTCATAGGCTGGCCCCAAGCATTCGTCCATTCTGCCTCTCTCAAGCATGTTGCCAAACCCATCGCCGCCGTCATTGGTTCTATCGGATCAATGTTTTCGCAATTGAAGATCACGACCCTTTGCCTAGCGAACGGCTTGAGAGCGGAAACTATTCTCTCGCCGCCAGCGCCCATCAACCAGTATCGGGGAGATAACGCCACGATACGGTTTTGCGCACTGACTAGCTCGTCTGTTTGTTCCTCGTTAATTGCGGACTGGAAATGCCAATCGCCGACGAGAGCGACGATCAGAATTAGAAATCCGATTTTTTGGATCATCGGCCATCGTCTATGGATTGGTGGTATGTATTCGGTTCCTTCAAGAATTACGCCGAGTACAACGCCTGCTTCGGCAACCGACATCCAAGAATTTAGTTCCATTCGCGACCTGCAAGAAACCGAGCGTCAGCAGCGTTTATTTCTCAAGGTTTGCAGCGTGTTGTTAATCGCGTTCGCATTGGCGCGACTCTTTCATCACAGATGAAAACCGAAGTTCCAATTGTCTTAGCTCGCTGGCGTCGTTCTCAGATAGCTGAGACATTCGCCAGTGTTCGTGTCTCAGCACCCTGCTATTGCCTTGCCGAATATATCGGCTTCCTTTCGGTTGTTGAACCGGAATTGAAACTCGTTCAAATAGAGCGGCAGATATTTCTTGCTGACGTGATGGTACGTTCCAATCACGCCGCGTTTCAGCAACGACCAAAAACTTTCGATGCTCTGCGTGTGGATATTCCCGCGTACATACTCGCCAGCCGAATGGCGGACGAATTGATGTTTGCGGTTGTAGATGCTGATGGCGTCGTAGGCGCGAAACTCATCCGTAATCACGAGCGTTGCGTGAGCCTTCGTAACTTCGCGAACAAATCCAGTCAAAGCGTCCGTGTCCGTGCGCTCAACCATTTTGCAGACAACGTTACCTTTGCGTGCGATTGCGCCAACGACCGTCATCTTGCCGGACGCGACACCGCCGGTGCCTTGGTGTTTCTGGCGATCTTTCCAGTGGCGATTCTTGTTCAGCCCGCCAACGAACGTTTCGTCCACTTCCACGATCCCCATCAACTGCCGGAACTCAGGGTCTTTCATTCCGGCGCGAAGCCGCATGCACATATACCACGCTGTCTGATACGAGCCAGTTCCGAGCATCCGATGGATTTGCAGTGCGCTGATTCCCTTCTTGCTCGTGACCATCAAGTGCAGGACCTTGAACCACATAATCAGCGGCTTTTTGCTTTCCTCGAAAATGGTTCCAGTCGTCAGCGCGAAGCGATAGGGCGAACGCGGCTTTGGGCCGCACTTCATACACTGCCAGTGCCACGGCCGCGCCGTGCTCTCATACACGTGATCGTTCTGACAACGCGGACATTTCGGGCCAGCAGGCCAGCGTCGCGTCAGCAAATACGTGCGGCATGCTTCCTCATCAGGAAACAGCGTATCGAACTGGCTCAGCGTCAGTTGCCGAACGAAACGCGGCTGATGTTCGTCTTGTGTTTTTGCCATGATTCAGAGATTAGCAAAAAACGAGCGTGTTAGTCAAGAGCCGGATAATCCCCTTTTTTAGTTCAGGAGAAAGAAATACGAAGCGTTGCCACTATGCTCGCGCGCGTTCAGATCACTTCCTAGGGAAGCTCTGCACAGGTCGCTACGCGGAGCTTCCCTAGGAGAGCTTTGGATAACTGCACATTGAACTCGGAGCAGCTCGGCTCCGCATGGCCTCAGTGAGGTCGAAGTCTCTTGCGCCGAGAAAGATCCGGGTTTCTTCGCTGCGCTCAGAATGACACAAAAAAGAGCGCACCGGGGCGTATCGCTTCAGCGCCAACATGCGGTTGTGCAGAGCTCCCCTACTAGCGGGTATCAAGTAAAGTCGTACCCGGCCGGAAGCATCGCACGGGCGGCGAGCGTTCTTCAAGGTTCGCGGCGAGTGGCGTGCCCTACGCGACGATGCTGAGCATTTTGTCTTTTACGAAAATGATCTTCGTTGGGGTTTTGCCGGCGAGGTGACGCGTGACGGCTTCGCTCTTGAGCGCGAGTTCACGCACGTCGGCTTCCGAAGCGCCGCGGGTGACCTCCAGGCGATCGCGGACCTTGCCGTTGACCTGCACTACAACCGTTACCGTCTCGTCGCGCGTTAGCTTCGGATCGAACTTCGGCCACGTTTCGAGGTGAATAGAAGTATCGTGGCCGAGCGCGCGCCAGATTTCCTCGGTGACGTGCGGCGCCATCGGCGCGAGCATCAGCACAAAGGTCTCGGCGGTGAAGCGGCCCATCTCCTCGGGCTTGAGCTTCGCCAGGTAGTTGAGCTGATCCATCAGCGCCGCAAGTGCGGTGTTGAAGCGCAGCCGCTCGATATGATCGGTGACGACCTGGATCGCTTTGTGTGCGCGTTTGACCGTTTCTTCATTGGGGTTCCCGCCCGGGGATCCCGCCTCGACGTAGCGCCGAATCATCGTCCACACGCGCTGGATGAATCGCAGCGTGCCCGAGGCGCCGCTTTCGTTCCAGTTGGTTGCTTCGTCAAAGGGGCTCATGAACAGCTCCCAGAGCCGAAGCGCGTCGGCGCCGTACTTTTCGATCATCGCGTCCGGCGTGACGACGTTGCCCTTGCTCTTCGACATCCGATTGCCGTCGGAGGCCCACACCACGCCCTGGTTGCGCAAGGCGGGAAACGGTTCGTTGAATCCGATCAGTTCCGCGTCGAACATGACCTTGGTCCACATCCGCGCGTACAACAGATGCATCACGGCATGCTCGGCGCCGCCGACGTAGAGATCGACCGGCAGCCAGTAATCGACCGCGATCCGATCGAATGGGCGGCGGTCTTCATGCGGCGAGGCGAAGCGTAGGAAGTACCATGAGGAGCACGCGAAGCCGTCGAGCGTGTCGGTCTCGCGCTCAGCCGGGCCTCCGCACTTTGGACAGGTCGTGTTGACGAAGGCGGCGACGTTGGCGAGCGGAGAGCGGCCGGTGCCCGACGGCAAGTAGTCCTTCATCGCGGGAAGCATCACGGGCAGTTGATCTTCCGGCACCGGTACGATTCCGTCGGTCTTGCAGTACACGACGGGAATCGGACATCCCCAGTAGCGCTGGCGCGAGATGAGCCAGTCGCGCATCCGGTAGGTGACGGTCGCGCGTCCGATTCCGTGATCCGCGGCGTACTTTGCCACGGCCGCGATCGCTTCAGCCGTGGTCATCCCGTCGAGGAAGCCGGAATTGATCGCGATGCCGGGATCGGTGAACGCGCGATCGGCCGGTGGAGCGCCGCCGCCGGCGGGCGCGGTCACGCGAGGAATCGGCAAGCCGAACTTCGCGGCGAATTCGTAATCGCGCTGATCCTGGCCGGGCGCGCCCATGATTGCGCCGGTGCCGTAGCCCATCAGCACGTAGTCGGCGATCCAAATCGGGATGTCTTTATCGGTAAAGACGTTGTGCGCGTAAGCGCCGGTGAAGACGCCGGATTTCTCCTTGACCGTGGACATCCGCTCGATTTCGCTCTGGCGGCGCGCGCCGGCGACGTAGCTCTCGACCGCGGCGCGCTCGGCGGGGGTGGTTATCTCGGCGACCAGCGGATGCTCCGGCGCGAGCACCATGAACGATACGCCGAAGACGGTGTCGGGGCGCGTGGTGAAAAAGCGGACTTCTTGACCCTCGTGAGCGGGGATCGGGAAGGCGAGCTCGGCGCCTTCGCTGCGGCCGATCCAGTTGCGCTGCATCAGCTTGATCGGCTCGGGCCAATCGATCCCGTCCAGATCGGCGAGCAATCGATCGGCGTATTCGGTGATCCTGATGTACCACTGCTCGAGGTCTTTCTTGCTGACCGGATTGTCGGTATGCCGCCAGCAGCATCCGTTGACGACCTGTTCGTTGGCGAGGATCGTGCGGCACTTGTCGCACCACCATTGCGCTCCGGTGGCGCGGTAGGCCAGGCCTCGTTTGTAGAGCATCAGGAAGAACCACTGGGTCCACCGGTAATACTCGGGCGAGGACGAGTTGATCTCGCGCGACCAGTCGTACGCGCATCCGGAGATTGTCAGTTGGCGCTTGAAGTTGGCGGCGTAGCGCGGGACGGTTTCGGTCGGATGCGAGCCTTTCAGGATCGCCTCGTTTTCCGCGGGCAGCCCGAACGCGTCCCATCCCATCGGGTGCAGCACGTTGAATCCCGCCATCCGCTTGTAACGCCCGATTACGTCGCACGGAACGTAGTTGTGCAGATGACCGACGCTCAGCCCGGCGCCGGAGGGGTAGGGGAACATCTCGAGGATGTAGAATTTTGGGCGGCCGGGGTCCTCGCGGGTGAGGTAGAGATTGGTGCGATCCCAATCAGCCTGCCACGCCGGCTCGATTTTCTTTGGGTCGTAGCGTTGGTCCATCGTAATGTTCGCGTGGTTCGCCGCAGGTGCGTTTCAGCTACGCGAGTTTAGCCTGCCGATTGTGCGGCTCCAACTGTGTTGCGACCTGCTTCGGTCAGGGACGGGCGGCGAAGTCGCGCGCATCCAAAATATAGAGGACGTGCGGGAGGCCGGCGTGAACGATGCCGCGATCATAGGTGAAGCCGCAATGCTCCATCACGGCGCGCGAGGCCAGGTTGTGCGGCAAGGTGAAGGCGACGATTCGATCCAGGCGGATCACGTCGAAGCCGAGCTTCAGCGCCGCGAGCGAAATCTCGGTCGCGAATCCTTTGCCCCAGAAGTCGGACCGGATCGCATACGAGAGCTCGATCTCGTCGCGGCCCTCTACGATTGCGTGCTTGATTCCGCCGTAACCGACGAAAACGAGCTCGCCATCGAGCCGCTCGCGCAACAGCCACAGTCCGAAGCCGTGCAACTTCCAATGCTCGGCGGCGTGTTTCAGGAAAGCACGGGTCTGCGCTTCGCTGAAAGTCTTGCCGTCGGCGGACAGCGTCGCCATCACGCGCGGATCACCATGCAGGATGCGGATATCCGCGAAGTCGCCGGGAACGGCGGGGGTGCCGATCAGGCGGCGAGTGTTGAGTTCGTTCACGCCAGATACGAGCCGCTCGCGCGGTTACTTCTTGCGCACGATCGTGACGCCGTCGCTGAAGCCGAGCATCACCGCCTCGACGCGCGTGTCCTTTGCGATGGAATCGTTGAGCGCGCGAAGCGCGAGCGTGTCCGCGTCGTTGATCGCGTCATCGACGATTGCGCCTTTCCACAGCACGTTGTCGAGCAGGATGAGTCCGCCGGGACGCATGCGCTTTAGAATTTCCTCGTAATAGATTGGGTAGCCCGTTTTGTCGGCGTCGATAAATGCGAAGTCGAAGGTATGCGAAGCGGGCAAGGCCTTAAGCGTGTCGGCGGCGGGACCGAGCTTGAGCGTTATCTTGTCCGCGACGCCGGCCCGTTCCCAATAGCGGCGCGCGATGTCCGTCCATTGCTCGTTCAGGTCGCAGCACAGAAGCCGGCCGCCGGCGGGCAAAGCGCGAGCCACGCAAAGCGCGCTGTAGCCGGTGAACGTCCCGACCTCGACCGCGGAGCGCGCGCCGATCGCGCCGGCGAGGATCGCCATGAAAGTGCCTTGCTCGGCGGGAATCTGCATTGTCCGAACCGGTCCCAATTTTGCGGTCTCAGCGGCCAATTCGGCGCGAATCGGATCGCCGTTGTGGCCGTGCGCAAGCAGGTATTCGTAGAGCTTGGGAGTGAGCGCGAGAAATTGCGAGGATCCAGAGGCCATGCACCTATTACCGGCCGCCAAGATACGCAAAGTCGCCGTGCTGATTCACCGTCAACGTCCCGGTGAAGATCGAATGATGCCTCTGTGCGCCCATCGCAATCCGGTAGATCAGTTCAGATTCGCCGACCTCGAAAAATGCGTCGTCAGGCGATAGCACGTAAAGCTTTTCGCGATCGTCAGAATCGGTGGCGCCGATGAACATCGCGCCCGAAGCCGTCAACACCGGGTCGCCCAGCGACTCCAGTTCGGTGCCGAAGGGAGTTAGCTGTCCGCGCTGAATGCGCAAATCGAGGCGCTGGCGGGTCAGCCGAAAAATTGCGGGTATGCGCGCGCATCCCGCGAGCACCGCGGTGGTTCCGTCAGCCATCAACCCCGGGCGCCCCGCCGACAGAAATGACACCGGACCGACGGAAGTCAGAGTGCCGGTCGGCAGGATCCTCGCCATCGAACCCCCGCTGTACAGGAACAGCGCCGCGCCGCTCGGCGACTTGGCCGTGAACGCGACTATCGTCCCAAGCGCAGAGGGGATTGCCGCGGGCAATCCGAATGGGCGCTGATAGAGCGTGTGATTGGGTCCGTATTCGCCTTCGACCGCAAGCTCCGTAACGCCGAGGGCAACGGAAGCAAGCAGCAGGGCCTGACGATGTGTGGCGGGGTTCGCGCTGTCGCCGAGAAAGCCGGTGAACACGACCTGGCCGTCGTCGCCCATTTGCGGGCTGCCGAAGCTAAGCACGGCGAGCTCGTGCCCTTGACTGGTTTTGTCACCCGCCTTTGCCATGCAGGTGAGTTTTCCGTGCGAATAAAAGAACAGCCCGTCGCGGCCGTGGGGCACCGTCGACGTGAATGCGATATTTCCGTCCGTGTCTGCGATGGGATAAGGGTCGCCCTTGAATGCCGGCCTGCAATCATCGGCCAACGCTTTGGGATTGAGGGCAGTGACTATGCGATGGCTCGGTACGGCGTCGGCATTGCCGATGAAGATATTCCATCGCGGCTTGATGTTGGTGTCCTTGGGCTGGGTCTCGGCGCCGAAAATCACGCGCCCGTCGGGCATCATCGAGGGCACACCGACTTCGGTTACGACGCCGCCACCGGGCGCCGGCATTCCGATTCCGGTGATCAGCGTCGGGACGCCGTTACTGTCGCTGGCGTACACAGCCTGCGTGTTCTCCATCTGCAAAGCGGCGCTGTTTCCGCTCAGCGTCAGCGAAACCGCGTGCGCGCTCAGTGGAGTCAGGAGGATAATCAGGAGCGCAGATGGGAAGGCCCTGAAATTAAACATTTTTCCCCGGCCCATAATCAGTAGCTCGAATCTGAGGCTCCCTAATGCTTATAGTCGCCAAAGCCTGCTATTACAACGCAAAGAACAAGGAACCGGGCGGCGGCGGGTCAGGAAGTCAGAAGGCGATCGAGTCCAGCATCGCGTGGATTCGCTTCGGATGCGTCTCGGACCAGTAGATTCGGCCGCACTTTCCACATTCGGAAAATCGATCGTGGCTGGCAAACACGTAGGGCGGTACGCGCCGCGACACGAGTTCACGTGCGACCGGGGTCAGCAGATGGTTGCATCGTGAGCATCTCGTCAGCGCAATGACTCGCGGGTCGAGCCCGAAGCGCCTGACCACCTCGCGCAATTGACTTCTGATCGCGTTGCTCTCGACGAAAAAAACATCGGCCGCGGTTCGCAGGCGCTTGTCACGGGTCACCAGGATTCTGTTGTCCGCGCGAGCGATCTTCAGAAGCTCGGCGCCGGTCAGAGACGCGTCCGTAATGACGTCGGCGCCGAGCAACCGCAGCCATCGCGCGAGTCGCATCAACATCCTGTCAGCGGCAAGTCGGGGAGGTTCATCCATTGCGATGGACAATATTATCCCAGATTTCCGTTTTCTTGGTGAACCGCCAATTTGATAAAGATGCGCGAGCAGCCGTAAATGTGAGCAACATCGGGACTCTCAGCCGACGCGTGACCAATGCCGCATGCAAGGACAGTCAGAGGCAAACTATATGCACGGTTCGAAGATTAAACTTTTCGCATTCCTGCTTTTAACAGGAATAGCCTTGGGCCTCACGGCTTCGGTTCAGGTGCAAGCGCAAAACATCCGCGGCTCGGCTACCGGTCCGACTACGGCAAAAGGCTACCGCCATCCGAATCAGTTCCTCACCGTGCAGGATGTCCAGCCCGCCGACAACATGTATCCCGTCGTACCGCATCCGGAGCAGGACCGGCGGGCGCGGGCAAAGCTCGCGGCGCTGGAGAAGAGATTCGGCAAGAAACCTAACATCCTGATCTTCCTGATGGATGACGTTGGCTGGATGGACCCAGGGTTCAACGGTGGCGGCGTGGCCGTGGGCAATGCGACGCCGATCATGGACAAGCTCGCCAATGAAGGGCTCATCCTCACGTCAGCCTACTCGACACCCTCCTGCTCGCCGAGCCGCGCCACGATTCACACCGGGCAGAATCCGCTGCATCACGGGATCCTGCGGCCGCCGATGTATGGCGAGGCGGGCGGGCTTGACGGCGAGATCACGATGCCATTGCTGCTCAAGAAGCAGGGTTACGTGACCCAGGGAGTCGGCAAGTGGCACATGGGCGAGAACCGCGGTTCGCTGCCCCAGAACACCGGCTACGACGATTACGTCGGCTTTCTCGGGGTCTCCGATATGTACACCGAATGGCGCGACGAGTACTTCAATCCGGAAGTGGCGCTCAACCCCGACCGCTTCAAGATGATGGAGGAGGATCATTTCGCTCATCACGAGGTTCACTGCTCGTCCCGCGACAAGGAGAAGTGCGAAGACCTCAAGCTCATCGATCTCGACTACACCAAGTATCTGGACAAACACTGGCTGGAAGTCAGCCTGGCCTTCCTCGACAAGATGAAAGGTAGCAAGCAGCCATTCTTTCTCTACCACGCCACCCGCGGCTGCCATTTCGACAACTACCCGTCGGATGAATGGGCCGGCAGGTCACAGGCGAGCACAGGTTACGGCGACTGCATGGTGGAAATGGATTACACGCTGGGGCAACTGGTCAAGAAGCTGGAGGAGATGGGCGAGCTCGAGAATACGCTGATCGTCATGACCTCTGACAATGGCCCCGAGTGCGAAGTTCCGCCGCACGCGCGCACCCCGTTCCGCGGCTGCAAGGGGTCGAGCTGGGAGGGTGGCGTTCGGGTGCCGGCCTTTGCCTACTGGAAGGGTACGATCCAGCCGCGCAAGTCTGACGGCCTGTTTGATTTCGCCGATTTCATGCCGACGGCGCTGTCGCTTGCAGGAGTTCCGGGTGCAAAGCTGGCTGAGGGATATCCGAAGACGAAATTCATCGATGGCGTGGATCAGGCTTCATTCCTGGTCGCCGACGATGGTGAGTCGGCGCGCCGAAGCCGCCCATACACGCTCAATCAATACTTCTCTGCTATACGGGTGGACGAGTTCAAGTACATCTTCACGGCCGAGATTGAAGATGGATTCTTCAAGAAGGGCGAAATCGGAGGTTTCAGCGGTCCTATCGTGACTGATACCGGCGGAGCTGTAATGGTCAACCTTTATACCGACCCGCAAGAGGATGAGAACATCGGGATTCGTCATATCCCGATGTCCGTGCCGGTAGGGATGGCCGCAGCGTGGTATATGGAGGAGCTGATCAAGTATCCGCCGCAGTTCAAGATTGGCTTCTTGTCCAACAACCCGCCGCTATACGATCTTCTGCCCCTGCTGAAGCAGGGACTCCAGAAGAACGGAGCCGGCAAGCCGAGCCAGTAGCAGGCGGCCGGCGATGCGGGAAACTCAGGTGTCGTTTCGATCCGGCGATTTGACGCTGGAGGGTTTGCTCGCCAATCCGGGTGGAAATGCGCCCGCAGCCGTGGTCTGTCACCCGCATCCGGCTTACGGCGGCTCGATGGACAACAACGTTGTCGAGGCAATCCTCGCGGCGATGTGGCAAGCCGGATACGCGACTTTGCGCTTCAACTTTCGCGGCGTCGGTGCCAGCGAGGGCGAGCATGACGGCGGTCCCGGCGAAGTCGATGACGCCGTGGCGGCGATGGCGTTTTTGCTCGCCGAGCCCGGCGTGCGCAAAGAGGGCGCCGTGATGGCGGGATATTCGTTCGGTGCGATGGTCGCGGTGAGCGCCGGATATCCACGCGCGGAGATCGCCCGAATAGTCGCAGTCGCGATCCCGCTTGCGATGGCTGACGCGCGCATTCCAGCCGGCGCATCCAAGCCCATCCTGATGGTTTCCGGCGATCATGATTCGTACTCGCCCGTCGCGGGGCTGAGAGCGCTTAAATCGAAAATCGGCGACTCGGCGCGACTCGAGATCATAGCCGGCGCCGATCATTTCTTTGGCGACCAGGAAGCGGAACTGTCGCGCGCAATCGCCGCCGCGCTTGCAGCCTAGCGGCCGGCGGAAGGCGCGGGGGCCGCTTGAGTCGCTTGCCAGATGGCGTAGAAAGGATCGTCGGGATGCGCTTTCGCGATCGATATGATCTGCGCGATCGTCGCGCGCAGGTCGCCGTGATTCATCCGATTGAGCGCGGCGAAGTTGTCGAGATCGTGAAAGTAGATCAGATAGTTCACCAGTACAGCGTTGTTCAGCGGCTGCTTGTCGAGGTCGAAGCGCTCGAGTCCCGATAGCGACGGCGCCAGCGCTGCGTAGTCTGCCTTGATCGCTGCGAAGGCCGCTTCGCGCCGCGGGCCAAGCTCCTGTTTCGGCGGCTCGGGAATATAGATGCGGAGCAGGCGCGCCTGCTCCTGGAGCAGAAAGCGCGCGAACTTGAGATCGCTCTCCAGGATGCCGCGCGCCGCGATTGTCGCGGGCGCCGATTCGCCGTCAGTCGCCGCGAAAAATGCTACCGCGCTCGCGCTGCCGACATAGTTGGCGGCCGATTCATCGAACATCGCATCGCCCGCCAGATAATACGTGCGATGGAACAGTTCGTGGATAATCACGCCGGCCAGCTCGACCCGGTCCAGCTTGAGCAGATTCGACAGCAGTGGATCGTTGAAAAATCCGAGGCTCGAGAACGCAACCGCCGGCCGCACCATCGTGTCGAATCCCTGCTCGTCGAGCGCCGCCGCTTCGGCCTCGGCCTCGCTCTCATCGAAATAGCCGCGATACGGCACCCGGCCTACTATCGGAAACCACCATGTATACGGCTCCAACGAGTCGCGCGGCGCCGCCATCAGGACGTGCACGACCGCGCTCTGATCCACGGGCGCCATGCTTTGATAGGCGCCGCCGACATTGAGGTCGAGTTCTTCGGCGGCGAATTTGCGCACTGCCAGCACGGTCTCCAGCTTCGCGCGAACGTCGGCCGGAAGGTGTGCCCGCGCGAGCGAAACGTCGATCGGCTTGCGGTTCCACAGAATTCGGCCTTCCTCGTACGCGGCGCGCGCGAGGTAACCCGCGTAGCATCCGCCGAGCACAATCGGCGCGAAGACCAACGCTGCCAAGCGCATCAGAGGTGCCGCCTTGACTCGCGCCCGCGCCGCCCGCCGCGTCGTGCCAGCCACTTATCCGTTCCACCAGGCGAGAGTCAGCCCGCCACCAAGCGGTCACTTTTTGCTATTGCGGCGTACTGCAATTCGAACAGCCGGTAATAGAGTCCGCGCTGTGCGAGCAGTTCGTCGTGGGTGCCGCTTTCGCGCAGCACGCCTGCGCCCAACACCAGGATCCGATCGGCGCGCTCGATGGTGGACAGCCGATGCGCGATTACGACCGCCGTGCGCTCCGCCAGCAACTCGTTCAGCGCCAGCTGAATCAGGCGCTCGGTCTCGCTGTCCACGCTCGAGGTCGCTTCATCCATCACCAGGATTCGCGGGTTGTACGCCAGCGCGCGCGCGAACGACAGCAGTTGGCGCTGGCCCGCCGAGAGGTTCGCGCCGCGTTCGCGAATCTGCTCGCCCAGCCCGCCGGGCAGTCGCTCGACGAATCGCAGCGCCTGCGCCCGCCGCAGCGCATCGCGCACTTCCGATTCGCTCAGGTCGGTGCGCGATAGCCGGATGTTTTCCATCACGTCGCCGGCGAACAGGAACACGTCCTGTTGCACGTACCCGATTTCGCGGCGAAGCGCGCCGAGATCCCACTCGCGCACGTCGACGCCGTCAACCAAAATTCGTCCACCGGTCACATCGTACGAGCGATTCAGCAGCTTGATGATCGTCGTTTTCCCGGCGCCGGTCGCTCCCACGATCGCAATCTTCTGTCCCGGCTCGACCGCGAAGTTCAGGTCTTTCAGTACCGGTTCGCCCGCACGGTATTCAAAGGTGACGTGATCGAACACGATCGCCCCGCGCGAGATCGCCGGCCGCTGCGGATGCGCAGGAACTGGAAGCGTCTTCTCGCCTGCCATCAGGGCGTAAATTTTCTCGACCGCGGCGAGCGCCGATTGAAGCGCGCTGTACTTGGTCGAGATCTCGCGCAACGGCATGAAAAACTGCTGAGCGTACTGGATGAACGCGATCAGCGTGCCCAGCGTGACCAGACGCCGAATCACGCTGCCGCCGCCGATCCACAGGATAACCGCGATCGTGATGGAACTTAGCGCCTCCACCGATGAGAATTGGGCGGACTCGTAAACGTTGGCCATCATCTGCACGTCGCGCGAACGCCGGTTGAGCGTATCGAACTCACGGCGGCTTTCGCGTTCCCGGGTGAAGAGCTGCACTATGATCATGCCGGCCAGTGATTCGGAGAGGTAGGCGTTCAGCGCGGCGAGACGGTCGCGTATCTGGCCGTACGCGATGCGCGATCTGGAACTCAAGAAGTAAACGACAAGCGTCAGTGGTGGAATCGCGCACAGCGCCGCCAGCGCCAGGCGCGGACTTAAGGAGAACATGATCGTCACGACGCCTGCGAGCGTCATCGCATCGATGAATATCGTCAAAGAGCCCGCCGCGAACATGTCGTTGATCGAATCGATATCGGTCGTCATTCGGCTCACCAGCCGGCCGACCGGCGTGCGATCGAAGAACGACATTGGCAAACGCTCGACCTTGCGAAACAGCGCCATCCGAAGATCGGAAAGGCTGAACTGCGCGACCATCATCATCAGGTAAAACTGGGCGTAAAAAGCGGCGAACTCGCCGATCACCAGCAGCAGGTACAAAGCACCCATCACGAACAGGCCATGTCCACCCGCCGCGCGAAACAGAATCGCGAGCCATGCGGGAGGCTGTGCGCCATGCGAGCCCGACAGAAATTCGTCAACCGTGAGCTTGATGACGTACGGCTGTGCCAGCAAAAACGCGGTGTCCAGCGGCATCAAGGCCGTCGCCAGCCAGAACATCGCCCGGTATGGACGGATGAATCCCCACACCCATCGCACCAGCGCGACATCGTAGGTCCTGGCGAGCGCCTTTTCCTCGGCGAGCTGCATTTCAGTACCGGCTCAATTCCTCTTCGAGCAATTGGCGATGGAACAGCTCCGCGTAAATTCCGCGCCGGCCCATCAGCTCCTCGTGCGTGCCGCGTTCGGCGATTTCCCCGTCTTCGAGCACGACGATCTGATCGGAGTCGCGCACGGTTGACGCGCGATGCGATACCACGATGGTGGTGCGGCCCTGGACGCTCTGCTCGAGACTCTCCAGCACCGCCTTTTCGGTTTCGGTATCGACGCTCGACAGCGCGTCGTCCAGCACGACGATCGCAGGATTGTAGGCGAGCAGCCTGGCTATGGTGACGCGCTGCTTCTGCCCGCCCGACAGCGCCATTCCGCGTTCGCCGACAATAGTGTCGAGTCCATGCGGCAACACCGCGATGTCCGGCTCGAGTCCCGCGATGCGCGCGGCGATCCGGATTTCATCGATCGACGCATCGGTCTTCCCGAATGCGATATTGCGCGCGAGCGTGTCGGTGAACAGCGTCGGCTCCTGCGGGACCATTCCCACAGTGCGCCGGAGCGCGCCCAGCGCGATCTCCTCTACATCGCAGCCGTCGAGCAGTATTCGTCCGCTGGTCGGTTGCAGCAGTCGGGCCAGCAGCTTGACCATGGTTGATTTTCCCGACCCGGTGCGGCCGACAATTGCGAGCTTTTCTCCCGCGCCCACTTTGACGTTGATGTTTTTGAGCACGTACGGAATCTTTCCGTTCGCTCCGTCGCCGTTATCCGCCAGGTAGCTGAACGAGACGCGTTCCCATTCGACCGCCCCGTTTATCTCGAGCTTGAGCTCCTCCCCTGCGATGCTATCGGCACCGCGCGCGTTGAAAATCTCGTCGAGACGCTTTATCGACGCCTTGCCGCGCTGATAAATCGACAGCATCCATCCGAGCGAGATGGTCGGCCACGCGAGCTGTCCCAGGTAGCTCAGGAACGCCACCAGCGATCCGAGCGACATTCGTCCGTTCATTACCAGCGATCCGCCGTAAATCAGCACGACCATCGTCGAGGTCGCCGCCGCGCCGCGAATCATCGGCATCATCGCGCCGCGGGTGCGGGCCAGCGCGAGACCCTGCTCGTTGTAAGCGTCATTGATCTTGCGGAACAGGCCGGCCTCGTGTTCCTCGAGCGTGTACGCTTTCACGACCGGGATCCCCGCCAGGCTCTCCTGCACCTTGGAGCCGATCGCCGCGAGCCCTTCCTGCACTGTCAGGCTGCGCGTCATCATCTTGCGCATCAGCCAGCGGATGGCGACGAACAAAACAATGTAGGGAATGATCGCGAACAACGTCAGGCGCGGGTTGAGCGAACTCATAAAACCCAGCGCGAGCCCGTACATCAGCGGAGTATTCGAGACCGACAGCACGAATATTCCCATCATCATTCGAACCGCGGTCAGGTCGTTGATCATCCGCGACATCAAGTCGCCGGTCTTGAACTTCTGATAGAAGTCCGCGCCAAGCGTCGTCAGATGCTGGAACAGATCGTTGCGCAAGTCGTATTCGATATCGCGTCCCACGTTGAAGATAACGAAGCGCGAGAACCAGCGGACGATGCCCAGCATCAGCGCGAAAACCATCATCAACTCTGCGTAATGTGCGATCAGGTCGGGCCGATGCCGCTCGGTCGCGTTTATCGCGTCGCGGATGAACAACGGAATGATCATCGCGAGCGCGGCGTTCGCGAACGTGCAAAGAATCCCGAATAGGTAACGCAACCAGTAGCGTCGCGCGTAAAAGAACAGGCGTTTCATCGGCTGCAGGTTAAGTTATCAGGTCCGCGGCGCGAGAGAAGTGGCTGTTGACCGGCGAGCCGAAGTTTCAACCGCTTCGGCGCGCGCGCCTTACAGCCCCGTGCGCGATTTCAGCCGGCGCTCGTAGAGCTTCGCGTATTTCAGAAAAACATAGAACGCGGCCGTCATCGCGGCGTACAATCCGCGTCCGCCATCGAGAAACCCGCCGCGGAGAATATAAAAATTGAAAAACCGCCACGCCGGATTCGCTATCATCTTGAATGGCGTGAGCGCGTTGGGTTCCTGCTCCATCGCCGCCCGCGAGCTGAAGCGGTTAATCGTCGCCACATGATCCGCGATGTCGCGGTAGCTGAAATGCAAAATCGGCTGGCCCAGCCGCTCGACCTGTCCTTCGACCACGACCTTGTCGTGCGGATCGCGGCCGCGGATATGCCCGCGTTCGCGCCGGAAGAGACGCACCGGCGTGTCCGGGTAAATCGCGTGCGAGTAGTAATGCCCCAGGTGGTACAGGATGCGCCGAATGCGGTAGCCGTCGGCGGGTGCCGGCGATGATACCGTGCGAAGAATCTCCTCGCCCAGCCCGTGCGTCGCCTGCTCGTCGGCATCCATCAGCAGGACCCAGTCTCCGGTCGCGAGATCGAGCGCCATCTGCTTCTGCTTCACGTAGTTCGTGAACTCGTGCTGCTCCACGACCGCGCCGAGGCTGCGCGCGATCTCGACTGTCTTGTCGGTCGAGAACGAATCGACGATGATTTTTTCGTCGCAAAACCACGCGCTCTTGAGGCACTGGCCGATCAGCGCCGCTTCGTCGCGCGTAATCGTGATCAGCGAAATCTTTGGCCGCTCTGACATCCGCTAAGGCGCGTGCTGCGCTTCCGATCGGTCGAGTCGTTCGATCACCTTCGACGCAATCGACTTGAACGCCGCGCTCACCGGATGCGCCGGATTGGCCGCGACCATCGGGAGTGCCTGGTCTCCTCCCTCGCGGATTTCGCGAACCAGCGGCAGCTCACCCAGGAACGGCACGTTGAGCGAACGCGCCAGCGCGGCGCCGCCGCCGTGCCCGAAAATCTCGTGGCGATGGTTGCACTTGGGGCAGAGGTGATAGCTCATGTTCTCGACCACGCCGAGGACAGGCACGTGAACTTCCTCGAACATCGAGACCCCGCGCTTGACGTCGAGCAGCGCGATCTCCTGCGGCGTCGTAACGATCACGCCGCCGTCCAGCGCGACCCGCTGCGTGATTGTCAGTTGCGCGTCTCCGGTGCCCGGCGGCAGATCGAGCACCAGGCAATCCAGCTCGCCCCACTCGACGTTGAACAGAAATTCCGTCTCCAGCTTGGTGACCATCGGCCCGCGCCAGATGATCGGAGTCTCGTCGTTGATGAACAGCGCCATCGATATGTAGCGGATTCCGTACCGCTCCAGCGGGATGATGCGCCGCTCGGGAGTGACCGTCACTGCCTTCTCGACCCCGATCATCATCGCCAAGCTTGGCCCGTACACGTCAGCGTCCATCAGGCCGACGCGCCATCCCAGCGCATGCATCGCTATCGCCAGGTTCACCGCGACGGTAGATTTGCCGACTCCGCCCTTGCCGCTGGCTACCGCGACGATGTGCTTCACGCCCGCGATCGTCCGCGGCTGCGCGATCGCGGCTGCAGCCCTCGGCGCGCTTGGCGCAGCCTGCTCGATCTGGACGTTGACGGTCGGCACGCCCGGCATCGCCGCAACCGCCGCCTTCACCTCGGCCGCGATTTTCTCGGCGACTTCGGGGTTTGCCGACGCCATCATGATTGAGACGGTCACGCCTGCGTGCGCGACTTCGATATCCTTGATGATCCCGAACGACACGATGTCGCGGGTAAAGCCCGGGTATTTTATTTTCTTGAGTTCGGCCAGAATTTCATTTGGACTCGGCATTGTGCGGATCGGACCTGTCGATGGTTTCGATTAAGATGCGGCCACGCTATCAAAGCGCGGCGCTCATGTTATCATTCCGGGACCCCCGGAAAAACGACGGGTAGAACGCATCGGGAGTTCTATAAGAAGTGAGTAAAGCAGGCGTCGCCCCCTGTCCCCGCGTCCGCTTCAGCGGCGCCGGCGGGGAGGTCGCGGCGCTCGCCGCCAGCGATCTGTCGGGCGGGCTCGCGGCGATGCTCGGTTGTGAGGTCGGATCGTCCCCGGATGCGTCGATTCCGCGAGCCGAAATGAGAATCGACCTCGGCGATTCGGTGGACTGCGAGCCCGGATCGCCTATCGCGCTCGAAGGCGACAGCTTCGACGTCTCACGCCAGGACGGGGGCGATGGATCGATAGTGATTCGCGCCGGCACGGAGCGCGGACTAATCCATGCGGCGTCGAATCTGCTCGAAAAGCTCGGCGCACAGTTCCCACCGGGCGTGCCCCCATCGTATCCGCGAATCGATTCCGCCCGCGTCGGTGCGATCGAACCCTGGGGCGTCACGCCAGCCTTCAAGCGCCGCGCGTTCGTATCCGACATCATGACCTGGAACTACAGCTTCGCCGACCGCCTCGATTTGCATCTTCGCCACGACCGCGAATTCATCCCATGGATGGCGCGCCGGGGAATCAACGCGTTCTCCTACATCCGCCACCCGCACGACACGCGGCTCAAGATCGACGAGATCGCGCCGCTGCTGCGCGAGCGCGCGATCGACGTCGAATACGGCGGCCACGTCATCCAACTTCTGCTGCCGCGCGATCGCTTCGCCGAGCACCCGGAGTATTTCCCGGCCGGGGACGACGGAGTTCGAGTCCCGCGCGGCAATCTCTGCGTCTCCAATTCTGACGCCATCGCTATCGTCCGCGCGGGCGCACTCGCCTACGTTCACGAGAATCCCGAGAACAGGTTACTGCACATCTGGGGCGCCGACGTATGGCGGGGTGCGTGGTGCCGATGCGGTCAATGCCGCGAGCTTCCGCCGCAGATCCAATACATGGATGTCGTTAATGCAATTGCCGGTGCGCTCGCCGACGACTCCGATGCTCCGCCAATCGCCTATCTCGCGTATCACGACACGATCGATCCGCATCCCGGGCTTAAGCCGCGCGACAACGTATGGTTTGAATGGGCGCCGCGCGAACGATGCTACAGCCATGCGATCGACGACCCGGCGTGCGAGATCAATCCGCGCTACCTCGAATCGCTCAAACGCTACCTCGAGATCTTTGATGGCCGCGGCCACGTCTTCGAGTATTACGCCGACGCGATTCTGTTCGGCGGCTTGGGCTTCGCGACGCCTGCGGTAGTGGCGGGCGATCTCCGCACCTACCACCGGCTCGGGATTACCAGCATTTCGTGCCTGACCTTTGGTGCGTACAGCGCGATGGCCTATCCCGTGAACCTGGAGGCATTCGTTCGCGGATCGCGAGAGCTCAATTTCGAGCCCGAGGCAGCTTTAGCCGAGGTATCCGCCGGACGGCATCCGCGATGCGCCGCCGAGATGGCCGCTGCCTATCGCGCAGTCGAGCGCGCCTCCAGGCTGTGCCTCGACTATGCCGACGTGATGCGCCCGGCGATGACCCCCAAAAGGGCCGTGCGCAAGCGCGTTGAACTGCGAGAAGCCGCCTTGACCTTCAACGAGGCGATCGCCGCGGCCGACCAGATCGCGCTCGATCTGGACACCCCCCTTGCGGATGCAGAGAAGGATCTCTGGCGCTATAGCAGCGACGTGCTCGCTGGATTGTCTGATTATCTGGGGGCGCTTGAAGAGCCGGGTGCCGATGGCAGGATACGCGGCGAAGCCGCCGTCGCAAAAATCGCGGCTGCCATCGCGCGCATCCGCGAGATCGATCACGCAATCAAGGGGACCTGGGGTGCGTACGACCTCGAATGGATTCGCGAGATGTGGCTCAGCGTGCTTGCGCGCGGGCTCGATGGAGGCGGAATACCGCCGGAGGAATTGTTCTGATGGACGCTGACAATGGATTCGTACTCTCACCGGAGCTGAGCGCGCTGCGCGACCAGGTGGGGAAGATAATCCGCGAGGAAATTATCCCGATCGAAGCGCGGATCGATCCCGACGCACCCGAGATTCCCGAGGAGGAATACTGGCCGATCGCGCACAAGGTGCAAGCCGCCGGGATGTGGTGCATGGGCGAGCCGCGCGAGTACGGCGGCGGTGGCCTCGGCACTTTCGACATGTGCGTGCTGACCGAGGAAATGGCGCAGCATCGCATGGGACTCTACAACCCTGGATGCGGGGTCTTCGGGCGCACGTCGCCACCGGTGATCTACGCTGGCAGCGAGGAACAGAAGCGCACTTATGCCGGCGGCACGATCAAGAATGCCTGGCATACCTTCTTCGCGATCACGGAACCCTCGGGCGGTTCCGATCCGGCCGGCTCGATTCAGTGCAAAGCGGTTCGCCAGGGCGACACCTACGTCCTCAACGGAACCAAGATTTTCATCTCGCATGCGCACGATGCCGAGTGGGGCGTCGTCTTCACCCGCACTGACGCCAAGGCCGGCCGCAAGGGAATCACCTGCTTCATCATCAATAAGGGCACGCCGGGATTCACCCCGCGCCCGATTCGCACGCTGCGCACCTCGGCATTGCCCAACGAGGTTCACTTCGATGATTGCGTTGTGCCGATCGCCAATCGCCTCGGGCCCGAGGGCGAGGGCCTTAATCTCTGCCTCGATCTGCTCACCCGGCTGCGCTTTCCGTACTCGGCGTGCAACGTCGGGGTGGGTGTGGCTGCGCTCAGGATGGCGATCGATCATGCGAAGCAGCGCAGCACCTTCGGCGAACTGCTCGCCAAGCGCCAGGCGATACAGTGGATGCTCGCGGATTCGGAGGTCGACCTGCGCGCGGCGCGGTGGCTGACGTGGGAAGGAGCGTGGAAGGCCGATCGCGGCGAGGATTTCCGCACCGAGGCGTCGATCGCAAAGCTCTATTCGAGCGAAGTGCTCGGCCGCGTGATCGATCGCGTCGTGCAGATTCATGGCGGCTACGGCGTCAGCAAGGAGTTCCCCATCGAGCGATGGTACCGCGAGGCGCGAATCCGCCGGATCGGCGAAGGCCCCAGCGAAGTGCATCGGATGGTGATCGCCCGCTCGCTTTTGCGATGAAGACCGAACAAGGAGAGCCGCGATGAGTCTGCCCGGTTTGCCGCTCGATGGAATCCGCGTGATCGACCTGGGCCAGGTTTACGCCGTGCCCTACTGCACGCTTCAACTTGCGGCGATGGGCGCTGACATAATCAAGATCGAGCCTCCCGTCACCGGCGAACTGCTGCGCCAGCCGAAACTCCCGCCCGGCGGTGGCGCCTACTCGTTCCTGATGCTCAATGCGAACAAGCGCTCGGTCACGATCAATCTCAAGGACCACCGCGGCTATGAAATCCTGCTCAAGCTGCTCGAGGGCGCCGACGTGCTCGTCGAGAATTATCTTGACGGCGTGATGGAGTCGTTCGGACTCGGCTACGAGCAGATCGCCGCGCGCTTTCCACGCCTGATCTACGCCTCGGGCAAGGGCTACGGCTCCGACAGCAGGTACGCGAAGCTTGGTTCGATGGACAACACGATCCAGGCGTCGTCGGGATTCATCAGTGTCACCGGATTTCCCGACCATCCGGTGAAGACCCCGGCCACTTTTATCGACATGGGAACCGGCAGTCATCTGGTGAGCGGAATCCTGGCCGCGCTGATCCATCGCGGACGCACCGGCCGCGGACAGCATGTCGAGGTCGCGATGCTCGACGTGGCGATCGCCGCGCTGACCAGCGCGGTTGCGCCCGCGCTGCAAGGAATGAAGTTCATGCGGCTGGGAAATCGCCATTGGGGTGCATGCCCGACCAACCTCTATCCCGCGCGCGACGGCGAGATATTGATCTTCTGCCTCACCGAAGCGCATTGGCGGACGCTGGCGAAATTGATGGACCACGAAGATCTGATCGCCGATCCGCGATGCAAGAATCACGGCGCGCGCCTGAAGATTGCTGACGAGCTCGACGCGATCGTCTCCCAATGGACAAGTACGCAGCCGCGCGACCCGATGGTCGAGGGACTGATCGAGGCGGGAATCCCGTGCGCGCCGATGCGCACGGTCGAGGAAGTGATCGCCGATCCTGAAATCGCTCAGCGCCGGATGCTTATCGACAGCGAATTTCCTCCGAGGGGCCGGATCCGCGTCGCCGGCACTCCGATTAAGATGTCCGAGGCGCCCGAAGACGGCCCGCCGATGCGAAGGCCGCCCGAACTCGGCGAGCATAACGCCGAAGTGCTCGCGTCGATCGGAATCGGCGCCGACGAACTCGAACGCCTCAAGCGCGACGGAGTAGTCTAAAGCGGATGCGGGTTGCGCAATTGGTGGTGGAGAGGAGTGGGGCGGTTCGTGGGCGTTTTCGCGCGGCGATCCGGCGCGCGTCGGCGGTCACATTGGCGCTCGCGATGTCGAGCGCGCTAATCGCGTGCGAACCCACGCAATCAACTGACTATGCGACCACCGGCGCCGGCGCCCCGGCTCAAGTCGGGAAACGGCCGCTCGAGCTGTCGCCAACGGAGTTCGCGCTCGACCTGGTCACGCCCGCCGGAATTCGCGTCAAGACCAACGGCCAGTATAAGACCGAGGCCGTGCGCCACGCGGCTGCCCTCGCGATCGATCGTTACTGGAACGAGGTTCGCACTTGCGCGGCCGGCGTCGAGCGGCCCGGCGATATGGATGTCCGCGACCTGACCGACGAGTTCCCGCGTCATCTCGCGGTTGAGATTGCGGACAACTGGAAGGTGGTCGAGGGTCCGGCTACGCATCGCAGGACGCAGGCGTTCCCGTCAATTGCCCGGAAAGGCTCGTGGGCAACGGCGCGGCGCCGGGAGGACGCGCTCTACATCGAAGTCGTCCCGGAACTCAATGGACTCGGTCCGCAGATGGCCAGTGAGCTGAATCTGTGGCTGATGACGAACGCGAACGTGCCGCCGACGGCGGATTTGGTTGGTGCGTGCGCGTCGGTCGCGTGCGTGAGATTCAACTACAACAACGCGCCGTCGCAGGCATGGAACGAGTGCAAGAATTAGCACGACTACCCCTGCTACCGGCGATACAAGAAGATGCGGGCGTGCTCCATGTATGACAAAAAAGAGCAGTAATCGGCCCCTGCTGGTTCCCGGAGTGACCAATTATCCACATTGGGACCTACATAATGTGACATTTTGATGCTGACTGCTCATATAGTCTGATCCGACGGAGGTGCGGATGGGCGGGAGGCGGCGAGCGGGCGCGCGGCAGAGGGCGCAATGGGAGTGCTGTCTCATCCGATTGAATCGCACAGCGGCGCGAAGCGGCGCGCGAGCGCGCGGCGCTGGTTCGATCTCGAGCCGCCTGCACCCGAACGATTGCAACTGGAGACGGCGCCGCGCGTCTCGACCATCGCAAGCTACGTGTTCACCCGCGCGGCCGAACGCTCGTGGGAAGTCCTCAATCAGCATCTCGCTGAGCCGCAAGGCGCCGTGTTCTGGATCGGCGGCCCGGCGGGATGCGGCAAGACGCATTTCCTTGACTACGTAATCGCGCTGCAGCGGCGGGCCGGTGCGCTCGACGCGCAAAACATTCGGCGCCTGGTGTGCGGGCTCGAGCTGACCGGGCGGATGAGTGCGGCAGAAGTCGAGCTGTACCTGCTGAGCGTCCTGGCCGAAGAAATCGGCGGCGACCCGCGCTCGTCGGGCGATCTTTTCCGGCAGATGCGCGGTGCGGCCGCGTTGAACGTGGGGCTGGAGAACGCGCGGCGCACTGGCGTCAGGGCGGTAACGGTCGCCGTAGATTTCGGCGCGTCGCAATGCGAGCCGGTGGCGGATTTGTTCAAGGTGCTGGCTCAAGTTGCCGCGTCTTTCAGCCAGGTAAAGTTCACCGTGATCGCAGCCGGGCGCGCGTCGGCTCCGGAAGCGGTGCGTGCGCTTGCGGTAGCGCCGCGCGACGCGAACGAGGAAACGATCATCGCGGTGCGCCGAGCGCGGCGGCTGGTCGAGGACGGCGATCTCGACCCCGCCGTCGCCTACGCTGGAATAGATACTGCCGGGTTGGCGCCCGACGCGATTTTCCCGTTCCATCCCGCAACGCTGTGCGCCCTTCGAGCAGTCGCCGCTCGTCTCAAACCAGCCAATGTGAGTTCCGATCCCGCCGCGATCGTTTCGATGTCGCGCTTGGCGCGCGAGGTGTTGTCCTCCGCGGCTTTCGCCGACCGGTCGCCGGCGCGGCTGATTTACCCGCCTGACCTGACGACCAACGCGGTAATCTCAAACCATCTGAACGCGCTCATGACCGAAGTCGGGCGCGCCGCGTGGAAGATTGCGCGCGACGGGAGCGCCGATCTCGACGACTACCAGAAGAACCTCGCGCGCGAAATAATCGACTCGCTGATCATGGAGAGTGTGTGCGGCGGCGCGGCGATGCTGCCGATCGAAGACCTGCACTCGCGCCTCCCGATGCTCGCGCGCGGCGGTACCGTGGATAAGCGGACGCTTGCGCCCGTGCGCGAGTTGTTGCGCCGATTGGAGCTGTCCACCGGCGGCGTTGTTCGCTTCGAGAACGGCGCCGCCCGGTTCGACCCCGACGCCGCCGGCGCGCCGGAACTCGCGGCGTTCAACGCGGCGCTTGCGCTGGCGCGGCGATTCGAGCCGCAGCTTGCGCTGGTGCGCGACCGCGAGGAGCTGGCTGCAAGCCTGAAACGGCTCGAAGCCGCGATGGCCGCCGCGGTCGAGGCCGCCATCCGCACGCGCGATCTGCTCGCGTCGGCGCTGGCCGAAGCGAACCTCGAGATGCCCGCGGCTAATCGCGCGGCGATCGCGGAATATATCGCGCTGGCCGAGTCGGGCGCCGCCGCGATGCTCGAGGCGGCGGCCGATCGATCGTATCTCGCCTCTGCCATCCAAACCGCTGGCGCGTACGAGGCAATCGCGGCCGCTTGCGAGGCTATCCCGCGGATGCGCTCGATGCGCGAGTTCCTCGCTGCGACCGGACTGCGCGCGGCGCCGTACGACGCCGGCTTGTCGGATGGCGCCCCGCGCGAATCGGCGGTTGCTTCATTGGAGACCGAGTGCGAACTGCTCCGGGTGGAACTTGGGCCGCGAATCCTGGCCGGCCCGGCGCGCGGCCTGGACGCGCTGGAAGCACGCTTTCAAAAATTCAAATGGACGTACGTCCAGTGTTACCTGAGCGCGCATGCGCGATGGTGTGCGAAGATGGAGCGGCTGGAGCTGGCGGCCGCCGACGCTCGGCGGTACTTCGACGCGCTCACCCGGCTCAACGCGATCTCGGCGCTCGGCTCTCCCGAAGGCGAGCACCTGAAGGCGCCGGTGGCGGAGCTATCCGCGCGCGTGGTGCGATGCGAGCTTAAGGACGCAATCGCGCCCGAGACGACCCCGCGATGCTCGAGCTGCGGCTTTCAGCTCGGTACGGCGTCGCCCGAGGCGGAACTCGAGGATGCGATGGAAGGGATTCGCCGCGCGCTCGAGACCAAGCTGGCGGCGCTCTCGCATAGCATGATCGCGCGGCTGATTCGCATTCACGACCGCGAGCATCGCCTCGAAGGATTCCTGAAGATCACGCAGGCCGCGCAGACCGACGCGCTCGTGCGGGTGCTCGACCAAAACCTCGCGCGATACCTGGCGCAGGTGCTCGACGACAATCAGACAGCTGATCCGGGGTTCTCCCGGCTCCGCAGGCTGCGCTCGGGATTGCCAAAGGAACCGGGCCCGCGGGAGTTCGGCTAGCTGGTGGGGGCGCGGCGTCTTTTCGGTTGCCCGGGAGGAAATGCGCTCGCGCGCTTGCGGCCCGGCCGAACGTTGAGGCGATCGAGTACGCGGAAGTACGAATCGCGGATGATTTCGAGTCCCCAGAACAGTGTCAGACCCAACGCCCGGCCAACTCCGCCAGCGATTTCCTGAGCCAGACGAAGTCCGCGCAGCTGCTCAATTTGAACCTCGACGCGCGCTTTCTCTTCGCTGTTTTCCATCCCGATTCAGACTAAGGTGCCAAGCGCCCGGATGCAACCATCGCCCGGGCGCCTGGCGATACTGTTTGCGCCTGCACCGGCGCGCACCAGCGATCTTTACGGCGACGGCGCCGCGGCCGGCGCAGGGCTCGCTCCGCCTTCCGCGGTAAGCACCGTCAGCTTCACGTCGTCGAATTGCGCCTGCGAATCGTCGCGCGCCCACAGTCCGATTTTGCCCTTAGCTATTTTGCTGTCGTCGAAATCGAAGATCATCTTGTCATCGTCGTAACACATGAAGTGTCCGCCCTCGGCCTTGACCTTGAGCCGGTACCACGTGTCTTTGTCGGTGGGAACCACGCTCTGCTTGAGCGGGACGACCTGTCCGTTCGTCATCCGCGACAGAGCGAAGTAATCGCTGGGGCATCCCGCCGAAAGCAGGTAGTAGTTCTTGTCGTCAACGTAACGGAACAGCAGGCCGCCCGAGCAATCGAATCGTCCGCCGGCGGACTTGAACTGGGCCTCCAGAATAAAGTCGGAATACTCAGTCGGGTCGGTTTGAATTGTCATTGGGTAATACTCAAGCGCGTTGGTCAGCGACTTGAACAGCCGCCCGGCGGGCAGGCCGAATGTGTTGGGCTTGCTCGGCGCGCTCGGATCGGCAATCACCTGCCAATCGCCCTCGACTGCTTTCCATCCCGACGCCACCGCGCCCGCTTTGTCCTCGTCAAAATTCCACGCGTGAACTTCCGGCGTCGGCGTCGCCGTCGGAGTCAAGGTCGCGGTGGGTGTCTCCGTCGGTTTCTTCTTTCCTCTCGATTGAGCGGCAGGGCTTGTAACCAGCACCGTCACCACTATGCCTGCTGCGACGACTGCGGCGCTTCGCAGCCAAGAATTTCCCGTCTTCATCTATCCTCTCTCCGCCCCGCTGAGCTTAAGGGTCTTGGTTCTTGATTTGGTCGATCGATCAGCCAGTCGGCGCGAGTTTCGCCAATCAATGGCGGTGCTGTCAAGCTGATTACCGCGAAAGCTCAAGCCCTCGATCCCCGTCGGCTCTGCGCTATGCCTGCGCCGGTGGCTTCCCGGCCAATAGCAACTTGAAAACTTAGTTTCGCTTTTTCTTCGTGAATAGTAATTCGCCCTGATACTCACTTTATCTCATCGCACCTACCGCCAATTGCTTGACTGAAGTGGGATAGAGTGGGATGTTGTGGAACACTGGGGAGGGGATTCGGTGTTCAACGGCCGCTTCGACCATTCGATCGACGAGAAAGGGAGGGTGAGTATCCCGGCCCGTTTTCGCGAAGTTCTCCAGCGCGAGAATCACGATCGTCTTTATATCACCAATTTCCCCTTCGACGGAGAGCGTTGCCTGGCGCTGTATCCGCCAAGTCAGTGGGAGACGCTCAACGCCCATCTGCGCACCAAGCCGAGATTCGATCCGCGAGTGCAGGTGTTCGAGACGCTGATCATCGGCGGCGCGCACGAGGTGCCCGTGGATCGGCAGGGACGGATTCTGATTCCGCCCAAGCTTCGCGAATATGCGTCGCTCGATCGCGAGGTGACGTTTTCGGCGCGCCAGGATCATTTTCAACTTTGGGACAAGCAGACCCTCGAGAAGGTCTTGAAGGCCACCGAGGAAAAAATAATGGACCCGGAATTTTTTGCGAAGCTGGGCCTGTGACGAGAGATGAGTCTTGCGGCGATAGACCAGGACGACGCGGCGGACCGGAGGCATGTGCCGGTGATGGTGGAGGAGGTGTGCGGGCTGCTGTCCGCACACGGTCCGCTCGCGTTCGTCGATGTGACCGTCGGCACCGCAGGGCATGCCGCGGCGATGCTGCGTGCGACCAGCGCGCGGATGCTCGGGCTCGATCGCGACGGCACTGCATTGGCGGCTGCCCGCGAGCGCCTGGCCGATTTCGGCGATCGCGTGGTGCTGGTGCAGGCCGACTTCGCCGAGGTCGCGGCCGTGATGAAGGATCACGGCTTCGACGGCGCCGACGCGATGCTCGCCGACCTGGGCATGAGCAGCTACGCGCTTGACGATCCGCAGCGCGGGTTTTCATTTCGGCTCGACGGTCCGCTCGACATGCGGATGGACAGCCGGGACGCGCTTTGCGCGCGCGACATCGTCAATGAAGAGAGCGCCGACGAGCTTGCGCGCATTATCTATACCTACGGCGAGGAGCGGGCGTCGCGCCGGATCGCGAGGATGATCGTGGAGGCGCGCCGGCGCCGTCCGATCGAGACCACCGGCGAATTGCGCGCGATCGTCGAGCGTGCGCTCGGAGCGCATCGGCGCGGAGCCGCGCATCCCGCCACCCGCACCTTCCAGGCGCTTCGCATCGCGGTTAATCACGAGATGGAAAGTCTCGCGGCCCTGCTGCGCGATGGCCCGGCGATGCTGAATCCCGGCGGCCGGATGCTGGTTATTTCGTATCATTCGCTCGAAGACCGTCCGGTCAAGGAGCGGTTTCGCGAGCTGGTCCGCGCCGGCGGCTACAGCGCGATTGCGCGCAAGGTGATCAAGCCGTCGGCGTCGGAAACTTCGCGCAATCCGCGCGCCCGCAGCGCGAGAATCAGATGCATCGAACGGAGCGCACGATGAGCGCGCGGGTAAAACCGGCGCGCCGCCCGTCCAGGGTGGTGCCGGCGGTGCTCGGCCTGCTGATCGCCGTCGTCGGATTCGCCACCTTGATGATACGGCTGGACGTGACCCGGGAAGGCTATCGGCTCCCCGCGTTGCACGATGAAATCGCGCGGCTCCAGGACGAAAATCGCGCGCTGCGCCTGACTGCCGCCCAGCTCAGCTCGCACGATCGCCTGCGCGCGCTCGCGCCGCAATATCATCTTGCGCCGCCTGCGCGCGGGCAGGTGGTGATGCTCCCATGAATAGACCGTTCAAGCAGCGCCGCGCTCGAATCGGAGCACTCACGCTCGCGCTGGCGGCGTTGTTCGGTTTTGCCGTAATCCGGCTGGTGGTGCTGGTAGCGATGTATGGGCCGCGATTGAACTCGCTCGCCCGCCACGAGCACACCGGAGAGACCGAGCTCGCCGCGGTGCGCGGACCCATCGTCGATCGCAACGGCGAGCCGCTGGCGCTATCGGCCGAGACGCGGTCGGTTTACGCGCGGCCCCGCCGGGTGCTCGAGTCGAGCACCAAGGCCGAGCGCGCGAAGCTCGCGGCAATCCTGATGATCCTGCCGATTTCGCTCGAATCGAAGCTCAACACCGCCGCGCCGTTCGTATGGCTCGAGCGTCGAATGTCACCGGACAAGGCGCAGGCCGCGGAGGCGCTCGGTATCGACGGTATCGGCACGGTAAGCGAATACAAGCGGTTTTACCCGGAGAGCAACCTGGCGGCGTCGGTGGTGGGGTTGGCTGGGATGGATGGCCAGGGGCTCTCCGGGTTGGAGTTGGAATACGACAAGCTCGCGCGCGGCGAAGCCGTCGAGCTGAGCTTTTATCGCGACGCGCTCGGGCATCCGATTTTCGATAGCCCGCTTGCGCTCAAGGCGCCCGAGCCGGGCGCCCAGCTCGAACTCACGATCGATTCGTCGATCCAGTCGCTCGCCGAAACCGAGTTGGCGGCCGAGGTGGTTCAGAGCGGCGCCAAGCGCGGCAGCGCTATCGTCCTCGATCCGTTTACCGGTGAAGTGATCGCGATGGCCAACGTCACCGCCGGCGGCAACGGCCTCCACGACCGCCTGCACAACCCAGCGGTCCAGGATGCGTTCGAGCCGGGCTCGACGATGAAAGGAATTCTCGGGTCGATCGCGCTGGCCGATCACGCGATCACGCTCGACCACCAATTCTACTGCGAGGACGGACACTTCACCGTCGGCCGGCACACGATCCACGATCACAGCCGCCACGGATGGCTCAATCTCGGCGGGATAATCGAAGTGTCGTCGAATATCGGCGCGGCCAAGATCGCGTTGACGCTCGGCTCCGACCGCTATCACGAAGGTCTGCGCGCATTTGGAATCGGCTCGCGCACCGGGATCGATTTGCCCGGCGAAGCGGCGGGCATGCTCAGCAAACCGTCGGGATGGAAGGAAATATACCTTGCCAATCACGGTTTTGGCCAGGGCGTGGCGGTCACGCCGATCCAGCTCGCGGTGGCGTACGCGGCGATCGCCAACGGCGGAAATATCATCCGCCCCTACGTGGTCAGCGCCGCTTACGACGCGGAGCACCGCGCGATCCTCACCCACACGCCCGATGTGATGCATCGCGCGATCGCGCCCGACGTCGCCCATCAGATGAACATCCTGCTGCGCAACGTGGTGATGTCCGACGGCGGCACCGCGGCCAAGGCGCGCGTGGACGGGTTTATCGTGGCGGGCAAGACCGGCACCGCGCAGATGGTGAATCCGGAAAACGGCACCTACTACCAGAATCGCCACGTTTCCTCGTTCGTGGGATTTTTGCCGGCGGACGATCCGCGGCTGTTGATTCTGGTGGTGTTGTACGATGTAGGCCACGAACATTTTGGCGGATTGGTCGCGGCGCCGGTGTTCAGCGAAATCGCGCAGGGAGCGGTTCGTGATTTGAATATCGCCGCGCCCGCCCAGCCCTACGACACCGCCGGGGTAATCCCGATTCCCGATTTCGGCAAGACTTCGGCCGCCGAAAATTTTCACGCCAACAGCGCGGCTGCGGCGGCGTCGGCCCAGGTGGACGACTATCTGCCCGTGCTGACCGGTTCCAAACTGACGCGGGCGACCCCCAATTTCGCGGGATTGAGTCTCAGGCGCGCGATGGAACTGGCGCGAATCTCGCGGGTCAGCGTCGATGTGCACGGCGGCGGCTACGTGGTCGCGCAGGAGCCGGGCGCCGGCGCTCCGCTCAATCATTCGACGGTGAAACTCACGCTTGCGCCGATCGTCGCCGAGCGCCGGGACGCCGCGGCGGCAGAAACCGGATCCGGCGTCGTACCCGTATCGTATTTAAGCCTCGCCCCCCGCTTGGTCGGGCGAAGGTGAAAAGTGAAAAGTGAAACTCGGTGAATTGCTCAATGGACTCGATGTTCGCCGAATCGACGGTGACTTGAACGTGGAAATCACCGGGCTCAGCTACGACTCGCGTCAGACGAGGCCCGGTCATCTGTACTTCTCGACCGCCCGCGATCCGAAACGGAACCGGGCGAACATTGACGATGCATTAAACCGTGGGGCGCGCGCTGTGGTGGTTGCGGGATGGGATGGTGGATTGGCGCGCCCCGCGGTGACTCTGGTGGAATGCGAGCGGCCGCGCATCCTGATGGGCGCGGCCGCGTCGCGCTTCTTCGGCGCGCCGAGCGAGCGCCTCGATTTGATCGGCATCACCGGCACCAGCGGCAAGACCACCACCAGCTACATCCTGGCGTCGATTTTCGAGGCGGCGGGCATGCCCGCCGGGATCATCGGCACGATTGGTATTTTCATCGGGGCCAAAAAAATCTACAGCGGACTTACCACCCCCGAGTCGATCGACTTCGAGTCCGCCCTGGCGGCAATGGAACGCGAGGGCGTGCGCCATGTGGCGGCGGAAGTGTCATCGATCGGAATCGCGGAGGGGCGCGTCGATGCGGTCAGCTTCCGCGCCTGCATCTTCACCAACCTGGGCCGCGACCATCTCGACTATCACGCGACGATGGAGGACTACTTCGCGGCCAAGCTCCGGCTGTTCACCGAGATTTTGCCGCGCAGCCGGCGGGAATCCACGGTCGCGGTGGTGCGCGGCGACGATCCCTTCGGCCGGCGCGTGCTCGAATCGGTCAAGGGGTCGAAGATAAGTTTCGGGATGGACCGCTCGCTCGACGTGTATCCCGAGAAATTCGACGCGAGCTTGAGCGGTATCCGCGCGACGCTCTCGGTGCTCGGCAAGAAGATCGAAATCGATTCGCCGCTCGTCGGCGAAATCAATTTGCTCAATATCCTGGGCGCGTCGGCTCTGTCGGCGGCCCTGGGTATCGAATCGGAGGCGGTGGCGGATGGGGTGCGGCGATGCCCAGGGGCCCCCGGCAGACTCGAAGCGATCCAGGCGATACCGGGGGTGACGGTGCTGGTCGATTACGCGCACAAGCCCGACGCGCTGGAGGCGGTGCTGACGACGCTCCGTCGCATCGGCGCGCGCCGGATCATCTGCGTGTTCGGATGCGGCGGAGACCGCGACCGCGGCAAGCGTCCGATCATGGGTGAAATTGCGGGACGGCTCGCCGACCTCCCGGTGCTGACCTCCGACAATCCGCGCAGCGAAGAGCCGATGGCGATAATCGCCGGCGTCGAGCAGGGATTGATCGCGGCGGGTCGTGTAAAAATCGCCGATCCGAAAAAGCTTGCGCTTGCTTCGATCGGTGGCGGATATATCGTGGAGCCGGATCGGCGCGCCGCGATCGCCATCGCGCTCAGAATCGCGGCGGCGGGCGACGCAGTTTTGATCGCCGGCAAGGGACACGAGGACTATCAATTGGTGGCAGGGCGGGTACTCCCGTTCGATGATCGGGTCGTGGTCCGCGAGCTCGCGGCCGAGCTCGGCGGCGGGCAGAGTTGACGCCGGGCGAGTCGCGCGATGCTCTACCTCCTGCTCTACCCCCTGCACAAATATTATTCCGGCTTCAACGCGCTCAGGTACGAGACGCTGCGATCGGTGCTGGCCGGGCTCGCGGCGCTGGCGCTGTCGCTGGCTCTGGGACCCATCCTGATCGACCGGTTCCGCGCGTTGAATATCGGCCAGACGATTCGCGAGGTCGTTCCCGAGGCGCATCAGAAGAAAGCCGGCACGCCGACGATGGGCGGGCTGCTGATCGTGGCGTCGATGCTGGCGGCGACGCTGCTGCTCGCCAACATCCTCAATCCGTACGTCTGGATCGCGATCTTCGTGACCCTGGCTTTCGGCGCGATCGGCTTCAGCGACGACTACTTGAAGCTCACCCGCGGCAAAGGGCTTGGATTGAGCGGCCCGCTCAAGCTGGGCTGGTCATTCTCGTGCGCGTTCATCGCCGCGGCGTGGCTGTTCCTGTATCTCGGCTTCGACACCCATCTGACGGTGCCGTTCCTGAAAAACGTCCATCCCGATCTGCACTGGTGGCTTTATATCCCGTTCGCGATGCTGGTGATCGTGGGATGTGCGCATGCGGTGAACCTGACCGACGGACTCGACGGGCTGGCGATTGGACCGGTGATGACGGTCGCGTTCACCTACTGGACCTTCACCTACGCCGCCGGCAACATCAAGTTCGCCAGCTACTTGCAGATCCCGTACATCGCCAACGTCGGCGAGGTTGCGATTTTCTGCGCGTCGGTGATCGCCGCGTCGCTTGGCTTCCTCTGGTTCAACGCCTACCCGGCTTCGATGATGATGGGCGACGTGGGCGCACTGGCGCTGGGCGGCGCGCTCGGAACGGTGGCGGTGCTGGCCAAGCAGGAACTCGCGCTCGTAATAGCCGGCGGAGTTTTCGTCGCGGAGGCGGTCTCAACCATCATCCAGCGTTACTATTTCAAGGCGACCCACAAGCGCTTTTTTCTGATGGCGCCGCTGCACCATCATTTCGAACTCAAGGGCATCCCCGAAACCGTGGTCGTCATCAGATTCTGGATTGCATCGATCGTGTGCGCGCTGATCGCGCTGAGCACGCTCAAGTTGCGCTGATGGAACTGTCGGACAAGCGCGTGATGATCGTGGGACTGGGAGTCAGCGGAGTCGCCGCGGCGCGGTTCCTTGCCTCGCGCGGCGCGAGACTCGTCATGACCGATCGGCGTGTCGGCGTCGAGCGCGGCGCACTGCCCGCAGGCGCGCTGAAACTGGGGGCCGAAGACGCGGCCTGGATGGACGGCATCGACTTGGTCGTCACCAGCCCCGGAGTACCGCGCGATTCGATTCTGCTGCGGACCGCGACCGGGCGCGGAATCCCGGTAATCGGAGAAATCGAGCTCGCCGGCCGGTTCCTTAAGGCGCCGATCGCCGCGGTCACCGGCACCAACGGCAAGAGCACGGTGGTGGTGCTGCTGGGCGAGATTTTGAAGGCGTCAGGACGCCGCACCTTCGTCGGCGGCAACCTCGGCACGCCGTTAATCGACGCGGTCGATGGCGAGTGGGAAGTTGCGGTTGCCGAGGTGTCGAGTTTCCAGCTCGAATGGATCGAGAAATTCCGCCCGCACGCCGCGGTGCATCTGAATCTGAGCGATGATCACTTCGATCGCTATCGCGACCTTGCCGACTACGGGCGCGCCAAAGCGCGGTTGTTCGAAAACCAGGATGGATCCGACTACGCGATTCTGAATCGCGACGATCCCAACGTCTGGAAGCTGGCCGGGGGCGTGCGCTCGCGCGTGATCGGCTTCGGCCATGCGCGCGGCGCTGGCGCGTCGGTCTGGTTCGACGATCGCTCAAACGCGATCGTCTTCGATCTGGATGTCGAACGCGCGCGTCGCGGGCGAATCAGCCTTGAAGGATTTCGCCTGCGCGGGTGGCACAACATTTCCAATGCGATGGCGGCGGCGGCCGCGGCGCTCGCGCTTGGGGAAGAACCGGAAGAAATCGAACGCGCACTCGCGTCATTCCGCGGCCTCCCGCATCGGATCGAAGTCGTCCATGCGCATGGCGGCGTGACTTATATCGACGACTCGAAGGGGACCAACGTCGGCGCAGTGGTCGAGGCGATCGACGCGATCGCGGCGCCGATAATTCTGATCGCGGGGGGGCTGGACAAGGGCGGAGATTATGCGCCGCTTCGGCGGCCGCTCGGCGAGAAGGTCAAGCTGGCGATTTTGAACGGAGCGGCGCGGGACAAGATGGCGGCGGCGCTTAAAGGTGCGACGCAGATCGAATTGGTGGCGACTCTAAGCGAGGCGGTCGAACACGCGGCGCGCGCGGCGCGGCCGGGGGACACGGTGCTGCTGTCGCCGGCGTGCTCGAGCTTCGATCAGTTCAAGGACTATGCGCAACGCGGCAACGTATATAAAGAGCTGGTTCGGGCGCTTTGACGCGGTAAGCTACCGGCGTCCCGACCCGTGGCTGTGGCTACCGGCGGCGGTGCTGCTGTTGCTCGGGCTGCTGATGGTGCTGAACACGACGTACTTTCTCGGCATCGAGAAAAGAGGCGACGCGTTCCATTTCTTCAAGCTCCACCTGGCGCACATCGCGGCCGGCTTCATCATTTTGATGCTGCTGTCGCAATTCTCGCTGGCGGGTCTGCGCCGGATCGTGATGCCGTTGTTCATCGTGTCGGTCGTGATGCTGGCGCTGCTCTACGTTCCCGGGCTCGGGCTGATGAAGGGGGGAGCGCGGCGATGGCTCAAGCTGGGACCGGTGATCGCGGAACCGTCGGAGCTGGTGAAATTCGCGCTGGTATTTTTCCTCGCCAGCTTCCTGAGCAAGCGCCAGGAGCGGATGCGCGAGTTCACGCATGGGCCGCTGGCGGCCTTTCTGATCGTCGGGCCGATCACGCTGATGATTCTGAAGCAGCCGGACTTCGGCAGCACCGTGATGATCGCGCTAATCCTGTTCGCGATGCTGTGGGCGGCGGGCGCGCGCTGGGGTCATCTGGCGGCCGCGGGCAGCGGAGCGATCGGGCTGTTGGTATTCCAGGCGGCGGCGAAGTCGTACCGCGTAAAGAGGCTGACGACGTTCCTCGATCCATGGTCGGTGGCGCGCGGCGCCGGCTTCCAACTGGTGCAATCGTTCATCGCGCTCGGCGAAGGCGGCAAGTGGGGCGTCGGACTCGGCGCGGGGCGGCAGAAGATGTTCTATCTGCCGGAAGCGCACACCGATTTTGTTTTCGCGGTGGTTGGCGAGGAGTTCGGCCTGGTCGGCGCGGCGGTTGTGGTCGCGCTTTTTCTGGTGATTCTGTTTCGAGGGATGCGAATCGCGCACGACGAGCCCGATCCGTTCGCGAGCCTGCTGGCCGTGGGGCTGACCGCGCTGCTCTCGATTCAAGCGCTGATCAACATGTCGGTGGTGATCGGATTGATCCCGACCAAGGGTCTGCCGCTGCCGTTTCTGAGTTACGGCGGCACGTCGATCATCATTGCGATGGCGGCGTTGGGCGCGCTGCTTGCGCTCGGGCGCCGGCCGGCGGTGCGATGAAGGTGATAATCGCAGGCGGCGGCACCGGAGGGCATCTTTTCCCGGCGGTCGCGCTGGGCGAAGAAATGATTCGCGAGCGTCCCGGCGTCGAGGTGATTTTCGTCGGCACCAGCGCGGGGCTCGAGGCGAAGTGGCTGCCCGCCAGCGGGCATCGTTACGAATTATTCGAGATGCACGGGATTCGCGGGCATAGTGCGATCGAGCGGGCGCGCGCGTCGGTGGAATTCCTTCGCGCCATCGGGCTGGGGCTCAAGCTGGTCAGGCGGTTTCGTCCGAGCCTGGTGGTGAGCGCGGGCGGATATGCGTCGGCATCAATGGGTGCGGCGGCGATCATGACGCGGACGCCGCTGGTGCTGATGGAACAGAACACGCGGCCGGGTCTGGCGAATCGGATGTTGTCGAGATTCGCGGACAAAATCTGCGTCGGCTTCAGTGAGAGTGCGGCTTATTTCAGTTCTTCTAAAGTCGCGGTCACGGGCAATCCGACCCGGTTTCAATACCGGCCTGACCGATCGCGCCGGGAGCGCGGCCAATTACAAATCCTTGTTTTAGGCGGTTCCTCGGGAGCGCATCGCTTGAACATTGGCGTTGTTGGGGCTTTCAAAATCTGCGGAAAAAGTGTTATAAATCTGAACGTCGTCCACCAGACAGGGGAGGCGGATGAGGAGTTGGTGAGGAGTGCATACCGCGAAATCGGGTTCGCGGCGGAGGTGACGCCGTTTATCGACGACGTTGCCGGCGCCCTGCGTCGCGCCGATCTGGTTATCGCGCGCTCAGGCGCGATGACGGTCACCGACATTGCTCTTGGCGCGCGAGCGGCCATTTTCGTGCCTTATCCGTTCCATAAGGATTTGCAACAACTGCACAACGCGCGCGTGCTTGAAAAGCGCGGCGGAGCGATAATAGTTCGCGATGACGAGCAGCTCGCGTCCAATCTCGCGCGCGAACTCGATGCACTGGTCTCCGATCCGGCGCGGCTGGACGACATGGGTCTGCGCGCGCATCAGGCGGCGCATCCGGACGCCGCTCGCGATGTGGCCGGAATATGTTTTGAAGTTGCGGAGAAAGCATCGGCGTGAGTGAACTGCACGCAAATGGTCTTTTGACGCGCCAGCGGCGGCTGCATTTCATTGGAATCGGCGGCGCGGGAATGAGCGGAATCGCGGAGCTGTGCCTCAAGCTCGGGATGCGGGTCAGCGGATGCGATGTGAAACCTTCGGCGACGATCACGCGGCTTCAATCGCTGGGTGCGGAAATCAGCCAGGGGCATCATCCGGGGCATCTGAAGGATGAGGCTGGTATCGACGCGGTGGTAATCTCGTCGGCGATAAAATTTTCCAATCCCGAAATCGCCAGGGCGCGCGAGATGAAAATTCCGGTAATCGCGCGCGCCGAGATGCTCGGCGAGCTGCTGCGGATGGCCAAGCTCGGCGTGGCGGTCGCGGGGACTCATGGCAAGACGACCACGACCGGCCTGATCGCGCTGATCATGGAAGAGGCCAATCTCGATCCCACGGTTGCGGTCGGCGGAAATATTCGCAATACGGGCACCAACGTCCGGCTGGGGCGCGGCGATTTCATGGTAGCCGAGGCCGACGAGAGCGACGCCTCGTTTCTGCTGCTGATCCCGACGATTGCGGTGGTGACGAATATCGATCCGGAACATCTCGATCATTACGGCACGATGGATCGAGTGCGCCAGGCGTTTGCGGACTTTATCAATCGGGTGCCGTTCTACGGCGTTGCCATACTCGGGATCGACAGCGTGAACGTGCGCGGCCTGATGGCGTCGATTCGCAAGCCGATGGTGACCTACGGGGTCGCGCAGGACGCGGACCTGCGCGCCGAGAAAATTGTGATCGACGGGCTTTCGACTCGCTTCGAGGTGATTGCCAAGGGCGAGCATCTTGGCCGAGTGACTTTGCCGACGCCGGGCGTGCATGTGGCGATGAACTCGCTGGCGGCGATCGCGGTCGCGATGGAAGTTGGAGTCAGTTTCGAGTGCGCGGCGGCGGCGCTGGCGAAGTTCGGCGGAATCAGCCGGCGATTCGAGATCAAGGGCGAAGCGGCGGGGCGCATCGTGCTCGACGACTATGCGCATCACCCGGCGGAGGTGCGCGCGACGCTGGCCGCGGTGCGCACATCGTTCAAGCGCCGGGTGGTAGCGGTCTTTCAGCCGCATCGCTACACGCGGCTGCGCGATTTGTTCGACGATTTCCTGTCGGCGTTCGACGATGCCGACGTGCTCTACCTGTTCGACGTGTATCCGGCCGGCGAGGAGCCGATTGCCGGCGTCTCGGCGCGCCGTCTGTACGAGGCGTTACGTGCGCGGGGGCATCTGGAGGTGCATTACCTCGGCGGCGAGCAGAATCCCGCGGCGCGCATCGCGTCAGGCTCGCGCGCGGGCGACGTGATCGCGACTTTAGGCGCGGGCGATATCTACAGGATGGGCGGCGAAATACTGGACGCGCTCAGCGCCGAGGTCAAAATCCATGAAGGCGCTTGAACGCGAGCTGCGCCAGAGATTCGGCGCGCGAATCCGCTCGGCGATGCCGCTGGCCGAGTTGACCTCGTTTCGGATCGGCGGGCCCGCGGACTTATTCGTCGCCGTCGAGGACGAAGCCGAGCTGATGCAGGCGAAGGCGGCGGCGTATCGCGCCGGCGTGCCATGCTTCTGCCTCGGCGCCGGGACCAATCTGCTGGTGAGCGATCGCGGGATGCGCGGGTTGGTAGTGACGCTCGGCGAGGGTTTTCAGAAAATAGAAATTGACGGCACGAAAGTCGTTGCGGGCGCTGCGGCCGCCTTCGGTGCCCTGGTCCAGGCGGTAGTCGATCGCGGTCTTGAGGGGCTTGAATTCGGCGAGGGCATTCCCGGCACGGTCGGCGGCGGACTGGTGATGAACGCGGGCGCGTTCGGCGGCGAAATCGCCGGGGTGGTCACTCTGGTGCACGGCGTCACCGAAGCCGGCGACGCGATGGCGTTGACCAGGGACGAGGTCAAGTTCGCATACCGGCGCACCGAGCTGCCGGCGCACTTTGTAATCACCCGCGTCGATTTCGAGCTTGGCCGCGGCGATCGCGCACAACTGATGGCGCGGGTCGCGGAGCTCAAGGCCAGGCGTGCGTCGCGCCAGCCGCGTGGCGTGCCCAATGCGGGATCGATTTTCAAGAATCCGCCGGGTGATTTTGCGGGCAAGCTGTTGGAAGGCGCGGGCCTGAAGGGGACGCGGCTCGGCGGCGCGGCCTTTTCCGATCAGCATGCAAATTTTATCGTGAATCTTGGCGGTGCTCAGGCCGCGGAAGTGCGCGCGCTGATCGATATGGCGCGCAACAAGGTCAAGGAGCGCAGCGGCGTCTGGCTTGAACCGGAGGTTAGGCTGGTCGGCGATTGGTGACGCGGGATTGAGGTGGCGGGGTGGCGGTTCGCAGCGGTGGAAATAGGGCGGTGGCAGGATGGAGTCCGCGGTTGGGCGGGCTGGTCGTGTGCGCCTTTTTTGCGTTGGGCGTGATGACCGGATTCAGCGCCACCGGCCGCGCAATCAGCCTCAGAGCGTCCGCGGCTCTCAGCTCATATCGCAATCAAATAATGGATTCGCTCGCTCCCGCGCGCACGGCTGCCGCGAGTGACTGCGCGGTGTTGGCCCAATGGGCCGGACGCGCTGGAATTTACCGTCGCGCCAGCCACGGCCCGGGCGCCGCGGCGCTGTCGGCGGGGGACATGCGTGAAGGCGCGATCGCGATCGTCGAACGGCGCGACTGCTTCTACGAGCTGTTCAGCGGCGGCGAGCTTCGCGGCCCGGTCTCGCCCGGTAAGCAGGGCGATCTGCCGGTGCTGAGCGGCACGGCGCTAGACAACGCGCGCGGAGCGGATTTGGTCGATTATGCGGCGGTGCTGGTGCGCGCGGAGACGCAGATGTCCGAAATCGTCTCCGAGATGCAAATCAACGATGACGCGACCGCGTCGCTCTTTCTGGAACGCGAGCGTACCGAGGTGGTGATCGACCTCGATCGCGCGACGACGGAAATTCAGCGCGCGATCAAGGTGCGCCAGCAATGGCAGGGGCGCGAGAACCTGATCGCCGCGCTCGATTTGACCACGCCGGGGCTGGCGGTGGTGCGCCTGCACGCGGGCGAGGGTAATCATTCGAAGCATAAGGCCGGGATTCGGAAAGTTTCGCTCCAGCCGGGCGGGGGGCCGGTGACGCGATGAGAAATCTGGTCACCGGATTGGACGTCGGCACCAGCAAGGTGTGCGCAATCGTCGGCGAGTTGCTGCCTGACAGCCAACTGGCGACGCTCGGTTACGGAATCGCGCCGTGCTCGGGGTTGCGCAAGGGCGTGGTGGTCAATATCGAGGCGACGGTCGGCGCGATCCGATCGGCGGTCGAGGAAGCGGAGAAAACTTCCGGCGTGCGCGTGGGCTCGGCGGTGGTTGGAGTTGCCGGGCCGCATATCAAGGGCCTCAACAGCCACGGGATCGTCGCGGTGCGGGGCGGTGAAGTCGGTTCGCGCGACGTGGATCGAGTGATCGATGCGGCGCGCGCGGTCGCGATCCCGCTCGATCGGCAGGTGCTGCATATCCTGCCGCAGCAGTTTGCGGTCGATGAGCAGGAAGGCGTGCGCGAGCCGCTTGGGATGGCGGGCGTGCGGCTGGAGGCGCGCATTCATATCGTGACCGCGGCGCAGAGTTACGGCCAGAATCTCACCAAGTGCTGCGAACGCGCGGGCGTGACGCCGTCGGACATGGTTTTCCAGCCGCTGGCGTCGGCGGACGCGGCGCTGTTTCCGGAGGAGCGCGAGCTCGGGGTCGCGATGATCGACGTGGGCGGCGGCACCACCGATATCATCGTGTTTCATGGCGGCGCGGTGATGCACACCGCGGTGCTGCCTTTGGGCGGGAACCATCTTACCAGCGATATCGCCGCGGGATTGCGCACGCCGATTTCAGAGGCGGAGCGGCTCAAGATTACGTTTGGCGTGGCGACCAACCAGGTCGTGCGCCGCGACGAGATGGTGCAGGTGCCGGGAGTCGGCGGGCGCGAACCGCGGGTGATCGCGCGCCGGTTGCTCGGAGAAATAATCGAGCCGCGGATGGAAGAGATTTTCGTGATGGTGCAGCGCGAGCTGATCCGCTCGGGGGTGGCCGACGGGCTAGCCTCGGGCGTGGTGCTGGTGGGCGGGACCTCGCTGCTAGAGGGCACGCAGGAACTGGCCGAGCGCGTCTTCGGCGTGCCGGTGCGGCGCGGACTTCCGATCAACCTGAAGGGGCTGCCCGAAGAACTGATGAAGCCGATGTTCACGGCGGCGGCCGGGTTGCTGCTGTACCAGAGCGCCGCGGGCGGAATCGGCAACGGCGTGGGAAGAACGGGCAGGCTCGGGCGGTTGCGTTCGCGGCTTGGCGATTGGGTGAGGGACTTCTTTTGAGAAGTCGCAGAAACAGGAAATTAATCGGGCAACAAAGTTTGCCGGTAGGTGGTGGAGGAGGATCTGCAATGATTGAGTTGGTGAGTAATCCCGACCCGGGCGCGAGAATCAAGGTGATCGGTGCTGGTGGATGCGGCGGCAACGCGGTCAACCACATGATCGACGTGGGGCTGCGCAACGTCGATTTCATCGCCGTGAATACCGACATCCAGGCGCTGCAAAATAATCATGCGGCGATGCGGGTGCAGATCGGCGACAATATCACGCGCGGACGCGGTACCGGCGGCAATCCTGAAATCGGACGCAAGGCTGCGCTCGAAGACGAAGAGCGGATCCGCGAAATCCTGTCGGAAGCGGAGATGGTGTTCGTGACCGCCGGGATGGGCGGCGGCACCGGCACCGGCTCGGCGCCGGTGATTGCGCGGGTCGCGCGCGAGCTCGGCGCGCTGACCGTCGGGGTAGTTACCAAGCCGTTCCAGTTCGAAGGACGCCGGCGCATGGCGCAGGCGGAGGACGGACTGCGCGAGCTCAAGAACGCGGTCGATACGCTGATCACGATTCCCAATCAGCGGCTGCTCTCGGTAGCGAGCAAAACCACCTCGCTCAAGGAATCCTTTCAGAAGGCCGACGATGTGCTGCTGCAGGCGGTGCGCGGAATTTCCGAGCTGGTAACAGTCCACGGCCTGATCAACCTGGATTTTGCCGACGTGCGATCGATTATGGCCGAGATGGGCATGGCGATGATGGGCGCGGCGACCGCGTCGGGCGAGAATCGCGCGGTCGAGGCCGCGCAGCGCGCGATCTCGAGCCCGCTGCTCGAAGACGTCTCGATCAAGGGCGCGCGCGGCCTGCTGATCAACGTGACTGGCGGCCCGGACATGGCGCTCTACGAAGTCAACGAGGCGGCCAGCCTGATCCAGGAAGAGGCGCACGAGGACGCCAACATCATTTTCGGCGCCGTGATCGACGACGCGATGTCGGACGAGATTCGAGTCACGGTTATCGCGACCGGGTTCGGCGATCTCGACCGGGGCTCGCCGCGCTACTCGCCGTCGGGCGCTCCTGTCACCACGCCGATCGCCGCGGCGGCGACCCGGCCGGTCGATCCGATGGAGGTCAAGCCGGCGCCGGCCCAGGCAGGGCAGGTCAGGATGTTCCCGGGCAACAAGCCGGTGCGCAGGATGGGGATGGTGGTGGACGACAGCTCGCTGGACATTCCGGCGTTCAGGCGTCGCGGCGAGGATGCGGGCCTGGCGGAAGGAGAGCGGCTCGAGCCGAATTCGCTGCTCGACGGCGACGACAAGCTCGATATCCCGACCTTCCTGCGCAAGCATCTCGACTAGCGCCGGCGATCGCACCAACAGTTGCGGCGCCCGAGTCCGGCCAATTACGGCGCCGGATTCGTAGTGCCAGACGGTCTCGCCGTGGAACTGCGTTTGAATTCTATTTCGTAAGATATTGAGGTTGACTTTGGTCGCTTCACGAAGGACCTTTCGTCTGAACCGAACATTGACTCTTTGTTTCCACTCCAGGGGAGGAAGTGATGCCAAGGCGAAGGAAGCACGCCGTACGTAAAGGCCACGGAACTATGTGCAATATCTGCGGAACGAACTGCGGCCGAGGCGGTCCATTGACGAAACATCTGCTGGGGGCGCACTCGGTGGACTATGAAACGTACATGAAGTGCTTTTATCCCGATAAAGTGAAACTTCTGGCCGATAATTGGGACGATTCTATTCCGACGTCCTCTGGAAGTACGGCCATGTACCACGTGCTGGTACGACGAATAGTGGGCGATCCCGGTCCCCGCGGAGTTACTAGAGACGCACGGCACTGACGTCGGCACCTGTTCACTATTCAAATAATCTGTTCCTGCGCAAGCATCTCGACTAGCGCCGGCGCTCGCGCAACGCGTCGTTCGCGCAAAGGCGGATGAATGCTTGCCGCTCGCCGCTAGGGGGCTTTGCGTAACTGCATATTGAATTCGTAGCGCCTCGGCGCGTGCCCTAAGTGATGTCGAGGTGTTTTGCGCCGAGAAAGATTCGGGATTCTTCGCTGCGCTCAGAATGACAAAAAAAAGAGGACACAAGAAAGAGCACGCGAAAACAGGGCCACTCCCCCCTTAACCCTGCTCTCGTCCTGGCGTGGCTGGATTGATTTCCATACCAGCGCGACGCATATCAGCGGCTGATATCTAAAGGAGAGTTTTTGGGGCGAATTTCATGGAGTCGATATCCTTGAAACTGCCTAAGGAGTTGCTGGAAGCGAGCCGGCGATGCGCGCGTGCGCTCGGAATCCCGCACGGCGAATATATCCGCCGCGCCATCGAGCGCATGAACCGCGAGGCCGAAGCTCGCGCCCGCGCGGAGCGGATCGCGCGGGCGTCGCGCAAGGTCCGCAAGGAAAGCATGCGGGTTAACGCAGAGTTCGCCGCGATCGAGCGTGACCCTGATGCCTAATCGCGGAAGTTTACCGCGCCGCATTGGCGTCGTATCCGTGTAAATCTGTCAGCGGGCGGCGGCGACTTGGCGCGTCTGCACTGGGCCGTCGAGCGATTCGAGGATCGCCTGGCGGCGTTGCTTCAATTCCTCCGGCATCGTCGGACCGATCTTTTCGAAGAATTCGCCGGCGGATTCGAGTTCCGCCCTCCACTCGGCGGTATCTACGGCGAGCGCGTCTCGCACGGCGCCGTCGGGCAGATCGAGGCCCTTCAGATCGAGGTCCGCCGGATTGGGGACGATTCCAACCGGCGTCTGGTGGCCGCCGGCGCGTCCATGGATTCGATCGAGCATCCATTTGAGCACGCGGATGTTCTCGCCGTAGCCGGGCCAGATATAGCCGCCGGCGGCGTCCTTGCGAAACCAGTTGACCATGAAAATGCGCGGCGGTTTCTTGATTGCGCCGCGCAGCTTGAGCCAGTGCGCGAAATAATCGCCCATGTTGTAGCCGCAGAACGGCAGCATCGCCATCGGATCGCGCCTGAGCACGCCGACCGCTCCTGTGGCCGCAGCCGTCGTTTCGGAACCCAGCGTCGCGCCCATGAAGACGCCATGTGTCCAGTCCGTCGATTCGAGCACCAGCGGCACGGTCGAGGCGCGCCGTCCGCCGAAGATGATCGCGGAGATGGGCACGCCCTGGGGATCGTCGGCGTGCGGCGACCAGACGGGATTGTTGCGCATCGGAGTGGTGAAGCGGCTGTTGGGATGCGCGGCCTTTTCGGGCGAGCCTTTTTTCCACGGGCGCCCCTGCCAGTCGAGCAGACCGTCGGGCGCGGGCACGTCCATCCCTTCCCACCACACGTCGCCGTCAGGAGTCATCGCGACGTTGGTGAAAATCGAATCATGCTGGAGCATCCTCATCGCGTTCAGGTTGGATTGCTCGCTGTTTCCCGGCGCGACGGCGAAGTAGCCGTTCTCGGGATTAACCGCCCACAGGCCGCCGTCCGGACCGACCCGGAGCCACGCGATATCGTCGCCGATGGTGGACACCTTCCAGCCCTTGAACTCGGCCGGCGGCGTCAGCATCGCAAGATTGGTCTTGCCGCACATGCTCGGAAACGCGGCGGCGACATAAGTGGTCTCGCCCTCGGGACTTTGCAGGCCGAGGATCAGCATGTGCTCGGCGAGCCAGCCTTCCCTACGGCCGAGGCAACTTGCGATTCGGAGCGCGAAACATTTCTTGCTGAGCAAAGCGTTGCCGCCGTAGCCGCTGCCGACCGAGACGATCGCGTTGTCCTGCGGGAAATGGCAAATCAGGCGGCGCTCGGGATTCAAATCGAGCGTGCAATGAATTCCGCGATTGAAATCCCGCGACTGGCCAAGCTGATCGAGCGCGGCCGTGCCCATCCGCGTCATGATTTGCATGTTGAGCACGACGTAGATGCTGTCGGTGATCTCGATGCCGACCTTCGAGAACGGCGACCCGATCGGACCCAGCACGTACGGCACCACGTACATCGTGCGCCCGCGCATCGAGCCCTGGAGCCATCCGCGCAACTTGGCGTATGTATCGGTGGGATTCGACCAATTGTTGGTGGGCCCGGCGGTTATTTCACTCGGCGTGCAGACGAAGGTCAGTTGTTCGGTGCGCGCAACGTCGTTGGGATTGGTGCGATGCAGGTAGCATCCGGGCCGTTTGGCCTGATTGAGCTCGATCAGGATTCCGGCTGCGACCGCCTGCTTGGTCAGCCGATCTTTCTCTGCTTCGGAACCGTCGCACCACACAACCGTGTCGGGCTGGGTGAGCCGGGCCACTTGCTTGACCCAGGAGCGCAAGGTGCGGTTGCTGATCGGGGAACTAATTGTATCGGGGTTGGGCGTCACTTCATCGCTCCACTTCGATATTGGCGAGACGTAACTCCTATTCTAACGGAGCTGCGTAAAGCAATCCGCCCCCGACGAGATCGTAATCCCGGATTTCCATTTTACTTGTAAACTAATACATTCATGTTACGGTTTAAGAATCTTTAATCGCGCTGGCTTGAGCGCGATTGGGGCGGTGCGCAGGAGGACCGCCGGCAGCGAGCACGTCGAGCCTGCCAAAGCCAACATCTTGCGCCGATCGGATCGGCGAGTTGGAGCTGAAAGCCGGGAATTGGAGGACAGCAAAAGCAAAATGGGAAGTTTACCGCATGGCTTGGCGCTTCTGCGGGATCCGCAATTCAACAAATCGACCGCGTTCACCGAGCCCGAGCGCAAGGCGCTGGGGCTGCTCGGGCTGCTGCCCGAAGGGATCGATTCCCAACAAGCTCAGATCGAGCGGGTGCACCTGCAACTCTCGCGAAAGCCCAACGATCTGGAAAAGTACATCTATCTGTCGCAACTGCAGGATACCGACGAAACGCTCTTCTTCAGCGTGCTGATGTCGGACCCGGTGCAATTCCTGCCGCTGGTCTATACCCCGACGGTGGGCGAGGCCTGCCTCCAGTTCGGCCACATCATACGCCGCCCCAAGGGCCTTTACCTGTCGATCAAACGCAAGGGCCACGTCCGCGAAATTCTCGGCAATTGGCCCCAGCGCGACGTGCGCTTCATCGTGGTCAGCAGCGGGCAGCGAATTCTGGGGCTGGGCGATCTCGGCGCCAACGGGATGGGAATCCCGATCGGCAAGCTCGCGCTCTATACCGCGTGCGCCGGCGTGCCGCCGCAGTACTCGCTCCCGATCCTGATGGACTGCGGCACGAACAATGAAAGGTTGCTGGATGACCGGCTTTATCTGGGCTTGCGCCAGACCCGCCCGCCAATCGCGGAGTTAGATGAGTTCGTCGAGGAATTCATAACCGCGGTCCAGGAAGAGTTCCCCAATTGCTGCGTCCAGTTCGAGGATTGGGCGGGAACCGACGCGATCCGCCTGCTGGCCCGCTACCGCGACCGGATTTGCTGCTTCAACGACGACATTCAGGGCACCGCGGCCGTCGCGCTTGCCGGTATTCTTGCAGCGCTGCGCGTAACTGGCGCCAAACTGTCCGAGCAGACGTTCCTGTTCCTCGGCGCCGGCTCGGCCGCTATCGGAATCTCCGGCCTGTTGGCTCAAATGATGGTGCTCGAGGGCGTTGCGGCAGAGGATGCCCGCGCTCGACTGTGGCTGTTCGACATAAACGGACTGCTGGAATCAACCCGGAGTGACCTGGCCGATTTCGCCAAGCCTTACGCGCATCGCCACTCGCCGACCAGAAATTTTGCCGAGGCGATCGAGTCGATCAAGCCGACCGCGATCATCGGCGTCAGCACCGCGGCCAAGTCCTTCAACCGGCGCGTGATCGAAACGATGGCGCGAATCAACCGCCGCCCGATTATCTTCGCCTGCTCCAACCCGACCTCGCATTCCGAGTGCACGGCGGAGGAGGCTTACCGCTGGTCCGAGGGCCGCGCCGTCTTCGCCAGCGGAAGCCCGTTTGCTCCCGTGCACCTCGACGGCAAGACCTTTGTCCCCGGACAGGGCAATAACGTTTACATCTTTCCCGCGGTAGGTCTGGCGGTCTATGCGACCCGCGCAACGCGCGTGACCGATGAGATGTTCATAGCTGCCGCGCGCGCGGTGGCGGATCAGGTGACTCCGGCCGAGCTCGATGCCGGCCTCATCTATCCGCCAGTGTCAACCATACTCGACACCGAGTTGCATGCCGCGGCGAGCGTGGCGGAGGTGATTTTCGCGCGCGGCTTTGCGCGCGTCCCCGAGCCGCGAGATATCAAGCAATTCGTCGAATCGCAGACCTACAAGCCTGTGTACCGTCCGCTGGGATAAAATCACCCGCATCGGTAATCCCGGTCGATATCGCATCGATGCCCGCATCTGTGGCGGTTTCGAGCGCGCGTATCCTTAATATATGCTCGCGATGTACGCTCGCCGCGGAGGCCGCTGCATCATGGCCGAAACTTTTCAGAAGGAAAGCGCGCTCGCTCGATTCTTCAACCGCCTGATGGGCCGCGCGGTCAAGCTCGGAATCGCGCCCGGATACATGCGCCTGCTCGAGGTCCGCGGCAGAAAATCGGGGGTGACCTTCACCACCCCCGTCAACCTGCTTGAATTCCAAGGCCGGCGATGGCTGGTGGCCGCCCGCGGAGAGACTGCATGGGCGCGCAACGCCCGCGCCGCCGGTCGCGTCGTGCTGCGGCGCGGCGCGATTTCCGAATCGTTGACCGTTCGCGAGCTTGCCGACGCCGACAAGCCCGAGATTATCAAAGCCTTCCTCGATCGCTTCGCCTCCCAGGTTCAGCGTTTCTTCGACGTGCCCGCCGGCTCGCCCGCCGAAGCGTTTGCCGCCGTCGCGTCGCGCACCCCGGTCTTTGAGCTGGTCGCCGGCGCCTGAGGGGTCCGCGAATTCATTTTGTGAACGATCCCGCGCCGCCGACGGCCCCGAATTGCGAGCAGCTCGCCGCCGCCGCAGTTTCCGCCGGGCGCGAGCGGATGACCGTTGCCGCGCTGGTCGCGATGCTCTTCTACCAGGGGTTTGCGTCCGCGATCGTCGCGGTCGCGGCGCCGTGGATCGCCACCAGCTTCAAGCTCGACGGCGCCGGAATCGCCCGCCTGTTCGCGTGGATTTCGCTCTCCGCCCTGGGCGCGCTCGCGCTGTCACGGATGATCGACCGGCACGGGCGCCGGCGCATGATCCTGTGGTGCGTCGCCGCGATTCCCGTTTGCAGCCTCGGGGCCGCGCTCTCGTCCAATTTTGTCGCGTTCACATCGTTTCAGATCGCGCTCTACGCAGTCCTCGGCGCCGCCGGCGCCGGCTGTATCGTGATGCTTTCCGAGGAGCTCCCGATCGCACGTCGCGCGCGCGGCCAGAGCTTCGGCGGTCTGGCGGGCTCGGTGGGCGCCGGATTCTGCGTTTTCCTCATGCCAATCTTCGTTGCGTACGGATGGTCGTGGCGATGGATGTTCGTGATTTCGGCGGCGGGGATCGCGATCCTGCCCGCGATGGCGCGGCTGTTGCCCGAGAGCGAGCGATGGGAACTCTCTGAAAGTGCAGGAATCACCGCCCGGTCGCGTTTTTACGACGTCTTTCAGCCGCTCTACCGCAAACGCTCGATCACGATGATCGTGTGCGCGCTGGCCACTGCAATCTCGACCACCGCCGCCGGCGCCTTTGGCTACTACCATGCGGTTTCCGTGGTTGGCCTGTCGGCCACCGCCGCCAGCACGATGACGATCGTCGCCGGCGGATTAGGCTTGGTGGGCTTTCCACTCGGCGCGTGGATGGCGGAGCGCTTCGGCCGCGTGCCGACGGTGGTCGGCTTCGGCATTTTCATCACCGCCGGACATTTGTGGTTTTTTTGGGGACCACCGGCGCATTTCGCGTGGCCGTTGATGTGGCTGGCGGGCGGCTATTGCTGGTTCAATGTATGCGACAACGGGGGCAGCGTCGCGACCAATGTGGTGGGGACCGAACTGTTTCCCACCCCGCTGCGCGGCACGATGATCGGTTGGTTCGCGCTGGTCGGCGCCATCGGCGCGGTAATTTCCAATGCTGCGGTCGCGATGCTGGCGAACGCGATGGGCGGCCTGTCGGTCGTCGTCGGCGCGCTGTCGATCATTGGAGTCCCGGCTGCGATCCTGTTCGGCCTGGTGATCGACGAAACTCGCGGGATGTCGCTCGAGATGTCCGCCAAGGAATCCGAATTCACCCCCTCTGACGACTGAAGTTAAGATAAAGATGCGGGCTTCGCCCTGTTAGGGCGAGCGATGAAGGTGCTAGAAAATGGCCGTGGCCGACGACGGAACACGCATGACTTCGGATGGGGCCGGATTTTACGAAAAGACGCGCCAGCGGCACTTCTCGTATCTGACGAACCGCATGCCCGAGTTCCTCGCGCGCCTGCGATGGTCCAGAGCGGAGATCGACGCCGAACAGACACGCGCGCTGCGCGATCTCGTGAGCCATGCGGCGCGCTCTTCTCCGTGGCACCGCGAACGCCTGGGACGGCTGGCCGTCGATCGCCTGACGCCAGCCGCGCTCCGCGATATTCCGCCGATGACCAAGGGCGACCTGATGGAGAATTGGGACGCAATCGTCACCGATCCCCGCTGCACTTTCCAAGCCGCCGAAACCCATCTCGCCGGACTTACCGCCGACGCTTACTTCCTTGATGATTTGCATGTGATCGCGTCGGGCGGCTCAAGCGGAAAGCGCGGGGTATTCGTCTACGACTGGCACGGATGGGCGGCGTCGGCGCTGGGTCTGATGCGGGGGCTGTACGATATTCTACTGAGCCTTGGACGGCAGCCTGCCCCCTTCGCAACCGTGTCGGCCTACGTGGCGAGCCACGCGACCAGCGCTCTCGGACAAACCTTCTCGAATCCGGCTAGGCCCAGCGTGCGGGCTCCCGTCAGCCTGCCGCTCGCCGAAATCGTTGCGATCCTGAATCGCACGCAGCCGTCGCTCCTGCACACCTACCCCAGTATGCTCCCGGCGCTGTGCGAGGAAGCGCGCAGCGGGCATCTGCGCATCAGCCCCGCGCTGTTCTGGAGCACTTCCGAGCCACTGCTGCCAGAGGTTCGCGCGATGGTTGAAGCGACCTGGAACGCTCCGGTTGCGAACGGATGGGCCGCGAGCGAATCCAGCGGCGGCGCGTTTTGTTGCCCGGTTGGCGATGGTTTCCACATCGGGGAGGATCTCAACATCATCGAACCGATCGATGAGCACGGCAATCCGGTCCCCCGCGGCCAGCGCTCGGCCAAAATCCTCCTCACCAACCTTTACAATCGAATCATGCCGCTTATCCGCTACGAAATTACCGACGAGTTCCAAATAGCCGACGGCCCCTGCCGATGCGGCTCGGCCTATCTCAAGGTAGCCGACGTGCACGGCCGGGCGGACGACGTTTTCCGCTACGCAAGCGGGATCAGGGTTCACCCGCTGAACTTCCGCTCTCCGCTCGGCAGGGATCCGGCGATCGTCGAGTACCAGGTCCGGCAGACGGAGCGCGGGGCCGAGATCGCCATCGTCGTTCGCGCCTCAGTCGATATCGACGCCCTCCGATCCACGCTGGCGCAACACCTCACCGGCCTCGGTCTATCCGCGCCGGAAGTGATCGTGCGCCGGGTTGATAGGATCGAGCGCCAGGGTGCCGGGAAACTGAAGCGCTTCATTCCCTTACCCGCCTGCTAGAGACGCCTCGCCGCGCACAGCGCGCCAGTATTAAGAAACCGTGCGCCAGCGGCAGAGGCCGCGCCCGCCAACGGCGGGCGGCCCTAATACCGGGTGCAGGAGTCATCCCTGCCCAAGGAAGTGTGAAACCCACGGTGGGTTTCACCTTCAATCACTTTCAGCGGCCGTGCCAACTGGCGCGCATTCATTCGACGGTCATCTTCGTCTCGGCGAATTCCTTTTTTTCGATATCCCAGGCGAACGCGGCGGCGCCCGCGAATTTGCCCGCGCGAATCGACATCACGATATGAAAAGTTCCGGGATAGTCGGGCTCGGACGGATCGAATGAGCACGCCTGCGCGCGATCGGTCGGGGAAAAATACGCGTCGTGATCGGGATGCGAATGGTAAACGGCGCGAATCGCGAGTTTGCGCCGATCGGCCTCGATCATCGCCGCCAGATGCCCCTTCGGATCCATCAGGAAGGCCGTGCGAGCATCGCGCGGGAAGGCAGCCGGATCTTCGGCGTGCATGCGGTTCTGGATATTGGCGACCGGGCGGACTTCCTCGACCGAGTTTTCGCTGTCGCCCATGATCAAGCCGCAGCATTCGAACGGGAACTCGCGCTCGGCCTGTGCGACGATCGCATCCATGCTCGCGCGCCGTATCGATACCGTCTTCATCCATGCTCTCTCATCGTTCGATTGCGCGCGCGTTCGGCGGCCCTGATCAGCCGCGTCAGCATCCTATTCGTCTCCACGTTGAGGCCGATGCGATCGCCCAGCTCGACGATTTTGCCGTTGAGCGCGTCGATCTCGGTGCGCCCGCGAACATGAAGATCGCGCAGCATCGTCGGACGATGACTGGACGTCACCGGGATCAACTGCTCGTAAAAAACCTTTCGATATTCCGCCGCACTGGAAAAGGGGAGGGCGATGCCGAGCGCGCGCGCGACCGCGAATGCCTCCTCGATCGCGCGATCCATGATCGGCCGCACGTCCGGATCCTCGGCCAGCGCTCCATAGTGCTGCTGCAAAAGCGCGCCGAGCGGATTCAGCGCCACGTTGTACAGGACCTTGGTCCACAGCACGGGCACGATGTCGTCAACGGCGACGGCGGGAACGCCGGCCGCGTCGATCATCGCGGCGATCGCGCCGGCGCGCGCCGCCAGCGCCGCCGAGTCCTCGCCGTGAAGCGCAGGCGCGGGTCCGATTGCGACCGGCTGCGCGAAAACCGTCACGTGCGCGCTCCCGGGCGAAACTATTTCCGCGCCGAAGATCACGCGCGCGCCCAGTACCCGCCGCCGGCCGAAGCGCTCGATCAACAACTCGAGATTGCCCAGGCCATTTTGCATCGACACGACCACTCCGTCGTCGCTCAAACGGCTGGCCAGCCGCGCCGCGATCGATTCGGTGTCATAACTCTTGACCGCGCAAACGATTAACCCGAACCGCCTGCCGAGTTTCGCGGCGTCGTCGGCGAGCTGCATGCCGGTGACGGTTCGATCGCCAAGCAATCCCGAGATTCTTAGGCCCCCGCGTGCAATCGCCTCGATATGCGCGGGCCGGCCAAGCAGCGTGACGTCGTGCCCCGCATCATGCAGCATCCCGCCGAGGATCGAGCCGATCGCGCCGGCCCCCGCGATCAGGATGGAAGGATTGGAGGAATTGGAAGAATTGGGCATCGTGTCGAAATTATCGGTACCCGATTCGCCAGACAACGCTGCCGCCTCGGGAGGTCGGACCGCTGGCCGCGATGACTTGCTCCCGTTCTTGCGGCTCTGATACTTTTGGCTCTCTGGCGCGCGCGTAGCGCGCGTTCGTATTTTCGGGTTTCGATCCTAACGTCCCCGTCGTCTAGCTCGGCCTAGGACACCGGCCTTTCACGTCGGTAACACGGGTTCAAATCCCGTCGGGGACGCTCAGCTTTTTCGATTCCGTCGCCCGCTGGTGCCAAATAGGTGCCATCTTTTTGACTTTTTGCGGGTTGAATCCGGCCATTAGCTTGCCACTGCGTCCGATGCTTCGTCGGCTAGATTCGCGTTCGAGCGTCCCAGCACGACGCCATCGACGGCCGCTTTCAGGTAGGCATCGCTCAGGTGCGAGTACCGGGCTGTCATGCGGCCGTCCCGGTGTCCAAGCAGGGTTTGCAGACCGCGCGCTTGGATACCGGCCATCGCCTGATAGCTCGCGAAGGTATGGCGGCAATCGTGAAGCCGGAAGTCCTCGATGCCCGCGCGGCGCACGGCGCGCATGAAAGCGACGCTGACTTGGTTGGCGTGTAGCGGGAACAGCCGCCCGTCGATTCGCGGCGGGAGAGCCTTCAACGCTTCAAGGGCCGCATCGTTTAGATAGACCTGACGCGCCTCGCCGTTCTTGGTTTCGGTTAGCGCCGCAGTACGGTTCTGCCAGTCGATGGACTTGCGGGTGAGGCTCAGGATTTCATTGCGCCTCATGCCGGTGTTGAGCGCCACAGTGGCGAACGCCTTGAGGTACGGGATCGGCCCACAGGCCGCGAGCAGGCGATCAATTTCATCGAGATTCAGGAAGCGTATGCGGCCCGTTGGTTCCCGGAGCGCCTTGAGGCCGGACAACAAGCCGCCCTGTGAATCGAGGAACGGGTTTCGGCTCAGATATTCCCACACGACGGCGCGACGCATCATGTGTTTGAGCACGGTCACTTCGCGGTTGAGCGTTGAAGGCGACGGGGCGATTTCCTTGGCTCCCTTGCACCTCGGGCAGGGCTGGCCGCTGGATACTTTTCCCTTGCCATCGCAGCGAGGGCATTTCTCAGGCTTCCGGCGCTGTCTCAGGTACGCTTCGGCATCAGCCGCAGTGATTGCCCGCAACGTACCGGGGAAAGCAGGGATGAGGTACTTGTCTAGGATGCCGAACCAGCGCTCACGCGAACGCGGCTTGAGCGTCGGCGTGACTCGCTCGCGCCATATTTTCGCGAAGTCCTCAAAGCTGATTGCCGATTCCTCGATGACGCCAAGGTGAACCCGACGGGCGACGTTGCCCAAGATTCCGTCGAGCACTTCTCCGGCGACGCGCTTCGACGGCCCAATCTTGCGTCTTCGGCGGATGCCTCGCGCGTCCTTGAAATCGATCCAGTACGGCCCGTTCTTTTCGCGTTGAAAAACTCGGCTCATTTCTTTCGTCTCCCTGTGGATTTGTTCTTGACCACCGCTTTTGCTTCCCGGATCGACAACTTCTCCTGCCTGACCAACTTATTGATTCGACGATTCGCTTCGTACTTTTCGCGAAGCTGCGGATCGCGCCCTAGCTTAACTCGCACTCTCGCCAAGTGTTCGTCGCACGCGCCTTTGTTGTCTCGCACGGCGTAGTAGAACCTTCCGCAGATGAGGCAACGGCGCACCCGTAAAATTTCGGTTCCCTCTAGCGCTTTCATAAAGTCTGCAAGGATTAGCTCTGGCTCGAAGCTCACCCGACCATCGCCTTTGTCCTCGATGGAATAATTGATAGCGAACGGGACGCTGGCGTAATGCTCAGTCCATGCCGGTTCGTTTTCTTCCGTCTCTGGGGAAGGCCACGTCATGGCGTGCAACCTTTCAAAAACGGTGAGCACGGTCCCGAAGAACCTGACTAGCTCTTTGGTTGGTTTCGGTTCGCGCTTGCGGAAGTCGGGTAATCTCCGAACGAGAGAATAGAACGGATCAGACGATGGCCGATCCGCGAACTCCCGGAAAAACTCATTGCAGAGCGTCGTCGGGTCTTGATCGACGGCGCGCCAATCATCCCCGCGACGTTCAAAGGGAGACAGGTTGGCGAAGTCTATCCAAGGCTGAAGAACGTCCCTCTTGAAACTCTGTAACGTTTCCCGTTTTCGACCGCGCCGCAAACGTATCGAAGGGGCGATCTCATGGCCATCGGTGATACGTTTAGTGTGTTCACCATGACGCGATTGTTTGTTACTGGACATCGTGTAAGATGCTCTGCGATTTGCTATATTCTTCAATATCACAGGGAAGGAGTCAATTGCAAGCGATGACACCAAAAGCAACACGCCCGGACGAAAGCGAACGCCTTGCGTTTTCGGTGAAAGGTTTGGCGAAAGCGTATTCCGTGTCCCCCAGCCTGATTCGCTTGGAGATCGCACGCCATCGGCTTCGAGTGTCCCGCATCGGGCGACGGCTGGTGATTCCGGTCGAGGCGGTGAACGAATGGCTCAGGCTCTCCGCATAAGGCAACAGATGACCGTGGATCGGTAGGAGCGCCACGCGGTGGATGCCGAACCGAATCGCTTACCGGCGGACAATCACGCTCTCAATCAAATCGAACGAATCGCCCGCGAACTCGGGGGTCGCGCCGCTTATCGTGCGGGGCGCAGTTCCTGGATGACTTTGTGCCCAATCCATACGGACTCATCGCCGTCGCTTCGTGTTTCAGTCGGGCGAACCGGAAGGATTCTGCTTCACTGCTTTGCAGGGTGTGACTGGCTCAAAGTCAGAGACGAATTGATAGATCGCGGCCTGCTTCCCGACCTGCGCCGACGGGACAGAACTCCGAACCGTCTCAGAGGCTGGCGATTCGCCAGATATGCGGAAGCCGCATTGCACGAGGGCGAACTGAGAGCGACAGAATTTGTTGTACTCATGGTTCATGTTCTATTCGCAATGCGGTCGCGCGAGAACGAGCACTTCGCCGCCGTCCGAACTATCGAAGAAAAAACGCCACTATCGCGGTCGGCTGTTGGGCGGATTCACCAGCGACTCAAAAAAGATCGTTGGCTCATACTTGGGCACCGCCCCACCGGAAAGGCGGCAGTCTGGCGACTCTCAACCCCAAGAAGGCGAAGCAAATGGGACACAGCTTCCAGCAAGAGTGCCCTCACGTTCTTGTGTCCCACTTTCTTCGCGATGATCGAGCACGACGCTTGGCGGTCCAAGCAAGGGCCACGCGCCGGTGAGGCACTCGCATACTGGCTTTTGGAAAAACCGCAATCGAGTAGCGAGCTGAGCGCGAAGTTGGGGGTCAGTCCCCGGCAAATCGAGCATCGTTTGGTGAAGTTGGAATGTGGCGGACTCGTCGCGCGCGAAGGCAAAAGCTGGAAGCGCACGGAGCGCGATTTGGATTCCGTAGCTCGCGATCTTGGAACGATGGGACGGCGCGAGGGTCTTCGAGAACAGCATCTTGAAGAACGGACAATCCTCAAGCTTCGACAAGCCATGCAACGCAGTCCGCGCGGCAACCTGCGAGTTGTGCCCGACGATCCCGCCGTCATTCCTCGCGCGGTTCAACGCTTTGAGCGCGAGGCCGCCCTGAGCAGATCGCCCGACGCGGAGCTTGCTAGAGTTGTTGCGTTGGTCCAGCGAACCTTCCCCGGCGCGCGCTTGGTCGAGGTCAGGATGCAATGATCGAAAGCTTATCTAACTTTCGCAATAAGCATGTTTTCGCTTTCACGCCCGCGTGAAGATGTTGAGAGCGGACCGATGGCGGGGAATGATCGACGCCTCGCCATAACCGCTTAGGCCGCACGTGCAGTGCCAAACGCCCGGCGCTCCCGAGCACGCGATGACCGTATGAACCTTCCGGCGCTCCGCTGCGTACCGGCTCCGCGCCTCGCGCGCCCGCTCAAGGTTCGCGAATCCTCGCGCTTTCCAGTATCGAGCGGCGGCCAGCCCCGCCTTGCGCTGTCGTGCGCGAAACCCTGTCTCTGACGTGAACTCCGGCACGCTCAAGATTTAGCACGTTCGAGCGAGACATACTCGCTGATGGTTAACTCGGCTCCCGACTTTTCCTTGAGCGTCGAAATGGAACCGATTTATCGTGCAGGCGCAATCGGCACATGACGGTGGTAAGATGCCCGCGAATGGAAAGACGCTGGCGGGTTGCTAAGGTGCGCCTGATTAGACTGACGGTCCTGTTGCTGGTGAGTATCGCCGCCGGGTGCGCTTCAACACGCACGGAGCCAGAATCCGCGAATTTCGTTCAGCCGCATGAAGTCACCATCGATGAAGCTTGCGGCAATCCCACACGCTTTCCGGTATCGCAGGAATGCCTAAATGCGATGGGTTATCGCTTCGGTCCGCTGCTCCAGCAAAAGAGCAACTTGCTGATGGCAGTATGGAGAGCATGTCCCCTAGATGATCCCTGCTCGGTGATCAGACATGGCGTCGGTGGTCCCCCAAGTCGCACCGGCGTGGGTGCAGCGCCAGCGTGCCAAAAGGCTGAGGCGCTGTTTTATCAGATGGTGACGGCTATGACGCCTCCCGACCCCGAATGGGATTCTGCCGAGAGGGATTGCAAGAAGGCGCAGCACGAGGACTATTCATGCCGTGCACTTCAGGCTGACGAAACTTATCAGCGCCAACAGGCAAACGTCGGATCAGAGCAAGACTGCACAAGCAAGCACTGCTCAAATACGTTGAAGGGCAAAGCGTGGGTTGATTGCTATCAGGACTGCGAAGTCGCCTGGAACGAGCCAACGGACAATGACTGCCAGCAAGCCAAGGCAGCCCTTGCCGACTTCCAAGACCGCGTTCAGAAAGCAATGCTCGATGCACAATTGAAGGCGGCTTTCGCGCCCCCTGAGCCTTTAATGGCCCCTTACCAGCCGCCGCCTACAGTTATCATTCAACAGCAACCGGCCCGCACGCCCGCACTTCCGACCCAAACGACCTGCATGCCGTTCGGTCCGGGCGTCACCTGCAACAGTTGGTGAATCGCCCCTTTGTAAATTTTTTTTCTGCGAGGTGATCGCGCCGCTTCTAGGGCAGTCGCGAACAGGCCGATGGAGTTGCCCCGCCGGGGGGCGGGGTGCCCGATTCCGGTGCCAAACTGGTGCCATCTTTGGTGCCAAACCAGCGCCAACCGGCGGTATCGCTCGATGCACTCGGTGATACTCGATGCGCGAGCAAACCCTTGGGGCGGTGGGGCTTCCGTGCCGTTGGCCTTGCAATTACGGCGCTATCCGAAAAGCTCCCTTTCGTTCTTTCACGTCGGTAACACGGGTTCAAATCCCGTCGGGGACGCTCAGTTTTTTCCCGCTCGATCCCAAAATTGTCCGTGTTTTGTCCGTGTCCCCCGCCCGCGCGCTGTCAAAACATCGCCACCCGGCGCCTCGGGCGCCATCCCAAGTCGGCTCATGGCGCTGATCGAGCCGCGTAGATGGGATTGAGACCGGCCTGACGCAGGCTCAGGATAGAGGACGACGCGCCGGAGGGTCGTGGGCCCGGCGGTTGGAAAATCATGGCGGCGATGTCGCTGGAACAGTTTCTCGAGAACTACCGCGACACGATTGCTCGCTTGTATTCCACGAGCAACGCGGCGGCGTGGCGCGTATCACGGTCGTCCTTCGCCGGCGCGTTGTGGCGGAGCTTCGAGCGCCGATTCGGCGCGGATACGGGTACTGTCAACCACGCAGAAGTCATACGCTTTCTCGACTCGCTGCATGTCGCCGACCTTGCGCTCGCGATCGGATGCCGTGACGGCGACGCCGAAGCTTGGCGTCATCTGGTATCGACGTATCGCGCTCCGGTCGATGCCTTCGCGCGGGCAGTACTCGGCAACTCCTCGCGCGCAAGCGAAATCGCTGATTCGCTTTGGGCGGATCTCTATGGTTTGCGGGCCTCCGACACCGAGCGCCGCTCGCCGCTCGAACATTACGGCGGGCGAAGCTCTCTGATGTCGTGGCTCCGGGTAGTAGTCACCAGGCTCGAAGCCGATCGATGGCGCGCGACGCGACGCACGGAAGTGCTGGACGAAGAGCGCGACGGCAATTCCAGCGCCCTTCTCGACGCGACCGACGCGCCCGATCCCGATCGGGCAAAGCTGATCGCGGCGCTTGAGCAATCGCTGCGCGCGGCGCTGAACGCGCTATCGCCGGGCGACCGGCTCAGGCTTTCATATTATTACGTCCAGAATCTTACGCTGGCACAGACCGCGGCTTTGATCGGCGAGCACGAGTCGAGCGCGTCGCGCAATCTCGCGCGCGCAAGGACTGCGATCCGCGATCGCGTCACGCGCACGCTGCGCCGCGAGTATCATTTCAGTGACGATCAGATCAGCCAATGCTTCGAGTATGCGACTGGCGATTGGCCTTTCGACCTCGGGCGCATACTCGCGCTGGGAAAGTGATGGCCGACAAAAAGCCCCAAGATAACCGCTTTGACGCGATGATTCGCACGAGTCTCGCGTCTGGCCTCGACACCTCAGGGGCGGGATGTCCCGATCCGGATCTACTCGCGGCGTTTGCGGAAAACACACTCGCGCCGGGTGAGCGCGCCAAATGGAATGCTCACGTCGCTGGATGCGCGATTTGCCAGCGCCAGCTCGCGGCGCTCGCGCGAGCGGGCGCGATCGGGGCGCCCGCAGCAGCGGTCGCGCCGCAGCCGGAAATCGAAACTGTCGATGCCGACGAAGCTCGCGAGGAAGCGGGCGGATTCTGGCCAACGATCCGTAGCGCGATACGATTCATGATTGGCCCGTTCCCGCTCTCAGTTGCTCTTCATGTGGTGCTCCTATTCTTCCTGATCATCACGGTGCACGAGCAGCGTGGGCGCGAGTTGATCATGGTGAACCTGGAGGCGGGCGGCGGCGGAGGAGGCGGCAGCGAGATGCAGGATCTCGACATGCCCGAAGTGCCGA